>Ga0163154_10000016_pt1 | contig 222900 bp, 197 predicted proteins | sample OliLakLV19MP9P1_FD_148649 | JGI IMG/M metagenome (GOLD analysis project Ga0163154, IMG submission 148649) | Freshwater microbial mat bacterial communities from Lake Vanda, McMurdo Dry Valleys, Antarctica - Oligotrophic Lake LV.19.MP9.P1 | ecosystem: Environmental > Aquatic > Freshwater > Lake... | reverse complement strand
GTTTTGTAGTAGGGCGTGAAAACCTTGAAAGGTTCACCGGATTTATTCATTACCTCTTCCGGCTCAAAGAGCAGATGCCCGCCAAAGCGGCGACACTCCACGCCATCCTCCCCGAGTGCGCCTTTTAAGCTCGCCTCGAACGGGCGAATGAACGGCTCGTAGCCGCGCGTGAAATACACCGCCTGCGCGTTGCATTCTTTGGCTAGCGCCCGCAATGCCTCAGCCGTATCGCCCGAACGGAGTAAAAGCCGGGAGCCGCGCTTTTGCAATTCCTCGTCAAGCGAGCGCAAACTTCCCGCCAGCCACCACCGTGAGGCTGCGCCAAGCGCCCACTTGCCGCCCAGTTCCGTGTCATGAACATGAACCGGGATGATTGGCCGACCACTCGCGACGGCCGCGTCGAGCGCCGGATGATCCGCCAGCCGCAGATCGCGGCGAAACCAGACGATAACAGGGGATTGCGGCATGGCGGCACCTTTTTGATCGTTGCTCACGACTTACGCCTGGAGCCTCGCGAATGACCATGCCATTTGCAAAATTCATGGCCGTCATCCCCATGCAGCTTTGAATTCCGGCCCGTCCGCGTTACCATCAATCCCTCAAATCAAAATGCATCTCCAAGGCTTTCCCGAAATGTCCGAGGTTGAAATCCACGCCGTTGAAACAGAGCTTGACCCGCCATTTTTGGTCAGCGGAGCACAAACGCAAACCGCGCCCTATGTGTTCAACTCGCCCCATAGCGGCATGGTTTACCCACGGTCGTTTATCGAGGCGTCGCGGCTGACCCATCGCGCCTTGCGCAAATCCGAAGACGCTTATGTAAACGAGCTGTTTGGCGACGTCACTGCGCTCGGGGCCGTGCTGATGCAGGCGCATTTCCCGCGCGCGTATCTGGACGTGAACCGCGAGCCTTACGAACTCGATCCGGTGCTCATTCAGGGCAAGATGCCCGATTACGCCAACACGCATTCGGTGCGCGTCATCGGCGGGCTTGGCACGATCGCGCGCATGGTGAACGATCAGGAGGAGATTTACCGGGAGCCCATGCAACTGGAAGCGGCGCTCACGCGCATAAGGCTGCTATATGATCCCTATCACGCGGCGCTTTCCGAAGCGCTCCAGCAAACGCAGAGGCAATTTGGGTTTAGCTGCCTGATCGATTGCCACTCCATGCCATCGCAGCCGCACGGCTCCGGATATCAGCCGAAAGTCGATTTTGTTCTCGGCGACCGTCACGGGACTTCATGCGCACAGACGATGGTCCGTTTTGTCGAGGCGACATTAAAAGCGTGGGGTTTTACCGTCGCGCTTAACAAGCCCTACGCGGGCGGATATATCACCGAGCGCTACGGCCGCCCTAAGCTCGGCGCGCATGCATTGCAGATCGAGATTAACCGCGCGCTTTATATGGATGAGAACAGCCTCGTGAAGCGCGGCAGTTTTGAAGTCATAAGGGCAAAGCTGACGCTGCTGGCGCAGCGGCTCATTCAAAATGCGGATGAAATTCTGCTGCAAGTCCGGCGGGCGGCTGAATAAGCGGGCTTGACGAAAATACCTTAATGCGCTTTTCTCACTACAAAAAAAGAGGCCGTCCGAAATGATCGAACGGCCCAAGTCTAGGGAGGAAACGCCCAAGGAGGGCAGCGATAACTTCCAAGAAGCTATCGCACTGCAATAATATGCCATCGCACCGCACAAAACACAAGAGTCCGGTTTGGCTCATTCTGTCGCATGAAATTAATGATGTATTTTCGCAACTGAGCGTATTGTTGGAAAATGATAAGCGCAAAACCAAGCATTAAACAAAAATTTTAGCTGTATCATTTTAGGAAAGCTGTTGCTGAACCAAGAGCGAACTAAGTCGGAAGCTTTCCTGCATGAACTGGCGGATGCATCCGGACGGTTAATACTGCCTTATTTTCGCAACGCGGGTGCAATCGACAACAAGTTACAGGGCGCAGATTTTGACCCGGTGACAGAGGCGGATCGCGGTGCCGAGAGACTCATCCGTGACATGATCGCCGTGCGCTTCCCTGATGACGGCGTTATAGGCGAGGAATTCCCCGACACGCAAACCGACGCCGAACGGCACTGGATCATCGACCCCATCGATGGCACCCGCGCGTTCATTATGGGTTTGCCGACATGGGGCACCCTTATCGGCTTGACACAAGCCGGCGCGCCAAGGCTCGGCATAATGAACCAACCCTATACGCGCGAGCGCTTCTGGGGCGGAGGCGGGAGCGGCGCCTCCTATTTCCGCGACGAACACGGAGAGCGAACGTTGCGCACGCGCCAATGCGCCACGCTTAACGCCGCCATCGTTTGCACCACGACTCCTGACATGTTTGCGCCCGGCTATGAGATCGAAATGTTCGAACGCATTTCGCACGGCGCGCGGATGCGGCGCTTCGGTGGCGACTGCTACGCCTATTGCCTGCTCGCTATGGGCCTGGTGGATGTGGTGATCGAGGCCAGCCTGAAGCCGTTCGACATTATCCCGCTAATCCCCATCATTAAAGGCGCGGGGGGCGCTGTCTCCGGCTGGGACGGTGGCTTTGCTGAGAATAACAGCCGTATTATCGCCTGCGGCGATTCGCATCTCCATGAAGACATCCTGAAAATGCTTGCCGCTTAGACATGCGACCCTGCGCTTTTAGCCATCATTCTCCCGCGTAAAGAAAGTGCGGGTAAGCGCAGGCGGCATAACCCCAATCTTGATCTAATGACTTATTTATTTTTTTATAATTTCAGTTTTAGCTTATGTTAACTCGCCGTTCACGCGGCAAACGTCAGTTTCCCAATAAAAGCTCATAAACAAGCAGAGAGCGGCGTATTATGTGCGCAAGCCAACACCGACAGTTTTAAGACGAAAAGCAAAAAAAAAGGAGGCGCCAGTTGCGTATGCGGGCGAGAGATGAAGTCGATCTACAAGCCGTTCCGGTTTATGGCCTATCTGTAATCAGGAATAGCAGCGCCGCCGAACTGATCGAGGCCGCTATCCGCCGTGGCGAAGGCCACCTGACCTCGACTGGCTCCTTCAGCGTTGAGACTGGCGCGCATACCGGCCGTTCCGCCGCCGATAAGTTTATCGTGCGAGATGCGGCGACGGACGACGTGATCTGGTGGGACAACAACAAGCCCATGACACCCGCCGCGTTCAACGCGCTTCACGCCGACATGCTGGACTATGCACGCGATAAGCAGCTTTACGCGCAGGATTTATTCGCGGGCGCTGACGCGGCCCATCAGATCTCGGTGCAGGTGCTCTGCCAGTATGCCTGGCATGCGCTGTTCATTCAGCATCTGCTGATCCGCCCGGATACGGCGGCGCTCGCTAGCTTTACGCCCCGCCTCACAATTATCGACTTGCCCGATTTCAAAGCGGAGCCTCGCCATGGCGCCCGCAGCGAAACCGTGATCGCCTGCGATTTCGAGCGCGGCCTCGTTCTGATTGGCGGCACCTCCTATTCGGGCGAGATCAAAAAATCGGTATTCAGCTACCTGAATTACGCGCTTCCGCCCAAGTGCGTCATGCCGATGCACTGCTCCGTTAATGATGGCGAAGGCGGCGCGGCCGTTTTTTTCGGGCTATCCGGCACCGGCAAGACAACCCTTTCCGCCGATCCGGCCCGCACGCTCATCGGCGATGACGAGCACGGCTGGAGCGCCGACGGCCTGTTCAATTTCGAGGGCGGGTGCTACGCGAAAACCATTCGGCTTACGCCAGAGGCCGAGCCGCAAATTTACGCCGCCGTCAACCGCTTCAGCGCAGTGCTTGAAAACGTCGTGCTCGACGTGGAGCGCCGGCCGGACTTTGATGACTCCAGCCGGACGGAGAACACGCGCGGCGCCTATCCCCTAAGCTTCATTCCGGGAGCAAGCGCCACGGGCCGGGCCGGACATCCACGCAACATCGTCATGCTGACGGCGGATGCGTTCGGCGTGCTGCCACCCATCGCCAGGCTTTCAGCAGAGCAGGCAATGTATCACTTTCTCTCTGGCTACACCGCGAAAGTAGCGGGCACCGAAAAAGGCGTGAGCGAGCCGCAGGCGACATTCTCCACGTGCTTTGGGGCGCCGTTCATGCCGCGCCACCCCAGCATTTACGGCAATCTGCTGCGCGAGCTGATCGGGCGACACGGCGTTAGTTGCTGGCTCGTCAACACCGGCTGGACGGGCGGCAAACATGGCGTTGGCCGCCGCATGTCCCTTATCGCCACGCGCGCGCTGCTTTCGGCGGCTTTAAGCGGAGGCTTCTCCGGCGCGCCCATGCGCGTTGATCCGATATTTGGTTTCGAGGTTCCGCTTGAGTGCACAGGGGTTGACGCGCACATTCTAAATCCGCGCGAAACGTGGACGGATGCACAAGCATACGACCTTCAAGCTGCAACCCTTGCAAACATGTTTGCCGTTAACTTTACGAAGTTTGCAGCGTTTATGGATGCGGACGTTAAATCCGCAGGGCCGCTTACACAGATGGCGGCTGAGTAACCGCGTAACCATCCGTCTACATTGTGTCCGCCAGCATCGATTTACGTTTGGCGGCCGCCTCGCTTGCTCTAAGAGTTAGCCACGGCAACTTTCAAAGGCGGGGCATGGCGTTTCTCGGTTCTTTCAACGCGAAATGCGCGGACGCACTCAATTGGCTAAGCGCCACGAGGAAGCGTTCCATTGCGCTTCTGGTGGTGCTGTGTTGCTGCCTTTATATCCCGGGCCAGGCATCGTTGCCTGTCACCGATCGCGATGAGGCGCGGTTTGCGCAGGCCACCAAGCAGATGCTGGAGACGGGCGATTTCATCGACATCCGGTTTCAGGACGTGCCTCGCTACAAGAAGCCCGTCGGCATCCACTGGCTGCAATCCTTAAGTGTCGCCGCATTCGGCAACGAGGCGCGCAACAACATCTGGGCCTATCGCATCCCTTCACTCATCGCGATGATCGCGGCGGCCCTGCTAACGTGGTGGGCGGCGCGGCCCATTTTCGGACGCGAAACGGCGCTGCTTGCCGCCATTCTACTCGCGAGCGCCATCACGGTGAGTTTCGAGGCGCGCATCGCTAAGTCCGACGCGGTGTTGTTCGCGCTTATCATTCTGGCTCAAGGCGCTTTCGCCCGCATTTTCCTGCTCTATAAAAAGCGCTCGGAGATGGTAGGCGTCGCCGCCACGTTCTGGGTGGCGATGGGCGCGGCGATCCTCGTCAAAGGCCCCGTGGCGCCAGCCGTTCTGGCGCTGACTGGCGCTGCGCTGGCGATCATGCATCCAGATCGACGATGGCTGCGCAATCTGCACGCGGCGTGGGGCGTGCCCATGATGCTCGCCATCACCCTCCCCTGGTTCATCGCTATAGGCGTGATTTCGGAGGGCGCATTTTTCACCGGCTCGGCAGGCAAGGACTTTGCGGGTAAACTCGTCAGCGGCGCGGAGGCTCACGGCGCACCGCCCGGGTTCTACCTCATAACATTCTGGTGGAGCTTCTGGCCGGGCGCGCTGATCGTAACCGGCGGCGCGGCGCTCTGGCTGTGGCGGCGGCGCGTCAACCGCCGCGCGCTGTGGCTGCTCTCCTCCATTATTCCGTACTGGTTCATCATCGAACTGGTGCCGACGAAGCTGCCGCACTACGCACTGCCCGTCTACCCCGCCATCGCAATGGCCGCCGCATGGGCGCTACGTGAGGGGCTGGCGCAAATTCCATCGCGGACATACAAGCAGGGCGCCGCGTTATGGCTGTTCGTCGTCACCCTTCAGATTGTGGCGTTCGGGGTTGCGATCTGGTGGTTCAAGGCGTATTGGAGTATCGCGCTTGCGCTGCTCGGTGCTTGCATTGGAACGCTCGCTATTACTGCTGCGATCGCCGCATGGCGGCGGGAAAGCTATGCAGCTATCACGCTCGGGGTCGCAGCAGCGGGTATGCTAAATGTTGGCGCATTCGGCGGTGTGCTGCCCGCTCTAAAGCCCATTTTTCCGTCGCAGCGCTCGGCGGATGCGTTGGCGCCGTTCTTGAAATGTGGCGATGGCCCCGTTGCCTTCGCCGGCCATAACGAGCCTAGCGCCGTTTTCCTGCATGGCACCGACACCAAGCTGATTTCTTACGAAAACGCTGCGCGCGCCTTGCTTGACGGATCGGCTGCATATGCTTTTGTGGACGCGAAGCGCATTGCGCGTTTTGAGGCGGTGTTCCAGGAGAAAGGCCAGGCAGTTCCGACACGTCTTGCATGTGCGGAAGGTATCGACGTGAATGGCGGGAAACTTCTTGCCTTGGGGCTTTACTCGCTGAAACCGCTAACGGCCTTCAAGAGCTGCGTCCCAAATCCCGAATATAAGTGTCCGAGTTATACTATCGAATGGAGAGGAAAGCCGGTATTTAAAGCTCCAGCGCGCTGAGGATCGATAGCGTCACGGCGCGGATGTCGAACGAGCGTTCGGCGATGGCGCGGCTGGCGTTCGCCATGCGCGGGATGAGGTCGGGTTGCTGCAGCAACTGCGACATCGCCTTGGCGAGCGCGGCCGGGTCTTTTGGCGGCACCAGAAAGCCGTTGACGCCGTGCTCTACCGCCTCGGTCAGCCCCCGCGTTTTCGTCGCGATCACTGGACGACCGAAAGCCAAAGCGGCAACGGCGATGTCAGGGCGCCCGCCCCCCCGCGTTGGGATGACAAGGCAGTGGCAGCGCGCGACAAGCTCTACGGCGTCGTCGCGCGGGCCGAGATACTGCACCGCCCCGCGATAGCGCCGGAGTTCGCCCAGCGTGATAGCTCCGCCACCCGCGACAGACTTGCCAGTTAGCATGCATCTGGCGTTGCGGGTGCGCGACTGAAGAAGTTCCGCTGCCTCGCAATAATCCTGAACGCCGTCAACCCCGCGCAAGTCCGAAACCATCAGAAACAGCACACCACGATCCAGCGGCGGGAGCGCCAGATGTGGCGCCGTCTTCAGATCGATGCCTGGCGCACCTATGCAGGTGACTTTTAGATGCGGTGGCAAGAGGCCAAGCGCGGTCAGCAGCTCACGGTCGCCGGAGTTCGGCAGGATAACGCTATGACTCGCGCGAAGCGCCGCCCACCAGAACGGCTTCATGATTTGCCGGCGCGCCCAACCGGAAGGGTGCGCCAGCGCATCCACCGCCGCGCCGAAATCCAGTAGCATGGGCACGATATGAGGCACCCCCGCCAGCCTCCCTGCAAGCGCGCTCAGAGCCGCCGCCTTCATGGACACGCCTAGCACGACATCTGGCGCAAGGGCCCTGAATGCGGCAGTGAGTTGGCGTACGGCGCGTTCATCGGCCAACGGTGACAAACCCCTCGTGATTGGCGGTGACTCACGCGCTTCAGCGCCGTATGAGGAAGCGATCTGAAAACTGCGCCCGTCCCAGTCCGGGGTAAAGCAGAAAACATCGTGGCCCCGGCGCTTCGCTTCGCGGAATAAATACAGCATGGCGTCAGGCAGCGTCGCTGCCGAGCTTGCGACAATAGCGACTCGCTTGCGCGAGGCGCCGACGACTGGGGCTTGATGTTCATTGTACGTAGCGCTTGGGCGGTTCTGCGCTTGAGTATCGCGAGGCGTTATGCGCTGCATAACAGTCCGCTAAGATTTACCCGCGCATCCCGCATAACTACGCCTCATTCACCATTCAACTGAATGTAACCATAAACGGCAACGTTCAGCCGTGCAATAATGACCGGCGTCAATTTTGGCTTGCGCTCTGAAAACCCGCCGATTCGAAGCGCAATCAGTGCGGGTGAAAAAAAGGCCTTGGCGCGGGGTTGCCAAGGCCTTCATGAGTTGTCGTAATGACTTAACAACCATTACGAGAACTATTTATTTATTTTCACATAAATAAATCAACTTAATTATGAACCATTACGCCAGTTTATGAGTTTGTTCCCGATTGTTATCCACAAAAGTGGATTACTGTGGACAAGGCATATTCGCCATGTTTTGTTCTGTATGTTGTATGTCAGATCCCTCTATCCACAACCTGTGGTGGAGCACGGTCTGGATAAAATCCAGTAGTCATCACTGCGGGGAATCCACAATTGCGTTTTAAGTGAAATTTTAGCGTGGATTTTATTAGATCGGACAGAATTGTCGGTTAACGGCTAGCGATAAAAACGACCAGCTTTTTAGGACCATGCGCGCCCATGATGATGGTCTGCTCGATGTCTGCGGTGCGCGACGGGCCGCTTACGAGGTTCACTGTGCGCGGCATTTTTCCACGTCCATGCAACTGGCGAATCCGGCCCCAGGCTTCCTCGTAAGGGCCGACGATATCCTCAGCGGCGATCATGACGATGTGCATTTCTGGTAGGAAATTTAGCGTCGATGGGTTGTCAGGCCCGGAGGCTAAAAACAGCGTGCCGGTTTCGGCGGCGGCGCACCTGGCCCAGCTTATGGAGGTGAAATCGCTTCCCTCAGCGGCTCCAAATTTCAATTCAATTGGGGTCGTGTCCCATGGCATGCTTTCAAGCAACGGATCGCTGCCCATGCGTAGTTGTAGCGGCATGTTGAGGCCACGCAGCAGGGAAGCGATGACCTCTGGCGCTTCCGAGCGCTTCTTTAGCCGCTCGACTGTCGCGCCTTGCGCTTCCAGCGCCGCAGTGAAACGCCTGATAAGCGCCGCCCGATCTTCCTGCGCACGAGCAGGGATAATACCTGCGGGCGCACGGTCGATGCGGGTGCGCGCCAGCCCCCTCCGGCCTGCCTCATCGCCCCGCACGCCTAGCTTTGCCCGTATCGCGGACAAAATCTTCTCGCGGTTGGGGTCGCCTGTCACTGGGGGGCGCCCATCATGGCTTCGCGCGCGGCGTCTTCACGGCGGATGGCTTCTAAATGCCAGAGCGCCTGGAATGTCGGTCCCTGAGGGGCGGGCAAATCGCGGTGTTTCGTCCAGCCCCCCGCGAAAGGCAGCGACGTGAAATGACCGCGTTTGCGACCGAGGAGAGCCAGCACGCGCGGGCCGAGTTGCATCATCCAGTGATACAGCTCGGGCCGTTTGGCGAGAAACGCCCAGACGCGGACAATGGCGCGCGCCTGCCACGGGCTTTCGCCTTGCTCAAATTCGCGTTCGCGCCAGTGCCGCATGAGCTTCGTGAGCGGAATTTCCATCGGACATACGGTCTCGCAGCGCCCGCAAAAGGTGGAGGCGTTGGGCAGATGCCCGGCGTTGTGTACGCCGGTAAGTTGCGGCGTGAGCACGGCGCCCATCGGGCCGGGATACACCCAACCGTAAGCGTGGCCGCCAACTGCATTGTAAATCGGGCAGTGGTTCATGCACGCGCCGCAGCGGATGCAGCGCAGCATCTCGTGGAATTCGCTGCCCAGCATTTCCGTGCGGCCGTTGTCGAGCAGCACCACATGATACGCCTCAGGCCCGTCGGGGTCGCCTTCGCGGCGCGGCCCTGTGGAGAACGTGGTGTAGGTAGACATTTCCTGTCCCGTGGCCGAACGGGCGAGCACCCGCAAGATGGCGCTTGCGTCTTCCAGCGTCGGCGTCATTTTCTCGATGCTGGCGACTACCACATGGACGCGCGGCAAAAGCTGGGTAAGGTCACCGTTGCCCTCGTTGGTGACGATGACCGATGAGCCGGTTTCAGCGATGAGGAAATTCGCGCCCGTCACTCCTACGTCGGCGGCAAGGAATTTAGCCCGCAACATAACTCGCGCTTCCGCGACAAGCTCGGCGGGTTCTGAAATGCGCCGATCTGCGGGCAAATCGGCGTGCACCCGGCGGAAATCCGCCTCGATCTGCTCGCGCGTGAGGTGGATGGCGGGGGCGATAATGTGACTCGGTCCTTCGCCACGGATTTGGATGATGTACTCGCCAAGGTCGGTCTCGACAACCTCCAGCCCAGCCGCTTCAAGCGCACCGTTGAGGCCGATTTCCTCGGCGATCATGGACTTGCCTTTGGTGACGCTTTTGGCGCCCACGTCCTGACAAATCTTTAGCACTATCGCGCATGCTTCCGCCGCCGTCGCCGCCCAGTGCACGTGCCCGCCGGACTCGAGTACCTTGCGCTCGTACTCCTCAAGATAGAGATCGAGGTTGGCAAGCGTGTGATCCTTGATCTCGCGCGCCTGGCGCTTCAGGGCGTCGAACTCGGGCAGCGCCTCGCGCGCCTTGGCCCGCTTGGCCACAAAACCGCGCCGCACATTGCCAAGCGCGCGCTGCAATTGCTCGTCCACCAGCGCGGCGGCCGCGCTTTCCTTGAAGGCGTGCGATGTTTGTTCCATGATTTTATCCTCGCCGGTTTTACGCATAAAACCAAGCGGAAATAACACCATTAACGTGACATCTTAGCTCGTGCTGTTTGGTGCTTCGATACTAGCGTATAGCAAATGCCCTTCCTTGACCCAGACGCGGCAACCTTGGGGGCCTACGACGGCGTTCAGTGGCTGGCCAACTGGCAGCCGCAACCAGGAGAGTTCGGCAAAGTCTTCCCCGCCCTCTGCGAACCTTCCCGCAAGGCAAAGAATTTCCAAGCCCCCTTGCGGCGCAAGCGTAATCGCGCCGTTCGAGGACCATTCCTCAATCCGCACTTTTTCGCGATCGTCGTGAAAGAGCGGCGTCATTTTGACCGACGGGCGCGCCGCCGTTTCAAACTCTGGTATTTTATCCGCGTCAACGCGGACGTGCGCGTGGTCAGCCAGGTCGAACTGCCATAGTTTGACGAAGATGACGCAACCTTCATCGGAGCTGGGCGTGTGGCTCGATTGCGGCGGGTTGCGGATGTAGCTGCCCGCCGGAAAGTCGCCGTGCTCGTCCTGGAAGACGCCGTTTAGCACTAGAAATTCCTCGCCGCCGGTGTGCACGTGGGAGGAGAATTTGCTGTTGGGCGCATAACGAACGAGAGAGGTGGCGCGCGCCACCTCGCCGCCGATGCGATCGAGCATACGCCGCTCAAAACCTTTCAAGAGTGACTACCTATCAGTAGATAGCCCATCAATAACATTGCAATTGATGAGATTCAATCCCTATCTATAGATAGGCATAGGAAAGATTCCATAGATGGAAAGAGGCGCGACCGCAGACCTGATTCTGGATGCAGCGGAGAAGCGCGTCAGGCGAAGCGGCTATAACGCCGTCAGCTTTCGCGATCTCGCCGAGGATGTCAGCGTGAAAAGCGCAAGCGTGCACTATCATTTTGAAATAAAAGAAGATCTCGGAGTGGCGCTCATAAAACGCTATTCAGATCGCTTCATGAGCGCGTTAGAGTTGAAAACCGGGCTATCGCCAGTTCAAAGCGTAGAGGCTTTTTGCGCACTTTACCGGCAATCATTGATGCAGTCGGACGCGATCTGCTTGTGCGGTATGCTCGGCGCGGAGATTAGCGGCCTGCCCGAACCGGTCGCCGCCGCTGTCAGGGAGTTTTTTCACGCTAACATCGCATGGCTCGAAAAAGCATTGTCCGGGCGTGACGGCAACGTATCCGCTTATGAAGAAGCTGCCGCAATTGTCGCCACATTACAGGGGGTGATGATGCTTTCCATCGCCCTCCGGAATACTCAAATATTCGATACGAGCGTAGTCCGGTTGTTGATGTCTTATCATCGATAGGGCATCAAGCGTGCATAGCCTAGCGCTTGGGCGCGCAGATGGGCGGCTCTTCGGTGCGCATCGCGAGCACCTCTGCGATGTGGCGCGCGTAGACCGGTTTTCCCTCGCGGCTGAGTTTACCCGCGATGTTCATGAGACAGCCGAGGTCGTTGCCGAGCAACAGGCTGGCGCCCGTGTTCGCGACTTTATCCGCCTTCTGGCTCACCATGGAATTTGAGATGTCCGGATATTTGACCGAGAAGGCACCGCCAAAGCCGCAGCAAATGTCCGCGTCCTCGATCTCAGACAGCTCTAAACCTTTCACAGAATAAAGCAAACGGCGCGGCTGCTCCTTAAGGCCGATCTCGCGCAATGAGGAACACGAGTCGTGGTAGGTGACAGAGCCGATATATTGCGCGTTGACACTGGTCACGCGCATAACGTCGGTGAGGAAGGATATGAGTTCGTGCACTTTGGCAGAAAACTGGCTTGCGCGCTCCTCAAACTCAGGGTCGTCCGAGAAGAGTGCGGGATAATGTTTACGTAGCATGCCCGCGCAGGAGCCTGATGGCACTACTACATAGTCATAACCCGAGAAAGCCTCAATGACGCCTTTCGCTATATCGCGAGCATCTGCCCGGCTACCGGAGTTATAGGCCGGTTGCCCGCAGCAGGTTTGAGCGCGCGGAACGCTAACATCGCACCCGGCATCTTCGAGAAGTTTTACCGCAGCAAATCCGATGCTCGGCCGCATCATATCGACAAGGCAAGTGACAAATAGCGCGACACGTGGCCTGCGCTTTGCGGGGGAGTCGTGGTTCAAGGACGGATGTCCACTATAGTTCACCCACCACGAAGAAATGCGTTATCAGCATCGCCTCGTGATGGAGTTGAAAAGTTTCTGGGTTATTTCAAGGTGGCGAGATAGGCAATGACGTCCGCGCGATCCTCTTCTTTTTTCAGGCCCACGAAAGCCATTTTGTTGCCTGGCATAAAGCCACGTGGGTCGGCGAGATATTTATCAAGATTTGCTTCATCCCAAATCAGACCTTTAGCGCCAGCTTCGGTAAGAGCCGTCGAATATTTGAAATCGGCCACAGACCCTGCCTTGCGTCCAACAACACCATTTTGAGCTGGACCGACACCATTTTTCGCGTCAGGGCCAACCTGATGACAGGCTTTGCATTTCTTGAAAACGGCCTCGCCTTTCACTGGATCGCCTGCCGCGTTAGCCGCAGCCGAAAACGTGAGGGTCGCTGCAGCAGCGAGCAAAAAAGCTTTATTCATGAACATGCTCTCCTTGGTGAGTAGTTTCTTGTTTGTTAACGGGCAGATCATCTATTGGTTGCAACAATGACAATGACTGAAATTGACATAAAAGCGCAGGCGACACAATGCAGCAGGGTCTACCGTAACGCGCCGTTCACGACTCTTAAGTTGGTGGCGTTATCCGAAAGGTAGGAATCGATATCTGCATCCCAATATGGCGCCGAGCCGTAAAGATCGCTCAAGAACTCCACAAAAACCCGTAGTTTGGCTGGAACATGCTCCTGGCGCTGATGCACCGCGTAAATGCCAAGCCGAGATGACACTTTATATTTTGGCAGCACAACCTTCAGCTTGCCCGTTTTAAGCTCTTTGTATATGTCCCAGGTCGAACGCAACCCGATGCCCAAACCAGCAACCACGCATTCGCGCACAACTTCGCTGGAATTCGTGCGAATATTTGCAGTCGCGCGAACCATTACAGGCCCATCCGGACCTTCTAGTCGCCACGTCGAGTTCGACCCGATCGCGATGCAGTTATGGCCCGATAAATCGTCGGTGTTTCGCGGCTCGCCATATTTTTCGAGATATCCGGGCGTTGCACATAATACCCGCGTGCAGGGCGCCAACTTGTGAGCCATCAGCGCGCGATCTTCGACTTCGGCAATACGAATTGCAATGTCCACGCCTTCAGAAACAATATCGACCATCGCATCGCTAGCGAATAGATCGAGAGTAATATCAGGATACTGCTGTAAAAACCCCGAGAAGTGAGGGGCAAGATGCATCCTGCTAAATGCGCTCGGGGCGGTAATTCGAAGCAGCCTGCGCGCCTGACCGTTGCCTTGAGCGAGAAAAGCTTCCGCCTCTTGAATGCTCGCCAGGATTTGTATGACCCTGTCATAAAATCCTGCTCCGGCTTCAGTGAGCTGCAAATGGCGCGTCGTACGCTGAAATAGCCTTGCGCCCAACCGGTCTTCCATGCCGCTGATGCGTTTGCTGACCACTGCGGGGGATAAACCCATGTCGCGACCCGCCGCAGACATATTTCCAGCGGTGACGACCCGCGCAAAAATTTTTAAATCGTCGATGTGCGTGACTGACACGGCTCAGCCTTTTCGTATGTATGAAGACATTGTATACAAATAATGCTGATGTCAATCTGGCTTTAATGAGCGGGTAAACTAGATTGATTTGAAAAAATCCCATTTGCTCATACCGAGTCCGTATAACGGTGATTGCATACAAGAGTTCCGATTTCATTTGCACTGCTATAATGTTATGACATATTTATGTTTTGATGAATCTGGAGCTTAAAACTATGCCTCCAATCCCTGTTATTCGTTCTGATGAAACCGTGGTACGCAACCGCGACTCTATTATGGCTGCCTTATCGCGCGCCGTGCCTGGTGTAAAAGTTATCGTCGATGAGCCAGGTCGCCGAGCTTTTGAGACCGATGCGCTAACAGCGTATCGCTGCCCCCCTCTCGCGGTCGTTTTGCCTGCAACCACTCTGGAGGTAAGCGCCATCATGCGCTTCTGTCATGAACAGCAGGTGAAAGTTGTAGCAAGAGGCGCTGGCACCTCACTGACTGGCGGCGCACTGCCCTCCGCCGACACCATTCTGCTCGGCCTGTCGCGGATGAACCGTATTCTGGACGTGAATTTTGAAACCCGGACAGCGCGCGTCGAAGCTGGCATTACGAATCTCGCCATCTCAGCAGTGGCCGGAGCGAAAAACTTCTTTTACGCGCCGGATCCGTCCAGTCAGCTCGCATGTACGTTGGGCGGCAATATCGCCATGAATTCCGGCGGCGCGCATTGCCTTAAATATGGCGTTACGACAAACAACGTGCTCGGCGTGAAGATCGTGATGGCCAATGGCGATATTGTCGAGTTTGGCGGCGACAGCCTTGATCCGGCGGGGTACGACTTTTTAGGCCTGATCGTCGGCTCCGAAGGGCAGTTCGGCGTCGTCACCGAGGCGACCGTGCGCATTCTGCGCATGGCGGAGGGGGCACGGCCCATGCTGGTCGGCTTTCCAACAGCGGAGGCGGCGGGGGCCTGCGTGGCGGCAATTATTGCTAGCGGAATTATCCCCGTCGCCATGGAATATATGGACCAGCCGGCAATCAAAGTGTGCGAGGATTTCGCGCACGCAGGCTACCCACTCGACGTTGAGGCGATGCTCATTATCGAAGTTGAAGGCTCCGAAACCGAAATATCGGCTCTGTTAGAACAGATTTCCGTGATCGCACGTCAGTTTGAAGCCTCCACCATTCGCATCAGCCAGAGCGAGGACGAAGCGGCGGCAATCTGGAAAGGCCGCAAATCCGCGTTCGGCGCGCTGGGGCGCCTTTCCGATTATTACTGCATGGACGGCGTCATTCCGTTAGGCAAGTTGCCCGAGGTGCTGAAAGCGTCCAACCGCATTTGCGAAGACTACGGCTTAAAGGTCGCCAATATCTTCCACGCGGGAGATGGCAATCTGCACCCGCTCATCATGTTTAACGCTAACGACCCGGTGGAGAAACAAAAGGCGGAGGATTGCGGCGCGGATATCCTTAAACTCTGCGTCGAAGCGGGCGGGTGCCTGACGGGTGAGCATGGCGTCGGCATTGAGAAACGTGACCTTATGCATGTGCAGTTTAACGCTGCCGATCTGGATCAGCAGATGCGGGTCAAGAAAGTCTTCGATCCGGACTGGCGGTTAAACCCGGGGAAAGTCTTTCCGCTGGACGCTCAGAAAACCTTCCTTGAAAGCCAGGCGCAGACCGCCGATGGTTGATGTTTTCGCTCCCCGCGACGAGCGCGACGTCGCCGACCTGGTGGCGCAGGCCGCAAACTCTGGCACACCGCTAGAGGTCGCCGGATACCGTACCAAGCGGCTGATCGGCCGCCCGGTTAATACGGGCGCGGCGCTCAGCACCGGCGAACTTTCCGGCGTCACGCTTTATGAGCCAAACGAGCTTGTCATCTCCGCCCGGCCCGGAACATCGCTGGCGCAAATAGAGTCGCTGCTGGCCTCCAATAATCAGGAACTTGCGTTTGAGCCGATTGACCTGTCGCGCGCCGTGAACAAACGCCCGCTCGGCGTCAGCATCGGCGGCGTGTTCGCCACAAACGCCTCCGGACCTCGCCGCATTCTGCGTGGCGCCGCCCGTGATCACCTGCTCGGTGTTCGAGCCGTTAACGGGCGTGGGGAGGTGATTAAGTCGGGCGGCCGGGTGATGAAAAACGTAACAGGCGTCGATCTGGTGCGTGGCCTCGCCGGATCATGGGGCACTCTCGGCGTTCTCACCGAAGTGACGATGAAGGTGCTCCCAAAGGCGGAGGAAACCCGCACGCTGATTTTCATGAATTTGCCAGATGAGGCCGCGATCGGTTTGATGTGCGCCGCCTTGGGCACGCCATACGAAGTTTCAGGAACCGTGCATCTCCAGGCGCCGCTGGCAAAGCGTATTGCAGACAAGGATCTCGCTGATCTGGGCTATTCGATCTCCGCGCTGCGGCTTGAGACCTTTTCAGCTTCGATGCTTTATCGCATTGATCGACTGCGACGCGACTTATCGCCATTCGGGGAAGTCTATGAATTGGACCATGGGCGCTCGCTCGCCTTCTGGTCGGATATGCGCGGCCTCTCCTATCTTGCTGGCACATGGCCGTTATGGCGCATCACGGTTTCGCCCGCGAAGGCCGCGCAACTCGTCGGGGCGCTCCGCGCGATTATTGACTGCCGCGCCGCATTCGACTGGTCGGGCGGTCTGATCTGGCTGGAAGTCCCGCCGTCTATGGATGCGAACGCCGCCGATTTGCGCCGCATCATCGGGCAGTTCGACGCCGACGCAATGCTAATCCGCGCCGAGCCGCATGTGCGCGCCGCCGTAGAGGTGTTCCAGCCGCTGCCCGAGGCGAACATGAACTTGATCCGGCGGCTGAAACACGCATTTGATCCTATGGGTATACTAAACCCGGGCCGCATGTACGCGGGCGTCTAACGATCCGCCAGCCTCGTATTTAACCTGTCCGACAATTTGCGAGATAGCATGGAAACGCAATTCAGCGCCGAACAACTCAAAAATCCGCGTCTGGCCGAGGCCGAGGCGATTGTGCGCCGCTGCGTGCATTGCGGCCTGTGCACCGCCACTTGCTCCAGCTACGTGGTGCAGGGCGACGAACGCGACAGCCCGCGGGGCCGGATTTACCTCATCAAGAACATGCTGGAGGGGAACGAAGACGCTAGCCGCGAGGTGCGCACGCATGTTGACCGCTGCCTGTCCTGCCTATCCTGCATGACCACTTGTCCGAGCGGCGTGGACTATATGCATCTGGTCGATCTGGCGCGCGTGCATATCGAGGACACCTCCTCGCGGCCGGTGAAAGACCGTTTCATCCGGAAATTACTTGCTTTTGTCATTCCTCATCCAAACCGCTTCCGCGTGGCGCTGGTAAGCGCAATCCTCGCGCGCCCATTTCGCGGCCTGTTTCGCCGTCTTGGGCTAAAAGAACTGAATGCGATGCTTGATCTGGCGGCAGTCGCGCCGCTACAAACAGGCAGCTATAACGCGCCGCAAATTGTGCTGACCAAAGAGCGGGTACGCCGTGGCCGCGTGGCGATGCTCGGCGGGTGCGCGCAACGCGTGCTCCGTCCGCAGATTAATGATTCTACCATCCGCGTGCTGAACAGCCAGGGCGTTGACGTGGTGCTGGCGAAAGGCGAGGCGTGTTGCGGCTCGCTCGTCCTGCACATGGGCCGGGAGGCGGAGGCCATGGCCGCGGCACGGCGCAACATCGACGCCTGGTGGCCTCACATACAGGAGAAAACTCTTGACGCAATCGTCATCAACGCCTCCGGTTGCGGCACGACGGTGAAGGAGTATGGCCACCTGTTAGCGCTGGATCCGGCCTACGCTGAAAAAGCGAAAACCGTGTCCGCGATGGCCAAGGACGTGACGGAGTACCTTGCAAAGCTCGGCATGGACTCGCCTGAAATCTGGTCGGACATCAAGGTCGCTTATCACTCCGCCTGCTCGATGCAGCACGGCCAGCGAGTGAACTCGGAGCCGCGCCGCCTTCTGCGCGAGGCCGGGTTCGCCGTGGCTGAAATTCCGGACGGGCATATCTGCTGCGGATCGGCGGGCGTCTATAATATCCTGCAGTCGGACATTGCCAACGAGCTGCGTGAACGCAAAGTCGCCAGCATCGAGAGCGTGCGGCCCGATTGCGTAGCGACAGGCAACATTGGCTGCATCACCCAGCTTTCGCACGGCACAGACATCCCGGTGGTGCACACGGTCGAACTGCTGGATTGGGCGCATGGCGGTCCCTGCCCTGATGAAATCCGCCACCTCGCCAACCGCACCCATAGCCTGCGCGAGGAGTTCCACGACACACCCGGCGTTATCGCTCGCGCGAGGAAAGGCTAGGCCGCCAACGCTTTCAGAATCTCTCTAGCCTATTGTGCGCCGCAGCTTGATTTGTAGGGCCACCCTCCATTAACATCATAAATCATGGGTATCACACTATGAGCACCCCCCAGCTCGACCTAATAACAGAGGGCGCGCGTGACCGAACAAAAGAAACGATTTCCTGAATTTTATGTCACAGCGCCGCAACCTTGCCCCTATGTGCCGGGGCGCCTGGAGCGGAAAATTTTCACCCATCTGACGCCGGAAAAGCCGCGCCCGGTGGTGGACAATTTGCTCAAAAATGGTTTCCGCCGCAGCCAGAACATCGCTTACATGCCCTATTGCGACAAGTGCTCGGCATGTGTGTCGGTGCGTATCGTGGTCGCCGAGTTCGAGCCGAAGCGCACGCTCAAGCGCATCTGGCGGCGCAATTGCGACTTGCACGCCTTCCGCGTGGCGAGCGTGCCGACCTCCGAGCAATATTCGCTATTTCGGGCTTACATCGACAGCCGCCACGGCGACGGCGGCATGGCGGATATGAGCGTATTCGACTATTCAATGATGGTGGCAGACAGCGCGGTAGAAACCTTCATCACCGAATATCGCCAGCGCCCGATTTTCAGCCACGACGAAGCCAACCGCACCGAATGGCCGCTCGTCGCAGCCGCGCTCTGCGATAAACTCAGCGACGGCATTTCCCTCGTTTACAGTTATTACGAGCCGGAGTTTGATGACCGGAGCCTTGGCAGCTACATTATCATGGAGCACGTTGCTCTGGCGCAAAAGCTAGGATTACCGTTTGTTTATCTCGGATACTGGATTGAGGGATCGCGCAAGATGGCGTATAAATCGCGATTTCTACCGCAGCAGCGATTAACACCCAAAGGCTGGGTGCGCGTCGAGGGTTAATCCTTAAGCGGATCATGGCCCCAGTTCATCAGCGAATAACGCCAGCGCGTGCTAGTAATGTCGCCGTTCGGGCGCTGCGCGGCGCTATGTGTCTTAATGGAAGCGACGACCTTGCTCATATGCCGGTAATCATCATCTGATAGATTGCCGTCGCGTGACCTTTTGATCTCCGCAATGCGTGTCCCGAGGCATGACCCATCGACTCTTCTCCCTCAGCCTCCCGCTGCCCTATGGACCGGCTTTCATCCGTTCGAGCCAGTCCTTAAGTTCGCTCGCATGCATATTCAGCAGCCGGTCAAACTCCTCCTGTATTTCTTGATCCCGCATAACAGATTTTACCGGTTAAATTCGATTTTGGCAGTGACCCCAACATGCGGTTCACTATCGCTTAGGTTCGCCTTGGCGATCTCCCAGCCGAAAGTTATGGGGTTGCCCACCGACGCCCAAATCATGGCGTTGTCGAGTTGAAACTCCATCATGGTCATGTTGGGATCATCTTTCCCACTGTACCAGGCAGCCACGACTGGACTCCAGAACTGCTCAATTTTCGCGTCGGTTTTATTTTCGCGCAGAATACCTGTCATACAGCCGTGAAAGTCATGGTTTTTGCCCACGACACAAAAATGCGCTTGTGCTCCCTGACCCACAGATTTCAGTAAGTCAGAGTCTCGGCGGGTGAAAAACCAGATGGTGTTTGCCGCCGGATCGAGCTGCGGCGCCATGGGCTGCATATGATCGCCGGAGTTCACTACTCCAAGCATTCCCGCATGTACGTCCCCAAGTTCATCCCAAAGCTGCCTGGCTGGCTGTATGCGCGCGAGATCGAGATCGGCCATGAATTTCCCCTTTCACAAAGACTGGCTGTTAACCGCCAACCTTTCATGAATGTTCCGCAACCAACCACAAGTTATGGATTTTCTAGCCAAAAAAGCCACGTCACGAAGACTGGCCATCGCGGCGATGACCAAATGGGAGAACTCTTAATGAACAAAACTCACCAAAAATTAACCAAAACAGCGACGTGAACGTAAATGGAACATGAACAGTTGTCCAATTGATTGGACAACTGTTCAGTGAGATTGGAAAACCAGGAACAAAAGAAAACGGTTTTTTTTAGATAACCATCTGATTTTATTTAGAAAATCTGGTGGGTGCGCCAGGGATCGAACCTGGGACATGCTGATTAAGAGTCAACCGCTCTACCAACTGAGCTACGCACCCGCCGTTCTGAACAGCAGGATGCAGGCATCGTATGGCTGCGTCAAGGCGGTAGCCGCATATTCGTCGTCATCCTGCTCCGCACCTTGAAAGCCGCGTTTATTTCGATTGGCGGCATATCGGCTGCGATATGCCGGTCGGCGTACTCTGGATGGGAACGCCTCGATCTTGTGCGGCAGATCGGCGAGGGTAAAAATAAGCTTTTCTCCCCCGCCATACCTGGCAAAGTTTGCGGAGCGGGCGCGTAGTTCAATCCAGCTCAGGCACATGACGGCATATTCGCAAAAAACAAAGCGGCGAAATGTCCGCTGCTTTAGATAGCCCAATTCTATAGGGCCAGTTAAACGGCCTGGGCGTCAGGCGCGGTTTTCTCCCGCCTCACCATCAGTTTATTGAGCGCACTGACATAAGCGCGTGCGCTGGCAACCAGCGTATCCGTGTCGGCCCCGCGCCCTGTCACGGTCTTGCCCGCTTCCTCCAGCCGCACGCTCACCTCGGCCTGCGCGTCGGTGCCTTCCGTCACCGCATGAACCTGATAAAGCGGCAGCCGGGCTTCGTGCGGCACGATCATCTTGATCGCCCGGAACACAGCGTCCACCGGGCCGTCGCCATGCGCCTCCGCCGTTTGTTGGCGACCGTTCACATCAAGCGTCAGCGCCGCCCTCGCCTGCCCGCCCGTGCCCGCGATAACCATTAGGGACAAAACCCGGATGCGGTCATGCGCGCTCGCCATCTCCTGGTCGACCAGCGCCTCGATGTCCTCGTCATAAACGTGCTTCTTGCGGTCAGCCAAGTCCTTCATGCGCGTAAAAGCGTCCTCAAGTGCGTTGTCGCCCAGTTCATAACCCATCTCCTTCAGCTTTTCGCGGAAGGCGTGGCGGCCGGAGTGTTTGCCCATGACGAGCGCGGATTCGCGCAAACCGATGCTTTCCGGCGTCATAATCTCGTAGGTCGCTGCGTTTTTCAGCACGCCGTCCTGGTGGATTCCGCTTTCATGCGCGAAAGCGTTCTTGCCGACGATCGCCTTATTGTATTGCACCGGAAACGCCGTTACGGCGGACACCAGCTTCGAGGCGCGGGTGATGTAGGTCGCGTCGATCCCCGTCGTGTAGGGCAGCAAATCGCGGCGGGTGTTGATCGCCATGACGATTTCCTCCAGCGCGGCGTTGCCCGCCCGCTCGCCGAGGCCATTGATGGTGCATTCGATTTGCCGAGCGCCCGCTCGCAGGCCGGCCAGACTGTTCGCCGTTGCCAAGCCCAGATCGTTATGGCAGTGGGTGGAGAAAATGACGCTGTCCGCGCCGGGCACGCGCTCGATCAGCATTTTGATGAGGTCGTGGAATTCCTCAGGCACGGCGTAGCCCACCGTGTCGGGGATGTTGATAGTGGTCGCGCCCGCTTTGATCGCCGCCTCGACGCATTTGCAGAGAAAATCGTGCTCGGTGCGGGTGGCGTCCATGGCCGACCACTCGACATCATCTGTGAAGCCGCGCGCGCGGCTGACGGAGGTGGTCACGGCCGCGTGCACCTGCTCCATGCTCATCTGCAACTGGAATTGCCGGTGCAGCGGCGACGTGCCGATGAAGGTGTGAATGCGCCCGCGCTTGGCGGTTTTGATGGCCTCGCCAGCTCGGTCGATGTCCTTCGGGTTGGCGCGGGCGAGGCCGCACACGACGGCGTTCTTTATGACGCCGGAAATTTCCGAGACGGCCTGAAAATCGCCGTTCGACGCGATGGGAAACCCGGCCTCGATGATATCCACGCCCATGGTGTCGAGCAATTCGGCGATCTGGATTTTCTCTTCATGCGTCATGGAGGCGCCGGGCGACTGCTCCCCATCGCGCAATGTCGTGTCGAAAATAAAAACGCGACCGCTGTCATTCGGTTGAGCGGGCGTAGAGACGCTGGTCATGTCGCTAGTTCCTGATGCTGGTTATATTGGCCCGGCGATGCCGGTGATCCGCTGCTTCATGTCCTCCCCTGAAAGCCCGGCTGGCATGCGCGAAAATGATATGCCGCTAATCAGCGTTCAGGGGCGTCTAATTAGAGCCAGTGGCGCTACCGGGTTCAGAGCAGACGCACGCGGCCGGCAAGCGAAAATGCTTGCTAAACAAAGCGCATGTCTGCAGGAGCGCGAAACCATAAAACGTCCATGGACAGAAATAACCACGTCGTCTTCATAAATCAGCGACGCGGGATATGACAAGGTCTAAAATTGCATGACGCGTCGGGGCTAAACCGGTGAGAGACCTGGGGTGAAAATCCCACAGCGCGTATTTTTCGTCGCCGATCGCAAGCCCCGGCTTTTTATTCGTGCCAAAACTGATAAACTTAAACTCATCTTTTTGCAAATCGCAAAAAAGTCGCACAAGCTTTCGATGAATTAAAATGAGTGATAGTGAGTTCAATGAGCCGCTTTGTAACTATCATGCTGCTGGTTATTTCGGCCGCAGCTTTGTGGACCGCACCCGTCTATGCTGCAACGTGTTCGCAAGGCATGACAATGGTTGAGAACGCAATCGATACTTTCCAACTCGACGCCAACCAGCGCTACAAAGCCGAGCTTTTGCTTCGCACGGCAATCATCGCTGAGGAGCTAGGGCAGGAGCGCAAGTGCAAAATCATCCTGGGCGACATCATCCAGTATTATCTCCTGAAGAAAGCTCCCAAGGTTGATAATTGAGGTTCCTAACACACAATTTCGCCACGCATCACGACCACGGCCTGGCCACCGATGCGCACAGTGCGAAGCTTGCTGTCTTTGATATCGAACTCCAGAGTAATCTCGGACGGGCGGCCCATTTCTATTCCCTGTTCGATAATGCAGGTCTGAACGCCCTCTCCCGGCTTGTCAAAGCGCTGGATAATGCTCGCCAAAGCAACCGCCGCCGAGCCGGTGGCCGGGTCTTCGGGCATGCCCATGCCGGGCGCGAACATACGGGCGTGAAAACCACATTTTTGTTTTAGCGTCTCACGGCAATACAGGTAAGCGGCAGCGGCTGTGTTAGCGCCGAAACCCGCAGTCCAATGGGCGTGAACAACACGAGCGCGCCGGATCGCCTCAAGCCCCTGCACAGGCACGAACGTGAAGGATGGACCGACGGAGTACCGGGTGGGCTTATGATTCTCAAACCCGATTTCGGACGGCGCGAGGCCCAAGGCCGCCGCCAACCTGTCATCGTGCGCCGGAAACCCCGCCTCCTCGGGAAGCTTCGGCGCGTCGAATTCCGCATAAGCGGCTTCGGAGGGGTTGCGCCTGACGCCGACACGTAGCAAGCCGCCCTTCGCCTCAAGGACTATCAAGGCGTCCGAAAGGCTGGCGTTGCCCCAGATACGCTCCTCAGCGAGCAGGACTGCGGTTCCGATGGTTGGATGTCCCGCGAAATCGAGTTCCATGTTAGGCGTAAATATTCGGATGCTGGCGGTGTGAGATGAATTACTGGGCGGAAACACGAACACGGTTTCGGAAAGGTTGAACTCGCGAGCCAGCGACTGCATCGCGGCGTCGTTCAAACCATCAGCTTTGCTTATCACAGCCAGCGGATTGCCTTGCATTTTAGCAGCGGTGAAAACGTCCAAAACGACATAAGGTCTATTCATTTTTGCTCCCCGCGTCCCGTGGGCCTGCCTTGCAACCATACCGCAATAAGGCTGTGCGCGCAGGCGTCATTTAGGATATGCACCAATTCAGCCGTATCGAATAGCGACTTTGTTAAACGGGAATGCACCTTGCGTATTTGGATCGCTCTCCGCTGAAAGTTGAATAAGTTTTTACCTTTTTAAGCAGCCGGAATGCCGTAGATGCCTTTAAAATGTCTGGATCCGTTCATAGCTGCACCATACCCCGACGAATTCACGGGATAACGTGAACCGAAAAACAGGAGATTCAAATGAAGACCATTCTCGCAGCCGCCGCAGTGATGACCATGCTCGCCGCGCCAGCTTTTGCCGCCCCTGATTGCACCAAAAGAATGGGCAAGCTCGATGAGGCCATCAAAACCGCGACCGTCAAACCGGAAGACATGAAAAAGGTGCAAGACATCCGCGTTAAGGGCGATGAGCTGATGAAGGCTGGTAAACAGGACGAATGCAAAATAGCGGTTAAGGAAGCCTTAGTTATTTTAGGCGTGTCAAAAGCCAAATAAATTAAACTTTACAAATAAAAAGTGGCGCGCAAAACGCGCTGCTTTTTTACAATATAAAGTTTACTTCGGCTTAACGTAAACTCGTCATATTTGACCAGAAACGCCATTACTTATGGTCAGTAGATGAAATTTGTTACGCACTCACAAAAAGTTGTATTTCCAACGGCAAACTGCAAGCCATTGTTTTAGTTTGATAATTGTATTGAGTGTGCGCCCTAAACGTCAGAATATGCCCTTTGTCGATACAGCATTTCGCACAGCCAATACTTTGACATATCCCCCCGCTAGAATGACATCAATGAGTTCGCTTATCCGTAAAACTTATAGGGGAAACTACATATGACAAAGCTGGAACCGTGGCGCATAGGCCTGGCAGCCGCAGTGTTGATGACCAGCGCTGTTTCGACCGTCAACGCCGCCGACGTTTACAAGCGCGAGGAAGCCGTCAGCTTTAAGGACGAGCCAACCGCGCCGCCCATCGCGTGGGGCGGCTTCTACATCGGCGCTAACCTTGGGGGCAACTTTACCGACGACTTTTTCGGCAACGGTCGCCGCGCATTTGACGCAGATGGACAGATTTTGGGTGGTTTGCATGCGGGCTATAATTTGCAACGCTCCACACCACTGGTTCTGGGCCTCGAAACGGACGTGAATTTCTCAGAGGACATCGAATATCTGTCTACCATCCGCGCGCGCCTTGGCTACGCCGTCGGCAACGTGCTTTTCTACGGCACGGGTGGCGTGGCCTTTGCCAGCTTTGACGACAAGATTTTCGAGGACGACACCGAAACCGGTTATGTGTTCGGCGGGGGCGTTGAGGGCAAGGTGCGCCAGAACATGAGCCTTGGCCTCGAAGGGCTTTACCACCAGTTCGAAGATGTGGGCGTAAGGGGCGGTGGCGAAACCGATATCGACTTCTGGAGCGTACGCGCCAGAGCGACCTTTCACGTGAACTAAGCTGGTTTTAGTTCAATCATCAAATGCAAAAAGCCGCCCCCGCAGGCGGCTTTTTGTTGAAACTGATGGTTTCGTCATTTTGCTGTGTTTGCGGTGGCGAAGCCTGGGGTGGCCGAGTTTAGTGAGGCATCGGCTTTCTGATGGATGTGACGCCATTTTTTATCGGTGTTCTGCACGACTTCGGAGAGAAGCCCCTTTAGCCGCTCCAGAATCGCACAACGGGCTTCATCGCCCGGCGTTTCTCCAGCGCCAAGTTTCGAGACTTCGTCGAGAAGGGTTTTGTTGCGCCCGTCCATTTCAATTGTGCGTTCGTCTTTTACCAGAGTGGCGGCTTTTGCGATATAATCCGCATCGCCCCAGCCGCTGCGGGCTTTCAGAGTTTGCAGCTTCTCATGGAGCGCTTTCTTGTTGCGCTGGTTCATACCGGTGAGAACGGCATTGGCCTCGGATACGGCCACTGAGAAGCCAGCCTGGTCACAGGAAGCCTGAGCGCTGGTCACGGGACAAACAATATAAGCCACGACGAGCAATACGATTATGCCCACAAGTGGGGATCTACTGTACGCTAATGGTTTTTCGTCAAGCATGTCAGTGTGATAAACCGCCTCTGAAGCAGGATTATGGCAATGTGATGCGCCGGACAGTCTTGATGGCTAACGGCTGAACTCAAATTTGTACGCAGCGCCAATGCCTATTGCGAACTGATCTTCCGATCCACGGTCGTCCACAATCGGGCTGTCGCTTGCGTCATCAAGCAAACGGTCATACTCGGCGTATGCTTTAAGTGCGAGGCGGTCGGAGAATTGATAGCTCGCGCTTACAGTGACCCCAGCGGAGTGCAGTCCACCCTCAGCATCGAACTGGTTGAGGCCGGAGGCAACCGACTCCGCCGCGCTGACCGAGAAATACTCTTCCTGATATTCGCTGCTAACCGCCGTCAGGCGCGGCCCGGCGGTGAATGTCCAGGCGCCGCGATTCACTACAGCGTCGGCAGAGAAATTCGCCAAAAAGCCTTCATGTCCATTCAGGCCCTGAAGCAGCTCAACGCGCGTGCGGAAGTTTTCCGTAGGCCAGTATTCCGCGAACACGCCGAGTTCGAAGGTGAAATCCACTTCGTTCAAACCGCGCAAATCCTTGTTATCGCCCCTGTCGCGCTCATCGCGGAAGCCGAAAGCCGGCCCGAAACGGAAGCCGCCACGATCGACGATGGCGAATCCGCCCGCATCGTCAGGCAAATCGAGATACTCTTTCGATCCTTTGCGAGTGATGTTGAAAATTGGTTTGAACGCAGCCTCGTGATCGTCCGAGCCTTCATAGTCCGGCTGTCCGACTACATAACCGCCAATAGTCACAACCCAAACGTCGGCGACTGGCTCGAAATTATCGGCCCGCGCCGCCGCGGCTCCGCCTACAAGACACAATCCGCACACGGCGAAAGTTTTCAAAGCGCTCATTGTGCCCTCGCATTTCCTAGCTCCGCATTACTCTGATACTCGCGTTTGCGCCGATACAGCAAACCTTTGCTAACGATATTCACCGATTTAGAACATAGCGTTGCGAATGCGCCACCATCGTTAACCATTGAAGCCAACAAGGCCGAACCACCCGTCTCGCGGAAATCCTTTGGGCGCAGGCTGCCCCCCCGAGGCGCGCGCGCCGTCGTAATCTGACCATTCCATAAAAGCGCGCACCCTACCCGATGCATCAGACCAAGCAAGCCCCGCCTGCCTCGCGAACACCTGCGCGTCGGCCAGCCCGCCCTCTTTGTATTTCTGCAACCGCACGCCTTTGCCCCGCGTCATCTCAGAGAGTTCGGCAAGCGGGAAAACGAGCAGCTTGCGATTTGTCCCCACTACGGCGACCATATCCCCGCTGGCGGGCGCGCACACCGCCGCTACGTCCGGCGCCTCGACATTGAGCACCTGTTTGCCCTTGCGGGTGGATGCGATGACCTCATCCTCCAGCACGACAAAGCCGTTACCCAGCTTGGACGCGACGAGCAGTTTCCGGCTTGGCTTGTGCGCGAAGATTTCCAGGATTTCGCCCTCTTCCTCGATGTCGATCATGAGACGGAGGGGCTCGCCCTGCCCGCGCCCGCCGGGAAGGTTTGCGGCGTCGAGTGTATAAAATTTTCCGTTTGTTGCAAACAGCACGAGCTTATCGGCGGTGGTCGTGCGGATCGCCCGCTTCAGCCCGTCGCCCGTTTTGAACGGCACTTTGCTCAGGTCTTCCGGATGACCCTTCAGCGAACGGATCCAGCCTTTTTCAGAAAGGATCACCGTGACCGGCTCTTTCTCGATAAAGCTCTGCTCTACGCTCGCGTCGATCTCCGGCATGTCGTCGAATTGCGAGCGGCGGCGGCCGATCGCCGTCCCCTTGCCAAAGCGGGTTTTCAGTTCGCGGATCTCCCCACCAATGCGCTCCCATTGCTTTTCGTCCGACGCGAGCAGCGCCTGCAACTCCGTGCGCTCCTTGTTCAGCGCGTCGTTCTCCGTGCGGATTTCCATTTCCTCAAGTTTGCGCAAACTCCGCAAACGCATGTTGAGGATGGCCTCGGCCTGCACCTCGGACAGCTTGAACGCGTTCATCAGCGCGGGCTTCGGCTCGTCCTCCTGCCGTATGATGCGGATGACCTCATCCAGGTTAAGGTAGGCGATGAGGTAGCCGCCCAGCACCTCCAGCCGGTGCTCGATCTTGGCAAGACGGTGGCGCGAACGCCGCCCCAGCACGTTGCGGCGGTGCGCTAGCCACTCATTCAAAAGCGCGCCCAGTCCCATCACCTGCGGCACGCGGCCCCCGCTCAACACGTTCATGTTGAGCGGGAAGCGCACCTCAAGCTCGGTGAGCTTAAAGAGTTGCTCCATCATCATCGCGTTATCAACGGCGCGGGTTTTTGGCTCGATGACAACACGGATATCCTCGGCGGACTGGTCGTCAATGTCGCCGACAAGCGGCAGCTTTTTCAGCTCCATCAGCTCAGCAATTTTCTCGATCAGCCGCGATTTCTGCACCTGATATGGAATCTCCGTAACGATGATCTGATAGCCGCCGCGCCCGGTCTCCTCCCGCCGCCATTTCGCCCGCAGCCGGAAGCCGCCGCGCCCGGTCCTATACGCCTCGATAATCTGCGCGCGCTCCTCCACGATCACGCCGCCGGTCGGGAAATCCGGGCCGGGCACAAAATCGATCAGCTTGTCCGCGCCCGCGTTCGGGTTTTTGATGAGATAAAGCGCGGCGTCGCACAATTCGTCCAAATTGTGCGGAGGAATCGATGTCGCCATGCCCACCGCGATGCCGGACGAGCCGTTCGCCAGAAGGTTCGGAAAGTTGGACGGGAGCACCACCGGCTCCGAGTTCTCCCCGTCATAGGTGTCGCGAAATTCGACCGTATCCTCGTCAATGCCCTCCAGCAGGCTTGCGGCTATCAACGTAAGCTTGGCCTCGGTGTAGCGCATCGCGGCCGCGTTATCGCCGTCGATATTGCCAAAATTGCCCTGCCCGTCGATCAGCGGATAGCGCTGCGCAAAATCCTGCGCAAGTCGAACTAGCGCGTCGTAAATCGACTGGTCGCCATGCGGATGGAACATGCCGATCACGTCGCCGACGACGCGCGCCGATTTTTTGAAACCGCCTGCAGGGTCGAGCTTTAACTGCCGCATGGCGTAGAGCACGCGCCGGTGCACAGGCTTGAGGCCGTCGCGCGCGTCCGGCAAAGCCCGCCCCATGATGGTAGATAGCGCATAGGCGAGATAGCGGCTCTCCAGCGCGTCCCGCAAATTCACCGGCTCGATGCCGGAGCTATCAAGAATTGTTTCATCGGTCATGGATTATGCTTACTTCGCCGGGCGGCCGCGCTCAAGCCCGCCCGCACAGTTTTCATCATGCGATCCGGTGTGTTATAATTGCGACGAGAACTTTTGTCAGGAAAAGCCCCATGACCATAATGACCATCAGCTTGCCGGATGAGGTTAAAGAAGCATTCGACCGCGCTTTCGAAGGAGAGGATAAAAATGCAGTGGTAACGCAAATTCTGCAAAGAGCGATTCTGGAGAAGTCAGCCTCCGCAAATCGCTATGATAGAGAAACTATACCGACGAACGATTTGGTCGAAGAGTTCCGCAAACTTCGAGAGCGAATGCCATCTATCTCCCAAGACGAGATTCGTAGAATTCGCAATGAAGGCCGTCCGTGAATTTGGTCGTAGACTCTAGCGTCGCAATCAAGTGGATCATGTCCGACGCCGTTGATGAGAACGATATCGACCGAGCTGTTAAAATACTATCAGCCTTATCTTCAGGACATGTAATTTTATATCAACCATCGCACTGGATTGTGGAGGTTATGTCTGTAATTGCGCGAAAAGCGCCCGACAAAATTTCGCCAACGTGTGCGCTTTTGCATCGAACGCCTCATACTCTCGTCGCGAAACCGGAAACTTATGTTCATGCCGCAACGATTGCTGCGCGGTTAAAGCATCACATGTTCGACACACGCTTTATCACGCCGTCGCGCTCGAAAAGGGTGCTACCTTTGTGACAGCGGATGAAGCGTATTTCGCCAAGGCAAGGCATCTCGGCGCCATTCAGCTTCTCGCCAATCACTCGACAGGCCGCTAGCTCCTTGACGCCAGCATATTGCTAATCTCTGTTCAGCGTTGCCTACATACTTGTGTGCATTTGACGGATGGATGGCGTGGGCTTAAGAAAGACGCGGGTCAACTCGCATTAACCACAACCGATTCTTCCAGCCATGGAGCGGCGTCCCCGCCGTTGCAGCGTATGAAACTCAAGGACTTGCTGGGAGCCCCGCCAGAGGGCGAGGATTGGAGCGATGTTACGGTCACCGGCGTTACCGCTGATAGCCGTGAGGTCAAGCCGGGCTATCTGTTCGCCGCGATGCCGGGCGTCAAGGCGGATGGCATGAAATTCATTCGCCACGCTATCGAAAAGGGGGCCTCGGCGATTTTGATAGCAGACAGCGCCGCGCAAACCTCGAACGGGGCGACACAATATATTCGCGATGCAAACCCAAGGCGCCGGTTCGCACTTATAGCGGGCAAATTTTACGACCGTCAGCCCGAGACTGTTGTTGCGGTGACGGGCACGAACGGCAAAACCTCCGTCGCCTCGTTCGTTCGCCAGATTTGGGAAAAGCTGGGGCGTAAAGCCGCAAGCCTCGGCACGGTTGGCTTGGTGTCGCCACTTGGCGAAAAGCCGCTCGATCATACGACCCCTGATCCGGCGGCGCTGCACGCCATGCTCGCCGAACTAGCAGACGGCGGCGTCCATTCGCTGGCGCTGGAGGCCTCCAGCCATGGTCTTGAGCAGCACCGCCTCGACGGCGTCAAAATCACGGCGGCGGCGTTCACCAACATCACCCGCGACCACCTGGACTACCACAAGGAGTTTGCCGCGTATTTTCAGGCCAAGCTGCGCCTGTTCGAGCTATTGCCGCCCGGCGCGCCTGCGGTTATCAACGCCGATCAGCTTGAATCGGCCGAAATCGCTGGAGCTGCGGACGCCCGGCGGCTCGATGTATTCACCGTTGGCCGCCTTGGCGCAGGCATTAAGCTTGTAAGCATAGGGCAGGACGGATTGAGCCAGCGCCTCACCGTTCGGCACGCGGGCAAAACCTACAAAACACTGCTGCCGTTAGCGGGCGATTTTCAGGCGTCAAACGCGCTTGTCGCGGCGGGGATTGCGCTGAAAACGGGCGGCGATCCGAACGCGGTGTTTGCGGCGCTCGAAACGTTGCAGGGCGCAAAAGGCCGTTTGGAACTGGCCGGGCGAACGGCGAAGGGCGCGCCCGTGTTCATCGATTATGCGCATACGCCGGACGCGCTCGAAAAAGCGCTGCAAACCCTCCGGCCCTACACAACGGGCAAACTCGCCGTCGTTTTCGGTTGCGGCGGCGACCGTGACCGGGGCAAACGCCCGCAGATGGGCGCCATCGCCTCACGCCTCGCGGACGTGGTTTATGTGACGGATGATAATCCGCGCAGCGAAGACCCCGGTTCAATCCGCGCCGCCATTCTCGCGGAGTCGCCGCGCGCGCGGGAGGTGGGCGACCGGATGCAGGCTATCGCTGAGGCCGTGGCGGCGCTGGGCGTGGGAGATGCGCTCCTCGTCGCTGGAAAGGGGCATGAGACCGGGCAAATTGTAGGCGCGGAAATCATACCATATTCGGATCATGAGGCCGTAAGGACGGTGCTTGCCGCCACCGCACCCTATAAAGAGGCGTCTCCCGCCCAGCCAGAAGTTGCGGAGGCGCCTGCCGTGCTTCTTAATAACGCGGTTGCAACCGCTATCCTCCCTACTATTGCCGATGATGCTGACATTGAGCAGGCAAGCGCTACCGTTGCGAAACCCGGTGAAAGCTCAGAACCCCCCGCTTCCGTTTCTGAACCAATCACGGGTGAACCTCCTGCCACGGCGCCAGACGCTCTTCCGGTTGAAACGGAGGAAGAAAATTCAGACGCTGTCGAGACTTCTACAACCTCCATAGACACTATCGCGCTGCAGCCAGTGGATGAGCAACAATCCGAACCAGTTTTACCAGTTGCGAAGGATATTGCTGTTCCCCCCGTTGCAACGGAAACCGCCAAAGAAGGAGGCGTCGAGGGCGGCGCCACCTCTGATGTGAGCGATGCTCAGATGCAGGCGGTATCCGATCCGTTTTCAACGTCCAGTGGCGAGATCAGTCGCGAAGGCGACTCCCCGGATGACAAGAGTCACTTGCTGTGGGCGTTTACCGATATCCTCAGCGCGACAAAAGGAAGCCCTCAAGGCGCGCGGCCTGAATTCGCAACCGGGGTTTCCATTGACAGCCGCACGCTGGCTCCAGGCGATCTATTCGTAGCAATCAAAGGCGAGCGCATGGACGGCCATGATTATGTGACCCAGGTTTTACGCCAGGACGCTGCTATGGCCATCGTCTCCAAGGATTATTTTGGCGCGGCGGGGCCGCTGGTGCGCGTGCCCGATCCGCTGGAGGCTCTGATTGCGCTCGGCCAAGCGGCGCGCGGCCGAACGGATGCTAAAATCATCGCCGTGACGGGCAGCGTCGGGAAAACCAGCAGCAAGGAAATGCTTCGTCTGGCGCTTAGGGTGCAGGGCGCAGCCCATGCGTCTGAAAAATCATATAACAATCTTTGGGGCGTGCCGTTATCTCTTGCACGCATGCCCCAAGATTCGAAATTCGGCATTTTTGAAATTGGCATGAACCACTCTGGCGAGATTGCGCCGCTCACGCGCATGGTGCGCCCGCACATCGCGATTGTGACAAATGTGGCTCCTGTACACCTGGAGTTTTTCTCCGGAGTTGACGCCATCGCTGAAGCGAAAGCTGAAATTTTTCAAGGTCTGGAGCCGGATGGCGTTGCGATCATCAATCGCGACCTCTCGCAATTTGGCATTCTGGAACTGCGCGCCATGCAGTCAAACGCCGCACGCATCGTGACTTTCGGCGAACACTTCTCAGCCGATGCGCGGCTTGTGACGATTGATCTGTTGCAAGACCGCTCCCGCATCACGGCGAATATTTTCGGGCAAACCGTGGTATATGATCTGGGCGCGCCGGGGCGTCACCTGGCGATGAATTCGCTCGCCGTGCTTTGCGCCATCCAATCTGCAGGGGGAAATATCGATCTTGCGGCGGCAAGTCTTGCGGCGTTTCAGACGCTAGAGGGACGCGGCGTCCAGACCCGGTTTGACATTGCAGGCGGCGCGGTGCTGCTGATCGACGAAAGCTATAACGCCAATCCAGCCTCGATGAGCGCCGCCATCGCGGTGTTAGGGCAATTGCCGCGACCAGAGTTTAAGCGCCGCCTCGCCGTGCTCGGGGACATGTTGGAGTTGGGCCACGCCTCACCAAAACTGCATGCAGACCTAGCCCAGACCATTGACGCGGCGGACGTAGATGTTGTGTTTGCCTGCGGGCCGCACATGCGGTCGCTGTTCGATACGCTTCCAGCGGCGAAACGCGGCGCCTACGCGGAAACGGCTGCGGAACTGAAATCTGCGCTGTTAAGCGCGGTCGAATCGGGCGACGCCGTCATGGTGAAGGGTTCGCTTGGAAGCAAAACCGGGCTGCTGGTTACTGCCCTGAAAAACGATCTAAGCGCGCGCGCCCGGCAAAGCGGCCAGCGAGAAGTCCAAAAAGTTTAAGAGGCGCATTTCGCATGCTCTATCTGCTGAATCAACACGCTGACGTTTGGCCTTTTCTGAACGTATTCCGCTATACCACTTTCCGCGCAGGCGGCGCCGTTATGACGGCCATGTTGGTGATTTTCGTCTTCGGCCCCAGCCTCATCAACCTGCTGCGCGTGCGGCAAGGCAAAGGCCAACCGATTCGCACCGACGGCCCGCAGACGCATTTGCTCACGAAAAAAGGCACGCCGACCATGGGCGGGCTGATGATCCTGCTGGGCGTCGGCGTCGCGACCATTTTGTGGGCGAACCTGTCAAATCAATATGTGTGGGTGGTGCTGGCCGTGACGCTGTCCTATGGCCTGATTGGCTTTTACGATGATTTTCTGAAGGTTACGAAACGGTCTTCGGCGGGCTTCTCGGGCCGTTTCAAGCTCATCCTTGAAATTGGCATCGCGGCGGCGGCGGCTTACTCCGTTGCCGTCATAGGCGATCAGCCCTTCTCGACATCGATCTCGGTTCCTTTTTTCAAAGAAGTGCTGCTCGATCTGGGCATCATCTTCTTCACCATATTTGGCGTGTTCGTCATCGCGGGCGCTGGCAACGCGGTGAACCTGACGGACGGGCTGGACGGCCTCGCCATCGTGCCGGTCATGATCGCCGCCGCCGCGTTCGGCATCATCGCTTACCTCGTCGGCAACAAGATTTTCTCGGATTATTTGCAAATCCATTACGTGGCCGGCTCAGGCGAACTGGCGGTCGTGTGCGCTGCGTTTATTGGCGCTGGCCTGGGCTTTTTATGGTTTAACGCGCCACCCGCGATGATTTTCATGGGCGACACCGGGAGCCTGGCGCTGGGTGGGGCGCTCGGCGCCATCGCGGTCGCTACCAAGCACGAGATCGTGCTCGGCATCATCGGCGGGCTGTTTGTGCTGGAGACGGTATCGGTTATCGTGCAGGTGGTGTCGTTCAAGTTGACTGGCAAGCGCGTGTTCCGAATGGCACCGCTACACCACCATTTTGAGCAAAAAGGGTGGGCTGAACCTACGGTTGTTGTCAGGTTCTGGATAATCGCTGTGGTTTTGGCTTTGATTGGTTTATCGACCCTCAAACTGCGTTAAGCTGCGTCTATGATTCCGATTCATGAATTTCACGGGCACAAGGTCGCCGTTTTCGGGCTGGGCATGTCCGGGCTTGCGTCCGCGCGCGCGCTAAGAGCAGGCAGCGCGGAAGTTACGGCTTGGGATGACAATGCTAGCGGCGTGGCGAAAGCTCGCATCGAGGGGCTGAACACCGAGGATTTGCGCGCCGCGGACTGGAGCGCGTTCTCCGCCCTTATCTTAGCGCCCGGGGTTCCCCTCACGCATCCGGAGCCGCACTGGACGGTGGCGAAAGCGCGCGCGGCTGGCGTGGAAGTCATTGGTGATACGGAGCTGTTTTGCCGCGAAAGACGCCGCGTCGGATCGGTCGCGAAAATCGCCGCCATCACCGGCACCAACGGCAAATCCACCACGGCCGCACTCACAGCGCACATCCTCAAACAGGCTGGCCGCCGCGTGGCGCTAGGCGGCAATATCGGCGTTGCCGCGCTCGACCTGCCGCCGTTCTCGGACGACATGCATTATGTGCTTGAGTATTCCTCCTATCAGATCGATCTCACGCCTACGCTGGATGCGACCGCCGCCGCGCTGTTAAACGTCACGCCCGATCACCTTGACCGCCACGGCACGCTCGCGCAATATGCTGCGGTGAAAGCGCGCATATTTGCAAGGTTGGGCGCTGAAGCAACAGCAGTGATCGGCGTGGACGATCCGATCTCGGCGGCAATCGCCGAGGGTCTAAACATCCCCGCCATTATCCGTCGAATATCTTGCGCGCGCCACGTAGAAAGTGGGGTTTTCGCCCGCGGCGCGCAGCTTTTCGAGACGCGCGGCGGGGTTGGCCAGGAGCCGGTGAGCATCAAGGACGTAGGCTCTTTGCGCGGCGTTCACAACTGGCAGAACGCGGCCGCCGCGTTCGCGCTGTGTCGCGGGCTTGGGCTGTCGCGCAAGGAAATCGCCGAGGGTTTGCGCAGCTTCCCCGGCCTTGCGCATCGCATGCAGGAAGTGGGGCGCGTTGGCCGCGTGCTATTCGTGAATGACTCGAAGGCGACAAATGTGGACGCTACATCAAAAGCGCTCGCTTCGTTCGACGATATTTACTGGATTGCGGGTGGGCGCGCGAAAGAAGGCGGTCTCGCCGGGCTAGAGCCGTTTTTTCCAAAAATCGCCAAAGCTTATCTGATCGGCGAGGCTGAGGCGGAATTTGCACATGCGCTTGACGACGCGGTCGACACTGTCAGATGCGGCGGGCTGGAGGCGGCGGTCGCCCGTGCCGCGCTCGATGCAGAGGATGCGGGCGGGGCCAACGCCGTTGTGCTGCTCTCGCCCGCTTGCGCATCTTTCGATCACTATCCGAACTTTATGGCGCGCGGCGATCACTTTCGTAGCCTTGTCGCGAGGTTGCCGGGGGCGGAGATGCGCGAGGCGTTCACCGCATGAGGCTATCCCGGGCCGACCGCAGCCTTGTCGCCGACTGGTGGTTCTCGATCGACCGCAGGTTACTCACCCTCGTTTTCGTGCTCATGACAGCGGGATTGGTAATCTCGCTTGCCGCCAGTCCACCCGCCGCGCAAAAGCTGCGGCTCGATCAGTTTCATTTCGTCATCCGGCACGCGGTTTTTCTGGGGCTTTCAGTTGGCGTGTTCATAGCAGCGTCGATGCTTTCACCACGGCAACTCCGTCAGATGTCGCTCGTGATGGCGCTCGTGGGTTTTGTGTTTATGGCGGCGGCCTTCGCGCAAGGATATGAGCGCAATGGCGCCATCCGGTGGCTATCACTTGGCGCGTTTTCGCTACAGCCTTCCGAGTTTGCCAAACCCGGGTTTATAGTGCTGTCTGCTTGGCTTCTCTCCGAGGGAATGCGGCGCAACGACGTGCCAGCATTGCCCATGGCTGCAGGTTTTCTTGCACTTTTTGTAATCTTGCTCGCCTTGCAGCCAGACGTTGGGCAGGCCCTGCTCGTGACAGTGACGTGGGGATGCCTGTTTTTTCTTGCAGGCTACAGCGTGAAGTGGCTGGCTCTCCTCGGCGCGGCGATGGCGGGCGGGCTGGCGCTCGCCTACGTCGCGACAAACCACGTCAAAAGCCGAATCGATCAGTTTCTGGCCCCAGGCGGAGCGGCCAACAGCCAATCCGAAATTGCTTTCAACGCCTTCCGCGAAGGCGGGTGGTTTGGGCGCGGGCCGGGTGAAGGCGCCCTGAAAATGAACCTGCCCGACGCTCACACAGATTATGTTTTCGCCGTGGTCGCCGAGGAGTTCGGCATTATTTCTTGCCTTTTCATCGTCGTTATTTATGCATTAATAGCGTGGCGAGGCGTCAGGGTGCGAGTTGGAGCGGCGAACGATTTCGAAAATCTCGCTAAAACCGGTCTTACCATGCTACTAACGCTGCAAGCGCTGGCTAACATGGCTGTAAACGTCAATTTGCTGCCGGCGAAAGGCGTAACACTGCCGCTGATATCGTATGGCGGGTCGTCGATGCTGTCAGTGGCGGCGCTGCTGGGGATGGTTCTGGCTCTGTCTCGGCGCAGGGCCGATGGGCATCTTCCGGGGCATTTGTTTCAGTTTGAGGCTGGCCCGGCAGCTTCAAGGGAGATGCATATTTGATGGAAGCGTCAATCATGGTTGCGGCTGGCGGCACCGGCGGGCATCTGTTCCCGGCGCTGGCTTTGAGCGAAGCGCTTATCCGTCGCGGCTTCGTGATCGACCTTATCACGGACACGCGCGGCGGTTATTTCGGCGCTGACTTCCCGGCTCGCAACGTGTATAAAGTGCCCGCCGCGACCTTCAAGGGTAAATCACCACTAGAAGCGACGCGCACCATGGCGACACTATCGAACGGATTTCAGGTTGCCTACAAAACTATTGGCGAGGTGCAGCCGAAAGCCATCATCGGCTTTGGCGGATATCCATCGCTCCCGCCCATGCTCGCGGCAATGGCGCGGGGAGTGCCTTCGCTCATCCACGAGCAGAACGCAGTCATGGGGCGCGCCAACCGCTTCCTTGCGCCGATGGTAAAAGCCATCGCCTGCTCGTTCGACAACACAAAATATCTCGACGGCAAGCTGCTGACCAAAAGCCATTTAACTGGCACGCCCTTGCGCGGCACCGTGCTAAAAATGAAGGGTCAGCCATACCGCCCGCCGTCCTCATCGTCGCAGATCAACCTGTTGGTTTTTGGCGGCAGCCAAGGGGCGCAGTTTTTCTCCGATGTGATGCCCGAGGCAATCGGACTGCTTCCCAGTCATATGCGTGAACGAATCATGGTAACGCAGCAATGCAGGGCGGAAGATATCGATCGCGTTTTCGATAAATATGAAACAGCGAGCGTCGCGGCGGAGTTGTCCACTTTTTTCGACGACATGGCCGACAAGATGTTCAACTCGCATCTTGTCATTTCGCGCGCCGGGGCGACTACGGTTTCCGAGCTGTGCGCTGTTGGCCGCCCGGCGATCCTGGTGCCGCTTCCACACTCGCTCGACAACGATCAGTTTGAAAACGCCTCACGTTTTGAAGCTGGCGGCGCGGGCTGGGTGCACGAACAGCCCGGACTTACGCCCGAGCGTTTGGCGGGGTCAATCCGGCGATTGCTGGAGGAGCCGTTGAAGCTGGTCCAGTCGGCGGGCGCAGCCATGAAAATGGCCCAGTACAACGCAGTTGACAATCTGGCCGAACTGCTCACCCATCTGGCGTTTACTATACCCGCCAAGACGGGAGCAGCGCAGACAGAGGCGACCGCATAATGATTATGCCGAAAAACACTGGGCCGTATCACATCATCGGGGTGGGCGGCATTGGCATGAGCGCCATAGCGGACATCATGCAGACGCATGGCTACGCCGTGCAGGGAAGCGACCAGAAAGACAGCGCAAACTTGCGCCGCCTGGCCAAAAAAGGCGTGCGAGTGTTTCCGTATCATGACGCGGTGCATCTTGAAGGCGTGAAGCGGGTGGTGATTTCCTCCGCCGTGAAAACCGGCAACCCGGAGCTGGACGCGGCGCGCGCGGCGGGCTTGCCGATTATAAGCCGGGCGGAAATGCTCGCCGAGCTGATGCGCATGCATCGTACCGTCGCCGTGACGGGCAGCCACGGCAAAACGACAACAACTGCGATGATCTCCTGGATTTTCGAGCAATCCGGCGCCGACCCGACCGTGATTGCGGGCGGCATCATCAACGGCTGGGGTACAAACGCCCGCGTGGGCGCTGGCGAATGGATGGTTGTCGAGGCAGATGAGTCCGACGGCACTTTCATCAAGCTGCCAACGCAAATCGGCGTCGTTACGAATATCGACCCGGAGCACCTAGACTTTTACGAAACGCTGGATGGGTTGCACGAAGCTTTCGAGATTTTCTTCGCCAATATCCCATTTTACGGCGTGGCCGTTGCGGGCGTCGATCATCCGGTCGTACGCGAGATCATCGAACGGATCGGATCGGTTGAAAACGGTCGCCGCGTCATCACCTTCGGCGCGGCCCATGACGCCGACGTGCAGTTGACCACGACCCGGATAAACGGCACTTTGATGGGTTTTGACGTGCGCCTCGGCGCAAGCGTGACGGGCGGCGAGCGGGATTTAAACGGCCTGAAATTGCTCGTGCCCGGTCATTACAACATTCTGAATGCGCTCGCCGCTATCGCTGTCGCCACCGAAGCGGGTGTGTGCGACGACGCCATCCGCGACGCGCTCGCCACCTTCAGCGGCGTGAAGCGCCGGTTTACATTCGTTGGCGACTGGAACGGAGTGGATATTTATGACGACTACGCGCATCATCCGGCGGAAATCGCGGCGGTGTTGAAAGCCGCGCGGCAAGGCGCCAAAGGCCGCGTTATCGCCATCGCGCAGCCGCACCGCTATTCGCGGCTGAAAGGCTTGTTCGAGGATTTTTCCGCCTGTTTCGCCGATGCAGACATCGTTATTCTGTCGCCAGTCTATTCGGCGGGAGAGAAGCCAAACGGCGTTGATCATGTGACGCTGGCAGAAAGCGTGCGACGCACCGGTCACATGGATGTGCGCACTATCGAGAGCGACGCAGAGATCCCTGGCTTGATAGCGGCGCTAACGCGGCCGGGCGATATGGTGCTAGGGCTTGGCGCTGGCACCATCACCGACTGGATCAACGCCCTGCCGTCCATTTTGCAGGCTTCGACGCAGAACGCGGCGGCTGCGGAATAAGGCGGCGATTTCGTGGCGTTTCCCGACCTCATACCTGAGCTAAAAGATCGCCTGTCCCACTTGCGGGGCCGGTTAATCGCCAACGCGCCGATGGCGGACATCACGTGGTTTCGCGTCGGTGGCCTGGCGCAAATCCTTTTCACGCCCGCCGATGAAGCCGACCTCGCCTACTTCATGGCCAATCGCGGCGAGTTGCCGGTTTATGTCGTCGGCGTCGTCTCAAACTTGCTGGTGCGCGACGGCGGCGTGCCGGGCGTCGTCATCCGCCTCGGGCGGGGTTTTGCTGAGACCAGCGTGGAGGACGAAAACCGCATTCGCGCGGGCGCGGCTGTTCCGGATATGCGCTTCGCGCAGGCCGCTGCCAAGGCGGGTATCGGCGGATTGGCGTTTTATCGCGGCATCCCCGGCACGATTGGCGGCGCCCTGCGGATGAACGCGGGCGCCCATGGCGGCGAGACGAAGGACGGGCTGGTCGAGGCGCGCGCGGTGGATGGGCAGGGCTGCGTGCATGTGCTTTCCAATGCCGACATGAAATTCGTTTATCGCAACTGCGGCGCCCCCGCCGATTTCATTTTCACGCAAGCGACGTTCGAGGGCGCACCCGCCGATCCCGCCGCCATTGAGCGGGAAATGGAGGAGGTGGCCGCATACCGCGAGGCGAACCAGCCGATTAAAAGCCGCACGGGCGGCTCCACCTTCAAAAACCCGGCCGGCCACAGTTCATGGAAGCTCATCGACGCCGCAGGCTGCCGTGGCTTGCGGGTGGGCGGAGCGCATGTCTCGGAAATGCACTGCAATTTCCTCATCAACGACGCAGGCGCGACTGCCGCCGACATCGAGACGCTGGGCGAAACGGTGCGCGCGCGGGTGTTCGAGACCAGCGGCGTGATGCTCGAATGGGAGATCAAGCGCATCGGGATAGCTTTGGCCTCTTCGTCATTGCGAGGCCGGGAGGCCGAAGCAATCCATGACAACGCCGCGCCTGAACATGGATTGCTTCGCTCCGCTCGCAATGACAATTCAGTGGAGTGAACCGATGACCAGCGGTGCGTCGGCGCAGAACCACCTCTATTACGGCGACAACCTCACTGTCTTGCGGGACAGCATCGCGGATGAGAGCGTGGACCTGATCTATCTTGACCCGCCGTTCAATTCGAACGCCAGCTATAACGTGCTGTTCAAGGGGCCGCAGGGCGCGCAGTCGGCGGCGCAGATCGAGGCGTTCGACGACACCTGGCACTGGAACGACAGCGCCCAGGCGGCATTCGGCGACGTGGTGGACGGGGGGAATGCGGCGGCGAGCATCATGCTGCGCGCGATGCGGTCGTTTCTGGGCGACAACGACATGATGGCGTATCTGGCCATGATGGCGGTGCGGCTGGTGGAGTTGCACCGGGTGCTGAAGCCGACCGGCAGCCTGTACCTGCACTGCGACCCGACGGCGAGCCATTATCTGAAGATCTTGCTGGATGCGGTGTTTGGGGCCGGTAGCTTCAGAACGGAAATCACTTGGAAACGATCGTCGGCGCATAGCGACGGAAAACAGGGGCGCAAACAGTATGGGAATGTTGCGGACATAATTTTCTTTTACACAAAAGGAAAATCGTGGATTTGGAACCCACTCTTCACTGGATACGGCGAAGAATATGTTGAAACTGCGTATCGGCTTAAGGACAAGAGTGGTCGGAGGTATAGGCGAGACAACCTGAGTGCGGCTAAACCGGGAGGCGATGTTTCTTATCTTTGGCCGGTTAAGCGCAGCAAAGGAGAGGATTGGGTCGCGGACTTGGACAACGAATTCGATCATCCGGTTGATGGCCGGGATTATCGCCAAGTCCCGCCATACAATGGAAGGTTCTGGGCATACAGCAAAGAAAACATGCGTAAATTTGCGCTAAATGATCGGCTGGCATACGCTTCAAGCGGTATGCCAGAATATAAGCGGTATCTTGACGAAATGCCGGGCGTAGCATTGCAAAATCTTTGGACCGACGTTCCCCCGGTGATCGGAAAGGACAGCCTCGGCTACCCCACCCAAAAACCCGTGGCTCTGCTGGAGCGTATCCTCGCCGCCTCGTCCAACCCCGGCGATGTGGTGCTCGACCCGTTCTGCGGCTGTGGCACCACGGTGCATGCGGCGCAGAAGCTGGGGCGTACTTGGATCGGCATCGACGTCACCCACCTTGCCATCGGGCTGATCGAAAAGCGGCTGCGCGATGCGTTCGAGGGCGTGCAGTTCACCACCCACGGCACCCCGCAGGACATCGACGGCGCGCGGGATATGGCGCGGCGCGGGCAGTATCACGAGTTCGAGAAATGGGCGCTGTCGCTGATCGCGGCGCAACCCGGCAACCTGTCGAAAAAGGGGGCCGACAAGGGGATCGACGGCAACCTTTACTTCGGGGCCAAGGCGGAAGGGCGCGGGATCGTCAGCGTCAAGGCGGGCGACAATGTGGGGGTCGGGATGATCCGCGACCTGCGCGGGGTGATCGAGCGTGAGGGCGCAGGCATCGGCGTGTTCCTGACCCTGACCGAGCCATCCAAACCGATGGTGACCGAGGCGGCGGGCGCCGGGCAATATGAACTGCCCGGTTTCGCCCCGGTCCCGCGCATCCAGATCGTGACCATCGAGCAGGCCATGGCGCTGCGCGACCGCGCGGTGCGCCTGCCCGCGCGCCGCGACGATGCGTTCAAAAAGGCTGCGCGCGAAGATGTCAAACGGCAGAACGAACTGGATTTGTAATGAGCAGGCACGTCGCGGTTCTGATGGGCGGATTATCGGCGGAGCGCGAGGTCTCGCTCAACTCGGGCGCGGCGTGCGCAAAAGCGCTTGAAGGCGAGGGTTATCGCGTCACCCTGATTGACGTAGGCCGCGATCTGCCCGCGCGCCTCGTCGAGGTGCGCCCGGACGTCTGCTTCAACGCGCTGCATGGCCGTTTCGGCGAGGATGGCTGCGTTCAGGGCGTGCTGGAAACGCTTGGCATTCCCTATACGCATTCCGGTGTGCTCGCCTCCGCCCTCGCCATGCACAAGGAGCGAGCGAAAACCGTGCTGCGGGCGGCGGGCGTGCCGGTGGCGGAGGGCCGCGTCATCACCCGCGCCGAAGCCGCGACCGCCCACCCGATGCAACCGCCATACGTCATCAAGCCGGTCGCGGAGGGGTCGAGCGTCGGCGTATTCATCGTGCGCGAGGATCATATGCATCCGCCGCAGCAACTTTCCGCCGCCGATTGGCCCTACACCGAAGACCTCATGATCGAGCGCTACGTGGCTGGCCGCGAACTCACTTGCGGCGTCATGGGAACCCAAGCCCTCGGCGTGATCGAAATCCTGCCAGCGGCGGGCATGGCTTTTTACGACTACGACTCTAAATATGCGCCAGGAGGCTCAAAACACGTCCTGCCAGCAGAAATTTCACCGAATATTTACCAATTAATCCAGACACTGTCAGTCAAGGCTCACATGACGCTCGGCTGCCGCGGCGTGTCACGGGCGGACTTCCGCTTCGACGATACGCCGGGCGGCTTGGGCGAACTGGTGTGCCTTGAGGTCAATACCCAGCCGGGTATGACCGCGACATCGCTTGTGCCGGAACTTGCCAGCCACGCTGGGCTAACATTCGGCGATTTAGTCCGCTGGATTGTGGAGGACGCGAGTTGCAACCGTTGATTGCGGGCAAAAACCCGTTACACTTTGATTCGGATGCAGACGGCTCATTTCTAGGGTCGCGACGGATTTACGGCGCTCGCTTTGGAACACCTGACATGAAATCTTCCTGGTTCGCATGGTTGTGCGCACATGCAGATGGAGCGGCCAAGGCAGGTTTTGCGGCAAGCATGATCTATCTGTTCGCGGCCGCACTGTATGCGGCGATGCTTGGCGGATCGTGGGGATCGATCCGAGACAAAACCGCCGCGCTGGTGGATAACGCCGCACGGAGCGCCGGTTTCGCCATTGATAAAATCGTCATCCAGGGCCGAGTGCACATGCTTGAGGCCGAGGTAATGGACGCTCTTGGCGCAACCACCGAGAGGAGCATCCTGTCCTTTGACGCGCAGCAGACGCAGCAAAAGATCCTAGCGATTGGCTGGGTGAAAAGTGCGGAAATCCAGCGGATATGGCCATCGACCATTGTTGTGGCTGTTGAAGAAAGATCGCCATTCGCCCTGTGGCGCCACAACAACCAAACTTACGCCGTCGACGCCGATGGCGTTGTGCTGGGTCCTGTTAAAGCAGACGAACTGGCCGGACTGCCTCGAGTTCAGGGCGAAGGCGCTCAAATCGCCGCGCGCGCCCTACTGGACGCCGTTAACGCACACCCCATGGTCGAAGCCAAGTTGCAGGATGCCGAGCGCATATCATCAAGGCGCTGGGATATCATTCTTGTTGAAGGCGTCCGGGTGAAATTGCCGGAAAACGCAGGCGACGCCATCGCATCACTGGAGTTTTTGCTTCGGGACGGGAATTTGCCGCTGGCTCAGATTGCGAGCATCGATTTGCGTGCGCCAGGCCAAGCCGCGATCTCTGCCCGCAGCGACACAAAGGATGCGAGGCAACAAATTTTGTCAGCGGCGGCCCAAGGTCAGACGGCGCCGCGTTAAGAAACGGCGCTTCAGCATGGAAGGGACTGGGGTTAAAGGTGTGGTTCGGGCAGCGGGGTTTTAGTCAACAATCAAGGCCTGCCGCCGTGCTTGACGTCGGCAGCCATAAAATCTGCTGTCTAATTGGATTGCCCCAACCGTCTTCTGCGCGTGAAGATGGCCTTAGGCTAAAGCTTCTGGGATACGCTTCCCGTCAAGCCGAGGGCGTTTCGGGTGGCCAGATCGCCGATATGAACGCCGCAGAAATGTCCATCCGCCGCACCATCGCCGAAGCGGAGAAAATGGCCGACCTGGTCGTCGAGCGCGTCTATGTCACATCAAGTGCGGGCCAAAGCGGGGAGCGGCTGACCGCAAAAGTTCCCCTACCCTCCGGCGTTGCACAGAAAGATCATATCGCGCAGGCGGTAGACGCCGTGCGGCGTGACGCGGCGGCGCAAGGTAAAGTGGCGCTTCACACACATCCCATGGCGTTCTCCATTGGCGCCGAACGCGGCATTCGTGACCCTTGCGGAATGGCGGGCGATTCGCTTCGGGTCGATCTTCACTCGATTTTTGCCAACACGTCTCCGCTTTCCAATCTTAAGCTGTGCCTTCAGCGCAGCCATATCGAATTTGCGGGATTTTGCATTGGCGGCTATGCCAGCGCCCTTTCCGTCCTCAACGGCGCAGAAGCGAATGCTGGCGCGGTTGTGATGGACATGGGCGCGGATACGACAAGTATTGTGGCGCTGCGTGGCGGCCGGATGGTTTACGCCGATTGCAGCAGGTCCGGCGGCGCGCGGATCACCGACGATCTGGCGGATGCTTTCGCATTAACGCGCAGTGAAGCCGAACGGCTCAAAACGCTGCATGGCGGCGTCATGTCCGGTCCGGAGGACGAGGGCGGCATCATCATGCTGCCAATTTCGGCCAAGCGCGGCGAAACCTGGATATCCCTTAACAAGCTGGAGGTGAGCGCTGTTATTCGCCGCCGTCAGGAAGCAATTTTCGCACGTCTCGCCGAGCAATGGCAAAAAGTCGAGGGTGGTTCAAGCCAGAGGCAAATCATTTTGACCGGGGGCGCAAGTCAGCTTTTAGGCGCTGCTCCGCTGGCGGAACGTTTATTCAAGGCCCCGGTTCGCGTCGCGGCACCGCCAGCGTTCTTCAAAGGGCCATCGCCGGTGATTGGCCCGGAATTCGCCGCAGCCTCCGGTTTGCTCGGTCATGTTCACCGGGAAGACTGGAGCTTGGACTTCAGCGTGTCGGCGCGGTCACCGCACCATGAGAGCGGGTATATCTCCCGCGTCGGCGACTGGTTGTGGCAGGGATTTTAACCAACAACCCATATCGAGTGTTGCGAATGGGCCAGTTTGGTACTTCGTAACAACAAAAGGGTTAAAAAGAGTGCTAGATTCGGGAAACGACTCAATTACGCCGGGGCTAACATGAGCATTAAACTGAAACTTCCTGACCTAACCGAGATGCGTCCGCGCATCGTTGTAATAGGCGTTGGCGGCGCTGGCGGCAACGCAGTCAACAATATGATCCAATCGGGGATCGAGGGCGTGGAGTTCGTCGCGGCGAATACGGACGCGCAGGCGCTGGCGATGTCGGGCGCTGGAAACCGCATTCAAATGGGCGCTGGCATCACGGAAGGCCTGGGCGCCGGGTCGAAGCCCGAAATTGGCGCGGCCGCCGCCGAAGAGGCGCTCGATGAAATCCGGGCGGCTGTCGAGGGCGCCCACATGCTGTTCATCACGGCTGGAATGGGCGGCGGCACCGGCACGGGCGCCGCGCCAGTGATCTCGCGCGCGGCCAAGGAACTTGGCGTCCTTACGGTCGCGGTCGTCTCGAAGCCGTTCGAATTCGAAGGCCAGCGCCGCATGCGGATCGCCGATCAGGGCGTCGCCGAACTTTCCAAGTTCGTGGACACGATGATCGTCATCCCGAATCAAAACCTGTTCCGCATCGCCAACGAGAAAACCACATTCGTCGACGCCTTCCACCGCGCGGACGAGGTGCTGAAGTCGGGTGTCTCCTGCATCACCGATCTGATGGTGAAAGAAGGCCTTATTAACCTCGACTTCGCCGACGTGCGCGTGGTTATGCAAAATATGGGCACAGCGCTCATGGGCACCGGCGAGGCCGAGGGCGAAAAACGTTCACTTAGGGCCGCCGAGGGGGCGATCTCCAATCCACTTTTGGGCGAAGTCTCGATGCGCGGCGCCAAAGGGCTGCTCGTTAGCATCACTGGTAGCGGCGACATGACATTGTACGAGGTCGAAGAGGCTGCGTCTCGTATCCGTCGCGAGGTTGACCCGGACTCCAACCCTGACATTAATATTATCGTCGGCGCCACGTTCGATAAGGAGCTTAAAGGCCGCATCCGCGTCTCCGTGGTGGCGACGGGAATACAGTCGGGCATTGGCTTTGACGCCGCACGGCTGGTGGACGCCGGGCGCAAGGATGGGCTGTCGGACCGGCTAAATGCCTCAGGCACCCGTGCGCCGCTGGCGGATGCAGAGAAATTGCCTGTGCAGACGGGCGTTCGGGGTGCGCCACGCAATCCTGACAGATCATCCCAGAACGATCAGCGGCCGCAAACGAGATCAGAGTCATCCGACCTTCGTCAGCGCGTTCCAGCTTCGCCTCACTTCGAGGCCTCGCCGCAAAAAGCGCCGATGAAACCACCGCGCCGCCCGCTCACGAGCGACGACTTTCCCGAGCTTGGCGGATCGAATGCTCCCGGCGCAAAAGATTCGCCTCGTCGCGGGCTTTTCAACTGGATGGCCGGGCGTTCGCGCTCGCGTGATTCGTCCAGACTAGAAAATCCTGTGACATCTGCGCAACGCGACAGGAAAACGTTAGGAACGCCGGACACTCAGTCCGTGATTATAGAACGGCATGGTGAACGCAAGCCCAACAGCGGCGCATCTGACGATGCATCGCCCGCGCGTCGGCCAGAGCCGAGCCTGAGCGACCGCAAGGCAACTCGCCAAACCGACGATACCTTTGAAATTCCTCAGTTTTTTAAGCGCTAGACGCCTTAAAATTGTTCCTCGGGCAAAGATTGCGTTCGCGTACTTTGACGGAAACGCCCGCATGCGAGAACGGCTATTAGCCGCCGCTCGTCAAATCGCCAGCACTTACGGAACCATTTCGTAACAGAGTGTAAACAAGCGTGATTTGTCCCCACGGAAAGCGTCGGGCTAGTTTGCACCCACGATCAGACGACGGCGAAAAACAAGTTATTACAAAAAAATAAGTCGCACGATTGTACGGGCCGGAGTGAATAGGCGAACTCCGGGGGGCACTAACAAACGGCGCAGAACAATGAGCTTTTTCGGCTTAGGCGACTATCAAACGACAATCGGTCGCGAAATCGTTCTTGAGGGCATCGGCGTACACGGTGGCAAGCAGGTTTCTCTCGTACTTCATCCGGCAGCGGCGAACTCCGGATATAACTTCTACCTCAAAACTGCCTCTAGCTCACTGAACCACGTTCCTGGCGACTTCCGCTTCGTTAACAACGTGACGCTTTGCACGGTTCTCGCTAGCGCTAATGGCGCAACCGTCGCAACTGTAGAGCACCTTCTGGCAGCGCTTCGCGGTATGGGCGTGGACAATGTCGATATCGAAGTTGACAGCACTGAAATTCCAATCATGGACGGCAGTTCTGAGCCATTCGTTGATGCAATTGACAAAGCTGGCGTTCGTCAACTGCCAGAGGTGCGCAAATACATCCGGGTGCTGCGCACTGTCCGCGTCGAAGAAGGCGACATGGTCGCTGAGTTTACCCCATACAACGGCTTTAAAGTTGATGTTGAGATTGATTTCGAAACGCCACTGATTGGCCGTCAGCGTATGGCCATCGACGTGACCCCGAATAACTTCCGCCGTGAACTTTGTCGCGCCCGCACATTTGGTTTCATGCGCGATGTGAAAAAACTTTGGGCTTGCGGTCGCGCCCTTGGCGCATCCCTCGATAACACTGTCGCCGTTGGTGAAGACCGGATCATGAACCCTGGAGGCCTTCGTTATAAAGACGAGTTCGCCCGCCACAAAGCTCTCGACGCCGTTGGCGATCTTTCCCTCGCTGGCGCTCCCATTCTTGGCGCTTTCCGCTCAGTACGCGGTGGCCACAAATTGAACTCGATGATGCTTCACGCCCTGTTCGCAGCGAAATCAGCTTGGGATGTTGTGGAAACTGCGACAGCCCGTCCTCGCCACAGCAAAGTCGTCGGCCATGCGGATATCGGTTTCGGCATTCCGCAGCCAGCTTTCGCACCGCAGAAAGCTTAAGATTTTAACTTCATGGGTTGATAGAGCGGCGCTTTTGCCGCTCTACTTATTTAAAAAGCGTCCCCGTTTTCAGAACTTGTCTGATCGCCAGCGCAAAAACACCACATTTTCAAGGTGTTTGAAGACTTGAGCTTAGGCTTGCGCTAAGATGGCGAATTACATAGACTCGTAGCTCAATGCAATGGCAGGAATTAAAAAAGACATGATGGGCAAAAGCACGCAGATCGGTCTCCTGGTCGCCGTAGTGAGCACTCTTGTGTTGAACGGATGCTCGTCCGGCTCGCTTTCCTCCATGTTTTCAAGCGAGAAGAAGACTGAGGAAGGCAAGCCGCCAAATGTGTTGTTCGCTGAAGCCGACGCGCTGCTAGCGAAAGGCGAATACACCTACGCTGCCGAAAAATTCGAGGAAGTTGACCGTCAGCACCCTTATGCTCAAGAAGCCCGTCGGGCGATTGTTATGTCGGCTTTCGCTTACCAGAAGGCGGGCAAGTCGGTTGAAGCCGTAGCCGCCGCCCGCCGCTATATCACCATGCATCCGGGCACGAAAGAAGCCGCGCTGGCGCAAAACATCGTCGCCACATCCTATTTTGACCGCATCAACGATCCAAAGCGCGACCAGTCTGAAACCAAAAAAGCGCTGGTTGAGCTTGAAACGCTTTCTCGCCGCTACCCCGACAGCCGCTACGCCGAGGAGGCTAAAAAGCGCATCAGAATCGCTCACGACGTGCTCGCCGCGTCCGAAATGAATGTGGGTCGTTATTATCTCAAGCAGGCCAACTATTTAGCCGCGATTAACCGTTTCCGCACGGTCGTTTCGGACTATCAGACGACAGCCCACGTCGAGGAAGCGCTTATGCGGCTTACCGAATCTTATATGGCGCTTGGTATTGTGAACGAAGCGCAGACCGCAGCCGCCGTTCTTGGCCACAACTTTCCTGAAAGTCGCTGGTACAAGGACAGCTACAGTCTTTTAAAAACAGGCGGGCTGTCGCCACAAGAAGACAGCGGTTCGTGGATCAGTCGCACCTGGAAAAAGGCGATTGGCTCAACCGCGCAAGGCTAACGTTCGGCTGTATTTGGCCCGGAATCACAGCTAAAAGGGTAAGCATGCTTGCTACCCTCTCCATCCGCGACATCATCCTGATCGACAGGCTAGACCTTGAGTTTGCGCCCGGCATGAGCGCATTCACGGGAGAAACTGGCGCCGGCAAATCCATCCTCCTGGACGCATTCGCGCTGGCGCTCGGCGCACGCGGCGACGCGGGACTTGTACGAAATGGCGCCCCATTCGGGCAAGTGACGGCGCAGTTCGATTTGCCGTCCACCCACCCGGCGCTTGCGATGCTCGCCGAAAGCGGCGTTGACGCCAGCGAGGAATTTATCCTACGTCGCGTCCAAACGCCCGACGGCCGCGCCAAAGCCTTCATCAACGAAACCCCGGTTAGCGTGCTAACCTTGCGGCGCGCTGGCGCCTTGCTCGTCGAAATTCACGGCCAGCACGAGGATCGCGCCTTTGTCGACACCGCCGCGCACCGCCGCCTGCTCGACGCCTATGGCGGTCTGACCGGCGACGTGGCGCGCGTGGAGGCGTTATGGCGACGATGGCGCGAGGCCATAGCATCACTCGATGCAAGACGCGCTGAAAGCGACGCCGCCCGAAAAAGCATCGACTATGCCCGCCACGCCGCCGACGAGCTGCAGAATTTGGATGCGCGCGAGGGTGAGGAGGAAACCCTGGCCGCGAACCGCCTGCGAATGCAGCACGTGGGCAAAATCGCCTCGACGCTCGATGATCTTTGTGGCGCGCTCACCAGCGGCGGTATTGAAAACAAGCTTGGCGGCGCCCTGCGACGGTTGGAGCGCCAACCCGGTAGCGCCGATATCAGCGCGCCCGTCTCCGCCGCCGTCGAGCGCGTGCTGATTGAGATTGCCGAGGCTTCGGCACTGATTAAGTCTGCGCGCGAGGGCTGCGAGTTTTCCGAAACCGAGCTTGAAAACGCCGAGGCGCGACTATTCAAACTGCGCGAAATGGCCCGTAAATACCGTTCCGGCGTCGCTGATCTGCCCGCGCTTGGCGAGCGCTTCCGCGCCGAATGCGCAGCGGTTGACGCCGCCGAAAAGGACATTCGTCGTTTGGAGACCGAGGCGCGCGAGGCTGAGACGGCTTTTCGTAAGGCGGGAAGCGCCCTTTCAGCCAGTCGGCGTGCGGCCGCAGCCAGCCTCGATAACGCTGTCGCCAAAGAGTTAAAGCCGTTAAAGCTGGAGCGCGCCCGGTTTCTCACGCAGTTTCACGAAACGGTGGATGGTGGCCCGGCGGGCTTCGAGACGGCGGGTTTCGCCGTGCAAACCAATCCCGGCTCTTCGCCCGGCCCGCTAATGAAAGTCGCGTCCGGCGGCGAGCTTTCGCGTTTCATTCTGGCGCTGAAAGTGTCGCTGGCGCAAAAGGGGTCTGCGCCGACGCTGGTTTTCGACGAAATCGACCAGGGCGTCGGCGGCGCCACGGCGTCCGCGATTGGCGACAGGCTGGCGGCGCTCGCCGAAACTGTTCAGGTGCTCGCCGTCACCCACTCGCCGCAGGTCGCCTCGCACGCGACGCATCACTTCTCGATATCCAAAAACGCGGTGCGGGTGAATGGAGCGGAAAGTATGGTAACTCACGCGGCTCAACTCGACGGCGCGGGCCGGATAGAGGAAATCGCGCGCATGCTGGCCGGCGTGAAAGTGACCGACGCCGCACGAAAGGCGGCTGCAAGTTTGATGGAGGCGGGACGTGCCTGATGACGCCGATCCTATCGCTCCGCTTTCAAACAAACCTGTCACTTCGCTCGAAGCGGCAGAGGCGGCAAACGAACTGATCCATCTCGCCACCGAAATTGCGCGTCACAACGAAGCCTATTTCACTAGCGACGCGCCCGAGATATCAGATGCCAGTTACGACGCGTTACGCCGGGTCAGCGCCGCTATCGAGGCCCGTTTTCCTGATCTGAAAAGTGGCGACAGTCCATGGGAGCGGATCGGCGCGGCGCCATCTCAGAAATTCGGAAAAGTCCTGCACAAAACGCCGATGCTGTCGCTTGGCAACGTGTTCTCGGACGATGAGACGGCTGAGTTTGTCGAGCGTATCCGCCGTTTTCTCAAGCTGGGCGAGGACAGACCGCTCGAGATCACCGCCGAACCGAAAATTGATGGTCTCGGCCTTTCCCTGCGCTATGAGGCGGGACGGCTCCAATATGCGGCGACGCGAGGCGATGGCGCGGAGGGTGAGAACGTCACCGCCAACGCGGGCACGATGAAAACAATCCCGCAGACGATCAAGGCGGCGAATTTGCCCGAGGTTTTCGAGGTGCGCGGCGAAGTTTACATGTCGCACGAGGATTTTTTGGCCCTAAACGCGCGGCAGGAGGCGGCGGGAAGCAAAATATTCGCCAATCCACGCAATGCGGCGGCTGGCTCGCTGCGCCAGCTAGACCCCGCCATTACAGCGTCACGCCCGCTGAAGTTCATGGCGTATGCGTGGGGAGACGTGGCGAGGGTTCCGGCGGACTCGCAATATGGGGTCGTGCAGGCGTTTAAAGGCTGGGGGTTCCAGATTAACCCTTTGATGCGGCTCTGCACCACCGTAGCTGAGTTGCTGGACGCCTATCGCGAGATCGAAGCGCAGCGGGCGACGCTGGGCTATGACATCGACGGCGTAGTCTACAAGGTGAACAGTCTCGCGTTGCAGCAGCGGCTCGGGTTCGTCTCGCGCAGTCCGCGCTGGGCGATGGCGCACAAATTCTCCGCGCAGCAGGCAACCACGATCCTGCTTGGCATCGAAATCCAAGTGGGGCGCACGGGCGCGCTGACGCCCGTCGCCAAGCTTCAACCGGTGACTGTGGGCGGCGTTGTCGTGCAGAACGCGACATTGCACAACGAGGATGAAATCGCCCGCAAGGACGTTCGTATTGGCGATTGGGTGAGCGTGCAGCGCGCGGGCGACGTAATCCCCCAGATTCTCGGATTTTTGCCGGAGAAACGCGCAGCGAACGCGGCGCCCTATGTGTTTCCGCAAATCTGCCCGGCGTGCGGGAGCGCGGCTGTACGCGAGGCGCATCCTAAAACCGGCAAGCTGGATGTAGTACGCCGCTGCACCGGCGGCATCGTCTGTCCGGCGCAGGCGGTTGAGCGGCTCAAGCACTTTGTCTCGCGTAATGCGTTCGACATTGAGGGCCTCGGCGAAAAGCAGATCACGGCGTTTTATGAAGACGGTTGGGTTATGGCGCCCGCTGACATCTTCACCCTTGAGGAGCGCGACAGGCGCAGTCTGAAAAGGTTGACGGACAAAGAGGGCTGGGGTGCCAAATCCGCCGCGAAGCTTTTCGAGTCGATTGAGAACCGCCGGACAATAGCACTAGAGCGGTTCATTTTCGCGCTCGGCATCCGCCATGCCGGCGAAACCACCGCCAAATTACTGGCCAAGACATTTCAATCATTTGAGGCGTTCCGGCTAGCCATGACGGCGGCGCGCGATATCGAAAGCGAGGCGCATCAGGACTTGCAGGCCGTCGATGGGATTGGGGAGGCCGTGGCGCAGTCCGTCACCGCCTTTTTCGCCGAGCCGCATAACGAGCAGGCGCTCGATGTGCTGCTGGCGCAGGTGACTGTGGAGGACTTTAAAAGCACCGAAATTGCCTCGCCGGTCACGGGACTGAGCGTGGTTTTCACCGGTTCGCTTGAGCGAATGACTCGCGATGAAGCCAAAGCGCAGGCGGAGAGGCTTGGCGCCCATGTAGCAGGCGCGGTGTCCAAGAACACCGACTATCTCATCGCTGGACCGGGCGCTGGCTCGAAGCTCAAAAAAGCCGAAACCCTTGGCACCAAGGTGCTTACAGAAGACGAGTGGCTTAATTTGATAACAATCGCCGAGTGATCGTCGAAATAAAAAAGCCGCGCCTGAACAGGACGCGGCTTTAAAATTATGGCTTCTTCGGCGCGGGCGTAACAGCGGCTGCGGCAGGGTCTTTCACTGCATCAATTTTCTTCTGAGCCGCTTCTTCACGCGATTTCTTCTGAAGCTCGACCTGACGGTCGCGGATCGCTCTCATCAGACCGATGCGGGCTTCCTTGTATTTCGCATTGTCCACCGGGGGGCCTTCATAGGCCGGGCCGAAACCACCAAGTGGTACCGGAAATCCGATTGGTTTGCCAGCAAGGTTGATAGCCGCAACCACAAGCTGTTTGCCTTTTTTGATCTGATCGACCACTTCTTTCGAAGCTTCTGCCTCAGCCGTGCAGCCAGAAGCATGGCAAAGCGTATAAACGAGTTTGATCGGCTCGTTTTCGTCGACCTTCACCTGTGCGCCTGGCGGTAGCGCCATTCCAAGCGGCACCATAATCATCAGCGCTTCCTTCGGCTGGCCCTCAACCTGGCGCAGCGCGGCGGAAACGAGCACGAGGCCGGTGTTGCCATCAATACGTTCGTGGTGGGTGAGGCAAACTTTCAGTTCTTTGCCGTCAGCCTTGCCGTCTTTGTTTTCATCGGCGAGACTTGGCGCTTTTTCGCACAGCTTGACCCACGAGCTTTTGTTTTCTTCACCAGCGGCGGCTTGACCTGCTGGTGCAGCGCCTGCAGGTTTCGGCGCAGGAGCCGCGCCTGGCTTTGCGTCTGTCTTAGGCGTCGGCGTCGCTGGTTTTGCTGATTGCGCAAAGCCTTCTGCGGCAAACGCCACGCTCAGCCCAAAAGCTGCAATTGCCGCAAGACCGCAAGCCCGGAAGGCTTTCTCTGTACGTGTCATTTCATTAAAACCCAACATTAATCTACACCTCTTACCTTATGACCAATCGCTTGGCCAAATTTGCTCCCTGCCCATCCACGTCGTCGCGTGTCCTGACAAGTGTTGGCACTCCCAATTGCGGCATTCCCGTGACGGGATCAAAGCCGGGAAAGCTGCTCCACAATTCTTTATTTCGCCGTGCCGTCTGGGTGACGAATCGCGCCCCTCCAGCAATTTTTAATCATTGCTTTGCTTAAAAGCTCGAACGCCTATCTACGGCGTCATCGAAGCAACAAACTTATTCCCGAAAACGCAACCACAATGCGGACAGTGGGCTTGGCCAGTGGCGCACCTACAATCAACGTGCGATACAGGGCGGATAAGGCGGAATTCAGGATGAAATGGCTCATTTTCTTGACGCTTGCCTTAATGGCTGCGCATTCAGCGCTGGCGGAGCCGCGTCACGGCGTTGCGATGCACGGCGAACCAAAGCACGATGAGCAATTTTCGGCGGTGGATTATGTCAATCGCGACGCCCCGAAGGGCGGCGCCGTGGTTTACGCCGTCCAAGGCGCCTTCGACAGTTTAAATCCATTCATCGTTCACGGTAATGTCGCCTCTGGCGTCCGGGATTATGTGTTCGAGAGCCTGATGACGCGCTCGCACGACGAGGCGTTTTCGCTTTACGGCCTTATCGCCGAAAGCATCGAGGCGCCAGAAGACCGTAGCTTCGCCACATTTGTGCTGCGCGCCGAAGCACGCTTTTCCGATGGCAAGCCCGTGACTGTCGATGATGTGATCTTTTCCCATTCACTGCTGCGCGACCATGGCCGCCCCAACCACCGGGACTATTACTCCAAGGTGCGGAGCGTGGAAAAAATGGGCGAGCGCGGGGTGAAATTCACCTTCGATGGCGGCGGCGATCGCGAGATGCCGCTGATTATGGGGTTGATGCCAATTCTGCCGCGCCACGCATTTGCGGCGGACACATTCGAGGAGACGACATTGGCCCCGCTTACTGGCAGCGGCCCTTACATTTTCTCGAAAATAGACCCCGGCAAATCAGTTATCTATACGAGAAATCCCGATTATTGGGGGCGCGACCTGCCAATCAATCGTGGGTATTATAATTTCGATAGCATCCGCTACGATTATTACCGCGATAGCAACGCCATGTTCGAGGCGTTCAAGCGCGGGCTATACGACATTAACGCCGAGCAAGATGCAAGCCGCTGGTCGCAGGACTATAATTTCCCCGCCGTGCGCGACGGTCGCGTTGCGCTTGCTCGGTTCGATACAGGCGCGCCAGCGGGCATGACAGCGCTGGTTTTTAATACGCGCCGCCCGATTTTTTCGGACATTCGCGTGCGAGAGGCGCTTTCTCTGCTGCTCGATTTCGACTGGATCAACAAAAATCTGTATTATGGCCTCACAGCGCGGACGGACAGCTATTTCGCGCGCTCCGAGCTGTCATCCGCCGGGCGTGAGGCCGATGCGAGGGAGCGCGACCTGCTGGCTCCTTTCGCCGAATCAATCTCGGCTGACATCATTACCGTTCGCAAGAGCACTCCCCCGGTCGGGGATGGTTACCCCCGCGCCGCGCTCCGGCAAGCGCTCGACCTCTTCAAGCAGGCGGGCTACGAAACGCGGGATGGCAAGCTGCGCAATGCGGCGGGCGAGCCGTTTGCCTTCGAGATGCTGGCCGTCACACGCGAGCAGGAGCGCCTGTTCCTGACCTACAAAAGCGCGGTGGAGCGGGCCGGAATTGCTGTCACCATTCGCCAGGTCGACTCCGCGCAATTCCAGCGCCGCAAGCAGCAATTCGACTTCGATATGATACAAAACACCTGGGCTGCCTCGCTTTCTCCGGGCAATGAGCAAAGCTTTAGGTGGTCGAGCGCGGCGGCGGATAAGGAGGGCAGCTTTAATTACGCCGGAGTGAAAAGCCCGGCGGTCGACGCCATGATCGCCGCGATGCTGGCCGCCAAAGACCGCGAGGGGTTTGTCTCCGCCGTGCGCGCGCTCGACCGGACGCTGCTTGCCGGGCGTTATGTGCTGCCATTGTCTCATTTGCCGCAGCAATGGGTCGCCCATTGGAAACATTTGCGATACCCCGAAAAACCTACCCTTTACGGATTTCGCGTAGACACGTGGTGGCGCGACGATAGCGCAGGCACGGCGTCGCAGTAATTTCACTCATAGAATGGCCGTCCATGCCGAGCGGTGACACGTCACATATGAGCACGCCCGGAGCCGTTGGCCGACTTGGCCTGAGCGGACTGCTACGCCATTGGGCGGAGCTCAAACCCGAGGCGCTCGCGCTCGCCGACCAGCCTAACAAAGAGCGCCTTGGACTGGGGGCGCCGCGACGCCTGACATTCGCCCAGACCGACGCGGCGGTGGACAGGCTCGCCGCCTTTTTGCTTGCGTCCGGTGTCGGCCCAGGCGCGATCGCGGCTTTGCAGATGCCCCACACAACAGAAAGTTTGCTTATCGCACTCGCCTGCCTGCGAGCCGGCGTCTGCGCGGCTATTACGCCATTCGCCTGGCGACGCCACGAAGTCTCGGCTGCGTTTGCGTCACTGGCTGTCGAAGCGGCGATCGGGAGCTGGGCAGGCGGCCGCTCGCAGTCGCACGTTCTGACGGCGGCGGGAGTTCGCAATGCAGAACTGTGCTTCGCGTTCACCTTTGGTGAGGAAGCGCCGGATGGCCTGACTAATCTTGACGATCTCATTGATCTCGGCGACAAGCCGCCTTCGGTTTCGCATGAGGAGCCACAGAGCGCCGCGTTTTTGCATTTTGCGCCCAGGGCGCGAGCGATGCCGCTTATCATTCCGCGCAGCAATCGAGACCTGGTGGCGGCGGGGCTTGCGTCCAGCACTTCAGCCAGTCTCAATGATCGCACCGTCTTGCTAAGCGCTTTTCCAATCTCGGGGGTGACAGGCCTCGCTGGCTTTTTTGCGCCATGGCTTATCACCGGCGCGTCCCTCATTCTCCACCATCCTTTCGATAACGCACTTTTCGGCTGCCAGTTGAGCGGCGAAGGCGTCACGTTTACCGCGCTGCCTGCGGAAGTAGCCGACGGCGTTGAACGTGAGATATCCCTTACCGCCTTAAATCCACCCGTCATCGCCCGCGTTTATTCATTGCCGCCCGCAAAGACAACCCAGCCAGATACCGTGGAGGCGGCACGCGGCGCTGTCGGCCTGTTGAACATCGCGGAGTATGCGTTGCTTGCGCGGCCTGCGGCAGCTATGCCCGCCGCGTGGTTGCCGCTGGGGGTTGCAAGCCACGCGACTGGCAACGCAGCCCTCACCTTTCTGGAGACGCGGCTGCGTGGAAAAATCCTGCGGAAAGAGACTACGTCAATGCTCTCCGGGGAATTGTGCCTTCGAGGCGCGGCCGCGCCGACGCTGCTTGGGACGTTGGCGGAACTCAATCCCGGCGCCTCCATCGTAGATGCGGATGATTTCATCAACACAGGCCTCGAATGCACGTTTGCCGACGCGGCAATGAGCATGATCGCCTGTGCGCCACAACCTTTACTGGCGCGCATGGGCGGCGTCGCCATCGATATCGAAGAACTGGACAGGCTCTACGCTGGCTTCCCCGGATTTCTGGATGCGGCGGCGTTCACAATCTCCGACCGGCTGCTTGGCGAGCGCATCTTCGCCGCCGTCGCGCCTCCGCCCGGCGAGAGCGTCGCGGAGAGCGATTTCCGCAACTATCTTGAAAGCCTTGATATCGCGCCGTTTAAATTCCCGGAAAAACTCGTGGTCGTAAAATACGTGCCCCGCGACTCAGAGGGCAGCGTTTTACGTGAGCGAATCCTGAGCGAAATCTAGTAATGGGAACCAACGAAATCGGACGGTGTTTACAGATTGCCGTCTGAAAGCGCTGGCAAGACGTTTTTAGACGGCAGCCCTAATTCGCTGCTCCCGACAGCGAAACCCGAAATTGCCTCGCCCCAGGCAATTTTACGCGGCCCGGTTTCAAACCGGGTCGCGTTTGTTAAGTTTAGCGTCAAAACGCAATTTCAAATATATGATGATAAGCGATAGCGCGAGGGTAACGGCGTTCGCGCCAATGATGGGCCAGCTTTCCGTCAGAACGCCGAAAATGAGCCAGAGAAACAACCCGCACGCAAAAACGCTGTACATTACCAGGGAAATCCCCGCGGTTTCGCGTGTTCGAATGATATGCAGCGCTTGAGGGATAAACGACGCAGTCGTGAGTACGGCGGCGCACGTCCCGATCAGCGTTTCCATCAGACGTCGCGCAAGTTTGGACAAGCAAACGGTTGCGTCGCTACTTTGAGCCATTCCGCTTCTCTAGTGGTCAGCCCCTGCGCCAAGGCCCCCAGCACCGTGGCGTGGTAATTGTTAAGCCAAGACAACTCATCGGGCGTAAGCATCGCGCCGTTCACCAGACGTAAATCGATAGGCGCAAGCGTTAGCGTCTCGAAGCCCATCATCTCACGTTCGCCACCTTCGATTGAGGCGGGCGGCGTTACAAGCATGAGGTTTTCGATGCGGATTCCGTAATGCCCCTCCCGGTAATAGCCCGGCTCATTCGAGACGATCATTCCCGGCTCCAGCGTCGCTATGCCCCGCTTGGATATCGATTGCGGGCCTTCATGCACGGATAAATAGCTACCAACGCCATGCCCGGTGCCATGATCGTAATCGAAGCCCACCTGCCAAAGCGGGCGGCGGGTCACGCCATCCAACTCCACCCCCTTCGTGCCGACCGGAAACCGCACCGTCGCGAGCGCTATATGCGCTTTGAGCACGAGCGTAAAATGCCGCCGCATGGCATCAGTAGACTCGCCAACGGCTACAGTGCGCGTGATATCCGTCGTGCCGTCCTGATATTGCCCGCCAGAGTCAATGAGGAAAAGTGAGCCAGGCTCCAGTCTCCGGTTCGTCGAATAGGACGGGCGATAATGAACGATGGCGCCGTTTGGGCCGGCTCCGGCGATCGTATCGAAGCTGATATCCGCCAGCGCGCCGGTTGCCCGGCGGAACTCCTCCAGCTTTTGCGCCGCACCAATTTCGTCGATGGCCCCGCCCGGCGCATTAGCGTCTAGCCACGCCAGAAAGCGCGCTACTGCCAGTCCATCGCGCAGGTGGGCGGCTTTCGAGCCATCGATTTCGGTCTGGTTCTTGCACGCCCGGGGCAGCACGCAAGGGTCTTGCCCCTCGCTTATGATCGCGCCCGCTTGCTCCAGACGCTCGGCGAACCACGCGGACCCGCGATCCGGATCGAACCGCACCGTCTGCGCTGAAAGCGAGGCCAGTTGCAACTCCAATGCTTCGGGCGACAAAACCTGCGCAATGGGGGCAAGTACTGCCCGCAGAACATCGTCTATCTTCTCCGGCGCCATGAAAATTTGCGCGGCGCCATCGGCGGGAATAATCGCATGCCCGAGCGCCAGCGGCGTGTGTTGAACGTCGCCGCCGCGAATGTTGAACGCCCACGCTATCGACTCTGGCGCGGTCAGGACAACGGCGTCTTGCTTCTCTTTTTTGAGCGCAAGTTGAATGTCGGCGAGCTTTTCGGCGGCGGCGACACCCGCAAAACGCAAATCGTGAGTGCGCGCCGTGTGCATTGGCGGCGCTGGCCGGTCTGTCCAGATTGCGTCTATGGGATTGCTATCGACGGCAACAAACGCGCCGCCCGCCTTCTCAACCGCCTTGAGATAAGTTTTGACCTCATTGACCGTGTGCAGATGCGGATCGTAGCCGATGCGGGCGCCCTGAGGGAGATTGTCGCGCAGCCAGTCGAGCGGTTTCGCTTCCGGATATTTCAGGGTTGTGAATACGGCGCCATCTACCTGCCCGTTAGCCTGCAACACGTAGCGTCCATCGACGAATAGCGCGGCCTTCTCCGCCAGTAAAATAGCCACGCCCCAGGAGCCGGAAAATCCGGTGAGCCAAAGCAAGCGCTGGCTGGATAGCGGCGGCATTTCATTCTGATATTCGTCCGTCGATGGAATGATGAAGCCATCAAGGCTTGTCGCCTTTATCGCCGCGCGCAGGGCGCCAGCACGGGCCTGCCCATGCGCCGGGCCACTCAAATCTTCGAAGGATTGAAACATAATGCTTTGTAATTGGCCGCCGCATTTCGATCAAGCAATCTTAAGGTATGCAAATTTGCATAGGTTGAAATGCCTTTTGCAGTCTACTGTGCGAAGCCGAACACGCTCATTGTATGTGTCGAAGTAGGCGCATCGTCGCCCGCAAAAAGGACATCAAACAATGAGTACAGTGACTCTTCATAATTCCATTCAAACCGCATCCCCAGCAAAAACAAGCCCAAGCTTTGTAAAGCGGTTCATCGATTCGTTTTCGGCGGCGCGTCAGGCGAAAGCCAATCAGGAAACGCTGCGTTACTTGCGCGGATTGGACGACAAAGCGCTGATGGATTTTGGCTACAGCTATCCGGCTGTGCGCGAGTTACGGGCCGGGCATCTGCCGCCGGTATCGTTTTAAATATGGTTTGGTAGGCGTTACCGGCGGACGAGGGTTAAAGTCGTCCAGCCGTCTTGCGAGCGGCGTTTTTGAAGCGCGAATCCGACGCTGTGGTAGCGCCCCCAAACCTCCGGCTCCTGGCTATCCAGCAGCCCTGAAAGAATAACAAACCCCCGAGGGTTAAGCGCTGCGTGAAAGCTTGCGGCGAGGCTTATCAGCGGCCCGGCCAGGATATTGGCCACAATAAGATCGAACGGCGCTCTAGCGGCGATGGCGGGATAAGATAGGCGGGAGGCGCAGACCGCCCTAACCTGCTCTGCCACGCCATTAATGCGGCAATTGTCGCGCGCCACCACCACCGCCACCGGGTCAATGTCAGCGGCCAGGACACGCAAGCGCATAGATTTGGCGGCGGCGATGGCGAGAATGCCGGAGCCAGTTCCCATATCCAGAACATTCGCGAAACGGCCTTTTTTAGCCAATTCGTGGATGGCGATAAGGCACCCTTGCGTGGTGCCATGATGCGCCGTGCCGAACGCGCGCCCAGCCTCGATCTCGATAGCGAACGGGCGTCCGCGCGCTGCATTTCGCGCATGCGATCCATGAATGAAAAAGCGCCCGGCCCGCACCGGCGGTAGGCCCTGCTGCGAGATTGTAACCCAGTCTTCTTCTGGCACCTCTTCGATGCGGAAATTTGGGGTCTCGCGCCCGCCAAGCGCGCTTTCCAGCACCCCTTGCATGACGGATGGATCGGGCATTTCCGCGAAATACGCCTCGACGCGCCAACCGTTGCGTGTTTGCGCCAGCGTAACGGCGCCCGCCCCGTCTATGGCTTCGGCGATAACCGCCGCAATCAACTCGCCGTCGGCTTTAGCCGTCTCGCAGACAAGCTTGATCGTCACGCCGCGATCGCTTTGGCCATGCCGGTGTCGAGCGAAGCCGCCCACCGTGCGGTTAGCAGCGCTTTCGCATCGGCGAGCGGGAGCGGTTTCAGCAGATTGCCGCCCTGATCCGCCACGAGACCATCTTCGCGTAAGCGCTGCAGAGCGTCGTCCACGTCAAAATCAATTTTGACGTTCCAGTAATGCGCAAGAAAACGCTCGATATCCGCTTTAGCTCTTTGAAGCTGACCGTGGGTTTGCGACCCCTTAAGCAGCGATGTGTAGAGAAGCATCTCCTCTTTGATATTCTCCTCTTCCGCCTCATCAATGAGTAACGCAAGCACGCTCTGATTGTTGGCGAGGTTGTGGAAATACAGGTTTTGCGCAAGCTGCATCATGTACTTGTTGCGTGTGTTGACAAGGTTCATCACCTGCCGGAACACAACGCCGCCAAGGCCGAAGAATACCATCAACAGGAAAAACGGACTAAGGGCGGCGGCGGTCAGCACCTTCAAAACCGTTGTAACGACGCCAAAAACTGTGGTGCCGCCCGCCGTGATCCACAACCGCACCTTGTCCCAGTATTTCAGCTTGATCTTGGTGTTTGGAAACAGCATTTCCAAATCCTGCCGTGGGATATACTTGAACATTTTGATGTAGATTTTGTCGGAAGTTGCGCCTTTGGGCAGATCGGCGCGCATTTTGGCAAGCCGCTTCTCCGCCTTTTGCAGCCCAATGTCTTCCTTCTTCATGATTTCTTTGAGACGGATGTCATCCGGCTTGAGTTTGATCGCCATCACGAAGCGGCGATAGAGGTCGATCTCAAATTCCTTTTTCATAAAGAACGTCTCAAGGCTGCGGCGCTCTCGCTTCTCCGTGGTTTCGCCCCGCGAATACAACAGCGTGAAGTCAAAATCCGTCAAGTCCACATCGACGGACACGCCCTCTGGCGAGGATTCTGCGAGGATTTTCTCAAGCTGCTTCTCGTCGATGGAGGAATAGTTGGCGCCCTCGAACAGCTTTTTCAATTCGCCAACCAGATCGCCGAGCAGCATGACGCGCGTTTCCGCGTCCGCTTCTGTTGAGTTAATGGTTTCATCGTCCGGGTTGAATGGATCGTAAAGATGCGCCAGCCGGTCAAGGCTCAGGCAGCTATCCTGCTGACGCACGCGCGCGATATAGGACAAAACGATACGCGCCTCATCCACCTCGTGTGCGCCCCACACGCCGGATGACAGCAAGCGCTCGAAAATCGCCGTGCGGTCGATGGGAATGAAGCGCTCTTTCGGGTCGCCCGTTAGGGTCTCCGATGTCGGCGTATGCTCCGGCCTGGTATCCATGTCAGCCTTCCCCTCACGCGATGCGCGCCGAACTGCGCCCGCCATTGATTGCCGGTTTTTGCGCGCAAGATCAACCCGGAGAGATGGAAAAAGCGTTTAAGGCCGAGAGACGAACGAGGGGACGACTTTTTTCTGGCCGACCCTGTCAAAATCGACGGTGAGTTTGTTACCTTCGATCTCGGCGATGTGGCCGTAGCCGAACTTGTCGTGGAAGATACACTAGCTAGCGACTAATTTATGCTGATAAAGTTTTTATACTCATCGAAAAGTTCACTACAGGTAAGTTTGTTATGCACTTTGACGCCATCAGAAAGTCTTGTTAATAAGCGGACGTCCCCTTTAATGACCTCAACGTCAGAATCTGGAAAACCTTTAGCAGTTGCATAAATTCAACAAAATCACCATCCCCCTTAAAACCACCTCTAAAATCATCGAACTGGAAGCAAAGCAACCTGCTTATCATCCGCCAGTTTTGATCCGACAGGGAAGTTGACCTCCGCGCTAGCTCCGGCTCCAATAATAAAGGTAGTCTTTTTTCTAGCCTATAATTAAGCCCGCTGCACGAACGAGGCGATGACCTTTTTCTGCCCGGCTTTGTCGAAATCGACGGTGAGTTTGTTGCCTTCGATCTCGGCGATGTGGCCATAGCCGAACTTGTCGTGGAAGATACGGTCGCCGACAACGAAGCCCTCCGTGTCGCCCGCGCTTGTCGCGACGAGTTCGCCATGAATGGTGGGCGGGCCGCGCCGCGCGGGTTTAGCGGTTTTGGCCGCTTGGGAGTAAGCCTGCGCGCGCTGCCAGCCAGGGCTGGTGTAACCGCCGGTGAACGCGGCCTGCGCCCCCTCCTCGAAGCGTCCGTAGCCGCCGTGGCCCATCGGCTCCGAGATGGCTTCGGCGTGCGCCGCTGGCAACTCGTCCACGAAACGCGAGGGCATGGCGCTTTGCCACAGCCCATGCACGCGCCGGTTTTGCGCAAAGGTGATTTTCAGCCGCTGCCTGGCGCGTGTAACGCCGACATAGGCGAGCCGCCGCTCTTCCTCCAGCCCCGCCTGCCCGTTTTCATCCATGCTGCGCTGGTGCGGGAACAGCCCCTCCTCCCAGCCGGGGAGGAAAACATGGTCGAACTCCAGACCCTTGGCAGCGTGCAATGTCATGATGCTGACCCGGTCGCCCTCGGAGTTCTGCTCCGCGTCCATTACAAGGCTCACATGCTCCAGGAAACCGCCGAGCGTGTCGAACTCGTCCATGAAGCGGATAAGTTCCTTGAGGTTTTCAAGCCGGGACGGCGCCTGCGGGGACTTATCCGCCTGCCACATGGCCGTATAGCCGCTCTCGTCCAGAATGCGCTCAGCCAGCTCGGTGTGCTTCATCGCATCGAGCGAGCGCCGCCAGATTTCAAACGCGGCTGTAAGCCCCGACAGGGTTTTGCGCACGGCGGGCTTGAGTTCGTCGCTAGCGGACAGCGCCTTGGCGGCGTGGAACAGCGGCACGCCCTCGGCCCGCGCATAGGCGTGCAGGGTCTGCATGGTGGATTCGCCCAACCCCCGCTTGGGCACGTTGACGATGCGCTCGAACTTCAGGTCGTTCGCCGGGTTATACATCACCTGCAAATAGGCGATGGCGTCCTTGATCTCCTGCCGCTCGTAAAAGCGCGGTCCGCCGATGACGCGATACGGCAGGCCGAGCGTAACAAAGCGATCCTCCAGCGCCCGCATTTGAAACGACGCGCGCACCAGAATGGCGATGTCATTCAGCTTTTGCCCGCGCCCGCGTGCAGATTCGATGTCGTCGGAAATCGCCCGCGCTTCCTGCTCGTCATCCCATACGCCCTGCACCAGTATGCGCTCGCCGTCCGGCCCGCCATCGGCATGCAGCGTCTTGCCGAGCCGTCCCTGATTGTGCGCAATGAGGCCCGAGGCTGCGCCAAGGATATGGCCCGTGGAGCGGTAATTGCGCTCCAGCCGGATAACCTTAGCGCCGGGAAAATCTTTCTCGAACCGCAGAATGTTATCCACCTCAGCGCCGCGCCATCCGTAAATCGACTGGTCGTCGTCGCCCACGCAGCAGACATTGTGGTTGCCCTGCGCGAGCAGCCGCAGCCACAAATACTGCGCGACGTTGGTGTCCTGATATTCGTCCACCATGATGAACTGGAAGCGCTGGTGGTAGCTTTTCAGGATGTCCGGATTTTCGAGGAACAGGCGCAGGTTTTCCAGCAGCAGATCGCCGAAATCCGCTGCGTTTAAATCCTTTAGCCGTTGCTGATAGGCGGCATAAAACTCCGCGCCACGCCCGTTAGCAAACGCAAACGCCTCGCCCGCCGGGATTTTGTCCGGCGCGAGCCCCCGATTCTTCCAACTATCAATGAGGCTCGCCAGATGCCGCGGCGTCCAGCGCTTCACGTCCAGCTTCGCCGCCTCGATGACCTGCTTCAGCAGCCGCAACTGATCGTCGGTGTCGAGCACGGTGAAGGACGATTGTAGCCCCACAAGCTCCGCGTGATACCGCAAAATCCGCGCGCTGATGGAATGAAACGTGCCGAGCCACGGCATCCCCTCCACCGTGCCGCCAACCAGCGCGCCGATGCGATGCTTCATCTCCTTGGCGGCTTTGTTAGTGAATGTAACGGAAAGGATTTCCTGCGGCCGCGCCCGCCGCGTCGCCAGAATATGCGCGATGCGGGCGGTCAGCACCCGCGTCTTGCCCGTGCCTGCGCCCGCGAGCACCAGCACCGGCCCGTCGAGCGCCTCCACCGCCTCGCGCTGCTCCGCGTTCAGCCCTTGAAAAAAGGGCGGTTGCGCCGACGCCCGCTTCGACAGCGGCACGATTTGCGCGTTTTGCGGTTTCGCGGCAGGATCCAAGGCGTGTTTCCGACTCGCTGTCATATCCAATGAGTACAACATGGGAACAGCGGCCGCAATTTCCTACGACGCCCGTCCACATGCAGGCTACTTCAGCAGCGCGTCATACTCCGCGTGAGCGCCGATCCAGAACCAGGAATAGCCGTTAACTTCTTCAGTCGCCAAAGCGCGATAATCGCGGCCAACACGCGCCGACCATAGCACCCCAACTTTCTTGAACTGAATGGATGGATGTCTAGGGTTAGCTTTCAAAAGTTGGACGTTTTTGGCCGCAAGCCGCTGCGTTGCGGTCGGCAAAGCGCCGTAGCACTGCCAGAAGCTGGCGGCCCGCGAAATGCCTCACAGGTCGCGGCCGTTGCCTTCGGCGTAATCCTTTTTGGCTTGTTCAATCAGCTTGTCGAGCTTGCCCGCCGCGCTATCTCGCGCGATCTGCTTGTCCCACTCGTCCATGTCGAACTCGTTGAACCACTCTCGAAACTTGGCCAGATCCGCCTCGGATAGCTTGGCCACCGCTTTTTCCAAGTCCTTGACTGTCATTGCTCGCCTCTGATGCTCTTTTCGCAATAGTACCAGACGCCGTCGCCTGCGCAACTTTGCAAGACAGCAAATTAAGCACGCTTGCTATGGAGAGAAAATCAGGAATACGAAAGTCGCGAACAAAACCAGATGCACCACGCCGGGCAGGATGTTGGTTCGGCCATCGCTGAACGTCGCTAAACTCACGCCGAATGTCACGGCGAGCAGCGCAGCGTCACTTGAATCAAGACCAAGCGCCAGCGGCGTGTGGCGTCTTGTTCATGATTATCCGAGGGGCGGCTTCGATACGTCCGGATGATACCTCATATTTTTCGGGAGATTGTAGAAACAATGGTATATTTTTACGAAGGAGATAACGATGGGCTTGAACATTAAAAACGAACAGGCGCACAGGCTTGCGACTGAAGTCGCTGAACTCGCGGGTGAAACGCTAACTGATGCAGTGACAAACGCTCTGCGCGAACGGCTCCAACGCTTGGAAAGCCAAAACGCCATGCGTAAAGTTCAAAGGGCGCAGACCATTATGGAAGCCGCCCGCAAGTTTCGCGAACAGCTTGCAGAGCCGTTGCCCGGTCATGGCGAATTTTTATATGACGAGCGCGGCCTGCCAAAATGATTGTCGATACATCAGCCATAATAGCGATCTTGGCTAACGAGCCTGACGCACAGAGTTTCGCAGAGGCAATCGCAACGACCGCGCTATGCGCTATGTCGGCGGCGACTTTTTCGAAGCGGCGATCATTGCGGATAATAGGACTCGCTGCCCATGGCGCTTGATGAGTTTATGAGAGATACGGAGATAGAAATTGTCCCCGTCACTGCGGCTCAGGTTCGGATCGTTAGAGTCGCCTATCAGACATACGGGCGCGGCAATCATCCGGCGCGGCTCAATTTCGGCGATTGTTTTACCTACGCGCTGGCGCAGGAAACCGGGCGAGTCTTGCTGTTTAAGGGCGATGACTTCGCGCAAACGGATGTGCGCCCGGCGATATAGGCCGATACAACAGGTTGGACTTTAGGGCGGGAATTGTTAAGGTTCACGTTATATTATGGACACGTCACAATTGTAAGTGATTCAGCGTTCATGCGGGATGACGCCGCGCTGGTTAATTCGTCCATTAGCCGTGGAGGCCATACTTGGGAGCCGTTCTCGCAACTCTGGCGACGCTTGTTATCCTCGTGCTTGGAGGCGCATTCGCCGTTCCTTATCTGGTCGACTGGAACGATTACCGCGACGTGTTCCAGGCGCAGGCAAGCCGGCTGATGGGCCGCAACGTCGATGTGCGCGGCGATGTCAGCCTCACCATTCTCCCCGTGCCGCAGATCGCCTTCCAGAACGTCCGCATCGCCGATGAAACTGGCGGCTTTGACGCCGCCATCGCTGAGGTGCAATCGTTCGACATGATGCTATCGCTACCCGCCCTGCTGACCGGCGCCGTAGAGGCCAGCAGCATCTCACTCGTCAAACCCGTCCTGCGGCTGTCGATTGACCAAAACGGTCAGGGAAACTGGCGCAATCTCGGGATGCGCGATAATGGTCAGATCGGGCCACGTGCAGTGGCGCTGAACGGCGTTGCGATCAAGGATGGCGTTATCGAAATTACGGAAGCCGATAGCGGTTCAATTTGGCGTGCCACGTCAATTACGGGGACATTCGCAGCGGACTCCCTGCAAGGGCCTTTCAAGTTCAACGGAGCGGCGATGTTTGGTGGCTTGAAGCACGATGTGCGTTTCGGCGCCGCGAAATACGCTGATGGCAAACTGAACACAAAAGTCTCGGCGCAAAGCGCCGGCGGGGCGCAATACGCCTTTGACGGCGCCTTATCCGGCCTAGACGACAAACCGCAATACTCAGGCGGCGTCAGCTTGAAGTCCGCCGTCGGCTCGAACCTTGGTTATGAGGCGAAGGCCAGGGCCAACCTTTCGCTGGCTGGACTGGAGTTCACTGACCTGACCCTGACCGTGGCCGACAATGTACGCCCGCAGACCGTCACTGGAACAGCCTCTATAACGCGCGGTGCGCAACCGACCTTTAACGTGCAAATGGCGGGAGACTGGTTTAACGCCGATCCATTCTTGAGCGCAGGGTCGAATGAGACTTTGCCGGAGGCGCTTAATTCCGGCCTCCGCTCATTTCGGGAGGCGATTGGCGGGGCGGCAGAAGGGCGGCTCAGATTGTCCGTCGCTCAACTCATGCTGCGCGGGGATGACCTGCGCGACGTTTCTTTAGACATAAATCATAGTGCTAGCGGGCTGGACATAACCAGCCTCCGGGCGCTAGCTCCGGGAGATAGCGATATCCGGCTTTCCGGCCGCGTTAACGCCGCTTCCGAAGCGGCAAACTTTGAAGGCGCCGGAGAGATCAGCGGCTCCAGTCTCTCGCGGTTTCTCAAATGGTCGGGAGGCTTCAAGGATGACGCAAATCCGGCCCTGGCGAAAAATTTTGCGCTGAAAGGTAAGGTTTCACTTAACGGTCACGAGTTTCGGATCGGCGAGGCGGCGGGCGAGTTGGGCAGTTCGGCCCTGACTGGGCACCTTCAGTATGCCTTTGCGGATCGTGGAGCTTTGTCACTGTCAATCGAAAGCGACCGGCTTGACCTTCGCGAGGTCATTTCCGGTGATCTGAACCTGAGCGAGCTGGCGGGTGGGGCCAGTAAAGACACGGACGTCGATCCCCAGAACGGCATAACGCTGCAAAGCATGCTGGTGCGCTTTCAGGCGTTCAACTCTGCAAAGATCAAGATCAGGGCTGGCGTGCTGGAGTTTGACGATCAGGATGTCAAAGACGTTCTCGCAGACATATCGGCGGGCGGCGACAGCCTCACTATTACGGCTTTGCAGTTTGCAACCGGCGACGGACTGCGCATGAAGGCCACCGGGAAACTGCAGTCGCTGCAAAGTGCGCCTGAGGGGGAAATTAAACTCTCTATCGATGCAGCGGGAGAAAACGGCGTTTGGTCGCTCGCTCGCGCCGCCGGTCTGAGAAACAACGCGGATAACTCTGACGCCCGGGCGTCGATGTTAGTGCCGCTCAAAATTGCTGGCTCGCTGAAAGCGCGCGGCGCGGCTGACGCGATTGACTTCAAGCTCGACGGTCTTGCGTCTGACAGCCCGTTTTCCGTGGAGGGGCGTTTTCAGGGCGAAAATAGTTCGTCATGGCGAGGCGATGTCACGGTAGATGCATGGATATCGAACGCTGACGGGGGCAAGCTGCTGGCGCAGATTTTGCCAGGCTCGCAAGGACGGGCAAAGCTGGCCAGCACAGAGCAAGGCACACTGTCCATCATCGCCAGCGGGCGGTTGAATGAAACGCTGCAAAGCAAAGTCACGCTGCGAACCGCAAATCTGAAGGGGGCCTTTAGCGGTCAGGCGTCACTGATGAAAACGCCGTGGGAGGCGTCCGGCAATGTGCGCATAGAAAGCGCCAACGCTGCAACTTCGGGGATGATGTCGCAGCTTCTGCTTGGCCGTCCCGTTATTTCCGAAGCATTTTCAGCTCAGGCGGACACGTTAAAAACGGAGAATACATACACACTTTCCGGCCTGGCTCTCGATATTGGGGGCGCGGTCGCTTCCGGGAGCGCAAAAGTCGTAATCGTCGATGGTGCGCCCCTCATTTCAGCCTCGCTTGAGACAGACAGGGCAGCCACGCCGGATCTTTTCGCGATGCTCTTGGATACGTCCACGCTTTCCCCGGCAGTTATTTCGACAACTTCGGATACTATATGGCCTGATGCGCCGTTCTCCCCGGCGCTATTCGAGGGCGTCCGGCATTCGCTATCCCTGAAATCCAGACGGCTTGAACTCGGCGCAGGCTTGACGCTTGAGCAGGCGGAATTGATCGCGGCGCTGGAGCGCGGCGCCCTCGTCGTTTCAAAGCTGGAGGGCGATACGCTGGGGGGCCGCTTTTCCGCGCAAGGATCGTTGAAACACGAGCGAGGCCGTTTCGCTCTGAATGGCAAGGCCGGTTTGCGGGATGCCCGGCTTGAAGCGCTGCTGGCCACATCTGGAGGGTCCGGCGCGCCCCCGCTTGCCTCAGGCGCTGTGTCTTTGGACGCGCGTTTTAGCGGACAGGGAGCAACCCCTCGCGGCATGATCTCAAACTTGTCCGGCAAAGGCAGCCTGCGATTTGGGCAGGGCGTGCTGTACAAGTTCTCGCCCGGCGCGCCAGAGCGGCTGGCCCGAGAGTTTCTCGAAAGCAAGGAGTCGGCAAAAGCGGGTTTCGAAAAAACACTTACCGCTTATATCCGTCAGGGTGAGTTCGGCTATAGGCGCCTGCGTGCCCCGTTTGTCATCAAAAACGGATTACTGAAAGTGCGTCGCGCATCGTTTCGCGGGTCGGACTACGCGATTAGGTCGGAGATTGACGTCGATCTGCCAAGCTTGCGCGCCGACTCCGAGTGGAGTTTGGGCGTAAGGTCAGGCCGCAAACAAGCTGAAACGCCTACGGTCAAAGCGATTTTTGCAGGGCCGCTGGCTGAGTTGAGCACGCTGAAACTCAGCATTGAAATGAATGAGTTCGAGCGATTCCTCACCGTCCGCCGGATGGAGAGGGATTTGGAGAACCTCGACTGGTTGAACCAATACGGCCGCACTCCGCCGCCTGAAGCGGCCCCGCAGCCCCCTGGCCCGCGCATCGAAAATCGCAAATCACCGCCATTCGCGGGGCAACCACCCGGTAGTCAAGCAGTTGAGCGCCAGCCGTTGCCGCCGCTACCGGATGCGCCTCCGCCGCGCGCCGCAGATGTGCAAAGCTGGAAACCGACGCCGCAAAGCGATGCGGGCAGTCCGGTCATTCAGGAAAAGTCGCCTGGGGCATTTGAAGCAAAAATCCGTTCAGCGATCACCAATCCGCCTCTCCCCTCGACTGAGCTGCCCACCCCGTCGGAAGTGCGGCAACCGCAATCTGCGCCCGCTGACGCACAGCCCGCACCGTATCAGCCCTCAAACACTCAACAGGGCAATGACGCCTCGCAAGCGGCTCAGACCGCCCCGCCGAAGCCGAAGCGGTCTTTCAACTCGAACGAGCCATTTAATCCCTTTAGCCGCTGACCTGAAGTTCAGCTTTTAGCCTTGGGCGATGCCCATAGCGGACGCCTTGCTCAACAGCGCCTCGGCCATGCGAATCGACGCGATGTCTATCAGGCGGCCGTCCAGCGACACCGCGCCCTTACCAGCCTTCGCCGCGTCCGCCATGGCTTCGACGATTCTGCGGGCTTTCGTCACCTCGGCATCGGATGGCGTGAACACCTTATTCGCCAGTTCGATCTGGCTGGGGTGGATCGCCCATTTGCCTTCGAAGCCGAGCGCGGCCGCGCGCCGCGCCGCCGATGTGTAGCCATCCGGGTCGCCGAAATCGCCAAACGGGCCGTCGATGGGGCGCAGTCCATAGGCGCGGCACGCGACCATCATGCGGGCCTGGGCGAACAGCCACGGGTCCTGCCAGTGGGTCTGGCGATTGCCGTCCGCGTCCTTGTCGGTCAGCACGCTGTAGTCAACATTGACGCCGCCGATGACGGTTGAACGCGCGCGGGTGGACGCCGCATAATCCGCCACGCCGAACGACATCGCCTCCAGACGCCTCGATGACTGCGCGATGGCATCCACGTTCGCCATGCCCAGCGCGGTCTCGATAAGCACTTCGAAGCCGATGCGCTTGTCGCGCTTCTTGGCCTGCTCGATCTGGGTGACCAGCATATCGACCGCGTACACATCCGCCGCCACGCCCGCTTTGGGGATCAGGATCATGTCGAGGCGCGGGCAGTTCTCCACCACATCCACCACGTCGCGATACATGTAGTGGGTATCTAGGCCGTTGATGCGCAGCATCATCGTCTTGCTGCCCCAATTCACATCATTCAGCGCCTGCACGATATTCTTGCGCGCCTGCTCCTTGTCGTCCGGCGCCACCGCGTCTTCCAGATCGAGGAAAATAATGTCGGCGGCGGACGCTGCAGCCTTCTCGAACATGCCGATGTTCGACCCCGGCACGGCCAGCTCGGAACGGTGCAGGCGCGGCGTCGCCTGCTCGATGATGGTGAAGCTCATGATTCGTTCTCCGTTTTTGATTCTACATACTTGTCATGGCCGGGCTTGACCCGGCCATCTATAATTTATGAACCCTGTCGTGCGGCTTTCTGGATGGCCGCCTTAACGGCGGCCATGACAACAAAACCAGCCACGCCTCGTGCCTTACAGTTAGTATTTAACCCACAGCGCCAAGCCCGCCAGCGATGCAGTTGATAGACAATAGCAGGTTGGATTTAAACGCTTCCTTCGCCTGGCCGTGCTCGACCACCCGGAAACTACGCAACAACTCAACCTGCTGGCGGTTCACCTGGTTGATGATGGGCAGCCGCGCGGCGATGCGCTCGCGGTAGACCGGAAAGCGCTCGCTGATGTCTTTTTCGCCCGTCAGCCTGATGACCATCTCTACGGTCAACGCAAACTCCGCTTTCACCAGGGTGAAAATCGCCTCGCGCGCTCCGGCGTCCGGCACCAGCCCCGCATATTGGCGGGCGATATCGAGATCGACGAGCAATAGCGTTTTCTCCACCTCGTCGATGATGAGGCGGAAGATACGACAATCTTCATACATGCGCTTGAGCAGCAAGGCGCCGCGCTCGCCCCGTACATCGACAAAATTGCGGATGCCGCTACCTACGCCGTACCAGCCGGTGATCGCGTGCCGGTTCTGCGACCACGCAAACACCCACGGAATTGCCCGCAAATCGGCAAGGGTCGCGGCGCCGAAGCGCTTCGCGGGGCGCGAGCCTATGTTCAGAAGGGAGATTTCCTCAAGTGGACTGGCGGCTTGTAGATATAAAAGCAGGTTGGGGTGGTTGACAAGGCCCGCATATGCAGCCTGCGCAGCGCCAGACATAGCCTCTAAAGCCTCGTCAAACTCCGCGCGGCGCTGGCCGGAGGGATCGCTGCTGGAGGTGAGCGCGTGTTCCAGCACGCTGGACGCCAGCGTTTCCATCTGAAACGCAGCAGTGCCTTTGTTAGCGTATTTGAACGAAACGACCTCGCCCTGCTCGGTCGTGCGAAAAGCGCCGTTGATGGAGCCAGCCGGTTGCGCGGCGATGGCGCGGCCCGTTGGCGCGCCGCCCCGGCTCACCGATCCGCCCCGGCCATGGAAAAACGCGATAGGCACGCCCGCTTCCTCGCCCGTCTCGGTCAGCTTTTTTTGCGCTTTTGCCAATTCCCAGTTGGAGGCGAAAAAGCCGCCGTCCTTGTTCGAATCCGAATAGCCGATCATGACTTCCTGGACGCCGCCGCTGCCCCGCGCACTGCGTTTCACCATCGGCATGGCGAGCAACTCGCGCATGATGGCGGGCGCCGCGCGCAGGTCGGGGATTGTCTCGAACAGCGGCACGATGGGCAATGTGCAGGTTTCAACGCCCGCCGCGTCGGAAAACAGCCCAGCCTCCTTGGCAAGCAGATAGGCGCCGAGCACATCCGCCGCGGAACTGGTCATGGAGAGGATGAAGCTGCCGAACGCCTCACGGTCGAGCGCGCCGCGCATGTCGCGCACCAGGCGGAAAAGCCCGAGCGTTTCCTCCGCTTCGGGCGTCAACCCTGAGAGTGTGCGTTCGCCTGCGCGCGGCTGCGCTAGCTCCGCAATGATCCACGCCTTCCACTCGGCGCTTTCGCGCGCCGGCGGTTCGCCTCCCTCATGCGTTGCGCGCCAGAGCGATTGCAGGGTTTGCGTTAGCCGCGTCGTGTTCTCTCGCAGATCGAGCCGCACCGTGGAGAAACGGAAAATCTCCGCCGCCCAACGCAACGGGCGGACTTGCCGCGCGGCGAGGTCGGCGCAACCGCTCACCGCGAGCGCGTCCTCCAGCAGCCGCAAATCGCCGATGAGTTCATTGGCGCTGGGGTAGCCTTCATTTCCGCTCGACGTAGCGCGCGCGGTGCGGGTGATGGTGGCGTCAAGTTTGAGTAGCACGCAGGCGAGAAACTGGCGGTACGGCTCACCCGGATTGCGCTGCGCGATCATCAGACCTTCGCCGCTCGCCTCCAGGTCTTGCGCCAGCGCCTCCTGGAATGCCTTTGGCGCGGGCAGCGCCTGCTCGGTGATCGACAGGGTTTGCATCAACTGGACGACCCGCTGGCGGTAATGGTGCAGGCTGGCGAGCGCGTTTTCCTTCAGCGCCGCGCGCGTGACGAGGTTGGTGACGAACGGATTGCCGTCGCGGTCGCCACCGATCCATGAGCCGAACTGGAAAATCGGCGTCACGGCGAAGCGCTCGCCCGGATAAAAGCGGTGCAGGGACGAGTGCAGCTTCTTCAGCAGCTCCGGCACGCCGTCGAACAGCGTTTCGTGGAAAAAGTGCAGGCCCCATTGCACTTCCTGATCGACGGCGGGCTTTTCCAGCCGCAACTCGCCGGTCATCCACAGCAATTCGATTTCGTCGCGCAGTTGATCGATGACGGCGCCGCGCTCGCGCTGGGTATAGCGCGGCTGCTCCAACTCGACCAGCAGCCGGTAAACGCGGCGCAGCTTTTCGAGCACGGTGACGCGCTTCGCCTCGGTCGGGTGTGCCGTTATAACGGGCCGAATCCGCAGTTGCGCGAACTGGTCGCGAAATGCCTGCGCCGGAATTTTTGAGCGCACCGCCTCCGCCGCCAGATGCGCGAAAGTACCGCGCACCGCCTCGTCTCCGCGCTCACGCTCGGTTTCGCGGCGCTGGCGCATGTCGCCGTGCTGCTCCGCGATGGAGAGGAGTTGGAACCAGATGCCCTGGAATTTGAATATGCGAGCGAGCGCCGCTGGCGGCACGTCCGACAACGACTTGGTCTCGCCTCGCAGCACGGGCGCAATGTCGGGGTAATGGCGCGTCGCTACGCCGAGCAGGAGCGAAAACAGCAGGTTTGACGCCTCACCTTCGCGCGCGGAGTTGGATGCGGAAAAGGGCGTTCGGATGCTGGCGTATGAGTCAATCATGAATGCAGCCCAATAACGTTGAGGCGAAGCATTAAAACAAAGGGAAAACAAACTCCGGAAGCCGCAAGGGCGCCCCGGAATTTGATGTCACAGATGTTAGACTCAGGCAGATGCGCGCATTTGTGCGCCGCCGCTCGACAGCACTTTCGCCATCGCCGCGCCCAGCTCGCTTGGTGACGGCGCGACGGTAAGGCCAAACGATTTCATAATTTCGGCCTTCTCGCCCGCGCTATCCCCGGTTGCCGAGATGATCGCGCCCGCGTGACCCATGCGGCGACCCTTTGGCGCCGTCAAACCCGCCACATAGCCAACCACCGGCTTTTTCATATTTTTGCTGATCCACTCGGCAGCTTCCGCTTCCTGTGGGCCGCCGATCTCGCCGATCATCATCACGGCTTCGGTTTCAGGGTCTTGCTCAAACAGGATGAGGTGATCGAGGAACGACGAGCCGTTTATCGGGTCGCCGCCAATGCCGACGCTGGTGGACACGCCGATACCAAGCTCTTTCATTTGCGAGGCTGCTTCATAGCCCAGCGTGCCCGAGCGCGACACAATACCGACCGTGCCTTTCATGTAGATATTGCCGGGCATGATGCCAAGCATCGCCTTGCCGGGCGATATGATGCCAGCCCCGTTCGGGCCGACGAGCCGCGTGCGGCGTTCGCGCGGGTAGCGCATTAGGTAACGCTTCACCCGCATCATGTCCTGCGACGGAATTCCATCCGTGATGGACACGACTAGCCGCACGCCTGCGTCAGCCGCCTCCATGATAGCGTCTGCGCAGAACGGCGGCGCGACGAAGGTGATGCTCGCGCTAGCGCCGGTTTCGCGCATGGCGTCTTTTACGGTATTAAAAACAGGTAAACCGAGATGCTTCTGGCCACCCTTGCCGGGCGTCACGCCGCCAACGACATTGGTGCCATATTCAATCATTTCCTTCGCGTGAAACGTACCCTTGTCGCCGGTAAAGCCCTGAATGATGACCCGGCTGGTTTCGTCTAATAAAATGCTCATCTGCGTTATCTCCCGGAAGTTGCGCGCCGTCTTATGCGGCTTGTTGTTTGCCCGAACCGGATGCCTCGACCGCTTTTTGCGCGGCTTCCGCCAGGGTGTTAGCGGAGATGATCGGCAGACCGCTTTCGTTGATGATCTTGCGGCCTTCCTCGACGTTCGTGCCCGAGAGGCGGACGACAAGCGGGACGTTCACATCCACTTCCTGAAACGCTTTCACGACGCCTTGCGCGATCCAGTCGCAGCGATTGATGCCTGCGAACACGTTGACCAGCATTGCTTTCACGTTCTTATCGGAAAGCACAAGCTTGAAGGCCGCCGCCACCCGCTCAGGTGACGCGCCGCCGCCGATGTCTAGAAAGTTGGCCGGATTGCCGCCTGCGAACTTGATCATGTCCATGGTCGCCATTGCCAGACCGGCACCATTCACGATGCAGCCGATATCGCCTTCAAGGCCGACATAGTTGAGGTTGTGCTCGGCGGCTTGCACTTCGCGCGGATCGGACTGTGAATGGTCGCGCATGGCGGAGACAGAGCTGCGGCGGAACAGGGCGTTGTCGTCGAACGACATTTTGGCGTCGAGCGCCAGCACGCGGTCGTCTTTGGTCACGACCAGCGGGTTAATCTCCACCATCGTCGCGTCAAGGTCGCGGAAAGCGCGGTATGCGCCCATGATGACCGACACGGCGCGGGCGACCTGCTTGATGTTGAGGCCGAGGCCGAAAGCGATTTCGCGAGCCTCGAAAGGCTGCAGTCCGACCGCCGGTTCAACAGACACCTGAATGAGCGCATCGGGATGATCCTTGGCGATCTCCTCGATGTCCATTCCGCCGAATTTGGAGGCGATAACGCGCACCCGTTCGATTTTACGGTCCAGCACAAAGCCGAGATAAAGCTCTTTCTCGAATGGCTCGGCGACCTCGATATAAACGCGGTGGCAGACTTTGCCTTCCGGGCCGGTCTGGTTTGTGACCAACGTCTTGCCGAGCATGTCGCGGGCGGCTTCGCGCACTTCGTTATAGGTTTTGCAGAGCTTCACCCCACCAGCCTTGCCGCGTCCGCCCGAGTGGATCTGGGCTTTGACGGCCCAATGCCAGCCGCCAAGTTCCGTCGCGGAATAAACGGCCTGATCGGCGCTGTATGCGACCGCCCCGCGCGGTACGGCGACGCCAAAATTGCCTAACAGTTCTTTAGCCTGGTATTCGTGAATATCCATGGGCTTTTCCTCCACAATGCGGGATGCCCCGGCTTTTGCGGCGCTTTCCCGTCAGACGCCGGTCGCTTCGTTGCAGCGGGCGTAGCGCCCACATCCAAGTTCAATGAGGCCAGTTTGCCCGGTTTCGCCCTTAAGCACAATTTAACAATTCATAACAGCCAATTAAGTTTGTCGTGATCTCTTTATCCTGCTGACGCTTTAAATCGGGGACGGCGCTTCGCTCGCGGCCCAGTTCGTCCCGCTTTCCGGGAAGGGTTCATCAGACCTCTTGTCACGCGCTTTCGCCAGTGCGCAGTATGAGACCACTTTCCACGATCCAAGATTTACGGAGGATATTCTCATGCCTGGTCGCCATTTCCTTTTCGTTCCAGGACCGACAAACGTGCCCGATCGCGTGAACCGCGCCATGATGGTGGCGATGGAGGATCACCGCTCCTCGAAGTTTCCGGAACTCACGCTGCCATTGTTCCAGTACCTGAAGAAAATCTTCAAGACGACAGATGGGCAAGCATTTATTTTCCCGTCCTCGGGCACAGGCGCGTGGGAAGCTTGTCTGTGCAACACGCTGTCGCCCGGCGACAAGGTGCTCGCCTCGCGCTTCGGGCAGTTCAGCCATCTCTGGATCGACATGGCGCAGCGGCTCGGCCTCGACGTGCAAATTCTGGACGAAGAATGGGGCACGGGCGTTCATCCCGACAAGATTGAGTCCGTGCTGCGCGCCGATAGCTCGCATCAGATCAAAGCGGTGCTGTGCGTACAGAACGAAACTGCCACCGGCGTCACCAGCGACATCGGCGCGGTGCGCAAGGCCATGGACGCCGCCAATCACCCGGCGATGCTATATGTGGACGGCGTTTCCTCCATCGCTAGCCTTGATTTCCGCATGGACGATTGGCGGGTCGATTGCGCCATCACCGGCTCGCAGAAGGGCCTGATGCTGCCGGCCGGCCTCGGCATCGCCTGCGTCAGCCCGAAAGCGCTCGCCGCGCACAAAACCGCCACCTTGCGCCGCGTCTATTTCGACTTCGCCGACATGATCAAAACCAATGCGACCGGCTATTTCCCCTACACCCCCGCACTGCCGATGCTCTATGGCCTGCGCGAAGCGCTCGCCATGATCTTCGAGGAAAAGCTGGAGCATGTGTTCGAGCGCCATCACGTGCTGGCGTCGGGCGTGCGGGCGGCGGTAAAAGCGTGGGGCTTCACGGTTTGCGCGAAATCGCCAGAATGGCATTCCGACACGGTGAGCGCCATCATGGTGCCGCCCGGTTTCAATGGCGCGGATGTGATCGACATCGCCTTCCGCCGTTATAATCTCGCGCTAGGCGCTGGCCTGTCACAGATGGCAGGCAAGCTGTTCCGCATCGGCCATCTGGGCGACCTGAACGACCTCATGGTGCTTGGCGCTATTGCGGGGGCGGAAATGGCGATGCGCGATGTGGGGATCGATATTGTGCTCGGCTCGGGCGTCGGCGCGGCGCAAACGCATTTCCGTTCGACAGTCATGCAGAAGGAGAAAAAGCCGACGGCGCAGGAGCGGTTTGCTAAACTCCATGCCGATAGCGTCATGAACGACTAAAACTTCGGTTATCGCTGGCGCTCGCTTAAACCGTCATCACCGGCCTTGAGCCGGTGATCCAGATCGTGTTGATTACTGGATGGCCGGGTCAAGCCCGGCCATGACTCTGGGGACTTCACAAGTCCGCCGCCAAACAACGTAAAAGAGGAAACCCGCCCGTGCAGCACTCCGTCGTTTTTCTCGACCGTTCGACTCTGGACGCAACCGTCCGGCCCTTCAATTTCCCAAGCACATACAAGGAATATGACAAGACGGGCGTTGACGCGATCGTGGAAAGGTTGGCCGGCGCCAGCATCGCCGTCATCAACAAGGTGCCGATGCGCGAGGCGACGCTGTCGCAATTACCGGACCTCAAGCTGATCGCGGTGGCGGCGACGGGCACCGATGTGGTGGATAAAACCTACTGCAAATCGCGCGGTATCATCGTCTCCAACATTCGCAATTATGCTTTCAACACCGTGCCGGAGCATGTATTCGCCCTCGCCTTCGCTCTGCGCCGCTCCATAACCGCGTATCATGACGATGTGCGCAACGGCAAATGGCAGGAGGCCGAGCAGTTCTGCTTCTTCGGTCACCCCATCCGCGATATGCGCGGCTCGACGCTTGGCATCGTCGGCTATGGCGCGATCGGCAAATCGCTGGCGGCGACTGCAAAAGCGTTCGGCATGAATGTGCTGGCGTTCGATGCGTTTCCGCAGGATGGCCTAACCGACCTCGACACCCTGCTGCGCGAAAGCGACATCATCACGTTGCATGTGCCGCTGACGCCGGAGACGAAACACATGATCGGCGCTGCGGAGTTACGCAAAATGAAGCGTGACGCCATCCTCATCAACACCGGCCGCGGCGGACTGGTGGACGAGGCGGCGCTGGCCGAGGCGCTGACGCAAGGCATCATCGGCGGCGCGGGCTTCGACGTGCTGACCACCGAGCCGCCCAAGCAGGGCAACGTGCTTCTCGACCTGCGCCTGCCAAACCTCATCATCACACCGCACGTGGCGTGGGCGAGCAAGGAGGCCATGCAGATTCTGGCGGATCAGCTCGTGGACAACATCGAGGCGTTTGCGGCGGGCAGCCCAAGCAATGTGGTTGAGGCTTAGAGCCGTTCCCGAAAAGTGTTATGCGATTTTCGGACAAAAACGGCTTTAGGGATAGTTTAGACAGCATTCACGTGTTTGATGAAAGTAAGTGCTTTCGTTAACATGATCGCGGTTTAGGGGCGAAGCGCGTCGCGGGCGCGGGCTATCCCCTCGCGGCACGCTGGCCTTAAACGGTCCAGATTATAGATGAGGCATTGGATGATGCGACCTCCGCCTGGCATAACGTCAGAGCAGTAACGGCGGATATCGTCATTGCAGGCCATCCACGCCGTCATAACCGGGGCGCCCCGGTGAGGGTAGCCGGGTTCGTCCTGCGCCAGGACGATTGGAGGTTTCGATGCATGTTCGACAGGCTCCGCAATCCGAAGCCCGGGCGCGCCATAGTTCGAGCAACCCGCAGTCCCGAGCATTGCCAGCGCCAATATAAATTTTGTCATCAGCCGCATGGCTCGCCTTCCTGAAGTTGCGCCAACGTCTTTTCGCACAAACTCCAATTTGAATAAAGCGTGCTCTGCCCGAGGGGAGCGGAGCACGCCAAATCCGCGCCTAGAGCTGATTCACCCGATTTGATTGAGTCGATCAAATCGGGATCAGGCCTAGTGACGGCTGCGCGAGCGGTTGCGTGTGACAGTACCACCGCGTGGGCCGGTAAAGGTTGATGTAGAACTGCACGGGCCGCCGGAGCATGAACCGCTGCTCTCGCGCGAAAATGCGCGGCCTGCGCCAGTCGTGTATTCGCTGGATCCCGAGCGTGAGCAGACGCCGCCCTCGCACGATCCCGAACCTTGAAAGCTGCCCGAGCCGCCGTAAGGGCCTGTCACCGTGCCCGAGCGATTGTAGCTTTGCGCGTTTGCCGCGCTCGCGCTAAAAGCAACGCCAGCGGCCAGAATGATTGCTGCTAGTTTGACCATTATTATGTCCTTCCCGTTAATGCGCCATCAGCAGCGCTGACGTCACAATGACCTCGGTATGTTGCCGGGGTTTTGCAAAAACGGCGCTGAATGTTACGTTTTGTTAACTCCCGCGCCGCGCAGCTTTATGCTGCGCAGTTGCTGAGATAGAGGATTGTCATGACCGACAAGCCGCACATCGTCGTAATCGAGGATGATACTGAAATCCGCAACTTGACGGCGGATTTTTTGAAGCGTCACGGTTTTAGAGTAGATGTGGGAGACGGGGCAGCGGCGCTCGACCGGCTGCTTTTGACCTACGGCGCCCCCGATCTGATCGTCCTCGACGTGATGCTGCCGGGCGAGGACGGTCTCTCGATCTGCCGCCGTTTGCGCGCCGCCTCGCGTGTGCCGATTATCATGCTCACTGCCAGAGGAGAGGTACTCGACCGCATCATCGGCCTGGAGATGGGGGCGGACGATTACATACCAAAGCCGTTTAATCCACGCGAGCTGGTGGCCCGAATTCGTGCGATTTTACGGCGCAACGAGCAGCAGCCGCTCGATAAAAAAAGGATCGCGACCGGCGATCTCAAAATCGACCTTTACGCCAGGAAGGTCACGCACAACGTAACCGGCCCACTGACGCTGACAAGCGCCGAGTTCGATTTGCTCGAATGCTTTATCACGCATCCAGGCCGTGTGCTGTCGCGCGATCAACTGCTGGACTGGACGCGCGGGCGACGCTCGGATGGTCTTGACCGCACCATAGACGTGCAGCTTTCGCGCCTGCGCAGAAAACTCAACCCCGATGGCGAAGCGTTCATCAAAACCGTGCGCGGTGCGGGATACATCCTGGTCGCACCCGTCTCGGAGGCATAGTTGCTCGCCCGGCTGGGGTTCTCCAAGCGTTTGCTGGCGCTTATCATACTGGTGCTGTTCGCCGCCTGGGCACTCGGCACGGGCACGGCTTACGTCTGGTTGAAAGGCTCGCAAAAGTCGGCCCGGCTGCCTTTTCCAGCCCAGGCGGCCGCAATCGTCAAACTCGTCGACGAGGCAAGCATCGAGCGCCGCGAGACCGTGTTACAAGCGCTGGGCGGGGAGAACTTCTCGATTGCGATAAGCGCCAACGCGCCAGACGATACGGGGCGGGTGCGCATGCCTGTGGTTGAGTGGTATGTGACCCAGTATCTGGAGCCGCAGGACCAGCGCAATGTTGTCGTGACACTAGAGCGCACACGGGGAGGCGCGTCGGACGCTGCAGATTTGAGCGAGTATTGGACATATTCCCGCACTCCGCTGCGGATCGCGGTTTCATTAAACTCGGGCGGATACGTTCAGTTTGAAACGCGGGGAGACCTACTGCGCAGCGTGTTTGGATTTCCGGCTGGGTTCTGGCTGGGCGTCATCGGCGCGCTCATCGGCGCCGGGGCAATTGTCGGATTGATGCGCGAGGCGAGACCTTTGCGCGAACTGGCCGCAGTGGTCGCAGATTTTAACGCGGACTCGGCGCCCCCGCCAGTCAAGCCGCGCGGCGCGCCAGAAATTCGAGCGCTGATGGGCGCAATCAACGACATGCAAATGCGCGTCGCTGAACTAATCCGCGCCCGCACGATTCTTTTGGGAGCCATCTCTCACGATTTAAAGACCATTCTAACGAGGCTGCACCTGCGCATGGAGGCTATGGCCGATTCAGAGAAATATGTGAAAGCGGAGCGCGACATCGACGAAATGACGCGCATTCTCGACGACGCAATTGCTGTCGCTAAGGGATCGTCAGTCGCGCATCGGCAGGAACTCGTTGATCTGGTCGCCCTTGTTACGGAGGAAGCACAGGAGCGTTGTGGCCTGGCGACCGTAAAGCACCTAGAAACAGCGGCGGTTTATGTGAAGGCCGATCCTGTCGCTTTGCGGCGTGTGGTGAACAATCTACTGGATAATGCTTTGCGATTTGGCCACCATGCCGAGATCGGCGTCACATCAGACGCGGGCGTCGTCCGGCTCACTATCGGTGACGATGGATCAGGCATTCCCGAGGCTGACAGACAGCGCGTTTTTGAGCCGTTCACGAGGCTAGATCAGTCCCGCAACCGATCAATCGGGGGCAGCGGCCTGGGCCTTGCAATCGCAAAACAGATCGTCGTAGCTCACGGCGGAGCAATTACTATTGGCGATTCGAGTTTTGGCGGCGCGCATCTACAAGTCGATTTGCCAGCCGCGCGTCCGGACAACGCCAATACGTTAATGGGTGATGAACAATGGCTAAAATAGCCCGGCCTGCTTGAAACTCAAATACCCTGCGCCTTCGCGGCCAACGATAATGTGGTCATGCACCGCGATCCCAACCTTCTCGGCTGCGGCGGCAATAAGCTTTGTCATATCGATGTCGGCCTTGGATGGCGTGGGGTCGCCGGATGGGTGATTGTGAGCCAGCACCATGGCTGTGGCGGATAACTCCAACGCGCGTTTTATGACCTCGCGCACATAAACCGGAGTGTGATCGACGGTGCCGTGCTGATGCACTTCATCGGCGATAATCCTGTTGCGCTTGTCCATATAGAGCACCCGGAACTGCTCCCGCGTCTCGAACGCCATGGCGGCGCGGAAATAGTCCAGCACCTGACTCCATGAGCTGAGAACCTCGCGCTGCATGACCGCGCCTTTGGCGAGCCGGAGCGCCGCCGCCTGCACCAGTTTCAAATCCGTGATAATGGCGTCGCCAACGCCTTCCACCTCCGCCAGCCGTTCGGGCGTTGCACTAATCGCTTCCGCGAACGAACCAAATTTTGCGATAAGCGCTTTGGCGAGGGGTTTGGTGTCGCGACGGGGAATGCAGCGGAAGAGCAGCATCTCCATGAGTTCATAATCCGGCATGGCGTCCGCGCCGCCATCCCGAAAGCGTAGTCGGAGACGCTCGCGGTGCCCCCAATAGTGCGGCGTCGAACGGGTCGGCTCGGGAGCCTTTACTGTAGCTTTGCGTTCCAGTTGAACAAGTTCGAACAAAGGGCTTTCTTCAAAACCTTGCTGCATTACAAAGCCTACTCGTACAATACTGGAATCGACAACAACGTGGCCCATATTGGAGCAACATTGACAGCAAATCACACGGGCGATTTATTTTCAAGAATTTAAATAAACTGTTTATCCACTGTGGCGCTTATGCGCCAGCACTCATCTCCGGCTTGTGCCAGCCCTTCGGGCTAAGCGTGAAAATCTCATAGCCTGTCGATGTCACGCCGACGCTGTGCTCGAACTGCGCGGACAGCGACTTGTCGCGCGTCACCGCCGTCCAGCCGTCGTTGAGAAGCTTCACCGGCGCTTTGCCCGCGTTAATCATCGGCTCCACGGTGAAAATCATGCCGGGCGCCAAGCGAAGCCCCTCCTCCGGCTCGCCGTAATGTAGGATATTCGGCTTGTCGTGAAACACCTGACCCAAGCCATGGCCGCAGAAATCGCGCACCACGGAGCATCGCTCGCCCTCCGCATAAACCTGAATCGCGGCGCCGATGTCGCCCGTGGTCGCACCGGGCCGCACCTCGTCAATACCGATCATCATGGCTTCGTGCGTGATTTCGATCAGCCGCTCCGCCTTGCGCGAAATTTTGCCGACGGCGTACATGCGGCTGGTGTCGCCGTGCCAGCCATCGACAATCAGCGTCACGTCAATATTGATAATGTCGCCTTCGCGAAGCGCGCGCGGGCCGGGGATGCCATGGCACACCACGTGGTTGACGGAGGTGCAGATGGCGCGCGTGTAGCCGCGATAATTCAGCGGCGCTGGCAGTGCGTTGTGATCGAGCGCGAAGCCAAGCAGGATATCGTCGATGCGGTCAGTGGTGACGCCCGGCTTCACATGCTCGGCAATCATATCAAGCGCGGTCGCGGCCAACTGCCCGGCGCGCCGCATGCCAGAGAACGCCTCTGGCCCATAAATCTTGACCTTGGTGTCCAAATCCCGCCCCGGGCGGCCATCGTAAAATGTCATATGCTCAAGCCTATTACTTATCTAGTTTACAATGTTTCGAACACGTTCATTCCAAGCCACTTTAAGCGCAGCAGGAACTGTTCCTGTTGATAAAAGCTCTAGGAAGGCGTCCGTAAACATCGCCCGGCATTTCGGCCCAATTGTAGTAAGTGTTGTAATGATCCAATCTTTGACCGGCACGAAATTAATCTCGTGCCCTTGTGCAAAATATTGCCGGGCGGCGGCTCTTGAATCATCATCGGGCTTCGCGGCGGAAAAGAAAAACAGATAATCATCAAGTCCGTTCGGCGATATTTTCGTGTTGAATGTCGAGACAACGCGCGCTCTATCAATCGGGCGTTCCGTGATTTCCACGGCAAGCGCTACCGCACCATTGCGCTTAACGGTAATATCGCCGCCAACGCCGCTTGCACGGTCCGAAACGTTGATGCCTTGCCACTCGATTTCCCAATCAAGCAAAAAGCAATTCTTTATTGTTTGGAATGTTGCTACGGCTAAAAGGACTGGCATTAGGTCGCCGCTCGGTACTTGCAACAGCGTGCCTAGAGCCCGTCATACTGCTCAACGCTAAGGCGCTTGATGCGGTGCAGCGTTATCGTCGCGGCGTCGCGAAGCTGCACGAAAGCATAAAGCAAATAGCGAAGATATTGGGTCGCAGTAGTAGCATTGGCGATTTCGAGTTCCGTAATGAACTGCAACATTGCCTGATACGTTTTTTGATCGCGAACGCCAGCGGCGGTACTTTCATCGAAGCGCACGCTTCGTCTGAACATGGCGAGATACGGCCCTTTCGAGCACGGAACTGTTTTATCGCTCAAAAAGGGGTTAATAACAGTTTCATCAAGCGACCGCCCGTTAAATGCAGCTTCGCCGAGGCTGGCATAGGCCGCTCTAATATCAATGTCGGCGTCCAATATACGCGCTATTGTGCAACCGATAAGAGTTTCTCGTGGTGATTGTGATTTAGAGGTGAATAGCTGCGCAGTCGCCTCTTGCACGCTCGCGGGCACGTCAATCGCCTTGGTTGCGGCAAAATCGATTTCAGCTAATGCGAATGTGTCAGTTAGCAACCGACGCGCTGCGTCGTAATTAAGTGAACGTCCCATACGACCACCGAGCTAATAGTTCATCCAAAGACATTCTTGGCGCTGCTTCTTGATAGAGTGACAGAATTTCTCCACGGCGTCGAACCGCCGCCAGCCGCGATATAGCTTATCCATAAGGTCGCAACGGTAGCCGGAAATAGCCACTTTGGCCTTGCAATGGCGCAACGCGGCGGCAAGGTCGCGGTGTTGCTCTTGATTCATTTCAAATCCGTAAGCCTTGGCGTCGCCCCGTGTTTCGTGAAGGTATGGAGGGTCACAATAGAACAGGGTGCCCGGATCGTCGTATATGCGAATCACGTCGATTGCCGGGCGGTTCTCGATCTGCACACGCAACAGACGATCCGCAATGTCCGGCAAGCTGTTAACACTTCCCAGCCAACGCGAAACAACACCAGACATTCCAGCCCGGCTAGTGTTTTTGCAATTCGTCCATCGACCTAAAGTTGCCGTTTGCGCAAGTCCAGTGCGTGCCTGTCTTGCGCGAATAAAGAAGCGCCGTGCTCGCTCTAACCGTGACACGCCGTGCGTACTACTAATTGCGCGGTGAAACTCTTCACGTGAGAACGGGGTTAAGCCGATAACGTGGGTCAAATCTGCATATTGATTGCGCAGTACCTGAAAAAATTTACCACGTCGCCGTCAATATCATTGTAGGTCTCAACCGGCGAAAGTTCGCGGTTCAATAACACTGCGGCTGATCCAGCGAAGGGTTCACAGTAATGATGAGCTACAGGTAACAACGGTAACAACCATTCGAGATGGCTAAACTTTCCTCCATACCATCCAAATACAATATGTTTCTTGGTGCGTCGGCGTGAAAGGATACGCGGTAAATTTTGTAATTGTGCGTTATCTAAATATATCGCGGAGAGGAGTTTGGTCATATGACGATGTAGGCGAACAAACCATGAAATCACAAGATAGAAAAACAGATATACGGTCTTTTATGACAATTTTGCCCACAGCTATGTCACACGAAGAACACCGCTTCAGCACTAGACGAAAGCGAGTACGGTAGCGTCAAGGTTGGCGATTGCCGTTTTACAAAATTCTACGCACTGACATCAGACCATTCCACACGAATCCATTATGGTGAGCATGCGGAGAAAAAATCGATCTACCTATTGAAATCAACTCTCCATGACCAACTTACCATCCAGGCAGATGGCGTGGGGATGTTGGAAAATGTATGAGATTAAGCCGAGGATCGCTGAGAGTGAAAAAATCACTGTCAATCTCGGCTTCGTCGATCTCGGCAGCATAGACCTTTTGGTGCAGGAAGGGTTTTATTCAAACCGCACGGACCTTATTCGCACCGCCATCCGCAATCAGATCGAGCGGCACGCCGACGTGGTGCGGCACACTGTAACGCGTAAAAATGTAGACCTCGGCCTTCGTCATTTTAGCACTGCTGACCTGGAAGCCGCAAGGAACGCCGGACAAATGCTCGAAATTCGCGTACTGGGCCTCGCCAGTATCGCCCCCGATGTTAGCCCGGAACTTGCACGGGCGACGATTGCCTCGGTTTCCGTCTTAGGCTCTTTGCACGCGACTCCGGCTGTGAAGGCGGCTCTGGCGGATCGCATGCAATAGCCGCTCACACTACACGACCAAGCTCGGGACAAACCGGGGCTATGCCGGTTTCTTTTGCCGATCTCCAACATAGAAAGCTTCTCATGACAACTACATTGCCGCCCGAGATGACTGAGGCGACACGCCTTGTTCGCGCCGGTAAGCTTGCGGAGGCCACAACGCTGATCCAACGCCTGCTGGGCGGCGGTCACGCTAAGGAGGGCTTTTTTGGCCATGCGATGACTTTGGCTGGTGATAATGCGGCAATCCCTGGGGTTTTTGCCCCAACCTTGAAAACTGCCGCGAGTGCGAAATCGGGCGAGCCAGTGCGGTCCCGAACAGGTCTGGGCAAGACTCTACGCAAACTTGCGGCAATCGCGCGTATCCGTGATTTTGATGACGCCAAAAACGCTAACCTTCAGCCGGTCACCACGCCTTTTCCGCAAGGATCGTCGTTCACGACCGCGTCTTACGCCAACGCGGCGGGCGCGCGCGACTACAAGCTTTATAGTCCTAGCGCCCGGGCGAAAGCGCAAGCGCAGATGCCTCTCATTGTCATGCTGCACGGCTGTACGCAGTCTCCTGACGACTTCGCCGCAGGAACTGGCATGAACCTGCTCGCCGAAGAGGCGGGCTTCATGGTCGCTTACCCCGCGCAGTCAAAATCGGCGAACGGCAAAAACTGCTGGAACTGGTTTAGGCCCCGAGATCAGCGCCGCGATCAAGGGGAGCCATCGATTATTGCGGGGATAACCCGGCAGATTATTGAAAACTATCCGGTTGAGCCTGCCCGTGTGTACATCGCAGGGCTGTCGGCTGGCGGCGCTGCGGCCGTCGTCATGGCGGCGGAGTATCCGGATATCTATGCGGCTACTGGCGTTCATTCCGGCTTGCCACAAGGCGCCGCGCGCGACGTGCCCTCCGCGTTTGACGCGATGCGCCGGGGGTCTGCGCGCGTGAGCAGCAAATTAAAGGTCACTCCGGCAATCGTTTTCCACGGCGATCAGGATGTGACCGTGCATCCGCGCAACAGCGACGCCATCGTCAAACAGTCTACCAGCGCCGCGCCAGACTTGCATGCGGCCATCGAGCGTGGACAAGCGCCGGGGGGGCGCACATTTACCCGCACCGTTCATACAGACGTTACCGGGCGGGCTTTATGTGAGCAGTGGACGATCCATGGCGCTGGCCATGCGTGGTCGGGAGGCAACGCCGCCGGGTCGTATACCGATGAGCGCGGGCCGGACGCCAGCCGCGAGATGCTGCGCTTTTTTCTCCAGCACAGGCTTGCCTAATCGTTACTTCAGCGAATGATTGCTATAGGCCGCGCAACGCGGATGCCACCAAAATGCACGTCGCAAACATAACACACCGCTTCAATACCTTGCGATAGAGCAAGTCTAAACGCCTTGTGGTAAGCCGGGTCGATATCGGCGGCGAGCGCAAAAAGATCGCCGTCAGCGCGCTGCACGCAGTAGACCATCACCGCGCGGTGGCCGACGGCGACCATGGCCGAGAGTTCACGCAAATGCTTGGCGCCGCGCGCCGTGACGCAATCGGGGAACTCGGCGAGGCCGGGCGTTCGCACCAGATGCACGTTCTTGACCTCGACATAACAATCCGGCCGACCGGCGCCGGTCAGCAGCATGTCGATACGGCTTGCCTCGCCGCCATAACGCACCTCGCGGCGCAAGGCTTCGTAGCCTTGCAGTTCGGCGATGACGCCGCCGCGGATGGCCTCCTCCACCAGCGCGTTCGGCCGCATGGTGTTGACGCCTGTGAGCGCGGGCCGCCCGTCCAGCATGGCCTCGACCACCTCCAGCGTATGCGCCAGCTTGCGCGACTTCGCCGCCGACACTGAGAGCCAGACGCGCAGACCCGGCGCATTAAGCCCCATCATCGCGCCGGGGTTCGGGCAATGCGCCGTGATAATCTCGCCCGTGTCCAGCCGTACGTCTGCGAGAAAGCGCTTGTATCGCTGGATGAGCGCGCCTTGTATGAGCGGGGTGGGAAATTGCATGAATGGATCGCGATGATGACGGATGGCATCAAACAGGAAAACGCTGGCGTTGTCACGGCGGCGCTGCTCGTCATTGGCGATGAAATTCTGTCGGGGCGCACCAAGGATGTGAATATCGGCGCTGTTGCCGATCATTGCACGGCCATCGGCATCCGCCTGATGGAGGTGCGCGTTGCGCCCGATATGCCCGAAAGCATCATCGCCGCCATCAACGCACTAGGAGCCGGTTACGACTACCTGTTCACCACCGGCGGCATCGGGCCGACGCATGACGACATCACGGCGGATTGCGTGGCGGCAGCGTTCGGCGTTGGCATTGACGTGCGCGCGGACGCCGTCGCCATGCTGCGCGAGCGCTACTCGGAAGCCGAACTGACGCCCGCGCGGCTGCGCATGGCGCGCATTCCCAATGGCGCGAAGTTGATCGAGAACGCGGTGTCCAAAGCGCCCGGCTTCATGATCGGCAACGTTATCGTCATGGCGGGGGTGCCGGGCATCATGCGCGCCATGCTGGATGCTGTCACGTCGCGTCTACGCACGGGCCACCGCGTGCTGTCGCAGACCATCGTAGTGCATAAGCCCGAGGGCGACATCGCGCATTTGCTCGGGCAGTGCCAGTCGCTGTTCCCCGACGTGGCGATGGGCAGCTACCCATTCTTCGACGAAAGCCGCTACGGCACAAACATCGTGCTGCGCTCGGTTGACGACGCCCGCCTCAGCGAGGCGGCGGATGCATTAAGACGAGAGCTTGAAGTCAATGGTTGTGCGGTATGAGTAGCCCAACGCACTTGCGCGGGGCGCGATTCGCCCGCTAAATACCGGGCATGACGACGCTTTATATCATCCACCCTGCGTTTCTCGCGCATGACACCGGCCCGGGCCATCCAGAGCGGTCGGATCGGCTGCGCGCGGTCGAGAAGGCTCTGGCGCACGACATTTTCGCCGGGCTGACGCGGCGCGAGGCTCCGCTGTCGAGCGTTGATCCCGCGCGGCTCATGCACGATGACCGCTACATCGCGGCGCTTGAGGCGGCGGCGCCCAAAACCGGCTCGGTGCATATCGACGGCGACACGCTGATGTCGCCCGGCACGTGGGAGGCGGCGTTGCGGGCCGTGGGCGCGGCGGTTTACGCGACGGACGCTGTGATGTCGGGCGCGGCCCAAAACGCCTTCTGCGCCGTGCGCCCGCCCGGCCATCACGCGGAGGCCGCGCGCGCCTATGGTTTCTGCTTCTTTAATAACGTTGCCATCGCCGCCGTTCACGCCCGCGCCAAACACGGCGCCAGCCGCGTGGCGGTCGTCGATTTCGACGTGCATCACGGCAACGGCACGCAGAACATGTTCTGGCGCGACCGCAACCTGTTCTACGCCTCCAGCCACCAGATGCCGCTATTCCCCGGCTCCGGACACCCGTCCGAGACCGGGGCACACAATAACATCGTCAACGTCGCGCTGCGCCACGGCGACGCAGGCAAACAGTTCCGCGAGGCCTACGAGACGCGCATTCTCCCCGCGCTAGACGCTTTTCAACCCGACCTCGTTATCATATCCGCCGGGTTTGACGCGCACCATGCTGATCCGCTCGGCGGCGTCGCTCTGGTGGAGGACGATTTCGCCTGGGTGACGCGCAAACTGATCGAGATCGCCGACAAGCACGCAGGCGGGCGGGTAGTCTCAATGCTTGAGGGCGGCTATGATCTGACAGGCCTCGCGATGTCCACCGCCGCGCATGTGCGCGAGCTGCTGGCCGCAAGCCGATAAAGGAAGACCGATGAACGATATGGCGACAAAGGCAAAGCCCGCGAAAGACATGCACGCGGATATTAAAGCCCTGAAGTTCGAGCAGGCGATGAAAGAGCTGGAGCAAATTGTCACGCGGCTGGAGCGCGGCGATGTGGAGCTTGAGCAGTCCATCGAAATCTACGAGCGCGGCGAGGCGCTGAAAGCCCATTGCGACCAGTTGCTGCACAGGGCTGAGGCCAAGGTGGAGAAAATCACACTCAATGCACAAGGCGAGCCGACTAGCGTTTCTCCGCTAGATGTCGAAAAATAGGCCGCCGCGCCTGCGCTACGTCGCCATGTCTCATTTCACAGTACGAAAAATGATTTGCATAATTAACTCCCAAGCGGAGTATCATGTTAATTGTATGTCAATGACATGCCAGCCCGGCAGGGTAAGTGAAAAATAAGGCGGAGCGCTTCGGCGAAAAGCGAACTCAGCCGTTAGTTGAAGGACGAAAACGGGTGACAATCAGTAATCGCACGCCACTTCTCGACACATTCACGTCGCTCGAAACACTCCGCGAGCTCGACGAGTCCCAGCTTCAGCAGGTGGCTGATGAATTGCGCAACGAACTGATCGATGCAGTGTCCGTCACCGGAGGGCATCTTGGGGCTGGGCTTGGCGTTGTTGAGCTGACGGTGGCGTTGCATTATCTGTTCAATACTCCGCGCGACCGGCTGATCTGGGATGTCGGACATCAGGCCTATCCGCACAAAATCCTGACCGGCCGCCGCGACCGCATCCGCACATTACGTATGCCGGGCGGGCTATCGGGCTTCACCAAGCGCGATGAAAGCGAGTTCGATCCATTTGGCGCCGCGCATTCCTCAACCTCGATTTCAGCCGGGCTTGGCATGGCCGTGGCGCGCGACCTCTCCGGCGACTCGAACCACGTCATCGCGGTGATTGGCGACGGCGCGATGAGCGCGGGCATGGCATACGAGGCGATGAACAACGCGGGCGCCATGGATAGCCGCCTCATCATCATCCTGAATGACAACGATATGTCCATCGCTCCGCCCGTGGGGGCGCTCAGTTCATATCTTGCGCGCATAACATCCAGCGAGACCTATCTCTACCTGCGCGATGTCGGCAAACAACTCGCGCAGCGCCTGCCGAAAAGCTGGGAAAAGCGTGCAGCCCGCGTAGAGGAATACACCCGGCATTTATGGACAGGCGGGGCGTTGTTCGAGGAGATGGGCTTATACTATGTTGGTCCGATTGATGGACACAACCTCGATCATCTCTTACCCGTGCTGAAAAATGCGCGCGATGCCAAGGTCGGCCCTATCCTCATCCATTGCGTGACGCAGAAGGGCAAAGGGTATGAACACGCGGAGAATTCCGCCGACAAGTATCACGGCGTAACGAAGTTCAACGTCATCACTGGCGCGCAGGACAAAGCCAAGTCCGTCGCTCCGAGCTATACCAAGGTGTTCGCGACAAGCCTGATCGAGGCGGCGCGCAAAGACGATAAAATCGTCGCCATCACGGCCGCGATGCCGTCCGGCACCGGCCTCGATTTGTTCGAGAAAGAGTTTCCAACGCGCACTTTCGACGTGGGTATCGCGGAGCAGCACTCCGTCACGTTCGCGGCGGGCCTGGCGACGGAAGGTTACAAACCGTTCTGCGCGATATACTCGACCTTTCTCCAGCGCGCCTACGACCAGGTCGTGCATGACGTGGCCATCCAGAAACTACCCGTGCGCTTCGGGCTAGACCGCGCCGGGTACGTGGGCGCCGATGGTCCGACACATGCCGGATCGTTCGATGTGGCGTATCTAACCTGCCTGCCGGGCTTCGTCGTCATGGCGTCGGCGGACGAGGCGGAGCTGCGCAATATGGTCGCCACCATGGCGGCGTATGACGAAGGCCCGATTGCGGTGCGTTACCCGCGCGGCGACGGTTTGGGCCTCGCCTTGAGCGTGGAGCCGACGCTGTTGGAAATCGGTAAAGGCCGCATCGTGCAGGAGGGTTCGGCGGTCGCGCTGCTTTCGTTCGGCGCGCGGCTAGAGGAATGCCGCAAGGCTGCATCCAAACTCGCGGCGTTCGGGCTTTCGACAACCGTCGCGGATGCGCGCTTCGCCAAGCCACTTGATGAAGACCTCATCCGTCAACTGGCGCGCCATCACGAGATGCTGGTGATAGTGGAGGAAGGCGCGGCGGGCGGTTTTGGCGCTCATGTTTTGCACTTCCTTGCCCGCGACGGGCTTCTCGACGCCGGGCTAAAAGTGCGCAGCCTTGTGCTGCCGGATGAGTTCACCGATCACGGCAAGCCCGAGGCCATGTACGAAGCCGCCGGTCTGAACGCCAGCGGCATTGTTGACACGGTGTTCAAAACGCTGGGCCGCAGCCGGATTTCAGAAGCGGAGCCGGCGTAACCGCCGCCGTCTTCGCGCGAAGCGAAGCAATTATGATGGAAGCGAAGCGAAGCAATCCACTCTAAGTTTTGGATTGCTTTGTCGGCCTAAGCCTTCTCGCAGGCATGAAGGATAAACGCTAACCGACGTCGGATTGCTATCCACCAGAGACCACAAGCCGCATTGCGCCATGTCCCGCCGCTTTAAGGGCGGCAATGCGACGGAGAAGGTATGGCGAGAAATGCGCGCCGTAGCGTGACCATAAATCTGGTCGCATCCAGTCCTCGCCGGTGACGCGGCCACGGCAGAAGCGGGAGCCGCACTCACAGGGAAACTCGTCAAACGCCGAGCCATCGCACATGGCGTAGTCTATGGTTATTTCTTCATCGACGCCGATATCGCGCATAGCCACGATAACGATCTGGCCGGACATGCCCGCGTTTGGTTCGCACGAGTGGTTGATGTAATCGGGGGGTTCGTCGGCGGCGTTTGAGGTTAGGTACAAGCCCTCTTCAACTTGCGCAGTGTGAGCGCGGAAAACCTCCGGCAGGCCCGCCAACTGCTGTAACGTCAAAATTCGTCCATTCCAGACGGCGATCACTTCGCCTTCAGCGAGAGGCTCCAGCGTGACAATCGCCTTACCTCCTTTTTCGGTATTTTCCACCACGGCGCATTTGGGTGATAAATAGGACGAACTATGATCTTCTTCCACTCGATACGACCCTCCTGACATCCACGCCCTCGGGCAGCCCGAGCGCGGATTTTATGACAAGAATGCGAATGCCCAGCCGACGCAAAATAGGTGCGGTTTTCATTTTGACAAGTAAAGCTTTGCGAGAGGCAAGCGCATTGCTCAGTTTTTGTCGAAACCCCGGTAAGGAGGGCTTAGGTGCCGGTTGAGTTGACCGTCGAAAGCGTCGGCGCGGGCGGCGACGGGGTGGCGCAAACTGAAGCCGGCGCTGTGTATGTGCCTTACACCCTATCGGGCGAGCGGGTGCTGGCCGTTGTAACGGGCAATCGCGGCGCGCTGGTTGAGATCATCGAGGCGTCACCCTTACGGATGCGGTCAATATGCCAGCATTTCGGCGAGTGCGGCGGGTGCGCGCTTCAGCATATGCAGATTGACGCTTACGCAGAGTGGAAACGTGAGCGTGTGATCGAGGCGATATCTGCGCGCGGTCTTGCGCCGCCGGTCGATGCGATTTGGCGCGCTCCCACAGCCAGCCGCCGACGCGCCGTTATGACCGCGCGTCGCACCTCGCTAGGTTTATCCCTCGGATATCACCGCCGCCTAAACGAGGACGTGGTGGATGTGCAAAGCTGCCCTGTGATGTTACCGCAAATAGAGAGCGCCTTGCCCCGGCTTGGGCGCGTCGTTTCGCATCTGATTCATGCAGGCCGTGACGCCCGCATCACCATTTTAGCATGCGACAATGGTCTCGACATCCTCGTCGAGCCGGACAAAACGCCGACAGCGGCCGATCTGGCGAAAGCCTCGCGAGACTGCGCGGACATTCCGGGAATCGTGCGCCTCACAGTTTTAAAGGACGAGGTTTATCGCCGCGCCACGCCGGAATTGCGCGTCGCGGGCGTTGTAGTGATCCCGCCGCCGGGCGCTTTTGTGCAAGCGATTGGCACGGCGGAAACAGAGCTGGCGCGGCTTGTTGTGGAAGGCGTCGGTAAGGCGAAAAATGTGGCGGATTTGTTCTGCGGCCTGGGAACCTTCACATTCCCGGTCGCCCGCACAGCCAAGGTCACGGCGGTGGAAAACGACGACGGGCTTCTCGACGCGCTCAACGCGGCACAACGTGGCGCTTCAGGTTTAAAGCCAATCACTACCCTGCGCCGCAACCTGGATAAAGAACCACTGTCAGCTTTTGAGCTAAACCAATTCGACGCAGTTGTATTAGATCCGCCCTATAATGGCGCTTCAGCCCAGGCGAGAGAAATTGCGCGTTCCAAGCTTAGGAAGGCCGTGGCCATTTCGTGCAACCCAGCCTCTTTAGCGCGCGACGCCCGCGTACTCGTAGACGCCGGTTTTAGGATCACGAAAGTTGCGCCGGTCGATCAGTTTCTGTTTTCGCCGCACGTTGAACTCGTCGCGTGGTTTGAGCGATAACGCGCATAAAAAAAGGCGGCGCTGGGGGATGCGCCGCCTTCCTTAAGACTCCGGCTCTTAAGCGACAGTCGCCTCAAGCACCTGCCCGTTGCGCGCGCCTTTGGTGATGGCGATGGTTTTGGGCTTCATCGCTTCAGGGATTTCGCGGCGCAGGTCTACGTGCAACAGACCGTTTTCGAGCGTGGCGCTCGTCACTTCCACATGATCGGCCAAACGGAAACGCCGCTCGAAATTGCGGGCCGCGATGCCGTTGTGAAGGAACTCCTTCTTCTTTTCGTCGGCTTTTTTCTCGCCGCGCAAAGTCAAAGTGCCTTCTTTAGTCTCGATCTTGATATCGGCGTCGCTGAAACCGGCCACCGCCATGGTGATGCGGTACTGATTTTCGGCGAGCAACTCGATATTGTACGGCGGAAAGACCTGGTCGCTATCGACCGAGGCGAGTTGATCCAGGATCGAGGCCAGATGATCGAAGCCTACGCTGGATTTATAAAGGGGGGTCAAATCGAAACGTCTCATTCCATATCCTCCATTGAAGCGACATGATTTGGCAGCCTCATCGGCCTTGCCAACTGCTATGTTGCACCCGTTTTGGCGTGCAACGATCATGTAGATAGGCAAAAATAAGCTTTCAAGACCCGCGTGAAAGCTTGAGTGACTTTTCGCGATACGTTACGAATAAGCACTGTTTGCGCTGCTGTATATGGAGACCAGGCTATGGAACTTGTCAGCACCGCACGCAATGCGACGCCGAGCGGGGCGCGGGTCGGCGCCTTCACCGCCAAGGACGGCGCCAAAATCCGTTATGCGCTCTGGAACACCACCGCCACGCAAAGGCTCGGAACCATCTGCCTATTTGGCGGCCGAACGGAGTTTATCGAAAAATATTTCGAGACGATCACCGATCTACGGCGGCGTGGGTTCGCGGTCGCCACGATGGATTGGCGCGGACAAGGCGGGTCGTCGCGCCTGCTGTCAAACCCCATGAAAGGCCATGTGGAAAGCTTTGCCGAGTTTGACGACGATTTGCGTCAGTTTATGACCGAAGTTGTGTTAGCGGACTGCCCTTCCCCTTATTACGGCTTTGCGCACTCCATGGGCGGTCACATCATTTTGCGCTCGGCGCAGACGAAAGTCTGCTGGTTCGACCGCATCATCCTGTCGGCTCCGATGATTGAACTGGCTCCGGAAAGCATCCGCATTCCCGCGATTGGCTTTGTTAGCGAGGTGGCGACGCTGCTCGGCCTGTCCGATTTTTTTGTGCCCGGGGGCAAAAGCGATAGCTGGCGGCGCGAGACATTCGAGGACAACACGGTCACGTCCGACCGGCTGCGCTTCGAGCGCTCGAAGGACGTTCTGGAGGCGGCGCCGCGCCTTGCGCTCGGCTCTCCAACCATCGGCTGGGTCGCGGCGGCACAAAGATCCATCGCTGAGATTAACGCGCTCACGTTCATCAATGGCATCAAAGTTCCGACTTTGATACTCGCGGCTGGCAACGACGAGGTGGTGTCCACTCCCGCCATCGAGGTTTTCGCCAGCCGACTGAAAACCTGCACGCGAATCGTTATTGCGGGCGCCCGCCACGAAATCTTGCAGGAGCGCGACGATCTTCGCGATCAGTTCTGGGCCGCATTCGACGCCTACATCCCGGGCGCCAACCGGGAAATGAGTGCGCGCAGCATCGGCTTTTAGACTGTTTGCCAAGCAAAGTTTAAAACTGTGGAAAAAATGTCTGTTAAGCATCCGTCCTGCCTGTCGTTTGTCTGGTTGCGCTTTTACGAAAACAGGCTAGGATGCGGCTTAAGGTTTGTGGTGTTATTGCCACATTTAGCCCAAATTAGAGCCATAATGCAGGCAGCCTTATCGAACAACGCGAGAGGCTCTTAAACATATGCCGACCATCGCCCTGGTAGATGACGACCGCAATATAGTGACTTCCCTGCGGATGGTGCTTGAAGCCGAAGGTTATAAAATCCAAGCCTATAATGACGGCGCGTCGGCGTATGACGGCATCTCTGCCGATCCGGTCGATATGGGGATTTTCGACATCAAGATGCCGCGCATGGACGGGATGGAGCTTTTGCGTCGTCTGCGGCAGCGCAGCGAGATGCCGGTGATTTTCCTCACCTCGAAAGATGAGGAAATTGACGAACTGTTCGGCCTCAAAATGGGCGCGGACGATTACATCCGCAAACCGTTCTCGCAACGGCTGGTCGTCGAGCGGGTTCGCGCCATCCTGCGCCGGTCGTCCCCTCGGGACCCATCGGCTGCCCCCGAAGATCCGGCTAAAATTATCGAGCGCGGCAAGCTCAAGCTCGATCCGGAGCGTCACACCTGCATCTGGGATGGTAAACAGGTAACGTTGACGGTCACCGAGTTTTTGATTTTGCAGGCGCTGGCGCATCGACCAGGGGTGGTTAAAAGCCGGGATGCGCTTATGGACGCGGCGTATGACGATCAGGTTTACGTGGACGATCGAACCATCGACAGCCATATCAAACGGCTGCGAAAAAAGTTTAAAGTCGTCGACACGAATTTCGATGTGATAGAAACGCTGTATGGCGTCGGCTATCGTTTCAAAGAATAAGGGATAACGCGCCCGATGATAATCGAGGCCGCAAGCGCCTGGGAAATACCGACCGGGGGCAAAGCAAAGGCTCCGCGCATGCCTCGATGGCGGGCCTACGCGAATGCGTTAATGCGGCGATTCCGCCAGAAGTACAGCTTTACAAGCCTTACCCGCCGCATTGTGGTTCTCAATGTGTTCGGGCTTATCATACTGGTCGCAGGGATATTATATCTTAACCAGTTTCGGGCCGGTCTTATCGACACCCGCGGCGACACCTTGATTGAGCACGGCAAACTGATTGCGCTGACACTCGCTGAAAAAGCCAGTGCTGAAGCTGAAAGACTTATCCCCGGCTCCGATTTGATGCTTCAGATGCCCTCCGGCTTGCGAGATGAGAGCGAGGAAATCAGCGCGTCTGCGCTATCCTTTGCGCTCAATCCTGAAACAGTGACCCCCGTGATCCGGCAGATCGCTAAATCAACGGGCTTGCGAGCGCGCCTCTATAATGATGACGGCGTTTTGCTCGCTGACAGCAAGCGGCTTTACAGCAACGGACAGGTTTTGCGTTTCGATTTGGCTCCGGTCGAAGCGGTGCAGCCTGGCCTCTTCGAGAGCGCGTGGATCTGGGTAAAGAAACTGTCCAGCAATCGTAACTTGCCCGAGTATCGCGATATCGGATCGGAAAACGGCAAGGCTTATAAGGAAATCAAGATCGCGTTGACGGGCCAGCCAATGAAGATGGTCAGCATCACGGCTCAAGGCGAAACCATAGTCAGCGCCAGTGTCCCCGTACAACGGATGCGCACGGTGATGGGGGCGCTGTTGCTGACGTCGCCTGAAGGAGAAATTGACCGTATCATCGCTAAGGAGCATATCGGCATTTTATACACGGCGGGTTTCGTCGTGTTTGTGACGTGCGTCTTATCGGTTCTCCTGGCGGGCACGATCGCCGAGCCAATGCGCCGCCTCGCCAACGGCGCAGAGCGTGTGCGCATGAGCATCCGCTCCCGCGAGCAGATCCCGGACTTCACGCACCGTTCGGATGAAATCGGGCATCTATCGCGCGCGCTAAGAGACATGACGACAACGCTTTTTCAGCGGGTGGACGCAACCGAATGCTTCGCCGCAGATGTCGCGCACGAGCTTAAAAATCCTCTCACCTCTTTGCGCAGCGCCGCAGATACTTTACACCTTTGCAAATCCGACGAAGAAAGAACGCGGCTCGTTGACATCATCAAGCACGATGTCCGCAGAATGGACCGCTTGATTGACGATATCTCCGACGTGTCGCGGCTGGATGCGGAGCTGAAACGTGAAAAAGCCGAGCCGATTGACATTGCCAAACTCCTAAGCGTCTTATGCCCTGTCATAAACGACATCCACAGGCCCGGAACTCCGTTAATCGCTTTGGCGATTGAACGTCCGCCTGCCGTTGGGCGCGCCAAGCCTGATCTAGGCTTTCTCGTCAACGCGCATGACAGCCGCCTTAGCCAGGTGCTTAACAACGTTATAGACAACGCAATCTCTTTTTCACCGCCAAGCGGTACGATTTACGTCACCGCGAAAGTTGGCCGCAAACTGCGAGAAGTCGAAATTGCCATCGAGGACGAAGGGCCGGGCATAGCGCCTGAAAACCTCAAAAAGGTGTTTACACGTTTTTACACTGATAGGCCCGCTCATGAGGATTTCGGCCAGAATTCGGGGTTGGGTCTCCACATATCGCAGCAAATTATCGACGCCCATGGCGGGCGCATCTGGGCCGAGAACCGGACAAGCGCCACGCCACGCCGGTCCGGATCGACGCTAGCAACGGGTGAGCAAATTTACGGCGCTCGTTTCGTCATCCGTCTCCCACTAATTTAACGGCTTTAGCGCCTGCACCCGTTGGGGACAATGATTTGCAGTCAACAGTGCACGCCACTTGCGTTTTACTCGGGCAGCGCGCGGTGCTTATCCGGGGGTCAGTCGGCGCGGGCAAATCCGATCTCGCTTTACGGCTGATTTCCTCTCCCGCGCCAGCTTTTGCACATCCGGCAGCGCATGCAATCTTGGTCGCCGATGACATTGTGCGGCTGCATGTTGCAAATGCGCGACTCATCGCCAGCCCACCGCCTGAGATCGCGGGAAAGCTGGAGGTTCGCGGCGTCGGAATCGTTAATGTGGATTATTGCGAGCGCGCTGAAGTGTGTCTTCTGGTCGATCTCGCGCATTTAGACGACATTCCGCGCATGCCAGACGAGCCGTCGCTCCTTGAAACTATCCACGGCGCAAGTTTGCCGCGCATTTCACTTTATCCGTTTGAGCCATCAGCGCCTGTCAAGCTATGGCTTGCGCTTTATCGTTTGGCCTAGAGCGATGACTTATTATCTAGAGTGATGGATCATGTGTTTTTTAGCCTACCCCGGCAAAAATGAATGCATTTTCGTCAGCAATGCGATGACAAACGAGCGCCAATCGGTATCATGGTTATACAGCGCGCTTTATTCCGGCTGCGACTGATGATACCATTCTGAATTAACAACCCGATTGAGCCAAATGATTGGCGTAGTCATCGTCACACATGGCAACCTTGCCAAAGAGTTTAGAGCAGCGCTCGAACATGTGGTAGGTCCGCAGGAACAGATTGCGACCATCTGCATCACTCCCCAGGATGACATCGAGGAACGCCGCAAAGCGATTATCAAGGCCATCGCTGACGTCAATACAGGCGATGGCGCCGTGCTGCTCACCGATATGTTCGGCGGAACGCCATCCAACCTGGCGATCTCGGTTATGGATGGCGCGGTGGTCGAGGTCATCGCGGGCATCAACCTCCCCATGCTGGTTAAGCTGGCGCGCGTGCGCGAAGACGCGACAATCGAAGACGCCATCCGCCAGGCGCAAGAGGCCGGGCGCAAATACATCCATGTCGCCAGTCACGTCCTGACCGGCAAATAAACCTGCAAGAATCATCGTCCAGCGCTTAAAGTGGAGTCTGCAAAAAGACCACTAATGGATGCAGCATGAACCTTGTGCCGACCGAAGGCGTCTATCAATGCCTCGCCGAAGTGACGATACCCAACGACAAGGGATTGCATGCGCGCGCCTCCGCCATGTTTGTGAAATGCGCCGAACAGTTCGACGCGGAGATTTTCGTTAAAAAGGATGGCGAGACGGTTGGCGGCACCTCGATCATGGGCCTGATGATGCTTTACGCTATCAAAGGCTCGACCATCCTCATCGAAACCGAAGGCCCGGACGCAGAGGAGGCAATGGAAGCTCTCGTCGCGCTGGTGGAAGCGGGCTTCCACGAGATGGATGAGTGACAGATTTCCCAAAAGTGCTCGTCATTACCGGCGCGGGACGTGGAATCGGCGCGGCTATAGCCCGGCTTGCAGCGCAACGGGGCGCGGCTATCGCGGTCAACTATGCAATCGACGCGCAGTCGGCTGCGGCCGTTGTCGACCAGATACGGCATGAGGGTGGCAAGGCGCTCGCCATTCAGGGCGATGTCGGCGTCGAGGCTACATCATCCGTTTGTTTGAGGAAACCGAGCAGCGCCTCGGCCCAATCGACGGGCTGGTCAACAACGCCGGTATCAGCGGCGGTTTTGCGAAAGTCGAAAACGTTACCGCGGAGGCGCTGACACGTCTGATGGCTGTTAATATCACCGGCTCGTTTCTGTGCGCTCGCGAGGCGATCAAGCGCATGGCGAAAAGTGGGGGCGGCGCGGGCGGCGTGATAGTCAACATGTCGTCCATCGCCGCGCGGACAGGCAGCGCTGGCGAGTGGATTCACTACGCCGCCACCAAAGGCGCCATCAATAGCTTCACCTACGGTCTAGCGCGTGAAGTCGCCGCTGACGGTATTCGCGTCAATGCCGTGGAGCCGGGGTTCATCGAAAGCGATTTCCATGCGGCGGCTGGAGAACCGGGGCGCATGGCAAGGCTCGCCCCCACGATCCCGATGCAGCGTGCGGGCACGCCGGAGGAATGCGCCGAAGCCGCGGTCTGCTGTTGTCGAACGCCTGCCCTTACGCCACCGGCGCCATCCTAGAAGTCGGTGGCGGTCGCTGATAGCTGCATCATATAACAAAATGTTTATATCTTTATTGCGTGCGCCGGTTGCAGCCGTTATATAGACCGCAGAATCGTAACCGCCGCAGGACAAGGGTTGAATGCAGATGAACGACATGAGCGCGTCGACAGACTTTATTGTCAAAGACCTTAGCCTCGCCGAATGGGGCCGCAAGGAACTCGACATCGCCGAGACCGAGATGCCCGGCCTGATGTCCGCGCGCACCGAATTCGGCGCGTCGAAGCCGCTTCAAGGCGCGCGCATCGCCGGTTGCCTGCACATGACAATACAAACGGCTGTGCTGATCGAGACGCTGCAGGAGCTGGGCGCGGACATCCGCTGGGCGTCGTGCAACATTTTCTCCACCCAGGATCACGCCGCCGCAGCCATCGCCGTGCGCGGCACCCCCGTTTTCGCCGTGAAGGGCGAGACGCTGGCTGAATATTGGGATTATGTGGATCGCATCCTGGAATGGCCGAACGGCGAAACCGCGAACATGATCCTGGACGACGGCGGCGACGCGACCATACTCGTCATCCTTGGCTCCGAGGCGGAGACAAACCCATCCGTGCTCGACAAGCCCGCGAGCGAGGAAGAGGAAGAGCTTTACGCGACCATCAAGCGCCGTCTCGCCAAAAACCCGGGCTGGTATTCCAAAGTGAAAGCCAACATCAAGGGTGTGACCGAGGAAACCACCACAGGCGTACTGCGGCTGTACCAGATGGAGAAAAAGGGGCAGCTCACCTTCCCGGCCATCAACGTGAACGATAGCGTTACCAAGTCGAAGTTCGACAACAAATATGGCTGCCGCGAAAGCCTCGTTGATGGCATCCGCCGCGCAACCGACGTAATGATGGCGGGCAAGGTCGCGCTCGTGTGCGGCTACGGCGATGTGGGCAAAGGCTCGGCGCTTTCGTTGCGCGGCGCCGGCGCGCGCGTAGCTGTCACCGAGATCGACCCGATCTGCGCTCTTCAGGCGGCCATGGACGGCTTCGAGGTGATGACCATCGAGGACGCGCTCGAAAAGGCTGACATTTTCGTCACCGCCACGGGCAACAAGGACATCATTACCGTCGATCATGTGCGCGGCATGAAGGACATGGCGATCGTCTGCAACATCGGCCATTTCGACAACGAAATTCAGGTTCAGGGCCTGCGCAACTTCAAATGGAGCAATGTCAAGCCGCAGGTCGATATGATCGAGAAGCCGGACGGCCGCCGCATCATCCTGCTGTCCGAAGGCCGCCTCGTGAATCTCGGCAACGCCACCGGCCACCCGAGCTTCGTGATGAGCGCCAGTTTCACCAACCAGGTACTGGCCCAAATCGAGCTGTGGCGCGACGGCGCTAAATACGAAAACAAGGTCTACACGCTGCCGAAGGAGCTGGACGAGCGCGTGGCGACGTTGCACCTCGAAAAACTGGGTGTCAAGCTCACCAAGCTTACCCCCGATCAGGCCAGCTACATCGGCGTTTCCGAGGAAGGACCGTTCAAGTCCGAGCAATACCGCTACTAGGCCTGGTGCATTTAGATCTCTATCCAACCCGTCGTCGCGAAGAGGCTTTTGCCGTCGCGGCGATTCATCGCCGTTTCATACTCGAAAGTTGGATTGCTTCGCTTCGCTCGCAAAGACGTTAAACCGTATGCACAGCGTTCCCCACCTTGTGGACGCCTTGGCTATTTCTCCCCGTTAACGCTACATTTACGAATGATTCGTGCAATTGGAGTCGTATCCGCTTGCGCGGTCACAGCGGATTGGGAGATCGATCATGGGGCGGTTGAACGCATCCGGGTTATGGCGTGCGGGCGCGGCGGTTTTCGCCTTACAACTCTGCGGAATAGCCGTAGCCGCCCCCAATTCACCAAACTCTATCGCGGCGATGTCTATCGCTGGTGAATTGTTTGCGGGCGCCATCCTGACCGGCGCGGTCGTATTTTTCGCCATGGCTGGCTTCCTGTTCCTGAAAGGCAGCTATCGGGCTAAGCGGGCGGAGGCCCGTTTCGCGGAAGAGGCGGCGACCCTTTCGCGCCAGCTTGAAGTCGCGCAGTCCATCATGACAGCCGAGCCGCAGGCGCTCGTCGTGTGCGACAAAGATGAAACCCCGCGACTTGTCACCCATACGCTCAGCGCATCGTCCGGCGCGCCCGCAAAGCTGGCGATGCTGATGCGCTTTGGCTCGTGGGTGGAGCGCGACGCAGCCGCAATTCTCGACGCACGACTGAAAAAACTGCGTGAGGACGGCGCGCCGTTCTGGCTGGTGGTCAAAACCCTGAGCGGGGCAACGATAGAGGCGGAGGGCCGTGCTTCGGGCGCATGTTATTACGTGAAGTTTCGCGATCTGGCCGAGCGTCGGCTGGAGCTTACCAATCTCATGTCGCAAATCCGCACGCAGAACGACGAACTGGCCTCGCAAACCGCCCTGCTGGACGCGCTACCGCTGCCGGTGTGGTTTCGCGCCGCCGATGGGCGCCTTAAATGGGTGAATAAGGCTTATGCAGCGTCGGTCGACGCGGCAAATCCGCAGGAAGTCGTCGACAGCCAGATTGAGCTGCTGGAGGCTCGCCAACGCGCAAAAGTCCAGTTTGAGACAGTGAAAGGCGATGTGTTTCGCAGCCGCCTGCAAACTGTGGTGAGCGGCGGACGGCGCACATTTGAAACCGTCGTTGCGCCTGCGGGTCAGGGAAGCGCGGGCGCCGCCATAGACCTGGCTCCGCTGGAGACCGCAAAGGACAAACTTTCCCGCCATATGGCGGCCCACTCCCGTACCCTCGACCGGGTGGCGACCGCCGTGTCAATTTTCGGCCCGGATCAGCGCCTCGTATTCTACAATCAGGCCTATCTTGAATTCTGGGGCATCGAGGCCGAATGGCTGGATACAAAGCCAAAGCTGGGCGAAATCCTGGATCGCCTGCGCCAATCGCGCCAGCTCCCCGAGCAGCGCAATTATCGCACATGGCGGGCGGAACAACTTAAAGCCTATGAAAGCGCGGAAGGACATGAGGATTGCTGGCATCTGCCCGATGGTCGCAGCGTGCTCGTTGTCATCGACCAGCGCCCCGATGGCGGCGTCACGCTTTTGCACGACGACGTGACGGAGAAATTCGCGCTGGAGAGCCGTTATAACGCGCTCATCCACGTCCAGCGTGAAACCCTCGATCACCTGCGGGAGGGTGTCGCGGTGTTCGGTTCGGACGCGCGATTGCGGCTGTTCAACCCGGTGTTCGTCGCCATGTGGCAACTGAACGCCGCCGTACTGGAGAGGGCACCGCATATCGAGGAAGTGGCGCTTATCTGCCGGACGCCAAATAATGAGGAAGACCCCTGGGTCTCGGCAAAACTGGCAGTCACCAATGTAAATGACAAACGCCAGTCCTTTGACGGCTATCTGAACCGCGCCGATGGCAGCGTCATCGCTTATGCTGGCGTGCCCCTGCCCGATGGCGGCACGTTGCTTACCTACATCGACATAACCGACCGCAAGCGGGTCGAGCAGGCGCTGATCGAGCGCAATGAGGCGCTGGAGGCCGCCGACCGGCTGAAAAACGCCTTCATCAGCCATGTCTCGCGCGAGCTACGCACGCCGCTCACCAACATCATCGGCTTCTCCGAGTTGCTCGCCAGCCAGCATTTCGGGCCGCTGAACCCGAAGCAGCGCGAATACATGAACGACATCAGCTCATCAAGCGTGGCGCTGCTGTCCATCATTAACGACATCCTCGATCTCGCGGTCATCGACGCGGGCGCGCTGGAATTGACGCTCGCACCCGTGTCTCTACAGGACGTGATCGATGCGGCGGAGCTTGGCGTGCGCGACCGGCTGGTGAAAAGCGGTCTGCAACTCGAAATTCAGGTCGCGCCAGAGGTCGGACAGATCATGGCGGACCGGCAGCGGCTGACCCAGATCCTGTTCAACCTCCTCTCCAACGCCATCGGTTTCTCCGAGGAAGGCAGCGTCATCACGCTCAATTGCCGCCGCGAGAGCGGACGCATCGCCTTCACCGTGCAGGATATGGGTTGCGGCATTCCAGAAGAATTCCAGAAGGCGGTGTTCGAGCGCTTCGAGAGCCGCACGCTCGGCTCCGGACATCGCGGCGCGGGGCTGGGCTTGTCGCTCGTCAAAAGTTTGGTGGAAATGCATGGCGGCGAAATCCGCCTGCGCTCATCGCCCGGTGCTGGCACAACCGTGACTGTGCTCATGCCGGACGGCGGCCCAAAACGCTACTCCCATATCGCGACAGAAGCGAAAGAGACGGCACGCGCATCGCAGCGGACGATTTCAGCCATATTTTCCTCATAACGCCGGGCATATGAAACGACAGAGCCGGATGATTTGAGATGGAATCGCATACGCGATCCATCTCAAATCATCCGGCTCTAAATTATAATGTAGAGTGCGATTCAGAGTTTAGGCAGAAGCGCCATAGCGTTTCAGCCTAAACTCATCGTGCTCTACGGTGAATGGCTTCGATCATGCTCGCGCAAAACCAGTCGCCACCCTATACGCTCGGCCCGCTCGATTTAAGCGGCATGGCGCGCCTGGCTCGCATTATCGCCCCTACCCTCAAACCGGGCGACGCGCTCACTTTGAAAGGCGAAATTGGCGCTGGCAAAACCGCATTTTCGCGCTTTTTAATCCGCGCTCTGACCGGCGATGCGGCCATGGACGTTCCCAGCCCCGCTTTCTCGCTGCATCAAACATATGACACGCCCAGTTTCCGCATTTCGCATTTCGATTTTTACCGTCTCAAGCATGAAAGCGAAGTCGCCGAATTGGGGCTGGCCGACGCGCTGGCGAGCGACGTAACCATCATCGAATGGCCGGAGCGCGCAGGCGGCGCCATAATGGGCGACGGGCTGCAACTCATCTTCACGGAAACCGCCAACACTGACGCGCGCCTTATCACACTGACCGGATGCGGGCGCTTTGCCACGAAAGCTGGAAGGCTTGTCGCGATTTTCGGGTTTTTGAGCAATGGCAAATGGACGGACGCCGCCATTGAACCCCTGACTGGCGACGCCTCTACCCGCGTTTACTATCGCCTCCGCCGGGGCGGCGAGACGGCGCTGCTCATGGATTGGCCGCGCCAGCCGGACGGCCCGCCCATTCGCGGTGGCAAGCCCTACAGCCAGATCGCGCATCTGGCCGAAGGCGTGCCACAGTTCGTCGCCATCGCATCGGCATTGCGTGAAACAGGTTTGGGCGTGCCTGAGCTTTACCAAAGCGATCTGGACAACGGCCTGCTGATTCTAGAGGATTTCGGCGACGAGGTTTTTCAAACCCTCGCTACATCGGGCCACGACATGGCGCCGTTGTGGCGACTGGCCGTCGACGGTCTTATTCCACTACGCCAACACCAAACGCCACAAACGCTGTCAGCGGGCGGCGATGAAATACCGATGCGCCGCTATGACCATGAAGCGCTAGGCATCGAAACGGAGCTGCTACTCGACTGGTATTTGCCCGAAATGAGCGGCGCGGCGCCATCTTCGCAAGGGCGCCATGATTTCCTGACCATCTGGCGCAGCCATTTTGATTGGCTGGCGGCGCAAACGCACGAGATTGGATGGGTTCTGCGCGATTATCATTCGCCCAACCTGCTGCTGCGCGATGGCGGAGATGGCCCGGCGCGCCTCGGCGTTATCGACTTTCAGGATGCGCTGATCGGCCATCGCGCTTATGATCTGGCGGCATTACTGCAGGATGCGCGCGTGGACGTGCCACAAACTCTCGAACAGGACTTACTGGCGTATTACCTAACGGCCGCAAGCCGCGACCCGCAGTTCGACGCCGCAGCTTTCACACGCGCCTATGCCACGCTGGGCGCGCAGCGGGCGACCAAAATTCTGGGGATTTTTGTGCGTCTTAACAAGCGCGACGGCAAACCGGCTTATTTGCGCCACATCCCGCGCATCGCTGGATATCTGGGGCGCAATCTGCAACATCCGGACTTAGCGGATTTGAAAGCATGGCACGCGAAGCATTTGCCAAACCTCCTATTAGAGGGAGGCTCGCATGACGGGTGAACGTATCATGAAAGCCATGGTGCTGGCGGCGGGTCTTGGCACCCGCATGCGCGCGCATTCAGACAGCGTGCCCAAACCTCTGGTGCGGCTCGGCGGACGCGCGCTCATCGATCACGTGCTGGATCGGCTCGCGGGTAGCGGCATTCAGGACGCGGCGGTGAACGTGCATTATATGGCGGAGCAGATCGAGGCGCATCTGGCGGGCCGCATGGCGCCACGCATCGCCATCTCGGATGAAAGGGGCCTTTTGCTCGAAACTGGCGGCGGCGTTCGGCGGGCGCTGGGTGTTTTCGAGGGCGCGCCGTTTATCATCCACAATTCGGACTCGGTGTGGATCGAAGGGCCGCACGCCAACATCGCCGCTATGATGGATGCATGGGACGATGCGACCATGGACGCGCTGCTCATGCTGGCCCCTGTTAAAACCAGCCTCGGCTATGACGGGCGCGGGGATTTCCACATGAGCGAGGGCGGGCGCGTTACGCGGCGTGACAAGGGCGAACCGGCGCCGTTTGTGTTCACGGGCGTCTCCATCGCGCATCCCCGGCTGTTTGCGGACAGCCCTGAGGGCGCGTTTTCGCTGAACCGGCTTTGGGATCGGGCGCTGGCCGCAGGCCGCGTTTACGGCGTCGAGCATCGCGGACTGTGGATGCATGTGGGCGACCCGGCCGCGCTGGCCGAGGCTGAGGCCGCGTTGCAGCAACTTCAGGCGGCGCAATGAACGGCGGAGCCAGCCGCCCGAATATCTTCACCATCTCCCCCGGCGCGCCGTTTCTCGACACGCTCGCCCGCGCCATTGTCGATGGCGTCTTGCCTTCCAGCCGCCCTGCGCCATCACAACTCGAACTCACGGATTACACCCTCTATCTGCCCAACCGCCGCGCCTGCCGCGTCATGCGCGGCGCGTTCCTGGAAGCGTCGCCGGGCGGCGCCACGCTGCTTCCGAAACTGCGTCCGCTGGGCGTCGAGGACGCAGACGCCGGACTTTCCACCGCCGGGGATGAAGCTTTTGCGGATGGAGGCGATGTGCCCGCGATCAGCGCGCTTGAGCGGCGCATGGCGCTTACCAGCCTCATCTTAAGGTGGACGCGCAAGATGGCGGCTGCACAGGGGCCTGGCGCTTTGTCCGAGCCTCTGTTTTATAACCCCAGCCCCGCTGGCGGCGCCGATCTTGCGTCCGAACTGATGCGGCTGCTGGATCAGGCGCAGTCGGAGCAGGTGGATTTGCGCCAACTCGCCCACCTCGCGCCGCAGCCTTTCGCCCATCACTGGGAGCTGACAGCCGACTTCCTGAAAATCGTCACCGTCGCGTGGCCGCAATATCTGCGCGCGGCCAAGCTCGCCGACCCGATCGCGCGCCGCAACCTGATAATGACGCGCGAGGCGGAGCGGCTAGCCGCGCCTCCGAATGGCCCGCCAGTTATCATCGCCGGATCGACCGGCAGCATTCCGGCGACGACGGCGCTCATGCGCGCGGTGCTTGGCTCCGTCAACGGCGCTGTGGTATTGCCCGGCCTCGATTTGGGCGTGGATGACGCAAGCTGGAACGCCCTCCCCGCCCGTCCGGAACATCCGCAATACGGGCTGCGGCATCTGCTCGACTCGCTTGACCTGCAACGTAGCGACGTTCGAGAGCTTGGCCCTCGAACGCCTTTGGCGCAATCGCGACACAGCCTGCTGCGCGAGGCTTTGCGTCCGCCCGAAACTGTTGGTGAATGGCCCGCTTTCGCCGCTACCACGCCGCGAGAGGAAGTGCGGGAGGCGTTGCGCTCGGTCTCGTATATCGCTGCGCCCACTCCGCAGGATGAAGCTGGCGCCATCGCGCTGATTATCTGGGAGGCGGCGGAAACGCCGGGCAAAACCGCCGCGCTGGTCACGCCTGACAGGCAACTTGCGCGGCGGGTGTGCGCGCAGCTCAAAACCTGGAATATCGACATCGACGATTCCGCCGGGCGCTGCCTTGGCGCAACTCCGGCTGGCGCGTTTCTGGATTTGATCCTCGCGGCCATGCAGCCCGCTGCGACGCCTGCCATTCTGGCTCTTTTGCAACATCCCCTAGCGCGGCTTGGGTTGCCTGCGGGGGAGGCGAGGCGGCGTGGGGAAATTCTCGATCTGGCGCTGTTGCGCGAACCGGGCCGCAAGGTTTCACTGTCGAATATCAAGGCCGCGATAAAACGCGCGCGCGGCGTTCAGCACGGCCCCCAGCATCCAGCCATGCGCCGCCTCACGCCCGATGACTGGGGCATGGCTGAGGATTTGTGCGGGCGGCTAGCTGACGCATTCGCGCCGCTCATACCGCTTGAAAAAGACAAGCCTGCGATGCTGTGCGCTCACGCCCGCGCCCATCTCGAAACGGCGAAGCTGCTATCGGCGCAGGAGGATGAGCTGGAGATTGCGGCTTGGAACGGGGCGGAATGCGAAGCGGCGTTGCGGTTCATGACGCGGCTCGGCGATGACGCCGTTCAAAGTCCAAAAATCGAAGCACGCGAATACCCGGCGCTATATCGGAGCCTGATGCGCGGCGAAACGGTGCACGGCGATCAGACCTCCGCCCGCTTCAGCGTCTGGGGGCCGCTTGAAGCCCGTCTGCAACAACCTGACGTTATAATTTTAGGCGGGCTGAACGAGGGCGTCTGGCCGCAGGCGGCGGAACCGGGGCCGTGGCTTAACCGCACCATGCTGGCGGCGCTAGGCTTCCAGCCGCCAGAGCGACGCAACGGACAGGCCGCGCACGATTTTGTGCAGGCGTTTGGCTGCGCCGAGGTGTTTCTTACCCGCGCGGAAAAAGCCGATGGCGCGCCGACCGTAGCAAATCGCTGGCTGATGCGGCTGCAGGCGCTGTTGGGGGGTCTCGATATGGCCCATGCTTTGACGTCCGACAAACCGTGGGTAGAGTGGGCGCGTCGGCGCCACGAACCGGACGCGCGCCAGTCTGCGACCCAGCCAAAACCGCGCCCGCCTGTCGCCGCGCGCCCGCGCTTGTTGAGTGTGACGGCGGTCGAGACTTTCATCGCCAACCCATACGCCATCTACGCCCGCTATATTCTAGGCCTTGAACCTCTGCCTGAGCTGGGCGGCGACTTTACGGCGCGTGAAAAAGGGCAGATCATCCACGCCGCGTTAAGCAGTTTCTCGGAGAGCTATCCGGGTGACCTGCCGCTAGACACAGCCGCCCGGCTGGCGGAAATCGCCTATAGCGTGATGGCCAAACTGGGCGAAAACGAGGGCGCGCGCGCCTTCTGGCGGCCCCGCTTTCAGCGCTTCGCCGAGTGGTTTGCCGAAACCGAGGCGGCGCGGCGCGAGGGGGTTGCGCGCATTGCAACCGAGATTCGCGGACAAGCGACTTTTGCCGCGCCCGCAGGCGCTTTCACGCTCACGGCCCGCGCTGATCGCATCGACATCGGCGTGGATGGCGCTTTGCGCATTTACGACTACAAAAGCGGATCGATGCCCGCGCAAAACGAGATGGCCGAGGGGCGCGCGCCGCAACTGGCGTTAGAGGCGTGGATCGCTTCGGAAGGCGGCTTTTCGGGCATCCGCGCCGCCAGCGTGTCCAAGCTTGCGCATATTTCGGCGAAAGGCGGCGAACCGCCGGGCGAGGAGCGCGCCGTCACTGGCAATGCAACCGCCCTGCTCGCGGCGAAGGCCAAGGCCGGACTTTTCGCGCTCATCGCGGATTTTGACCGCGAGCAAACGCCGTACACGGCTATGCGACGCGCGGCATTCGACAAAAGCTACCGTTTCGACGCCTACGAGCATTTAGCGCGTGTCGCCGAATGGTCAGCAGCCGATCTGGAGGGGGAGTCATGACGGCGGCGTCCGACATCGAACGCATCATCCGCGAGACGCAAGCGGCGCAGGCGCAAGCCGCCGACCCGTCCGCCTGCGTATGGGTTTCGGCGAACGCGGGCACGGGCAAAACCTATGTGCTGGTGCGCCGGGTGCTGCGTTGCCTGCTCTCGGGCGCGCCGCCAGACAGCATTTTATGCCTCACCTTTACCAAAGCCGCCGCTGCTGAAATGTCCAACCGGCTCATTGCCGAGCTTGGCCGGTGGGCGGCGGCGCCGGCGGATGCGCTCGTGGAAAGCGTCGGCGAGCTGCTGGGCCGCGCGCCAGATGCGACTGAGATGGAGGAGGCCCGCTGTCTGTTCGTGCGTGTGCTGGACGCGCCCGGCGGCCTCAAAATCATGACCATCCACAGTTTCTGCGACCGCGTGCTCAGGCGTTTTCCGCTGGAGGGCGGCTTTGCGCCCGGCTTCTCCGTGATGACCGACGAGGAAGCGCGAGACGCCCTGCGCGAGGCGGCGGAGATGGCGCTAGCAAGAGCCGCAAGCGGGGCGGATCAGGCGCTAGGGGCCGCGCTCAAGACTGTCGCGGCGTGCGCGACGGAGGACAGTTTTGTGGAATTGTTGGGGGACGCGCTGCGCCGCAAAGCGCAACTCGGCGCCATTCTTCAGCGCGACGACCTGGACGATCCATTCGAGGGAATGTCTGCGAAACTGGGCGCGGCGCTCGGCCTGAGCGCGGGCGATACGAGTGAGGCCATTCGCGCGCGGCAGTGCGGCATTATCCCCGCGTCCGTGCGGGCGAGAGCCGCCGATATTCTGGCCGCCTCCGATAAGGTGACAGATCAGGAGCTGGGCGGATTTTTTGCAAGCGCCGCTCAATCGGACATGGCGACCGTTTATGCAGCGCTCGCCAATGCATTTTTAACAAAGGCGGGCGAGCCGCGCAGCGATAAACGGTTTCTTACGCAAGTGGTGCGCAAGGCGCATCCGGCCCTCGTGGACACGCTGACACAGGCGCGGGACGAATTCGCTACATTGGAGCGATACGCGCGGGCCGCTGCAACCGTCAAGGCCAGCGTTGCGCTGATGCGCCTCGCCAACGCCGCCATCGAGCATTACGAGGATATCAAGCGCGAGCGCGGCGCGGCGGATTATCAGGATTTGATCGATAAGACGCTGAGTTTGCTGACCCGGCAAAGCGCGGAATGGGTTTTATATCAACTCGACAGCGGCGTGCGGCACGTGCTCATCGACGAGGCGCAGGACACTAACCCCGATCAGTGGCGCATCGTCGACCGCTTGACGCAGGAGTTCTTCTCCGGCGACGGCGCCGCCGAACACCCTCGCAGCGTGTTCGCGGTAGGCGATGAAAAACAATCGATTTTTGGCTTTCAGGGAGCCGAGCCGCGCCGCTTTCAGGAGATGGGCCGCAGTTTTTATGAGCGCGCGAAGGGCGCAGGGGGAGAGTGGCGTGATATTCCGTTAACGCTTTCTTTCCGCACGGTCTCCCCGATTTTGCGCGCTGTCGATCTCACATTTAGCGGCGTCGAAGGGCTGACGGCGGGACTGAGCGAAATCCGGCACGCGGCGCACCGGCAGGGCGACGGCGGTCTTGTCGAACTCTGGCCCACGGAGACTTCCACGAAAGCGGATAAAGGTGATGCCTGGCGGCCGTTCGATGACGACAGTTCCGAGACTCCGCCTCAGCAGCGGCTGGCCATTCGCATCGCCGATAAGATCAAGCGCTGGCTTGACGATGGCGAGATGCTGGCCTCGCAGGGGCGGCCTGTTCGTCCCGGGGATATTCTCATCCTGCTCCGCAAGCGCGAGCCATTCGCCCGCCTCATTATCCGCGCCTGCCAGGAGCGCGATATTCCCGTGTCAGGCGCCGACCGGCTCAAGCTGGCTTCGCAGATGGCGGTTCTGGACTTGCTGCGACTTGGCGATTGCCTGCTCCAGCCCGCCGATGACCTGGCGCTCGCCACGGTTCTGAAAGGCCCGTTCTTCGGATGGTCTGGCGATGACCTGTTCGCTGTCGCGCACGGCCGCATAGGGTCGCTCTGGGATGCGCTGACTGAAAGCCCCCTAATAAACGAGTCCTTAGCCGTTGCCGCCAAGCTGCTCACCGCTTGGCGGGAAGAGGCGGTTGGCCGCGCCCCATACGAATTTTTCGCCGCGCGGCTGGAAAACGATGGCTATCGTAAGCGCTTTCTGGCCCGGCTCGGGCCGGAGGCGGGCGATGCGCTGGACGAATTCCTGAACCTCGCGCTTGCCTATGAGACGAAAGCCGCGCCCTCCATGCAGGGCTTTCTGCACTCTGTTCGCGACAGCGCGGTGGAGGTGAAGCGCGATCTCGATCAGGGCCGCGACGATGTGCGCGTGATGACCGTGCACGGCGCGAAGGGGCTGGAAGCAAACATCGTGTTTCTCGCCGACACCTGCTCTACGCGCAGCCGCCGCACCTCGGCGATCCTCGACATTCCGGACGCCGCGTTGCCACCGACCGCGCAGCCCTTGCTATGTTGGGCCATTCCCGCCGCGAAAACTTTGCCGCCTGTCGTGGCTGCTTGCGAGACTGTAAAGCTTGCCGATACGAGTGAATACAAGCGCCTGCTATACGTCGCCATGACGCGCGCCAGAGACCGGCTTTACATCACAGGATATGAGGGCGCGTCAGGACAAAGCGCCGGATGCTGGTATGATTTAGCCGCCAATGCGCTTGAGGAAAATGCGATCAAAATTGAAACTGACGGCACCACTGTTTTGCGCCTGCATGAGCCGCAGGTAAAGCCTGTTAAACCCCATCACGGCGCTACCGCCATCAAAGTGACGGACGCTTTGCCGGATTGGGTAGGGGCCTTCGCTCGGGCAAATCAAAATGCAATATTCGTGCAGCCATCCCTTGTAAACCCGTCGGCCTTGGATGGGCGCCGAGTACCGAGCGGTATCGAGCGCGCCGATGCGGCTCTCAAGGGCGTGCTCACGCACAAACTGTTGCAGTATCTGCCCGCCATGGCAGAGCATGACCGATTTGAAGCCGCGACGGCCTTTTTGGCGCGTGAAAGCGGTGGATTACCGCGCGACGAACGAGACGCGGTCATCGCGAGTACGCTCGCCATTCTAAACAACGTCGCCTTCGCCAAGCTATGGGGGCCAAACTCCCGAGCAGAGATAGCATTTGATCTCGCTTTGCCAGCATCTCAGGGCGGGCCACCGACATATGCCTCCGGTCAGATCGATCGGCTGATCATCACCGATCACGATGTTCTGATTGTCGATTACAAGACCGGGCGTAGCGTTCCAGACACGGTTGCCGAAACCCCGCAATCCTATCTCTCGCAGCTCGCCTTATACCGTCTGGCCATAAAGAATATCTTTCCTAAGAAGACCTTAAGAGCCGCAATCCTGTGGACTGAAAAACCAGTGCTAAGCTTTATTCCTGAGGACATGCTCGATGCAGCCGCGCAGAACCTGCTATGCTGTTTGGAACGGCCACTTGACGCTAGCGGGGCGGGCGCCTAGTTTTATGTCAGAATCGCGCCGAGTCGCTTTTGCGTATTATGGCAATATGCTCTCGCGAGGCAGGCATAGGAGATGGTCTTATGGCGACTGTAGTCGTATCGGACGCGACGTTTGACGATGAAGTGCTTAAGTCAGCATCACCCGTGGTTGTGGACTTCTGGGCGGAATGGTGCGGGCCTTGCAAAATGATCGCGCCCGCGCTGGAAGAAATTGCAGTGGAACTGGATAGACAGGTTAAAATCGTCAAGCTCAACGTCGATGAGAATCCGGAAGTGGCCGCCCGCTATGGCATTCGTACTATTCCGACGCTCCTGATGTTTAAGGGCGGCGAGATCGCGGCCCAGCAGTTCGGCGCCCTGCCAAAGGGCAAGCTGAAAAGCTGGATCACCGAGACGGTTGAAGCCTAAAGGAAGGCCCGGCAACGGGCCTTTTTTATGCGGCGTCGCGATTTTCAGCCGGTGTTGGATCATAATTCAGGATGGGCGCCAGCCATCGCTCCGCCTCCGAAAGTGGCCAACCCTTACGCCGCGCATAATCCGCCACCTGGTCTGTCTCAATCTTGCCCACGCCGAAGTAATGGCTCTGCGGATGGGAGAAATACAGGCCCGAAACCGTGGCGGGCGGGGTCATGGCGTAGCTCTCGGTAAGCTCGACGCCTGTCGCTTCTTCAGCCGCCAGCACATCGAACAGCGTGCGTTTCTCTGTGTGGTCGGGCTGTGCGGGGTATCCCGGCGCAGGGCGCACGCCGACATATTTCTCGGCGATCAACTCCGCCGGGTTTAGCGTTTCATCGGGTGCATAGCCCCAGAATTCCTGCCGCACGCGCTGATGCATACGCTCGGCGAACGCCTCCGCCAGCCGGTCGGCCAACGCCTTGATCATAATTTTTGAGTAGTCGTCGTTCGCGCGGTCGAAGCGCTCGGCGATGGCGCCTTCGCCAACGCCTGCCGTAACGCAAAAGCCGCCGACATAATCGCCCAAGCCGCTCACCTCCGGCGCGACAAAATCGGCGATGGCTGTATTGGCGCGTTCGTTGGCGCGCGAAATCTGCTGGCGCAAAGTGTGGAATTTGGCGAGCGGGCGTTTGCGCGCGTCGTCCGCATAAAGCTGAATGTCGTCATCGCCGACGCTGTTAGCGGGCCAGAAGCCGATTACAGCGTTGGCGGTCAGCCATTTCTCCTCGACAATCTGGCGCAGCATGGCTTGCGCGTCCTCGAACAAAGGCCGGGCGGCCGCGCCGTATCTATCGTCGGATAGCACGCCGGGGTAAGTCCCCTTGATCTCCCAAGTGGAGAAAAACGGCGTCCAGTCGATGTAACGCGCCAACTCGCCAAGATCGTACTTGCGGAAGCTGCGCGTGCCGGTGAACGATGGGCGCGGCGGTTGGTAACCCCGCCAATCGATTTTGAGCTTATTAACGCGCGCCTGCGTAAGCGACGTGCGAGATTTCGCCTCGCGGCTGCGCTCATGCCCGGCGCGCACCTTCACATATTCCGCGCGAATATTCTCGACATAGCCATCGCGTCCATCGCCCAAAAGCTGCGAGACCACGCCAACAGCTCGGCTGGCGTCCGTCACATAAATCGCCTGGTTGCGCCGGTAATTCGGGCTTATTTTCACCGCCGTATGCACCTGGCTGGTGGTTGCGCCGCCAATAAGCAAGGGCACCGTGAAACCCTGCCGCTCCATCTCGGCGGCGACATGCACCATTTCGTCGAGGCTTGGCGTGATAAGGCCGGAAAGGCCAATAATGTCGGCGTTCACTTCGCGCGCTTTTTCGAGGATTTTTTGTGCGGGAACCATAACGCCCAGGTCAATCACCTCATAATTATTGCACTGGAGCACGACGCCGACGATGTTTTTGCCGATGTCATGCACATCGCCCTTCACCGTTGCCATGACGATTTTACCCGCTGAGGGCGAATCCTCCAGCCCCATCTCGCGCTTTTCCGCATCCATGTAGGGCATAAGATGCGCCACGGCTTTTTTCATCACCCGGGCGGACTTCACCACCTGCGGCAGGAACATCTTGCCCGCGCCGAACAGGTCGCCGACGACATTCATGCCATCCATCAGCGGACCTTCGATGACGTGTAGCGGCCGCGTGTAGTTGTGGCGCGCCTCCTCCGTATCCGCCTCAATGAAATCTGCGATGCCGTGCACGAGAGCGTGGGTAATGCGGTCGGCGACGGGCTTCTCACGCCATGAAGTGTCCACTTCTTTCTTTTTGCCAGCTCCTGCTTTGAATTGCTCGGCTGCCTCTAGCAGACGGTCGGTAGAGTCGGCGCGGCGATTCAGGATGACGTCTTCCACCAAGTCGCGCAGTTCTGGCTTGATATTGTCGTAAACGGCCAGTTGACCAGCGTTCACGATGCCCATGTCCATGCCAGCCTGAATGGCGTGATAGAGGAACACGGAGTGCATCGCTTCGCGCACCTGCTCGTTGCCACGAAAGGAGAACGACAGGTTCGACACGCCGCCCGAGATATGCGCATGCGGCAGGTTTTCGCGGATGCGCTTCGTCGCCTCGATAAAATCCACGCCGTAGTTATTATGCTCTTCGATGCCGGTCGCCACCGCAAAGATGTTGGGGTCGAAAATGATATCCTCGGGCGGGAAGCCCACCTGCTCGGTGAGGATTTTGTAAGCGCGCGCGCAAATCTCGAACTTGCGGTCGGCGGTGTCGGCCTGCCCCTGTTCATCGAACGCCATGACGACGACAGCCGCGCCATAGCGCAGAACCTTGCGCGCCTGCTCAATGAACTGCGCCTCGCCTTCCTTCATGCTGATTGAATTGACGATGGCCTTGCCCTGCACGCACTTCAAGCCCGCTTCGATCACGTTCCATTTGGATGAATCGATCATCACCGGCACACGGCTGATGTCTGGCTCCGCGGCGATGAGATTCAGGAAGGTCGTCATTGCTTTTTCAGAATCGAGTAGGCCCTCGTCCATGTTGATGTCGAGCACATTAGCGCCGTTCTCCACCTGATCGCGCGCGACGCTCAAGGCGGCGTCATAGTCGTCCGCCTCGATCAGCTTGCGGAACTTGGCCGATCCCGTGACATTGGTGCGCTCGCCGATGGTGATGAAGTTGCTGGCTGAATTTGTCATTCGGCGGCTCCGATAGCGGTCTCGTCAAATCAGAAGGGAACAAAGGCTAGCTCAGTCAGCTTCTGTTAGTACAACTTCAACGGGCGATAACCATGGCTCACTTAACCGAAACGATTGCCGCCCTTAAAAAGGGCGTGAAAAACTTGACGGTCGACAGCGCGGTGAAAACCATTGAAATGTGGGAAAAAGAGCTCAAAACAGTCGATGGGGCGAACATGATTATCAGCGACCTCGGCAAGCTGAAAACAGCGCTCCAGGCGGATAAACAGGATAGCAAAACCCTCAAAGACATTATGGGTAAACTTGCGGCCGAGACGAAAAAAGTCTCCAGCAAAGCCGGTGCAAAAGAGGACCAACTAAAAGATCTTGGAATGGCTTTGCAAGAAGCTGCATAATATCTAAATGCCAATTTACTTCGGGGGCTTCGGCCCCCGTTTTTATGTTCAGTGTGGTATATTCGCTGGTCTAAGATATTCACGAAATGCCTTTTCTACTGACTAAATTGTAAAACCTATTTCCATCAAAGGCCGGACTTTTGTTATCGTCCTGAAATCTCGGTCGTTATGCACAAGTGCTAGGTTCGCGTTTAATGCAGCCTGTGCAATACAACAGTCGCCAACGATATTTTTAAAACGCTCTGAAGCTAAACCTTCGCGGTCTTTCAACAAAAGCACCAATATTGACGTATCAATCAGAAAAATCACGGTCGGCCCTTAAAGCTTTAGGATCGAATCCTTCAAAAAACTCGATTTCTCCTGCCAGTTCGAGAAGGTTTTTCTTCTGTCTACGGCGAACGAGTTCCCGTAAAGCAAAATCGACCACGTCCTTTTTTGTCTTAAGACCTGTGAGTTTTTGTGCGTCCGCCACAAGCTCATCGTCAATATCTATGTTCGTTCGCATAGAAAGACTCCGTAATTTGGCGTCCTGATGTGTGTAGACACATTTCCATACACATAGACACAATCTGTCAATCATCCATGCACAAACGGCTCTAGGCCAGACAAGCGCAGTTTTGGCGGTACGCTCGGCAGCGCGCGTGGAGCGTGGTTTTCGACATGGCGGCGAATATGGGCTATGTGCTCGGGCGTAGAGCCGCAGCAACCGCCGACGATGTTGAGCAGTCCGTCGCGCGCCCATTCCTCCATCTTGCACCCCATCTCGTGCGGTGTTTCATCGTATTCGCCCATAGCGTTCGGCAGGCCCGCGTTGGGGTAGGCGGAGACGTAGCAATCCGCGACGGCGGCGATCTCGGCGACGGCGGGGCGCAAGTGTTCTGCCCCGAACGAGCAGTTGAGGCCAATGGAGAACGGGCGCAGGTGGCGCATGGAATACCAGAACGCTTCAGGGGTCTGGCCGGAAAGGTTGCGGCCCGAAAGGTCGGTGATCGTGCCGGATAGCATCACGGGCAACTCGACGCCTGTTTCCTCGAACACGCTTAGCACCGCGAAGCCCGCCGCCTTGGCGTTCAGCGTGTCGAAGATGGTCTCGATGAGGATCGCGTCGCAGCCGCCTTTGATCAGCGCGCGTGTTTGCTCGGAATAGGCCGCGACCAGTTCGTCAAACGTCACATTGCGATAGCCGGGGTTGTTCACGTCCGGCGAGATCGAGGCGGTGCGGTTGGTGGGGCCGATGGCGCCTGCCACGAAGCGCGGACGATCGGGCGTTAGCGCCGTCCACTTGTCCGCCGCCTCGCGCGCGAGCTTGGACGCTGCAACATTCATTTCATAGGACAAATTCTCCATGCCGTAATCGGCCATGGAGATGCGTTGCGCGTTAAAGGTATTCGTCTCAACGATGTCGGCGCTCGCCTCGAAATACGCCTCGTGAATGCTGCGTATGATGTCCGGCTGGCTTAACACCAGCAGATCGTTGTTGCCCTTGATGTCACTCGGCCAATCGGCGAAGCGCGCGCCGCGATATTCGGCCTCGCCCAGCTTGTGCTGCTGGATCATGGTGCCCATTGCGCCGTCGATGATGAGGATGCGCTCCTTCGCGGCGGCTTTCAGCGCGGCGATTCGTTGCTCGCGATTCATGCGGCCTCCTGCTTCGGTTCGTTTTGACCAGCGGGCCGCAGGCCAAGCAGGTGGCAGATGGCGTAGACAAGATTGGCGCGGTTTAGCGTGTAGAAGTGGAAGGTGTCTACGCCGCGCGCGGCCAACTCCGTCACTTGCTCGGCGGCGACAGTGGCAGCCATAAGCTTTGTGGTCTCATCATCGCCGTCCAACCCCTCGAAACGCTGGGCAACAGCGGCGGGGATCGTCGCGCCGCATTTTGCGGTGAAGCCCGCCACCTGGGTGAAGTTATGGATTGGTATCAGGCCGGGGATGATGGGGATGTCGATGCCGCGCGCGCGCACCCGGTCAAGGTAGCGGAAATAATGGTCGTTATCGAAGAAGAATTGAGTAATGGCGCGCGTTGCGCCCGCGTCCACTTTAGCTTTCAGAACATCGATGTCGGCGTCCACGGTCGGCGACTCCGGATGCTTCTCCGGGTAGGCCGTCACCGACACCTCAAAATCGCCGATGCGTTTGATGGCGGCGGTGAGTTCGGCGGAGGTCGCATAGCCGCCGGGGTGCGGTTCGTAGGCCGAGCCGACGCCGCCTTCAGGATCGCCGCGCAGGGCCACGATATGCCGCACGCCTGCATCCCAATACTCACGCACCACCGCATCCACCTCCTCGCGCGTGGCCGAGACGCAGGTCAGATGCGCAGCAGGCTTCATTGAGGTTTCGCGCACGAGCCGGGCGACGGTCGCGTGTGTGCGCTCGCGAGTCGAGCCGCCCGCGCCGTAGGTCACGGAGACGAATTTAGGATTTAGCGGCCCGAGACGGCGAATGCATTTCCACAGCGTCTCCTCCATCTGCGCCGTTTTGGGCGGGAAGAACTCGAACGATACGTTGATGCCGCCTGCCTCGAACGCCTTGGCCGCCGTTTTGATCGTCTTCAACATGGGCTTCTCCTGCAGCCTACTATCATCGCATATATCGTCATTGCCGAGCCTGACCCGGCAATCCAGCCTTTATCGTCAGCCTCGTGGATTTACGGGTGTGCGCTTCGCTTCGCCCGAGGATGACGGGCGCGACCGCTTTGCCCGCTGCAGCAGTGTTGATATTAGTTGCGGCGGGCTTGCCCGCCAGCCATAAGGCGACGGTTAGTTTTTCGGCTGGCGCGTTTCCGGCTGGTTTTAGTTCGCGATAGCGCTCGACCACGAGCCCTTGCGCGGCCAGCCATTCCGTCACCTGCGCGCGATCGAAGCCGAGGCGGCGATGCGCATGATTCTCGCGCAGGAATTCCAGATCGTGCGGCGCGAAATCGGCGATCAGCAGGCGCCCGCCGGGCCGCAGCACGCGCGCCGCCTCCGCGATGGCTTTCGCCGGATCGTCGAGAAAATGCAGCACCTGATGGAGCGTGATCGCGTCCGCCGCGCCGTCCTCCAGCGCCAGGTTGAAGATGTCGCCGAGCCGCACCTGCGTGTGGGAGAGACCGGGCTTGTCGAGCCGCGCGCGGGCGTAGGCGAGCATGTCCTTGTTCGCATCGATGCCGAGGCCGCGCTTGGCGTATGGCGCGAAAAGCTCAAGCACGTGCCCGGCGCCAGCGCCCAGATCGACCAGCAGATCGAACGGGCCGGGGCCGAGCGCCTCGCGCATCGCCCCCTCCACCTCGTCCTCCGCCACGTGCAGCGAGCGAAGGCGATCCCACTCGGCGGCGTGCTGGCGGAAATAGCTTTGCGCCGTCTCGAAGCGCTCGGCCCGGATGGTTTCGGCGCGCGCCAGATCGCGGGTGATGACGGGGTCGGCGGGGTTCAGCATGTCGAGGAGCGCGCGGGCGAAACCCGCCTCCGGGCCGCCGGTTTTCAGGCGGAAGAACACGAAAGCGCCCTCGTGGAAGCGCTCGATCAGCCCGGCTTCGGCCAGCAGTTTCAGGTGGCGGGAGACGCGCGGCTGGCTTTGCCCGAGGATTTGCGTGAGGTCTTTCACGTTCAGCTCATGCGCGGCGAGCAGCACGATGAGCCGCAGCCGCGTGGCTTCCGCGGCGGCGCGCAATCCGGTCAAAAGCTGGTTCGATGAGGCAAGCGGCATCGGTCGCGTCCATTGCATATAAGGATATGTTTATATGTTTTGGAGGTGGGATGCAATGATTATTGATGGTCGATCTAGGCCGCAAGTTTGACGTTAAAGTAGATTACCTTGCCGGCCCGTGTACTCTTTGTTGCTCCTAGCTTTTCAGCTTGGGCGCTTAGGGTTTTCCAAAAACTCATACGTGCTACCGGCTGTGCTTTTTGAGCGATGGCTTCGCGTTCATAAGCGGCGTAAATGTCGCTTGCACCTAACGACTGGCCTTTCGCCGCCCGCAATGCTTTTTGGATAAACATTGTTGGAGCCAAAACTGGCTGCTTCGCCTCGTTGGTCATCAACTTATTTTGGGCTAATCGACCGTCTGTCGCTTGCGAGTGGTTTGCGTAAGTCGGCCAAGTAGGAATATAGTTTTCTGTCTGATTGCCCCATGCTTGCCACCCCTTCCGTGCTCCTCGCGCAAACAACTCCAAGTAAGGCCCCGGCGAACAAGCCTCAATAATTGGGTAAAGTTCGTCAGGCTTACGGGAATGTTCCCGTTTCTGCGTTGCGATTAAATTCACCTGCCGACGTCCTGGGGCCAAAGTGCGCGCATTCTTTCCGCGAACTCCAAACAAGATAAGTTCAGTAACATTACGAAAGTAGAAGCCTACGCCGCGACCATCAGATCCCCCGTCCTTGCGAATCTTATGCCAGACGATATTCGATTTGTAAGTAAAACCCCATGCTGACATAACAGCTAGACCCTCCGCTAACAGCGCATTCGGCACCCATAGATACAAATGAGATGTTGAACTTACTGCGTCACCGACGGGAAACGCCTTGATCTCGTCGAGAGACAAAGTCTCATAACGGTTTAGTCTGCGATGCTGCGGGGCAACTTTGCCTGTGCTGTTTTGAAACCGCCAAGGGGGATCCGCAAGAACCGTTGTGAACCGGCGACTTCTGCACCAAGAGGCGAGGTCTTCACTCGCTGTCATCGTTATCATTTTCGGTATTGCTTTCAATGATTGGCGCATTGTCCTCAATATATTTTCGATCCGTGATTCCAAAAGCGAGAATGGGGCAACCACCGCCTCCGCCACCTTCAAGCCTTGGAAGCAACTTGTCCATATGCGTGGTCGATGCGCCGTATTTATCAGCCACTTTCTTCCCTAAAAATTTAAAAGTTTTCTGTAGTTTGCTTGATCGAGTCACGATTACGCCAGCATCGATTACGCGGAGATCGAAGAGAAGTCGGAAGTTGTTTAAGTCGCGATCAAAAAACGGGTCTTTATTGTTCCACTCGATTTCAAGGCCGACCCGGCCCTTGAAACAATCAACCTTGTGAGTGGGCGAGTCGCGTTCGGCGTCATCAACGCGAATTTTGGTGGCGAATTTCTTTTCCTTCCATCCGCGAGCGCTCAGAATGTCGTCGAAGCGTTGCGCAATGACACTCTTGCGACCGCCGCCTCTAAGAACGTCGCTCCGGAGAAATTGAAACTGACGCATTGCATCGAGTATGTCTTTCCATTCATCTGGATGTGCAGTGGCAAGCACGCCAGCCGCATTACGCCATTCATGAACTTCGTATGTTTGAATAATGTCGGAAGGTATCAGGTGGAGAGTGACCATGGGCGGATCATCAGATAATTTGCAGCAATTGGCTATTCTGTTTCGTCGTTATCAACGGCATCTCTTTAAAGCCGATTTAACCGATTGTTAACCATCGCTACGTGATGGTGTTATGTTGCTTGCTCGTTAGATTTCAGAGTTCCAGTCCATGTTGCGTACCCGTCCGCTGCCCGCCGCCCCATTCGCCCGCGCGCTCCCCGAGAACCGCGTCATGCGCGGCGATTGCCTGGCGTCCATGCGCGCTCTGCCGGACGCCTGCGCCGATCTCGTGTTCGCCGATCCGCCCTATAATCTCCAGCTCGACGGCGATCTGCTGCGGCCCAACAACTCGGTCGTCGACGGCGTGCATCAGGCCTGGGACAAGTTCGACAGCTTCGAGATCTACGACCGTTTCTCGCGCGCATGGCTGGCCGAATGCCGCCGCGTGTTGAAGCCGGACGGCGCGATCTGGGTCATCGGCTCCTATCACAACATTTTCCGCTTAGGCGTCGCGCTGCAGGACCTCGGCTTCTGGCTCCTGAACGATGTCGTGTGGCTGAAAACCAACCCGATGCCCAACTTTCGCGGACGGCGCTTCACCAACGCGCACGAAACGCTGATCTGGGCGGCGCGCGGGCCGGACACGCGCTACACGTTCAATTACGAGTCGCTGAAGGCGTTCAACGACGACCTGCAAATGCGCTCGGACTGGCTCATCCCCATCTGCTCCGGCCCCGAGCGGCTGAAGGACGATGAGGGCCGCAAGGCGCACCCGACGCAAAAGCCCGAGGCGCTCATCACGCGCGTCCTGCTGGGCACGACGAAGCCGGGCGATCTGGTGATCGACCCGTTTTTCGGCACCGGCACCACGGGCGCGGTGGCCAAGAAGCTGGGGCGGCGCTTCATCGGCATGGAGCGCGACGAGGATTATGCGCGCGCCGCCGAGGAGCGCATCGCCGCCGTCGAGCCGCTGGCGCCGCATGAGGTGCGCGCCCTGCGCGGCAAACGCTCCGAACCGCGCGTGCCATTCGGCGCGCTGCTCGATCTTGGCATCCTCAAGCCCGGCATGTGGCTGACGGACGCGAAGGCGACGCTGCGGGCCAGCATCGTGGCCGACGGCACGCTGTCGTGCGGCGGCGCCCAAGGCTCCATCCACAAGATGGGCGCGCATGTGCAGGGCCGCCCGGTGTGCAACGGCTGGACGTTTTGGCATTTCGAGGCGAGCGGCGCGCGACAGCCCATCGACAATTTGCGCGATGAAGCCCGCCGCCAACTCGGCATCGCCGCCAGCTAATCACCGCCGCCGCGCCGAACTCCGTCGACGCGGTGATGGCGAGCAAGCAGATCGCGCTGCGCTCCATCGTGGTGGAGAAACTGTGCTGGGCCGCGCCCGACGTCGGCCGCTTCCGCGTTCTGGATTTCTGGAAGGCGGGGGAGATCTGGGAGGCGGCGGCGCCCGCGAAGGAGGAGTTCAAGCGGAGGCTTGACACCTATCAAATGCGTGAATAATCAATTTATTCGTACAATATTTCGGATGCCACCAGTCGGCTAAATCTAAACGGCTTTCGCCATCAACTGCGTACATAACATTCACAGCAGTACCGTTAACCGCATAAAACCAGGTTGCAAATGCGAGTCTGTCTGTACGGTTGCATGTTGTAATTAGCAAATCGCTGATGCCCGTAAATCCGTCCGAAAAATATCCAAACTTTACAAAAAAAATGTTTGAGCTCACTGCTCTATTGCGAATTGATTTCGCAAGCGATTCTAGGTCGACTGCAATGCCCACGCTTTTGAGATTACATCCAGTTAACTTAGCCAAATAGAGCTGTACATACGTCATATTGCGTTCTGTATCATAAGGAAAAACTGAGTTCGCTTGTCGGATCGTAGGCGGCTTTAACCCGAAAAGACTTTCCTGAAGTTGGCTAGACAGAGTTTCCCAAGCTTTATCATAAGGTTGGGTGGTTTTATTGTTGCACGTTGAACAAATTAGATTTTGCCAGGTTAAAACCTTTGAGCCAGCCGACTGAAGTTTTTGTTTTCCGTTCTTATTAAGCAGCCAAAAAAGTTTCTCATCGCAAAGCACGGCTTTCAAATCAGAGCGTTTATTTGATGCTCGTTAGAGTTGGCTTCTTTGCTGCAAATCCAACAATTGTTCATTTTTCCTAAGCTCTCAAACTATGAAAAAAGGCTTTAAGCAGCGTGGCGCTCGCGGCTTCGCCGATGCCGCCGTAGACCTCGGGGGAGTGGTGACAGGTGGGCTGGCTGAAAAAGCGCGGGCCGTTTTCCACCGCGCCGCCCTTGATGTCGCTCGCGCCGAAATACAGCCGCCTCACCCGCGCAAAAGAAATTGCGGCGGCGCACATGGCGCACGGCTCCAGCGTTACATAGAGATCGCAGTTGATCAGCCGGGGGCTGCCGAGGGCGTGGCAGGCGGCGCGGATCGCGAGCATTTCGGCGTGGGCGGTGGGGTCGGCCAACTCCATCATCCGGTTGCGCGCCTGCGCCAATATCAAACCATCGGCGGCGACAATCACCGCCCCGACAGGAACTTCGCCTGCCGCAGCCGACTCACCCGCCAGCCGCAACGCCTCGTCCATGGGCGTCATGGGGCGGGAAACATGTGCTCGACATCTATCGTCAGGCCCGGCGGGTCTAGCTGCACGGCGCCCGAGCTTACAATGCGCGTTAGTATAACATCGCCATCGCCGCGCGCGTGATGCACAACGATGCGCTTGAATGGATCGAGAACGAGATAATGCAGGATGCTGGGAACCTGAAAGTAACCCTGAAGCTTGGCGCTCATGTCGCGATTTTGAGAACTGATGGACAAGACTTCGACGACAATGATGGCGTCGTCAATTTCCACCGCATCCGGATCGACAGGCTTGCCGCAGCGCACTAAAGCGTCCGGCTCGAACGCCGCTTTCGCATTCACACGAACCGTCATGCCATCAGGAAAAGCCTGACACGACAATCCAGCAGTTTTTATGGCCTCTGAGAGCGCATTAACGCAAGCAAGTTTACACAGAGCATGTATGGCACGTTCCGGAGACATGGCGACGGGCACGCCATCATGAAGCTCCCACCGGCCGGACTGCGCTTCCGACCAAAGCAGAAACTGATCGACAGTCATATCCTGCAAGGGATGTGTTTTCATTACACCAGTATAAGAAAACTACACTGGCTAGCAAGGGCTACTACTCCCCCGGGATGCCGGCGTTCTGGCCGTCGTCAATCGTGCTGTCCTTGCGCAGCTTCAGCGTTTCCTTCACATCCTTGAAGGTCGTGTCGAGCTTGTCGGTGCTCATTTCCAGCGCATCGCGAAGTTCGTCGCGCTTAGCCTGCATGCGCGTGTCGTCAGTTTTGAACTCGATCATCGGGACTTTCGGCGTTAGGTAGACGCTGGCTTTCACTTCGCGCGGGCTGTCCATTTCCTCGGTGTAGGCGCCGCAGCGGAACAGCATCTCGATAGACTTGGCGACCGAGCGTGTGATGCGTTGCCCCTGCTCCTCGTTGACAAGGTTCGCCATCTGCGATTCCTTCACGCGGGCAATGAACCCCGACGCCATGATAGCGACCTCGATCTGATAGCGGAAGTTATCCTCGGACGAATATTTGATTCGATCCCACACATTGACCAGCAGGTTGCGGATTTCCGACATGATCGCCGTCGCGCCGAAGAAATCGAACGACTTGGCGCTGCCGGAGTCGATGGCGCCGACCGCCAGAGCCACCCGCGTTTCGCCGTAAAGCGAGGCGAGGCTTTCATAAAGCTCGTCCATTGAGCGCAGGATGTTGGTGACAAGGTTCGGCGTCGTAAGCGAACGCTCTTTCTCTGCCACCAGCAGCCGCACCCGCTTCATCTCGCGCTCGGAACCGTTGGCGTCTGTGAACAGCAACTCGTCGCGGTCGTTGTCGCGCGTCAGCAACTCACGCAGCTTCGGCATGATGAAAATGATGTTGTAAGCGCCTACATCAACATCGGCGAGCAGCTTGCGCGATACAGTTTGATCCGAGTCGATCAGGCCCGACCAGAATGTGATTTCGAGCAGCGGGCCGAGGCCAAAGAGCGCCATTAACTCTTTTTCGTCATCGGTAAAGTTTTGGTAGTGGCGCGTGAACACGTTATAAGCGAGAAGTATATTCTGCGTGCGGCTCGCCGTATCGGTTGTCTGGCCACTCCGCGCCGCGCGGAGCAAATCCCGGATTTGGCAAGCTTGCAACGCTTCGCGGAGATTATTGACCGCCTGGATAATCCTGTCTCTGCGCATGGTTGATTCCGTTGGTTAAACCGCGTTCACTAAAATCTTAACAACTATGCTGATGCGATTCGGGCACAAAATGGACTCTTCAAGTAAAGTTAGCCACAGCAGAAAGGCGGGCGCGGGGCGCATCGCCAAACATATGGCGCGGGCGGGGGTGTGCTCGCGGCGCGACGCGGAGCGGCTGATCGCCGACAAACGCGTCACGCTCAATGGCGCCATTGTCGAAAGCCCCGCCGTGAACGTCACGGACGCGGACATCATTTGCGTAGACGGCCGCCGTGTGGCGGAGGCGGAAAAGGCGCGGTTGTGGCGCTATCACAAGGTCAAAGGCCAGGTGACGACGGGCCACGATCCGCAGGGCCGCGAAACCGTGTTCGACCGGCTGCCGGAGGATTTGCCGCGCCTTATCTCCATCGGCCGCCTCGACTACAACACCGAAGGGCTACTGCTGTTTACAAACGACGGCGCGCTTTCCCGTTATCTGGAGCTTCCCTCAACCGGCTGGCTCCGTCGCTACCGGGTCCGCGTGAACGGACGGCCGAAGCCCGACGCACTCGCCGCCCTTGGCAACGGCATCGAAATTGACGGCGTGCGTTACGGAGCAATCGAGGCGCGGATGGATGGGCGTGAGCAAACGTCGGCCAATACCTGGGTGACGATCGGCATCCGCGAGGGCAAGAACCGCGAGGTGCGCAAGGTTATGGATCATCTCGGGCTGCAAGTTACCCGCCTCATCCGCGTTTCATTCGGCCCGTTTGCGCTCGGCGAAATGCCGCCCGGCGAGATCGAGGAGGTAAAAACCCGCGTGCTAGCGGAGCAGCTTGGCGCCGCGCTGGCTGAGGAGTTCGGGGTGAAAGCCGCCGTTGCGCAAGCCGCGCTGCGCCCCGAACCACGCATGCACCGCACCGGCTTCCGCGCGGATGCATCTGGCGATGCATCGAAACGACGCCCCGATGGCGGCGCAAAACGCTCCAACACGCCAGCGAGGAGCGCCAGGCCGACTGGTGAAAGAGCTGGCGGGTGGACGGCAAGCGCCGCGAGACCGAGCCGCCTTTCCTTTGGCGCCGAGACATCGGCCCTGGATCAGCGGCGTGAAGGTGCTAAGCCGAGCGCGCCCGCGTTCGAGAGACGCCGCAACTCTGATGCTGCGCTGGGCGCAAAACGCGCAACCTCGCGGGCAGGCGATACGGATCGCGGCTCGCAGTTTTCGCGGGATCGCGTTGGCGATAGCCGACCTTCGGCCCAGTCTGACGCGCCAAGGCGTTCGTTTATGGCGCGCGCACGCACGGACAAAGCGCTTGTCAGAAGTGCAGATCAGGCGGGCGAGAGAAAACCTTGGGCCAAAGACGGCGACGGCACTAAAACGCCAGCCCATCAGCGCTCGCAAAGCGGCGTTAGACGCGAGGCTCCATCGGGCGACGCAAAACCGCGAAGGCCTGCTGCACGTGATAGCGCTATATCGCCGGATCAGCGACAAGCGCGGCCAGCGTCTCCATCCTGGAAAAAACGCGATAGCGATGATCGTGCTGCCGGGTCACAACGCGAACGCTTTTCCAAGCCAGCGACGGGCGAACGCGGGCGTCCGCCACGCAGCGGTGGCGCCGAACCACGCGAAAAACTGGACGACGCGGGCAGCGCAACGCGGACATTCAGAGATCGTGCACCAAGAACTGAGGGTGCGGGTAAAAACTTTGCGAAAAAGCCCGAAACATCTGGCCGCTTTACAGGTAAGACTTCTGGCGGTTTGTCTACGAACGCAAGGTCACCTCGCGAGCCTAAACCGACCGGCTCATCCGGTAACGCAGCTCCGCCTCGCAGACCCCGGTCGATAGGCGACGCCAATCCATCCGGAGCGTTTGCCAAACGCGGGCAACCCGGCGGCGCGTCTAAGGGCGGACGCATGGGAAAGTCGCCTAGCGGTCGCCCTCCAAGACGCGAGTCGTGAATGCATTATATGGCTAGTTTCCTGAGCCAATCATCATGAGGATTGTGTCCGGGCGGTTTCGCGGGAAGGCGCTGGCGGCGCCGAAATCGCGGGATATCCGCCCCACGACCGATAAAACCCGCGAATCGGTGTTCAATATCCTCACGCACGGCGTCGCGGACTTCACACTTGAAGGCGCGCACGTCCTCGACCTGTTCGCCGGTTCAGGCGCCATGGGGTTCGAGGCGCTTTCGCGTGGTGCAGCCGCCTGCCTGTTCATCGACACCAGCGCCGAGGCGCGCGGCGTTATCCGCCAGACCATCGAAAATTTTGGGCTGGAGCGCGAGGCGAGACTCTATCGCCGCGACGCCACTTCGCTCGGGCCAGCGGGCAATCTCGGGCCGTTCAATCTCGTTTTTGCCGATCCGCCTTATGGCAAAGGGCTGGCGGAGTTGGCGCTTACCTCGGCGGCGGCTGGCGGATGGCTAGCGCCCGGCGCAATCGCCGTGGTCGAGGAAGAGGCTAGCGCGGCCATTGCTCTTCCGCCAACCTTCAAGGGGTTCGACCAGCGCGATTACGGCGGCACGTCCATCGGTTTCGCGCGCTTCGCCCCATTTTAACTCACCGAAGCGTGACCGGTATCCGGCTATCCATTTGAAACACGCGCACAAGTTTCTCCGAACCCAATGTTAGGTGTGGATATAAGGAGGCTGCTTTGCGGACGCTATTGAAAATGGGTGCGGGAACTCTGGCGATGATGATGGCGGGCGCGTTTGGTCAATCGTCGCGCGCGGCGGACGGTAATCTATCGAAGCCCGTCGTGGTTCTGGAATTGTTCACCAGCCAGGGCTGCTCGTCCTGCCCGCCAGCCGACGCGCTGCTGGAAACCTACATCAGGCAGGATAACGTTGTCGCACTCAGTTTCCCTGTGGATTACTGGGATCGGTTAGGCTGGAAGGATACTTTCGCTAAAAAAGAGCACACGGTGCGGCAATATGCGTATGCGACAGCGCGCGGCGACGGGCAGGTTTACACGCCGCAGATCGTCGTGAATGGCGTCGCGCATGCGGTCGGCAGCTCATCCTATAAAGTTGACGCGGCGATCAGCTCCATGAAACGGGCGATGCAGGCGCAACAGGTTTCGCTTGATCTGCAACGAAACAATGACGGCTTTACCGTCAAGGCTGGCGCGGCGCCATCCGGCTCGAAGGTTTCAAAAGCGACTTTATTGCTCGCGGTCGTACAGGACGCCGGGAAAGTGGCGATTGGCAATGGTGAGAATGGCGGACGCAAGGTGACGTATTTCAACGTTGTCCGCGCGCTCAAACCAATCGGAAACTGGTCGGGCGATTCAATGGCCGTAACAATCCCTAAGAAAGATTTGCCACTGGAGAGCGGACAATCTGTGGCGGTGCTGCTTCAGGATGGCGGAGCAGGCCCGATCATCGGCGCCGCGCACTTGAAAAGCCCCGCGGGAAGCTTTTAACCGCAAGTAACCGTTTTCGACTGATTGCTCTCATGTCATCCCCGCGAAGGCGGGGATCCAGTATATAAGCCGCTAGTCATTATTGGTGTCCTGGATCCCCGCCTTCGCGGGGATGACGTTTCAGTCCATAACTTAACCACGGATTGTGTGGGTTCAGTTTTTTTGCAGAGCCGCGACGATCCGTTCGACAAGCGCTTCCGGCGGCTCAGCTCCGCCTTCGAGCCGCATTTCGGGCGCGAGCGGCGGCTCGTAGGCGGAGGAAATGCCGGTGAAGTTGGCGATCTGCCCGGCGCGGGCTTTTTTGTATAGTCCCTTCACGTCACGCGCTTCGCAAATCTCGATTGGAGTATCCACGAACACTTCAACGAATTCGCCCTCGGCGAATAGTTCGCGCGCCATCTGCCGCTCGGCGCGGAATGGCGAGATGAACGACACCATTACGATCAGTCCGGCATCCACCATCAGCCTCGCCACCTCGCCCACGCGGCGGATGTTCTCCACGCGGTCGGCGTCGGTGAAGCCAAGATCGCGGTTGAGGCCGTGGCGCACGTTGTCGCCGTCCAGAATGTAAGTGTGGCGTCCGAGCGAGTGCAGGCGCTTTTCCAACAGGTTGGCGACGGTGGATTTACCCGAGCCGGAAAGCCCGGTGAACCACAGGCAGCGCGGCTTTTGCCCCAGCGCGGTGCCCCGTGCGGTTTTATCCAGATCGAGCGCCTGCCAGTGCACGTTGGCCGCGCGCCGCAATGGGAACTGGATCAGCCCGGCGCCGACGGTCGCGTTCGACAGCTTGTCGATGAGGATAAAGCCGCCGGTCGTGCGGTTCTCGCTGTACGGGTCGAACACAAGCGGTCGCGAGGTGGAGATGTTGCATAGGCCGATCTCATTCAGCTCAAGCTGCTTGCCCGCGATCTGCTGGGAATTATCGACGTCAATCTTGTGCTTCAGCGCGCTGATGGACGCAGTCGCGGTTTGCGTGCCGAGCTTGATGAGATAGGAGCGACCGGGAAGCGCCGGTTCCTCGCTCATCCAGATCATCTTGGCGCAGAACTGGTCGGCAATCTCGGCGCGGTCACCCGCCGCCACGATCATGTCGCCCCGGCTCACGTCCACCTCGTCTGCAAGCGTCAGCGTTACTGCGTCGCCCGCGCGCGCTTCGCCCACGTCGCCATCATAGGTTACGATGCGCGCGATTGTGCTGGTGCGGCCGGATGGAAGGACGGCGATTTTATCCCCAGCCGCGATGCGGCCGCTCGCCGCCGTGCCCGCGAAGCCGCGAAAATCGGCGTTCGGTCGGCTTACCATTTGCACCGGGAAGCGGAAGGGCGAAGTGGTCGCATCCGCTCTGACCTCAACCTCCTCTAGGTGGCTCATCAGCGTGGGCCCGGAATACCACGGCATTTTATCGCTGCGGTTGAGAACGTTGTCGCCAGAGCGAGCGGCAACCGGGATGGCTACCACATCCTCAATTCCAAGGGTTTTCGCAAACGCGACGTAATCAGCCGAAATGCTCTCGAAAACCTCGCGGGAAAAGCCAGCTAAATCCATCTTGTTCACCGCCAGCACCACGTGCCGTATGCCCAGCAGATGCACGATTGTCGAATGGCGGCGGGTCTGCGTGAGTAACCCTTTGCGCGCATCGGCAAGAATGATCGCCACGTCCGACACGCTCGCGCCGGTCGCCATGTTGCGCGTATATTGCTCATGACCCGGCGTGTCGGCGACGATGAACTTGCGGCGCGGGGTGGAGAAATACCGATAGGCGACGTCGATGGTGATGCCCTGTTCGCGCTCGGCCTGCAGCCCGTCCACCAGCAGCGCGAGGTCGATATCCCCGCCGGTGGTTCCGACGCGCTTGCTGTCCGCCTCCAGCGTCGTTAGTTGGTCGTCGTAAATTTCGCGAGCGTCATACAGCATGCGTCCTATGAGCGTGCTTTTGCCGTCGTCCACACTGCCGCAGGTGAGGAAGCATAGCAGGCCTTTCTGCGCGGGCGCCGCCTCGGGGTCAATTGAAGCGCTCAGGCGTTGCGCAGTTGCGATCGCTGTCATCAGAAATACCCTTCCTGCTTCTTCTTCTCCATCGCGCCGGATTCATCCTTGTCGATGAGGCGACCCTGACGCTCGGAGGTGCGCGACGAGACCAGCTCGGCGATCATTTCATCGAGGTTGCTGGCGGTGGATTCGACGGCGCCGGTCAGTGGATAGCAGCCGAGCGTGCGGAAACGCACCATCCGCATTTGCGGCGTCTCTCCCTCGCGCATCGGCATGCGGTCGTCATCAACCATGATGAGCATGCCGTCGCGCTCCACCACCGGGCGTTCCTTGGCGTAATACAGGGGCACGATGGGGATGTTTTCCTGCGCGATGTAGTGCCAGACATCCAGCTCAGTCCAGTCGGAGAGCGGGAAAACGCGCATGCTCTCGCCTGGCGCGACGCGGCCGTTGTAAAGTTGCCAAAGCTCGGGCCGCTGGTTTTTCGGGTCCCAGCGGTGCTGCGCCGAGCGGTGAGAGAATACGCGCTCCTTGGCGCGGGATTTCTCCTCGTCGCGACGCGCGCCGCCGATCGCCGCATCGAACTGATGCTTGTCGAGCGCCTGCCGCAGGCTTTGCGTTTTCATCACCTCGGTGTGAAGCGCGCTGCCATGGGTAAACGGGCCAACCCCTCTGTCCACGCCGTCCTGATTGATATGCACGATGAGATCGAGGCCGAGTCGGCGCGCGGTTTCATCGCGAAACGCGATCATCTCGCGGAACTTCCAGGTGGTGTCGATGTGCATCAGCGCGAACGGCGGTTTGCCGGGGTAGAACGCCTTCATCGCCAGATGCAACAGCACTGACGAATCCTTGCCGATGGAATAGAGCATCACCGGCTTCTCGAACTCCGCGGCGGTCTCGCGCAGGATGAATATGCTCTCTGCCTCAAGCTGTTTGAGGTGCTGGGAGCGCTGGGTGTGTGAACTCAATGCCTTACCTTCATTTATGCGACGCATTTCTCAAGCCGCGTGAGCGATGGCGGAATTGAGCGCATAAACGTGCACAGATCAAGATAGGAGTTCTGACGTTCGATAAAAAGATCGAGGTGTTGCATAAGTCGGCACATCGGATAATGAAAGCAATTTATTAACTATCTTCATAAGAGGTACTGGAGCCGCTAGCCATCCAATTGAACGGACACGCGGCGGTGGCCTAAGCCGCCGCACGCCCCGCCTTATTGCGCCCAGCGATGGACTCGAGGTTTTGATGCCGACCGAGGATGCGAAGGAGAGCGGAGTCGCGCCTCTCTTTCGCTGGACCTTTTGACATGAACGCGGAGGCAAGCGCGGCGATCTCGACCTGCCGCATTTGCTTATTGACTTTTAGTTCAGCAAAAACGTCATGAAACTCCGGTTCGCCCAGCGCGGCCTCGAAGCGGTGCAAGTAGGCGATCACGAGTTCCGTGCGCACTCCTTCGAGCGGAGGCGGAGGCGGCGCGAGCCGCTCTAGCGCGATGCGGATTTGTGAAAGGGTGGCGCCACGCAAAGCCGGTTTGGCGAAAGCTTCTCCCAGCGATTTTAAATCGGTGATAAAGGCTTTCGCGCCGCCGCCAGTTTCCAGCAGCCGCGCGGCAGCAAGCAGCGCAGCACCCACCAAGTCCGCTTTCTCGCCTTGGCCGCCGGTTTCCGGCGATGTCGCGCCGATTTTTTTGGCGAGTTCCGCCACGGATTTGAGCGGGCAGCTGCCAACAAATCCTGCGACCTCCCACAAGCGTGCAGCGCTTTCCTCGGCGCCAAGGTCAGCCAGCGATGCACTGATCTTGCCAGCCTTTAGTGCAAACTCTCCAGGTTTCATAAAATTTTTCTCCCGCCAGGCTTTCTTCAATCGCTGCAGCTAGAGCAGCAAATCTTGAGCGCATAAGTTTATAGTCTGCACCTGCCGCATCCTCACCGTAGGCGATTCGAAGTCCCGCAGCCCGGCTCAAAAGCTGATTATTCGCAATAAAAGCGTCCTTGGGAAGCAGTTGTGCGCCTAACCGGTTGTGCTGCTTTAGCGCATCCAAGAGCGCAATTACTGTGTCCTTTTCAGCCGTGGTATTCAAGGCTGGAGTGTTCATCGCCGCTACAACTCCAGCGATTTTCAAATCAGGGAAAAGCTCCTGGTGCCTAAATATGAGATCAAGAAATTCTGAGACGGCTTCCGTGGAAAGCCGGTCAAGCGCAGTAGGTATCAACACCGAGTGGCTTGCGCACAACGCTTGCACGCAGGCAGTCGTCAGGCGCGGCGGCGCATCGATAATGATGCGCTTGTATCTGGACTGAACTTCTTCAGAAAAAAGTGTTCTGGCTAGCCAATAGCGAATGTCTTCGTCATGGCATTGCAGTAACCACTTAATCATCACCCGGTTTTCCGCGCCACCCAAGTTGTAATTAGAAGCAAGGCCATCAAGCCGGGCTTGAATTTTGCATGGAAGTTTAACCTCTTTAACGAAGGAGGCCACATTAGAGTGTGCTGACGATATGAGTCTACTTGAAGGAGTGGGGGACATTGCCGACTCCCCGTAAAACATCATTTCTGTCAGTGAGCCTTGAAAATCCAAGTCAATAAGCAGCACCTTCTCCCCCTGGCAGGCGTAATGTGCGGCGAGGTTGGCCGAAATCGTGGTTTTCCCTACGCCACCTTTCAAGTTGGCGATTGTCATGATCTTCGCGGGGCTCTCGTCGAAGGGCCTGAACACTGCAGGACCCGACGGCTTGGAGGAAAGCCAGACGCTCTTTCCGCTTTCATCGATTGCTGCAAGGGCATTGTCGATGCGCTGCTGCGCCCGCCAGCCTACCGTGATCACCCGCCAAATAAACGGAATTGTTTTCCGGACGATGGCCGAGATGACCTTGTATAATAAGTATACAATAACCGAGGCAATGACACTAATTATAACATTTTCTACGGAAAGCTTATCTGCGAGTTGTTTGCCGACACCATCCATTATTGATTGCATTACTTCCTCCAACGCATACACCTATGCACAGTAGCGTTGAAAGGGACAGCAACGTCAAGGATTTGCGATCAATGAAACGGAAATACAAAACCGTGTTGCATTTCCGCTTTTAGGTGCCGTTCATGCCGGTACTAAATTTCTCGCACGAAAAGCGAAGGTTAGACAATGATGTCTTGGGCCAACGAGGCGGCGGCGCGGAGAGCGGCGATGTTGGCGGCGTAGTCGGGCGTGCGGAACACGGCGGACCCTGCGACCAACACATTCGCGCCCGCCGCTATGATGCCCGGCGCGGTTTCGGGCGTAACGCCGCCGTCGATCTCCAGCTCGATGGGCCGCGCACCGATCATCGCGCGGATGCGGCGCACCTTCTCGCACATGGCGGGAATAAACGCCTGCCCGCCGAAGCCGGGGTTGACCGTCATCACGCAGATGAGGTCGAGCCGGTCGAGCACGTGCTCAATGGCGCTCTCGGGCGTCGCCGGGTTGATGGCAACACCCGCCCGCTTGCCGAGGCTGCGGATAACTTGCAAGGAGCGGTCGAGGTGCGGCCCGGTCTCCACATGCACGGTAATGATGTCCGCGCCGGCTCGCGCGAACGCCTCCAGATACGGGTCGCATGGCGCGATCATCAGGTGCACGTCCAGCGGCTTGGCCGTATGCGGGCGAATGGCGGCGACCACCTGCGGCCCGAACGTGATGTTGGGCACGAAATGCCCGTCCATCACATCCACATGCACCCAGTCGGCGCCCGCCGCATCGATCGCTCGCACCTCCTCCCCAAACCGCGCGAAGTCGGCGGACAAAATCGATGGCGCAATGCGGATCGGCAGGGTCATAGCTACGCTGAAATCTGTTGTAAGGTGTTCTTACAAGTTGATGCGGCAAAAAACTGGGCAAAGAATAAAACGAGAAAGAGTATATTTGCGCGTGCAGGCCAGCTGTATTTCTTGATCGAAAACGGGTTTAGCTGGGCGCGCCAATAATCTCGTAATATTTTTTCATCGAAAATAACAGCGATGAACATAACGGCTAAATAGGCAATGAATGTTCTGCCAGGCGACGATTTACACAGAAAAACGTACGCAAGTTCGTTCATTTAGAATCGCCCTGAAAAACGCGGCTGGCGAGGATATCGGCGGCGGCGATTTCGGAGAGTTCGGCAGCGTTGAGCGGGCCGGCCGCGCCTTCGAACAAGCGGTTGGCCTGGCGCAGGCGCGCGCGATCAAGCGCGTTGCGGATCGAGCGGGCGTTGGAGAAATGCGGTTGCTCGCGGCGCCGCGCGATGTAGGCGGTGAACGCCTCGCGCGCGGGCGCGGAAAAGTGGTAATTCTGCCGCTCTAGCATTTTCTCGGCGATGGCGAGCAATTCGTCGTCCGAGTAATCCGGAAAGTCGATGTGGTGCGCGATGCGGCTGCGGAAGCCCGGGTTCATGCTGAAAAACTTGTCCATGCGGTCGCTGTAACCGGCCAAAATCACCACCAGATCGTCGCGCTGGTTCTCCATCACCTGCAACAGAATCTCGATGGATTCCTGCCCATAGTCGCGCTCGTTATCGGCGCGGTAGAGGTAATACGCCTCGTCGATGAACAGCACGCCGCCCATCGCTTTTTTCAGAATTTCCTTCGTCTTGGGCGCCGTGTGGCCGATATATTGCCCGACCAGATCGTCGCGCGTCACGGTGACGAGGTGTCGCCTCCGGCAATAGCCAAGCCGGTGCAGCAAATCCGCCATGCGCAGCGCCACCGTGGTTTTGCCCGTGCCGGGGTTGCCGGTGAAGCTCATGTGCAGCGTCGGCGTTTCGTGCGCGAGCGCCAGTTTTTTGCGCGCCATCTCCACCATCAGCAGCGCGGCGATTTCGCGAATGCGTTGCTTCACCGGCGCGAGGCCGATGAGTTCGCGGTCAAGCTCCGCTATAATCTCGGGCGCGCCGGAGGCCGCGTATTCGCCTTTCAGGTCAATCGAGGTGGGCAAATCCTGCGCGCTCATGCCAAACCCAACCCTTCGAACAAGCCTTTATAATCCATTGGAGGATATAACTTGTCGTCCCCGGAGACGATCCGGGCGATTGGCGCCCACGCCGCGACCGCTTTGCTGCCCGGCTCGACGAACGGAATTTCCGTGCGGCTATAAAAATCGCCGTCCGCCAGCGCGCCGAGATAAATGAAAACAATCTCGTGACCGTCCTTGCCCTCAAAACGAAAGGTGTTTTCCACTACGGTCAGCAGTTGCAGATTTTTGATCTCCGCGCCGATTTCCTCGCGCATTTCGCGGCGCAAGGCTCCATCCGATACCTCGCCGAACTCGACCGATCCACCCATCAGCCGCAAGTAATTCTCGCCCTTTACCGAGTCATATCCCTTTTGCGCGAGGATTTTGCCGTCATAGACAAAGATGCCCATGGATTTGACTTCGATGTGCGGTTTCATCGCGAGCGCCATAGTTTGTATGGTTACTTATAGCGCTGGCCTGACGGCTTGTCCGTCGCATAGGCTCGCGTCGTGTAATGCACCGCGCGGCCCGGCCCCTCCTGGCGCGTCAGCATAAAGCCCTCCTCGTTCGCCGGGCGGTTGACGATAAACGAGATACGCAAGCTTTCCCACCCTTCCGTTGAGTCGGAAGCAGAGAGCCGGATATAGCGCTCGCCATACACTTTGCGGCATTCAGCAAGCTCGTACATCACAGCGGCAGCGTCCCTTATGTCGAACATCGGTAGACCCCACATTTCCCAGTATGTGTTGCGCGGGTGCGGATCGTCGGTAAACTCCAGATTTACCGCCCAGCCATTGTCGATGCAATACTGCACCTGCCGCCGGATCTGATCGTCCGTTAGGTCGGGCAAAAATGAAAACGTCCCTTGCGTAATGCGCATTTCTTTTACCTTTTGACTGCCGGAGCAACTTTATTCGTCATGGCCGGGCTTGACCCGGCCATCCAGCTAAATAATCGTTTGATAGAGATCATCCCAATCGGGATTATCTTTCTCGATCAAATCCAACTTCCACTTTCTCGGCCACCGCTTTAGCGATGTTTCCCGCTGTATCGCTTCTTGCGGGGTTTGAAACTCTTCCGCGTGAACTAGGAGTGCAACTTTGTACTTCGCAGTAAACAAACTCCCCGAACCCGCTTTATGTTGGTAAACGCGATTTGGCAGACTATTTGTGACGCCGATATAAAGCGTCCCGTTACGTTTGCTGGCCATCACATAAACCCAATAACCCACGTCGTGTACTCTGGATGGCCGGGTCAAGCCCGGCCATGACTGTATTTATCGCCACCATCATCGGGCCGGGCTTGACCCGGCCATCCAACTTTTATTACTCCGCAGCCGTGGCGGTCGGCACGTAATCGGGCGTATCGGTCGATGTGTAATCGAAGGTTATGTCTTTCCAGACATCCAGCGCCTGCCGCATCGGGCCGCACCATTTCGCCGCCTCATTCAAAATCTCCGGCCCTTCGCGGAAATAATCACGGCCTTCGTTGCGTGCGAAAATCATCGCCTCCAGCGCCACGCGGTTAGCGGTCGCGCCCGCCTGGATGCCCGCCGGAGGGCCGATGGTGCCGCCGCCGAATTGCAGCACGTTGTCCTCGCCCAGATAGTGGATGAGCTGGTGCATCTGCCCGGCGTGGATGCCGCCCGACGCCACAGGCATCACCTTGCGCAGGCCCGCCCAGTCCTGGTCGAAGAACAGCCCATGCTCCAGCTTCATGGGGTTGTACGCCTCGCGGCAAATGTCGTAGTAGCCGCGCGCGTGGTGAGCGGGTCGCCCTCCAGCTTGCCGACGACGGTGCCCGCGTGGATGTGATCCACGCCCGCCAGCCGCGCCCATTTGTTGATGACGCGGAAGGAAACGCCGTGGATTTTCTGGCGCGTATAGGTGCCATGCCCGGCGCGGTGCAGATGCAAGATCATATCGTTGCGGCGGCACCATTTCGACATGGATTGCATCGCCGTCCAGCCGATGACGAGGTCGATCATGATAATGCACGAACCGAGATCGCGGGCAAATTCGGCGCGCTCGTACATATCCTCCATCGTGGCGGCGGTGACGTTGAGATACGTACCTTTCACCTCGCCGGTTTCGGCCTGCGCTTTGTTCACGGCCTCCATGCAATAGAGGAAGCGGTCGCGCCAGTACATGAACGGCTGGCTGTTGATGTTTTCATCGTCCTTGGTAAAGTCGAGGCCGCCTTTAAGCGCCTCATATACCACGCGGCCGTAGTTGCGCCCCGAAAGACCCAGCTTGGGCTTTACTGTCGCGCCCAGTAGTGGACGGCCGAACTTATCCAACCGCTCGCGCTTTACCACGATGCCGGTCGGCGGTCCATCAAAGGTTTTCACGTAAGCGACAGGGAAGCGCATGTCCTCTAGCCGCAGTGCTTTCAGCGGCTTGAAGCCGAACACGTTGCCGATGATGGACGCCGTAAGGTTGGCGATGGAGCCGTTCTCGAACAGATCGAGGTCGTAGGCGAAATAGGCGAAATAGGAGCCGGGCGCGTTCGGCACCGGATCGACGCGATACGCCTTGGCGCGGTATTTCTCCGCGGCGGTGAGCCGGTCCGTCCACACAACCGTCCATGTGGCGGTGGACGACTCACCGGCGACAGCCGCAGCCGCCTCAACTGGATCGACGCCATCCTGCGGCGTGATACGGAAGCACGAAATAATGTCGGTGTCCTTGGGCGTGTAATCCGGCTCCCAATAGCCCATTTTCTTGTATTCCATGACACCGGCCTTGTAGCGGTCCTTGCCGGTCACTGTCTTGGCGTCGGTATCCATGGTTTTTTCCTATTCTTAACCTTTGTCATTGCCGGGCTTGACCCGGCAACCCAGCCTCTGGATGCCCTGGTCATGTCCGGGCATGACGTTAAACGGTTACGCAGCGGCGGCGCTCTTGCAGCCGATCTGCGGGTTGAGCGAGCCGCTCGCATAGCGTTTGGCCATCTCGGATAGCGGGATGACGCGGATTTTCGATGCCTGCCCCGCCGTGTTGAACTGCTCGTAGCGCAGCTTGCACAAGTCGCGCATCGCCTCCATTGCCGGCTTCAAATATTTGCGCGGATCGAACTCGCCCTTATCGGTGTTGAGGATGCGCCGAATCTGGCCAGTCATGGCGAGGCGGCAATCCGTGTCGATGTTAACCTTCCGCACGCCATGCTTGATGCCGCGAATGATCTCCTCGATCGGCACGCCGTAGGTTTCCCGGATTTCACCGCCATTTTTATTCACAATTTCCAGCAATTGCTCGGGCACTGAGGAGGAGCCATGCATGACGAGGTGGGTACCGGGCAGGCGCTCGTGGATCGCCTCAATGACGCGCATGGCGAGCACATCGCCTGTTGGCTTGCGCGTGAATTTATAGGCGCCGTGGCTCGTGCCGATGGCGACGGCCAGCGCGTCAACCTTCGTCTGCGCCACGAAATCCATTGCCTGATCGGGGTCGGTCAACAGTTGATCGTGGCTCAACACGCCCTCCGCACCATGCCCATCCTCCGCCTCGCCATGGCCCGTTTCGAGGCTACCGAGGCACCCTAATTCGCCCTCAACGGAGCAGCCAACGAGATGCGCGGTTTCCGCCACGCGCTTGGTGACGGCGACGTTATAGTCGTAGGATGCGGGTGTCTTGGCATCCGCCTCAAGAGAGCCGTCCATCATCACGGAGGTGAAGCCGTGCTGGAACGCGGTGTAGCAGGTCGCTTCGCTGTTGCCGTGGTCGAGATGCAGGCAGATCGGGATCGTCGGGTAAATCAGTTCGGCGGCTTCCGCCATTTTCGCCAGCATGATGTCGTTGGCGTAGGAGCGCGCGCCACGGCTCGCCTGAATGATGACAGGCGCCTCAACGGACTTCGCCGCCTCCATGATCGCGTTGATCTGCTCCATGTTGTTGATATTGAAGGCGGGCACGCCATAGCCTTGCTCCGCCGCGTGATCAAGTAGCTGTCTGAGTGTTATCCGCGCCACGATTGGTTCTCCATAGACGCCTTGAGCGATTTTTTGAGTACGGCGACGCCCGGCAAGTCCTTGCCTTCCAGCCATTCCAGAAAAGCGCCGCCCGCCGTCGATACATAAGTGAAGTCGTCAGTCACGCCAGCCGCATTGAGCGCGGAAACCGTGTCGCCGCCGCCCGCGACCGTAATTAGCCGTCTCTGTTTGGTAAGCCGTGCCGCCGCGCGCGCCACCTCGAAGGTGCCGCGCCCGAAAGGCTCGATCTCGAACGCGCCCAGCGGGCCGTTCCATAACAGTGTGCGGCAAGTGTTAAGCCGCGCCGTCAAATCCTCTACCGAGCGCGGGCCAACGTCCAGAATTAGCCCCTCGCCCGACAGCGAGCCGACATTCTCCACCCAGTTGCGCGCGCCCGGCGCAAACGCCTCGCCCAGCGTTGCATCCACAGGGATAACGATGGTTGAGCCGCGCGCGCTGGCCGCAGCGATGATCTCGCGCGCCTTGTCCGCGTAAGCCGGTTCGGCGAGCGATTTGCCAATATTGTGCCCCATGGCGAGCAGGAACGTGTTGGCCATCCCGCCACCGATGATGAGGACGTCCACGCGGTTCAGCAGATGCTCCAGCACCGCGATTTTTGAGGAAACCTTGGCGCCTCCCACGAGCGCGGCAACCGGGCGCTGCGGGATGACGAGCGCGGCGGATAGCGCCTCAATTTCAGCCATCATGGACGGCCCCGCGTAAGCAGGCAGGTAAGCGGCGAGGGCGTGCATCGAAGCGTGCGCCCGGTGCGAGCAGGAAAAAGCGTCGTTCACATAAAAATCGCCTAAGGCCGCAAGTTTTTGCGCGAACTCAGGATCGTTCGCCTCCTCGCCGGGATGAAAGCGCACGTTTTCCAGCACTGCGACGCCGCCGTAAGGCACGCTGGCGACCTCCGCCGCCGTCGTTTCGCCCGCGCAATCGGCGATGAATTTTACCGGCTCGCCCAGCGCCCCGCCAGCGCGCCCGTGATGGGGCGCAGCGAGTATTTCATCTCCGGCTTACCGTCCGGGCGCCCGAAATGCGACAGGATCACCACGCGCGCGCCGCGATTGGCGAGAATTTTCACCGTCGGCGCAAAGCGGTCGATGCGCGTGGCGTCGCTCACCTTTGCGCCATCCATGGGCACATTCAAATCCGCGCGCACGAGCACCGTGCGGCCCTTCACGTCGGCATGGGTGATGCTGCGAATGCCTTCCATCAAAGCCTCCGTCTATCCGTTGCGCTCCGCGCAAACTTCTATCCGTTGCGCTCCGCGCAAACTTCTATCCGTTGCGCTCCGCGCAAACTTCTATCTGTTGCGCTCCGCGCAAACTTCTATCTGTTGCGCTCCGCGCAAACTATCCGTTGTTATCAGCGATGGTCGCCTTGGCCGCCGCTACAACCGCATCTGCCGTGATGCCGAAATGCTTGTAAAGATCGTCTATAGGAGCGGATGCGCCGAAGCCCGTCATACCTATAAAACGCCCCTCCGGTCCGATGAACTGATCCCAGCTATCGCGCACCGCCGCCTCAACGGCCACGCGCGGCGCTTTGCCCAGTACCGCCATGCGATATTCGCGCGGTTGGCGTTTGAACAGCTCAAACGACGGCAGCGAGACTACGCCCGCGTTCACGCCTTCAGCGGAGAGTTTCTTTGCCGCGTCCATAGCGATGGCGACCTCGGAGCCAGTCGCCAGCAATGTCACATCGCGCGCCGCACCCGGTTCCGCGATCATGTAACCGCCAAGCGAGGTAAAGTTTTCGGCGGAATTCTCCCGAAACGTCTGCAAACCCTGGCGGGAGAGACAGATGATGCTTGGGCCGTCTTTGTTTTCCAGCGCGCATTGCCAGGCTTCAGCGGTCTCCACGGCGTCGGCCGGGCGAAACACGGTTACGTTCGGCATGGCGCGCAGGGCGGCCAGATGCTCGACGGGCTGGTGCGTTGGGCCGTCTTCGCCGAGGCCGATGGAGTCGTGTGTCATCACGTAAATCACGCGCTGGCCCATAAGCGCAGAAAGGCGGATTGCTGGGCGGCAATAGTCGGTAAACACGAGAAATGTGCCGCCATACGGGATAAAGCCGCCGTGCAGCGCGATGCCGTTCATGGCGGCGGCCATGCCGTGCTCGCGGATGCCGTAGTATATATATCGGCCAGAGAAATCCTCCGGGGTGACGCCCTTCATGCCCTTGGTGATGGTGAAGTTCGAATGTGTGAGGTCGGCCGATCCGCCAATGGTCAATTCGGTCGCGTCGTTGATGACCTGAAGCACCATCTCGCCAGATTTGCGGCTGGCGAGCTTCGGCTTCTCGGCTGCAAACTTCGCTTTCAAATCCTCAATCGCACGATGCACGTCTGCGCCGACATCGCCCTTGAGCGCATCGTCATACACTTCCCGCTGATCCGACGGCAGCGCATTCCAGCGACCCTCCCATGCCTGGCGCAGCTTCTGGCCTTTGGCGCCCGCCTCGCGCCACGCGGCGAGAATGTCCGCAGGCACAGTAAACGGCTCGTGCGGCCAACCGAGATTTTTGCGGGTCTCAATCATTTCGTCAGGCCCGAGCGCCGAACCGTGACTTTTCTCCGTTCCCTGCCGGTTGGGCGAACCTTTGCCGATGATGGTTTTGCAGGCGATCATGGTAGGCCGGTCGCTTGCCTTTGCGGCGGCGAGGGCGGCAGCGACGGCGTCCGTGTCGTGGCCATCGACGCGCATCGCGTTCCAGCCCGCCGCTTTGAAGCGCGCGACCTGATCCATTGAAGTGGACAGGGATGTGGGGCCGTCGATGGATATGGAGTTATCGTCGAAAAGCACTACCAGCTTGGACAAACGCAAATGCCCTGCGAGGTCGATGGCCTCGTGGCTGACGCCCTCCATGAGGCAGCCGTCGCCAGCGATGACATAGGTATAATGATCGCAGACCGCGTTGCCGTACCGTGCCGCCGTTAAGCGCTCGGCGATGGCCATGCCAACCGCAGTCGCTATCCCCTGGCCCAACGGCCCGGTGGTCATCTCGATGCCCGTCGCGTGGCCATACTCCGGATGACCTTCGGCGATGGAGCCAAGCTGTCGAAAGCGCTTGATCTGCTCAATGGTCATGTCCGCATAGCCCGTGAGATGCAGCACGGAGTAAAGGAACATCGAGCCATGACCGGCGGACAGTACGAAGCGATCGCGATCCGGCCAGTTGGGCATGGTTGGATCGTACTTCAAAAACTGGGTGAACAGCACAGCGCCCACGTCGGCCATGCCCATTGGCATGCCTGGGTGGCCTGAATTCGCCGCCTCCACAGCATCCATAGACAGAGCGCGGATGGCGTTGGCCATATCTTTGAGCGATACATCGCCTTCGGTAAGCGGCGGCGCTGCTTCAGCTTTTGCTAAATAACTCGTCATGCTTCTTCCTTAATGCGCGCGCCGTTTCTGTTCGACCAGTTTCATAATCATCGGCGTCAATATCAGTTGCATCGCCAGATCCAGCTTGCCGCCGGGGATGACGATGGAGTTGGCGCGGGACATGAAACTGTCGTGTATCATGGCCTGCAGATAGGCGAAATCGATGCCGCGCGGATTTCTAAAACGGATGACCACCATGGATTCGTCGGGCGTAGGGATCCAGCGCGACACGAACGGATTCGATGTGTCAACGGTTGGCACGCGCTGGAAATTCACGTCAGTTTCCGAAAATTGCGGGCAGATATAGTTCACATAATCCGGCATGCGCCGCAAAATCGTGTGCGTCACCGCTTCTGTTGAATAGCCGCGCATATCGCTGTCGCGGTGAATTTTCTGTATCCATTCCAGATTTATCACAGGCACGACGCCGATTTTCATGTCTGCATACTGCGCGATATTGAGCGTTTTCGTTACGACAGTGCCATGCAGTCCTTCATAAAACATAAGGTCGGTTTTCTCGGGGAAATCGCCCCATTCGGTGAATGTTCCGGGCGGCGCGCCGTACTTTGCCGCCTCAGCCGCGTCGTGCACATACCTGCGGGTGCGGCCCTTGCCAGTGTGACTATACTGCCGGAATGTCGCCTCCAGTTCTTCGAGCAGATTGGCCTGCGGGCCGAAATGGCTGAAGTGGTTGTTGCCGTTCGCCTCTTCCTCAAGCATCACCCGCTTCATTTCCGTCCGGTCGTAGCGGTGGAATGCGTCGCCCTCAATATCGGCGGGAATAACTTTCTCGCGCCTGAAAATTGCATCGAACGTATTCTTAACCGACGTTGTGCCAGCCCCGGAAGACCCTGTAACCGAAATAATAGGATGCTTCACCGACATTAAGTTTGAACCTACGTTCTAAACAACCCGCGCCTAACGAAAAGTGGTGAATTTTCGCCCATGGCTGGCGGCGTGGTATGGTAATGGCCTGCCTCAGCTACTTCATTACGGGAGCCAAAAATTAACGGCGTGCGCTGATGCAGCGATGTAGCGCGCACATCCATAACCCGGCATGTTCCATCTATACACGACCCGCCCGCCTGTTCGATAATCATGGCGATGGGCGCGCCCTCGTAGAGCAGCCGAAGCCGTCCGTCGCGATATCCTTTGCGCGCGTCGCCGGGATAGAGATAGATGCCACCTCTTGTCAGAATGCGGAATGCGTCGGCGACGAGCGAGCCAATCCAGCGCATGTTGAAATCCACCTTGCGCGGTCCGTCGGCGCCGAGCTTTAAATCCGCGATGTAGGATTGCATGGGCGCGTCCCAGTGACGGAAATTGGAGCTGTTGACGGCATACTCGCGCGTTTCTGGCGGGATAATCACATTGGCCTTGGCCAGCCGCCATTCGCGCGTCTCTGGATCGACCCAGAAAATCTGCGTGCCTGCGCCGACGGTTAGCACCATTGCGGTTTGTGGGCCATAAACGATGTAACCTGCCGCCAGTTGCGCCGTGCCGGGCTGCAGAAGCGAACCGGGGCCAGCAGCGGGCAGGATGGAGAAAATTGTACCGATGGACACGTTAGTGTCGATATTGGACGAACCGTCTAGCGGATCAATATTAACAGCGAGCGGTGCGCTAGCGTTGAGCGTTATGGCGGCTTCGTCTTCCTCAGACCCAACAAACGCGACCGGCGAAAGCGTGAGCGCCTCAAGCACCATTTGGTTCGTCAGAAAATCGAGCTGCTTCTGGCTATCACCATCAGCATGCGCGCCCAGAACCTGGGCCATTTGCCCTGCCAGCGGGCCTTTGGCGATCAGCGCTGCGATTTTTAGGCCAGCGTCAGCGAGCGCGGACACCGTATGCAAGACCGCGAGGCGTTGGGCGTCGCTTCCCGCCCAGTTCGACAGATAGACATTCAAATTCGGAAAACCGGTCATGTTGTCCTGAGCTTCCCTAGTAAGTTGTGAAAGAAACCTGTAACCAAGCTAAATAACCGAGCCAAGCCAATCTTCCAATATTCATTTTCTTTTATGATCCATGGAATGGCGAGATAAGCAAATGTGAAAAAATTACAAATGGCATTAAACTTCTCTAAATATAGCTCATGAGAAACATAACTCTTAAACAGCTCCGGGCATTAGCGGCAGTTATAAAAAGCGGTTCCATGACGGGCGCCGCGCGCGAACTTAACGTCACGCCCCCCGCCATTACCATCCAGATGCAGCTTCTGGAAGCGGCAATTGGCATGTCGCTCATCGAGCGCTCGGGCGATGGCCCGCTGGCGACCCAGGCCGGCGAAAAGGTGCTGCTTGCCGCCCAGCGTATCGAGGCGGCGCTTGCCGATTGTGAGCAGGAACTGGCGCTTTTGAAAGGCCTGAAGGGCGGAAAGGTGCTGGTCGGCGTTGTCAGCACGGCGAAATATTTCGCGCCTCGGGCACTGGCGGCATTTCAAAAACTACATCCGCTCATAGAGGTGCGCCTCAGCGTCGGCAATCGGGGCGAAACCATTCGCGCGCTGCAGAACTTCAGCATCGATGTCGCCGTCATGGGGCGACCGCCCGAGTCGCTCGACGTGCAGAAGGAAATCATCGGTTTGCATCCGCATATCATCGTGGCGCCGCCTGACCATGCACTCATCAAGAAAAAGCGCCTAACGGGCAAAGAACTGGTTTCCGAGATTTTCCTCATGCGAGAGGATGGCTCCGGCACGCGCGCGCTGATGGAGAAATTCTTCCGCGATCTGAATTTCAAGCCGCGTATCGGCATGGAGATCGGTTCGAACGAGACCATCAAGCAGGCTGTCATGGCGGGGCTTGGCATCTCCTTCATTTCCGCGCACACCGTCGCGGCGGAGATTGGCGACAAACGGCTGGTGCAGTTGCAGGTTGAGGGTTTGCCCCTTATGCGCGAATGGTATGCGGTGCGCCGCAGTGAGAAACGGCTGCTGCCCGCCGCCGAAGCTATGTGGCTTTTCCTGACATCGCAGGGCGCGCACTTTCTCCCCGATGCACCCGGCATGCGCACCGCAACAGCTTAAGGCCGCAAAATAACACGGATACGGGCGTAACCTGCACCTGCATAGGCTAATCTGCTGATTCGGCGGCTTGGCGTTTGGCCGTTCATAAAACTGGAAAACTCATGAAAGACGATAAGCAGCGCACAATTTACCTCAAGGATTACCGGCTATCGGACTACCTAATCGACGCCGCCGGGTTCGATATTGCGCTGCACGCTACGCAAACCCGGGTTACATCGACGTTGAGTCTGAGACGCAATCCAGCCGCCGGGGAAAAACCCGGAGCTTTGGAGCTGAATGCTGAAAATCTTGTAATTGAAAGCATTCATATTAATGGCGCGCCGGTAAGCCCTCCCGTTTATCAAATTGACGCGGCATGGTTGACAATTCATGAGCCGCCATCATCGCCTTTTGTCCTGACGATCGTCTCTGTATGCGATCCACAATCGAACAAGGCGCTATCGGGGCTTTACCTCTCGCGCGGCATTTACTGCACGCAGTGCGAGGCCGAGGGCTTCCGGCGCATCGCGCCCTATCTCGACCGGCCGGATGTGCTGGCCAAATTTCGCGTGCGTCTGGAGGCGGACAAAGCCGAGGCGCCGGTGCTGCTTGGCAACGGCAATCTGATCGAGTCTGGCGATCTGGAGGGCGGGCGCCATTACGCCGTCTGGGACGACCCGCACCCCAAGCCATCCTATCTGTTCGCGCTTGTTGGCGGCAATCTCGCGCATATTCGCGACGAGTTCAACACGGCGTCAGGCCGCAAAGTCGATCTGCGCATTTATGCCGAACTGGGCAAGGAGGAGCGGTGCTGGTGGGCGATGGACAGCCTGAAGCGCTCGATGGCGTGGGATGAGAAGCGGTTCGGGCTTGAATACGACCTCGATATTTTCATGATCGTCGCCGTGTCCGATTTCAACATGGGCGCGATGGAGAACAAGGGCCTTAACATCTTCAACGACAAACTTATTCTCGCCGCGCCCGAAACCGCCACGGATAGCGATTACGAGCACATCGAGGCCGTTGTCGCACATGAATATTTCCACAACTGGACGGGTAACCGCGTCACCTGCCGCGACTGGTTTCAGCTTTGCCTGAAAGAGGGGTTGACGGTGTTCCGCGATCAGGAATTCACCTCAGACGAGCGATCCCGCGCAGTGAAGCGCATTGGCGATGTGCGGCTTTTGCGCTCCCGGCAATTCCCCGAGGATAGCGGACCGCTGGCGCATCCCGTGCGCCCGGACTCGTTCATTGAGATCAACAATTTCTACACGCTCACTGTTTACGAAAAAGGCGCCGAACTTTGCCGGATGCTGCAAACCTTGGTTGGCGTTGAGGGCTTCCGTAAAGGCATTGACCTCTATTTCGAGCGGCACGACGGACAGGCGGTGACGGTTGAGGACTTTATCGCCGCGATGGCGGACGCCAATAACGCCGATCTTGGTCAGTTCAAGCTTTGGTACAGCCAGGCTGGCGCGCCTGAGCTGAACGCGCGCTTCACCTATTCCGCCGCCAAGCAAACGGCGCGCTTAACGCTCACGCAAACGCTTAACGCATCGCCCGGACAAACGAAGAAGAAGCCCCAGCAAATTCCAGTAAAACTAGGGCTTGTTGGCAAAAACGGGGATGATTTGCCGCTGCGGCTTGAAGGCGGTGGTATCGTCGAAAACAGTTTGATACAGCTACGCAAGAGGCGTGAGACTTTCATCTTTGAAGGCTTAACCGAGCGGCCGACGCTGTCGCTGCTGCGAGATTTCTCGGCGCCGGTCAAGCTTACCACCGACCTGAAAGACGCCGACCTGCTGTTTCTGATGGCGCATGACTCCAACGCCTTCAATCGCTGGGAGGCGGGGCGCACGCTGGCGATGCGGCTTCTCATTACAGCCGCCACCGGTTTGGCGCCGAAGTCGAAAATGCAAAGCGCGTTCATCGAAGCCTTGGGCAAAACGCTTGCTGACGAAAGCCTTGACCCGGCATATCGCACGGCTTTCGCCACTTTGCCTTCGGAACTCGATGTGGCTTCCGCCATTGGCCACAACGTCGATCCGGAGGCGATTCACACCGCTAGACAGGCGTTTCGCGCGAAAATCGGCAAAGTCCTGGCCGCGCCGCTAATCAGCCTTTACGAAACTTTGGCCGCTATACCCGGCGAGACATATTCGCCGGACGCGGCAAGCGCAGGCGCCCGGGCCTTGCGCAATACGGCCCTCAGCTATCTCGTTGCAGGCGGCGGTAAGAGCGGGCTGAAAATGGTGAAAGCTTACTACGACACCGCGCGTAATATGACCGACACAATGGCGGCGTTGAGCATCCTGTCCAACGAGGAAACGGCTGCAAGCAAAGCCGCATTCGCGGATTTCTACGACCGTTGGAAAGACGATCATATCGTCATCGACAAATGGTTTGCCATGCAGGCTACGTCGCACGCCGCGAATGCCGTATCGCGCGTCCGCAAACTTACGCAGCACCCACTGTTCAACATCACCAACCCAAACAAAGTCCGCTCGGTTTATGGCGCGTTTGCTCATGGCAACCAGGTGCGCTTCAACGATGCGAGCGGTGAGGGTTACGCTCTCCTTGCCTCGGCGATTCTCGAACTCGACGGATTTAACCCGCAGGTCGCCGCGCGCATGGCTGGCGCATTCGAGAACTGGCGCATGTTTGAGCCGGGGCGTCAAGCGCTGGCGCAGAAAGCCATTCAATCCATCGCGGCAAAGCCCGGCCTGTCGCCGGATACCGACGAAATTGTGAGTAAAATCCTGAGTTAGATCGCTCCGGCTACGCTTCCGCTAGACTGTGCTTGATTCGATTATACGATCAGGCGGCATGGCCATTAACAACAGCGACAATGGATGCGACGGCGCCCGGCGCAAGGCGAAGGTCTGGCGCGTTGGCGCAGCCTGCCTGTTCGCTGGCGCATCGGCGGCAGCCCCCGTCCTGATTGCGCAAAGCCTCACCACAATTGACCCTTGGGTTCTAACGGCAATCTGGTTTGCGGCGTTCGCTCTAGGCGCGCTCTGTCTCAGGCTTGTATCCAGCCCCGCAAGCCAACCGCCGGACGGCCGAGCCGTGGAGTTTTACGGCAACGCCGCGCTCAAGCATTTCGGCGCGTGGATGTGCCGTTGGGAATTAATGAGCGGCGCTATGCAACTCCCGCCAGACGTCATCGCGAAGCTTAACCTCAAGCCCCGCAGCGATGACGGGTCAGTCCACTACCGGCAGTTCCGCGAGTATATCCGGCCGGGCGACGATCTTTACGCCGCGCTGACACAAGCGCTAAAAGCTGGCCAAGACAGCCTCCAGGTGGATTTGCTGTTAACCCTGCCGCGCGGCAAATGGCTCACCGCAGCGGTCGAGGGGCGCATCCTGCGTGACGAGGCTGGCAAGGCAAAATCTCTCATCTTCCTTCTTATCGAGCGCGGCGGCGCCGTTCAAAACACCGGACTGCCAGCCAAATTGCTGCCCATGGTCGATTCGTTCCCGGAGGCGTTTGCCGTTTGGGACGAGGAAGATAGGCTGACGGTTTGCAACGCGAAGTTTCGCAGTCTTTATGGCCTGAACGAGAGGGACGTAAAAGCTGGCGCAACGTTTTACGCCATCGCGGCGCTTTGCAGTGAGCCGCTGCTTCAAGGGCCGCTAAACCGGGAGGGGCAGAAGAAGACTGGCCCGAGAAGTTACATGGAAAGGCTGTCTTCGGGCGTTTGGGTGCAAATAAGCGAACGCTACGTGCCGGGTGTTGGCTTCATCAGCCTTGCGACAGACGTAACCGCGCTGAAGACGAGCGAGCAGCGGTTGACAGAGCGCGAGCGTGAGTTGAAAGCCTCGGTCAGCGATCTCGAATCCTCCCGCCATCAGCTTCAGCACCAAACGCGCCAGCTGGTCGATCTCGCGGAGAAATACGCGAATGAGAAAAACCGCGCGGAGGCTGCCAATCGCTCCAAATCGGAGTTTCTCGCCAACATCAGCCACGAACTGCGCACGCCGCTTAACGCCATTATCGGTTTTTCCGAAATGATGGCGCAGGAAATGTTCGGGCGCATCGGCAACAAAAAGTATGTCGAGTACGCCGGGGATATTCACAAGAGCGGGGAGTATCTGCTCGACGTCATCAACGACATTCTCGACATGTCCAAAATCGAGGCGGGCCGCATGGCGTTGGTCATGGAGCAGCTTCTATCTGGCGATATCGTTGAAGAAAGCTTCCGCGTGGTTGCGCAGACAGCAGAGCGTCGTCACATTGCCCTTAGCCATGCTGGCGCGAAATCCATTGAAATTATGGGCGACCGCCGCGCCCTTAAACAGGTCGTCATCAACCTGCTATCGAACGCGATCAAGTTCACGCCGGTTGGCGGCATGGTAAGCGTGCGCGCCTATCGTTATAAAGGCACCGTGCGTATCGCCATCACCGATACCGGCGTCGGCATTCCGAAGCCGGATATCGCGCGGCTTGGCCGGCCTTTCGAGCAGGTGGAAAACCAGTTCGCCAAAGTTCACAAGGGCACGGGTCTAGGGCTTGCCATTTCCCGATCGATCGTGGAGCTTCACGGCGGTCGACTTGAGATTAAAAGCCGCGTTGGGGAAGGCACCACTGTGACATGCATACTGCCAGCAATGCATAACAGCGAGATGCAGGAAAGCGAGGCTGCATGAACCGCTAAGGATTTGGCTTTTATTCGACACAGTGTTCGGGTTAAATCTTGCTCTCACAAGCAAAATCCCGGATAACGCGAAGCATGGTCACTCAATCGCCAGGTGAAATATCTTTGTCTCCCGCCTCAGAGCCACTCGTACATAGCTTAGCGGTCGAGCGCACATCAACGATCTTTTCCCGGCTGATACGGGAGAACATTGCGCCTCAGGTCGAGGTGCGGAACATCGTGAATGGGCTGAAGGATCGCAGCTTTGGCGTGCTAATGATTATGTTTGCCATACCTAACGCTGTCATTCCAGGCATTTCCTTTATCCTCGGCGCGCCTATTGTGCTCTTCGCGCTTCAGATCGTCTGGGGCCGCAAGCAGCCGTGGCTGCCGGAGTTCATGCTGAAGCGCAAACTCAGCCAGGAGCTGTTCACCGCCATTTCTCGGCGCGTGTCGAAGTTTCTTGTTTGGACGGAGAGATGGCTGAAGCCGCGCTGGCTCTGGATGTCAAGCCGCACCGCGCAAATTATCCTCGGTTTTTATCTCGCCTTTATCGCGATTATTCTGATGGCGCCGATCCCGTTCGGCAACGCCCTCCCCGCTTTCGGAATTGCGTGCATTTCGGCCGGATTGATTGAAAAGGATGGCGTCGCAATTATGCTCGGCGTGGTGCTCGGCGCTCTCGGTACGATTTACATCCTCGGTTCCGTCGGCGCGGTGATATTCGGAGTCTTAAAGCTTTTGGGGTTCTCGTAATCCGGCCTGGTGGCAACACTTGCGGCGCGGGTTTGCCATTTGGCAGTGTCATCGTTGACCGTGTCTGCGGAAGGGTCTAATGGCGGGAGGACTATCGCCCCGCGCCCTCCGGAGAATTCATGATGGAAAACTACCTGCTTGCCGCCCTGCTTGGCGTGATCGAGGGGTTGACGGAATTCCTGCCGGTGTCCTCAACGGGCCATCTTATTTTGTTTGTCGATTTGCTAGGCTTTAAAGCGCCGCCGGGACAAACCTTTGAGGTGATGATTCAGCTCGGGGCCATCCTCGCGCTGGTCGTGCTTTATTTCCGCAAAATTTGGCAAACGCTGACCGGTTTGCCCAGCGATCCGGCCGCCCGCCGCTTCGCTACAGTCATCGTCGCCGCTTTTATTCCCGCCATGATTTTGGGCGCGGCGTTTCACAGCCAGATTAAAGCAGTGTTGTTTTCGCCGGTGGTGGTCGCCATAGCGCTCATCGTAGGTGGCGTTGTGATATTGATCGTCGAACGCATACAGAAGCGTGTGCTTTATCAGACTGTGGATGACGTGCCCGTGCGCACTGGCTTTCTAGTGGGTCTCGCGCAGGCGATGGCGCTGGTGCCGGGCGTTTCGCGTTCGGGCGCCACGATCATCGGAGGGCTTCTGCTGGGCCTTGAGCGGCGGGCGGCTGCGGAATTTTCGTTTTTCCTGTCGATGCCCACAATGGGCGCCGCGTTCGCCTATGACGCTTACAAGAACCGCGATCTCTTAAGCTTCGACGATGCCGGGGTGATAGCAGTCGGCTTCATTGCCGCGTTTATCGCCGCATTGCTCGTCGTCAAGCCGTTCCTTGCCATTGTGAGCAATATTGGGTTTGCCCCGTTCGCCTATTACCGCATCGCGCTCGGCGCGCTCGTTCTTGGGCTTGTCTACAGCGGCGCGGCTGTCGCCTAGAAAGTTGCGTAGGCGGCGGGCAAGCTCATCTTTGTCTCTGATTTCGCATTCCCAGACAACGAGCGACGCCCAGCCCATTTGGGTCAACTGAGCCGCAGTTACGGCGTCGCGGGTTTTATTGCGGGCGATTTTGGCGCTCCAATAGTCCGCGTTCTGCTTTGGCGGACGGGCGCCACGGGGGCAGTCATGTCCGTCCCAGAAGCAACCATGAACAAGCACAACCTTCCTGCGCGAGCGGAAGACGATATCCGGTTTGCCCGGCAGATCGCTTGCATGAAGACTATAGCGATGCCCTAAGGCGTATATAAGCCGACGCACAACCATCTCCGGTCGCGTGTTTAGGGATTTCACAGTGCGCATCGTTTTCGAGCGCAGCGCTTTTTTGTCCGGCGCGGTTTTTGTTTGCATCACCAATCCGAGGGTTGAGCGCACGGACGCTCGTTACTTTAAAGCCATCAAGACAAAATGGCACACCGCATGCGTTTACGACATGTGGGCTATGACGTCGTCGACGTTTGCTACGCGACCTTTCACCAGCCATATCAATGAAATGATAACGACCATGACACAAAGCCGGGAAGGGGATCGCATGTATGAATCTCAGATCTGGGGAGGAATGGTACGGAAAATGTGGCCGACGGAGCTGGAAAAATTCCGCGACCACCTGCTCAGACTGGATAAGGAAAGCCGCCGACTTCGTTTCGGCATGCCAGCCTGCGATGATTTTATCCGCGACTATGCCGATCGCACCAGCAGCTTGAATAGTTTGGTCTACGGTTACTACCGCGATGGCGTGATGCGCGGCGCGGCGGAGATGCGTCAGATTGGAGAAGGCTTCTCTACGACCGCAGAAGGCGCTTTTTCAGTCGAGAGCGATTACCAGGATCGCGGAATAGGATCAGAGCTTTTAGGCCGTCTCGTGCGCTCGGCGCGCAATCGAGGCATTTCCCGGCTATACATGAACTGTTTGGCGGAGAACCGTAAAATGCAGCGCATCGCCAAAAAATTTTCGGCTGAACTGCACTTCGATCATGGCGAGGTAGAAGGGCGTGTGCTTCCTGCGATGCCGACCTATCTGTCACTTTGGAATGAGGTGATGGACGATAGCCGAGGGTTTGTAATGGCCGTTCTCGATTTTCCCCTAAGCCTTAGACCCGCAGCTTAACCGGATAGCTCTCAGTCGCGGGAAAACGGCTTGATGTACGCCTGCTTTGTAACCGGCTCGGGAGAAATGCGGGATGTTTCCGGCAAGTATTACACTCTGTAAACCGCCGAAGAACTGCTCGTTATTTTCGAGCAGCAGCCCCGTTTGAAGTTCGCATCAATGCCACACAAAGTGACAAACGAGTTCGGAGATCCCCAGATTTTGTTTCGCATTTTTGCATCTAAAAATAACACCATAATGAATTAGAGGACGTTTCTTTTAACGCCGGATAACGATCCGCGTTGCGCCGCGTCCATAGGACTGAACGAGCGAATAAAATTCACGTGCGCTCTCCGGATGCAGTCGAATGCAGCCATGCGAGGCTGGTCGCCCAAGTGCCCGAACTTCGTAAGTTCCATGGATTGCGTAACCGCGATGGAAAAACACGGAATATGGCATCGGCGCTCCGCCATAACGGCTTGAACGGTGATTCCGGCTTAGAAACTTGGGGCGAAAAGAACCTACTGGCGTGTTGTACCCGCCCCGTCCGGTGGAAATCGACCACGAATACGCATAGGAACCGTTCACATAAACGGTCATCACCTGTTGCGATTTATCGATTTCCGCGACGACGCCAGCCGAAGCGGCGCTGCTGAGCAGACTGGCTATTACAACAAGGGCAAGACGATACATCGGTACTTTCTCCATGTACGAAACTGGTATAATTATAAGCTTACTTTCGAGGTGTTTTAAAAAGATGAATGCAATACAAACCAACAGATATCTGTAGTCCCCTGATTACCTGTTAATCCAACAATTGTGCAGTGTCCGGCTGTTGAAATCATTATCAAATCGTGGTGATCTCGAATTGCTACCTCAAGTCGCAGCTTATAGTAATGAACAGCGTCAGAACTGATTTATGGAAACATTAGAATGCAACATCAATTAGCTTTCACTCTGGTTATGTTATTTGCCGTGTTTGCCGCGAGTTCTGACGGGTTGAACGGAGCGGAGAAAATCACACCAAAAGCAGCCGCGCAGGCCCTTAAACCTGTTCCCGCACGCGAGCTGTTTGGCCGTATAGCGCAGGCCGTACCCATGACGGCGCGCTCGATTGGCGGCTATGCGCGCGGATGTATGGCGGGCGGCAAAATGCTGCCTGTGAACGGCCCCGCCTGGCAGGCCATGCGTCTCTCGCGCAATCGCAACTGGGGGCATCCGCTGCTGGTAAAATATGTGGAGCGCCTGGCCACAGACGCCCGACAGCTTGATGGCTGGCCGGGGCTGCTGGTCGGCGATATGGCGCAACCCATGGGCGGGCCGATGCTGACTGGGCACGCCAGCCACCAGATTGGCCTGGACGCAGACATCTGGCTTAAGCCCATGCCGCCGAAAGAACTCACACGCGAAGAGCGGGAGAATATCTCCGCTGACTCCATGCTGGGCGATGACAAACTCACCATCAATGGCAAGCTCTGGACGCCGGGACATGTCAAACTCTTGCGCCGTGCGTCACTCTATCCCGAGGTCGCCCGTATTTTCGTACACCCGGTCATCAAAAAAGCGCTATGCGGCGCGGCTGGCGATGATAGGGGCTGGCTCGGCAAAATTCGCCCCTGGTGGGGGCACCATTATCATTTCCATGTTAGGCTCACTTGTCCGGTGGGTAATACGGGCTGCATGAACCAGCCAGCTCTCGGAAGTGACGATGGTTGCGGCGTCGAACTCGACAACTGGTTCAAGCTGCTGACGCGGCCTCCCGCCCCGCCTGACCCTAATCAGAAACCGCCCAAGCCTAAGCTGCCGCTCACCCTCGCTGACCTTCCAGCGGATTGCGCCAAGCTTATTGGTGCTCCCGTGCAGGCTAGTGAGGCGCCCGCCACAGCCGACATAGAGCAGCCGGAGGATGCCAAACCCACCGCCACTGGCGAGTGAAAGTAGTGTCTGTCGGGAAGAATTTATATAGGCTTTACAGCAAACGCAGCCTGCATTTCATCGAGAACGGATTGTATCGCCCTGGCCGGGTCTGGGCTTTGCGTGATGGGGCGTCCAATTACCAGATAGTCGGCGCCAGCGCAAAGCGCCTCGGATGGCGTCATGACGCGAGACTGGTCGCCGGTGTCCGCTCCGGTCGGCCTGATGCCTGGGGTGACGATGAGGAAATCGCGGCCGAAGCGTTGCTTCAGGGCTGCGGCTTCCCAGGGTGAGGAGATCACGCCGTCAAAGCCCGCATCGAACGCCAGTTGCGCCCGTTGTAACGCCAGTTCTTCCGCCGTCGCCAGATGCCCCTGTTGGGCAAGGTCATCAGCGCTGAGGTTGGTTAGCACGGTAACGCCGAGCAATTTTAGATTTGAGCCTTCGCGGCCTCGCACCGCTGCCCAAAGCGTTTTTATATCGCTTGCATGAACCGTCAAAAACGTGGCTCCAATTGCCGCTACACTGGCGCAGGCGCGCTCTACTGTATGGCCAATGTCGAGCAGCTTGGCGTCGAGAAAAACTTCGCGGCCTGCCGACACTAGCTCGGCGACGAGAGGCAATCCGCCTGCATAAATCAGCTCCAGCCCGATTTTATAGACGATGGGCGGAGCGCCGATCCGCATGATGAATTCCGAAGCGGCTTTTGGCGATGCAAAGTCGATAGCGAGAATAAGCCGGGTTTCTGCGTTTATGGTCGCGCCGGTTTCCACAAGCTTAAACCGCAAGGCGTTCCGACGTGGCGATGAGCTTTGTCACGACCTTTTTCAGCATCGCCGCCATGCGCTCATCTTTAAGTGCGCCATTGTCGTCAAACGCCTGCATCGCGCCCGGTAAAGCAATCTGATCGGGAATCACGAATGCGCCTAGCCCAAGCTCAAACACTTGCCTAAGCGCGATAAGACCACGCATGCCGCCATAACCACCGGGCGACGCGGCGCCAAACGCGAAAACGAGGTTCTTGTACGCGGCGAGCGGCTCCTCGCCCGCTACTTTCACATGAGACACCCAGTCGATGGCGTTTTTCAGGAATGGCGACATGGACGCATTATATTCAGGGCTTGCGATGAAAATGGCTTGGTGCGCCTGAAATATCGCCTTCAAGGCGATCGCCGGCGCGGGCGGGCCATCACGTTCCTCCAGATCGCCGTCGTAAAGCGGCATGATGTAATCGCGCGGCTCCAGGACAGTCACTTCCGCACCCGCCTCCGTTGCAATGGCGCCCGCTGCGTGCGCCAGTTTCCGGTTGTAGGACGCGGCGCGCGTGCTGCCCGCCAGGCATAAAAATTTCACCGGCTGCGCCATAGGGATCCTGCTAAGTTTGCGCTGGTAAAGCTGCACCTAGGTTTAGTCGCTTTTTTGAACGCCGTCCCAGAACACTTTGATGCGGTTCAGAAAGCCTTCAGCCTCGGGATTGTTCTCGCTGGTGGATGCTTTCTCGAACTCGCGCAGAAGCTCTTTTTGCTTGCGCGACAGGTTTTGCGGCGTCTCCACCTCGACCTGAACATTGAGATCGCCCACGATCTTCTGCCTCAGCACCGGCATGCCCTTGCCGCGCAGACGGAACTGCCGCCCGCTTTCGGTGCCCTCCGGGATTTTCACCTTGGCGCGCCCGCCATCGATGGTCGGAACCTCGATCTGGCCGCTAAGCGCCGCTGTAATCATGGTGATCGGTACCCGGCAGAACAAATCAGCTCCGTCGCGCTGGAAAATCTCGTCTGACGCGATGGAGAGAAAAATATACAGATCGCCGCCGGGGCCGCCGCGCATGCCAGCCTCTCCTTCGCCCGCCAGCCGGATGCGTGTTCCGTCCTCAACGCCCGCCGGTATGGTAACGGACAATGTGCGGTCGCGGTTGACACGGCCAACGCCGGCGCAAGTGCGGCAGGGGTTTTCGATAACCTCGCCGCGTCCCTGACAGGCCATACAGGTGCGCTCAATAGTAAAAAAGCCCTGGCTGACGCGGATTTTGCCGTGTCCGCCGCACGTTGTGCAGGCCGTCGGCCTTGAGCCTGCTTCCGCGCCAGCGCCGGTGCAGCTTTCGCAAACAACGGAGCCGGGCACGCGGATGTGTGCAGTTTTGCCAGCGAAGGCGTCTGCCAGCGAAATTTCCAGGTTGAAGCGGATATCCTGGCCGCGTTCGCGCGAGCCGCGGGTTCGTCCCCGCCGACCTCCCATAAATTCGCCGAATAAATCGTCGAAAATATCGGACATCGAAGTGGCGAATTCATTGCCGAAGCCGTGTGGTCCCGCAGCTCCGCCATGACCTTCAAACGCCGCATGACCATACTGATCGTATGCCGCACGCTTTTGCGGATCTTTCAAAATTTCGTAGGCTTCGTTGACTTCGATGAAACGTTTTTCCGAGTCGCCGTCCCCAGGATTTCGGTCGGGATGATATTCCTTGGCGAGGCGGCGAAAGGCGTTCTTTATGTCCTGGTCGTCCGCGCCTTTGACTATACCTAGAGTCTCGTAATAATCACGTTTCATATTTTTCGCGGGCCAATTCTTTTACATAAAACGCAAGCAAAGCTGCAACGAATTGATAGTCCTACGCAGCTAAGACAAAGCCCAGCATAATACCGGGCTTTAAAAACAACTTAGCTTTGTATGGTCAACCTTCATAAAACTGGCATATAGTGAGCAACTGCGGAAGATGCTGGTCACTTCGGTGATTAACCTTGCGAGCGCTTCCGGTCATCGTCCTTCACTTCCTCGAAGTCGGCGTCGACTACACGATCTTCAGTCGCACCGCTTTCCGCTGGCTTTGGCTCGGTGTCCCCGGTCTGGCGATACATTGCCTCTCCGAGTTTCATCGCAGCGCGTCCAAGCTCTTCGGATTTGGCGGCGATTTTGTCCTTGTTATCGGTGTCCATGACGCCACGCAGCTCGGTGATAGCCGTCTCTACAGCAATGCGGTCAGCCTCCGAGATTTTATCGGCGAGATCGCGAAGGGTTTTCTCGCTGGAATGAATCAGCGCTTCACCCTGGTTTTTAGCTTCGACAAGCTCGCGTTTTTTCTTGTCGTCGGCGGCGTGGGTCTGCGCCTCCTTCACCATGCGCTCGATATCGGCATCCTGAAGACCGCCCGAGGCCTGAATGCGGATCGATTGCGCTTTCTGCGTCGCCTTGTCCATCGCGGACACGTTCACGATGCCGTTGGCGTCGATGTCGAAAGTCACCTCGATCTGAGGCACGCCACGCGGCGATGGGGGGATGCCGACAAGATCGAACTGACCAAGCATCTTATTGTCCGCCGCCATTTCACGCTCGCCCTGGAAGACGCGGATCGTTACCGCATTCTGGTTATCCTCGGCGGTGGAGAACACTTGGCCCTTTTTTGTTGGGATCGTCGTGTTGCGGTCGATGAGGCGCGTAAACACGCCGCCAAGCGTCTCGATGCCAAGTGACAGGGGCGTCACGTCGAGCAGCAGCACATCCTTAACGTCGCCTTGCAGCACGCCAGCCTGAATGGCGGCGCCCATGGCAACCACTTCGTCCGGATTGACGCCCTTGTGCGGCTCCTTGCCGAAGATGTTTTTCACGGTCGCCGCGATTTTCGGCATGCGGGTCATCCCGCCGACAAGCACGACCTCATCAATTTCCGCCGCTTTCAGTCCAGCATCTTTAAGCGCGGCTTGGCATGGCTCAATAGTTTTCTGGATCAGGTCGTCAACCAGGCTCTCCAGCTTGGCGCGGGTCAGTTTCATGGTTAGATGCTTAGGCCCGGTCTGGTCGGCGGTGATAAACGGCAGGTTGATTTCGGTTTGCTGGGTTGACGACAACTCGATCTTGGCCTTTTCAGCCGCTTCTTTCAGGCGTTGCAGCGCAAGCTTGTCGCCGCGTAAATCAATGCCATTCTCTTTTTTGAATTCAGCGGCAAGGTATTCCACGAGGCGCATGTCGAAGTCTTCGCCGCCGAGGAACGTGTCGCCATTGGTGGATTTCACCTCAAATACGCCGTCACCAATTTCGAGAATGGAAACGTCAAACGTGCCACCGCCAAGATCGTAAACCGCTATTGTTTTCGATCCCTCGCGCTTGTCCAGGCCATAGGCAAGGGCGGCTGCGGTGGGTTCGTTGATAATGCGAAGCACTTCGAGACCGGCGATTTTACCCGCGTCTTTGGTAGCCTGACGTTGAGCATCGTTAAAGTAAGCGGGAACCGTAATAACGGCTTTGTCTACTTTTTCGCCGAGGTAGGATTCTGCGGTTTCTTTCATCTTCTGCAGAATGAAAGCTGAAATCTGAGATGGCGAATATTTCTTGCCATGAGATTCGACCCACGCATCGCCGTTGTCGCCTTTAACAATTTTATAAGGCACTAGCTTCTGGTCTTTAGCGACCAGCGGATCATCGTACCTGCGGCCGACAAGGCGCTTGATGGCAAAAAATGTGTTTTCCGGATTGGTAACACCCTGACGCTTGGCTGGAAGGCCTATCAGGCGTTCACCCTCGGCTGAAAACCCAACGATTGATGGCGTTGTGCGCATACCCTCCGAGTTTTCAATAACCTTCGGTGCCGCGCCCTCCATCACGGAAATGCATGAGTTTGTGGTGCCGAGATCAATTCCGATTACTTTTGCCATACTATGTATCCCTAATCCAATTTAAGCTGACCGGCCGGACCTTCAAAGACAGCGTCCGGTTTCTGAAAGGTTCTGCAGCTTCCAGCGTGCAAAACCACACATTCCGGTCCCTCAAGACGCCAAGCTATTTCGAAAACATATAGGAGAGGCATAACTTTCGCGCAAGCTGCGCTAATTCCAGACAATCATATTGGTGCAACATTTATGACACTCGCGTCGCCCTAAAGCCGTTCCAGATAAATGTTGCGCGATTTTCGGACAAGAACGGCTCTGTTTATAGTTCTGAAGCCGATCCTGATTTGACGGACTCAATCAAAACAGGATCAGCCTAACAAAATAGGGGTCGGCCTACGTTTGCTTTGTCAGTTTTCGTCATAATCGGCGTATTCCGGATCCTGTGAAACGGCCAAAGGTTTTTCGCTCTGCGCCTGCGCCGCCTGTCCCATCACCGGACGCATAACGGAAGACGACTTTTTCGTGGATAAAACGCTGGTGGTCGCGGTTACCGGACGGATGATCTGGGCGCGTCGAGGTGGCGCTTTCTCCGCCGAGCCGCGCCGTTGCATGTTCAGCACGTTGGCCCCGCGCGCATCGGTTTCATCTTCGCGCTGTAGAGTTTCGGAAATGTCGGTGGTTGGCGCCTCAGTGACTTCTGACAATGACGAGGCGGCCTTCTCTTCTGAGCTGGTTTCTTCACTGCGAGACGCCCGCGTTGGCCCACCTTTAGGAGCCTCAACCCCGGCCTTGGCGACAACCACTGCGGCTGCGCGCAACACACGCTCTCCGAGCATATAGCCTGCCTGGAAGACTTGGACTATAGTTTCAGGCGGCTGGGCCGATGTCGCCACATGCATCATTGCTTCATGCACATGCGGATCGAATTTCTCGCCGACGGGATTAAAGCGCACGATATTCTGACGCTCCAGCACCTTAAACAGTTCGCGTTCAGTGACTTCGACGCCTTCGAGGAGCGTGGAAAGGGCCGGATCATTCGCCACGGCGTCTTTGGGAACGGCGTCGATGGCCCGACGCAAATTGTCGCCGATGCCAATCACATCCTTGGCGAATGAGGATATGGCGTATTTGGCGTTCTCAGCAATCTCTCGCTCGGTGCGGCGGCGCAGGTTAGCCATCTCGGCTTCGGACCGTTTCCAGCTATCTTCAAGCCGGTCTTTCTCGCCCTGGAGGGTTTCAGCGGCTGCTCGCAAGGCGACGTTTTCTGTCGTTAACGCTTCCAGCCGCTCCAGCGTGGCCTGCAACTCAGCGGTGCTGAGCCGCGCCTCATTTTCTAGGTTGGTTTCGACAACATTCTCTACGCTGACAACTTCGTCTTTTTGTAAATTATCTTCGGGGTTCTGCATATCGTTCATTAATGCGCCCTTTCTCCACGGCGAAAAAACGGCTTCTCGTCAGAAGTTTTGCTTGCCTACGGTATCGGCCTGTTTGCAGCATTAATCAAGTCAGGAGGCGCCCCACGAGCCTTGCCGTATAGTCCACCATGGGGATAATCCGGGCATAATTAAGCCTCGTCGGCCCAATCACGCCCAAAACCCCAACAATTTTACTCTCTTCGTCGCGGAATGGGGAAACGATCAGCGAAGAACCCGACAGGGAGAACAACTGATTCTCCGAGCCGATGAATATTCGCACGCCGTCCGCCTGTTCAGCCAACGTGAGCAATTGCACAAGCTCTTTTTTAGACTCGAGATCGTCAAAAAGCATGCGGATGCGGTCAAGGTCTTCTACGGCCTTTAAATCGTCCAGCAAATGCGAACGGCCGCGCACGATGAGGCTCTTATTGTCCTCCCCGCCGCCCGACCACTGCGCGAGGCCTGATTGCACGACGCGAGCCGTCAGATCGTCCAACTCGGCTTTTCTATCCTGCAACTCCTGCTCAATGCGCGCGCGGCTTTCGCCCAGCGTTCTACCTCGCAGCCGGGAATTCAGATAGTTGGACGCCTCGGTGAGCGCCGACGCGGGCAGACCTTGAGGCACCTCCAGAACGCGATTTTCTACAACGCCGTCATCACCCACAAGTACAAGCAGCGCGCGCTGTTCGTCGAGGCTGACAAACTCCAGATGTTTAATGCGCGATATGTGTTTTTCGGATATGACGACGCCCGCGCAACGGGACAGACCAGACAGCATTTCGCTTGCGTCGGACAGCAAATTTCCAGGCTGCATGCCGGTAAATTTCGCGTCGATCTGCGCGCGCTCGATGTCGCTCATTCCGCCGACTTCCAGCAATCCGTCCACGAACATCCGGAGGCCGGACTCAGTCGGCACACGCCCGGCGCTGGTATGCGGCGCATAGATGAGGCCGAGCGCCTCGAGATCGGACATCACATTGCGCACCGACGCGGGAGAAAGCGCCATGGGCAACACGCGGCTAAGATTACGCGACCCTACCGGTTCACCCGTCGCAAGATACGAATCAACAATGTGACGAAAAATTTCCCGGCTGCGCTCGTTTAACGCCAAAAGGCTCCCTGATGCCGAGAGAAGATCAAGCGGCGGGGACAAAAAATCGCTGCGTGGCGACATTTTCGATTTCGGATCAACAGGTTTCATGCTGCGCAATGATATGGGTGTTTGACGAATGTAGTCAAACCATGCGTGGCGCTTTACGAGCCTGACCTGCTTATTTATGATAAGACCGGTAGCGGAGCCGGGCATGGACATTGAAGTTGAAGTCAAAGAGCTAAAGCGGCGCGTCACCGAGCTGGAAAGCGACGCCAAGGGCGAAAAGCTGCTCGTCCGCCGGGTATTCGAGGCCGTGCGCGACAATCAGGAGCACATCCTCGCCGTTTCACGCAAGGTGGACAATCTGCGCGATGACATGGATCAGCGGTTTGAAGGTCTTCAAGCGGAGATGAATGCGCGATTTGAGCTAACGGACAAAAAAATCGATACACTGCGCGAGGATTTGCCTGACATCGTCGCATCCGCCGTCGCCCGCGTGCTTCGCGATGAGAGCAAAGTTTAAGGCGGTGCTTTTTAACCTATCAAACCACTCCGCTATTGATCGCTCACCGCGCCTCACTTAGTGTGCGGCTTCACATTCAAGCCGCCTGGAGCTTTTTGCACAGGCCATTTCACCGGATCGGTTAACGGCATGCGCCCCTCAAAACGCGAATTCGACCATCTTCGCCCGGTCACTATCGAGCGCCACGTTTCGGCGCATGCCGAAGGCTCCTGCCTCATCAAATTCGGCTCGACGCATGTTCTTTGCACCGCCAGTCTGGAGGAGCGCATTCCGCCATGGCTGAAGGGTCAGGGCAAGGGCTGGATAACAGCCGAATACGGAATGCTCCCTCGCGCCACGCACGAGCGGATGCGGCGCGAGGCGACGGCGGGTCATCAATCGGGCCGCACCCAGGAAATTCAGCGTCTCATCGGCCGGTCGATGCGCGCGGTCGTCAACATGGTCGCGCTTGGCGAGCGGCAGATCACCATCGACTGCGACGTCATCCAGGCGGACGGCGGCACCCGCACAGCGTCGATCACCGGCGCATGGGTTGCGCTGTACGATTGCATCGAGTGGATGAAAAAGCGGGAAATGGTGAAGGACGGCGTGCTGATCGACCAGATCGCCGCTATTTCGTGTGGCATCTATAAAGGCCAACCGGTGCTCGATCTGGATTATGCCGAAGACTCCGAAGCCGACGCCGACGCGAACTTCGTCATGACAGGCTCCTCCGCGCTCGTGGAAGTGCAGGCTACCGCCGAGAAAAAAGCGTTTTCTGACGAGGAGTTCGCCGAACTGATGCGGCTCGCGAAAAAAGGCATTAAAGAACTCGTCAGCCTGCAAAAGCTTGTGGTCGGATGATAACGCGCCTCAAATCCGGCGACACCCTCGTGCTGGCCACCCACAATCCGGGCAAGGTCTGGGAGTTTCAGGCGCTATTCGACCCATTTGGCGTGAAACTCGTCGCGGCGGGCGATCTGGGCGTCCCGGAGCCAGAAGAGACCGGCACGACGTTCGAGGAAAATGCCCAATTAAAAGCGGCAGTAAGCGGCTTTGCGACTGGCCTGCCAGCGCTCGCAGACGACAGCGGCATAGAGGTTGAAGATTTGGGCGGCGATCCCGGAATTTATGCCGCGCGATGGGCCGGGCCGACGCGCGATTTCGCCATCGCCATGCAGCGCGTCCAGAACGAGTTAGAGGCGAAGAGCAAAGCGGATGGCCTGCGCCGCGCAACCTTCGTTTGCGTGCTCGCGTTGATGATGCCCGGCGAAAATCCAGTTGTATTCGAGGGGCGCGTGGCCGGCCGCGTCATCTGGCCTCCGCGCGGAAACAACGGCTTCGGCTATGATCCGATGTTCATCCCCGACGGATATGATCTGACATGGGGCGAGATGGATCCTGCGAAGAAATACGCCATGAGCCATCGCGCCGTAGCGTTTGCAAAATTCAAGGCGGCAATTTTAATCCATGACGGCTAACGCGCTCGCGCTTTACATCCACTGGCCCTATTGCGCCGCCAAATGCCCGTATTGCGACTTTAACTCCTACGCCCGCCAGACGGTGAGCGAAGCGCGTTACCTCGCGGCGGTTCTGCGCGAGATCGATCATTACGCGACGCTGGCGCCAAGCCGCACGCTCACCAGCATTTTCTTCGGCGGCGGCACGCCTTCGCTGATGAGCGCGCAGGCGGTGGGCGCCATCCTCGATCACGCGGCTGCCCGCTGGAGCGTTGCGCCCGAGGCGGAGATCACTCTGGAGGCAAACCCGTCGAGTGTAGAGGCGTCGCGCTTTCGCGGCTATCGCGCGGCGGGCGTCAACCGCGTGTCTATCGGGGTGCAGTCTCTGCGCGACGACGCGCTGAAATTCCTCGGGCGCTTGCATAATAGTGCTGAAGCCATCGCCGCTATCGAAATCGCCGCAGCCACATTTGACCGCGTATCGTTCGATCTGATTTACGCGCGGCCCGACCACAAGCTGGCCGAATGGCGAGCCGAGTTAGTGCAAGCGCTGGCGATGGCGCGCGGCCACCTTTCGCTCTACCAGCTCACCATCGAGGAAGGCACGGCGTTCTTCGATCTGGAGCGGCGCGGCCGCTTGCGCGTGCCGGACAGCGATGATGCGGCCGCGCTTTATGAGTTGACGCAGGAGATGTGCGGCGCGGCGGGCCTCCCCGCGTATGAAATCTCCAACCACGCCGCGCCAGGCCAGGAGTCGCGGCACAACCTCACCTATTGGCGCTATGGCGATTACGCGGGGGTTGGCCCAGGCGCGCACGGCCGTCTATCGATTGGCGGCGGTCGAGTCGCATTTTCAGCCGCGCTCGACCCAGCCGAGTGGGTTGATCGCGTCGCACGGCTCGGCCACGGCGAGGCGGACAGGCAACCGCTCGACACATCGGAGCAGGCCGTGGAGATGACGCTGATGGGCATGCGCCTGAATGAGGGGCTAGACCTTGTCGCCCTTGCTCGCGAGACAGGACGTGCTGTCGATCCTGAAGCGATCAAGCTTCTCCGAAGCGATGGCCTGCTGACACTCTCTCCCGGGGGCGATTTTCTCTCAGCCACTGCGCGCGGTATGCTGATGCTGAACCGAATTGTTGCTCACCTATCTGAAAATCTGATGGTCATGCACGCCGCTCCGAAAAAAACCGGCTTCGAAAAGTCCGAAATCCGAGTTTAGAGCAACGTGTGCTAATTCGGAATCAACGTCTTTGCGAGCAAAAAAAGCAATCCAACCTTTTGCGCGTGCTACAGCGATGGATCACCACGTCCTCAACAGCTGCCTCGCGATGACCACTCGCGTAAGATTACACGCACGAAACTTAGCCCGTTCAACAAACCGCGTAACACTTTTCTAAACGGCTCTAATATTGCGCAGGCGCACCGCTAAATGCGCTTGGCGCCGGATCGGCGATTTGTGCGCCATAACGCTGCACTTCAAGCACGGCAAGACCGCGCTCCACGCCGCCATCTGGTCGCAACCGGAACAGGCCGTCAACGCCCGCAAATCCGCTCGCGCGGGTGAGTTCTTGTGGCGAGAAACGTCGCCCCGGCGGGTTGCCGGAAAGCGAAACAGCAAGGCTGACGGCGTCATAGGCAAGGCTGGCAAGGCGAGGCGGAACATCGCTGTAGGTCTCCACGTAGCGCCTGGTAAAATCCTGCCAGCCCTTGGGGTCGGGTGCCGCGTACCACGCGCCGAGAAGCGATTGTTCTTTTCCGGCGCTAGGGAAATCCCATCCAGAGGTTCCCAGCAGTTTCACGTTCGCCGTATCGACGCTATAGTATGGCATTAGAGGAGCAAGGAACGGGAGCGTATCGGTGGCGGCGGGCATGAAAATGGCGTCGATCTGCGCAGGCTCGCCTTTTTTGGCCAGCGCCGCGATCTGTTTGACTGGCTCAAGCATGCCGTTCGCGTCAGGTGGATATTGCTGCGAGGCGATGATCTGACCACCGCTTTCCCGCACCGCGCGAGTGAAAACCTGCTCGACGATACGCCCGTAATCTGTTTGCGGCGTCAGGGTGGCGTAGCGTTTTATGCCGCGCGAAGCTGCATAGGAAACGATTCGCGGCACGTCGCCGCCCGCCAGAAAGCTCAGGAGATACACGCCGTCGCCAGCGACTTTCTGATCGCTGGAAAAAGCGATGACGGGAACACCCGCGCGCTTCGCCTCGGGCGCGACCGCGGCGACCTCGTTGGCGAAGAGGGGACCAATAATAAGCTCGGCGCCCTCGCGAATAGCGTCGCGGGCCGCCGCCTGCGCGCCTTCCGGCGTGCCGCGCGTATCCTTCGAGGCAATCTGCACATTTGGGTTATCAAAATCGAACAGCGCCAGTTCGCCAGCCTGTTTCAACGCTTTCGCAATCTGCTGGGCATTGCCCTGCCCGGTAAGGGGCAGCAGGATCGCGACCTTAACACCTGGCCCGACGCCGCGGGTTCTGCTTTCCGCGCCTGTACTCGAAAGGCTAGCGTCTGGCGCACGGGAACTGTTGATCGAACAGCCCAGTGTGGCCGTTAGCGCCAGCAAACCAGCGGCAACCGTTTTGATCATAGTCTGAAACGTCATCGCCCCGCCCGGACATTTCGATCTGTGAAACATATACTAGCTTTTTCAATATGGCGAAACGATTGTATTGCCTAACAGTTCTTTCTTTTCCTAACGACAAGAGACGTCAAAGCATGCCAGCGGAAAAAACCGGCCAAACGGAAAAAAAACCGCCGACAGTCGGAATGACAGGCGCAATCGTCGCCGCGCTTTATGACCGGTTGGCGAAAGAGCCGCTCGCGCCAGGGCTTTATCTTGTTTCGACGCCCATTGGAAATCTGGGAGATATCAGTCCGCGCGCACTATCAATTCTGGCGCGGGCCAGCGATGTTTATTGCGAAGACACCCGTCATAGCCGCAAATTGTTCGCGGCCTATGGCATTGAGCGCCGTCTTCACGCCTACCACGATCATAGCGACGGCCGCGACCGGCTGCGCATTATTGAGCGTTTGCAGGCGGGCGGCGCTATCGCGCTCATTTCGGACGCGGGCACCCCGCTAATCTCCGACCCGGGTTTCAAGCTCGTGCGCGATACACTCGACGCGGGCGTGCAGGTATTTCCCATCCCCGGCCCTGCCGCCGCCATCGCCGCGCTAACCATGAGCGGCGTCCCTGCCAGCAGATTTCTGTTCGCTGGTTTCCCGCCGCCCAAAAGCGCTGCGCGTGAGGAAACCTTTAGAGAACTGGCGTCCGTGCCCGCTGCGCTGATCTTTTACGAAGCGGCGAACCGCCTGCAGCAGACGCTTGCAGATATGGCGCAGCCGTTCACGGGACGCGACGTCGCCATCGCGCGGGAGATTACAAAGCTGCATGAGGAATTGCGCTGGGGCCGGTTTCCAGAGTTCGCCGCAGAAGATTTCACCGCCTTCGCACGCGGCGAAGCGGTTATTATCGTTGGCCCGCCTGTCGCCGCCGCAGCGCTTGAGGACGAGGAAATCGCCGGGAGACTGGCGGTCGCGCTGAAAGTAATGAGTGTAAAAGACGCTGCGGATACGGTTGCATCGGCGCTTGGTGTAAAACGTAAGCGGGTGTATGATATGGCGACGGAAATGAAGGATAGGGAATGCCGGGAATGAAAGCAGAACGACGGAAAAATTATAAGTCTGGCGTTGACGCCGAGGCGCACGCCGCGCAAACGCTGGCATGTAATGGCTACACCATCCTCAACCGTCGTTATAAAACCCCCGCTGGCGAGATCGATCTGGTGGTCAGCCGTGGCGATGAGCTAGGGTTTGTCGAGGTCAAGAAGCGGCGCAGTCTTGAAGAAGCGGCTTGGTCCATAACGGAGCGCCAGCAGCGGCGCATCATTGACGCCGCGAGTTACTGGATGCAGAATTTCCCCGATCAAGGCGCGCAATCAATCACTTTCGACGCTGTGTTCGTTTGCCCCGGCCAGCCGCCAGAACACGTTGTCGACGCCTTCCGGCTATTTTAAAAGCCCAACAGAAAAACGCCTGTTGAAGGTTTTGCAGGCGTGGCATAGCCTGCCGTCAGGAGGCTCTCATGACGATGAATGTCGCCTTTCAGATGGACGCCATCGAAACGCTGTCGATCAGGGGCGATTCAACCTTCGCCCTGATGCTGGAGACGCAGAAGCGCGGCTTCGGCATGTTTTACTATACTGCTCAGGCCTTGAGCATGCGTGACGGCGTGGTGATTGCGTCCGGTCATACTGTAAAGGTGACTGATGAGCAGGGACGGCATTTCGAGCTTGGCGCTTTAGAAACCCGTCGCCTTGCGGCTTTCGACGCGGTGTTCCTCCGGCAAGATCCGCCCTTTGACATGGCGTATCTAACGACGACATATATGCTAGAGCGCATTCATCCGCAAACGATTGTCGTGAACGACCCCGCCCAGGTGCGCGGGGCGCCCGAAAAACTGTTCGTCACGCAGTTCCCGGACCTCGTGCCGCCGACGCTTATCACGCGCAGTCTGGACGATCTGAAAGCATTCAGGCGCGAGTATCGCGATGTCATCGTCAAGCCGCTTTATGGGAACGGCGGCGCGGGGGTTTTCCGCCTGCTGGAAGCGGACACGAACGCTGGCGCGCTTGTCGAGATGTTTCAGGCGGCGTTCCGCGAACCGTTTATCGTTCAGCAATATCTCCCGCAGGTGCGTGACGGCGATAAAAGGATCATTCTGATCGAGGGCGAGGCGGCGGGCGCCATAAATCGCGTGCCAGCCATCGATGAGACGCGGTCGAATATGCATGTGGGCGGCAGGCCGGAGGCGGTGGCGTTGACGGATCGCGACCGGGAGATTTGCGCGGCGATCGGGCCGGAGTTGCGTCGGCGCGGGCTGATTTTTACCGGGATCGACGTGATTGGCGATTATCTGACCGAAATTAACGTTACCTCACCGACGGGGATTCGTGAAATCGCGCGCTTCGGCGGCGGCAATCTAGCCGCGCAGATCATCAACGCCGTTGAGGCCCGCATCGCGGTGATAAAAAAATAATACTGTGCATATGTTCATGGATTGTTCTTGAATCTAAAACGGTGATGAAATAGATTTACTCGAGTCATTTCATTGTATTGCGCAAGGCTAAATATGTTCGCCCAGGTCGCCACCGTCGCTTTTCAGGGCATAGAGGCCAAACCTGTCGATGTACAGGTGCTCATAGCGCCAGGATTGCCAGCGTTCACTATTGTCGGCCTCGCCGACAAGGCTATTGCTGAGAGCCGTGAGCGGGTTCGTGCGGCCTTGACAGCAATTGGACTCGGTTTACCACCCAAGCGTATCACCGTTAATCTCGCGCCAGCCGACCTGCCGAAGGAAGGCACGCATTACGACCTGCCGATTGCGCTGGGTTTAATGGCGGCGTGCGGCGCGATCCCGGGCGATCAGCTTGAGGATTACTGCGTCATTGGCGAGTTGGGACTTGACGGGGGCATTGCACAGGTCGTTGGCGGTTTGCCCGCTGCAATTGGCGCCAACATGCGTGGGAAAGGGCTGATCTGCCCAGCGGGGTCGGGGCCGGAGGCGGCATGGGCGTCGAGCGATCTCGACATTCTGGCGCCGGATCACATTCTTTCCCTGGTCAACCACTTTAAAGGGTTGTCGAGTCTCGCGCGCCCCAAGCCAGCTATGAAAACTGGTAAGGTCGGATATTCTGATCTACGTGAGGTGAAAGGACAGGAGAACGCGAAACGGGCTTTGGAAATTGCGGCCGCTGGTGGGCATCATATGCTGATGGTTGGCCCGCCCGGCGCTGGGAAATCCATGCTTGCGGCGCGTCTACCCTCCATTTTGCCTCCGCTTGAGCCGCAGGAATTGCTGGAAGTTGCGATGATTCACAGCATGGCGGGCACGTTGTCGCCGTCTGGCCTCAGCGACAAGCGGCCGTTTCGCGCCCCCCACCACTCAGCCAGCATGGCGTCTCTGGTCGGCGGCGGCACAAAACCAAAACCGGGCGAGGCGGCGCTTGCACATCTCGGGGTACTGTTTCTGGACGAACTGCCGGAGTTCAATCCGCAGACGCTGGATGCGCTGCGCCAGCCGCTCGAGTCGGGCGAAACCATCATCGCGCGCGCCAACCATCGCATTACTTACCCTTCCCGCCTGCAACTCATAGCCGCGATGAACCCATGCCGGTGCGGGCGCGCGGGCGACCCCGGCGCCTCCTGCAAACAGGGGCCGCGTTGCGCCAGCGGATATGCCGCACGCATTTCAGGCCCGTTCCTCGACCGTATCGACCTTAAAATCGAAATGACGGCGGTGCGCGCCATCGACCTAGCCCTTCCCGCCTCCGGCGAAACCAGCGCGGCCATTCTCCAGCGCGTCAGCGCGGCTCGCGCCATTCAAATGCGGCGCTTTCATAAGGCAGGCCTCCCCAACCTGCGCGTCAACGCTTATTGCCCAGCGGCTCTGCTTGAGGGAGATGCGGCGTCCGACGCTGAAGGCGTCAGGTTTTTCAATGATGCGGCATGTCAACTGCAGTTGTCGGCACGCGGATACTACCGCGCTTTGCGCGTTGCCCGGACGCTGGCGGATCTGGACGGGGAGGATCGCGTGCGCCGGATGCACCTGGCGGAAGCGCTCAGTTACAGGGGCGAGATGGCGGAGCGAGCCGCCGCCTAGGGTCAGCGCAGCGATCAGCATGCGGGACATGTTTGCGTAATGGCGCCAACCTTTTCCATCGCGAATTAGATATAACTGTATTAGTATAGGGAGAGTTGAGAATGGCGACGTTATCTCATAACTGGTGTAATTAAGCATTTAAAATCAGTGGTGTTCGCAGCGTTCACACAGCGCATATTGGCGTTATTGTTACGACGTGTATGAGATAAACCGGATAGATTATCTTGTCGGCGCGCTTACGCCAATTCCTGTATGGCATGCCCCCGCCTTTTGATGGAAACTTAGTATGGTTTTGAGCCCGCGCCGGATTGTAAGCCGGATGAAGCCGACGCGGCGGCTGACCGGGATTCCCAACGGCCTGTTTCCCTTCTTGCGTAAAGGCGCTCCCAAGCCCAAGCGCCCCGCGCGCCTGCCGATCATGCCCTACGGGCGCCCCATGAAAATCTATGGTGGCCTCGGCAATCTTGAGGTGCGCCTCGCCCGCACGCGAGGCGATTTACGCCGCGCCCAAAAGCTGCGCTATCAGGTCTTTTACGAGGAAATGGCGGCAATCCCCGGCCTACGAGCGAAACTGAGCCGACGCGACGAGGACAAATACGATCAGATATGCGATCATCTTCTGGTTGTGGACAAGGGCGCGGCCACGCAGAAGCAGAAAGCCTGGCTGCGCCGCCAACGTGTGGTCGGCACCTACCGCGTGTTACGCCAGGAGATGGCCGAACGTCACGGAGGGTTTTACACACAGGGCGAATATGACATCGCACCTCTCATCGCCGCCAAGAGAACAACCCACCGTTTCGTCGAGCTTGGCCGGTCGTGCGTTTTAAAGCCCTACCGCAACCGGCGCACCGTCGAACTCCTCTGGCATGGCCTGTGGACTTACGTTCGCGAACACGGCGCCGACGTTATGATCGGCTGCGCAAGCTTCCCCGGCGTAGACCCAAAAGAGCATGCCCTCGCCCTGAGCTTTTTGCATCACCATGCGCGCGCGCCAGAGGAATGGCGTGTCAAAGCTCATCCGAAACTTTTCGTCGATATGAACATGTTGAAAGCCGATCAGATCGATCTCAAAGCCGCGCTTAGATCACTCCCCCCGCTCATTAAGGGCTATCTAAGACTAGGCGCTTATGTAGGCGACGGCGCTGTTATCGACAGACAGTTCGGCACAACAGATGTGCTTATCATGATGCCGATTGAGGCAATAGACCCGCGCTATTTCTCACATTTCGGCGCCCCCGGAGAAACGACTTCGGAGCTGGAGCGCTCGTAAAGGAGCTGGAGCGCTCGTAAACGCAACGCTAAAACCGCGTCAGGGCAGCTTTTTTCCGTAAAGCCCCGGAGGAGCTTCACTATTTAAGCAACTCAGGTCGTGGCGGCTAATGGAGTTAACAGGTCTCGGCCCATCCCCCAGGTGACGGGCGGAACCGTGTGGAGAAAGCCAAGTTTTGGTATAATGGCTTAGCGCTCATAATGCCTCAATGATAAAAACAGGTCGTTGCCTAATTTTAATGATTAGAAAAAGCGACGGCAGGAGCTGAATGAAGGATTTATCATCGTTTTTACTGGTGGTCGCACTCTGGCTGGCGGCCAGCGTCGGGCTCTGGTGGGCGGATCGACGGGGACTGGCGCGTAAACGGCGTCGCCAGCGCGAGTTCGTTGCTCAGGTGTGGTCGAAAGTCCGCGCGGCCCAGGAAGTTTTTGATACAATCCGCTTTGAAGATAACGAACGGGCTGGGGCGCTGCAAACCGCAACAGAGGCCGCCGCTTTGGTTTCCGGCTCGGAGGCCCTGCCGCCCGCCGGCGCCGCTGTAATCCTGCGCAACCAAACGACAATGCTTTTGCGGCGCATTCAGGAGGTAGGCCCCTATTTCGATTCAGTTCGCGCCCTGCATCCCGAATTAAAGCGCGTCCTCGAAATCGAAAACTGCTCCCCGCTTGCCGAAGTTTTGCAAATCCGGCGCGATCTGTGGGCCGCATCTGAAATCGTCCTCATCGACGACGTGACAACGCTGGGCGATGCTTTCGCCGAGCCAAGTAGTTATGAGCGGTTCTGCGAGGAAGCGAGACGCCTGCTCTTTAAAGGTCAGGCCGAGGCGGCGGGCGAGGATGATCTCATAGACCTGCGCCTGTCGGTTGCGCGCACGGATGTTGAGGCGTTCGCCGCTGGTGTGGAGGAGGACATTTTGGCCGCCGAGGAGCGCGAACGTTTCCCGACGCTGGCGGAAATCGTCAGCTATCCTGTCGCCGCCGCCCGCGCTGTTCCTGGGCAATGGCGAACGTTCCGGGCTTACGCCGCCGAGTCCATCGATCACATCCGGCTGGCCGCCCGCAATTTGCGCGAATCCCGAACTGTCGCCGAGGCGCTAAGCGAATTGCGCCGCGCTCGCGGGGAGTTCCCTGGCCTCGTCAACGCTTCCATGGAGAAAGCCGCAGCCCTTGCGCGGAACGGGCGTGAAAGCATCGTCGCGCACCAGCATCTGCTGGCGAAAGCCTACGATCTCCAGGCGAAATATCAGGAGGTCTTGCAGCGCGCGCCGGAGCTAACGGACCGCGGGCGCCAGTTTATCGCCCGGCTGGAGTTGACCAAACGGTCGGAGCAGCTTCGTGAAACTTCTAAAGGAATGCTGGATGACGGGCGGCGTCTGGCGGTTCGCGGGCTGGCGCATCTGATCGCCGGTTTGGTCGCGTTGCAGGAGCGGCTGGCCGTGCGTGACAATCTTCCCGCCACGATGAGCGCCAGGTCTCCCGAAATACTGCCGCCGCAAAAGCCAGCGTTCACATTATCTCCACGCGCTACGTCGGCGCCTAAGCCTGGTCGATTTGTTGCGGAAACAGGTAAGCCCCAAGCGGCGAGGCCCATTGTCGCGAGTTTTGAAACTGGAGCCAAACCGCCTCCTGTTCGACCCGAAATAATCCCCGCGCGCATCGAAACGCAACCGATAAGCGAGCAGCCAAGCGCTGAAACGCTCAACCGGCTAAACGCGCTTTTTAGCAGGCACCCTCCTGCGAAACCTCGGCAGGCGGCAGCGAATGCGCAAAGCGTCGCCCCCTCGCCATTGCGCGCGTCTCAGGAAAACCAACCGATTTCGCCGGTGCGGGCTTCAGACTTGAGTGATCCAAAGCCCCCGGCCGCTACGCAAGCCAGCGGCTCCGTGCGTCGGCTTTGGCCTGCGCTCGATAAGCTTCGCGATGCGCCGGTTTCGCCAGCATCTCAAACGACGAAAGACCTCCGCGAAGATCGGAAAGCGGCTTCGGGGTCTCCAGGCGCTCAAAACACGCCAGGTTCCGCCGCAATCGCCAGCACTCCGCCGTTAGAAAGCGTAAAAGCAACCCCGCCTAAAGACGCAAAAAGCTTTTTTGGCCGCAAGAAAGGTCGCGACATCGAGGTTATTCCGCCAGTAAAGCCGGTCAAATCGCCGATTGGCGGCGCAAGTAGCGGTCAATTGGCCCGAGCGCGCGACGAAGGGTCAATTGCGGAGATGCTGGCCCGGCTACGGCTTGCGGACGCTGAGCTTCTGGAGGCTGAGGCGTTCGGCGGGCCACGGCCAGCGCCGTTAAGGGCGCCGTCGTTATTATCGAAGTTATCCACTGTCGGCGCTAGCCAGTTCGACGATGGAGCCACAGTTGTTATGGTTCAGGCGCCCGAGCGGACGCACAAAACTAGCGAACCGGCTTCAGCTCCCGTCCCGGTCGAAACCGTGCGGGCGGATGAGAAAAAGTCTGCACGGTTTTCAATGTTCCGCCGTAAGTAAGGTACAGGCTGATGTTTCTCAACTTCTTCCAGGAACTCCGCGCCGCCCAGCTTCCGGTGAGTGTCAAAGAATATTTGATATTGATGCAGGCGTTAGAAGCAGATCTTGCCGACAAGAGGATCGAGGATTTTTATTTCCTGTCGCGCGCGGCCCTCGTCAAGGACGAGCGCAACCTCGACAAGTTCGACCGCGTGTTCGGCCATGTCTTCAAAGGGTTCGAGCGGCTGGACGATGTAGCGCCGCAGGCCATTCCCGACGAGTGGCTCAAAGCACTGAGCGAACGCTTTCTGACAGACGAGGAAAAAGCCGAGATCGAGGCTTTGGGCGGCTGGGACAAAATCATGGAGGAGCTAAAAAAGCGCCTGGAGGAGCAGAAAGGGCGTCACCAGGGCGGCTCCAAATGGATTGGCACGGGCGGCACGTCGCCATTCGGCGCTTATGGTTACAACCCGGAAGGCGTGCGCATCGGCCAGCACGCAAATCGCAATTTCCGCGCCGTAAAAGTGTGGGACAAACGCGAGTTCAGGGATCTGGACGGCACGCGTGAGTTGGGCGTGCGCAACATGAAAATGGCGCTGCGCCGCCTGCGCCAGTTCGCCCGCTCCGGCGCCGAGGAGGAACTTGACCTCGACAGCACCATCAAGGCGACGGCTAACCGTGGCTATCTCGATTTGCAATTCGAGCCGGTCAAGCACAACGCCGTCAAGGTGCTGGCGTTTTTCGACATCGGCGGCTCGATGGACAGCCACGTCAAACTTGTCGAGGAGCTGTTTTCAGCCGCGCGCTCCGAGTTCAAGCACCTCGAATATTACTATTTCCACAATTGCATTTACGAGGAGGTCTGGCGCGACAACCAGCGCCGCCATGCCGACCGCACCCCGACATGGGACGTGCTGCACACATACGGCTCGGACTATAAGGTCATCTTTGTTGGCGACGCGGCGATGAGTCCCTATGAGATCGCCCTGCCCGGCGGGTCGGTGGAGCACTGGAATGAGGAGGCGGGCGCCATCTGGCTTGAACGCATCACGCAGATTTACAAAAGCGCGGTCTGGCTAAACCCGACGCCGCAGGCTTACTGGGACTACACACAGTCAATCGGTATGATTGCCAATGCATTGGCCGGACGGATGTATCCGCTCACGCCGGACGGTGTGGAAGCCGCCATAAAAGTATTATCGCGAGGCTAGACGCCCGTTTAGGGGCACCGCCAGATTTGCACGGCCGCAGCGGCCATCCATTTCTGCCGCTGGTCGATCTCCTTGGGGGTCCATTTCTCCGATTGCGCCACAAGCCGGGTTATCTCCAGCGCATCTTGGCTGTAAACAGTGCGCTTCTCGTCAAATCCGGCGTTGCCGATTTTCTGGTTTTCCCCCGGCGCCATCAGCGTCATGTTGCCGAGCCGATAGATATAGCCGCGAAAGCCATCCCGGAATTGCCGCCGAACCTGCAACCATACAACGGAAGGATTCTGCGGCAGAATATGGTCGATGCTGGTCGACTCCGGCGCTAGCGAGGGCTCGCCGCTGGCAATCGACATTGAGTCATTGATGCTGGCGATCAGATACCGGCAAATAGCGTTATCCTGGCTCTGTTTGTTGCGGAATGCGGCGACAAAGGTTTCATCGTCCGGGTATAACGGCGCCAGAAACTTCACGAAAATCGCTTCAGGCTCAAAATCCTGCTCACGCCGTATAAACGCCGCCGCTTTGGCGTAGTTCGCGGCAAGGCGGCTGGGCGGAAGGCTGCAAATCGTGGTGTAACGCACTGTAAACGAGACGAGCAGCCGCATTAGTTGCGCAAACTCGGCGGCTTTTTCTGGCGCGGCGTCCAAGGTGTCCAGCGCCGCGAGGAGCATCACGAGCGGCTGCGTCGCGCCAAGACTACGAAATGCCCGCACCGAGCCGAGCACATCACGCTGCGCCTGATCGGGTAGCTTTCGCCAATAAACATATTCCGGGTCATGCAGAGCGGCATAATGCGCGGACGAGCGCTCTAGACTTTCCAAATACAGCATGGCTTCTCGCCCATCCGTGATACCCCGCTTCAACTCCTCAAAGAGATGTTTCTCCTCAATAATCTTGCCGCGCGAGACCCAATGCTGGCGAAGGAACGCCGAGACGGAGGCGCTGCGTAAATTGTTTTCAACGGTCACCCAGGCGGCCAGCGCGCGCGCCGCATTCGGGCGCGCCAGCGTCAGCAGATAATTTTTCATGATATCGAACTGCGAAAGCTCAAGCCCGCGTTCATTCAGCGTTTCAAACAGGGCGAACGCATTCAGATCGTCAGCAACGGAGATGTGGATCAGCGTCACACGGTCGTTGAGCGAGCGCAATACCTTCTCCGCCAGCTCCTCCAGAGTGCAGCCATACAGACGGCGGGCGAGGCCGATCTTTTTGTGCATGAACATAAAACAACTGAGGAGCAGCGCATTGGTGTTCGACGAGCGTTTGCCGTTCTTCTGCTCATGCACAACACGAATTTCAGACAGCTTGTAGATATGGTCGTCGAATGTATTCTTGTTGGCGACGTTGAGATTGAATCGCGCGCCAGGCTGGCCGGTGCCGGGATCGACGCCGCGCAGAAATTCGTCTTCGATGCGCGCCGCGAGTTCGTGCAGATTGCGGGCGCGCAAATGATGACGCATCGCCGATAAAAGGATAGCGGCAGTGGTGAGGCGCTGCTGGCCATCGATGACCGTGAGCTGCCGCGCGCCGCTTTGACACGATGACGGCCGGAAAACGCTAGCGCCGATGAAAATTTCCGCGCCCGCGTCGTCGAATGTGCGCGCTAGATCATCCCAGAACGCGCTGTATTGCTTTTCGCCCCAGGCGTAATTGCGCTGAAAAGGGGGAACGAGAAAGCAGTCCGTTGTGCTGATGAGACGCCCAAGCGTGACGACCTCGCATGAAATGGAACGCGGCATTTTATAAAAAACTTTATACAAATTTAAATATGCAGTATGCACTTGGATGACATACGGCGGCAAGCAAACCTTGCCAAGCAAAATTCAGGTATTGGCGGCGCTGGTCGTAATGAAAAAACCGCGCCGCCAGCTTTCGCTATTTCACTGTAATGGTCACGACTTCCGAAGCAAGAGGGGGATTGTAGGGAACGTGATTATGGTCGCCCATAAGCAACTGAAGCGTATGCTGACCGGGCGTTAGCTCGATCGTCGCTTGCGTTTGTCCGCCGCCGAAATGCACATGGTTTTTGTCGGCGATGAGAGTTTCGTTGAGTTCGGCCGGGATTTTTGTGTCGATTAGCAGGTGGTGGTGACCGGTTTTAGCCTTCTCAACGCCTGCTGGCGCGACGCCTAGGCCTTTCAGCCCGAAAAGCACCGTTACCGGGCCACTGACCGTTTCACCGCTTTTCGGCGAGATGATATAAACTTTAGCGTCCGCTGGCCACGGGCTTTTTGCGTCTTGCGCATTGACCGTTACGGAGAACGCGGCGGCCACGAGCGCCGCCAGTATTGCTATCCTGTTTTTTTTCATGGTTTCCTCCCGAGAGACAAAAAACGAACGCCCCGGTAGGAGCGCTCACTTGGTAGACTATCACAGCGTTGGCTTTTGGGAGATGCGGCACCCTGCCTTTTTAGGAGCGCCGGGATCATTTTCGCGTGGATGAGGCTTAATTGCCGATCTGGTTCTGCGCGACCACCGCCAGCGCCCGGATAGCGTCTTGCGGCAGGAAGCCGGCCAGCACGAAGCTTACGCCGCCCGATGCCCAACTCACTGTTCTCACGTCCGATTTGGCCAAATCGGCCATGCGGGCGTCGGCGCCGCCTGCCATGATATAAAGCGCAACCGGCTGCTCCTCCTTGCCAATATAGGCAAGCTGCATGAACCGCTGACCCTGATAGTTCATCACCTGTCCCCGATTAAGGGTAAGGCCGTGTTTTGAAAAATCAGGCAGGGCAACTGGCTTTGCGCGACGGACAAAACGGCTGAGTTGGACCGCAATCACATCCCGATTGGTCTGGCCCTGTTCGGGCGATGAAAGCGTATCGCGGGAGATGAACGAATGAAGATTGGCGACCTCGGACTGCCAGGTGGAGGCGGCTGGCGCATCGCTCAGTCGCTCCGCGACTTTCAGAGATGGCGCGGAGTCTTCGCCGCCCATGGAAAAATAACCGATTGCAAGGATCGCCGCCAACGCGGCTGCAATAATATGCATAATGTTAAGGCCGAAGAAGCCGTGCGATTCCGGGGCATCGTCAAGCCGGATAACCGTGTTCAGTGGCTGGGCCTGGTGCGTGCGTAGAATGGCGCTAAAGCTCTCCATCAAGCGGCCTTGCGTTTCCTGCAGACGCTTCACGCGGGAAGCGATGTCGTAATCGTCGCGCGCGAGCTGGGCGACGGCGCCCGCTTGTGGCCGGTCAAGCTGGCCATCCACATAAGCCAGCAGCAATTCATCGGAAAGTCTTGTCATGCCGCCTGCTCCTCATAATCATGTGCATAAACCCGCCGAACCGGATGCTGAATGGACGGCGCCGCATCCGGCGCGGCTCCAAGTCCGCGATGCTCCATCCAGCGCGACAGCGCCTTATGACACCGCACCAGACGGGTCATGATGGTTGAAACATGCACTCCGTAAACTTCCGCGGCTTCGTCATAGGAAAGCCCGAGGCCATAAACAAGCGTCAGGGCGCCGCGCTGCTGGGCTGGCAAATGCGCTATGAACTTTGCGAGTTGGGCTGTTGCGGGGCCGCCGTTGTTGGCTTCAAACGCGCCATAAAATAGCTCTGGCTCGGCCGGGTCTTCACGGCGCGGCTTGACCCGGGCGGCAATCCTTGTCATCCAGAGCGTATGCATCTCGGTCAGCGCCCAAAGAGAAAGCTGCGTCTGACCTTTCTCACGGTGCGCGCGCGTCAGCACGATATGACATACGGCCCGCGTCAGATCGAGGCTGGCGTGCCGGGTGCCGGTTAGAGCTGCGGCGAAATTGTGCAGCCGTGGCAGTAGCGCCTGCAACTCGGATTGAATGGACGGCTGCCTATCACTCACATAGTCCATAGGACAAACTCTCTACTGTCTAACTTCGACACAACTGATAATACTTCGATGCTTCACTATGAGCGGAAAAGGGTTACTAAGCGGTGAACGCGAAAGGCTTGAGGCAAACTTTTACAACCTGCACTTGATGTGAGTTTGGTGCTAGCGCCCGTTCAGCAAAAATCACATAGTCTTTCCTACCCACAGCAGACAAAATATGCGCAGGTCCAAAAAATGGCTGTATTCGCAGACTAGTTTTCGGTTAATGTTCGGTAACTCACGGCAGGCTGGATAAGTCCATGACTCAGGAATTAAAAAAGGCTGGCGGGGAACGCTTAAGCCGTTTTTCTCACGCTGACCGGCGGAGCTGGATTCCAGATCAAAATACTCCACAAACGGTTTACCCAGAGCCGCATCTCAGCTTGGACACCACTCCAGCGCCAATACCCCATTTTTCATCCGAACCTACCGCTGACTGGCTACAAGGCCTAGACACGGTTCCTTTGTTTGAACCGGCGCCAGCCGCTCCAATTGCGGCGGCTTATGAGAGTTTTGAATGGCGCGCCGCAGAGGAGCAGCCAGGGTTGGAAGCTGCCGCTGTGACCGGCACCGCGCTTGTTGTGCGCAAAAACGCGCGCACGCGAAAACAGGTTGTTGGGCAAGCGGCGATGGCGGCGAAAACTAGGGCTGCCGCCGCGATGCGTCAGGGCGCATCAGTCATCGCCCGTAACGCCAACCGTTCACAGCTTGAACAGAATTACGCAAAAGCGATAGCAGCGATCCATACGCATGTGCTGGACAGGAAGCTGGAACAGGTTTTTTTCCGCCCGACAATTTTGCCCGTTGCGCCGATAGCTGAAAAGAGCAGCGTCTATCGCTACGATGGGCCGGTGCCGCGCATGGTGTTTCATTGGGCCATGTCAGCACTGCCCCGCGATCTTAAAGCATATGCATTCGTCGATTTCCGCGCGCAACGCGGGCGGGCGATGATGCTCGCGGCGCGGTGCAACTTCGAGCGTATCATCGGCTACGAGTATGATGAAAAGCTGCACGACGATCTGCAGATGAATGTGGCGCAGTTCCCTCGCTCGCTCATGGCGTGCCGCGAAATCGAGTGCGTGCGCGGCGATCTGCAGGGGATCATCCTGCCGGATCAGCCGGTGGTTCTGTATTTCTCCAACGCTTTCCGCGAACGCTTCATGTCGCTTATCATGAGCCATGTAATAACGTCGTACCGGCTGCATCCGCGCCGCATGTATATCATCCTTGAAAACCCGCCAGCCACCGCCGATCTCGGCCCGGACGAGATTTTCTGCAAAATCAATCTCCCCATCAGGGAACGGGCGCTGCTAAAGGTGCTCAGTCCGGTACGCTTGGATGTCTACCGCTCGCTCGTTTAGCCGCTATTAAAAGCCCGCAGCTTTGAAACCGTACTCAAGGTCTTCCATGAGATCCTGCGGGTCTTCGAGGCCGACCGAGAGTCGCAAAAGATCATCTCCGATGCCAAGCTGCGCGCGCGCTCCCGGCGATAGGCGCTGATGCGTGGTGGTGGCCGGGTGCGAGATAAGGCTTTTCGCATCGCCGAGATTGTTCGAAATCCCGATAATGCGCAGTGCGTTCGCCAGCCTGAACGCCGCTTGTTTGCCGCCCTCTACGTGAAAGGCAAGCATCGGGCCGCCCGATGCCATCTGCGCTCTGGCGATAGCGCGCTGTGGATGATCGTCACGGCCGGGATAGATCACACTCGCAACGCCGCGCCGCGCCCCCAAAAACTCCGCGATCTGCGCGGCGCTGGCGGATTGCCGCTCGACACGCAAGGGAAGCGTCTCCACGCCTTTCAACAGCACCCAGGCATTGAAAGGGCTTAGGCTCGGACCGGTCTGGCGCAAAAAATCCTTCAGATACTCGTCCATAAACGCCTGATCCGACAGGATCACGCCGCCCAGGCACCGCCCCTGTCCGTCGATGTGTTTGGTGGCGGAGTAGACGCAAATGTGTGCGCCGAGCGCCAGTGGCTTTTGCAGGATCGGCGTGGCGAATACATTATCGACGATGAACCGCGCGCCTGCCTCCCTTGCGATCGCCGCCACGCCCGCGATATCGACCATTTTCAGCGTTGGGTTGGCGGGTGTCTCGCAGAAAAAAACGCGGGTGTTAGGCCGCGCCCCCTCGCGCCACTGGTTCAGATCGCGGCCATCGACGAAGGTATGCGAAATACCGAAGCGCGGTAGCAACGTTTCGATGATGTAGCGGCATGAGCCGAAGAGAACGCTGGAGGACACCACATGATCGCCCGCGTTTAACTGACAAAGCATCGCGGCGGTAACGGCGGCCATGCCCGTCGCGGTCGCGCGCGCTGCATCCGCGACCTCCAGCAGCGCCATCCGCTCCTCGAACATGTTGACCGTCGGGTTGGAGAAGCGGCTGTAGACATAGCCCTCCTGCTCACCCTTGAAGCGCGCCTCCGCATCCTCGGCGGTGTTGTATACATAACCAGCATTCAGAAACAGCGCCTCGGAGGTTTCGCCGAACTGGCTGCGCACCGTGCCGCCATGCACGAGGGCGGTAGCGGGGCGCCATTTGCGCGGATCGGTTGGCTTGTTTTCATAAGCGGTCATGGGTCTTGCTCCTCATCGGGCACAAAAAACCCGCCAGGCGAAACGCCAATAGCCGGTGCGACCTCGAACTGGATAACCGCCCGGCCGTTTAGCAATTTATTTAACGTGGCTGCAAGCTGGCCGCTCAAATCACCACGAATGACGTAGATTAAGCCGGAATGCAGCCTTGGCGTCAAGGGCAAAATCGTCTACGCCAGCATTATGGAACAGTTCAACTCCAGCCAGGGCCTGCTTCCCGCGCAGATGATCCGCGCTTTGATCGCGCAAGGCGCCATCGCGGCGGACGCGCTGCTGACGGAGGCGCAAATCCAGCCTGCCAGCCTCGATTTGCGGCTTGGAAATTGTGCATGGCGGGTGCGCGCCAGCTTTTTGCCCGGCGCTGGGGGTTCGGTTGAGGAGAAGCTTGCCCGTTTTTCGCTGCACCGCATCGACCTCGCAGGAGGCGCGGTTCTGGAGACCGGATGCGTCTATCTCGCGCCGCTGGCCGAGCGCCTTGCACTGCCTGCCGATATTTCCGCCGCTGCAAACCCGAAAAGCTCGACTGGGCGCCTCGATGTATTCACCCGCGTGATCGCAGATGGCGCGGCGAGCTTCGATCAGGTCAGCGCCGGATATCACGGCCAGCTTTACGCGGAGATTTGCCCGCAGACATTTCCCGTTCTCGTGCGCACTGGCTCGCGGCTGGCGCAGATTCGCTTCCGGCGCGGCGAGGTGGCGGCGACCGATCAGGCGCTTGCCGCGCTGCATCTGCAAGAAGGGCTGGTCTCCGGCGACGCGGCGGATATCGCAGGCGGCATCGCGCTGTCGGCGGATTTGTCGGGTGGCGAAAACGGCGTCATTGGCTACCGCGCCAAGCGCCACACCGGCGTCGTGGATGTGGACTTGGAAGCTGCATGCGACATCGCGGATTACTGGGAGCCGATCACCGCGCGCGACAGGCGGCTAATCCTCGATCCCGACGAGTTCTATATCCTCGCTTCGCGCGAAGCCGTGCACGTGCCGCCGACACACGCGGCCGAGATGGTGCCTTTTAATCCGTTAGTCGGCGAATTCCGCGTGCACTACGCGGGCTTTTTCGACCCCGGTTTTGGCCATGCGGCATCCGGCGGCTCGGGCGCGCGCGCGGTGCTGGAGGTGCGCAGCCATAAGGTGCCGTTCATGCTGGAGGACGGACAGATCGTCGGCCGCCTGAATTACGAGCGCCTGATCGAGCCACCGGAGGCGCTGTACGGGGCACGTCCCGGCTCACATTATCAGGCGCAGGGGCTAAAACTGTCGAAGCACTTCAAGTAATCTCCGGATCAGGCTTACGGGAACGATCGCATTTGGATACGTCATCACGCGCCCGCCGCTTGCCTATCGCGGGCATGGCTGACACTATGCAGCGCAATTCCAACCTCCGCTGTGAGGCGCTTACATGACACCCAACGCATCCGCTGACGCACAAAACTGGGAAGACATTTACTACACATCGCAGGATGGCTTGAGGCTTTACGCGCGCGGATATGGCCTGGCGGCGAGCAGCGCCCGCCCGATTGTCTGTCTGGCTGGCCTGACCCGCAACAGCCGTGATTTTCATAGCCTGGCGACCGCGCTATCCAGCAATCCAGGGCAACCGCGCCCGGTGTATTGCCTCGATTATCGCGGGCGGGGATATTCAGACTACGATCCGAACTGGCGCAACTATTCGCCATTTATCGAACTACTAGACGTGCTCGATTTCATGACGATCCGCAGCATAAGCGCGGCGGGGATCGTGGGCACGTCGCGCGGCGGCATCATCGCGATGCTCATGTCCGTGATGCGTCCGTCCGCTATCGGAGCGGTGGTCCTTAACGATATTGGCCCGGTCATCGAGACGCCAGGGCTGGCGCGCATCATGGGCTATGCCGGAAAAATCCCGCTGCCCTTTACGTGGGCAGAGGCGGCCATGCTTGCACGTGACATGAACAAGCGATTTTTCACGCAGATCGAGCCTGAGGAGTGGGGCGAACTGGCGCGTCAGTGGTTCAACGAGGACAAGGGCCGACCCACGCCGGGCTATGACAGCAATCTGGCGAAGGCGCTGGAAGAGATCGACGTGTCCAAGAAAATGCCGGAGATGTGGCCGCATTTCAAGTCGCTGTCCCGGTTTCCAGTGCTGGCTCTGCGCGGCGAGAATTCCGATCTCCTAAGCACAAAAACGGTCGCCGACATGGCGGCAAAGCACCCCAAAATGGCCGCTGTCACAGTGCCCGGGCAAGGTCATGCCCCCTTGCTCCGCGACCGTTTCACCCAGCGCATTATCTCGGATTTCTTTCAGGACGCGGACGGTTGACTAAAAAACGCGATGAATACCGGCAAAAAAGCGTTATGAGTGCGACTGGCGCTTTTGCGCATGACTCGGTTTTGGTTTTGAACAGTTCAGCGGTGTGGTATGAATAAAAAGCTGCCAAGTTTTATTAAAAGATGCGTTTTCGGCACATTGGCGATCATAGCCGCGTTGACACTCGTCTATTCGCCGACGACCGTTTATGCTCAAGCCGCAGGAACGACAATGACTACATCATCGGGCTTACAAATCACGGATGCAACAGTCGGAGACGGCGCCACCCCCAAGGCAGGCCAGACATGCGTGATGCATTACACCGGCTGGCTGTATAAGGACGGCGCCAAGGGCCAGAAGTTTGACAGCTCCGTGGATCGCGGCGAACCTTTCGAGTTTCCCATCGGACGCGGCCGCGTCATTCGCGGCTGGGACGAGGGCGTCGTCACCATGAAAGTGGGCGGCAAACGCACCCTCATAATTCCTCCCGAGCTTGGTTATGGCGCACGCGGCGCTGGCGACGTCATCCCCCCTAATGCAACCCTTGTTTTCGATGTGGAACTGCTTGCAGTAAAGTAATTGGAGCGGGCGATGGGATTCGAACCCACGGCCCTCAGCTTGGGAAGCTGATGCTCTACCGGCTGAGCTACACCCGCAACCGGCTATGCATAACACAGGGTCGCTTAACCAGCAAACGCCGCCATGGCAATTACTTACGATACTTTGGCTTCCCGGCGTTGCAAGAGATGAGCGGAAGCCGCCCCTTCTTTCGCCATGAGCGCCTTTTGCCCGTCCACGATGTAGTCACGCACTATTGGCGCCGCGTCGCGCTTTTTGGCGAGCTGCATGTGAAAGACTTGTTGCGAGCCGGTGCGGAACATCATTTCAGCGCTGATAAGATAGAATTCCCACATACGGCAGAATTTTTCGTCGTACATCTCCGCAACTTTCGCGCGGTTGGCCTCAAAGCGCTTGTGCCAATGATGCAGGGTAGTCGCGTAATGAACGCGCAAAAACTCCAAATCCGTGACCCAAAGATTGTTCGCTTCGGTCGCAGGAAAAACTTCAGACAGCGCGGGTGAGTAGGCGCCGGGAAAGATATACTTGCGCAACCAAGAGCTTGCCACGCCGGGCGGACTCATTTTGCCGATGGAGTGCAGTAGCATTAGCCCGTCATCCGTCAAAAGATCGTTCACTTTGGCGAAAAACTCGCCGTAATGCGCGACGCCCACATGCTCGAACATGCCAACAGATACAATGCGGTCGAACTTTTGCGACAAATTGCGGTAATCCATAAGCTCGAAGCGCACCCGGCCAGACAGTCCAGCTTCGCGCGCGCGTGTCTCCGCCAACGCATGCTGCTCCTTGGAGAGCGTAACACCCAGCACTTCCACATCGGCTGCGCGCGCGAGATACATCATCTGAGGGTGGCTCAGGATTATCCTGCGCAGCCTTCCACATCGGCTGCGCGCGCGAGATACATCGCTAGCCCGCCCCAGCCCGAGCCGATGTCGAGCACTTTCATCCCCGGCTTCAGTTGCAGCTTGGCGGCGATAAGGCGGCATTTGTTGATCTGCGCGGCCTCAAGGCTTTCACCCTCCTCGCGAAAGTAGGCGCACGAGTAAAACAGGCCCTCATCCAGAAACAGCTCATAAAACGCATTGCCGATATCGTAGTGGTGAGCGACGTTTTGCTGCGCTTTGCCGACCGGGTTCGCCTGCTGAAAACGCTTTAAAGCTTTGGAGGCGCGCTGAAACACTTTCTGCAGCGGGAACGCCGCTAGCGCCCGCCGATTTAACGAAAACAGCATGAGAAAATCGCGTAGGGACGAGCCTGGAAAGCTCATGCGGCCATCCATATAGGCCTCGCCCGCATGAAGTTCGGGATTTAGAAACAGCTTTCGATAGAGCGATGGATCGGTGAGCCGCATAGTGACATCAGGCGCGCCGCTTGAGCCGCCGGGCGCGCCGAAGACATGTTCGGCGCCGCGCGCATCGATTACGGTCAGGCTGCCAGTCCTGATGAACGATTGCAGCATCGTCGATAATGGAAACATCGCCATTTCTCCCGTTGCGACTTGAAAGCTTAACGAAAGCCATCCAAACGCGCGACGATTAAGACGCAAAGGGCTGGATAAATTTGTGGATGAAAACTATTATTCAGACGTAAATTCGCCTGCCAGCAGTCTGGCGTCATACAGTGCTGTCAAGGCTTGGCGATCATGATCGCCACAGCGGCCACTAAGGGGACGGTTGCGATCACACCCCACACGATCCACGTTCGGCTATCGCGTTTGTATTGCGATGGGATGGGTTGGCTAAGGTCGAACGCGCGGGCCTGCCGCGCCTGGCGAATTTGCGTGGGAATGAGGATCGCCGCCCAGATTAGTCCCGACACAACAAAAAGGATTTGGCCCCAGATCAGCCAGGACGAGCCGAACACATTTATGCCTGCGACAACGGCCATCCCATAACCCCCAATTATCAGAAAGGCGATACCCGCAGCGGTGAAAAGCCAGTCGCTAACCGTCACTCCGTGCTGCGCATGCGCCACCAGGCGCGCATCGTTGGTTCGATCGGCGAACACCTTCCAGAACGCGGTAACAGTGACATTGCCAATCAGCAATATCACACCGAGCACATGCAGAAATTTAAAGACCTGATACAGCATGAGTTTTCTGCGGAAACGCGCCGGTGGTCGCCCGATGGATTGCGAGGTCAGGCTAACCCCCACAATAGGCGCGGGCAAGAAGTTTCTATAGTAAATTCAGAACGAATGGCTCTCTCCGCTCCCATCCGCCTTTCAGAAAGTATTGTGAAATATTGCCGAACCTCTGCCAGCTTTTCAGCGGCATTAAACCCTGCTAACAAAACTCTGACTTAACTAATTTTTAACAAAAATCTTCGGGAGAAAATCATGAAATATTGGTTAGCAGTTACGGTTTCCGTTTTGATCGCTCTAGCCGCGAATGTGGCGTCAGGTCAGGGCCGCGACCGGGACCGGGATGGCAAATGGGAGAAGCTTGGCTGCGAGCAGGTCGGGCGGAAAGCCGACAGGAACGAGATCAGGGTTGGACGGCGCGAAGGCCGCTTTTCGGCCATCCGGCTTGAGGCCAATGGCAACGACGTAAGCATTCTCGACCTTAAGATTGTCTATGCTAATGGCCAGCCCGACGATATCCGGGTGCGCTCGGAAATCCGCGAAGGCGAGCAGACCCGCCCTCTCGACCTAAAGGGCCGTGACCGCGCCATCGAGCGTATCGAGTTCATCTCGAAGAAAGATTTCCAGGGCCGTAAAGGGCGTGGCAAGGCGCAGGTCTGCATCTATGGCCGCTCGAACGAGAAACGCGCCGACAAAAAGTGGGAAGACCTCGGCTGCCAGTCGGTTGGCTTCCTATCCGACCGCGATGTCATCAGAGTAGGCCGCCGCGAGGGGCGCTTCAAAGCCATCAGGCTGAATGTATCCGGCAATGCCGTTTATCTGCTTGACCTAAAAGTCGTTTACGCCAATGGCCAACCGGACGATATCAAAGTGCGCTCGGAAATCCGCGAAGGCGGAGAAACCCGGCCGCTGGATCTGCGAGGCGGCGACCGCGCCATTGATCGTGTGGAACTCGCCTATCGCGCTAAACCGAACTTCAAGGGCAAGGCGAGGGTTTGTCTTTCCGGGCTTCAGAACTAAAGCGAGTTAGCGACATTAAGGTTTGCGGCCAAGCAGTTCGAGGCATCGCCCCTGCCATTCAGTTGCGGTGACGCGACGCATTCCGCATTTACCAAAGAATGCAGCCGCCGGAGACCCGGCGGACGTGACGGCGTGCATGCCGGGGACGGCGGCAACACGGCAATGCGCGGCGTAGGCTTCGACCAGCGCGGCGCCGTGGCCCTCATCGCGATGTTCGGGGGCTGCGTTGACGTGGAAATGCGCGGGGAAGTCCGCGTACTGGCGCCAGAAGCGCGGGTAATAGTCAATATCGGCGAACAGCGACGCGGCGGCGGCGCTGTCGGGGCATCCAGCGAGATAGGCAAGAACTTCGCCCGCCGTATCGACGCGGATGTAGCAATTGCCGGGGAAGCTCCGCAGATACCGCCCCAGCCAACGGTCGTAATGAAGCATCCGTTGGCCTTCATCGCGGAAGATTTTCGTGGCGGAACTGAGGAAAAAGATGCGTTCCAAAGCAGGCGCAATGCGCGCCTGCGCCTCGGCGCCCATCTCACTATACGGAAGCGTCTTCGTGCTCATGTGACTAGAGCGCCCCGTACCGCCCAGTCTAGTTTGCCGATCCGGCCTGCATCACATCGAACTTTGCGCCCGCGCGGCCACGCCCGACATCCTGAGCCAGATGTTTGCGCACGCCTGCGCGCTCGAACTTGGCCCGGTAAAGCTGAAGGCTCTCCATGATCTTATGGACGTAATCGCGCGTCTCTGTGAACGGGATGCGCTCGATCCAGTCGATGGGATCGACATTAGCTTTGCGCGGGTCGCCGAATTGGCCGATCCACTGGCGCACGCGGCCCGGCCCGGCGTTATAGGCAGCGAGCGCCATAATGTATGAGCCGTTATGGGCATCGACCATTTGTTGCAAGAACGTGCCGCCAAGCATCACGTTAAACGCTGGATCGTCCAGCTTTTTCGGGTCGTATTTAACGCTCAGGTCACGGGCAACCATGCGGGCCGTCGCGGGCATAAGTTGCATCAGGCCGCGCGCGCCGACAGGGCTGACGATGCCAGGGTTAAACTCGCTCTCCTGCCGCGTCAGCGCGTGCAGCAGCGAGGTTTCGACCATCTTGTCTTTCCACTGCTGCTCGGGCGCGGGCAGGCTGGCCGGAAAGGCGTAATGCTCCACCGCAAAGCCGCGATTGATGGCGATTTTGGCGAAGCGCACGGTTATCGGCAGCGAAGCCAGCCGCAGCGACATTTCGGCGACCATCGACATCTGCGCAGGGTCTTCAACGCCGCGCGCGAGGTCGAACAGGAACACGGGGATAATGGTGTTCAACTCGGCCTTGCTGGCGATAGCAATCGCGCGCGCGATGTCGGTCTCGGCGAACTGTTTTATTTCAGCGGCGCTTGGCGCATAAGGCTCGCGAAACTCGATTGGCGGTAAGTCTGGCCCCAGCACGTGGCGCGAAAGCTGCCCGTAGAATGTATGGTGGTGACGTGAGGCCTCGCGATACGCCGCGACCGCCTCGTCTTTGCGCTTCAACTCGGTCTCCGCGCGGCCCAACCAGTAATGCGCCCGCGCTTTATCCTTGGGCAGCCCGCCCGCTGCCGATGCAACGGCGAAATGGTCGCGCGCGGCCTGCGGTTGTCCAAGATGGCGCAAAGCCAGCCAGCCCGCCAGAAACTCGGCCTCCGATAAAAATTCGGCGGTGAGCAAGCCGTGATTTTGCGCAATGTCGTAGGCGGTCTTTGGGTAGCCGGTGTTAAGCGCATAGCGTACATGGATGCGCCGTTCCTCCCACCAGTCCGGCCCCTCAAGCGTGCCGACCGCGCCGCGCGGCACGGAGCGCAACAAGCTCCATGCGTCTTTCCACTGCGATTTCTTGCGGAACTCTTTCACCCGCACCAAAATTTGTGAGGCGTCCTGCTTAGCCTCACGCCCGACAGCGAAAGATTTCTTTCGGGGTGCGGGTTTTGCCGCCGCCTCCGCTGTTTTCGCGTCGGCTGCCTTCGTCCCGCCCGGCTTTTTGTCGCCAACATCCGCTGTCTTGGCGTTTTTCTGCGCTTTGGCCTGAGCAACGGTTTTGACGGCTTTCGCCTTGGCTTTATTCTGCGCTGTTTGGGCGCCTTTAGAGGGCGATTTCGCAGGCGCAACTTTTGCCGATTGCGCGCCTTTATCTTTCACGCCCTCAGGGATTGGCACGTCTTCTTGCAAGGCTTTACGGAGTTTCTGGATGGACGCAGCGCGCTTTTTCGGCTCCTTGGCCATCAGCCAGTAAAGCCGCGATTTATTATCCTCGTCCGTTAAATGCTGACCGAAGCGGCTGGTGACCCGCGTCTCGATATCGGTGTCGAACAGATGACGCCGCCAGGCTTCGCGGATAAGCGACTTGCCGCGATCCTCATCGCCTATGGCGAGCAGCGCGCCACCCAGCGCCGCCTTGCCCGCTCCCGTTTCGGGAGGTTTGGGTTTAAAATATGCAATGACCTTTTCAGGGTTCGCCTCGCGGAACAGCAGCCCGGCCTCAATGCTGGCGTCGAGCGACGCGCGGCTCGGCCAGAGCGGATTTTCCTGACGGAATTTTACGATCTCAACATATGGAGTGTCGACGCCGCTAGCTCGCAGGATGTACCAATGCACAAGCTTGCGCGCGGCGGGGTCGCTGATCTTGGGCATCAGCGCGCGCGCGGTGGTGAAATCGTCTTTGTAAACCAGGCGGACAGCTTCTTTTACATTCTCAAGGTCGCGCGCGGAAATGTCGTAATCGAACAATGGCTCTAAGCCGACATCCAAACTGGCGCGAAATGGCGGTTTGAGCGAATTTTTTTCAGGAGCGGGAACATAGACCTGCTCAGGTGCAGCGACCTGCTGGGGTTGCGGAGACGGGATCGCCGCTTCTTCCTGAATGATGGCGACCTCCGCCGCCTCACCATCAGGCTCGGGTTGCGCTTCTGTGGTGTCTGCAGTTGCGGCGGGTTCGCTCGCAGGCTCGGGTTGCGGCTCCGGCTCGGGGGCAGCTTTCTGCATCCCGGACTTTGCCCCGACCGTCACCTGCGCATAAGGCGCGGTTTGCGAAATGTCTTTTGCAGGACGCGCCGTCAAATCTTGCGGCTTGTCACCCGAATATACATAAGCAAACGCGGCGGCGCCAATGCCCACAATGGTGAAAATCGCAACGAGACTTCGCAGGGAAAACGGAAAAGTCTTTGATGACAACGGCGTATTTTCCTTATTCTATTCTGGCGCAGAGTTTAGCCTTAAGCTAAATTTGAAACGCATGAGCAAGATTTCAACCGCCTCCCGCAAAACTCAATTGATTCATAATCAATTACAATAGCTCCATACTGCATTACTGTATGAAAAAAGAAACCGGCGGAACTGAGACCGGCGGATCAACCGGCGCCTTGCCCGAGCGCGATAAAATGAGTACCGTCTTCAATCACCATGGCGGAGAGGGCGGTTAAACGCCTCATAACGCATGCTTCAAATCAATTGAGAGGCCCAGTCTTCGAGGCGGGGAGCCTTTTTGAGCTGGGAGGCTGAAGAGGATGTTTAAAGGGTCGTTCACCGCGCTTGTCACGCCATTCAATGAAGGCAGTTTTGACGAAGCCGCTTTCCGCAGGCTGGTTGATTTCCAGATCGCCGCGGGCACACACGGGCTGGTGCCGACAGGCACGACGGGCGAGTCGGCAACCTTGTCTCATGAGGAGCATAACCGTGTGGTCGAGGTGTGCATCCAGCAGGCGGCTGGCCGCGTGCCGGTGATCGCAGGCGCCGGATCGAACAGCACCGCCGAGGCGATCAAAATGTCGGAGCACGCCAAAGCACTTGGCGCTGACGCCGTACTGATTGTCGCGCCGTATTATAACAAGCCGACGCAGGAGGGACTATTCCAGCATTTCAAGGCGATTAACGACGCGGTGGATATCCCCATCATCGTCTACAATATCCCGCCTCGCAGCGTGGTCGATATCACGGTCGAAACGATGCAACGGCTGGGTGCGCTTAAAAACGTGGTTGGGGTGAAGGATGCGACCAGCAATATTGCCCGCATCAGCCAGCAGCGCGCGGCTATGGGGCCGGACTTCCTGTTATTGTCGGGTGAGGACGCCACGGCCCTCGCTGTCATGGCGCATGGCGGGCATGGCTGCATCGGCGTGACGGCGAATGTGGCGCCCGCCTTGTGCGCGGAATTTAATCGGGCTTGCCTTGGAGGCGATTTCGCTCGGGCATTGCAAATTCAAGACCGTCTGATGCCGCTGCATGACGCCTTATTCTGCGAGACCAGTCCGGCACCTGTGAAATACGCCTTGGAGCGGCTGGGTTTTTGCAGCGCAGTTGTGCGCTTGCCGCTTGTCCCGTTAACCGAGGCAGGGCGGCGCAAGGTGGATAACGCATTGATGAAGGCGGGACTTTTACAGAAGGAGGCGGCATAACCGCTAAATTATGGCCACGAAGGTAGAAGCGCCCCGCAAGATCGTCTCGGATAACCGCCGCGCGCGGTACGAGTATGAGGTTCTCGACACGTTCGAGGCCGGCATTATGCTGCTAGGCTCCGAGGTGAAGGCGCTGCGGCTTGGCCGCGCAAACATCGCCGAATCCTATGCTGGCGAGCAGGGCGGCGAAATTTTCCTTATAAATGCTTACATCCCGGAATACGGCCAGGCAAACCGGCTCAATCACGAGACGAAGCGCCCGCGCAAGCTGCTGTTGCATCAACGGCAAATCAACAAGCTTATTGGCGCGGTGCGTCGTGATGGCATGACGCTGGTGCCGCTCAAGCTCTACTTTAACGACGACGGACGCGCCAAGCTTGAGCTTGCTCTGGCCAAAGGCAAGAAAAACCACGACAAGCGCCAGACCGAAAAGAATCGCGATTGGGATCGTCAAAAGGCGCGGGTGCTGCGCGATAGGGGCTAACGCCATGCCGGAGTTTGTCTCGCGAGCGCAACTCAGATTGCCGGACAATCTCCCAGTTCCCATAGATGATGGACAGGCCGCGCATTTGCCGGGAATGCAAATTCCGGACATTCGCTTATGCTCAACAAATAATGACTGGGTGCGGGTGAGCCAAATCAAAGGCCGGACGGTACTGTTCGTTTATGTGCGCACCAAGCTGCCCGGCCAAACAGCGCTGTACGACTACTGGGATACGATACCTGGTGCGACCGGATGCACGGTAGAGTCCTGCGGCTTTCGCGACAACTATCTCGATTTTCTGCAGGCGGGCGCTGGGATTATCGGCCTAAGCAGCGAGGACGCAAACCAGCAGAAGCAGGCTGTGAAAAAACTGAGCCTGCCATTCCCCTTATTGAGTGACCCAAAATTCGATCTCGCCATCCCGCTGCGTTTGCCTATGTTCGAGGTAAACGAGCACACATTTCTTAAGCGTCTGACAATGATCGTGAAAGATGGCGTTATCGAACATGTTTTCTATCCGGTGTTTCCGCCGGACACGCACGCGGAGAAGGTGCTCATATGGCTGAAGGCGAATCGAAAGGTATGACCGATATGGTTAATTGGCCGATTCTGCCGGATAGTTTGCCCGCTCCGGCTGACGATGGTTTGGCTGCGCATCTGGCCGGGATCGTTATCCCCAATATCGCCCTCCTCTCCACCTCAGGCCCGCCCGTTGATCTAGCGGCTGCGAGTGGCCGCACCGTGGTTTATATTTACCCCCGCACCGCGATTCCTGGCGAACCTATGTTCGAGTGGAATTCAATCCCGGGCGCACGCGGTTGCACGCCGCAATTCTGCGCGTTTCGCGATCACTATACAGAGTTGACAACGCTCGGCGCGCAGGTCTTCGGCCTTAGCGTGCAAAGCACGGCGCATCAGGCCGAGGCGGCGGAGCGGCTGCATTTGCCTTTTCGCTGTTGAGCGACGAAAACCGCGCTTTCGCCAATGCACTGAATTTGCCGCGATTTGAAGGAGCCGGGGACATCCTGCTAAAGCGCCTCAGGCTCATCATCCGGGATAGCATGATCGAGCACGTTTTCTATCCCGTGTTCCCACCCGATAAAAATGCGGGCGCGGTCGTGGCCTGGCTGAAAGCCAACCCGGTTTCGGACACGTCCAGATAGGTTTTGACGGCGCTGAAAACGCTCTGGAACATGGCTTCGGTCAGGCGTCCGGTGTTAGTGTTGTAACGGGAGCAATGATAACTGTCGAACAATCTTACCCCGTTTATGGCGTGCGCTGCGCCATGTGAGAATGGGTGCTTTGAGAGGGGCTCGCCCAACACGCGCACAACGCTTTCATGGGCGATGCGGCCCAGCGCTATAATGGCCCGCAATGCTGGCAAGGCGGCGATCTGAGACGCCAGAAACTGGCGGCATGTGCCGGCCTCGGCGGGAGTTGGTTTATTTTCCGGCGGCACGCAGCGTACCGCGTTGGAGATCAGCGAGCGGCGCAGGCTGAGGCCGTCGGCAGGATCGGCGGCATATGTCCCAACAGCGAAGCCATGGGCAATCAGCGTGCTGTAAAGCAGTTCGCCCGCGTAGTCGCCGGTGAATGGCCGGCCAGTGCGATTTGCCCCGCGCAGGCCCGGCGCCAGCCCGACGATGAGCAGGGAGGCTTCCGGGTCGCCAAAGGACGGCACAGGCGCGTTAAACCAGTCCGGGAATGCAATGCGGTTGGCGTCCCGGAATTTGGCCAGCCGTGGGCAAAGCGGACAGTTAATGTCCGGGTTTGCCAACGTTGCAACGGAGAACGTCAAAGCCGTTCGCTTAGATGTTTAGAAACTCTTCCTCGTCCTGTTCTTTTGGCGGGCGGCGTCCGCTAAATGCGCCAGGATCGCGTGGCAGGCGCTCGGAACCTTCGCGGCAGATTTCCTTTTCAAGATCGTAAAGATCGATGAACTGGTCGGCCTGACGGCGCAGCTCATCCGCAACCATCGGCGGCTGAGTGTTGAGCGTCGAAACAACGCTGACGCGCTTGCCTTTTTGCTGCAGCGCTTCAACAAGAGTGCGGAAGTCGCCATCTCCCGAGAACAACACAATGTGATCGAGATGTTCGGCCAGCTCCATGGAATCAACGGCTAGCTCAATGTCCATGTTACCCTTGATCTTACGCCGCCCCGCCGCGTCGGTAAATTCCTTGGTTGGCTTCGTCACCATCGTATAGCCGTTATAATCGAGCCAGTCGATCAGTGGGCGAATGGACGAATACTCCTGATCTTCCACGAGCGCCGTATAATAAAGCGCGCGTATCAGGCACCCTTTGGTGCGGAACAATGTCAGAAGCTTTTTATAATCGATATCAAAGCTTAAGGCTTTGGCAGTTGCATAAAGGTTGGCGCCATCGATAAAAAGCGCAATCCGTTCTGTGGGATAAAAAATCATCTAAGTTCCTCTAATGTAATGTCTTTAACTATCAACCGGGTGCATCAAAAACGCTATGCGTTAAGTGAACACAATTCCAATCTGGCAATGCTGTTCCTTAAAAACCGACTGTTTTTTTAACTCCGAAGGATATCTCCATGATTCTCATTGCATTTGGCGCAAATATGACAGGCTTGTGGGGAAACCCGTCACAATCTGTTTTAATGGCGCGTGATGCAATATCGTCAAGCGGACTGGCACGGGTTCGGGCGTTTTCGGCGCTTTACCGCACCGCGCCCCTCGGCCCGTCACAGCCCTCATACGTCAACGCGGCGGCGTGGATCGAATCCGCATTGCCCGCTACTGCGCTATTGCGGTTTCTGAAGCGGCTGGAGCGCGATGCTGGCCGCAGGGCTGGCCGCCGCTGGGGGCCACGTCCACTGGACCTCGATATACTGGACTATAAAGGCCGCATATACAACTGGCGCGTTTATCCCTTCGGCGGTACTCCTGATGCGTCGCGGGCGCTGGTGCTGCCGCACGCTGGCCTGCACGCCCGCCCATTCGCCCTCGCGCCCGTCGCCGAAATAGACCCCCGCTGGCGCCACCCGGTATTCCATGCGACGGCCAGCGAACTTTTACATAAGTCCCGTAGGGAAAAGCAGGGTGCGGTCATCGCGAGTCGCGTTTAACTGGGCTAAACTGTGGCCGGGACGCTTGCGTTTTGCCGGAAAACGCTTTACGTAGTGTAATTCCGAAAAGTGTGAGGACTTGATGGCGCGCATCACCGTCGAAGATTGCATCGATAAGGTTTCCAACCGCTTTGAGCTGGTCTTGCTTGCGGCGCATAGGGCGCGGATGATCGCGTCCGGCGCCCCGATCACGCTTGAGCGTGACGCCGACAAAAACCCCGTCGTCGCTCTGCGCGAAATCGCCGAGGAGACGGTGTCGGCCGACGATTTGAAAGAGGATTTCATCCATTCCATGCAGGTGCATGTCGAAGTGGACGAGCCAGAGCCAGACGCCGCACCGATGCTTCCGGACTCATCGCGTCCAGTGCTGTCGCGCGATGACATGTCGCAAGACAACGACGTCGATCACATCACGGAAGACGAGTTGCGGCGTGGTCTTGAGCGAATGATCCCGGCAGAGGCTGCAGCCTCTGGCAACCGTTCGCGATAAAAAATGCAGCGGTTCTCCGCGGGAATTTGGAATTTTTGCTGACGAAAGGCGGTTTTCGTCATGATGCGGCAATTTGAGCTTGTCGAAAAAGTTCGCAGCTACGATCCGAAAGCTGACGAAAACCTTTTGAACAAAGCGTATGTGTACGCAATGCAGGCGCATGGCAAACAGGTGCGCGCATCAGGCGATCCATATTTTTCGCACCCCCTGCAAGTCGCCGAAATTCTCACCGGTCTGAAGCTTGACGACGCTACGATTGCAACGGCCCTTCTTCACGACACCATTGAGGACACCGGGGCTACCAAAGCCGACATCGATGCTCTTTTTGGCCGCGAAATTGGCGATCTTGTTGATGGCGTCACCAAAATCAAACGCCTCAATCTGGTGACTAAAAAAACGGAGCAGGCGGAAAACTTTCGCAAGCTTCTCGTCGCTATTTCTAGCGATATCCGTGTGCTGCTCGTCAAGCTTGCCGATCGCTTGCATAATATGCGCACTTTGAAATGGATGAAGCCTGAAAAACGCCTCCTCATCGCGCAGGAAACCATGGACATCTATGCGCCCCTCGCCGGCCGCATGGGCATCCAGGAAATGCGGGATGAGCTGGAAGATCTGGCGTTTCGCTGGTTGCATCCCGAAGCTTACGAAGCGGTGACATCGCGCCTTGCCATCCTGCGCGAGCGCAATCACGGCGTTATCGAGGAGATCGCAGCGGACCTTCTGTTAAAACTCGCTTCCGACAATATCGTAATCGACGTCAAGAGCCGGGAGAAAAAGCCGTACTCCATCTGGCGCAAGATGGAAAACCGCCAGATTTCGCTGGAACAACTTTCCGACATTTACGGCTTCCGCATAACCGTTCCCAGCGTTGAACATTGCTACAGACTGCTCGGCGTCGTGCACACCACCTGGCGCGCCGTGCCCGGGCGTTTCAAGGATTACGTCTCCAATCCGAAGCAGAATGGCTACCAGTCGCTGCATACTACCATCATCGGCCCGCGCCACCAGCGCGTCGAGCTGCAGGTGCGCACCAAAGATATGCATCAGGTGGCCGAGTACGGCGTAGCGGCTCACTCACTATACAAGGAGCGCCGCAACGGCAAATCTCTAAACGGCGTCAACGGTTTGGCTCACACCGGCGGTATGGAGCCGTATGAGTGGCTGCGTGTCATGGTGACGAGTTTACTAGAGGGCGACAACCCTGAGGAATTTCTGGAGAACACCAAGCTTGAGCTGTTTCAGGATCAGGTGTTCTGCTTCACGCCAAAGGGTCGGCTGATCGCCCTGCCGCGCAGTGCCAACCCTATCGATTTTGCCTATGCGGTGCACACCAATGTTGGTCATCGCTGCGTGGGCGCTAAAATCAACGGTCGTCACATGCCGCTCATGAGCCAGCTTCGCAACGGCGACGAAGTTGAGATCATCACATCCAATGCTCAAAAGCCGCCGCCCGCGTGGGAGAATGTGGTTGTCACTGGAAAAGCGCGCTCGTCCATCAGACGCGCAACGCGCGAGGCCGTTCGTAGCCAGTACAGCGCGCTGGGGCGGGATATTCTGAACAGCGCGTTCGAGCGCGCTGGCAAGCAAGTTGTCGACGCCGATTTGGCTACGGCGGCTGCACGCTTACCGCAAAAGGGCATGCAGGACATGCTGGCGGCGGTCGGGCGTGGCGAACTGGAGGCGGCGGAAGTTCTAGCCGCCATGTTCGCCGATGTGCCCGCGCCCGAGCAGGTCAAACGCATGCCTATGACGCGCACGGACGACGGGTGGTTCAATCTGCATCGCGTCTCGGGTATGAAATTCCGCTGGCCGGGCCGCGCTGTTTACGGGCGCGCCGATCTGGCGGCTGGTATCCCCGAGGTGGGCGAGGAGGCCGGTTATCCGGTTCGCTTCATCGAAGGCGGAGCGGTGCCTGGCGAACGCGTGGTCGGCATTCTTGAGCGCGGCAAGGGCATCACGATTTATCCGATCCACTCCAAAAAGTTGCAGGAGTATGAGGACAGCCCGGATAGCTGGATCGATATCACATGGGATATCAAGGAGGACTCCTCCGAACGCTTCCCCGCTGAAATTTCAGTGTCCGCGGTGAACGAGCCGGGCAGCCTCGCTCAAATTGCAAAAATTATCGGCGAAACGGACGGCAATATCGACAAGCTGCGCATGGTGACACGCGGCAAGGATTACACGGAGATGCTGATCTCGCTGGAAGTCTGGGATATGAAGCACTTAAGCGGCATTATCTCCGGCGTCAAAAAACTCCCCAGTGTCAGCGCGGTAAAGCGCGTTGTGGTTTAAAGGCGAGCTGCTATGACCAACGAGGAGGCGCTAGAGGAGTTCCGCGCGGCGGATGCACTGTTGCGCGGGCATTTCATCCTGTTCTCCGGTCTGCACAGCGACACTTATCTGCAATGCGCGCGGGTAATGATGGATGCCCGCCGTGGCGCAAGGCTGTGCGCGGCGCTTGCGGCCAAAATTGCGGCGGCAAACCTCGGCGAGGTGGATTTGATAATATCGCCTGCAACCGGCGGCATCGTCGTCGGCTATGAAATGGGGCGTCAGATGGATGCGCCGTCCCTGTTTTTCGAACGCGTCGACGGCGTTTTCACGCTGCGCCGTGGCTTTGACATCGAGTCGGGTGCGCGTTGCATCATGGTGGAGGATGTGGTGACGACCGGCGCCTCATCAATCGAATGCATTGCGGCGGCGCGGGCGGCGGGCGGCGAAGTGATAGGCGCGGGGTGCCTCGTCAATCGCTCCGGCGGCAGGGCAGATTTGGGAGTAACGCTCATCTCTCTGCTCGAACTTGACGTGCCAACCTACTCAGAAGACGCCCTGCCCGAGTCACTCCGCGCGATGCCAGCCATGAACCCCGGAAGCCGCGGTCTGAAACAAAAATAGGCGCCCGATTATTGATTGCAGTTGCCTTAACGCCATTTATAAGCATGGCTAGTTAACGGCTCGAAATCGCGAAAGCCATTCGATTTCAAAGCATCGGATCGGCTGTTCGTCAAAGTGTTGAACAAGGGTTTTGGCGTCAATGTTATTCCGCCGCAGGAAACGGCCGAGCTTTGCGCAGCGCGTTCGGGTCGCGGTATGGCCACGGCGGAGCTGGGCGCGGTCTTTCAAATATTTCGGGCTGAGGTTGAGCCGCACAGGCGGTTCGCCTCATAAAGTGGCGCTGGGTTTTGCGGCGGGTGTGTTCGCCATCGTCACGCCCTTTCTAGGCTTCCAGATGATTATCGCGGCGGTCCTTGCGTGGTGTCTGCGCGGGAGCGTGTTCGCGTCGGCGGTTGGAAGTTTTGTGGGCAACCCGATCAGTTATCCTCTTATATGGGTATCCACCTACAAACTCGGTAACCAGATATTGGGCGATGGGGCCGTAACCGGACGAATCGATTTCCAGGGTAAGGCGGAGGCGGTGTGGAATGGCATGAAGCGGCTCTCCTGGGATGCGGTAAGCGTGTCGCTGGAAGCGTTCTGGCCAATCCTGAAGCCCATGGCCATCGGGTCCATTCCACTCGGCGCGGCGGCCGCCATCGTCAGTTACTTCGGTATGCGGAAGTTGATTGAGACCACGCGACAAAACAGCGGCGACCGCATGAAGCTGAAAACCATATAATCCTCTGGAGCTGACACGCATTTAATGAACGGCGAATTTCCTCACCTGCGACTTGGCGTGAACATCGACCATGTGGCGACTATCCGCAACGCGCGCGGCGGCGTTCACCCCGATCCGTTGCGGGCGGCGGAAATCGCCATCGCGGCGGGCGCGGACGGCATAACGGCGCATTTGCGCGAGGATCGCCGCCATATCTCCGATAACGACATTGCGCGCCTTAAATCAGCTTTGACCAAGCCCTTGAACCTCGAAATGGCGGCGACGCCAGAAATGCTCGACATCGCGCTGAAGCATCGGCCAAACGCCTGCTGCCTCGTGCCGGAGCGGCGTCAGGAAGTAACGACCGAGGGCGGACTGGACGTGGCCGGGCTTACCGCAACTCTGAAACCTTTCGTTGCAAAACTGCGCGCGGCCGGCATCCGGGTTTCCCTGTTTGTCAATGCCGATCCTCTCCAGATCGAGGCATCTCAAACGGTGGGCACGGATATTGTTGAGTTGCACACCGGCGTTTACTGCGAAGCGGCTTCATCGTCTGAGGCGTCGCTCAAGGAACTGAAACGTCTGCAAAATACGGCGCAAGACGCCGCCGCGCGCGGCATTGAAGTGCACGCAGGACACGGGTTGTCTTTTGAGACCGTTGGCGGCTTAGCCACCATTCCCCAAATTGTCGAATTGAATATCGGCCATTTTCTGATCGGCGAAGCCGTATTTTCCGGATTAGGCCCAGCAATTCAGCAGATGCGGGCGCTTATGAACGCAGCGCGAGAAGGCATTGTGAATTGAGCACATTAAGACACCCATGATTTTAGGCATCGGCAACGACATCATCGACATCCGCCGCATCGAGCGCAGCATCAAGCGTTACGGCGAACGCTTCCTTAACCGTGTTTTTACACCCATAGAGCGAGCGAAATCCGATAAACGGCGATTGCGCGCCGCGTCCTACGCCAAGCGTTTCGCCGCCAAGGAAGCGTGCTCGAAAGCGCTCGGCACGGGCTTCAGCGACGGGGTGTTCTGGCGTGATCTCGGCGTTGTGAACGCGCCTAGCGGCAAGCCGACCATGCATCTGACTGGCGCCGCCGCCGAGCGGCTCAAAGCCATGACGCCAGAAGGCTTTCGTGCCCAGATCGACCTTACAATTACCGACGATTTTCCCCAAGCGCAGGCGTTCGTCATTATATCGGCGGTGCGGTTGGATTAACCGACGTGATGCTTGCGTGTTTGCGCGGCGCGGCTTTTAACGCTATAGGCTGCCTTAATCTTTTTGCAGGTTTGGAGACGGGAATGAGTATGGGCGCGAATGCGAACGAGACGAAAGAGAGCGGCGGGCTCATGGAAACGGTTCGCGTCGTCATTCAGGCGCTGCTGCTGGCGCTTGTGGTGCGCGTATTCCTGTTCCAGCCGTTCAATATTCCATCCGGCTCGATGATCCCGACGCTGCTGATCGGCGACTATCTGTTCGTCTCCAAGTTTTCTTACGGCTACAGCAAACATTCCTTCCCATGGAGCCCGCCGCTTTTCAATGGCCGCATCTTCAGCTCCGAGCCGGAACGCGGTGACGTAGTCGTTTTCAAGCTACCGAAAGACAACGAAACGGACTATATCAAGCGGCTGGTTGGCTTGCCGGGCGACAAGATTCAGATGATCGGCGGCGTTCTGCAAATCAATGGGCAGCCCGTGAAGCGCAAGCGTATCGACGATTATATCCAGAACGCAGGAACGAATTACGAGCAGGCCGTGACGCGATACGAAGAAACGCTTCCGAACGGGGTCACATATACGACGAATGATTTGCAACAAAATGCGGGGCTGGATGATACGCGGGTCTTTGCCGTGCCGGAAGGCCATTATTTCATGATGGGCGACAACCGCGACAATTCCACCGATAGCCGCGTTTTGACCGAGGTCGGCTACGTGCCGCGCGAAAATCTGGTGGGTCACGCCAAGGTGCTGTTTTTCTCGATTGGCGAGAACGCCAGCCTGTTACGGCCATGGGAGTGGCCCGGTGAAATCCGCTGGTCGCGCCTCTTCAACGCCATCAAGTGATGCCGAAAACAAAGCGCCCTTTGCTGCCTGACCTGGAAGACAGGATCGATTACCGGTTTCGTGACGCGGCGCTTTTGAAGCAGGCGCTGACTCACTCAAGCGCGAAAACCAAGCGGCAGAACACATTCGACAATCAGCGACTGGAGTTTCTGGGCGACCGTGTGCTTGGCCTCGCCATTTCCGAGCTGCTTATCGAGACGTTTCCCGATGCGCCCGAGGGGGAGCTTTCGCGCCGCCTGAACTTTCTGGTGCGCTCCGAGCGCTGCGCCGAAGTCGCCGCTAACCTCAACCTAGGCTTCGACATTATTATGGATGCGGGCGAAGCCGGCGCTGGAGGACGCCGCAAGGGGTCCATTCTGGCGGGCGCGTGCGAGGCGCTGCTGGGCGCGATTTTCCTGGATGGCGGCTTCGACGCCGTGAAGCGCGTGACCCGCGCTTTATGGGCCGAGCAACTGAAAGCGGCGCCTCCATCAGCCCCGGATGCAAAAACTGCGTTGCAGGAATGGGCGCAGGGGCGCAAGCTGAATATTCCGAAATATGTGGCGGTCAAATCGGAAGGGCCGAGCCACGCGCCGCATTTCACCATCGAGGTGCGGGTCGATGGCGTGGAGCCAGCGTCGGGCGAGGGCGCTAGCAAGCGAGTAGCCGAGCAGGCCGCCGCCGCCGCCATGCTGACGCGAGAGGGTGTCTGGGCCGCGAATGACTGAGCCAGTGAAGAAAAAGACCAGCAAGAAACCCGCCGAAACCGTTGCGGAGATCGCGATGCCGCCCGAGCTGGCGACGCGCTGCGGCTTTGTGGCAATTATCGGCGCGCCGAATGCTGGCAAATCCACGCTTGTCAATCAACTGGTCGGCGCAAAAGTCACAATCGTCTCCCATAAGGTGCAGACGACGCGGGCGCGTATTCGCGGCATCGCTATGGTCGGCGCGACGCAACTGGTGCTGGTTGACACTCCTGGCATTTTCCGTCCCCGCCGCCGCCTTGACCGCGCCATGGTCGATACCGCCTGGGGCGAGGCGCGCGAAGCCGATGTGGTGGCGCTTATTATCGACGCCGCGCGCGGGCTGGACGAAGAAGCGGAGGCCATTTTGGTTGGCCTGTCGGGGCTGAAAATGCCGCGCGTGCTGGTGCTCAACAAAATCGACCGCGTCGATGATAAAACCGAACTGCTGGCGCTGATTACGAAAATCACCGCCAAACTCACCTTTGACGAGGTTTTCCTGATCTCGGCGCTATCGGGCAACCGCGTCACCGATCTGAAAAACCACCTCGCCAAAGCCGCGCCTCCCGGTCCGTGGATGTTTCCGGAAGACCAACTCTCCGACGCTCCGCTGCGACTGTGGGCCGCCGAAGTGACCCGCGAAAAGCTGTTTCTGCGCCTGCACGAGGAGCTGCCATACGCTTCCACCGTCGAGACAACGGATTGGAAAGTCATGAAGGATGGCGGCGTCCGTATCGAGCAGACCATTTACGTCGAGCGCGACAGCCAGAAAAGCATCGTGCTCGGCAAGGGCGGCGAGACGGTGAAAGAAATCTCCATGAAGGCGCGCAAGGAAATCTCCGAGGCGCTTGAAAAGCCCGCGCACCTGTTCCTGTTCGTCAAAGTGCGCGACAACTGGGGCGACGACCCCGAGCGCTATCGCGAAATGGGGCTTGAATTTCCGAAGTCATAGAGCCGTTCCCGAAAGTATTGCACGGTTTTCGGACGAGAACGGCGCTCTTATAAATCTGAAGTCAATTTAACCGATTCGATTGAGACAACCAAATCGGGATCGAGTCTAAGCGTCGCCCTTGCTATCAAAAACCCTCAAGCACTATCTTGCCTTTTGCGCGGCCGCTTTCTATGAGAGCGTGGGCGCGCTTGAGGTTGGCTGCGTTGATGGTGCCGAAATGCTCGGCGAAGGTGGTTTTGACAACGCCCTCCTCCACCAGCCGCGTAAGCTCGTTTAGCAGATTGTGCTGCTCGATCATGTCGGGGGTTTGGAATAGCGAGCGAGTGTACATGAACTCCCAGTGCAGGCTGACGGATTTGCGTTTAAACGGCATGATATCGAGCGTTTTCGGGTCGTCGATCACGCAAATGCGGCCCTGCGGCGCGATTATGTCCATGTAAGCTGGCGCGTGCGTATCCGTGGCGGTGAGCGCGGCGATCATCTCGACCTGCGGCGCGCCGATGGCGGCAAGCTGCGCGGCGAGCGGTTTGCTGTGGTCAATGACGTGATGCGCGCCAAGTTCCTTGCACCATACAGCCGTTTCCCGGCGCGAAGCGGTGGCGATGACGGTCAGCTTGGTGAGCTGGCGCGCAAGCTGGATGAGTATGGAGCCGACGCCGCCCGCGCCGCCAGTAATAAGCAGATTTTGCCCGGCACCGCCATCGCGGGCAACACCCAGCCGGTCGAACAGCATCTCCCACGCGGTAATTGCGGAGAGCGGCATCGCAGCCGCTTCCGCGAATGAAAGGCTGGCGGGCTGGCGGCCCACGATGCGCTCGTCCACCATATGCAATTCGCTGTTGCAGCCCGGCCGGTCGATGGCGCCCGCGTACCACACCGCATCGCCGGGCGCGAACAGCGTGACGTCAGCCCCGACCGCTTTTACTACCCCCGCCGCATCCCAGCCGAGGATCGCCGCTTTGCCGTCCTGCGGTTCCGAGCGCATCCGCATTTTCGTATCGACCGGATTGACGGACACGGCGCGCACCTCAACCAGCAGATCGCGCGGGCCGGGCGTTGGCTCGGGCGCGATGAATTCAACCAGCACGTCGGCGTTTTCGATGCTTAAGCTTTTATAATATCCAACGGCTTTCATGGCGGGGTCTCCGTGCTTGCAATGTTTCCGATGCATGGCAACATCAGCGCAGATACGGTTTGAGTAAATACGCCAAACTTTTACCCTTGGTACACTTATGGATACCGCCATTCCGCTAGGTTAAACCTAACTCTGCTCGTGGTGCTTGCAAGACAATGCGTGACAAATAAGTTATAAGGAGATGCGAAGGACACAGATATGCGTCGGCCCATAGAATACAGGTATATTATAGACGTGTTTACACCCGAAACGCTGCCTATGGCGCGGTTAGCGGAATATATGGGTTTGCTCGCTGGGATGTTGGGTGAGCCTGAATACGTACACTTTGATCGTTTGGAGCCTGGCAGCGCCGTTCTAGTGACTCGGGTGGACGTGATAGCAGCGACCAAGGTAAACCAGCGGATTCGAGGACTAAGCGACAGAACTGCTGCGGAAGACGTTCGACGAGCATATAGGAAGTTAGACGATTTGTTGGAGCGAGACAACGCAACTGCTCGCCTGGAGTTCGAAGGCGCAGAAATTATCGCTTTTCCCGGACGCACCAGACCCAAAACGCTTCGCTACGGGCCATTCGACCAAGATGGTGTTCTCGATGGTGTGCTAGTAAGGATTGGAGGACGCGATAAAACCGCTTACGCGCATTTGCAGGATGGCAACCGCAACTATCCGTGCCGCTTAAACCGCGATCTGGCGAGGCAATTGGCTCGCCATCTATACACCACGATGCGGGTCAATGGACGCGGACGCTGGGCGCGTGAGGCCAACGGCGCTTGGACGCTTGAACGGTTTCACATACGAGGTTTTGAGGTTTTGGACGAACGTCCATTGATGGAAGTGGTTTCGGAGTTGCGGAAGGTTTCTGGTAACGGCTGGCGGGGATTAGACGACCCATATGCCGAACTAACGCGCTTACACCGGGCGGCGGATTGATGGTCGTCTTTGATTCAAGTTTTCTCATACCTTTACTGGATGAAAACGCCCGTTCCGACGTGCCTCAAGGAAAGGTTAAAGTGCAATATCTGCTAACCGAATTGATGAACGCGAAAGATGTAGTAGGGGTGCCTACTCCCGCTTTGGCGGAGTTTTTGGTTAAGATTGAGCCTGCAGCACGCAATAAATACCTTAAAATTCTGACTTCGTCAGCGCGTTTTCGGATTATACCATTCGATACGTTAGCGGCGGTAGAAGTGGCCGAGCAAATTGCCGTAGCGGTGGCAAACGGCGACAAACGAAGCGGTGTAAAAGGTGATTGGCCTAAAGTGAAGTTTGACCGGCAGATTATTGCCGTCGCTCAGGTGAGCGGAGCGACCCGAATCTACAGCCATGATCCCGACTTCAAGACTTTGGTTGGAACCGGGGGTATGCAGGTGATTAATCTTGATGACCTTCCCTTGCCACCCACCGGTGACCAGCTTGAAATTGATCTGGGGGAGGAACAGGATCAGGGCGGTAACTAAAGACCAAAAGTTTGCTTTGAGTTGATGGAGCTTTTCGAACGCCAAACTTTTACCCTTGGTACACTTATGGATACCGCCATTCCGCTCAACAAAAAGCTCAATCGCCGCTATGACACCGCGCCGGGCTGCCCTATGGAGGCGACGCTGGACATGATCGGCGGCAAATGGAAAGCCGTTATCCTGTATCATCTCCTGGATGGCACGCTACGCTTTAGCGAGTTGCGGCGGCGGCTTAACAAAATTACCCAGCGCATGCTGACCAAGCAGTTGCGCGAGCTGGAAGACGCAGGGCTGGTGGCGCGCAAAGTTTACGCCGAAGTGCCGCCGCGCGTGGAGTATTCGCTAACGCCGCTCGGTCACAGCATGCAGCCGGTGATCGAGGTGCTGTTTGCGTGGGGGCAGTCCTGGCTGCAGAAGCGAGCGCCATCATCGCTGCAAAGCTCAACCGCCAGCGCTGACCATGCATTGGACTGACGACGCCATCATCCTTTCCGTGCGCCCGCATGGCGAAACCAGCGCCATCGTGGAAGTGCTGGCGCGCGCACAGGGGCGCTGCATGGGGTTGGTGCGCGGAGGGCGCTCGCGGCGGATGCGGCCCGCTTTGCAGCCGGGCAATCTGGTGCGCGTTTCGTGGCGGGCGCGGCTGGAGGAGCATTTGGGCAGCTTCGATATCGAACTCTCCGCCGGTTACGCCGCGCGCGCAATGGAGGATAAAGCCGCCCTTGCCGCCATTATCACCATCGGTTATTTCGCGAGGCTGCTGCCCGAGCGTGACCCGCATCCCGAGCTGTACGACACCATCCTGACCATGCTGCAACGTATCGACGAGCCACGCGAACGCGCCGCCGCTTACGCCCGCTTCGAATTTCTGTTGCTGCAGGAGCTAGGCTTCGGCCTAGACTTGTCCGAATGCGCGGCGACTGGCGCGACGGATGACCTTATTTATGTCTCGCCCAAATCCGCCCGCGCGGTTTCGGCTCAGGGGGGCGAGCCGTATAAAGACAAGCTATTGCCGTTGCCGCAATTTCTTGTCACCGGCGATAATCCAGAAACCCCGCAGGACAACGCGGACGCCCTTCGCCTAACCGGTTATTTTCTCGAAAAACATGTGCTGGCTCCCAATGGCGATCGCTTGCCAGACAGCCGCAGCGCGCTCCTCGCCGGATTATAGCATATGGCTTGCTTGATAAAGATCCGACTGTTTCTAATGTAAGCCGCTCTGCCCTCCCCATTTGGGAGGGTTGGGGGTGAGGGTAATACGCAGAGATTTAGACCGAATACCCTTGCCCGAAACGCCAAGCTTTCAATCTTATTTGCTTTTCAATGCGATGATGGCGCTGCATTTACGTTAGGCACAGTTTGCCTATTCAGCTAAATCGCCTTGCGATCATAGCCGAGTTTCGCCTGTTTCTGGCTCTCGCGGTGGATTTCTTCCCTGAGTTCCAAAATAGCCATGGCTGCTGAGGCCGGGGCCGCCTGAATTACCATATCCATCGCGCCAAGAAGCTTTGCGACGACATCGGCGTCCGCAGTACCGTAACGGGCGACGGCGGCGAAGGCCGGACAGGCCAGCTCGCCCAGGGACCAGCCTTCCGTCACAATCCGGAGTCGGCGCATATTGTCGAAGCGCAGCGGCGATGGAATGTCGCGTTCGGCCATCCGGCTGAACGCCTCGCCGAGACGATCAATGCAATAAAGCGCCGTAGTCGGGTCGTTAACGCCGGGCGACAACGCACGCTGCGCAATCTCGACGATGCGGCGGATCGAGAACTCCAGGTCCTGCTCCGGCGTGCGCTCCTGGCCGACCACAAACGCGCTCCGAAGTCGGTCAGCCACCTCGTCCGAAACGGCTTCCTGCGGGTAAGCCGCAAATAAAGCCTCTCCCTCTTTGAGAAAGCGGCCGGGAGCCGCATCGATTCGTACAATCAGTTCATGCTCGGTCGCAACCTTCATGAGTGCGTCCACATCGACGCGCTGAACATAGCCGCTCTGCCCGCACCGGATCAGACGGACGCCAGCTTCAAGGCCAGCCGGTATGAGATTCTCGGAATTCGTACCCGCAGATGTTGGCGGATCGAGGCCCATCCTCTGCGGATAGAGCCTGTCAATGGCGGCGCGCGTTTCGTCCGCTAACTGCGCAAGCAGCGTTTCGATGCGAATGGAAGTGGCGACGTGGTGGATGAAATAAATCAGCACGGCAATACTGGCGAGTGCGAGAAGGACTCCGAACGCCACGGCGACGTGCGGCACGAAATGGGACTCTTCCGTACCCCGCACCGTTCGCAAAACAAGCAGGCAATAAACGAACGTGGCGATAAAAGTGCCGAGCACGACCTGATTGCCCCGGTCACGCATAAAATTGCGCAGAAGTCTCGGACCGAATTGGGATGAGGCAAGCTGAAGGGTCAGCATAGTGATGGAGAAGGTGAGCCCGGCGACGGTAATCATCGAACTGGCGATTGTGGAAAGGATTGCACGGGCTCCTTCGGGGCCGAAGCTGTAAAGCCAGCCGAAGTCCCGCACCGCCTCGGCGCCAAGCCATGCGTCCACGTGACCGAGGATGAACGAAAGGGCGATGGCGACGCCGGCCATTGTCGCCGGCACGAACCAGAAACTGGTGCGGAGGCTGTCCCAAAAGCTGAAAAGTCGTGTAGCTGAAAGAAAGGTCAAAATGCGAACTTTCTGGCAATGGAAGTCATGCGACCGTTATTCTGCCACTTCGGCGATACGCGGTGGATTGTCCAGTTCACGTTAGCCGTTACTAAAGACGCCGGTCGGAGGGCGAACCTTCTTTGGATGTCTACGCGCCTACAAGATAGAAAAGCTATGGTGCCGATACTCATCATGTAAATAAAAACGCTCTGGTTCTATAAATGATCCCGTCCTAGTGCTGAAAAACCGCGCAACACTTTCGGGAACAGCTCTAACGCAGGAATGCGGCGGCGTTCTCAACTCGCGGCGCGGGCGTTAAGTCTGCCGTCAGGCCTAAAATGGGCAATACGCGCTTCAGGATATCGCCGGTCACGGGCACCGCGTTGTAAGCCGCCTCGTTGCCCAGAGCGCCGTCAACGGTGTGCGGCTCGTCCAGCATCACGAACAGCAGATATTCAGGCTTCTCGATTGGAAAGGCGGAAACGAAGCTTGTAATCACCGCATCGCTGTAACCGCCACTAGGCTTCGGTTTGATCGCAGTGCCGGTCTTGCCGCCGATGCCGAAGCCCGGGATGCGTGCGCGACGGCCAGTGCCGCTCTCCACCGTCAGATGCATCATTCGCCGCATGGATTGGCTTGTCGCCGCTTTCAGAACACGTTCGCGGGGGGCGACAGCCTCTCCAGCCATGAAGCGCGGCGTTACTTTCGATCCACCATTCACCAGGCTCGCGGCGGCTGCGGCGAATGCGAGCGGCGATGTGGCAAGGCCGTGGCCATAAGAGATGGTCGCCGTGTTGATTTCGCGCCAGACATCCGGATAAAGCGGATGGCCCGACCGCCCGATCTGGGTTTCGAGTGGCGACAGTAGCCCGAGCCGGGTCAAAAACGCCTTCTGACGCACCGGCCCAGCCTTCAGCCCTAAACGCGCCGCGCCGGTGTTGGAGGAATGCGCCAGAATATCCTCAACGGTCGCATATTGCGTTTTGGCATGGACGTCGCGCAAGGTGAAGCGATTGATCTGCAACGGGGTTGCGATATCGAACTGATCGCTGGGCCTTGCGAGATCGGCGTCCAGCAGCATCGCGACGGTGAACGCCTTGAACACCGACCCCAGCTCGTAAGTGTCCGCAATAAGCCGGTTCTGCCGATTCGCCTCCAGCGCGTTATCACGGCGGTTCGGATCGAAATCCGGCAACGAGGACATCGCGATGACATCGCCGTTGTTGGCGTTCATGAGGATGGCGCCAGCGGCTTTGGCGCGGTACTGGGTCAGCGCGGTGGCGAGTTCACTGCGCACGACGTGCTGCACGCGCAAATCGATTGTCGAGCGCACGGTTGGCCTGGCGCCTTCCGCATGGCCGCTTTTAAGCCCTTGTCCGTCAATGTACTTCTCCAGCCCCGCTAGTCCAATGTTGTCCACATCGGTATGTCCGAGCACATGGGAGAGGGTCTCGCCAGCCGGATAAACGCGCTGCGGCGCCTCGATCAGTGTGAGGCCGGGCACGCCGAGATTATGCACGGCTGCGGCCTCGCGCGGCGTCAGTCCGCGTTTGATCCAGGCGAACCGCTTGCCAGATTTCAGTTTTGCGCGCGTGTCGTTAAGATTGAGGCCCGGCAGCACGGCGGCCAGTTGCTCGGCCGTCTCGTCGGGATTGCCTACGATGGACGGATTGGCTTGCAGCCAATAGACGCGAATGTCCGTCGCCAGCATTTGCCCATTGCGATCTACGATGTCCGAGCGGGAGACGGCGTGGCGTGGCGCATTTTCAGCAACAGCGAGGCGGCTGATGGCGGGCGTTTCCGACGCAAGCGTAATGAGGCGCGCAGACACCAGCCCGAAAGCCCCGCACAGCATTAAGGCCAGCACCGCGCGCCGGCCTTTGCCCTGTATGCTCGCGGGATGGGTTTCACCGTGGAATGTCATGGGAACCCAAACCGGATTTTTTCACGCTGCGCTCGATCAGGGCTGCGATGCCATCGCTACCCGTGCTTGAAGTTGTTTGCGGCGCGCGCGATTTTCCTGCGATTTGAGCGGGTGGCTGGTTGCCGCGAACCATCTGCTCCGGCTTCACCGGCTCGAATTTCAGAACGGTGCGCGCCAGTTTCTCCACATGCTCCGGCCGTGTCACATGGCTCCATTCCGCCCGCGCCACAGCCAGGTTCTGTTGCTCTTCTTCAATCGACTTTGCGAGTGATCCCGCACGGGCCTGCAACCGCTGCGAGTCATACTTCATATCGTAAATCAGGAAAGCCAGACCGGCCCAAACGCCGAAGGCTAACAAGGTGACAAAACGCATAACGGGCCTTCACGTGGTGGGCTTTCGTTAGAGTTAGCTATGAATGGTAAAAATGCCGTTAGTTTCCATTGCAAGCTGACAACGACGGCGAGCTTGAAGAAACCAACCGTTCGTGCTATTATTCAAATATCGGCAAAGGCAAGCAAACACGAACACAAATAATCGAACACGCGATTTCGCTAGCGCGGACAGTCGGGCTTGAGGGCGTATCGCTTGGCGCGCTTGCTGATAGAACCGGGCTGTCGAAGAGTGGGCTATTCGCACATTTTAAATCCAAGGAAGCCCTTCAGGTCGATGTGGTGGAGGCTGCCACTGAGTTTTTTATCGCCGCTGTCACTCGTCCCGCGCTTTGGCATCCACGCGGCGAGGCTCGCCTGCGCGCGCTTTTCAAGTATTATCTCCATTGGATCAGCAGCGGCGCTCCCTCGGGATGTATTTTCATGTCCCTCGGTTACGAATTTGACGATAGGCCCGGCCCCGTGCGCGACCGGTTGCTGCAATCGCAACGAGATTGGTTTGAAACCCTAAAAATCGTTGCCCGGCACGCAAGTGAGGCAGGGTATCTCAGACCGGATGTCGACTTCGATCAGTTCGCTTTCGAGTTTATGGGCATCTCGACCGCTTACGAATATGCGCTGAAGCTGCTTCACCACCCGGAGGCCGAAGTCATCGCGAACAGGGCGTTTGACGGACTTTTACAGCGCTCCATACAATACGCCTCCGAAGCATGACTGCTTTTTTAAAAGGGATTTAGTTATGAGCCTGACCCGGCAAACATCGCAAACACCTCGCCGCAAAATTAGCACGAACGTTCATTCTAAAATAAAGCCATCCATTTCATTTCTCCGCGCTACGTTTAGGGTTGGCGGCAGATTGGCTCCACACTTCACGGCGAACGTGGCGATGAGTTTATTCTTTACCCCTCGCCGATCTGCAATGCGGGAAGATGAGCGCTCCATGCTGGCGCATGCGCTTCGCTTCGCATTCAGTTAGCGTTCCTGTTTTGGTGATTCATGCGCCTGAAGACACTGTGATCGCCTTCGAGGAAGGGGCAGAGGTCGCCAGCAATTTTGTCAATGGCAAGTTTATGTCCGCGCCGGGCATGGGCCACATGCGCATCCTAAAAGACTGGCGCACGATTTCGCACGCGGTAGAATTTTTACAAGGTCGTTGCCAAACTAGCGACGCCATACGGAGTCTTGATCGGAATCGCCTTAAAACTCTCTAAGTCTTTGCAAAAGCCCCAGCCTAATCAAGCTCGCTCGCGAGCCGGACAAACACACCCCGGACTTGATCCGCCGACGCGGTTTCGATTACTCCGGCGCTAACCTCCTGGAGTGTCCACATCCATGATTTTGCGGGATCGTCGCGCATGGCCCATTGCGGAAAAATCCTTGCCTCCACATCGCAGGAAACGAGTATCACCGCATCCATATGACGGTCATCGCGCTTGATGCGGTCGAACGCCGCTGTCACCGCGTCACGTGGGCCTTCCAGCAGTTGCAGATATATATCCTCACGGCAGATCAAGGCGCCAGTTATGCCATCACGGGTGTTGTTAGGGCGCGCGGAGGCCAGAATGCCCGCCAGCGCCAGATCGTCGAAGCCAAATGGGCGCGACGCATATATCAATTGCATAACAGTCATTGCGCTCCACTTTTACTTGCTTTCAAGATGGTCGCATAGGAAACGATATTTGTCCCGAAATATTCCCGGAAAATGGGCGGGGCATTCCTTGGAAGGATATACGCACTGTGCATAAGCTTGACGTGGTTTATGAAGAGAGGGCGAAAGAGCCTCAGACTGCGAACTCTGTAGAAATAAAGCATCTCCAGTTTGGCGATGAGGCGCTTTTTGACAAAGTGGCGGAGGGGGTTTTCGATCATGACTTCGACAGGAGCGTTCTGGCGGACTATCTGAAATCCCCCGGGCATCATCTTATCGTGGCTTTGCATGATGGCGAGATCATCGGGCAGGTCGCCGGCGTCATTCACAGACATCCCGACATGCGCCCGACCGAGATGTATATCGATGAGGTTGCGGTGGCGGACGGCTTTCTCCGCCAAGGTATTGCGTGGCGTATGCTCGACGCAATGTTCGCGCTGGGCAAATCTCTTGGCTGCGTGGACGCCTGGGTGGGGACGGAACTGGACAACGTCGCAGCCGATGGGCTTTACACCGCCGCCGGGTCGCAGTCCGGCATGTTCCGGATGTATGTGTTCAAACTGTAGTCTCATGAGCAAAGCCGCGTCCAAGAGCGTGCTTTCTGCCGGGAGTTTTCCCGTCGAGGCTTTCAATAATATGATCTGCGAGCTTTTTTGCTGCGGCGTCCAGCGTCAGAGACCGTAGAAGCGCTATTTCAGCGTAAGCCAATTCGGGCAGGGCAGGATGACCATAAATTTCGATCTTCGGTGGCAACATGTTTGCGGGCATCACCGTCACACCCAGCCCGGCCTTTACCGCTGCTAGCGACCCAGCGAAACTCGGACTTGTATATGAAACACGCCAAGGTTCCCCAGCGGCGTCGAGCGCCGCGAGAGCACGTTTACGGTAGATGCAGGGTTGCGGAGCCAGCACCAGCGAAATGGGGCCGTGCTGACGATAGCTTTGCGACGCCGCCCATACCAGCGGCTCGCGCCAGACGCTTACACCACCCTCTACACCGGCGGGATCGCGTTTCACCAAAACCAGATCGAAATCGCCACGGTGAAACCCCTCCAGCAAATGCATGGTTAGATCGCATTTCACGCTGAGCCGGACGCGGGGGTGATGCTGGGCGAAGGTCGCGAGCACATCCGGCAGATAATGCGTAGCGAAGTCCTCCGGCGCGCCAAAGCGAATATCGCCCTCCATCTCAGGTTTGCGCAGGCGGCTAAAAGCCTCAAGCTGAAGATCCAGCAGCCGCTTGGCGTAGAAAAGGAAAATTTCGCCCTCGGCGGTCAAGGCCGTTGTTCGTCCACCCCGCACGAATAAGCGGCGACCGAGGCCCTCCTCCAGCCGTTTGATCTGCAGACTGAGCGCCGATTGGGTGCGCCCAATGCGGTCCGCGGCCACGGTGAAACTGCCGCTCGACGCGACCGCGATAAAACTTTTTCAACAGTCCGGTGTCGAGATTCACGGCGGCCCCTTACATGATTTATACTCATGCTTTCTATTTATTCTATAAATTTTTCTGATGCCATTAACTCCCTTAGGGTCGCGCCGCAAACAACGGAGAGGTCTATGGATATCTGGCAAAGCCTGGCGCAAAACTTTCTCTCGCCAGCGATTTTATTCTTTCTGCTCGGCATCATGGTCGGCATCGTCAAATCGGATTTGGAAGTTCCCGAAAGCATCAGCCGCTATCTGGCCATCTACCTGGTGATGGCCATAGGCTTCAAAGGCGGCGTGGCCATCGCCGCCACCCCCGAGATGAACAGCGAGGTGCTTGCCACCATTGGCGCAGGCGTCGCCATAGGCGCGCTGCAACCGTTTATCGGCTATGCGCTGTTGCGCTGGACGACCAAACTGGACAGTCCAACTGCCGCGGCCGTCTCGGCCCATTACGGCTCGATCAGCCTGGTCACCTTCGCCACCGCCGCCGCCTTTCTGAAGACGAATGAGGTTGTTTATGCCGGCTATATTGTGGCGGTGCTGGCCATTATGGAAGCCCCCGCTATTTTATCCGGCCTCTTCATTGCCCACCGCGCCGCGCCACAAACCAGAGGCCACGCCGCCGAGGAAAAGCGGCTGAGCCGTGAGATTTTCACCAATGGCGCGATCCTGCTGCTCGTCGGCTCGTTTGCCATCGGCTGGGCGACAGGGCAGCGCGGCATGGAGAAAATGGAAGGATTTCTCGTCACGCCATTCCAAGGCATCCTCGCGCTTTTCCTTCTGGATATGGGCCTGCTGGTTGCGCGCAATCTCACGAACCTTCGGGAGTTTACCCTGTCACTCTTTGCGTTCGGCGTTTATATGCCGCTGATGGGCGCGGCGGTGGGCCTCGGCGCCAGCCACGCAATCGGGCTGGATGTCGGAACCGGCACGCTGTTCACCGTGCTGTGCGCCAGCGCGTCCTACATCGCCGTGCCTGCGGCAATACGGCTCGCCTTGCCCGAGGCGCGCGCTGCGATTTACGTGCCGATGAGCCTTGCCATCACCTTCCCGTTCAACGTGATCCTTGGCATCCCGTTATACCACGCCGCGGCGAAATTGCTGTTGGGCTAATCATAGCAGCTTTTCAGCCGCCCTCAGTTTGGCGGAGCGGGAGCGCGGATTGGCGGCGATTTCAGCCTCCGACGGTTCCACGAGTTTGCGGGTGAGGAGTTTAAATGTCGGGGCGGCGTGCTCCGCGGCGACGGGCGCATGACGCGAAGGGGCGGCGACGCGTCCGGCGCGGTCGTTGAGAAACTGCTTGGCGATGCGGTCTTCCAGTGAATGAAACGCGACGACGGCGAGGCGACCGCCTGGCCGCAAAACCGCCTCAGCCGCCGCCAGCCCGCGCGACACTTCGTCCAGTTCGTTGTTCACGTAAAGCCGCAGCGCCTGGAAAGTGCGCGTGGCCGGGTTTTTATCGCCCGGCTTTTGCCCCAGAACGCGAAGGCAAAGGGCGGCGAGTTCTGAGGTGCGCTCAAAGGGTTTCTCCGCGCGGGCGGCGACAATCGTGCGGGCGATGGCGCGGGAGCGGCGCTCCTCGCCGAACTGATAAAGAATGTCGGCGATGGCGTCCTGTTTGAAAGTGTTCACCACATCGGCGGCGCTGACGCCTTGAGCCGACATGCGCATATCGAGCGGGCCGTCACGCATAAACGAAAAGCCGCGTTCAGCCTCGTCGAGCTGCATGGAGGATACGCCGAGATCGAATACCACCCCGTCGGCTGCGGAAAAGCCGTGCGCCTGAGCAACATCAGCCAACTCGGCGAAACGGCTTTCAACGAGCGTTAGCCTGTCGCTAAAGTGTTGGATCAGGTTTTGTCCGGCTGCGATGGCGCTGGGATCGCGGTCTAGTGCCAGAACACGGCAATCCGCCGCCTCTAGAATCGCCCGTGTGTAGCCGCCCGCGCCAAAAGTGCAATCAATGTAAAGCCCGTCGGCCTGCGGCTGCAACGCAGTGATAATCTCGGGCAGTAGCACGGGAGTGTGACGAACCGGTCCGCTTGGCGGCAAGGAGCCCTCGATCCCGCCGCCGTCCGTCATCACTCCCGTGTCCCCTCTGCCTCAGCGCCCCCTTGCAAAGAGCGCTGCCCCGCACCGAGTTCTCTCCGGTGAGCCCGTGCGCGCTCTCGCGCCTGCCCCCGGAATTCTTCATAAGCGTCGGGCGCCCAAATCTGGAACTTATCCCCGAGGCCAACAAAAACCGCTGTGTCGCCGATGCCTGCATGGTCGCGAAGCCGTTTGGAGAGCACGGCGCGCCCGTCTGGATCGACTTTAATCCGTTCACTCTCGCCAAAGTAGACGCTGGCGATCTCGTCGCGTTCCGGACTGTCGATGGCAAAGCCTTCCAGTATGCCCTTAATCTTTTCGACCAGACGGACGCCGCCAGCCTCCAGCGCGGACCGGTCGAGGTGCGGATAACAAAAGATGTCATCAGCGCCTTCCTTGGCGAGCACGGCGCGGAAGGTTGCGGGAATCGAAACCCGGCCTTTGCCGTCAATCTTGTTATCGAACCTGGAGGCAAACTCATCCATCTCCGCCCCAGACGCTTCCCAACCGGCTTGAACAATCCGGCTACGAAACGCCGTAAAATTTCACATCCATCGCCGTCGTGGCTGCCCGGTAAGACCGGGGAGAGGCGCATCGCCCGAACAGTTGGCCTACCGCTCAAGGCACACGCGCCGCCTCCCCCCGAATCACCGTTTATCCGAACGGGTATAATTGGGATAGCATGGGTTTTTATGGGCGTCAACGGAGGGTTAAGGGTTTATTAGGAGGAAGCGCGGGAATGGTGAATAAATTGTTAAGTCCGCATATCGCAGCATCTATCTTCTCGGTGGAACAACCTCCCGGCGCCCAAGTTTGAGGATGGGTGTCGTATGCGAGGGATAACGCCGCCGCCCAGGAGCTGCGGGCGGATGCGTTTGGAGCGGTGACGAACTCGAGGTAGATTTCTCCATCAAACAGCCGATCTCGTATATTTGCGCTGCCTCAGTCAAAACTTGCAAAGCGATCCAACCCATTGAGGCAATTAATGGGTGTAGAGTATACGTAGCACTGGCGAGATGCAGACATGTTTGACGCCATACTCCGTCGGCGGATCAATCCGCCGCTCGATTTTACCGCGCAAATGCTGGGTCGCATGGGCCTTGCGGCCGATCATGTCACGCTGGTGGGATTTGCGTTCGGTTGCGCCGCAGCGGTTGCTATTGCTACAGGATATCTGAGCGCGGCTTTAGGGTTTATTGCGGCTAACAGGCTGGCGGACGGGCTGGACGGGGCAGTGGCTAGGGCGTCTGCGGCGACGGATCGCGGCGGATTTCTCGATATATCTTTGGATTTCGTTTTTTACGCCAGTGTGCCCCTTGCGTTCGCCGTGCTCGACCCGGCGCGCAATGCGCTACCCGCCGCCATATTGCTCTCGTGCTTCCTTGCCAACGGGGCCGCATTTTTCGCCTTCGCGCTCATGGCGGAGCGGCGCGGGATCACCTCCCAAGCACAAGGGCTGAAGTCCCTCTATTACGTCGCGGGGCTGGCGGAGGGCGCGGAAACCATTGCCGCGTTCGCGCTGTTTTGCCTGTTTCCCGCAGCCTTTCCATGGCTAGCGGCCGCATTCGCCGCGTTATGCGCGCTTTCCGCCATTGCCCGCATCGTCTTGGGCTGGCGGCTGCTCTCCTAAATCCGATCTATATAAGAGCTGTTCGCGTCCGAAAACCGCACAACACTTTTTGGGAACGGCTCTAAACTTCGACGAGGCTCGCCGCCGCATCGAGCAACGCGCTGGCGATTTCGCCCGGCATCTCCGCGCCGGTGATGATAACCGCGCCCTGTGCGATCATGGTCGGCACGCTGCCAGTGCCCATGGCGCGGAGATGCCGGGCGAAATCGCCAGCGCGTTGCTCGATGCGGCGG
>Ga0163154_10000014_pt1 | contig 233378 bp, 232 predicted proteins | sample OliLakLV19MP9P1_FD_148649 | JGI IMG/M metagenome (GOLD analysis project Ga0163154, IMG submission 148649) | Freshwater microbial mat bacterial communities from Lake Vanda, McMurdo Dry Valleys, Antarctica - Oligotrophic Lake LV.19.MP9.P1 | ecosystem: Environmental > Aquatic > Freshwater > Lake... | reverse complement strand
AATTCTACAGATTTTGAGCATCAGCATTTTTGAGAAAACTCCCATTCAGCAACTGTTTCAGCCACCCTTACTACAAAATTTCAAAGAACTAAATCCTAATCAGTTGATTATCTTCCAGTAATATCAACACGCTACTGTTCCCATATACAAACACAAATCCTTTTAGCGCATCGTTTTCCCTGCGCTGCCCAAATCAATATCTTTGCGCACTCATGTCAAAGCCTGCGCTCGATATTGTGTTGCCCTGCTACAATCCGCAGGAGGGATGGACAAACTCCATAGTCCAGTCGCTCGGAAAAATACAAGGCACTCTTTCTGATACTTCTATCCGGCTGATTGTTGTGAATGACGGCTCATCAAAAGAGATAAAAGCCGATTTAGACTTCTTGCAAAGAAAAATCCCTGCGCTCATTATAGAAAGCTATCTTGATAATAAAGGAAAAGGATTCGCTGTTCGTACCGGAGTTGCCCGCGCTGAAGCGGATAAAGTGATATATACAGACATTGATTTTCCTTACGAAGAAAACGGATTTCTCTCAATTTATGACTCCTTGCAGAAGAATCAGTGCGATGTCGCACTCGGCATCCGTGATGAAAACTACTACGAAAACGTGCCTCCCGCGCGAAGATTCATTTCGAAATTGCTGAAATCAATTATCCGGCTCACGCTCCGCACACCGACTGCCGACACGCAAGCAGGATTGAAAGGATTCAATAAAAAGGGACGCGAGGTTTTTCTGAAAACAACCATCAATCGCTATCTCTTTGATTTGGAATTTATCTGGCTTGCTGCAAAACAGAAGGATTTGCGCATCGCGTGTATTCCGGTAAAAGTGAAAGAGGGCGTTCTATTCCGCAAGATGCACTTCTCGATTCTCCTGACAGAAGCGTGGAATTTTTTGAAAATCTTTCTAAAACCTTAATCAGCGGTTCACTTCATCAACTCTGGCAACCGCGCCTTCACATCATCAAATGTCGGGAAGCGGCTGATGATTTTTCCCTGCGGATTGATGAAGATATACGTGGGCGTGTAATTCACCACATATTGATAGGAGAACTGAGCGCCATCAGGATATTCAAATACGTGCGTCCACTCAGGTGATGATTTGCTGCTGATGAAGGCATTCCATTCGTCATTTGTTGCATCGAAGCCAACTGCATAAATCTTCAATCCTTTTGCCTTGTATTGTTCCCACATCGGCTTGAGTTGTGGAATCTCTGCTTGGCAGTGGTCGCAGGTGGGGCTGTAAAAAATTAGCAGCGTGAGTTTTGAAGCGGATGCTACGGTTTCACTTAGTTTTTTAATTGCCCCACTGGGATTTTTTAATTGAATGTCTGTAACCTGACTGCCGGGCATCACATTTTTCAAGCGCTGCAACGACATTTTTACAGTTGTGTTGAACATCAATGCCGGATTGCTTTCCGCCCATTTGATATAGGCAGCTACAAATTGCTCCTCATGCCTATTGTAAAACACATTGTAGCAGATTTGTTGCAAGCGCTTTGCTGCATCCTGGTTTTTTGCAGCAATGGTCATCGCGCTATTTACGGCATTCGTTTGGTCAGCTTTCCTATCGCAAATCGCAATGTAGTTTAGCAGGATGCGCTGCCCGAGAAAATCATTGTAGATGTAGGGATTTGCCAGCGCTTCGCGTTGCAGGAAGTTTTTGCGCAGCGCGTCTATTGATGCCAAAGAACCTTCGGGCAATTTTTCGGCAGCGCAAAAAACAGTTGCTGTAAATGTTGAGGGATTAGCCGCAGCGATTTCTGCAAGGCTTTTTTGATAGCCGTTGACATAATTTTTCAACTGCGCAAAATTTTCTGCGACTGACAAATCAAGTTTTCCGGCTGCATCCAAATCGTCCTTATATTTTTTGTTCGCGTTAGCAAACAAACGATAAGCAACATTTTCAGCAGAATTTTTCAATTCTATTTTCTCTGCGCCATTCCCGCAAGTGATGTCAATCGTGAATACTTTTTCTTTTGTTGTGGCGATGAAATCGAAATTGGTCCGGCTTTCTGTGCGCATCGCGATTCTGCGCGGCTCAGAAAGATAAATGCGGTATTTGAACTCACCGTTCGCATTTACGGAAATCTGTTTGAAGCCTGCATCTCCTAATTCTGTGTGCTGCGCCATTTTAATCATTGAGGGCTTCGTGCATCCTGGCTGAAATTTCCCGCGAATCTCTATCGTATCGGGTGTCATCTGGTAATCGCCTGCCATCGCTGCGGGCTGTAAGGCTTCCGTTGTTTCTGAAGTTGCGGCAGCTACAACTTCTTTTTTTACATCGGGGCTCGCATGCGTGGGCGAGCCGCTCTGGCAGGAAATCAGCAGAAATAAAACCGCGAACAGCGAGTAGAGTATGCGTGTCATGTTTTGTAAGAATTTTGAAGTTGGAAAATTAAGTTTTTGAGAGTAGCATTTCAAGTTCGTCATAAGATTATCCGATAATTTCGTTGCAAACAAATTCCGTTGAAAATTCCCTTATTTACAATTATCGTGCTGCTTTTCTATTCCTGTGAAAATTTGAAAAGAAAGGAACCCGCACAACAACTGCCGGAGCCAGAACAACTCAAATATGCGGAAATGATAGTCGGTGAATGGAGAAACAGCTATTCAAAAATTATCCTGCACACATTCAAAAATTCTGATTCTACGAAGGTGCTGGAGGTGCGGGAAAGCGAATGGGAAACAGTGATGCAATCCAAACCCATCAGAACATTTTTCAAGGCTGATGGAACCTATAACTCAGAACATCGCAACTTAGAGGACAGCATCGTTTACAATCCGGCAGGAAAGTGGAGGATTGCGGGCGACAGTCTTTTTATAACCGACACCTTTCCGAAAAACGGAATTTCATACACCTACAAAATCTCCATTGACAACGACATTGCTGAATTTAAAGGCGGAGAAGATTTTGACCAGGACGGGTTTAAGGATGATGAATACTATGGAAGCCAGAGAAGGCAATAATCTCTTGTTGCCTTTGCGTTTTCTCAAACTTTATCTTGTTCCAGTTTAATAAACTTAATCTGAATTTTTGAATCAAAGCCTGATTTGGGACGAAGTTTGAACTGGACTATTTTTCTGAGTTGCCCGTGCTTTCCTTTATAAAAATTATAAGCATCCTGATTTGTTCTTACCAGCTTATTGATTAAAACTCCCGTATTCGCAATTTTCGGAAGACATCTGTAAACCATTCTGGTATCATCGTCATAAATGAATTCTATCTCCAAGATGGGCGCTTGAAAAAACAATCTTTTCAACTTGCCCCAACGGGAGTATTGGATATCCAAATACAGATAGACGTTAGCAGAGTCTTGCGGAATATCAATCACGCTTTCCGTTTCAGATGAAAAAGAATCAATTACTACTACAGAATACCTGACGGGAATGGTTTTTTCCTTAAGCAACAAATAAGAACTGTCATAACGATCTGCTGTTTCGATGAGTTCATAATTACTTAGCATCGCGCGTTTTGTAACGCTTTCATCCCAAAAAGGAACCCGCTGGTCAATGCGCTTATTATACAGAAGCAAAAATTTAGGAGCGGTGGGGCTGACATATTTTTTATAATTTAGTGAATCTAAAAACAAGCTATATGCAGAATAAGATTGAATAAGCGGTCTCGGACTATAATTCAGCTTATGACGGTAGATAACTGAAATATCTTCGGGCAGAATGTCAACTGTTTTATTTGAAATATTTCTTAGCTGTATTTCATTTAGTTTAATCGGTTCAATTTTTTTCTCGTCAAATTCGCTTTTGTATTTGTTATCGGTGAGCAGGTCAATGCAATAACCCCAAAAATTTAATTTTTCTATTGGATTTATCCAGGAATCTTTTTTGAAGGTTGTATAGTTTAATACTCCCATCGGGATGCTGAAAAAGCCCAATAGCAGAGTGATGGCGAAACATTGCTTAATAAAACGCAGTTGATTATTCCAGATATAGAAGAGTAAGTAGAACATCGGTGAATTGAAAATGAAAATGAAAATGTGCGCGTCAATTCTCACGACACCCATTTTAAATAACAAATAGTAATATAGCAAAAACAACAAAGCTGGCAACAGATGCGGCTTTTGTAAAAAGAACCTCAAATTCATCAAAATCATAAATGCAAACACTCCTAAAACCGAAATGCCAATCCAATCCACAATGTCTGTAGTTGAAAAAGGCAAATTCATAGCATCATTATAATCGTCAATAATGTTAATGCCACCCCGCAGGTACCCTTGTAAGTCAACATTTAAAACAGAAGATAGAGTGAAAATGAAAACAGGAAAAGAAAAGACTAAAAGCAGCGCAGTCGGTATTTTACTCTTATTCGCATAGGCGTGATTTGCTGCCGTGAACACCAGCGCTATGAAATTGATAAACCCAAAATTTATTTTAATAAAAAAAGTAATTACTGAAATAAAAAGCATGCAGTAGAGGTAGGCTGTTTTGTTCTCTATTAATACCTGATAAGCAGCAAACAGAAAAATCAGCATGATATAATAATCGCTGCAAAAATTAGAAAGCATAAAGCAGAGCAAAAACAGAAACAAGCCTTTCAATGGGTGGGTGTCTTTTTGATAAACTTTTGAAATGATATGAAGCAGAAAGCCGATTGTTGTTAACTCGAAAACCGCAATTACCCATTTGTATTCGTGCAATACCCCCACTTTCGTAATGAAAAAATGCAAGGGACCATAGGTGAACACAATATCTTTCCCGAAAAGAAGTCCATTCAGATTGGCAAGACCTAATGCTATTTTCCACGAGGAGTCTATCCCTACATTCACCTGCTCCAGCAGGCAGGGCGGTAGCAAAACAATGAAGGATAATACGAGCGTAATACGATGACTGAAAAATGCAGCGAGTTTATCCTTAACAGCAGAGAGCATTAAGTGGGGAGTTTGATTTTTTCAAAAATAATCAACCCTGTCCTCAATAGATTCATATAATCTCTGTCCATACAATTACGCATCTTGTCAGCCGGTTTCCGTTTATTTATCGAATTTTAACAACGCTTCGAACACAAACAACCTAACTTTTACGTTTAACTGAAAAAAGAAAACATGAACCAAAGACCATCAGCTATGAAGAAATTGAAAAGAACGCTTGTCATTTTTTCCATTGTATCGGTAGCATTGCTGCCGCTCGCATTTACCAGTACAACCAATTACTTCGAGATTTCAAAGAACCTCGACATCTTCGCCACGCTCTATAAAGAACTCAATTCCTACTATGTAGATGAAGTAGAGCCGGGCAAGTTGATTCGTTCAGGGATTGATGCGATGCTTGAATCGCTCGACCCTTACACACAATATATCAGCGAAGATGAAATTGAAGATTATCGCTTACAGACTACCGGCAAATACGGTGGTATTGGCGCGCTCATTCGCAAGATTGATGATTGGGTGGTAGTAGCAGAACCCTACAAAGATTACCCGGCTGATAAAAGCGGTTTGATAGCAGGCGATAGAATCATTGAAATTGATGGCAAGACAGTGAAAGGCAAAGACACAGATGAAGTGAGTAAAATGCTGAAAGGTCAGGCAGGTACTTTTGTGAAAGTGAAATTCAAAAGACCGAAAGCCGATGGCTCTGAAGAAGATAAAGAAGTGCAGATAGGCAGAGAAGAAATCAAAATTAAGAACGTACAGTACTCTGGAATAGTGAAGGATGACATCGGATACATACGCCTCTCTAACTTCACGGAAAATGCAGGCAAAGAAGTGAAAGACGCGCTTGATGCGCTGAAAACCGGCAACCCTGATTTGAAAGGAGTCGTGTTTGACTTGCGCGGCAATCCGGGCGGTTTACTGAATGAGGCGGTAAATGTGTCAAACGTGTTTGTAAACAAAGGGCAGGAAATCGTGAGCACAAAAGGAAAAGTGAAAGAGTGGGACAAATCATTCAAAGCGTTGAATCCTGCTGTGGACGTTTCCTTGCCAATGGTGGTACTCACCAATAAAGGTTCTGCGTCTGCTTCTGAAATTGTTTCAGGCTGCATTCAGGATTTGGATAGAGGAGTAGTGATAGGACAAAAAACTTTCGGAAAAGGGTTGGTGCAAACAACGCGTTCACTGAGTTACAACACGAAGTTGAAAGTGACCACCGCAAAATATTACATCCCCAGCGGAAGATGTATTCAGGCAATCAATTACGCTGAAAAAGATTCAACGGGCAGCGTAATGAAAATTCCTGATTCATTGAAAACCGCATTTAAAACTGTTAGCGGCAGAATCGTTTATGACGGTGGCGGCATTGACCCTGATATTACAACTGAACCAGTGAAGTTCAATAAAATCAGCATTGCATTGCTTACAAAAAATCACATTTTCAATTGGGCGACAACTTATTTCACCAAGCATCCCACGATTGCTGATTCGCGCACATTCAAAATCTCAGATGCCGAATACGAGCAGTTCATGGCTTACATTGCGGACAAAGAGTATGACTATACTACCAAAAGCGAAGAGATGCTGAAGGATTTTGAAAAAGTAACTCAAGAAGAAAAATATTACGAAGGCATTAAAACGGATCTTGAAAAACTGAAAGCCAGTGTGATACATGACAAGAAGCAGGATTTAATCAAACATAAAGAAGAAATCCTGAGCTTGCTCGAAGAAGAAATTATCGGCAGGTATTACTATCGTTCGGGCAGGATTGAATGCGGATTTGAACATGATATTGAGTTGCAGGAAGCTATTAAGGTGCTCAATGCTCCTGATAAATATTCTGCGTTGCTGCGACCGTAATTTCATTTTTCTGTCATCTTTTTTTGTTGCCGCAAGTTTGCAAATGCCTTTGCTAACTTGCGGCAAAATTTTTCAGCATGTCACGAATTCTTTTTTTTCTCTGTTTGCTTTCAACTCTTTCTCTTCATGCGCAGCAACTTGACCATGCTTTAATTGACGAGTTGAAATATCATGTGAATTATCTTGCTGACGACAGTCTTGAAGGCAGAGCAACCGCATCGAAGGGGGAAAAAATGGCTTCGGATTATCTCTCCCGCATGTTCAAGGAAAGCGGCTTGTCGCCCTATCAAGGCGTCTCTTATTTGCAGCCGTTCAATTATATCGAAGGCAGATTGGTCGGAAAAAACACAGCGCTCACCATCAATGGAAATGCACTGACGCTTGATAAAGATTTTTATCCCCTTGCATATTCTGCAAGTGGAAAAGCAAAGGGAAATTGCATGAATGTAGGCTTTGGCATCTCCGCGCCCGAACTGAAATATGACGACTATCGCAAAAAAATCAATTACGCAGGAAATATTTTTCTGCTGAATATTTCTACGCCATCGGGCACGAATCCACATGGAGCATTTGGAAATTATCTTGAGTTGCGCCCGCGCATCGAAAAGGCGATTGCAATGGGAGCCACCGCAGTATTGCTCTATGCGGAGGAAGATTCGATTACTGCCCCCGAACAACTATTGAACAAAAATATCTACCCTGTTTCTGTGCCTGTGTTGTTTTTGAAAACACCTATCTGGCATGAATTAAAACCAGCGAAAACATTCACCGCAGCGCTTACCGCAGAAGTAACTCCAATTGAAAAAACAGGCAACAACGTAGTCGCATGGATGGACAACAAAGCGACAACAACAGTTTTGCTTGGAGCGCATTACGACCATCTTGGCTGGGGGCATGAAGGCTCGCTTTATCGCGGAGAGAAAGCAATTCACAATGGTGCGGATGATAATGCAAGCGGTGTAGCATTGATTGTCGAATTGGCAGAAGAATTGATAAAATCTTCTTTGAAGAATAACAATTACTTGTTCGTTGCTTTTTCAGGAGAGGAAATGGGATTATTTGGCTCAAAAAAATTCGTGGAGCAAATTGGCGCTGACGCGAAAAAAATCAATTACATGCTCAACTATGATATGGTGGGACGATTGAACCCGAATGAAAAAAATTTACAAGTAAACGGATTCGGCACATCCCCCGCATGGAATGTCCTGAAGCAAATTCCGACAGACAGCATTCGCATCAAAACTTCCGATTCGGGAATCGGTCCGTCTGACCACACTTCATTTTATCTCAAGGATATTCCAGTGCTGCATTTTTTCACAGGCGCGCATGAAGATTATCACAAGCCGAGCGATGATGCCGAGTTTGTAAACTATGCGGGCATCGCTTCCATTTTGAATCTCAGCTACGCGCTGATTGACAGTCTTGATGATGCCGGGAAAATTCAGTTTACCACAGTGGCTGCCGACACGAATCAGCCTGCGCCAAAATTCACCGTGACATTGGGCGTGATTCCCGATTATATGTTCAGCGATGGCGGAATGCGCATTGACGGTGTCACCGATGGCAAGCCCGCATCGAAAGCCGGAATGAAGAAAGGCGATGTTGTGATTCAGATGGGGGCGCACAAAGTAAGCGACATGACCACTTACATGCAGGCATTATCAAAATTAAAAAAAGGCGATACTGCAACTGTCATTGCTTTGCGTGAGGGAAAAGAGATGGAGTTTACGGTGGTGTTTTGAAAACGAAACTCACTCCTTCAACTGATAAATCGCCCGAAGATTTCTTCCCGCCTCGTCATAATCCAAACCGAAGCCAACAACGAATTTATCTTCAATGGCAAAGCCGAGATAATCAACATTGATGTTTTCTTTCAAAGCCGAAGGTTTCGTGAGCAATGACGCAATACAAATACTCGCTGGTTTTTTTAATTGAAGATGCGGAAGAAATTCAGCAAGCGTCCTTCCCGTGTCCACAATATCTTCAACGATAACTACATGCCTGCCGGTAACATTGTCCGGCAACTCCATCAGCATTGTAACCTTGCCGCTTGAGCTTGTTTTGATGTAAGATGCGAGGCGCGTGAATGTGATTTCACAATCAATATCCAGACGTTTAAAAACTTCCGCTGCAAATAAAAATGCGCCATTCAAAATGACAATGAACAACGGATTTTTATCAAGGTAGTCATTTGAAATTATTTGTGATAGTTGCTCGATGCGTTGCAGTAGTTGCTGCTCGTCAATCAGCGGAACAAACTGTTTGTCTTTAATCTGAATCAAGGCAATGGGTTTGCCCTAAAGATATTCAATGCCGATAAACTCTACCTTAGTTTTAATACACGCCCCGGCTGGATGTCGTTGCTCGGCAAGTTATTGAACGATTTCAATTCCTCCACATTTAGTTTATACTTCTGCGCGATGGAGTAAAGCGTTTCGCCAGTTTGCACTTTGTGATAGGTCGGCAGATCGGAAGGTGTTTGCGGGGGAGGAGGAGTGTCTTCTGTTTCTTCTTCCACCTGTTGCTCAACTATTTTGTTTTCGGGCGCAGGAACATTTTTTGGCTCAGTGGAAACAACGCCTTCATATCCGACTAATAATTTTTGACCCACTGAGAGCGAGGTTGTCGTAATGTCGTTCATCGCTTTCAATTCAGCCACCGAGATTCCATATTTAGTAGCGATTTTATAGAATGTTTCCTGTGGCGCAACGGTGTGATAAATCGGCTTTTTCTCCTGCACAGTGGGCTTGCTTTCTGCCACAGGCTTCACAACCGGTTTTTCTTCTGCGGGTTTTTCCTGAATCACTTCTTCTATGACAGTTTCAGTCGTGGAGCCTACAATTAATTTCTGTCCGATGGAAATACTATTGGCTGTAAGTCCATTCATTTTTTTCAGCGCATTCACAGTCAACCCGTAAGCGGTGGCAATGCGGTATAATGTTTCCTGCGGGGCAACAGTGTGATATTTCGGCTGTTTTACTTCCGTTGTTTTTGTGGAGGTGATTGGCGCTGGTGCTTCTTTCACAACAGGAGGTTCTTCAATTTTCACTTCAGGCTCCAGCACTGTTTCAATCAAAGGCTCCGGTGTTTCCTGCGTTACCGGTTTTTCTTCTACGATTTCAGCCTTCGGCTTCACTTCTGCTTTCGGTTCAACTGCGGGCGCTTCTTTCTTTTGTTCTTCTTTTACTGCATCCTCTACGCGCTCTTGAATTTTTTCCTTGATGTCTTCTTTGATTTGTGCGTCTGATTTCACTTTGGGCGTTGTATCGCATTTCTTTTTCAAACACAAGATTTCTCCCACAGCAGGTTCCATTCCCAAAGGAAGCCTATTTTTCTTGTAAAGCGATTTCAGCTTAATGCCTTCCTTCTGTGAAATGGAGTGCATTGTTTCGCCTTCATCCACGCGGTGAAAGGCTTCAAAGCCGCTTGATTTTTTTGGCTCAAGATAAATTTTAGTGCCGGGTGCGATATACTCGCCTTCAATCAGGTTATTATATTTCAAAAGAGAACTCAGGCTGATGTCATATTTTGTTGCCATGTCAATCGGCATTTCATTGGGTTGAGCAATTACCGTTTTGATGCCGTTGAACATGTAAAATTTATCGTGTACCGATGAAAAATATTCTTCTTCTGCCTTTGTGAGAGGCGCATATTTCTGTTCTGTATCAAAGCGGTGCAGGTCGCGATCTTCAATCAGGCGAATCAGCAGTGTGGCATAATTCGGGTTGGTGGCATAGCCTGCTTTTTGCAATCCCTTTGCCCAACCTTCATAATCTTTCACACTCAGTTCAAACAAAAAAGCATAGCGGTCTTTTCCTTTTAAAAACTTACTGTGGTCAGCATAGGAGTGCAGCACTGATTCGTACTTGCGGAAACATTCTTTTTCCGTGTCGTCATCCTGGATAAACGTGGGACCTTTCCAGTTGCTGCCACATTTAATACCAAAATGATTATTGGCTATCGTTGACAATTTACTGTTGCCATAACTTGATTCCAGAATGCCCTGCGCCAACGTAATGCTTGCGGGAACACCCGCTCTGCGCATTTCTGCTTTTGCGATTTCGCTGTATTTCGTGATGTATTCCGGGATTGTCATCTGAGGAGCTTTCGCTTCTCTCTGTGCAGCGGCTATCAACGGGAAGAGAAACAGAATCAACCCGAACATCCGGTAAAATTTCTTTTTCATTTCAAACAAGATTCCTGAATATTTAATGTCCATAAAACGAACTCAAACTAATTTCCTTACTATCATCACGCCATCACGCAAGGGCAGCAGCACATTTTCAACCCGATTGTCGTTCAACGCTTTTTGGTTGAATGTGTGAATGCCCTGCGTTTCAGCATCTTGTTTTTCATTCAGCACTTTCCCGCTCCACAGCGCATTATCGGCTATGATAAGTCCACCTTTGCGCACTTTATCAAAAACCAAATCATAATATGTTGGATAAGACTCTTTATCTGCATCAATAAACACCAAGTCGAATTGCATGTTCAATGTCGGAATCACTTCAGCCGCTTTGCCGATATGCAGCGTAATTTTTTTCTCCAAGCCAGCTTTTTTAAAATAGCGTAAAATCGTGTTTTCCAATTCTTCTTCTGCTTCAATGGTGTGCATCACGCCATCATCGCTCAATCCCGATGCGAGGCAGATTGCAGAATAGCCCGTGAACGTGCCAATCTCCAAAATCGCTTTGGGCTTGAGCATCGCGCTAATCATGCCGAGAAATTTCCCCTGCAAATGCCCTGAAAGCATCTGCGGGTAAAGCATCTTCAGGTGCGTTTCGCGCTCCAATTCCCGCAACACTTCAGCTTGCGGTTTTGAGAATGCTTCGCAATACGCATTGATTTCTTCTGAAACAAAATTCATGACTTGCGCAATGCGTAAAATTAGAGCGCAGGTTTTCGGCTGCGGTTTATTTTATTCACGGAAAACAGGGGGCGTGTAGTGAACTGCGCACAATGAATGCACCCGGAGAAATTCTAAAGCAACATGAGAATATCTCTCAACAATTCTCCCCCTGAACTGGGTCGCTTTGCATTCGGGTCAACGACATTTCCTTTTTTATCAATGAGCATGTAGCGCGGAATAGAGTTTATGCCAAAATGCTTCGTGACGCTTGAACCCCAGCCACCGGGCGAGTTGGTGTGAAAGCCCTCAATCTGATTTTGCTCGATGGCATTTTTCCATTTCTCCTCTGTGTCGTCAATGGAGATGTAGAGAAAAACAACCTGCTTCAATTGTTCTGGTGTGAGCATTTTGTGCAACTCTTTTGCGTGGGGAAACTGCTGGCGGCAGGGTCCGCACCAGCTTGCCCAAAAATCAACATACACCACTTTGCCTTTGAAATCATCCAGATAAACCTTGTTGCCTTTCAAATCAATGAGCGTGAATGGCTGACTCTTTTTTGCGGCTTCAGAAGTCTTTGATGCTTTTTCTTTCGGCTCCTCCACTTTTTCTTTCTTTACTTCCTTCGCATTAATCTCTGTTTGGCATTTCGCATAAACCTGCTTCACATAGTTTCCCTGCGGGTCTGATTGCGCAAGCGCCTGATGCAGTTTTTTCACTGTTGCTGATTCAGTCTTATCGCAATTCGTGTAGAGTTCATGCGCAATGAAAAATTTAAACGGCTCGCCCGAAAGGTAGCGCAGCGCATAGCTGTATTCGCGTTCGAGCATATCCGCATAGTCAAGAAATTTCAGGAAGTTGAAGCCCTTCGCAGTTTCATAGCGCACATAATTCAACAGAAAACTTCTGTAAGCAGGGCTGTTCATGTTGCGCTCATCCATTAGCGATGCGCTTTGCATTTCGCTCATCATAATGGAAGGAAGCGCGATCATTTTCATTCCCGTAGGGTCAGCGCTTTTGATTTTTGAGAAAAGCAGCAGTTGCGCGAAGTAGTTATAGACCACCTGATCGTTGATGAAATCGTTGCACGCGGTAGTCGTTTTGTTTTTTACGGTTTGTTCTTTCACAAAGCGCATGTGCTTCATGCGCTGGTCGAAAATCGAAGATTCAAATTCATCAATTGAGCCCGCAGCGGCTACGCTTGCAGTTTGGGCATCAACATTAAAATCCTTTTTGAACTGGGTATTGAAATCAAAAAGAAAGCGGTTGTTCTCCGCGCCTTTTCCAGAAAAGGAAATCGAAACAGGCTCAATAGTCGGGTTGACCTCTATTTGAAGCGCATCACCCGGCTCAAGAAAAAGTTGAAAAGAACTACTTCCAATTACTACTGAAACGAGGTTTCCTTTCTCCCAATCCGTTTTCCATTCAAACTTGCCTGAGTTTGATTGCACCGATTGGCGGTAAGCTGACGTATCGGGATAAGGCTTGTCTGTCGTAAATTCCAATACAGCATCAGAGCCATTTGTGAAGCTACCGCTGACAATTGCTGGCTGACCCGCAAACAAGAATAACGGACACAGAAGCATTGCCAGTAAAAGGTTTTTCATCAGATTATGTTTGCCATACAAATTTAGCAAATGCTTGTCTGGCAAAGCTAAACGGCAGGTTGGCGATAAAGTTTCGTTAGAGTTGCTGAAAATTCTAAACGGCTTCCTTGAAAACGGAGAAGTCGAAACCTTCAATATCATGGAAAGAGAGACCGAGGTCTTTGCGCGTTTGTTCCGGAGGGCGACCTTTCTTCACCAACTCATAGTAGGTGCGAATCGCTTCCAGCTTTTTCAAGTGCTCTTTCTTTTGGTCAATCTTTGTGTTGAGGGTGGTAGCCATTCGATTCATAGGAAATTCGGATTCTAAATTTATAGGGTTCAACGGTAGTTGCGCAATTTTTTTTCGCACATTTAATCCACATTTCAACAAGTAAGCTTTCCTGAAAGCATCAGAAACGACACCGCTGAAATTCAAGGTGGACAAGCGTTTTACGCTCTGTTTATTCGTTGGAAGATTGTCCATTTTTCTGAATAAAGCAACCCCTGCTACTGTAATTAAAACAAGACAATAGACTTTAAAAGGTGCAAATTGCAACTCACACTTGAATAAAGCCTGGTTGTATTTTTCAGAAAACTTGCGCCATGAAAAACTTTTCGTTGAAGAAAATACTGTTCACGCTCTTTGCCATTACTGAAACCACTGAAAAGGGCAAACGCTGGAAACGTGTTGAAGTAGGGCAAAATGCAAGGTGGATGCGGATTATTAAAGTAGCTCCGGGGATGTGAGTACCCGGCTATGCAGACTCCCTAATGCGGTAAAGCGCATCGGGACAGAAATCAAGCGGAGCGGCAATTAATTCACCACTATAATCCTGCATTGTTGCAAACCCGTCCCATTTAATGGTGGGGTAGCTATCAAGACTTACAGACGTGAATACTTTTTCATCTTTTAATGCCGGAAAAGATTCAAAAATGGAAGTGAAATCAATAATCCTCTTGTCTTTACTATCAAATTCGACAACTATCCGGTAGGGTTTAGCGTCAATTATTTTTGAGATGATGTGCATATTATTTTAAAGGTTCTATTTTTTTGATAACCCCGCCCTGCTTCAGGCTTTCTGTATAGTTTTCGTTTAATTCCTCCCTATGTAATTCCGCCCAATCCTGTACTAATCTCAACGCCCTTCTTGGCAACTTAACTTCAATAATCTCGCCTGTCTGAATATTTATTTGAGCCTTATACTCGCCATACTCTGCGTGAAAGTGTGGGGGCAGATGGTCAAAAAAGAACATTTTAATTATGATGTCATAAAAGCGACTTATTTCGGCATGTTGCAAATTTATAAAGATTTCCCCCTGCATCACTCCCAAACAATCGCTTCTTGGTTTGCATACCAGTCTGTAAACTTTGAACTGTATCGGTCTTCCACTTGTGTTCGCTTCACTTTCAGCGAAGGAGTCATCAGGTTATTTTCTACCGTCCACTCTTCGCTGATAACGATGATGCGATGAATGCGCTCATGCGACTCAAGAACAGTGTTCAATGATTCTAAGGTATTCTTCAGGCTTTCATGCACGGGCGAGCGCTCTTTGCTGCGCGCATCCTGCGAGAGCACGACCAACGCAAATGGCTGCGGAAATCCTGAACCGGTCACGCACACCTGCTCGATGTGCTGGTCTTTTGCAAGGTGCAATTCAATAGGAGCAGGGGCGATGTATTTTCCTTTTTCTGTTTTAAAAAGTTCCTTTACACGCCCTGTTATTTTAATATAGCCTTCGGAATCAATCACGCCCCTGTCGCCTGTTTTCAAAAAACCGTTTTCAAACGCCTGCGCGGTGAGTTCTGGTTCTTTGTAGTAGCCGTCCATCAGCGTTTCACTTTTCATCAAAATTTCTCCCGCTCCGGTGAGTTTCACTTCCACATTTGGCAGCGGCTGTCCCGCGTAGCCTACTTTAATTTTATTGCGGTGCGAAAAGTGGCAGTATGCGGAGTTTTCCGTCATGGCATACACCTCCTGAATGGGAATATCCAACTTTTGAAACCACGTCAGCAAGGAAGCAGGCATTGGAGCAGCGCCTGTAAAAAAATTGCGCGCCTTATGCAAGCCCAGCGCCTGCTTAATCTTCTTCTTTATTATGGAAGAAACAATCGGGATGGAAAGCAGCAGGTCTAATTTCTTTTGAGGCATTTTCTGCAAAACGCCCATTTGGAATTTTGTCCAGATGCGCGGAACGCCTAAGAATAAAGTAGGACTTGCCTCGGTAAGATTTTTTGCAAACGTATCGAGCGATTCGGCAAAACTCACCTCACCTCCGGTATAAATGCTGCCCATTTCCACCAACATTCTTTCTGCAATATGCGAGAGCGGCAAATAGGAAAAGAAGCGCGGGGGTTCCTTGCCAAGGTCAATCACTTCCAGTGCAACTGTTATCGCATATACGATTGCGCGGGTGCGCAGCATCACTCCTTTTGGATTGCCCGTAGTGCCTGAAGTGTAAACAATGGTCATCAAATCATTTAGTCCGATGGAGGGATAAGTATCAAGCGGTTTTGTCTTCTTTACAATAGCATCCCATTTCACATAATCACCTTCGGGACCATAGAGCGGGAAAGAAATAACTTTTACATGCTCAGGCATCCCGCCCGTCATCGCGCTCCACGAGTCGAGCTTGCCGGCAAACACTGCTTTCGCTTCGCTATGATTTAAAATATAGTTCACCGTGCCGGCAGTTACAGTGGGATAAAGCGGCACGGAAATATTGCCGCTGAGCATGATGGCGAGGTCAGCCATTATCCAATGGGCGCAATTTTTTGACACTAATCCGATGCACGAGCCGGGAGGAAAATTTTGAGTTAAATAAGCTGCGATGCTGCGGATTTCATCGCCTGCCTGCTTGTAAGTGTAGGTGCGAAATGTTCCGTTAATGGGCTGGCGCAGAAAAATTTGGTCGGGGAATTCCTTTTCCCATTTGTTAAATTTCTCTAAAGGAGCATAAAGTGTTGGTGTCATACACGCTAAAATAAGGAAGCCCGCGTTAATTGTGTCCTCGGTGAAAACACGTACGTAATTTATCGTGTCTGATTTTGTGGGGTGTTGTTGTGGATAAATTTTTATGAAAAAGGAGACGCGCTTTTGCCGGAAGTTCTAATTTTTAATTACAAATTTGCCGGAGTTAACCAACTGGCACAAATGCAGAGTTCGATGTTAGAATATTACAAAGAGATTTTAGAGAAGGTGAGTTTCGACCCGCAGTTGTTTGAGAAGGAGCTGAAGAAAGCCATCAGCCACCTGTGGGAAGATGAAGCGCGTGAACTGATTTTGTGGTGTCGCAAGCATTTCGGCTACGAAAAGCTGCAATTAGAAGCGCGTTTCTGAAAACTTACGACCTCTCTCCTTGCATCACTTCCTCTTCGTTCAGGAATTCTATCTTTCCATTTCAAGAATTGTATCCCGTCCTTGATTGACCCCGTAAAAATCCGCAACAAAACAACGGATGTCGTTGAACGCGCCATTCTCGTGGGGCTTGTTACGCCCAGCCAGCCGGAGGCATTGCTTAACGAATATTTAGATGAACTGGCGTTTCTCGCGCTGACTGCCGGAGCAACTACTGTAAAAAGGTTTTTTCAAAAGGTGGACCATCCTGACGGGCGCACGTATGTGGGAAGCGGCAAGATGGCGGAAATACAGAAGTACGTAGAGGAAAATGAAATTGACCTCGTGATTTTTGATGATGAAATCACGCCTGCGCAACAGCGCAACATTGAAAAAGAATTGCGCTGCAAAATCGTTGACCGCAGCATGTTGATTCTTGACATCTTCGCGCAACGCGCAAGGACGCAGCAGGCAATCACGCAGGTGGAACTCGCGCAGATGCTCTATCTCTTGCCGCGTTTGAAGGGAATGTGGGAACATCTTGACCGCGTGAAGGGCGGTATCGGGATGCGCGGCTCCGGTGAAAAGGAAATTGAAACCGACAGGCGTATTGTGAAAGACAAAGTTTCAAAACTCAAAGCGAGCCTCGAGAAAATTGACAAGCAAAACGCAACGCAACGCAAAACAAGAGGCGAGCAGGTGCGCGTTGCGCTGGTGGGCTATACGAACGTGGGCAAGTCAACGCTGATGAACCTGCTCACTAAATCAGATATTCTTGCGGAGAATAAATTGTTCGCAACAGTTGATACAACAGTAAGAAAAGTGGTGATTGAAAATGTGCCATTCTTATTATCTGACACAGTTGGATTCATCCGCAAGCTGCCGCATCATTTGGTAGAAAGTTTCAAGTCAACATTAGATGAAGTGCGCGAGTCGGATATTCTGCTGCATGTGGTTGACATTTCGCATCCGCAGTTTGAAGACCAACTGAACGTGGTGAATCAAACGCTCACCGAAATTGGCGCTGCGGATAAAAAGACGCTGCTTATCTTCAACAAGCTTGATGCTTATGAAGAAGCGCAGTTTGATAAATATCTGGCAGAGGAAGTGAAAGCAGAAATTCTCACGGAACTGAAAACTTCGTGGCAAAAGCGCACGAACAACAACTGCATCTTTATTTCCGCAACGAAGAAGCTCTACATTAATGAACTGCGCTCGCGGCTGCTGGTCGAAGTGACCGACTTGTACCATAAGCGGTATCCGTATAAGACCGGGTTTTATTGAGGAAAAATTTGATTTAAATAGCGGGAAATTTCCTCCTCTGCGTTTGCGAAGGAAGCCAATATCTGCTCCTTTTAAAAACTAAATTTGCTCTTATGATATCATCGGCTGAATTAAGAGCCTTACTGCAAAACCTCGAAAGTGACAGGGTAGAGCGGACAGTATCAGTAACAAATACCGATAAATTTGGCGAAGCAATTTGTGCATTTGCTAATGATTTACCGTTCAACCAGTTACCGGGCTATTTAATTGTGGGCGCAAAGGATGATGGTAGTTGCAGCGGATTAAATATAACAGATCAATTACTTCAGAATTTATCCGCCATTAGAACTGATGGAAATGTTGTTCCTCCCCCTTCCCTGGTTGTGCAGAAATTTTCATTTCCAGATGGCGAATTAGCTGTGGTTGAAGTGCAACCACATTATCAACCGCCAGTAAAATACAAGAATAGGATTTGGGTTAGAGTTGGGCCTACAAAACGAGTTGCAAATGATGCTGACGAAATTATTCTGAACGAGAAGCGTTCATCATTTGCCAACACCTTTGATACTCTTCCATGCTTAGAAAGCGCTTTAGATGATATAAGTTCCGATATTTTCAAGTTGAGTTATCTTCCTTTGGCTGTCAGCAAAGAGGCGTTAGAAGCGAACCATAGAGATGTGAAGGAACAAATGGCTTCTTTAAAGTTTTATGATTTAAAAGCAGACTGCCCAACCAATGTGGGAATATTGATGTTTGGTAAAAATCCGGAATTTTTTTTATCAGGGGCCTATGTTCAATATGTGCGTTTTATGGGATTGGATGTGGCAAGCGATATAGAGTATGAATACAAGTTCTCCGGAGACCTCTTTACACAAATGAAGGCAATGGATGATTTTATTAAATCACAAGTTGCTAAACGGGTTCAGAAAAAATTAGGAGAACCTTATTATTATCAATTTCCTCCTGATTCTATGAAGGAATTCCTGTTTAATGCAATCATTCATAGACTCTACCAATCAAATTCGCCTATAAAATTCTACGAATACGAAGATAGAATTGAGATAAGCAATAGCGGTGGGTTATACGGTCAGGCGCGTGAAAATTTTCCGAATAAAAATGATTATCGTAATCCTGCGTTAGCGGAAGCAGCCAAGACCATTGGTTACGTAAATCGTTTTAGCGTGGGAGTGAGACGCGCAATACAAGAGTTGAAAGAGAATGGAAATAAAGAACCTTTGTTCAATAAGGATAATCCTAATTTTTTTGAAGTAACGATTTACCGGAAGGTTTCATGAAATCAATAGTATTCTTTAACAACAAAGGAGGGGTCGGGAAAACCACTTTGGTTTACCATTTCACATGGATGCTGTCAGAGTTGGGCTACAAAACAGTAGCTGTTGATTTAGATCCGCAGGCTAATCTGACTTCAATGTTCTTAGAAGAAGAACGCCTGATTGAAATATTCAGGAATGAAGCAAACCGCCCGACAATTTTAGAATGTATCAAGCCATTGACAAAAGGATTAGGAGACATTAAGCCGGCTACTATCGAGTATATAAATCAAAATATTGGACTAATTCCCGGTGACCTGGATTTATCCATGTTTGAAGACCGCTTAAGTTTAAGTTGGAATCAAGCAATGAGCGGTGATGAACTTGCATTCAGAATGTTGTCCTCATTTTATCGCATTGTAGAAGATGCAACGTCAAAATCAAATGCTGACTTCGCAATAATTGATGTTGGACCCAATTTTGGAGCAATCAATAGGGCCACCCTTATTTCTGCTGATTATATTGTTATACCGATGACGGCAGATTTATTTTCTCTACAGGGACTCAGAAACTTGGGTTCCACAATTGAAGCATGGAATCGTGAATGGGAAGATAGATTTCGGAGAAACCCTGAACCAACCCTGAACTTACCAGAAGGTAAGATGAAGCCGCTTGGATACGTTGTGATGCAACATGGCATCAAAGAACGCAGACCTATAAAGTCCTATTTAGCTTGGGCTAATAGAATCCCCGAGGTGTATAATTCCTCTGTTTTAAAAGACCATAACGCTCCTAAAGTGACAGTTGAACAGGATGAACATTGTCTTGCTTTATTGAAGCATTATCATTCACTTATCCCCATGGCAATGGAGAAACGCAAGCCTATTTTTTTATTAAAACCAGCCGATGGAGCGATAGGCGGTCACTTAGGAGCCGTTGAAAGAGCAAGAATAGATTTTAAAAATCTGACTGAGAAGGTGCTCTCTTTAATTGCCTAAGCGGCTACCGCCCCTTTAATATCCCCCAATTTCACCCTTGCCTCCTCCATTGTTTTGATGCCTTCAAAAATGAGAAACAAGTTCTTTTCGGTTTGCTTCACGCGGCATTTTTTTGGGAAGCGCTGCACGTATTTCAGGATGTTGCCGAAAGTTTCTGATTGGTAATAAAATGATTCCTGATTTTCAGGAAAGTAGCCGCGCAACTGGTTGCTCTTAATCACAATTTTTTCAAAGCCTAATTCTTTACCCAACCAACTGAGGCGCACCGCATGAAATAATTCTTCCACTTCGGGCGGAATGGGTCCGAAGCGGTCGCGCAAGCCGTCTTTATATTTCACCAGCCCCTCTTCATCTTTTACATTGCTTAAATCAGTGTAAAGGTTAAGCCGCTCATTAATATTCTTTACATACCCATCGGGAATCAGCATCTCTACATCCGTATCCACCTGGCATTCGCGCACGAAATCCTGTTTTTGTTCCAACTCCTCTTTGTATAAATCTTTGAATTCGGTTTGCTTCAACTCGCGAATCGTTTCATCCAAAATCTTGTGATAGGTTTCGTAGCCAATCTCCGCGATGAAACCGCTTTGTTCCGCGCCCAGCAAATTGCCCGCCCCGCGAATATCCATGTCGCGCATGGCAATGTTGAACCCGCTGCCGAGGTCTGAAAATTCTTCAATCGTTTTCAGTCGCTTCCGCGCATCATCAGGTAAAGTCGAAATCGGGGGCGTGAATAAATAGCAAAACGCTTTTTTGTTAGAGCGTCCCACGCGCCCGCGCAACTGGTGCAAATCGCTCAACCCAAACCAATGCGCATTATTAATAATGATGGTATTCGCATTCGGAATATCCAATCCCGATTCCACGATGTTGGTACACACCAGCACATCGGTTTCTTTTTTCACGAATTTCAGCATCGCTTCTTCGAGATGATGCCCTTCCATTTGTCCGTGCGCTATTCCAAAGTCAATATCAGGACAAAGTTTCTTCAGCATTCCAGCCACTTCGCCAATATCCTTCACGCGATTATGCACGAAGAACACCTGCCCACCGCGATAGATTTCATAATAAATCGCATCGCGCAGCACGTCTTCATTATATGCGCGCAACTCCGTTTGTATCGGCTGTCTGTTGGGCGGTGCTGTGTTGATGATAGATAAATCGCGCGCGCCCAGCAGGGAGAATTGCAGCGTGCGCGGAATAGGCGTAGCGGTGAGCGTAAGCGTATCCACATTCACTTTTATTTCGCGCAGCCGCTCTTTTGCCGACACGCCAAATTTTTGCTCTTCATCAATAATCAGCAATCCCAAGTCTTTAAACTTCATGTTCTTGCTCAGAATCGCGTGTGTGCCGATAACGATATTCACTTCACCGCTCTCTAACTTTTTCAGCGTTTCTTTTCGCTCTGCGGCTGACTTAAAGCGGTTGATATAATCCACCTTGCAGGGAAAATCTTTCATACGGCTGCTGAAAGTTTGATAATGCTGAAACGTGAGAATTGTAGTGGGCGCAAGCACCGCAACCTGCTTATTATCCGCAACGGCTTTGAACGCTGCGCGAATGGCAATTTCCGTTTTGCCAAATCCCACATCCCCACACACGAGCCTATCCATCGGATGCCCGTTTTCCATGTCCGCTTTGAAATCTTTTGTCGCCTTCACCTGGTCGGGCGTGTCTTCATACATGAAAGACGCTTCCAATTCGGTTTGCATATAACTATCGGGACTAAATGCAAATCCCTTTTGTGCCTTGCGCCTCGCATAGAGTTGAATCAGTTCCTCCGCAATGTCTTTGATTTTCTTTTTTGTTCTGCGCTTCACCTGCTCCCATGTGTCGGTGCCGAGCTTGTTCGTTTTTGGCGCGGTGCCTTCTTTGCCTACATACTTTGAAATTTTATGCAGCGAGCCGATGCTTACGTAGAGCAAATCATTATCACGATACAACAGGCGCACCGCTTCTTGCAGATGCCCGTTCACCTCCACTTTTTCCAAGCCGGAAAAAACTCCGATGCCGTGGTCAATGTGGGTCACGTAATCACCCGGTTTCAGTTCGCGCAGCGTTTTCATCAGCAACGCCTGACTTTTTGAAAAGCCTGATTTGATACTGTATTTATGGAAGCGCTCAAAAATCTGGTGATCGGTATAGCAGGCGAGTTTCAAATCGGCATCAACAAAACCCTGGTGAATACCGGTGTTGATTGCATGCAGTTGCACGTTTGCGCGCATGTCTTCAAAAATGTGTTCGAAGCGCTTGAGTTGTTTCGGGTTTTCAGAGAAAAGATAATTGACGATGTGTAGCTTGCTGTTCTGCTCTAAGTTTTGAATCAGCAAAGGGAAGTTCTTATTGAAAACCGGCTGCGGCTTTATATGAAAGAAGATAGTCTCTCCTGCCAGTTGCGCTTTGCCGCCTATTTCTATACAGCAGAAATTCAGCAGATGTGCTGCTACATTCTTTGCCGGCTCAAAAATTTTAGTAGGCTCTGTCGTGAAAAAATAATTCTCTTCATCTGCCTGAGATTTTTTCATTCCCTTCAGCGCGTCATACATTGCCACCGCGCTGTCAAAGCATTTGTTCAGCACTTCGAGCGTGTAGCCGAAGTCTTTTATCCAGATAATTGTATTGGGCGGCAGCGCTTCAAAGAAGGAAGTTTTCTGCTCTGCCGAAAACTGTGTTTGGATATTCGGTACAATGGATACCCTTGACAGTTTGCGTTCTGAAAGTTGTGTAGAAGGGTCGAAGTTGCGGATGGATTCCACCTCATCGCCAAACAATTCCACGCGGTAAGGCAATTCATTTCCGAAGGAAAACACATCAACGATGCCTCCGCGAATGGAAAACTGTCCCGGCTCATACACAAAGTCAACGCGCTCAAAGCCATGTTCCACTAAAAGCTCTGTCACAAAATCAGCATCCAACTTGTTGCCGATGCTAATGTCAATGATGTTTTCTTTCAGCACCGAGCGGCTCACTACTTTTTCAAAAATAGCTTCTGGGTAGGTAACGATGAGTTCACCTGTAGTCGCACTGCTGCTCAGTTTGTTAATAGTTTCGGTGCGCAGCAGGATATTATTATTATTCAACTCATCAAACTTGCCCGGGCGCTTAAATGAATCCGTGAAATAGAGGACTTCCTTTTTTTCTAAAAGATTGGAAAGGTTGTTTTGAAAGTAAGCTGCCTCCTCTTTGTCAGGATAAATAAAAACGTGATTGAAGGAAGCTTTCGAGAAAACGGCAGCAGCGATAAACGCATCCGCGGAACACACCACTCCCGCCAGATGAAGACGCGCAGGGGGGGTAGCTTGCATCTTCTCCGTCACTAACCGGACGCGCGGGTCGTTTCGATACAGACCCAAAAGAGAATCGAGGTTCATTCAGCCGCAGGGCAAATTTAGGGCATTGGGGTTTATTTCGTTCTTTAAACGCAATTCAAAAAACACTTCTAATGAGTTTAATTTGAAACAGCATTTTCAATTGCTCTGAAGCAACCACGCAAAAAGTGCTTGAAACCAGCAAAGCCGCAGTACAAAATGGCGCTGAAGTGGAAGTCATCCGATTGAAAGCCGCATAAATTTTCTCTCAGGCAAAGCATTTTTCCATTTACCCACATCTTGCTTTTGGGCAGTTCTAAAAATTCTACCACTTTCACCCTCTCTTTCGGGAGAGGGATGGGATGAGGCGGTCAAAAAGCAATTTTTAGAACTGCCCTTTTTCTTGTTTTCTTACGAGAAGTTTTTCTGTAAAATTGCCTTATGGGAAACATCAAACTTTTTGAGAGCAAACAAATCCGTTCTGTTTGGAATGAAAAGGAACAGAAATGGTATTTCTCCGTGCAGGATGTAGTTCTGGTGCTTACTGACAGTTCGGATGTCAAGCAATATATCAAACGGATGTTAATCCGCGATGAGCAATTAAAATCCAACTGAGGTACAATTTGTACCCCAGTTGAAATGCAGGCTGCTGACGGGAAGAAACGCAAGATTCAGGCTGCTGACACCAAAGGACTTTTACGCATCATTCAATCTATCCCATCACCCAAAGCAGAACCGTTCAAACTTTGGTTAGCCCAAGTCGGTTCTGACCGATTGGAAGAAATTGAAAACCAGGAATTAGCCACACAACGAACAAGAGAACTCTACAAGTTGAAAGGCTATCCTGACGACTGGATTGAAAAGCGGATGCGGAGTATCGCCATCGGTGAGGAGCTAACAGAAGAATGGAAAAACAGAGGAGTAAAAGAACAGATTGAGTATGCTATCCTGACAGCAGAAATTTCCAAAGCAACTTTCGGACTTACACCCACCGAATACAAGAAAGTGAAAGGGCTGAAAAGTCAAAACCTGCGCGACCACATGACCGACCTTGAACTTATTTTTTCCATGTTGGGTGAAGCGTCAACAACGGAAATAGCGAAAAAGAAAAATCCCGTTGGATTTGTGGAGAACAAGAAAGCAGCATATCAGGACGGTAAAATTGCAGGAGATGCACGAAAGACGTTGGAAATTGAAACCGGAGGCAACGTGGTTTCGCATGAAAATTATTTACCGGAAGCGAAGAAGAATAAAGCATTAAAAAAGGGGAGAAAGAAATAGCTTACATGCAGGCGGAAGCGACTTTAGCATCAAACTTGCCCACAGCCTCATACACTCCCATTCCCCGCAGGTTTAAACCTTGATAAGTCAATCCGAAACTTTTTTTTAATAAAGCTAAGTTTGGATGCAACTTCTATACAGCATCTGCGCTCATAGGAGTGCGTTCACTTTCTAAATCCTTTTAAAGTTTTTGTTGATGAGAAAAATTTATTCGTTAATCCTGACCGTTGTCAGCGCTGTTTTATCGGTTTTTGTGTTGCTGTTCCTGCTGTTGATTCCATCCGGTTCAAAGGAATGAAAGCAGATTGACTGAGCATTGCCCGCTTCCCTGTGGATTTTTCACAATCCGCGCAAGAATCTTACGCAATTTGTTGTCCGAATCACGAATTTGTATCTATCTTCGCAGCGAATTTCAAAAAACGCTTTCTCCTAAAGCATAATTCTTCTGTAATCTGTTGAAAACCAAAGAGAAATATAGGGCTGTTCTGAAAGGAATTCTTCCTTTGCTCTTTGTATTTATTCTGCATTTTCCCGTTTTTGCAAGCGATCATGCTGAACCTGCGGCTGATGGCGAGGGGAAATTTAATCCTGCGGAGATGATTGCACATCACATTGGTGATGATTACCAGTTTCATATCGTAGGGCATTTACATCTGCCGCTCCCGGTGATACTTTATTCAAGCGCTGACGGACTTTCTGCTTTCCTCTCAAGCAAATTTGAAGGACCGGAGCATTCAACAGTTCCTTATAAAGGATACGTTTACGACCACGGGCATATCCATCGCGAAGATGGCGGCAAGTTCTTGAACCTCTCCATCACCAAGAATGTGTTCAGCATGTTGGTAGTAGTTGCGGTGATGCTTTTGATATTCATTTCTATTGCCAACACATATAATAGTCGTAAGGGACAAGCTCCCAAAGGTTTGCAATCCTTCTTTGAGCCGCTCATTCTCTTTGTGCGCGATGAAGTTGTGAAGCCTTCTATCGGGGAGAAGAAATACAAGAAGTATATGCCCTACATGCTCACGTTGTTTTTTTTCATTTGGATGAATAATCTGCTGGGACTAATTCCGATTTTTCCCGGTTCAGCAAATGTTACCGGAAATATCGCAGTAACGCTTACGCTTGCCGGACTTTCTTTATTCCTTATTAATATCAGCGGAAACAAGCACTACTGGGGACACATCTTTTGGCCTCCCGGCATCCCCGTTCCGGTGAAATTGATTCTCGCCCCGATTGAATTTGTTGGCGTATTGACGAAGCCCTTTGCCTTGATGATTCGTCTTTTCGCCAATATCCTTGCGGGACACATTGTATTGTTGAGCATCGTGAGTCTCGTGTTCATCCTCGGACCTCAAGTGGGAAGCGCAGGCACATTGGGCGTTGGAGCCGGAGTGGTGGCGTTTACCATCTTTATGTACATCATTAAATTATTTGTTGCTGCGTTGCAGGCATATATCTTCACTTTTCTGACTTGCTTATTTATTGGTCAGGCGGTGGATGAACCAGCGCATCATTAAACCTGAAAACATTTTCTAACCATAAATCCTAAATCAAATGTTGTTATCAACCATTTTTCTCGCATTGGAATCAGTAGGTCCTCTCGGTGCCGGACTCGGAGTGGGTCTTGTAGTACTCGGAACAGGACTCGGCATTGGTAAAATTGGCGGCAGCGCTGCTGAAGCGATTGCACGTCAACCGGAAGCCAGTGGCGACATCCGCACAGCTTCCATCATCCTGGCTGCGCTTATTGAAGGTGTTGCTCTGTTCGGTGCGGTGATTTGCTTTTTGGCATTGGGTTAATCCCGTTTGCCTTTTCTGCGGAAATTTTCCGAAGAACGATTTTTTAATCACGCATTAAAAAAGAGCCATGAAAAATTTAATAAATCCTGATCCGGGGTTGATTATCTGGACGTTGATTGCGTTCGGAACGGTTTTCCTCATTTTGAAAAAATATGCATGGAAGCCGATTCTGAATGCGCTTGACGAACGGGAGCAATCCATTGCTACTTCTTTGCAACAGGCGGAGAATGCCCGCGCTGAAATGGCAAAGCTCAAGTCTGACAATGAAAAAATCCTTGCCGAAGCAAAGGAAGAGCGCGCTCAGCTTTTGAAAGAAGCGCGCGCTATCAGTGATAATCTGATTAGTGAGGCAAAAGGAAAGGCAAAGGAAGAAGCGCATAAGATTGTAGCAAGCGCCAAAGTGGAAATCGAAAACCAAAAGATGGCTGCGCTCATTGATGTGAAAAACCAGATAGGTCAGCTTGCAGTGGGCGTTTCTGAAAAAATCCTGAAACGCGAGTTGAAAGACAAACAGGCACAGGATGCTTACGTAGCAGGATTGGTAAACGAAATGAAACTCAATTAAGACATGTCCGCAGTCAAACTCGCTTCCCGCTATGCCAAATCGCTGCTCGACTTTGCTGTCGAGAAGGGAAAGCTGGAAGAAGTTTATAACAGTCAGATGTATTTGCTGAAGGTGATAAAGGCAAGCAAGGATTTTGATGTGCTGCTTGCAAGCCCGCTGATTAGCGCTGACAGAAAATTGAAAGCCCTAAAAGCAGTTGTTGGCGGAAATGTTGATGAGCTAACGATGCTGTTCCTGCAATTGCTGATCAAGAAAAGCCGCGAAGTGTATTTAAAAGAAATCTCGGCAAGTTTCGTTCTTCAGTATGATGTAAATCAGCATATCACGAAAGTGAAAATCACTTCCGCTGCGCCTTTGGACAAGAAGGAAATTGATAACTTATTAAACACACTGAAGCAACAGGCGAAACTGGAGACCATTCAGTTGTCAACTGAGGTGGATGAAAGTTTGGTAGGCGGTTTTGTGCTGCAATATGGCGACAAGCAATATGATGCAAGCATTGCCAAGAGTTTGTGGCTTGCAAAAAAGGGATTGGAGGACAATGCCTATCTCAAAAAATTACGTTAACGGAAATTAAAACCAAGAACAATGGTAGAAGTAAAAGCCGATGAAATTTCTGCAATCCTGCGGGCGCAGTTAACGGGGTTCAAGTCGGAAGCCGAATTGGAAGAAGTAGGAACCGTGCTCGAAGTCGGTGACGGTATCGCGCGTGTTTACGGACTCACCAAAGCGCAAGCCGGTGAGTTGGTGGAATTTGAAAATGGCGTTCGCGCTATCGCGTTGAACCTTGAAGAAGACAACGTGGGCGTGGTGCTCATGGGTCCCTCGCAGGATATTAAAGAAGGTGACACTGTGCGCAGAACAGGCGTTATTGCATCCATCAACGTAGGCGAAGGAATGGTTGGTCGTGTCGTGAATACGCTCGGTCAGCCGATTGACGGCAAGGGTCCAATCACAGGCAAGTTGTATGAAATGCCGCTTGAGCGCAAAGCTCCCGGGGTTATTTACCGCCAGCCGGTGAAAGAGCCGCTGCAAACCGGTATCAAGGCTATTGATGCGATGATTCCAATTGGTCGCGGACAGCGCGAGTTGATTATTGGTGACCGCCAGACAGGAAAAACACAAATCGCTATTGACACAATTATCAATCAGAAAGAATATTACGATAAAGGAAATCCGGTTTTCTGCATTTATGTTGCTTGCGGACAAAAAGCCTCCACCGTTGCCAACGTAGCGAAGACGCTCGAAGATTACGGTGCGATGGCTTACACGGTAATTGTTGCGGCAACTGCATCTGACCCGGCTCCGCTTCAGGTTTATGCTCCGTTTGCTGGTTGTTCGATTGGTGAATTTTTCCGCGATTCGGGTCGTGCAGCTCTTATCATCTATGATGATTTATCAAAACAAGCGGTAGCGTATCGTGAAGTATCGTTGTTGTTAAAACGCCCTCCGGGACGTGAAGCATATCCCGGTGACGTATTTTACCTGCACTCCCGTTTGCTGGAGCGCGCTGCGAAAGTGATTGAGAAAGATGACATCGCAAAAAACATGAATGACCTGCCGGATGTGTTGAAGCCGATTGTGAAAGGAGGCGGTTCACTCACAGCATTGCCGATTATTGAAACACAGGCAGGTGACGTTTCTGCTTATATTCCTACAAATGTGATTTCAATTACGGACGGACAGATATTCTTGGAAACAAACCTGTTTAACTCAGGTGTGCGTCCTGCGATTAACGTAGGTATCTCTGTATCGCGCGTAGGTGGTAATGCGCAGATTAAATCCATGAAGAAAGTGGCAGGTACGCTGAAACTTGATCAGGCGCAGTATCGCGAGTTGGAAGCGTTCTCAAAGTTCGGTTCCGACCTTGACCCTGCTACGAAAGCTGTGTTGGACAAGGGGGCGCGCAACGTGGAAATCCTGAAACAGAATTTAAATTCACCACTTACCGTTGAAAGCCAGATTGCAATTATCTATTGCGGTACGAAAGGCTTGTTGGGGAAAGTGCCTGTAAATAAAATCAAAGAATTTGAAACGGAATTTCACATTCAGATGCAAGCGCGTTTCCGCAAAGAATTAGATTCATTGAAAGCGGGTGAATTTAAGGATGAAGTGATTAAGCAGATTGAAGGATTGGCGAAGGAACTGTCGGATAAATTTTCGAAATAGCTTTAAGCCTTTAGCTTCAAGCCGCAAGCAGAATGAAAAACTTCAAGCAACTTACGGTTTGGCAGAAAGCAATGAAACTGGTTGTTGAAGTTTATAAGTTGACAGAGTTGTTACCGGATAAAGAAAAATTCGGACTTACATCTCAGTTGAGAAGAGCGGCAGTTTCGGTTCCTTCAAATATTGCAGAGGGCAGTAGTTAGGAAGAGTGATAAAGACTATGTGCGGTTTCTTGAAATGGCATTGGGTTCATCATTTGAAGTTGAAACGTAGCTTTTAATTGTAAAAGAACTTGGATTTGCAGAAGAGAAACAACTCTTCTGGTGTTTTGGAATATTGGAAGAAGTACAGAAAATGATTCAGGCTTTCATTACAGCAATAGAAAAAGGTAATAAATAATCGCGGGCATCATCCGCTACCGCAGCAAAAGGCTTGCGGCTTGCGGCTTGTAGCTTGCAGCTAATAAAAGAAAAATGCCCGGAGGCAAACTAAAAGAAGTACGAACCCGAATTCAATCGGTAACCTCTACGCAGCAGATTACGAAAGCCATGAAGATGGTTTCGGCTGCCAAGTTGCGCAGAGCGCAGGATGCTATTACGCAGATGCGTCCCTACTCCGGAAAGCTCACCGAGATGCTTAACAATATCATCGTGGGAAATGAAGGCGCTCTTGAAATTGATTTTGCGAAGAAGCGTGAAGTGAAAAGTGTGCTGATTATCTTGATTACTTCCGACAAAGGATTGTGCGGTGGTTTTAATACCAACCTGATTAAGGTGGCTCGTACTCTTGTGAAGGATAAGTATAAGGATTTAGCGAAGCAGGGCAAGGTTGAAATTATGACCATTGGTAATAAAGGGTATGGATATTTCAAGCGTGAACCTTATCCCGTGAATAAGGATTTTCTCGGACTATTCTCCAACCTTACGTTTGAAAATGTTTCCAAAGCGGCTGACTATGCAATGGAAGGCTTTATAAGTGGCAAGTATGATTCGGTGGAATTTGTGTACAGTAAATTTAAAAACGCAGCCACACAGGTTTTCACCAACGAGCAGTTCCTGCCGATTCCGAAAGTGGAAACGCCTGCCGCTGCAAAAAGCAAGAAGGTTCCTGATTTTATCTTTGAACCCGGCAAAAAGGAAATCGTTGAATACCTCGTTCCGAAAATTCTGAAGACACAACTCTATAAAGCAATTCTTGACAACAATGCCTCGGAGCATGGAGCGCGCATGACCGCGATGGATAAAGCTTCTGACAATGCCAATGAACTGCTGCGCGACCTGAAGATTTCTTACAATCGCGCTCGTCAGGCCGCTATCACCACAGAACTCACAGAAATCGTGAGCGGAGCGGCTGCGCTGGAAGGGAATTAAAAACCTTTCAATCAGAAAGAGCCAATTTTGGCTTTTACCTTTCGTTACTACGATTAAAGCCTGATGATTTTATTTCTATTCTGTTTATCGTTGTTTTTCCAAACGGAAACTACCATTCAGTCCACTTCACAACTCCTTCAGAAGAAATTCAACTACACAAAAGACCAATCTTTTCTGCTCGTGAATATTCAGAAGCAGGAAATGTATTTGGTACGAAATGATACCATTAAAAAAAATTACCACATCTCATCAGCAAAGAACGGGATTGGAAACACAGCAGGCAGCGGAAAAACTCCGTTGGGCGTTCATCGCATCGCGGAAAAGATTGGTAACGGTGCAAAGCCCAACACGATTTTTCTGGGCAGAAAAGATGCAGGCAAAACAGCAACAATCCTGAAAGAACCCATAGATTCGGAAGAAGACTATGTTACCTCGCGCATCCTTTGGCTGGAGGGAATGGAACCGGGTATTAATAAAGGGAAAGGAATTGATTCAAAGCAGCGCTATATCTACATTCACGGTACACCTGAAGAAGGGCTTATCGGTACACCCGCTTCACACGGCTGTATTCGCATGTATAATAAAGATGTAATTGAGTTATTCGATTTGGTAAATACAGGAACTCTCGTTGTCATGATGGAGAAAGTGAATCCTTAAATTCACCACATGTCTCTTCTGAAAAATTTCCTCAACAGTTTCCATTATGCCTTTCGGGGAATTTGGAGCATTCTGCTTTCCGAGCGCAACATGCGCGTTCACTTATTCGCAGCAATCGTAGCAATAGCGTTTGGAGTTTATTTTAACATCACAACGACTGAATGGTGCATCGTTGTTCTCTGCATCGGCATGGTGATGGCGTCTGAAGTGTTTAATTCAGCCCTTGAAGCGCTCACAGATTTAGTGAAGCCCGAACAACATCCTGTTGCAGGAAAAGTGAAGGACACTGGGGCAGGAGCAGTATTGCTTTCCGCGCTCGCGGCTGCTGTTACAGGCATTCTGGTTTTCTGGAAGTATTTCTTTCCCGCATCTTAGTAAATCCAAATTTTTAAATACATTTGTATCTCATTTTTATTTTTTGATTCAATGAATATCTACGTAGCAAACATCAACTTCCGCGCACAGGAAGAACAGTTGAAAGAATTATTTCAGCAGTATGGCGAAGTGGCATCTGTAAAGATTGTCACCGACCGTGAAACAGGCAGGAGCCGCGGCTTCTGCTTCATCGAAATGCCCAACGACAGCGAAGGCAAGGAAGCCATTGACAAGCTGAACGGAGTTGCATTCCTTGACAGGAACCTCGTGGTCAACGAAGCGCGTCCACCCAAAGGAAGATAATCCTCGCGATTTCCCCTTTCAGGCGATAGTCAATTAAACGGCACATAAATTGCGACCGCAGAGGTTTCCTTTTGTCTTAACTTTAAAAAACAAAATCAAACTCATGCGTAGCACAGTTGTTTCAGCCATCTTTCTTGTTGCCGTTTTTCTCAAAACATTTGCGGGAACCAATACTTTTGAAGGCAACCTCACAATCACATCCGGCAAGAGCGGAGCGGTAGGCAGCAGCGTATCGCTTGCGGTGAAAAACGACCAAATTGCCATCAACCCCGGAACAACGCAGCAAATGGTGCTGAATGTAAAATCAGGTGATTTTTTCTCCGTGGTAAATCAGGGCGCTAATCAGAAGATGGTGGCGAAAATGAATCTGAGCGTACTGAGCGGAATGCCGGAAATGCCTGCTTTTTTAGGTCCTTTCTCTGATTATTTAGGAGCAGGCAGCAAAAGTCAGGCGCAGGTTACGGCTACAGATGAAACCAAAACAATTAATGGCTTCAAATGCCGCAAATATGTTATTAAGGAGGAGGCAAGCACCGCCACCGTTTGGCTTACGCAGGATATTCCTTTCAGCATCACACCTTTGCTTGAAATGCTGAAACTCACAGAGGGCATGGATGCTACAATGAAAGCCTCCTTTCCGCTTGAAGGCAGCATCATAGACAATAAAACCAGCGAAGTTTCCAACTTTAAGGTTTCCGTAGAGAAAAAAACCGTTGACGAAAAATTATTCATACTTCCCGAAGGGATGCCCGTGCTTGACATGACTCCGCTTGTGAAGCAGATGATGGAAACCAACGATCCTGCGCAAATCAAAACGATGATTGACAGGCTGATGCCGAAGTAAGCGCGACAGTTTTTATTACATGAATTTTTTCACTCAATTTTAAACTTCAAGTTTGCTGACTGCCGCTGTTATTTGCTGAATTGCAAATTGGATTTCATCAGCCGTAGTTGGTTTTCCGAGGCTGAAGCGGATGGAAGAATAAGCGGTGGTGTCATCCAAGCCGAGCGCTTTTAACACATACGAAGGTTCGGGTACTGCTGAAGTGCAGGCGCTGCCCGATGCTGCTGCGACTGTGTTTGCAAGATGCTTGAGCAGTGCGATGCTTTCTATGCCAGGAAAGGCGATATTGAGCGTATTTGGAAGACGCGCGGTGAGACTGCCATTGACGCGCGTGTTTGGGATGAGTTGTTGCAGCGTGGTTTGCAGTATATCGCGCAGGCGCGTGATGCGTTGTATGTCGGCTGCGATTTCATCGGCTGCGATTGCACATGCTTTGCCCAGCCCTACGATGCCCGGCACATTCAGTGTGCCTGAACGAAGATTTCTTTCGTGTCCGCCACCATCCATTTGCGCAATGAGATTTACGCGCGGGTTTTTCCTGCGGATAAATAATGCGCCCGCGCCTTTTGGTCCATAAAATTTATGCGCGCTGAGGGGCATCAAATCAATGTGGCTTTGCTGCACATCTACTTTTATTTTTCCAACAGCCTGTGTGGCATCGCTCATTAAAATAATGTTGTGCGCGTGGGCGATAAGCGCGATGTCTTCTACGGGCTGGATGATGCCAATCTCATTGTTGGCGAGCATCACACAGATGATGATTGTTTGCGGGGTAATGGCTTGCTGCAATTGGGAAATGGAAACAAGCCCATCGCTATTCACCGGAACGTATGTGACTTGCGCACCTTGTTGTTCGAGTTTTTTACAGCAGTCAAGCACAGCCTTATGCTCTGTTTCAACGGTGATGATGTGGTTGCCCTTGATGCGATAGGCTTCATAAGCGCCTTTTAAGGAAAGGTTAATCGCCTCAGTAGCTCCTGAAGTAAAAATGATTTCCGATGGCTCGGCATTGATGAGCGTAGCGACTTGCTTTCGCGCGGTATCAACTGCTTGTTCGGCTATCCATCCAAAAGCGTGTGTCTTACTGGCTGCGTTGCCGAATTTTTGGGTGAAATAAGGCAGCATCGCATCAAGCACACGCGGGTCAACGGGCGTGGTGGCATTGTAGTCAAGATAGACGGGCGAGTTCATGAGCAGTCATTTGCATTGCGCGTAAGGCGTTTCCCCTTTTTGGGGGAAATACAAAGGGGTACGCTAATTAAGAGCATTTATCTTTAATTCAAAAGATACTCCTCTGTGTCTCCCCTATAAGGGGAGAAGCCAACGCTCGTGCTTTAACGAAAGTTTGATAAACCATTTAACTTTCAAATCGAAATTAACCAAAACACCTTCCATGCTCAACGTAGAACATATCGGCATCGCAGTGAAAGACCTTGAAGCATCAAACATCGTGTTTGAGCGGCTGTTTGGAAAAGCGCCTTACAAAAGAGAAAAGGTAGAGTCGGAAGGAGTAAGCACTTCTTTCTTCAAAATCGGGGAAACAAAGATTGAATTGCTTGAAGCGACCAAAGCCGACAGCGCGATTCAAAAATTCATTGAGAAAAGAGGGGAAGGCATTCACCACATCGCTTTTGAAGTAAAAGATATTTACGCAGAAGTAGAGCGTCTGAGTTCAGAGGGCTTCTTAGTGTTGAATGCGCCCCGTCCTGGCGCTGATAATAAGTTAGTTGCGTTCCTGCATCCGAAAAGCACAAATGGGATATTGATTGAAATTTGCCAGGAGATAAAATAGCCTGAAATTTTTCCTGCTGATGGGGGCAGATTTTTGAACAGCAAATTTACGCTGAATGTTTTTCTGCGTTATCTGCGTGTAGCTTAATCTGCGAAAATCTGCGGGGGAAAAATTATTCTTTGGGTTTCTCGTCTTTGAGTTCGTACACCGGCTGATTCAAGGGAGCAGCCTGCTGCGGTGGAGCCTGTGAAGCGTTGCGCTGTTCAATTTTTTGTTGCACCTGTTTGTCGTGTTGTATCTTTTCGATTTCTGAAATGTCCGCAGGCTGCATATCAGCGGGTGGCGGAGTAGTTGGCGTTACTACACGCTTTGCGGGTACTACTTCATAAGCGATTTTCTTTGCCGGCTCTGTTTGTGTGGGAGCAGTTTGTGAAGGAGCTGCTTGCTGCTCTGTATTTGATGTTTGGGCATTCATCGCTGCGCAAATAGCAACAGTGATGAGCAGGGTGAGAATAGGTTTCATGGGAAAATGTTTTATTCGAAGCGGGCGATAACTGTTTTTCCGCCTTTCACTTTTTGTTTCAGGTCAACTTCCATTTTGGCATCCAGAGGCAGGTACAAGTCAATGCGCGAGCCGAATTTAATAAATCCGAGTTGTTTTCCTTGTTCGATTTCTGTGCCTTCTTCGCAATAGTTCACGATGCGTCTTGCGAGCGCGCCTGCAATCTGGCGCACGAGCACTTCTACGCCAGCTTCATCTTCAATTACAATCGAGGTGCGCTCGTTTTTTACCGAGGATTTCGGATGCCAAGCCACCAAATATTTACCGGGGTGATATTTAGAGTACTTTACTTCCCCGCTGATAGGATTCCAGTTCACATGCACATTGGTGGGCGACATGAAAATGGAAACCTGTAATCTTTTGTCTTTGAAATATTCCGGTTCATACACTTCTTCAATGGCTACTACCTTCCCATCGCATGGTGAAAGCACCATGTCATCTTCGGCTACGATATAGCGCTTCGGATTGCGGAAAAAATAAGCCGTGAAAAGAAACAGGAAAACAGAGATGGCGGTGGTGGCAAAAATGATGTTATTGTCGTCTGTGAGATTACGCACCATCAGGTTCACGACAGCCAGCGATACAAATAAACCGCCTAAAATCTTGTAACCTTCTTTGTGAATCGTAGTCATTCTGAAACCGTGTTTAGTTGAGTATTGTTATGAAAGTCAAAATCTATCAAATAGTTCACTAACTCTAAGTTAAGCAACGCGCTAATCAATATCAAATGTAATCCCCGCAAGCCTTCCCGCAATTGATAACGGTCAATTCCTTTCTTTTCATCTAATCAGCAAAATATAGGCAGCCGCAAAAGGGGCTGCGAATATGAATGCGTCAAACCTGTCTAAGAATCCTCCGTGCCCCGGAAAAAATGTGCCGGTGTCTTTGATGCTCACGCTTCGCTTAAACATGGATTCAATTAAGTCACCCATGGTTGCAGAAATCCAGATTATCAAAGACAACACCAGCCAGTCCCTCAATCCAAATATTTTAAAGATCAGGTATTGCAGATAAGCCACTATCAGACACCCCACCGCCCCTCCGAAGAATCCTTCGATGGTTTTATTCGGTGAAATTCTTTCCAAAAACTTATGCTTCCCGAACAGCGAGCCGAACACATACGCCCCGGCATCGCTTATCCAAACAAGAAATAAAATGCCGAGCACAATCCTCGGCTCATAGTTGAAGTCCTTTATCGCACAATAATTCAGGATAGCGAAAGGGATAGATACGTAAATGATGCCCGTTATGTTCTGCGCGATGTTTGCCAGAGGGCGTTGCGACTCTGAAAAAATCTCAAGCGCGAAGAACAAAAACAAGAGGCAGGTGGGTATCACATAAATCACGCTGCTCACAAATCCTTCGAGAACAAGAAGAGAAGAAGCGAAGGTAGCAAGCCCTGTTAGCACACCCAGAGGCATGTAAAGGATACTTACTTTATTCGCCTCGCGCGTGTAGCTGATGATTTTGAAATACTCATACAGGGTAAAGAGAATGATAATTCCCATTAGCACGCCATAAGAGTAAACATTCCACCAAATACCCGCTATCATCGTCCCAACGAAGATGACTGCCGTTTGAAAACGGACCAAAAAATTACGCATCAAAAGTGCTTTTAATGAGGTTGATGGCTTTCACCGCATCTTCGCGCTCCACATAGACTTCAGCCTCGCCAATGAGGGCGGTGAGCGTTTCCTTCTTATTCAGCACTACGGCAGGGATGTCGTTATTATCCAACAGGTCTTTCACCAAATCGGCTTTTATGACATCAGGTGTCGTGAATACTTTTATCCAATCTTTCTCCATCGTTTGTGTTTTTACTCCGCGCTACGTAGTCAAAGATAGAAAGGGTAGCGAAAAGAAGAATTGTTGCACCCATCGTAATGTATGGCGGGAAGGATTCGATTTGCTCAATATCCACCTTAATAGTGCCGCGCTGAAACAGAAACAGCAGCACTACCTGCAAGCCATTGTGCAAGAGGTGCGCGAATATCGGCACCCACAGACTGCCGCTCCATAAGAACATATATCCGAATAATACCCCCAGCATCATGCGCGGCAGGAATCCATAAAAATCTCCGTGGACGAAACTGAAAAATGCCCCCGTTACAAAAATTGCAACATGCGCCCCCACCTGCTTTTGGAGTAATTGCTGCATCGTTCCCCTGAACAACAGTTCTTCCACCACAGGCGGAACGATGGCTATCATGAAGAAGGTGATCATAAAATCATAGTTGCTCCCCATATTCAGCATCGCCTTGAGGAGTTCCCCGTTTTGCGCTTCCATTTCCCGCAGATAGCTTTCAAATTGCTGAAAGGCGGAGGGAAATTCAAACGCCTGATTTACTTCCAGCATCCACGCAACCACCGGAAGGCTGAATAGCGCTAAGAGAATGGTTAGCCCCCACAGCCGCGCATCAGGCAGGCGGTTCATTTTGATAAACGACCAATCACGCGGCTTGTTCAGCAGAATAATCAGCAGGGGCGGAATTCCGAAAATGCCGATGGAATAGAATATTTGAACATACCGCACTATTTCAATATCCTGCGCAGAGAAACTTGCTCCCGCAATGAACGCTTCGTAGCCTTCCTTGCCGAAATAAAGCATGAGAAAGCCTTGCGACAGGAGCGTAAAGCACAGGAAACAACCCATCCATACTAAGAAAAAGAGACTCGTATTTTGTTGCGGGGTTCGTTCGGAAGGATTCATTAGTTGCGGGAATGATAGCGAGTAGGCAGAAGCATTTTTTAATAGAGGAATGCGTGCGTAAATTTACATCTCCAAAAAGAAAACGAACAGCGTGGTAAAAATCAGTAACATCGAATTGAGTGAATTCCCCCTGCTGCTTGCCCCGATGGAAGACGTGAGCGACCCTCCCTTCCGCGGGCTGTGCAAGAAGCATGGCGCGGATTTGATGTACACCGAGTTCATCTCTTCCGAAGGGCTGATTCGCTTTGCCGATAAGAGCGTGAAGAAGCTCGACATCTTCGACTACGAGCGACCTATCGGCATCCAGATTTTTGGGGGCGAAATTGAATCCATGCGCAGGGCGGCAGAGATTGTTGAGGAAGCAAAGCCCGATATTCTCGACATCAACTACGGCTGCCCGGTGCATAAAGTGGTTTGTAAAGATGCCGGAGCGGGCATTCTGCGTGATATTCCAAAAATGATAAAGCTCACGGAAGAAATCGTGAAATCCACCTCCTTGCCCGTTACCGTGAAGACACGCCTCGGGTGGGATGAAAACACAAAATATGTGGTGGAGGTTGCCGAGCGGCTGCAAGACATTGGCATCAAAGCCATCTCCATTCACGGGCGCACACGCAAACAGATGTATAAGGGCGATGCCGACTGGACGCTCATCGCAGCGGTGAAGAATAACCCCCGCATGAAGATTCCCGTGTTTGGCAATGGCGATGTGGACACTCCCCAAAAGGCAAAGCTCATGCGCGATACTTATGGCGTTGACGGCATTATGATTGGCAGGGCATCCATCGGGCATCCGTGGATTTTCCGCGAGATAAAACACTTTCTCAAAACCGGAGAAATCCTTGCCCCGCCTACTGTTGCAGAGCGCGTGGAAGCCTGCTGCGAACACGTAATGCGCTCCGTGGAGTGGAAGGGACCGAAACTTGGCATCCTCGAAATGCGCAGGCATTACGCTAACTATTTCAGGGGTTTCCATAATATCAAGCCCCTTCGCCAGCAATTAGTAATGGCGGAAACGCTTGATGCCGTAATGGATATTTTAAACACCGTCACTTCTTCCGGGCTTTCCCTTGTTGCAGAATTGCAGGAACAGGCTGCCTGAAAAGGGTGACATTTTAACAGGAAAACCGCAAGGCACGTAATTTGAAAACCTTGCGTTGTATTTTTTAAACTAAAACTGACGCAAAATGTACATGATTCTTATCCTTTTAATTATGGGTGCAAGCTGGGCGGTTGGCGCACGGCTCAAAAGCAAATTCCAGAAATATTCACAAGTGCCCACCTCCTCAGGACTGAGCGGCAAGGAAATCGCTGAGAAGATGCTGCGTGAAAACAACATCAGTGATGTGCAGGTGATTTCTGTGCCGGGGCAACTCACCGACCACTACAACCCGATGAAACGCACCGTGAACCTCAGCCCCGAAGTGTATCATGGAAGGCACGTTTCCGCTGCTGCCGTTGCCGCCCATGAATGCGGGCACGCGGTGCAGCACGCCAAATCATACCTCTGGCTGCAGATGCGCTCCACGCTCGTGCCTGTCGTGAGTTTCACCTCCGGCTGGATGCAGTGGGTGCTGCTTGCGGGCATCCTGCTGATACAGGTTTCGATTATTCCGCTCACGATTGGCGTGGCGCTCTTTGCGATGACAACGCTCTTCAGCTTCATCACGCTGCCTGTCGAGTTTGACGCTTCGCATCGCGCCCTGGTGTGGCTGCAAAGCGCGCGTATCACTACTGCGCAGGAACAAACGCAGGCGAAAGACGCCCTCAAGTGGGCTGCAATGACATACGTGGTTGCCGCGCTCGCCTCACTCGCTACGCTGCTCTACTACATCAGCATGTTGAACAGGAGAAGGTAAAAATTTTTTGCATAAAAAAGGGACGCTCTATGCGTCCCTTTTTTGTTTTCTTCTTTGCCGTTGGCTTTAGCCAACGGAATAAATGGCGTAGTGAACAAGGCTTTAGCCGCAATTGCCTGTTCCTTTTGGCTAAAGCCCTTTGCTTTTGCATCTGATTCCGTTGGCTGAAGCCAACGGCAATGAATAATTTAGAGGGTCGCTCTACAATTTACCGCTCCCGCACAATCCTCTTTGCCACACTCCCTTTCCCGCTCTTGATTTGCAAAAGGTAAATGCCTTCGGGATATTGCCGCATCTCTATTTGCATGTTGCCGGAATGTTTTTCGCAAAACAATTCAACGCCCAGCATGGAGGAAAGGCACACTTCCACTTCCTCATTTGAAGGCAGGTCAACAAACAGAACATCCGAAACGGGGTTGGGGTATGTTCTTACTTCCGCTTCTAAAATATTTTTATCCGAGAGATAAATGATGGTGTCATAAAAGCAATCATTGTAAGCCGGGTTTTGATAAACCAGTGCCCCGTTTTCAGAATAACAAAGCACTCGGTATTCCCCACCGTCAAAAACAAAGTCACGCTCAAAAGGGAAATAAAAAGTCGGGTTGATATTCCCTATTCCTTCTATCCCTATTTCACTTTGATAGTTACCACAATCGTCACAACTGAGAAACATTCTTTTTCTTGTCCTTCCCAAAATCACTGTGTCAACAGAGTTCACTTTCAGAAAAGAGAAATAATTTGGTCCGTTCCTCACATCAAAAGAATCACCTACATTCAGAGTGAAATCATAGAGCAGACGCTCTTGCTGCTGGTAGTTGAGATAATAGACCTTGCCGGAATCCTGCCTAACCCAAACCGGGTCACCTCCTGAACTAATGGTTTGATAAGTATGGTTATCAAAAACAGCATCACCTGTCACAGAATAGGTTCCAGTGGATATCTCAATTATAAGTGGAGAAGACATTGACATTAGACTTTCTGTAATCTGCTACACTCCCGAAGTGTCGGCAAAGCGATGGCTTTGCTGCGCGTTTGCTTGAAAGCAAAGCAGAAGAAAACAGGTGAACGGCAGAAGTGTTTGTGAGATTAATTTGCAAAACATGGTTTCCTGTTTCCTGCAATTTACTAAGAACATATCTTAAAATTCATCCCGCAGCCCAGAAATGACTTCCACATGACAAATTCTCTTTTCCCTACATCCTTTTCCATCCCTGTGCAAAACTCCCCTTGACACATAACCTATCTCCCGCATATCTTTCTGTGAAGAAGGGCGGTGCGCGAAATTTCTCCCCTCTCCTTTGGAGCTTGCCTATGCACACATTTATTTAGGAACTAATTTGTGCAAGTGACCAGCCTTTGCAGAGGGGCGAGGTGAGGCAACACAGAGTTGTGCAACAAGCGCGAAAGCCAACGGCAATTAAAAGCCGCAACAACAACGAACATTTAACCACACGCGGTGATCTTCTTCCTTCCCTCCATTAAATCAAATCTCCGATATTAGCAGCAAGAATAATTGCAACGGATGCCTGCCAAACCCAAATCACCCCACGTGCTCGAATTCAACACCGGCTGGAGCTATGCGCCCGCGCCCGAAGGCGCGGAGCATGTTGAATTGAAGGAGCGCTACGACCTGTTCATCAATGGCAAATTCGTGAAGCCCTCGAAAGAAAAATATTTCAAAACCATCAATCCCGCTACCGAAGAAAAAATAAGCGAAGTGGGGGAAGCGACTTCGGAAGATGTTGACCGCGCAGTGCGAGCAGCACGTGGCGCTTATGAAAACGTGTGGTCGAAAATGTCCGCGAAAGAACGCGGGAAATATATCTACCGCATCGCACGGTTGATGCAGGAACGTGCGCGCGAATTTGCCGTGCTGGAATCGCTCGATGGCGGCAAGCCGATACGCGAAGCGAAAACGGTGGATGTGCCGCTGGCAGCCGCGCACTTTTTTTATTATGCAGGATGGGCGGATAAACTGCGCTATGCTTTTCCGGGGAAAAAACCTGCGCCTCTCGGTGTGGCAGCACAAATTATCCCGTGGAATTTTCCGCTGCTGATGGCGGCATGGAAAATTGCGCCCGCGCTCGCCACAGGAAATACCGTTGTATTAAAACCTGCGGAAACCACGCCACTCACCGCGTTGAAGCTGGCTGAATTAATCCAGGAAGCCGACCTGCCGCCCGGTGTGGTGAATATTATTACAGGCGCGGGCAAAACGGGAGCCGCATTGGTGGAGCATCCTGACGTTGACAAAATCGCATTCACCGGCAGCACGCAAGTCGGAAAAATGATTCAGAAAGCAATTGCAGGCACGCAGAAAAAATATACGCTCGAGCTGGGGGGCAAAGCCGCCAACATCGTGTTTGAAGATGCCGCGCTTGATGAGGCGGTGGAAGGCATCGTAAATGGAATTTTCTTTAATCAAGGGCATGTGTGCTGCGCAGGTTCGCGCCTTTTTGTGCAGGAAGGAATTTACGGAAAGCTGATTCGCAAGCTGAAGGACAGGATGGAAACGCTCATCGTTGGCGACCCGCTCGACAAGAACACCGACATCGGTGCGATTAACTCGAAAGCGCAATTGGAAACCATCGAAGGTTATTTGAAACTCGGGAAAAAAGAAGGCGCGGAAATTTATCAGTCGTCCTGCGCACTGCCGCAGAAAGGATACTGGTGCAAACCCACGCTCTTTCTCAATTGCTCGCAATCGCACCGCATCGTGCAGGAAGAAATCTTTGGACCCGTGCTTGCCGTGCAGACATTTCGCACGGTGGATGAGGCGATTGAAAAAGCAAACAACACGCCCTATGGATTGTCGGGTGGCGTATGGACGGACAAAGGCTCAAAGATTTTTAAAGTAGCAAGCAAACTGCGTTCGGGCGTGGTGTGGGCAAATACCTATAATAAGTTTGACCCTGCTTCACCCTTCGGAGGATATAAAGAAAGCGGCATCGGCAGAGAGGGCGGCTTGCACGGACTGGGGGGATATGTGGAGTTGAATTGAGGAAAGGAGGCAGCGGTATTTCTGCTGTGCGCCAGCATGTGCGGCAAGGCAACTTGCAGATACATTATTCCACTTTTAATATAAGTTTGTGCAGTAATGAAAAACGAACAGAAAATTAAGTCGAGCATCATCAACAGGCTGGATAAAATTTCGCAGCGCAAGTTGAAAGATGTGTTGCATTTCATTGAGAAACTGGAAAACAGCAGTTCTGACAAGAGCGACATCCTTTCCTTTGCCGGCTCGTGGAAAGAGATGGATGATTCTACTTTCAACGACCTCACGAAGCATCTGCACAAAAGAAGGAAAGCAAACACCACAAGACGCATCCTGTGAACGAGCGCCTCATTGACACCGATATCCTGTCGTATTATATAAAAGGGAACAGCGCGGTTGTTCAGCGATTCAGCAACTACCTGAATCACTTCCCCGCCATTAAAATCAGCATCATCACTTATTATGAAATCAAAAGCGGATTGCAGTTCAAAGGCGTCAAAAAACAACTCAGCGATTTTGAAAAATTCAGCGGCAAATGTGAAATCATGTCGCTTACAGAGATAAGCGCTGATGTTGCCGCCTTCTGGTATGCGCTGCTAAGAAAAAAAGGAACTCTGGTGGATGATATTGATTTATTGATTGCCGGAATCGCAATAGAGAACGAGCTAAGGTTAGTTACGAACAATGAAAAACATTTCGCCAATATCAGCGAATTTGAAATCGAAAACTGGGCTATGCCGCAATAATCCGGAAGTGTATATTTGAGATATGGCAAAAGCACTCCTGAAAAAAGTGAAAGTAAATCCCGAAACGCTTTCGCATATCGCCATGAACGGAAAGCAGAGCAACGGTGCGCGCCTGAAGGTGCAGAAGACGTATAAGATTTACATTGACGGGAAATTTCCGCGCACCGAGTCGGGCAGGTACTACAAGCTGAAAAATAAAAAGGGCGCAACTATCGCGAACATCTGCCGCTCATCGCGAAAAGATTTTCGTGATGCGGTTGTCGCTGCGCGAAATGCGTTTGAAAAATGGGCATCGCTCACCGCGTTTAATCGCGGGCAGATTATTTATCGCATTGCCGAAATGCTCGAAGGCAGAAGTGCGCAGTTTGTTTCGGAAATGATACAACAGGGATATGGCATTGACGAAGCCACGCGCGAAGTGGCGCTCGCCATTGACAGGCTGGTGTATTACGCAGGCTGGGCTGACAAGTATCAGCAAATCTTCAGCAGCGTGAACCCCGTGAATGCCTCTTACTTCAACTTTTCCCTCTGCGAACCCACCGGTGTGGTGAGCATCATTGCTCCCGAAGAAAATACATTGGCGGGATTGATTTCAACGGTGATTCCAGTTATCGCAGGTGGAAATACGTGCATCGCGCTTGCTTCCGAATCACTGCCGCTCTGCGCGGTAACGCTGGCAGAAGTGCTCCATTCATCCGATGTTCCGGGTGGCGTGGTAAATATTTTAACCGGATTCAGGAAAGAGTTGCTCGGGCATTTCGCTTCGCACATGGATGTGAACGCAATCGTGTTTTGCGGTGAGGATAAAAAAGAAATCAAAGCCGTGCAGGAAAACGCAACGCTAAATGTGAAGCGCGTCATCTTGCGCAGAAATGCCGAATGGCTGAATGAGTCCTACCAAAATCCTTACTTCATTCTCGACACGCAGGAAACCAAAACCACCTGGCATCCCGTTGGAGTCTGATTCGGTGATTTGTTAATTCGATGATTCGATAATGTAAAAACCGCCTAAATCACCTTGCCGAGTATCAATGGAGTATTCTTAGGTTTTGCGGGTGAAAATGAATATGCAGCGAGTAATTTTTCTTCTGCTTCCGCAAGTTTGCTTTCATTGTTGGTATAAAGAATTGCAAGCTTCTCTCCTATTTTAATCTTCTCGCCAGCTTTTTTATGCAATACGATTCCCGCTGACAAATCAATGGCATCTCCTTTCTGCAATCTGCCCGCGCCCAGCAACATGGCGGCATTGCCTATCCCTTCCGCGCGGATGGATTTTATAAAACCGCTTTTCGGAGCGGTAACAATATGCTGGATATGCGCTTGCGGCAACAATTCTGTCTTCTCCGCCTGACCCACATCCCCACCCTGCGCAACAATAAACTCTTTGAATTTCCCGAAAGCCTTCCCGTTTGAAAGTAGTCTTTGCAATTTCTTTTTCGCCTCCCCTTCATTCTTTGCCGCTTTTGCAAGCAGCAGCATCTGTGCTCCCATAGCGATACACAAGTCTTGCAAATCCTTTGGACCGTTTCCACGCAGCGTTTCAATTGCTTCTTTCACTTCCAGCGCATTCCCGATTGCATTTCCCAAAGGCTGTTCCATGTCCGTAATCACCGCCATCGTTTTTTTGCCCATGCTATTGCCGATGTCAACAAGCAGACGCGCGAGTTCAGTCGCCTCCTTTTTGTTTTTCATAAACGCGCCATCACCGCATTTCACGTCAAGCACAATTGCATCTGCTCCTGATGCAAGCTTCTTGCTCATGATGCTGGCAGCGATCAACGATTTGTTCTCAACCGTTGCGGTAACATCGCGCAGCGCATACAACTTCTTGTCAGCAGGAACAAGGTTTGCGCTTTGCGCAGCCACAGCGATACCGATGGATTTTACCTGTTCCAAAAATTCTTCTTTTGTCAATTCCACATGAAATCCTCTAAAGGATTCCAACTTGTCAATCGTGCCGCCAGTATGCCCGAGTCCTCTTCCCGAAAGCTTTGCAACCGGAACACCTGCTGCTGCAACCAATGGCGCAAGCACAAGCGTAGTTTTATCTCCAACCCCGCCTGTGCTGTGCTTATCCACTTTAATTCCGCGAATTGAGGAGAGGTCAAGCACTTCCCCTGATGTAATCATTGACTGCGTAAGCGCAATCGTTTCTTTCTTATTTAATCCTTGAAAATAGATAGCCATCAACAACGCTGACGCCTGGTAATCAGGAATTCGGTTTCCGGTAAAACCATGCACGAAGAATTCAATCTCTGCGTCAGTCAGTGCATCTCCGCTGCGCTTTTTTAAGAGGATGTCTTTGATGGACATGAATGCAAACTAAGAAAAATGCAAATACGTCTAACTATTCATTGCTATCTTAGAGCCTTTAGAATAAGGAATGGCGCAAATTCGATTGGTGAAATATGAACCCGCTTTAGCAGAAAGGTGGGACAGCTTCATTGATAATTCCATCAATGGCACGTTGTTTCACAGGCAGCGTTTTATGAGCTATCATCCAGTCGGGAAGTTTGCGGATGCTTCTCTGTTATTTTACGAGGGCAATAAACTACTCTCTGTTTTTCCCGCAGCCATTATTAAAGCAGCCGATGGAAAAAAAGTGCTGAAGTCGCACCCCGGAACATCCTATGGCGGACTTGTATTCGAGCAGACCTTACCGCTGGAAGATATTTTCAGCATTTTGGAAAGTCTGCATGAATATGCAAATCAAGAACAAGTTAACCAGATTGAATTTCGGCAGGGTCCAAAGATTTTCAATAAAGTTTTAGTTGACCAATTTGATTTTGCGCTCGTGCATTTTAATTATGAGAGAAAAGAGCAAGAACTCGCGACATTCTTTCCGCTGGAGCAATTCACCTTCAATGAAAATTTTGAAGAATTTCTGATGCAGTTTCCGCAGAAAAACCGGAATGAAATAAGAAAAGGAATTAAGGAAGAACTTGTTTTCAAAAATCTTTCTGGGAATGCTGAGTTGGCAAATTTTTATGAAATCCTCTGCAAGTCGCTGGAAATGCGCTTTCAGAAAAAGCCCACACATACCTTTGAGGAATTTGAAACGATATTACGACTCTATCCTGAGCAATGTTTTGTAGCAGGAATTTTTAAAGGAGATATATTAACCGCAGGTTTTTTCATTATGCAGTTGAATGAGCGCGGCTGGCATATTTTTTACGCTCCGATGAATTATGAATACCAAAATTTGCGTCCTTTGAATTTCGGAGTTGCGCAACTCATTCATCTTGCGATGAAGAAGGGAATGAAAGTATTGAACTACGGCATCTCGACAGAGCAAGGCGGCAAGCATATCAACTGGCCTCTTTTTAAGTTCAAAGAAAACTTCAACGGCACAGGCGTCATCAGAACCTATTGGGTGAAACATCTGCAAGAAGCGTGAAGGAACAATTTCAACTTTGTTTACTTGAAGGTTTTGACCGTTGCGGTTCCTCCATGATTGCGCGGGTTCTCTCCTTGCATCCTGAAGTGAATTTAATTTTCCAGCCGTTCAACAGCACGGAAGTTTCAAAAACACAATGGCAACGATGGCAGGTAAATGAACAACATCCGCTGACCGCGCAGTTCATTGAACATCTATTGAAGGGGGAAATAGACCACGATTATATTCAATCGGATTGGTTCAAGAATTACAGTAGTTCGCAACAGGTACAGCCGAAACTGAATCTGATTAAAGACACGAAATTTCATTTTAAAATTGACTGGCTGCAACACCATTTTCCGGCAGTAAGTGTCTATGGAATCTGGCGGCAACCTGAAGAAATTCTACATTCACTCGTACGTAATGGTTTTCACAAAACATGGTATGATTATCTAACACCGGAAATGCTGAACTGCGCTGTCGCATCGTATGAAAACCTCTCACCGTATGCTCCTCTGCTGGAAAAAAATCTTGAAGATTATGAGGTGATTGCAATTGGCATAGCGCTTCGCACGGAAATTTTGCTTCTATCGGTTGTTCCGAAAAATTGGCTTGTATATGAAGATGTCATTACCCACCCGAATTTAATTTTGAATCAATTTCTCAGGCGGTTTAACTTGCCCTCGTTTGATTTCAGCAGTGCAATGCAAGAAGACTTTAATGTTGCCGGAAAGTTTTCAGCCGACAGAGTTTCTTGGAAAGATTTTTTTTCTTCTGCACAGCAACAAAAAATAGCAGCAATCCTTCAGCCTCTCAACCATCGCCCAATTCCCAAGACATTGATGAATGAATAAGCAAAGCTGGTCGGTCGTCATCCCGTGTTACAATGAAAAAGGAACGCTCGAAGAGGTGGTTCAGCGCGTGAAAACCGTGCTTCAGCAAATCGCATCTGAGTTTGAAATCATCGTGATTAATGATGGCAGTAACGATGGCTCGAAAGAATTGATTGATACATTAGTAAAAGGAGATGCACATCTGCGCTGTATTCATCACCGCGAAAATCAAGGCTTAGGAACCGTGCTACGAAAAGGCTATTTCACAGCGCGTTTTGAAAATCTGATTTCCGTGCCGGGTGACGGGCAGTTTGATGTGCAGGAAATTATTCCATACGCGATTGTTCCGCAGAAAACTTTCATCTCTTTTTACAGACAGGAAAACCTCACCTATTCTTTTTTTCGCAACAAACTTTCGTACTTCAATAAGTTCTTGAACAAAAAGCTCATCGGGCTTGATTTGAAGGATGTGAACTGGGCGCTTATTATTAAGCGTAATGAATTAGAAAACCTAAACCTCGAAATGAAAAGTACATTGATTAAAAGTGAAATCTGCGCCAAGATGCAGTTGCTCGGCTATAAGCCCATTGAAGTTCAATCATATTACCACCCCCGCACGTATGGCGTCAGTAAAGGTTCTTCCCTTAAAATGATTGCGCAAGCCATAGCCGACCTGTGGCAACTTTCCGGTAGTGTAAGGAGATTCAGAAAAAAAGTGTCCAACCCCTGAAACATTATCTTTTTCTATCCGTATCAGAGCGAGATTTTGTAAACCATTTAAAAACTGAGAACTATGAGAGGGATGAAAAACGTAATGCTATTCGTGCTGTTCGGGCTGATGGGCGTTTCTACAACCTTTGCGCAAGACGCAACCGTAACAACCGACAACGAACTTTCTACAATGACCAAAGGAATCAAGCAAGATTCCGGCTGGTTTGAGGATGAAGAAAATTATCACAAGAGCCTTGCTTTCAAAAAGCAGGTGGGCATTACGCAAGTTGCTACTGGCAGCGTGTTCCTACCTGCGGGGTTGACCATGATTGGTGTTGGGATGCACAAAATGAATGTTGCAGACCGCGAAGCTTCAAACGCTGAAACCGTAACGGAAGAAGCAATCATGGGCAGAAAAGCAGGCATCATCATGATTACTACGGGCAGTTTGACAAGCGTTGCCGGTGCGTTGTTGATGATGAAGGGATTTGACACTATCAAAGAAATAAAAAATCGTAAGGGCGATGTGGTGGGCGAAGTTGGTTTATCCAACTCCGGCATCATTGGCATGTCCATGAAATTTTAAGGTTAGAAAAATGAAGAACGTAAAAAGGGCTGCACATGCAGCCCTTTTTATTTTAGTGCAGGTGTTCATTGAGAATATCTCAATTCATAGTGTCATGGCGGACTTGTTCCGCCATCCCCATGTAAATAATAAAGAGGGGATGCCGGAACAAGTCCGGCATGACAATTTCACGACCTAATTTTGCCCCAGCATGAATGAGGAAAGCAGAAAACAAATCGCGTGGTGGCTGCTTGTTGGCGTAGTGATGATCTATTTTCAAATCGTGATTGGTGGCATCACGCGCCTTACAGGTTCGGGATTGTCTATCACAAAATGGGAAATAGTAACGGGCACTCTTCCTCCACTGAATGCTGAAAAGTGGAACAGCGAATTCGACCACTATAAAGCCACCCCGCAATATCACAAGCTCAACCACGGGATGTCGCTCTCTGAATTCAAATTCATTTATTTCTGGGAATATTTTCACCGCCTGTGGGCGCGGCTTATGGGATTTGTATTCGCCATTCCGTTTGCGCTATTTCTTTTTCAGAAAAAACTATCCGCAGCCTTAGTCAAGAAATTAATCATCCTGATATTGCTCGCGAGTCTTGTAGCATCGTTTGGCTGGATAATGGTGCAGAGCGGATTGGTGAACCGCCCGTGGGTGGATGCCTATAAACTTACAATGCACCTTTCTCTTGCGCTCATCACCTATGGTTATCTGCTCTGGCTTTTCTTCTCCGTGTTTTTTGAAGAACAACAATTCACTTACAACAACGGTCTGAAAAAATTCTCGCACACATTACTGCTGCTCTTATCTTTTCAACTTGTTCTGGGCGGCTTGATGTCGGGAATGCGTGCGGGACTGCTCTATCCTACGTTTCCTGATATGCACGGAAAATTTATTCCCGATGTGCTGCTCACCGTTTCCAACTGGTCGCTCGAATCATTCAAGCATTATGATTCCAACACGTTCGCTCCCACGCTTGTGCAGTTTTTGCATCGGATGACAGCGTACATTCTTGTTCTGTTCATTGTTGTTTTTTATTTCCGCGCAAAAAAATTCTTCTTGCAAAAACCGCTGAATGTGGGTGTTGTAGTATTGGTGTTTCTTGTATTTGTGCAAGCGCTGCTTGGAATTCTTACCGTGTTGAATTTTGCAGGTGAAACGCCCGTGCTGCTGGGCGTGCTGCATCAGGCAGTCGGGATATTATTACTCACTGCCATGATGTGGGTGAATTTTTTTCTAAAAAAGCAGCCGGACTGATTGCCTGAATGTCAGTGGTGGTGATGACCGCCTTCATGCACATGCCTGTGCGCTATCTCTTCGGGATGCGCAGCGCGCACTTCGATAATTTCTCCTGAAAAGAAAAGCGTTTTCCCGGCAAGCGGATGGTTCATATCAAACACCACTTCGGTTTCTGAGATAGACGTGACGCGCCCTTCAAACTGGTTGCCTTCCTGATCTTGCAATGGGATGACATTGCCCACGAAGAGCAACTGTTCCTGCGGCACGGGGCTGCCGGCAAACATTGCTTTGTCCACTTTCACGATTGCATTAAAATCATATTCTCCATAGCCTTCCTCAGCCGTTAATTCAAATTTGAACTGCTCGCCTGCGATCAGACCTTCAATGTTTTTTTCAAATTTTTCTAACAAGTTTCCATGCCCGTGCAGAAATGTCAGTGGATTGTCGCTTCCTGCGGTATCAAAGATTTCGCCCTGTGGCTCGGTTCTTAATTCATAAGTGATTTTAACTACGGTGTTAAAGGCTGCTTTCATAAAATGAATTTCATTTTTTTGGGGTTCAAAAGTAGGGTTTTGGGTTGATTTCGGGTGAGGAATAACAACAGGTCGATCTTCCGAGGCAATAAAAAAAGAGGCTGCATGACTGTAAGCCGGGTTCTGTTTCCCTGATTGCTCAGGGCTTCTATCATTTATCTGGGGCTGTAATCACTTACAGCCTCTATCAGCCAACCCCCTCCGGCATCCGCTTGCGCGAATTTGAGCGAGCCGCTCTGCCTGCCGAAACAGACCGGAGTATATTTGGCTTTTCAACTTGCAAGGTTTACCCCACCAGTGTGTTACCACAACGATGCGTGAGCTTTTACCTCACGTTTTCACCTTTACCCACCGAAGCTTTAGCGAAGGCGGGCTTTACCAGCCTCGCAAAACTTCAACAGGCAGTTATTCTCTGTGGCACTCTCTGTATTCCGCTTGCGCGAAACCCCTGCCGTTAGCAGGTGCAACGCTCTTTGTTGCCCGGACTTTCCTCCCCGATTGCTCAAGGCGATAGAACATCATGCAGCCATATTTTCAAGGAACTGATTTAGAGGGCAAATCTAAATAGATACCGTCATTCTGAGGGAGCGCAGCGACCGAAGAATCTCACAAATAGGAAGAAGGAGATTCTTCGCTTCGCTCAGAATGACGAATCTATTTACTTAAACACCACTTCCGTTGCGCCACCCTGCCGCGCTTTATCTTCCAGCAGGCGATAGTTTTTCACTGCGGGATGGTGCTTTAAATATTTCTCCACTGCGGCTTTCAGTTTTCCTGCGCCTTTGCCGTGAATCACTTCGATTTTGTGGTTGCCATTTGCGATGGCGCGGTTGATTTGTTTTTCCAAATGCTGGAGTTGCGCGTCTAATTTTTCGCTGTCAGCAAGCAGGTCATAATCGCGGGAAGTTTCATCAAGGTGCAAGTCAACTTTTGCGGAATGTTTTTTTGAAATTCGTTGCGCGTCTTTATCACTCGTGCCGCCCAGCATGAAATGGCGAATAAGGTCGGTGTCAATCTTCTCGCTCTTATTTTCAGACTTCTTTGACATCAGGGCAAATTTAAACTTGTAGCTCATGCAATTGAAACCATTCCTTACTCTTGTTGTTTATTGACGTAAATTGAAACTGCAATGCTGGGTTATCATTTTTCCAAATTCATCCCCAATCCCGAAGGACAATCACCATTTGACAAGCTGTTGAATTTGTTCAAAGAGATGCTCGTTTACACATCAGGCGATGTGCAGGAAGCGCTTAGTTGGCTCAATGAAGTGGACAAAGAATACAAGCTCACCAAGGATGAGTATGGTATGGGTGACTTTATTGAAGATTTGAAGAAGGAGGGCTACATCAAAGAAAACGAGCAGGGTGAGTTTAAAATCACTTCTAAAACTGAGCAGACGATTCGCCAGAGTGCGCTCGAAGATGTGTTCGGCAAACTCCGCAAAACACGCAAAGGAAGTCACAGCACACCTTATACAGGTGTAGGCGATGAACAGGGCACTGACCGCAGACCATACGCATTTGGTGATTCGCTTGACCAGATTTCCGCTACCGACAGCATTCGCAATGCGCAAATCAATCAGGGCATCGGCAGCTTTTCGCTTACTGAAAACGATTTGGAAATCATCGAAAAGGAAAATAAGTCGCAGGTGAGTACAGTGATGATGATTGACATTTCGCACAGCATGATTCTCTATGGCGAAGACAGGATTACTCCTGCGAAAAAAGTGGCGATGGCATTAGCGGAGTTGATTACAACTAAATATCAAAAAGACACACTCGACATCATCGTGTTTGGTGATGATGCCTGGCAAATCGAAATCAAGGACTTGCCGTATTTACAAGTGGGTCCCTACCACACTAACACAGTTGCTGGTCTTGAACTCGCCATGGATATTTTGCGCAGGCGCAAAAATCCAAACAAGCAAATCTTCATGGTGACGGATGGCAAGCCCACGTGTATGAAAGAAGGTGGGCGTTATTATAAAAACAGTTTTGGTCTTGACCGCAAAATCATCAACAAAACATTGACGCTCGCCAAATCATGCAGGCGTTTAAAGATGCCTATCACTACCTTCATGCTTGCCCGTGACCCGCATTTACAACGGTTTGTGCGCGAGTTCACGGAAACCAACCACGGCAGGGCGTTCTATACCAGCCTGAAAGGGTTAGGTGAATATATTTTTGAGGATTACGAAAGGAATAAAAAGAAATGGATTTGATGATATGCTAATGTGCCGATATGCCGATGCAGCGATTCGGAAAGTCCCCCTTGCGCACAGGCATTGCGTATATGCGAAGGGGGCTGCGCAAGCCACGAGCGTTTGCGGGGGGATGATGATTCGATAATTAAAAATGAAATAACTGAAATGGAAAAAACTGTAATACAAAAACTGACTTCAATCAAAACTCTCGGAGAGTTGAAACGCTCAGGCTATCGCACGCGCACGATTAAAGATGAACTGCGTGAAAATCTTATCACGCATCTCAAAGGGAAGAAGCCGATGTTTAGGGGTGTGCTCGGTTTCGACACGACTGTTATTCCGGATATTCAGCGCGCACTGCTTTCGCGCCACAATATGATTTTGCTCGGCTTGCGCGGACAAGCAAAGACACGCATCGCGCGCCAAATGACGCATCTGCTTGATGAGTATATTCCGGTAGTGGAAGGCTCCGAATTGAATGACGACCCGTTTCATCCCATTTCAAAATATGCCCGCGACCTTCTTGCTGAGAAAGGAGATGAAACGCCAATCGCGTGGCTGCACCGCGAGGAGCGTTATGCTGAAAAGCTCGCCACGCCAGATGTTTCCGTGGCTGATTTAATAGGTGATGTTGACCCGATTCGCGCTGCGAATTTGAAACTCTCTTATGCCGATGAGCGTGTGATTCACTACGGATTGATTCCCCGTTCGAACCGCTGCATTTTTGTGATTAATGAATTGCCTGATTTGCAGCCGCGCATCCAGGTTTCGTTGTTTAACATTTTGCAGGAAGGCGATATTCAGATTCGTGGATTCAAGTTGCGCTTGCCGTTAGACATTCAGTTTGTATTCACTGCCAATCCGGAAGATTACACCAATCGCGGTTCAATAGTTACTCCGCTGAAAGACCGTATCGAAAGCCAAATCCTTACGCACTACCCAAAAGACATTGAAACCTCAAAGAAGATTACTGTTCAGGAAGTGCGCTCGCACGAAGCGCAGAAGTCTGCGGTGAAATACAACGATTTGATTTTAAACCTGAATGAGCAAATTGCAGTTGAAGCACGCAAAAGCGAATACGTGGATAAGAAAAGCGGAGTGTCAGCACGGCTCACCATTTCTTCTTTTGAAAATCTCCTGAGCGCAGCCGAAAGGCGTACGTTGCTGAACAATGAAGCAGAAACATTTGTGCGCATGAGTGATTTCTGGGGCGTGGTTCCTGCTATCACAGGGAAGATTGAACTCGTATATGAAGGCGAGCAGGAAGGACCGATGATAGTGGCGCAAAATCTTATCAGCAAAGCAATCAGGACATTGTTTGTTCAGCATTTTCCCGACCCGGGAAAATTGAAAAAACAAAAACAGGAGAATCCCTATCGGAAAATTGGAGATTGGTTTGGCTCAGGAAATTCGATTGATTTAATGATGGACATTCCGGCAAAGCAATATGCCGCTGAGTTGAAAAAAGTGGTAGGGCTTGAAGAAGTCGTTAACAAATTTTATCCCGATACGAAAGGCGATGAGAAACTTTTTTTGATGGAGTTTGTGTTGCATGGCTTGGCAGAACATTCGTTGTTAAGTAAATACATGCTGGAAGCGGGCATACAATTTAAAGATGTGCTGGGCGCTATGTTCACCGGAAAGACAACTGATTTTGATAAGGAAGATGATTTTAATGATGAAGAGTTCAATAATTAAAACAGGGACATTGTTTGTTGATAGAGGGTTGATGCCTTTTCTATTTTTATTACTCACATTCAGTTTCGTGTCATCCGCTCAGATTGTCCCTGTTCTTACCTTCGATGTATTTCAAAAGCATCTTCAGCCCGCCAATGATAACGACACTGTTTATGTCATCAACTTCTGGGCTACATGGTGCAAGCCGTGTGTTGAAGAACTGCCTGCATTTGAAAAGCTCAATGAAACCTACGCAAATCAAAAAGTAAAAGTGCTGCTCGTGAGCATTGATTTCAGAAGCCAGTATGAAAAGCAGGTTGTTCCGTTTGTACAAAAGAACAAACTCAAATCACAGGTCATGCTTATGGACGCGCAAGGCGATAACGATTTCATAGACAAAGTGAATCCAGCATGGCAGGGTACAATTCCCGCAACGACTGTCATTCAGGCAAGTTCCAAGACAAATAAGTTCTACGAAAAGCAATTCACTTTCGAGGAATTGGAAAATATTATTCAACCACTTATAAAAAAGTAAATCATGAGATTAATCAAATCAACATTGTCATTTCTGACTGTTATCGTAGTAGCACTCTTTTCGTTTGGATTTATCAATCATGCAAGGACTCCCCTCTCCTTTGGAGAGGGTGCGCGGGTGAGGCAGCCCGGCTATAATGTTGGTGATTATGCAGCTGACTTCAAACTGAAAAACATTGACGACAAAATGGTTTCACTTGCAGATTATACAGAAGCCATAGGCTTTGTTGTTGTATTTACTTGTAATCATTGCCCCTATGCGAAGTTGTATGAAGACCGTCTTGTTGCGCTTGACAAGGTTTCCAAAAAGAAAGGTTATCCGGTTATTGCTATCAATCCGAATGATGCGGCAAGCCATCCTGAAGATTCATTTGACAACATGAAGAAACGCGCGAAAGACAAAGGCTTCACATTTCCGTATCTCGTTGACGAAACGCAGGAAGTAGCACAGGCTTTTGGCGCAGCAAAAACTCCGCATGTTTATCTCTTACAAAAAGAAGAAGGCAAGTTGAAAGTCGTCTATATCGGTGCAATCGATGACGATACCGAAAACACGAAGAAAGATAAAGTGAAGTATGTAGAAAATGCGATTGATGCAGTGGAGAAAGGAGAAAAACCGAATCCTGATTTTACAAAAGCTGTTGGATGTACGATTAAGTGGAAAAGCTGAGATATATTTTTCAATTTGGAAAGCCTGCCGAACTCCGGCAGGCTTTTTCATTTCATTGAAACGTAAAGCTATTTTTGCCACCGCCAATGACTGCCATTTCAAAAAAGAAGAAACACTTTCTTATTAACGAACAATTACGGGGGTATCTGAAAAAATACGACCGTGAATCAAAACTGCCCGTGAGCTACAATGATTTGCTGCGCTACAACGAAACTGTGCCGCACCGCGATAAGAGCGGGAAAGAAACGCTGTGGGAAACGGTGATTTACGACCGCTCCATGACAGATGAGTTGAACAAGGGGCTAACGATGATTTATTCCATCCTGAAGTCGGATGGAGATACGGATGTTTTGGAGCACCTTTATGTTTCGCGCATTGACTATTGCACCTTTGGGAATTCAAATCCGTTTCGTGTTCGCATTGTCAACCTGTTTAATGACAACTATGATTATTTCTATGTAAAGAAAGATGACGCTTCGCGTGTTTATGGGCTTGAATTAGAGCATATCCTTTCTCCCAACCGCATCAATTATTTTGTGGACGATGACACGCTGATTGAAGAACACATTCCCGGCATTCCCGGTAATGACTTTATTGCGGGTTATCTAAAAAAACCAGAATGCAATAAAGTGCGCATCGCCAAAGAATTTGTGAAATTCAACGAGCGCTGCTTTGTGCGGCTGCTGGGCGACATGCGTTCCTATAATTATGTCGTTGACATCACGCCCGATTTTGAGGATGAGCAATACCGCATTCGCCCGATTGATTTCGACCAGCAATCTTATGAAGGGAAGAAAACGATGTATCTCCCGCAGTTTTTCAAAGAAAACAACGCGGTGGTCAACCTGTGCATGGAATTGATGACTCCCGAAACATTCAGCCAATACCGCAACGAGGAAAGAACGTTGATTGCGCACCGCTTAAAAGCCGAACGTACCCGTTTTGAAGAACTGCTGGCATGCATGAAAAATGATACGATTTCACTTGCTGACAAAGAAGAACAACTCAAACAGGAACTTGCAAAGCACCACAACGACCCCGCCTTCAAAGCTTGTAAGAACATGGGCGAAATTGTGAGCTATCACCTTGAAGTGGTGCTTGCGGGTAAATAGCTTTAGTTTTAACGAAATTTTTAGCAAACGGCTTGACATTCTTGATTTTCTTCCGTTTCTTTACGAGCGAAAATTGTACAGATGTATTCAAGGGTCTCCATTGTTATCGTCATTAGCGTCACGCGCAAGCGGTGAGGATGGATACGTATTAATAAAACGGGAGCCATTCTCACAGCGGGAATGGCTCTTTTGTTTTTTAAAGGTTTGAGTATTAAAAAACCCAGCGTATGTATTTCTCAGACAAAACAGTCGTCTTCGTAAACGGAAAGTTCGTGCAGGCGAAAGATGCTACGGCAAGTCTTTACAACCAGACAATTCATTATGGCAATGGAGTGTTTGAAGGGATACGCTCTTATTCTAATCCCTTTGGTACAAGAATTTTCAAGGCAAAAGAGCATTATGAACGTCTCAGAGAGTCTGCCAAAAAGATGCATATGAAATTTGATTACTCCGTGCAAGACCTCGTGGATGCTTCTTATGAATTGCTCAAGAAAAATAACCTCACGGATGCTTACATCAGACCGGTTGTTTATTCAGGCATCAATATGAAATTGCTTCCGAGTAATGAGTCAAATATTTTTATTGGTGGATGGAAATGGGGGAGGTATTTGGGCAACAAGTTGTTGAATGTTACCGTGTCGCCCTATGAGCGTCCAAATCCTCATTCCTGCCATGTGGAAGCGAAGGTGACGGGGCATTATGTGAACTCAATTCTTGCAACAACAGAAGCAAGAAAAAGAGGCTTTGACGAAGCACTGTTGCTTGATTTGAATGGCTATGTTGCCGAAGGTCCCGGAACGAATTTTTTCTACGAAAAGAACAAGGTGTTATACACAGCGCCATTAGGAAGCATTCTCGCGGGGATTACGCGCGCAACCGTAATGGAAATTGCAAAGGACCTGCATCTCGAAGTGAAAGAAAAATTCTTCACTACCGATGAGCTTTTTGAAGGCGACAGTGCTTTTTTCACAGGAACAGCGTCAGAGGTTGCGGGCATCGCAAGCATTGACGGTTATAAATTTCCTTTAGCATGGGAGAATTCATTGGGAAATATTTTGGCGCAGAAATATAAACAGTTAATTAAAACAGGAGATTACACACATAGCACGATAATATAGTCGCGGGTTTACGGGTCGCGAGTTACGAGTCAATAAAATGGTTTGACTCGTGACTGAATGACTCGTGACTCGCAGACCAAACAGTACAAATGAACGAACTCAATAAATATTCTCGCACAATCACGCAAGACGAAACGCAGCCTGCCGCGCAAGCGATGCTGCATGGCATCGGTTTGTCAGATGCGGATATGAAAAAAGCGCAGGTAGGAATTGCCAGCACCTGGTATGAAGGTAATACCTGCAACATGCACCTGAATGATTTGTCAGATTGGGTTAAAAATGGAGTAAAAGAATCAGGATTTGTTGGTTTGCGATTCAACACGATTGGCGTGAGCGATGGTATCTCGATGGGCACAAAAGGAATGCGCTACTCGCTTCCTTCTCGCGAAATCATTGCCGATTCAATTGAAACTGTCGTCAGTGCGCATTGGTATGATGGCGTGATTACGATTGCCGGTTGTGATAAAAATATGCCCGGAGCATTGATTGCGATGGCGCGCTTGAACCGTCCGTCACTGATGGTGTATGGCGGTACGATTGCTTCGGGAAAATACAAAGGTAAAAAGTTGGATGTTGTTTCTGCGTTTGAAGCATTAGGTGAAAAGTTTGCCGGAAAAATTTCAGATGAAGATTTTCACAATATCATAAAAAATGCCTGTCCCGGGGCGGGAGCATGTGGCGGTATGTACACTGCAAATACAATGGCATCCGCGATTGAAGCGATGGGAATGAGTTTACCTTATAGCTCATCCAATCCTGCGTTGAGCGCGGAAAAGAAAAACGAGTGTGTGCAAGCGGGGAAAGCCATTCGCTTGTTACTTGAAAAAAATATCAAGCCGAGCGATATCATGACGAAGAAAGCGTTTGAAAACGCAATGACGATTGTAATGATTCTGGGTGGTTCCACGAATGCAGTGCTGCATTTGATTGCAATGGCAAAAGCTATTGGAGTGAAATTGACGATTGATGATTTCCAGAAAATCAGCGATAAGACCCCTTTCCTTGCAGATTTAAAACCAAGCGGAAAATTTTTGATGGAAGATTTATACGCAGTGGGCGGAGTGCCGGCTGTACTCAAAATGTTGCTGAAAGAAAAAATGATTCATGGAGATTGTCTGACAGTAACCGGAAAAACGATTGCCGAAAATCTGAAAGAAGCAAAACCGCTTTCCGATGGACAGCAAGTGATTCTTTCTATTAAAAATCCAATTAAGAAAAGCGGGCACATTCAAATCTTGTATGGCAATCTCGCGCCACAAGGTTCTGTCGCAAAGATTACCGGAAAAGAAGGGGAAAAATTTGAAGGCACAGCGCGGGTGTTTGATGACGAGTTCGCAGCGATTGAAGGTATCCAAAAAGGAAAAGTGAAAAAGGGAGATGTCATTGTCATCCGCTACGAAGGACCCAAAGGCGGACCCGGTATGCCGGAAATGCTGAAGCCAACTTCTGCAATCATGGGCGCGGGATTAGGAACTGAAGTAGCGCTGATTACCGATGGCAGATTTTCAGGTGGCACACACGGTTTTGTAGTAGGACATATCACACCTGAAGCACAGGAAGGCGGGTTGATTGGCTTGTTGAAAAATGGCGACCGCATCACGATAGATGGAACAAAGAATAAAATTCAGGCGCATCTCACAGGCGAAGAAATAAAAAAACGAAAAGCAAATTGGAAACCGCGCAAGATAAAAGTGAAAAACGGATACTTGTATAAATATATGAAGTTGGTTTCTTCGGCTTCGGAGGGATGCGTGACGGATGGGGACTAAGAATAGAAATTAACTTTGATCGAATATGAAGCTCGAAAAAAATAAGCTGCAATCCTTAAAGGTTTTTTTCTCGGACAAGCCGGTGAAGCGAGCATACTTATTTGGCTCTTTTGCGCGGGGTGATGCAAATGAGAGGAGCGATGTAGATATTTTGGTTGAGTTGGACTATTCGCAAAAAATCGGATTGAAATTTCTGAGCATGCAAATCGCATTGGAAGAAATGCTTGAAAGGAAAGTGGACTTTGTTACGGATCGCTCGCTTGAGGCTTTTATGAAGCCATTTGTTGACAAAGAAAAAATGCTTCTTTATGAAAGGCAAAGCGGCTGACAAAACGCGACTCCGGCATATTCTTGAAGCAATCAGGGAAATTGAAAAGTATCTCGCTGTTGCCGGAAGTGAGGATGATTTTTACAATAATTCCGCATTGAAGTTTGCAACAGTTAAACAATTGGAAATTATCGGTGAAGCGGCAGGGAAACTTTCTAACGAAATATAAAAACGTGCAGTAGAATTAAACTGGAAAGCCATCATTTCAATGCGTAACAGGTTAGTGCATGATTATGAAAATATTGATTTCACGATTGTCTATCAGATTGCAGCAGATGAGTTACCTGCCTTGAAAGAAGCAGTTGATAAAATGCTTCTTGCTTTTTAATTAGTTAAAAGAATATAAATTCAATGACCGAAACCCTCACAAAAAAGAAGTCAACTCAAAAGCAGCCCAAAAAGAAAACCATCACCGGCTCTGAAGCAGTGATTCTCTCCTTGCTTGAAGAAGGCGTTGACACCATCTTCGGCTACCCCGGTGGCGCGATTATGCCGATTTATGATGCGCTCTATCATTACCGGAATAAAATCAATCACATCCTCGTGCGCCATGAACAAGGCGCAACACATGCTGCTCAGGGATATGCCCGCGTAAAGGGAAAGGCAGGAGTTTGCTTTGCAACATCAGGTCCCGGAGCTACAAATTTGATTACAGGAATTGCTGATGCGCAGATTGATTCTACTCCAATGGTGTGTATCACAGGGCAAGTGCCGGTTCATCTTCTCGGCACGGATGCTTTTCAGGAAACAGATGTGATTGGCATTTCAATGCCCATCACAAAATGGAATTACAAAGTCACCAAGCCTGAAGAAATTCCGTGGGCGATTGCACAAGCGTTTTATATCGCCAACAATGGTCGTCCCGGTCCTGTGCTGATTGACATTGCAAAGAATGCGCAATTCGGAGAACTGGAATATTCGTATGAAAAGTGTCAGAAGATTCGCAGCTATCGCCCCAAGCCGAAGGCGCATGAAAAGGATATTACTGCGGCCGCTGAACTTATTAATCAGGCGAAAAAACCATTCTTACTTATTGGTCATGGTGTGTTGATTTCAGGCGCAGAAAAGGAGTTGCAAAAATTTATTGAGAAAACAGGAATCCCTTCCGCATCAACGCTGCTTGGATTATCTGCAATGCCATGTGACCATCCGCTGTATGTCGGCTATCTCGGGATGCATGGCAATTATGGACCTAACATCAAAACAAACGAATGTGATTTACTTATTGCTATCGGAATGCGCTTTGATGATCGCGTGACGGGTGATTTAAAAAAATATGCGCGACAGGCAAAAGTGATTCACATTGAAATTGATCCTTCGGAGATTGATAAAAACGTAAAGACTACTGTCGGGATAAATGCAGACGCGAAAGAAGCGCTGAAAGCATTGCTTCCTAAAGTGAAAAAAAATAATCACAAAAAGTGGTTGCAGGAATTCAGGGATTGCGACAAGATTGAATTTGATAAAGTAACCCGCCATGAATTTTTTCCCGGAAAAGGAGAAATAAAAATGGCGGAAATCATCAACGTGCTTTCTGAAAAAACGAAAGGAGAAGCGGTGCTTGTGACAGATGTGGGTCAGCACCAGATGGTCGCAACCCGTTATTACAAATTCAAAAAACCAAACAGCAACATTTCATCCGGTGGTCTTGGTACAATGGGTTTTGCATTGCCCGCAGCGCTGGGCGCTAAAATCGGAAGACCTGATAGACAAGTAGTTGCCGTGATTGGTGATGGCGGTTTCCAAATGACGTTGCAGGAGATGGCGACTATTTTTCAAACGCAAGCCGCAGTGAAAATCATTATTCTGAACAATGACTTTCTTGGCATGGTGCGTCAGTGGCAGCAATTATTTTTCGAGAAAAGGTATTCTTTCACCGAAATCGTGAATCCTGATTTCGTTGCGCTTTCAAAGGCATTCGGAATTGAGGCGCACCAACTTTCTAAGCGCGAGAATATTAATTCATCAATAGATAAACTGCTTTCACACAAAGGACCTTATCTGCTTGAAGTGAAGGTGGAGAAAGAAGAGAATGTTTTCCCGATGGTTCCTTCGGGGGCGAGTGTTTCTGAAATAAGACTTGAATAAAATAAGACAATGAGCAATCTCAATTCCATTTACAACGACCAAACCGATTTTTCGCGTGAGCGGGAATTCACGATTTCCGTTTTTACCGAAAATAATATCGGTCTGTTGAATCACATCACTATTGTGTTCACGCGCAGAAATTTGAATATCAATAGTCTTACAACTTCAGAATCAGAGATTAAAGGCATTTTTCGTTTCACCATCACCATTCGCACTACGCACGACACTGTTAAAAAACTTATCAAGCAATTGGAGAAGATAGTGGATGTCATCAAAGCGTTTGTACACGAGGAGAAAGATATTATCACTCAGGAAATTGCACTCTACAAAGTTCCGGTGAAGGCAGCGCACAACGGAGTGAACATCGAGCAAATCGTTCGCGAAAGTCACGCGCGCATTCTGGCGATTGAGAACGGATATATCGTGATTGAAAAAACGGGACATCAGCGTGATACGCAGAAGTTGTTTGAGAAATTAGAACCGCACGGTGTGCTGGAGTTCGCACGTTCGGGAAGGGTTGCAGTAATGCGCTCGGCAGATAACTTGGATAAATTTTTAAAAGAGATAGAGAAGAAGCATAAATAAACCATAAACAACAAACGAATAACATGGCACAAATTTATTTTGGCGGAGTTCTTGAAAACGTAGTGACGCGAGAAGAATTCCCTTTGAAAAAAGCGCTCGACATTCTGAAAGATGAAACAATCGCTATTCTCGGCTATGGCGTTCAGGGTCCGGGGCAGGCGTTGAATCTGAAAGACAATGGATTCAACGTGATTGTCGGGCAGCGCAAAGGCACAAAAAGCTGGGACAAAGCAGTGAAAGATGGTTTTGTTGAAGGCAAAAATCTTTTTGAATTGGAAGAAGCAGCAAACAAAGGAACCATTCTGCAATTCCTTTTATCTGATGCAGGACAAATTTCGTTTTGGCCCACGCTGAAAAAGTATCTTACGAAGGAGAAAACTCTTTATTTCTCCCACGGCTTTGGTATCACTTACAACGACCAAACCGGAATCAATCCACCTGCCGATGTAGATGTAGTGCTTGTTGCACCGAAAGGTTCAGGCACGAGTCTGCGCAGAAAATTCTTGCAAGGCAAAGGCTTGAATGCAAGTTTTGCGATTTATCAGGATGCAAGTGGTAATGCAAAAGACAAAGTCGTTGCGCTGGGTATCGGTATCGGTTCAGGATTTTTGTTTGAAACAAATTTCAAAAAAGAAGTTTTCAGCGACCTTACCGGTGAGCGAGGAACATTAATGGGTGCACTTGCAGGAATTCTTGAAGCGCAGTATAATCTATTGCGCAAAAAGGGACATCTGCCGAGTGAAGCATTTAATGAAACAGTTGAAGAACTCACCGAAAGTTTGATTTTGCTTGTTGCTGAAAATGGCATGGATTGGATGTTTGCGAATTGCTCCACCACTGCACAACGTGGCGCTTTGGATTGGCGGCACAAATTCAGAAAAGCGGTTGAGCCTGTGTTTGAAGAACTGTATGAAAGCGTAGCCTCCGGGGAGCAAGCGAAAATTGTTATCAAAGCAAACAGCGACCCGGATTATCGCGCGAAACTTGAAGAGGAATTGAAAGAAATGCGTGAATCGGAAATGTGGAAGGCGGGAGCGCAGGTGCGGAAGTTGAGACCGTAAACTCAAGTTGCCTGGCTATTTAAACAATGAAAATCTGTAATTTGGAGCTATGCTAAACATTCAAAATTATATTGAGTCAGACCCCAAAATCATAATGGGCAAGCCTGTCATTAAGGGAATGAGAATAACGGTTGAGTTGATTTTGGAAAAATTGTCGGAAGGGGAAACGGTGGAAGATTTATTGGAAGCGCATCCCCGCCTTACGACTGAGGGCATCAATGTCGCGCTTGCTTTTGCGGCTCATAACCTCAGAGCGGATAACATCTATCCAATAGCAAGTTGATGCTCCAGTTTGTTGCTGATAAAGGTGTTGACGCGCCAATTGTGCATGTCTTGGGAGGTGCGGGGTATAATGTTCTTTACATCGCAGAAGAAGCCCCAAAGACAGGCGATGATAAAGTTCTTCTCATGGCAAACGACCAGCAACGTATCTTAATCACTCTTGATAAGGATTTCGGTGAGTTGGTTTATAGGTTGCATCAATCACATACAGGGGTTATGCAGGTGAGATTAGGCGGATTCAAGCCGAAACGTAAAGCTGAGATTGTGTTGGAAGCGGTTAAAAAGCATGAAGAAAAGTTGATTGATGCTTTCACTGTAATTCATAAAGGAATAATTAAGCTAAGAAACAGGTGAATTCAATTAAACTCATTCCGATTGAGCAAATCCGAAAAGCGCATGAGCGGCTGTGCAAAATTGTAACGCGCACCCCGCTCGTGTACAGTGCGAATCTCTCGCAAGAGTATGGATGCAATGTTTATCTGAAACGCGAGGATTTACAGGTGGTACGCTCTTACAAATTGCGTGGCGCTTACAACAAAATTTCAACCTTACCGAAAGAAGTAACTGCAAAAGGTGTGGTGTGTGCAAGCGCAGGTAATCATGCGCAGGGCGTTGCATACTCGTGCAACGCGCTCGGCATTCACGGAAAGATTTACATGCCGAATCCCACCACCAAACAGAAAGTGGACAAGGTGAAGATGTTCGGGAAAGAATTTGTCGAAGTGATTCTCACGGGCGATACCTACGATGATGCGTATCGCGAAGCAATGGAGGATTGCAATCGCAATGGCAAAACATTCATCCATCCTTTTGAGGATGAAAAAGTGATGGAAGGGCAGGGCACCGTTGGCTTAGAAATTCTCGAAGACATCCAGGTGCCGATTGATTATTTGTTTGTGCCGATTGGCGGGGGAGGCTTGGCATCGGGAACAGGAAGTTGTTTCAAACAATTAAGCCCTGATACAAAAATCATCGGGGTGGAACCGGCAGGCGCGCCTGCAATGGAGAAATCGCTGAAGCTGGGCAACGTGGTAACGCTCGAGGAGATTGATAGCTTCGTAGATGGCGCAGCAGTAAAGAGAGTAGGGGAGAAGACATTTGAAATCTGTAAAGAAGTGCTGGATGATATGGTGCTTGTTCCTGAGGGAAAAGTTTGCACAATTATCTTGCGTCTGTATAACGAAGAAGGAATTGTGGTAGAGCCGGCTGGCGCGCTCACTGTCAGTGCGCTGGGTTTTTGCAAAGAAAAAATAAAAGGGAAGAATGTAGTGTGCGTGGTGAGCGGTGGCAACAACGACATCATGCGTACTGCTGAAATCAAAGAGCGCTCGATGCTCTATGAAGGCTTGAAGCATTACTTCATTATCCGCTTTCCGCAACGTGCGGGCGCATTGCGTGAGTTTTTAAATCATGTGCTCAGTCCAACAGACGACATCTGCCATTTTGAATACACCAAAAAGAACAGCCGTGAAAACGGTCCCGCTTTAATCGGCATTGAATTGGTAAAGCGCGATGACTATGACGGATTGATTGAGCGAATGAAAAAGTATCACATCAATTTCGAAGAGGTGAACAGTAACCCGAATCTGTTTAATTATTTTGTGTAGCACGATGCTGCACTTGTTCCGGCATCCTCTGATTTTTAGTTGTAATGGCTTCAGGGGTTTGTGGAACAAGTCCGCAATGACAAACAAATCCTACGGCTTCATAATCTTTGCATACTTACCGCTGTTCACAGGGTCGCATTTGTAGAGCAACTGCACTGCGTTTGCTTTCTCATTTGGTGGCGCAGCGGCAAAAATATTAATCAGCTCTTCTGACTTTGCATTGAAAATAAGCCGGATAAAAGGGGAATTGGGGTATTCCGCTGCAACTTCACCAATCTGGCGCAAGCAATTCAACACCACCTGCCTGCCATTGTTCATGTTATCATACATCACATCCATGCCGCTGCGGTGATAGAGATACATGGATTCACGAATAGGGCTGAGGCGTGTGTTCAGCAAATTGTCAATTATCCAGTAGCGATTATTCACGTTTTCAAACGGTCGCCAGCCGGGAGCAATATCACTGCTTAAGTTGCTGGGAATACTATTTACTACTGCTTGCGCTTTTTGATAGTAAGGTGTGCCCGCATTCAGCGAGTAGGTGTCATAATCAAGTCCGATAATGAGATAGGCATAGTAGGCAAGCATCGCAGTGAGGTTCGAGCGGAAATCATTATCGCTGAACTCCAATTGCTCAAATTCTTTGTATTCAAAAATCCAGTCCTTATCGGCATAGTTGAAAACTACCGAATTGTAATCGCTGTTAAACACCGGACGCGATGACTGAATGCTCACCTGTGCGCGAAAAATATTTGCGCTCGATTCTTCGGTAACATTGATAAAGATGCTGCACTCAATTTTTTCTTCCAACTTGAAAACATCACTCGTCCACTTGCGGGTGTTCATGAATTCAAAAATGGCGGTCTCAAGCGTTTGAAAAACCCTGACATCCGTGGTTTGCAGCTTCTGCGCAATAATCTCCACCGTGCATTTCAATTCCTGAGCGCGAATTGTTGCAGACGAAAATAAAAACAGTACAACTGCAAGGAGTTTTAAGGGAAGAAATTTTCGCGTCAACTTCAAACTATAAACTTCAAACTGTAAACTCGCAAAGCCCGTGCGCTGATTAAGCATTCATCATATTTATTACTTCGTCAATAATGTCTCTTGCAACATCGGACTTGCCTTTAAGAGAGTAGGAGTGTTCATCTCCTTTTTTGTTGATGACGGTGATTTTATTGGTATCAAATCCAAACCCTGCGCCTTTGTCGCGTAACGAGTTCAGCACAATCATGTCGAGGTTTTTCTTTTTCAGTTTGGCGCGGGCGTTGTTCAGTTCATCTTCTGTTTCAAGCGCGAAGCCGACTAAAAACTGTTTCTTGGTTTTCTTCTTTCCTAAGCTTTCCAAAATGTCAGGATTTTTCACCAATTGGATAAGCAGAGAATCATCAGCCTTTTTGATTTTTTGATTGGATACCGAAACAGGTCTGTAATCCGAAACTGCCCCTGCAAGAATCGCCACGTCTGCTTTTGGAAATGCCTTCACCGAAGCGTCATACATTTCCTGCGCTGTGGTAACGGGAATAATTTTAATTCCTTTCACTTGTGGGTTGAATGATGTAGGACCTTTCACCACCGTAACCTGCGCGCCCAATGCGGCTAAACCTTCGGCAAGCGCAAGCCCCATTTTTCCGGTGGAGTGATTGCTGATAAAACGAACAGGGTCAATTGGCTCAACGGTGGGACCAGCGGTAATTAATATCTGTTTGCCTACAATTTTTTTATAGGTGTCCTCTCTTTTTTTTTGAACTGCAAAATGCTTCTCAAGCCAGTCGAAAATTTCTTCCGGCTCTGCCATTCTTCCCTCGCCCACTAAGCCGCTTGCCAACTCACCGGCATTCACGGAGATTACTTCATTTCCGAATCGCTTCAGCGCATTCAAATTATATTGCGTTGCAGGATGCTTCCACATGTCTAAGTCCATTGCGGGAGCAAGCAGGACTAAACACTTTGCTGACAGATAAGTGGCAGCGAGCAGGTTATCGCACATCCCTGAAGCCAGCTTGGCAATGGTGTTTGCTGAAGCGGGCGCAATCAGAAAAACATCAGCCCACAAACCAAGCTCTACATGACTGTTCCAGGTTTTGTCATCGCGGGTGAAAGAAGTAAGCACCGGGTTTTTTGAAAGCGTGGAGAAGGTAAGCGGGTCAACGAAATCATGAGCCGATTGCGTCATCACCACCTTCACTTCCGCGCCTGCCTTCACCAGCAACCGCACGAGAAAAGCGCTTTTGTATGCGGCAATGCTGCCACATACGCCTAAGAGTATTTTCTTTCCTTTCATTGCTCAGTTTGAAGTTTGAAGTCTCAAGTTTGAAGTGAGTTCAAAGTTGCTCTAAAACTTCAAACCTCAAACTTTAACCTCTAAACTTTTACTGTTGGGGTTGTTCGGATTCCGGCTCGCGGAAATAAATATCGCCTTCCAAAAATTCTTTAGTGGCAACGAGCGCGGGATTCGGCATCCTTTCATAGTGGCGTGAAATTTCAATCTGTTCGCGGTTTTCAAACACTTCTTCCAGATTGTCGCTTGCAGAGGCAAACTCATTCAGCTTTGAATGAAGTTCTTCGCGCGTCTTGAGATTAATCTGGTTCGCGCGTTTTGACATCACCACTAATGACTTGTAGAGATTTCCGGTCTTGTTGGTGATTTCTTCCAAATCTCTCGTTTCAATAAACGAGGATGTTGACGGCACATTCTTTTTCATATTTCAATTGGGATTTTTAAGTTTTTCAATTTTCTCCATTGCCGAATCGTAAAATTCAGTTACGTCTTTCAGATACTTGCTTTCTTTATAGCGGTACAAAAATTCATCATAATATTTTCGCGCCTCCTGAAATCGCTCCAACTGTTTTTCGGGAATGCTATTGTTTGCATAGAGATAATGTGCTTTCACTACGAGAAAAGATGCTTCTTCAGCATACCCTGTATCCGGATATTTTCTAAGCAAATTAGTGAACGCGTTTGCCGCAGCGCGGTATTGACCTGTTTTCAAATAAAGCTGCGCACTTTTAAAATCTTTCGTTTCTAACTTCTTTCTGAGGTTATCAATCAGGTTATTGCACTCCGGGATTTTGGCGCTTTCAGGATAGCTGTTAATGAACAGTTGAAAGTAATCCATCGCTTTCTCGGTGTAGGTTTGATCGAGGTTTGCTTCCGGTGAAAGCATGTAGTGGCAGTAGGCATTCATGTAAAGACATTCCTCTGCATACGTGCTCAAAGGATAAGAGTCGTAGATATTCTTGAAGTGAAAAGCCGCGATGAGATAGTCGCCCTGCTGAAAATGACAATCTGCATATTGATAGTAGATGTCGTCAATGCTTTTGGTGCCTTTGTAAATCGGAATCACTTCTTCAAAAAGCGGAATTGCTTTCATGCAATCGCCCTTCTCGTAAAGTTCCTTCGCTGTGGCGAGTTTCTTGTCCGGGTCGCTTCCCTTCGCAATCTTTTGATAACTGTTGTTGCAGGAAAAGGAAAGGAAAACGGCAGACATAAATAAAGCGTAAGTACCTGATTTTGACACGGGCTGCAAAGATAAGGAGTTCCGCATGAACGCCAAATGCAGAAAGTTATTCTGTTTTATGCCGGAACCTTCGATTTCAGGGCGTTTATCGCCCCCTGCAAATCTTTCCGCAGGCTGTCGGTAGCGGGAGCGAGCGGCATCCGCACCTCTGAGCCACATACGCCCAGAATTTCGAGCGCGGCTTTGATGCCCGCAGGGTTTCCTTCGCGGAAAATTAACGACATGACTTCAAGCAGTTTGTAGTGTAGTTTTCTGCCGCGCACCACATCATAGTTTAACGCTGCGCGCACCATCTCGCTGAACTCTTTCGGGAAGGCATTTGCCACCACTGAAATCACGCCATCGCAGCCGAGGAAAACGAGCGGAAACGTGATGGCATCATCGCCTGATATTACGCAGAAATCCTGCTGCTTATCGCGGAGAATCGTCATCACCTGCTGAAAATCGCCTGATGCTTCTTTGATACCGATAATGTTTTTGGAGTCTTTTGCCAAGCGCAAAGTAGTAGCTGCCAGAATATTTGATGCAGTACGACTCGGCACGTTGTAAAGAATCACAGGCACGGGCGAAGCATCCGCAATTGCGCGGTAGTGCCTGTAAATTCCTTCCTGCGTAGGTTTGTTATAGTAAGGACTTACTGATAATACTGCGTCAATTCCCCTGAGTTCGGTGTATTTCAGGGTATCAATAATCTCAGCAGTGTTGTTTCCACCAAAGCCTGCCACCAAAGGCACACGACCCTTCACGGCTTCAACGGTAAATTCAAGCACCTTGCTCTTTTCTTCTTTAGTTAGCGTCACCGACTCGCCCGTGGTGCCGAGTGTAACTAAATATTCCACCTTGCCCTTGATGGTATGGTCAATCACGCGCTTCAGCCCGACATAATCCACCGAGCCATTTTCTTTGAAAGGCGTTACGAGCGCCACCCCTGTTCCTCTGAATTTACGCAGCATATTTTTCACTGAATTATTTTCTGAAATGAGTGCGCTAAGTTAAGGTGAGTTAGAGAGAAGAACAAAGCAGTTTGCGGCAGAGAGAATGTGGAGTATTACCTTTATAGCAGCGCGAGAGATTACTGCGGAAGGAAAGCGTTAATAAAAAAAGGTACTCCACGACCTGTTTCCTTATTGTACCTTGTGCTGAGGCACTTCGATTTCGTCCATCTTTTTTTGCCAAGCCTTACCACAGTTGGGAGCGGGGGAATCAATGAAAACTATAACAGGCTGCTCAGACAATATTTTCCTAAAAAAACATCCTTTGAAAATATTACTGAGAAAGAATTGAAAGCGGTGCAGGACAAACTCAACCACCGTGTAAGAAAACGATTAGGCTTTCTGTCGCCTATTCAATATCTTCATTCCCTTTTACTCACCAAAGTTGCATTTGCAACTTGAATTTTAGATACAATTCATCACAAGATTACGTTAAGGCTTGCGTCTGCCTTTATTGAAGTGACGAAACTCTGCTAATTTTATTTCAATAAATTTCAACAGACCTTCCTGCTAATGAGAAAAACTCTTTCTCTGTTTTTTTTATTTTTAGTTTATCAATTTTCTGCTGCGCAAAACTCGCCTGTCCTTTCACATTTCATGTTTTTTAAGCAACAGGTAAATCCTGCATCGGTTGGAAGTGAAGACGCTTTGGATATTGCCGCAGTATATCGTGCACAATGGGTAGGGATTAGTGGAAACCCAACCGTTCAGGCGTTGTCCGTTCAGTCTCCGCTTAATGTGCTTAATTCCAGCGCGGGTCTTATTGTCATTAATGAAATGCAAGGCGAGGAACGCTATACGTCTGCAATGCTTTCGTATGCGTATCGCCATTCGTTTAAAAAAATCAGTTTAGCAGGAGGTGTAAGCGCAGGCATTTTTCAGAGAGCGATTGATGGAAGTAAATTGAGGTCACCTGAGGGCAATTATGCAGATGGAGGAATTAACCATGGAGATGATTTTATTCCTGATAAATTATCAAGCGCTGTTGCTGCTGATTTGAATGTAGGTATTTATTTAAGTTCAAGAAAACTATATGCTGGTATCTCGGCAAATAATGTTTTAGAAAGCAACGTGAAATTAGTTGGGCAAGGATTGCAAACGGAGATTGAAAATCCCCGCTATTACACGGCTGTGGCGGGTTACAGGATAAAAGTGGGAAAGAAACTAAACCTTATTCCAAACGTATCATTGCGCACTGATTTTATCAACACCCAGGCTGAAGTCAATACAATTTTACAATTCAAAGACAATATCTACGGGGGCATGTCGTTTAGAGGGTTTGCACCAAACTTAAAAGATGCAGTTGTGTTGATGGCAGGTTTCAAAATATTTAAGAACTTGAGAGTGGGATATAGTTATGATATAGCGCTTTCATCGTTGAATGAAGTCAACAGCGGTTCCCATGAAGTTTATTTGCGCTACGCGATAAATATCAAGGAACTTATGAATCCGGGTAAAATAATTTACAACCCGAGAAATTTGTAGGCAGGTAAATTGTTTGGAAAATATTATTTTGGCGGGCGACTATGTTGATTGTGGAAGGTGTTGGAAATAAAGGGGAGAAGATTTTTTTGTTTTTTGCCAAAACGTGTATATTTACACGCCTTATCAGGGGCGTTTACCTTTAAGTTTAAAACAAACATTAGAATGAAAAGGAATCTCGTAATCTTATCAGCAATTACAGCGCTGTTTCTTACAGGCTGTAGCAGCGGTTACAACGGACAACTCATCGGAACGCAAGACCGTCCAGGTTGGACAAATGTTATTCCATTTGGAATGATTTATGTTCCATCCGGCACATTGCATATCGGTCCCAGCGATCAGGATGTGAATAACTCCATGATTCAAAGAAGCAAATCTATTTCGATTCAGGGCTTCTATATGGATGACACAGAAATTACTAACAACGAGTATCGCCAGTTTGTGAACTGGGTAAGAGACTCTATTACTGCAAAAACAATCGGAGAAGATTATCTCTTGTCTGACGAAAATGATGACGGCAGTGTTGACGAAGGAAGGATTGATTGGGAAAGAATGCAAAATTTTGATTATGCTGATGAGGAAAATGCGGAAACAATTGAAGACATGTATTATGCGGAGAACGAAAGATTGATGGGTAAAAAAGAGTTTGATGTCAGCAAGTTCACGTATGAGTATTACTGGGTGGACATCAAAGAAGCGGCTAAAGTTTCAAATAGAGGAAAGCCAAGAAGCGAATTTTTCAAGAAAGCCAGCGTGAATGCCTATCCCGATACGCTCGTTTGGGTGAGGGATTTCTCTTACTCTTATAATGAGCCGATGACGAGAAATTACTTTTGGCATCCTGCATTTGATGATTATCCAGTTGTAGGTGTTACTTGGGATCAGGCAAACGCTTTCAGCGCGTGGAGAACAAGATTTTGGGATGATTATAGAACCCAAAAAGGAGAAGTTATCAATGATCCATTCAGACTGCCGACAGAACAAGAATGGGAATATGCTGCAAGGGGTGGAAAGAAGTTGGCTCCTTATCCGTGGGGAGGTCCTTACTTAAGAAATACAAAAGGGTGTTTGTTGGCAAACTTCAAACCTGGTAGAGGAAATTATCCTGAGGATGGTGGATTCTACACTGTTAGAGCCGATGCTTATTGGCCCAATGATTATGGTCTTTACTGCATGGCAGGAAATGTTTCAGAATGGACATCTACGGCTTTTTATGAAAATGCCTATGCATTCGTGCATGATTTAAACCCTGATATCAGATATGATGCAGACGAGAATGACCCGATTACAATGAAGAGAAAAGTAATCAGAGGCGGCTCATGGAAAGATATCGGATATTATCTGCAAACGGGAGCGAGGCACTGGGAATATCAGGACTCTGCGAAATCCTATGTTGGGTTCAGAAACGTACTTACCTTCCTCGGAAGATCATTTAATGATTAATGAATTGGTAAGTTTTTTTATTTCAATCAGATATTGTACTTCATTTTAACCTTTAAATAAAATTTAAAACACAATACTAATTATGAGAAATCTTGCAATTTTCTTTGAATCTGAAAAAGGAAAGCGCCTTAAAAACATGATTATCGGTGTAGGTGCTGCCGTGGTGATGATGGGTGCATTGTTTAAATTGGAATCATGGCCTGGTGCGAGTCAAATGTTGATTGCCGGTCTTAGTGTAGAAGCATTCATCTTCATGTTGCAAGGGATATTGCCCCCGCACAAAGATTATTACTGGGAGAAGGTTTACCCTGACCTTGATGTTGCTCCTGAGTTGGAAGGCGGTGCAGGAGCGCATGGTTTTAAAAAATCTATTACTGAAGAATTAGACAGCATGTTAGAGAAATCCAACGTGGAGTCAAAGTTGATTGAAAGACTTGGCGCAAATTTGGGTAAATTAGGAAGCAGTGTTGAGAAAATGGCTGAAATGGGAGATGTGTCCGCAGCAACTTCTCAATATGCGGCTAAAGCTAAAGAAGCTACTATTGCATTGAGCAGTATGAAAGACGCATATGTTGGCGCAACCAGTTCAATTACTGCGCTTGCAGGCGCTGCTGGGGATGTTAAGAATTTTCATACGCAGATGCAGTTGGTTACAAAAAACTTATCGTCTTTGAACTCAATCTACGAAGTGGAATTGCAAGATGCTACTAAACACATTTCGGTAATTAATAAATTCTACGGAACACTTGTTGATACAACTGAAAACCTTAAAGGTTCGGCTAATGATGCGAAGGCTGCTAAAGAACAGATGAGCAAACTTGCCGGCAACTTAGCATCCTTGAATGCAGTTTACGGCAATATGTTATCGGCAATGGCTGTAAGACAATAAGGATTAAAGCACTTCGTTTAGAAATAATTTCCCCACTTAAAAAAAATTCTGAAAAGAAATGGGTATTCCTAAAGAGCCACGGCAACAGATGATCAACATGATGTATCTGGTGCTCACCGCCCTTCTCGCACTGAACATCTCTGCCGAAGTGTTGAACGCTTTTAAACTTGTAAGCGATGGCATGCAAACAAGCAACAATGCGATTGACAAGAAGAACTTTTCTTTGATGGACGCATTTCAAAGACAAAGTGATAATGACAAAGATAAAACCGCCAAGTATATTCGCGATGCTAAAAAAGCCATGATATATTCGGATCAGTTTGTCGTAAATGTGCAATCCATAAGAGATTTGGTGATTAAGAAGAGTGGTGGGTTTATTGATAATGATAGTATATCCGGTGAGTTAAAAGGCAAGCGCAATTACGATGTGCCGACACGATTATTAGTTGATGAAGAAAATGGACGTAACTTGAAAGCTGCAATTACAGCACTAAGAGATTCGTTGCTTGCTCTTCCTGCTTTAGATCAAGCTGATAAAGATGCGCTTTCAAAACAATTTACTCTCAGTACGGAATATAATGAGAGTGCTGCAAAGAAATTAGGCAAAAAAAGTTGGGAAGAATATCTTTTTGACCACGTTCCCGTTATTGCTGTAAATACAATTCTCACTAAATTTCAGGGAGATGCAAAAAATTCATCCGGTTTGGTAGTTGAAACGCTTTACAAGAAGATTGGTGCTGCTGATTACAAATTCGATGCGCTTTCTGCCAAAGTAATTGCGCCCAGTAGTTATGTGCTTGCCGGTCAGGAATATAAAGCAGACATTTTCGTTTCTGCAACAAGTTCAACTCAAAATCCCGAAGTTTTTCTTGGATCTTTCGATCCGAAATTTAATTTGAATACAAAAGCGGTAGGTCCACTTCCTAAGTTGGAAGAAAATCCTTTGAAGCCAGGCTTTGAAACAGTCCCTGTGAGTGGTGGAATGGGTCTATATTCGGATAAATCGTCTGCGGTAGGGATGAAAGAAAAAACGGGTGTTATTAAAGTAAAGAAGCCACAAGGCGATGGTTATGATTATTACCCGTTTAAATTAGAATACCAAATTGCGGAAGCGGGTCTTGTAGTTTCTCCCGATAAGATGAACGTGTTCTATATTGGCGTAGATAATCCTGTATCTGTTTCAGTTCCTGGATTTCCGGCTGATAAGGTAACTGCTGCGTTTAATAAAAACGGAACACTCAAGCAAGTAAAGCCCGGTAACTTCATTGCAAATGTTACAACTGTAGATTTAAAAGGAGAAACAGAAGTTCAGGTGTATGTTCAAACACCTGATGGTTCAAAAAAAATGATGGGTTCAAAGCCTTTCCGTATCAAACGCGTTCCGGATCCGACTGCTATGATTGGTCCTGATAAAGGGGGTAGCGTAAAAGCTCCAAACTTCAAAGTACAAAAGGGGATGCAAGCGGTGCTTGAAAATTTTGATTTTGATATTCGTTTTAATATCGTGAGTTTTGAAATGACTTATGCTGCCGCTCGTCAGGATTTGTTGAGTACCTCAACGGACGGTCCACTTTTTTCACAAAAGATGACTGATTATCTTTCAAAGGCTAAACCGGGAGATGTTTTTTACTTTGATAAAATCAAAGCGAAAGGTCCTGATGGAACTATCAGAAATCTTCCTGGTATTGTGTTCAAATTAATGTAAAAATTATTGAGTATGAAATTACTTACATCAGCTTTTTTGATTTCAATTTTGATTGTTTCAAGTTTGTTTGCGCAGACGGTACAATCACAAACTCCCAGAGATGGAGCTTATGATGAGGTTACCATTGAAGAAAGACAGATTGTTCCTTATGACCATATTCGTGAAGCTGACGTGTTTTGGTCAAAAAGGATTTGGAGAGTTGTTGATACTCGTGAAAAAATGAATCTCTCGTTCAAGTATCCTAAACAATATTTGGTAGATATCCTTAGGAAAAATGCTATGGAGGGAGTTATTACAGTGTATGACCCGATTGATGATGAGTTCACAAGACCAAATACACCTGATGAGGTTGCAAAATTGGGAGTAGGTGAAGCGGATACAATTCGCGTAATTGACCCGGTTACGCTCGAAGAAAAAATTGAAATTACAAAACCTGAATTTGATGCCAATAAGGTTACCAAATTCAGAATAAAAGAAGATTGGATTTTTGATGAAGAAACTTCTACGATGGTTGTCCGCATTATCGGAATTGCTCCTATCATGGAAGAATATAACTCAGATGGTTCATTCCGAGGTGATAAGGTGTTGTTTTGGGCTTATTATCCGGAACTGCGCCCTGTGTTAGCTAAGTATCAGGTGTTCAATAACCAGAATGATGCCGTTACCATCAGTTGGGAAGACCTCTTTGAGATGCGCTATTTTTCCAGCTACATTTACAAAGAATCAAATGTGCATGATCGCAGAGTGCAGGATTACGTTTCAGGCGTGGATGCATTACTCGAATCAGACAATATCAAGAACAAGATTTTTACCTTCGAGCATGACCTTTGGTCATACTGATTTGGTAGCTTGGGCAGAATAGTATTCAATTACTTTCTTCGCCTTCGCAGAACCTATCAATGCGGCAAGTTCATCGAAAGATGCTTGTCGCATTTTTTTTTCAGAGCGAAATATTTTTAACAACAACTCGCTTGTCTTTTTTCCGATGCCTGTAATCTCTGTCAAGGAAGTTTTTAGTGTAGCATCGTCCCGCTTCTTTTTATGAAATGTTATTGCAAAACGATGAGTCTCATCCCGTATCTGCTGAACCAATTTCAAAGCCGGTGAGCGCTTATTAATATGGAGCGGCAATGGGTCATCGGGGAAATAAATTTCTTCTAATCGCTTTGCAATTCCAGCAAGAGGAATTTTCCCCTCAAGATTTAGTTTTGCTAACGCGCTTCTTGCTGCGCTTAGTTGTCCTTTTCCTCCATCAATTATGGTAAGTTGTGGAAGCGGTAATTTTTCTTCTACTAATTTGAAATATCTACGGTAAACGACTTCTTCCATTGACGCGAAATCATTAGGACCTTCTACAGTTTTAATATTGAAGAGGCGGTAATCTTTTTTTGCTGGTTTGCCATTTTTAAAAACAACAAGCGCTGCAACGGGATTGCTCCCTTGGAAATTTGAGTTATCAAAACACTCGATATGCACAGGTAACGCGGCAAGGCGAAACTCTTTTTGCAAAATTTCCAGCACAGCTTCACGCTTGGGTCTGTCTTTATCCGGTTGGTGTGCTTGCTTATAATAAGCGGCATTGGCAGAGGACAGCTCAAGCAGTTTTTTCTTATCTCCACGCTGAGGCACAGTAATACTTAGTGTTTCATCGGGTAGTGTAATAGGAAAGGGTAGAATCAATTCCATTGAGTTGCTTTCAAATTCTACCCGTAGCGCGGTAATCGCAAAGACTAAAACTTCTTCAGCGGATTCATTCAGCTTTTTGCGCAGCTCAATGGTTTTTGTTTGGGTGATGCCGCCATTCACTACTTTCAGATAATTTACAAACGCGCTTTGCTCTTCATTGAGAATTGAAAATACATCTACGTTTTCAATCATGGGGCTGACTACTGTAGATTTGCTCTGGTATTCTTCCAGCAGCGTGATTTTATGCTTAATAAGATGCGCCTTTTCAAATTTAAAACTTTCAGAAAACTCCTGCATCAGCTTTTTTAAATCGCGCATCACTGCGGAGATATTCCCTCTGAGGATGCTGCGGATGTGCGCAATATTTTCGTTGTAAGATTCTTCCGTTTGCTTGCTTTCGCAGGGGCCCAAGCAATTGCCAATGTGATATTCGAGACACACTTTGAATTTGCCCTCGTTGATTTTGCGTTGAGCAAGGTTGAGATTGCACGTGCGTAAAGGAAAAATATTTTGGAGTAACTGAATGATGCTGCGCACTTTTTTCACAGATGTATAGGGACCAAGATACTCGGAGCCGTCCCGGATAAAAGTTCTTGTGAGGAAAATGCGGGGAAAGCGTTCTTTTTTGATACAGATGTGCGGATAGGTCTTATCATCGCGCAGTTGAATATTGTATCGAGGCTGGTTTTCTTTAATCAGTAGGTTTTCAAGCAGCAGCGCGTCTTTCTCTGTTTCTACTATCGTGCATTCCAGGCGTGTTGCTTTCTTTACAAGCGTATAGGTTTTATAGTTGTCGTGGTTTGCTTTGAAATAAGAAGAAACCCGGTTTCGCAGGTTTTTGGCTTTGCCTACATAAATCAAAACATCCTGCTCGTCAATGAATTTATAAATGCCGGGCGCGGTGGGGAGGGTAGGCTGAATTTCCCTGAAATCTTCGGCTGTCATGTAAGGTAAAATTACGAAGAGCGCATTATGCCATCTTTCTGTTTCGCTCAAAAGATACTTTGCTTGCCTAACTCAGAATTATGCGAGGGCATTGAAATGCAAGTGCCTCTTTAATTTTTTTCTTCCGGTTCCTGCGCAAACTTCAGCAGCATCCACGTTTCAAACGCCTTATAAATAATAAAGAGGAGAAAAAATGGTACCACAAACATTTTGCTTTCGGGTTTGAATCCAAATAAGAAAACAACAATGAACATGAGGCTTAAAAAAAACTTTAACGCCAGCGTACCCATATAGATATTGAAGAAGAAGGGCTTTTTGATGCTGCGCGAATTATAATAGCCGGAGACCAATGTGATTGCAAAGAAGAACACCAATGCTGCCCACGTAAACAACCGGAACGGCTGGAAAAACTCAAATGCAGGCGCACTCAAAATCGAAAGCGCGATGATGAGGACGAACGTGAGCTTCAGGATTTTCTTTACAAAGTTGCGATACTTCATTGCTGCGTTTTTCCTTGAGTCATGCCGGACTTGTTGCGGCATCCCCACCAAAGGCGTCAATTTTAAGGAGATGGCGGAATAAATTCGCCATGACAAAAACTTACGACTTCTTCAAAAGGTCTTTCACCGTCAAAACTAATGAAGCGATTACAAAAAAAAGAGAAAGGGTGATAGTAAACACGGGCTTTTCAGTGTTGAATTTTCTATCAAGCCACTGCCCAAGAAATACCCCGAGTAGAATAGCACCGAGAAACTGGAATGCCATTCCGGAGTATTTGAGGTAGTCGTTAGACGGCTTCTTTTTTGAAGGCGGAAGATTGCTCATTTTCCATTTGGTAAACGCCCATGCTGCACGTGCCGTTGAAGCGCGCCCCCGCTTCCACTACGAGTTTGGTGGCGATAATATCGCCCTCAACAAATGCGGTGGCTTTGAGGAAAAGCATGTCTTGCACCGTTACGCGACCTTTCACTGTTCCTGAGATGTCGGCATTCTGGCAACGCAACTCGCCTTCCAGCTTGCCCTTTTGCCCGATTACCACTTTGGCGCTTGAAATTACATTGCCCTGCACAGAGCCGTCAAGGCGGATGTCGTTGCTGGATTTAATTTCTCCTTCAATCACCGTTCCTTCGCAAAACTGGTTGGTGGCGTTGGGGTTCTGGGGTTTTGGAGTTTCTTTGGCGTTGAACATGCCCATCGGAATTTATTTTAAAATACGATGTAATCCTCGGGGTTCACAGGCGAGCCTTCATGCCACAGTTCAAAGTGCAAATGCGGACCTGTTGTCAACTCGCCACTGCTGCCGATAATTGCTATTGCGTCACCGGCTTTCACGAAGTTACCTGTTTTCTTTAAAAGAACGGAGTTATGCTTATAGAAGGAAACTAAGTTGTACTCATGCTGAATGCCAATGACATATCCTGTTTCCAGCGTCCATGTAGCAAGGATAACGTACCCGTCCATCGCGTTTTTAATCGGAACATCTACAGCAGCCACAATATCAACGCCAAAATGGTCTTCCTGCGCATTAAAGCCGGAAGTGATGTATCCTAAAAGGGGTGGAAAGAAATTCAACTGCGAAAGCGAGACTTCACCTTTCTTTTGCAGGTTTGAAAAACTGAGCGAATACCGCTGCTCTTGCTCCATCTCCTCGCGCAGCCGCAATTCTTCTTCTGAAACATTCTCCAGATTTATGGTGTCATAATATCCCGTTTTCCCGCTCACAATCTGCGCTGCCGTATCAATATTCCCAGTCAGGATATTTCGCATGTTGGTAATCCATAATTCCTGCTGTCGCACCACGCGTTGCAGCGAATCAGACCGCAATTCCATTTCTACTAAATCTTTTCGCAGATGCACATCGCCATAGCCGGGAATATATTCTTTAAGAGGAGTAAATACGACCAAAGAAAAGATGGCAGAAACAGTAATTACTAAAATGCTGCTGAACAGCACATACACATTAAACCGATTAAGCCGGAACGATGCGCGCTCTTCAAAGGTCTGGTCATCAAGAATCACCAGGCGGTATCTGTTCCGCAACTTGTCCAAAAACCGTTTCTTTTGCTCGCTCACCGTTGATTATCAGATTATTCTTTTGGGAAAAATTAAAATAATTTTGGTGTTTAGGAGTTTATCAGTGACTAAAAATACCGCGTGATCAAGGCAGCCAAAGTACCGTTTTTTTGGGCGATTTTCTTTGCCATTTTAATTTCTGTAGGATGTTCCTCCGGGAAAAAGTCGCAAGACCCTTCCCTCGCTGGGCAGGTTTATCATGACATCACCGCCCGCAACAATGCCTACTTCAACGGCACGCAGAAAATAAAAACCATCCAGAAAAGCATCGAAACATCCTACCAGGATAATTTCGACACCATCCTTGTGTTGCGCACCAACCGCGATCCTGCTATGGCAAAAACCTACGGCAGCGATTTGGATGAAGTGGTAAAGAAAGCCTCTGCCGCCATCAAGCGCCACGAACCCAGCAAATGGACGGACGATGCCTATCTGCTTGTGGGCAAATCTTATTTCCTCAAAGGCGATTATGACGCTGCGCTGGAAACATTCAAGTTCGTGAACACCACCTTCAAAGAAGAGTTGAAGAAATCAGAGAAGAAAAAAGAGGTGAAGAAAAAAAAGAAGAAAAAATCAAACAGTAAAAAGAAGAAGAGCAGCAAAAAGAAAAAGAAGAAGAAAAAATCAAGCAGCAAGAAAAATATTCCGATAAAGACAACAAGCACACAGCCGCAACCCACCGCCATAGCTAAAAAGCCCGCAGATGAAAAGAAGAAGTCAAGCTCAGGTTTGTTGAAGCCTGTGCCCGTGCGCCCGCAGGCATGGGTTTGGCTGGTTGACACTTACACTGAAATAGACAAGTTTAAAGAAGCCGATGCGGTAGTTACGTTTATCGAAGCCGATGAAGAGTTTCCGAAAAAACTGAAGCGCGAGTTTGAAATATCAAAAGCGCATCTGGCAGTCAAACGCGGCAACTTGGAAAGTGCCATTGAGCCGCTCACGCAGGCAATTGAATTTACAAAGAAGAAAAAATACAAAGCGCGTTATTACTATGTGCTTGCGCAGATTTATGAAAACACTGCTCAATATCCCAACGCGATTACAAATTATCAGGAGGTGTTGAAGAATCGTCCCAAGTTTGATTTGGAGTTTAATGCCAAAATCAGCATCGCGCGTATTGCAAGAAAAGACCGGTCGCTTTCAACAAATGAAATCACCGTGCTGCTCAAGAAGCTGCTGAAGGATGCCAAGAATCAGGACTTCTTTGACCAGGTGTATTATTCGCTTGCCGAGTTTGCCCTAAGCCGAGGCAATAAAGAGGAAGCGCTTGATTACCTTGAAAAGTCAGTGAAAAGCTCAACAACCAACGTGCTGCAAAAAGCGCTTTCCTACAATAAGATGACAGAGATTTATTTCAACGACCAGTTGTATGTAAAAGCGCAGCCATACTCCGATAGCACGATGGCGATTCTCCCTACCGATTATAAGGGCTTTGATGCCATTGCGCAGCGCGATGAAGTGCTGCGCGAGTTGGTGCGCCACTTGCAAACCATTGAAGAGCAGGATAGCATGTTGCGCATCGCCTCCATGACGGAAGACGAGCGTGAAAAGCTTGTGGATGATATCATCCGCAAGAAAGAAAAAGAGTTGGAAAGAAATGATATTGCTAACGACCCTTCGCAAATTGACCCGATGGTAAATGATAAGACGAAGCGGGAAGACCCCAATGCAACAGCTTCCACATCAGGATGGTATTTCTATAACGTCAATGCAAAATCAACAGGATTTAACAACTTCATCAAGCGCTGGGGCAACCGCAATTTAGAAGACGACTGGAGGCGCAACAATAAAAGTTCAGCCGCCTTTGATGATCAGGCAAGTTTCGATGATGACAGCTTGCAGCAAACAGCGAGCCTCTCCGATGCAAACCTTGATAAAGAAGCATTGCTGAAAGCCATCCCGCTCACCAATGAACAGGTGCAGAGATCCAATGCTTATATCATTGATGCGCTCTATCGCCTTGGAAATATTTACCGCATTGATTTGAAGAACTACAAAAAAGCGGTGGAGGCTTTTGAAGAATTGCTCAAGCGTTTCCCCGGCAACAAACATGAGCCGGAAACTTATTACAGCCTTTATCTGCTTCATGCGGAAATGGGCAATGCAGGCAAAGCTGTAGATTACAAAAACAGCTTGCTCAACAAATATCCCAACAGCCGCTATGCGCAGTATTTATTAAACCCTGATTTGCTTGAAACAGAAAAACGCAAAGACAGAAAGTTGCAGGATTATTACAGTGGCGCGTATGAAATGTATCTGAATAATCAGCTTGCAGAAGCACTCGTTACCATCAATCAGGCTGACAGCATTTTTCCGCGTAATGAACTGCAATCAAAGTTTGCGCTGCTTGAAGCGCAGGTGATTGCAAAAACGCAGGATGTGCCAAAATATCTTGATGCGCTGCAAAGCGTGATTGACGATTTTCCCACCACACCGGAGCGCAACAAAGCCGAAGAAATTCTCAACTACCTGAAGGTGAAGGAAGATTCTTCTTTCCTTATGCAAATCAACATCAGCGAATACAAATATGATGTGGATGCCACGCACTTCTTCGTTGCATCTTACAATACCGATTCGGTGAACACAAATAATTTAATCAACGCAGTTGCTTCCTACAACGACCTCAACCGCAGCCTCGAAGATTTAAAAATCAACTCCGTTGCGCTGGATGATAAACATGCGTTTCTTGTGGTGAAGAGTTTCAAGAACATGAAAACCTCCATCAATTATTACAATGCCATTTCCGCCAGCGCAGATACGTTTAAAGATTTCCCACCCGGCACGCTTGAGTTCTGCGTTATCTCCGATGTCAACTTCAACAAAGTAATCATGCACTCCGAAATCGAATCCTATTTCAGATTTTTTGAAGCGCGTTACATCACGAATCAATAAAGTGAATAGAATTTTTCTTGCTTTTGGAAAAGCGTTACAGTTTGGACTCCCTCGCCCTTGGGAGAGGGGCGGGGTGAGGCAATTCAAAGAAGCGTTACAACAGTGAATTAATAAATGAGCAACCCCAAAAAGAAATCCTCTAAAGGCAGTTCAAATGACTTGTGGAAATATAACGCGTATTTCTGGCTTTTCTTTCTCGCGTGTGTCGGCTCGGTAGGTTTGTTTTTCTATTTGATTTCGATTGATGTGTTTGGCAAGCTGCCTACGTTTGAATCGCTTGAAAACCCCAAGAGCGAGCTTGCTTCTGAAATCATCTCCAGCGATGGCGAGGTGCTGGGGAAATATTTCAGCCAAAACAGAACCAACGCAAAATACAGCGAGTTGCCGCCCAATTTGGTAAACGCGCTGATTGCGACCGAAGATATCAGGTTTTATAATCACAGCGGAGTAGATGTGCGGGCTATTGCCAGAGCTGTCAGCGGGTTAGGCAGTAAGGGTGGCGGCAGCACGTTATCGCAACAGTTGGCAAAAAATCTTTTCCCCCGTGAGAACCTCAACAAGATAAAATTGATCATTCGGAAGTTAAAGGAATGGATTATCGCGGTGCGACTGGAGAAGTGCTACACGAAAGATGAAATCCTCACGATGTATCTCAACACGGTGGAGTTCAGCAGCAATTCTTACGGTATCAAATCAGCGGCAAAAACCTATTTCAATAAGCAGGTGGATTCATTGAATGTAGAAGAAGGAGCAATATTAGTAGGGATGCTGCAGGCTCCATCTAAATATAACCCCAAACGAAATCCCGAACGCGCATTCAATCGCAGGAATACCGTGCTCGCGCAAATGAAGAAATATGAATACCTCAAGCCCGAAGAATTCGACAGCCTCAAATCGCTTCCCATCACGCTCAATTATCAAGCGCCTTCACACACCGAAGGGCTTGCGCCTTACTTCCGCGAGCGCCTGCGCCTTGAAGTGCAGCAGTGGCTCAATGAGTATGGAAAGCTGGATACTTCCCGTAAGTATAATCTCTACACCGATGGATTAAAAATTTACACCACCATTGATTCACGCCTGCAGAGCCTTGCGGAGAAAGCAGTGACGCAGCACATGAAAATGCTGCAAACAGAATTCGCCAAGCAATGGGAAAAAGATGACCCGTGGAAAGACCAGAAAGAAGAATTTCAAAAAGCCATTAAAAACTCAGAGCGCTATCGCGCCATGAAAGAGCAGGGCGCATCGCATGATTCCATCATGGCGAGTTTCAAAACAAAAATTCCCATGAGCATCTTCACATGGGAAGGCGAGCGCGACACCGTTATCACCCCGCTTGATTCGCTGCGCCATCACCGCATGTTTTTGCAGGCAGGCTTCCTTGCTGTTGACCCGCTCAACGGGCAGGTGCGCGCATGGGTGGGCGGCATCAACTATAAATATTTTCAGTATGACCACGTCACCACGCATCGCCAAATCGGCTCCACGTTCAAGCCTTTCATTTATACCGCAGCGATTGATAACGGCTGGTCGCCCTGTTTCAAGATTCTTGATGTAGCCTACACGTTTGAAGATTTTAATAACTGGACTCCGCAAAATGCCGAGCGCGAAGGATTTACCAACGAGCGCTACACGCTCATGGATTGCCTTGCCGATTCGCGCAACTCCTGCTCAGCCTACCTGATGAAGCAAATCGGTCCGCAGCCTATTATTGACCTTGTGCGTAAGCTCGGCATCGAAAGCCACATTGATCCTTATCCTTCTATTTGCCTCGGCACGCCCGACCTCACGCTGCAAGAGATGGTGGGCGCATACACCGCATTTGCAAACAAGGGCGTTTTCTCAAAGCCCACTTACATCACGCGCATTGAAGATAAAAACGGCAACGTCATCCAGGAGTTTCCCACCGAATCCATCGAGGCGATGAGCGAGCAAACCGCCTTCATCATGGTGGAGATGTTGCGCTATGTGGTGAGGCACGGCACGGGCGTGCGCCTGTGGATTCCCAAATATGAATATCAACTGCAAGCCGACATGGGCGGCAAAACCGGCACCACGCAAAACCATAGCGATGGCTGGTTTATGGGCATCACCCCGCAGCTTATCGCTGGCGTGTGGGTGGGAGGTGAAGACCGCTTCATGCGCTTCGAGAGCATGAAATACGGGCAGGGCGCAAGTTCTGCGCTGCCCATCTGGGCGCTGTTTTTCAAGAGCCTCTATGCAGATTCTACATTAGGATACAGTCAGGAGGTGTTATTTGAACGCCCGCAGGAACGCCTCACCATCGAGCTTGACTGCTCCAAGTATGGCAAGTTCGGCACCAAAGAAGACCCCTTCAAATCCCCGAAGGGTTATGGGGAAGCTGAGTTTGAGAAATAGATGATTTAGAGAATTAGGAATTACGAATTATTTTTCATTCGCCTCCCTCCACACATATTTGGCGCGTACTTATCTTCTTTCATTTGTGGCTCTGTTTGGCAGCGCTGACAGCGGAAAATCAACACTTTTTTTTTGCGAAAACAAAAAGCGCCTTCCGGTTTTAGCGGTGAGCGCTTTTGAAATTTGTGAGCGCATTACGCGCGAAGTTGAAAGACTTCTCACCATCCTTCGCGCCAAGTCTCCCTGCGGAAGAATTGATACAACCGAGGTGTTTAGATGTCTGTATCAGTAGTGCAACTATGATAGCGCAATTCAGGCTGCACTCACTGCCTGCGGGGAATCCTGCGCTAAAATGACGAGCGCTTCTTTCCCAAATCTTTCTACTTTTGTCAGAACCTCCTTCTTACCTGAATGCGCCCGACAAGAATCAACATCTTTCTTGCACTATTTTTTTCAGCGTCAGCGTTTGCGACAACGATCCCAACCGACTCAACAAACAATGGCAATGATTCCATTCAACATTCTATTTCCGGATTTGAATCTTATTTTGAAAAGGATGTAATCCAACAATCTCTGCTTGAACGGCTTTCGTTCAGAAGTATTAACCGGCTTGTGTTGTTACAGCCGGGTTCATTTTATGTCGGCAATGACACCTATTCTTCCTTCGGGTTGCTGTATGGAGAAAATGCAAATGAAAGCAAGATGATGGCGTGTTCGATGTTATGAGGAGTACTTGGATGCTAATAACTTCTATGTATGGAGAAGCCGACTGTGAAGTAGCGCAGCTTTCTTATTTCGTATAGTATCACTGCTAAAAAAGTTTCTGTTGAGAGTTATCAGCAATCTCTTTTTCATTGAATTGCTTTCCGAATTTCATTTTCCAGTAGGTATCGAGAATTTTCTTTTGAAGTTTTGATTCACTGGAAATTTCACGCGCAAGTTTTTCAAGTTGCTTGGCAAATTTCAAAGTGTCTTTTGCTTCATAATTCCCTTCGATAAGCAGTTGTTTAAGTTGCTCAACATATACGCTGAACTCAACTTTATTTCGTTGAGCTTTTACTCCTTTCATGCTTTGCGCTTTGAGCAGTCGCGCGTCAATGAGTTTATAGGTAGCGCGATAAAGCTCAAGTAAAGTTTCATCGCGTTCTTTTTTGTTTTTATATCCAAGAGCTTCAAGTATAACGCTGTCTAATTTTATCCTTTGGGGATTTACTGTTTTCAGCGAATCAAGCGCGCCCAGTTCTTCTTTGTAGTTTTTTGTTTCTCCAAGTTCAACTTCTAAATGGTCAATGTTAATGTCAGGAACAAGAAAAGCAGCTAACTCATAAGTTTCAATTTTTCCTGCGCCATCTCCTAAGTTGCTGCGCATAATCAGTTGTTGGATGAGCCAACTGATCGTTGAGTTCATGTAAAGCCAAATTGAATTTGTGTGTTTACGGGGATAGATGTTGTGAAAATTGTTGTTGGTGAAAACTTTGCCCTTGAATGTTCTGCCAAAATCGTTAATCATGTAATTGAAGGACATTGCAGGCAAGTCATGTTCGCCTAAATCATACCATAGTTTTCTTGAACTGCAAGTTGGACGGTGATGAATGTTTTGGCGTTCCCCATGCTTTATGTATTTGAATAAAAGCGGAAAGTCATTACGTAATGATTTTTTTGCTTCATGCGTCAGCACGAATTTATTTTGAACCGCCTTTTGGCTTATCAGGTAAGCGCTAACGTCTTTCGGGCTGGTAAGAATTGGTTGCAAGCATTCTTCTTCAATCAGCCACAACTCGCTGTAGCCGTTAAGCATCAACTTCAGTTTTGCATCCTTCAACTGTTTTGTAGAAGTGAACGCGTCCGTATTATTCATTGCTGCTTGTAGCAGAGCGCTGTTAGCAGTAGCTGTTTTGTCTTCTAAAATAAAAAACTCATTGCATCCGGTCTTTATCCCAAATTTTACATCAGCTAATTGTTTGAGTGGAACAAATTTGTTCGCGCCTTTTTCAATGATGTCGAAATAAACTTTTGGAGCTTTCAGAAATTGCCCCCACTTGGTAAAATTGGAGAGCGTTTCTTGTTTAACGCAATTGATGCGAAAAAAATCATTAGTCGTGTTTTCAGTTACATTCTCTAAAAATTCCTGCAACTGCGTTACTCCTTTATGGTTTTTAATTGCGTTGGCAACGGGCGCTGTGAACCAAATAAACTTTACGGTGCTGTTGTTTCTAACTTCTTCAATTCGCTGCTTCCGCAAAATAACAATCGTAGTGTTGACGGAAGCGGAAGGGAAAAAGCGTTCTACTTCACTATCCATAATGGCTACAATTTCAAAATTGCGCATCAGGTAGCGTTGCATATCAATTCCGTAATCTGTATCCAGCCAAGAGTTTTGACAGATGTAAGCAAGATAGCCGCCATCTTTTAAGAATGCGCTTGCATGGTAAAAGAAGTAAGCAAAGATGGATGTGCGCTGCGATGGTTCAAAACCACACTCAGATTTAATCAGTGCTTGAATTTTTGTTTTGCCAACTGTGCCGTGCATTGTCCCGATGTCCTCTTGTCGGGTATAGGGCGGGTTCCCTATCACTGCATCGAACTTTGGCAATGTTTTATTTTCCTTTTCACCTTGTTGATTGTGCAGTTCAATTTTTGTGTGCTCAGAAATCGCAAAAAAATCTTTGTTTGAAATGCGTGGGTAACTTGGCTTGCGCGTGTTGCGTATTGCGAGGTTAAGCATACTGAGGTATGCCGGGTAATTTGAAAGGTCGTTGCCGTAAATCTCATTTAGCAAAATATCGTGCTTTGCTCCTTTCTCCTCTTTTGCGCACAACATTTTTTTGCGCTCGTAGGCGCGAACTAAAAAAGTGCCTGAGCCGCAAGATGGGTCGAAAACTTTATCGTTGCTTTTGCGAATAGCAAAGGCATTGATTAAGTCAATTACGTGTGGCGGTGTAAAGTATTGTCCGAGTTTGTGCCGCTCATCTTCACGGATGAGTTCTTCAAAAATTCGTCCGATGATGTCAAAGGGAATGTTGCTGAAATTGTAATGACCGCCTGTGTCAAGAATTTCTTTAACTAAATCAAGAACAGCATCGCTGACAAAAGGGATTTTGAAAATAATATCGGAGCGTTCACCGATTAGGAGCTCAAAGTTTCCCGTTACCTCTTTAAACTCGTCAAAGTATTTCCAAATGAGTTCTTCCAAGCTGTCGGGGGTATTGACAGATTCGGGAACTTGCATAGGATGAAGCGCGTGCCATGTCTGATTGTCAACATACGTTTTATAAAAAATGAGTTTTGAAATCAGCATCAGCACACCAATGTGCGTGAGGTTTTCTATTTCCTCAAAGGTGGTGGGCTTATTCCATAACTGACTTTGCGCGTATCTCGTAATATCTTTTTCAAACGATTTGTTATGCTTGTATTTGTCCCAAACCTTGTTGCTGATTGGATGCGAATAAACTTCAATCAGCTTTCGAGTCTTGAAAATGAAAAGTTCATCAAGGTTGCTGAACTTAATCGGCTTACGCTCTAAAATTTCAATAGCGCGGTCAAGATAAAATTCCGCAATGCTGTGGAGTTTTGCGAGAACTTCTTTATTTGGCGCGTAGCTCTGGCTTAGTCGCGCAATGTCAGTAAGGGTAAAAAAACCTTCATTGACGCTCACTTTTTCATAGAGCTTGTCTTTGTCGAAAAATGCGCAAGCAAGAAAATTGCAGTTGCCAAAATATTTTATGTCAATGCGCTGCGCTCTTTCTACTTCCCGCATTAGAACGCTGCTGTCAAAAACACTTTTGCCGTCTTTTGCTGTCGGGTCTTTCAACTCGATAAAGAAAAGCGGAGTGCCGTTTTTATTTTTGAGCGTGATATCTGCGCGATTCTCTTCTAAAGCAGGGTAAGGCAAAATCCGACCTTCCAATCCTCTTGCCTTAATGAGTTCTGTGAAGATTGTATTGAGCGTTCCCTGTAATTGGCGTTCTATCTGCATGTGAAATCTTCAACTCAAAAGTAGGTTTTTATACCATCCTGAATAGCTTCAGTTATCCTTTCTATGAAACAGTAGCAGGTTGCCTAACATACAAAATGCGTATTCGTAATTTTCACATCACGGGTCAACATCCACGTCCACTCGCACTGATTTGTATTCTACTTTCAACTTCAGCTTTTCAATGCTTTGCACGAGTGCATGTTTATTCGCATTGAGTGCTGCCGTCTTTGGAATTTTCAAAAGGATGTCCTGTAAGTAAAGATTCTTCATCATACTGATGGGCGGAGTAACCGGTCCAAGAATTGTTCCCTGAAAATTTTCAGCGAGCAGCCGCGCGAAATCCCGTGCGGCATTCTGCACAGTTTTCCGCTCTTTGTGTTTCAGCACAAGATGAATCAGCCGCGTGTAAGGCGGATAGTCAAACTCTTTCCTGAAATTCATTTCGCGGTAAAAGAAATTCTCAAAATCATTTTTCAGGATAAAATCCAACACAGGATGTTCGGCATCAAAGGTCTGAATAAGCACTTTGCTCGCATGTCCCTTTCTGCCTGCGCGTCCGCTCACCTGTTGTATCAATTGAAAGCCGCGCTCATTCGCTCGAAAGTCGGGGAAGCCAAGCAGTTGGTCAGCGCTCAGGATGCCGACTAAACTTACCGTGTCGAAATCCAATCCCTTTGTCACCATCTGTGTGCCCACGAGAATATCAAACTTCCTGTTTTCAAAATCAGCGATGATTTGCTCGTAAGCCTCGCGTGAACGCGCAGCATCCAAATCGAGGCGCATCACGCCCGCATCCGGAAAAAAGATTTTGATTTCTTCTTCAATCTTTTCCGTGCCGAAGCCGCGAATGCGAATGTCGGTTGATTCGCACTCCACGCATTTATTCACTACTTCCGTTGCGTAACCGCAATAGTGGCAGCGCAATGTGTTGAGATGTTTGTGATAAGAAAGGCTCACATCACAGTTCACGCATTTCGGAATCCAGCCGCAATGATAACAACTCAGGTATGGGGCAAACCCGCGCCTGTTTTGAAACAGAATCACCTGCTCTTTTTTTACAAGCGTTGCTTTGATTTCTTCGAGCAGCACAGAAGAAAAGTCAGATTGCATTTTATGCTTCTTCGTTTCCTCGCGCAGGTTCACGATTTCCATGCGCGGCAGTTGCACACCTCCAAAGCGCTCGGTGAGTTTCACGAAACCATACTTGCCATGCCGCGCATTTTCATAACTCTCCAACGAAGGAGTTCCTGTGCCGAGCAAAACTTTCGCGCCTGTATCATGCGCGAGATAAATCGCAGCATCACGCGCCTGGTAGCGTGGCGCAGGGTCGAATTGCTTGTAAGAGGGATCATGCTCTTCATCAACGATTACCAAACCAAGCTCGGAGAAAGGCAGGAACAACGCGGAGCGCGCGCCAATCACGGCTTTATATTCTTTGCGCAACAGTTTATTCCAAATTTCCACGCGCTCGTTTGCCGTGAACTTAGAGTGATAAATGCCAATCGTTTCTCCAAACACTTCGCGCAGCCGCCTGACAAGTTGCGTGGTCAGCGCAATTTCAGGAAGCAGGTAGAGCGCTTGTTTCCCATTGGCGAGCGCCTCTTTTATCAACTCCATGTAGAGTTGCGTTTTCCCCGATGATGTCACGCCATGCAGGAGAACAACATCCTTTTTCTCAAACCATGTTTTTATTTCGTGTAAAGATTTCTGCTGCACTTCGCTTAAAATGTATTCCTTCTTTTCAGAAACCACAACATCCCACGTAAGCCTGTCTACTTCTTTTTTCTGCTCATGCAGAATACCTTTTTGTATCAACTGTTTAAGAGCGGCAGATGAAATACCTGATGTTTCAATGAGTTTCGACTTTTTGATTTCTGCTGCGCCCGCCTGGAGAAAAGCCATCAACGCTTCTTGCTGCCGTTTGGCTTTGTTTAATTCATCTAATGTTTTATTCAGTAGTTCTTCATCGCTGTATTCTGCGGCAAGCTCGATATAGTTCTCTGTTTTCGGCTTGTATTTCTCCACGAGTTTTTCAAACGCATACACCGCATTTTTTTCAATCAGTGATTTAATCAGCGCGTGAACTGTTTTCCTCCGCGTCAGTTTTTCAAGCTGTTGAACGCTCAGCGACTTTTTAATGCGCAATGCTTCCATCACTAAAAACTGCGCATTGTCCAGCTTCGATTCGTCTTCATCCCATTCGGGATGCAGCGCGATATTGGTTTCGCTGTCGAGCTTCAAGCCTTGCGGCATGGCGGCATTCATCACTTCGCCCAGCGTACACAGGTAGTAGGATGCAATCCATTTCCAGAACTCAATGTTATGCGGATGCACCACCGGCTCGTCATCAAGCACTTCAAGAATTGGTTTTGCTTTGTGCAGTTCCGGTTGGTTGTTGTGCAGCCTGCCGACCAACGCGGTATAAATCTTTCGTGCGCCAAACTGCACCACCACGCGCTTGCCGATAGCAATGTGTTCGCTGAATTCCTGCGGAACCAAGTAAGTGAACATTCCCGGAACGGGAAGCGGAAGAATAACGTCAGCGAAGAGCATTGTTCAAATTTCACGTAAAGGAGCGAAGGCGCAAAGCGGAAGTGTCCTGCCGGACTTGTTCCGGCATCCGCAAATTATTCTGATGAGGGGATGGCGGAACGAGTCCGCCATGACAACGAATCACTTAAACAAAAAATCAAGCGCGCCTTCGGGCTTGTAAATGCCACCCTCCGAATAGTTTCCCAACACGGGATTTTTCGGATAGAGCGGGTCTTGGTTCAGCAGCTTTTTCATGGAGGCATACACTTCGGGAAGTTCAGTATTAAATTGTTGCGGCAGTTCAAAAAAACATTCCGCGCATACGGCAAGAAACTCATCGCGGTTTTGCACGAGTCGGTTTTTTAGAAATTCAATCTTTTTGCTTTTGAGTTTCAGCATCTCCACAGTAGCAAGTTTTTCGATGATTTCATTGTTGTCATAAAAAGTGAAATCAACATGGTGTTGCAGCGCATATACTTTCAGCGTGCATGAGTTCGTGCAAGCCGAGGTTCACGCCATCATCAGGAAAGAGATAACCCTTTTCAAAGTTGTTCCACGAAAGATGAATGCTGCCATATTCGGAAACATGCCCTCTGAATTTTACTTTGTAATGCTTGTAGAGATAGGATTCGGGATACACATAAATCTGATGAAATTCTTTCAGCCGGAAATAGCTCAACCCGAACGTGAGTTGAATTGCAGAGGCGCTGATGAGAATCTTCATGCGCTCCGTAAGAATTAACCCGTTTTTAGGAATAAATTTTTTGCTTTGCATGAACATTAGCAGGCGCAACTCAAACCTGCGCCTGTTCGCATTATCCAATTTGTTGTAATAAGGAAAATACTGCACCAGTGTGCGGATAATTTCAGGAGGATGGTGATAGGAGAAAAAATTATAGCGCCAGTAAACCAGTTTATCTCTCACCGGAGAGATGATGAAGTAAGCGATACCGATGAAGGGAAGGGAAAGGAAAGTATTCCCATGAATATCAGCAGAAAGACAAACCCGAATAGGAGACCGAGGATTTCTTCCAAAGTAGTGCAGTGTTTTCCTCAAGATAAAAATATCTCAGGAAAAAATCAGCAAACTATTTTGTTGCAGTTAGAATTAAGCGGTCAGGATTTTTTCTGCCATCTCAAGCACACTCACAGCCTGTTTATGCTTCACGCTGGAAAATTCATCCAGAAATTTTTCAAGCGGATGTCCTGCTTCCAAATAATCAAAAAGGTTCTTCACGGGTACGCGGATGCCGGTAAACACAGGTGTTCCACTTAACACATCTTTTTTTACGGAGATAATATTCATGATTTCAAATTTTAAACTTCTTCACCGCTCATTGGCTATCCCCGCCAGCCGCAACCATTCCTTAGCGTCTCTGCGCCTTTGCGTGAAATCATTCTCACTCCTCCAGCTTCGCCCGTTTGAACTCTTTTGTTTCATCAAACAGCTTGCGATACGTAGCGTGAGTTTTGATGATACGCGCGCCAAGATTTTCAGCCACTTTCATCATTTTGGGATTGAAGTCGGCAATCCAGGTGAGTTCGATGTCGTCCCAGCGAAGTTGCGGCTGCACTATATAATTCGCTGCAATCACAATGCTACCTTCCACACCCTTGCCTTGAAAATCCGGTATCACGCCAAATACGAAACCAAACACTTTGCGGCATGTTCCCTTCCATCGGTGATACGCGAACTTCAACTTGCCAAATAAATCCATCTTGCCATTGACATACTTGAAATACTTGTTCAATTCCGGCAGCATAAAGAAAATCGCAATCGGCTCTTCCTTGTGATAGCCAAACCAAAACAAATCTTCCACAATCACGGGCTTCATTGATTGCATCAGCTTGGTTGCCTGCTCTTTGCTTAATTCTTTCACGCCTGCTCTGCCGCTAAACGCTTTATTATAGATGTAGCGAAAGTCTTCCGCAAACTTGTCCACGCGCTTCATGTCGAGATGGCAAAACGAAAAGTCCTTGTCTTCCATCAGCTTCTCCGATTTTTCATAAAACTTTTTCGGACGCGGCTCATTCATTCCCAATCCATAAGAATATTGATAGAAATAAACCTGAAACCCATATGCATCAAACAACTCTTTATAGTAAGGCAGGTTGTAATTTATTTGATAGGTAGGCTCGGTGAATCCGTCAATCAACATACCCCACCAGGCGTTGCGCTCGCCAAAATTCACCGGACCGTCCATCGCTTCCATTTTCCGTTCTTTCAGCCACTCCTTGCATTTATCAAAAAGCAGGAACGCAGCTTTCTTATCATTGACGCACTCAAAAAATCCCATGCCGCCCGTAGGCTGCTCAAAGGTGTATGCCTTGCTTTCATTGATGAAAGCAGCCACACGACCGATTATTTTCCCCGAAATGTCTTTTAATATCCAACGCACAGCAGAGCCGTGTTTGAAAAACTTGTTGCGCTCCGTGTCAAACACCTTGCGGATGTCATCATCAAGCGGGCGGATATAGTTGAGGTCATTTTTATAAAGCGGAACAGGAAAGGTGATAAACTCCTCGCCCACTGCTTTGGTCGTTACTTCGATTAATTGCATGGGCGCAAAAGTAGTGAACAGTCAACTCAGAAAGCACAGATTCTATTTTTCAAAGAGATTGAATCTGTTTTATGCTGCATGAAATTTTGAAAACAGTTTTTGTAATTTTAACCCTATGATTCTCGAATACATGCAAGCTGCAATGCGCAAAGCCCGCTATGAGTATTTGCCTGATGATAAGTTGTATTCTGGTGAAATCCCCGGATTCAAAGGCGTGTATGCTTCATCAAAACATCTTGAAGATTGCCGCAAAGAATTACATGCAGTGCTGGAAGACTGGCTGCTTATCAGCCTGCAAAGAAACCTTCCCATTCCGGTAGTAAATAAGATTTCTCTTAAAATCAAGAACGTGGCATAGATGCCATCGCTGAAACCCGTAAAAAGAAATGAGCTTATCCGCTTTTTACAAATGCGCGGATTTGAAGAACCGTTTGCAGGAGGGAAACATCAGTTTCTGATTAAAGGGCCACTACGCCTTACATTACTCAATCCACACCATCAGATATTGGAGTGAACCTGCTTGCTAAAATTCTTAAACAAGCGGAGATACCTAAATCGGAGTGGAACAAAATCTAAGTCAGGTTTGCTGCAAGAAAATTTTTGCGTTCAACTAAATTTCATTCAATTCCATAAATTAGTGTAATCAAAATCTCATTCCCATGAAATGTCTTTCAGTATCCTTCTCCATTCTTTTCAGTTTCGTATTAATTGTAAATGCACAGGTCAATCAGGACGCACCTTCTGTGCTTCATCAAATGGAAAACCTCAACAGCTATTGGAAAGGAAAACAAATCCAGGAGCCGATTCTAAAGGAAAAAACTTTTCTGCCGGATGATGTTTCGCTCATTCAAACGCATTTGTCGCTCGTTGAAAAAACATTGCGGGAAAAAGACACAAAGAATCTTTCAGCAGAACAACAGTACAACAGAAATCAGTGTTTGAATATTTTGCATGATTACAGGCTGAATGGTGTTTTTCCAAAGAATACACATCATGCCGCGCGCACACCTTATTTCATTGACAACTTCGGCACTGCCTGCGCAGTGGGGCAGTTGATTGTTTCAACAGGCTATGAAAGCGTTGCGCAAAAAATCCGCTCAGGAAATAATTACGCATACATCAGTGAACTGAATCAGCAATATCCTGAACTGCAACTCTGGGCTGATGCCTATGGTTTTGAAATAGATGAACTGGCGTGGATACAGCCGGGGTATTGCTTCAACCCCTGCGTTGGTTATATCCGGAATGTAAGTTGCTATGGCGTCAATGATGGCTGCATCGGCACATATCCAGACATGACCGGTGTGGGCGTTTCGCCCTATGTTTATCAAGAGCAGATGTGGAATGGCAATCAATGGGGACAACCACCCATGTTTAGTTCGGGCTTGTGCGATTTACCCGCAGGTCTCTACCGTCATTTGGTGATTGATGCCGTGAGCGATTCCTTTTCATTTGAATACACGCTCACTCAACCTGATTCTATTTCCATTGCTATCAGTTCAACCGATGATGCAGGCGGTTGTCATGGCACCGCGTTTGCGCAGGCTTCGGGCGGTGTGCCTCCTTATTCTTATCTGTGGTCAACAGGTGACACAACACAATCTATTGCTGATGCTTGCTTCGGAACCTATTCCCTTACTGTAACTGACTCCAACGACTGCGAAAAATATGCAAGCATTATCGTTACTTCAATTTCAACACCAACAGCATCAGTCACCCACGGTCCGATTATCGGAGGTGTTACTCCAACTATTGCGCGTGTTTTCGTGCGCACAGATTCTGTTGCAACTGTGGCGATTCAATTTTCCACCGACAATACTTTTTCTTCCATCGCAAAAACCGTTTCCGGGCAAACGCTTGCTGCGCGTGATTCATCCAATATCTTTAACGCAACCGGACTTGCGCCCGACACGCGCTATCATGTGCGTGTGCTTATCAACGGAACAGAATCAGGCAATCGTTCTTCCTTTAAAACATTTCCGCAAGCAGGACAGCCGGGGCATTACAAATTTTTATTCGGCTCGTGTCAATATGAATTGTCTGATTTTGACAGCTCGCTGTTTGTGCAAATGAAAACGGAAGATGCTAATATCTATACGCCCACGGGCGACTGGGGCTATCCTGACAAAGACGATGGCACAAACGATTTGTATCTCGCAAATCCACCTACCTCGTGGGCTGTTGATTACAACAAGATAAGCGCGATTTACAAGGAGCGGTACGCGAGCAGCAACAGCGCGTTTTTCATCCGCAACATCGCGATGGATTACACGCATGATGACCATGATTATCTGAATGATAATTCAGCGCGTGATGCCGCAAACATTTTTGAAATCAATCCCTTCGGGGGAAATTTTGGTGAGCCCAAAGTAGCTTCGCAACCACCGCAGGCGCGGTTGAATCTTCTGCAAGCATACCGGGAAATTTTCCCAAGCTATTCACTTGTTGATTCAACTGAAGGAATTTTTCACAGCTACGTGATGGGTAATTGTGAAGTGTTTGTATTGGATACAAGAAGCGCGCGCAGCCCGCAACATGCTGCGATTGTAGAATCGGGCGGTGAGTGGATGATTCAGGAACCCGCTGGACATTCCCTCCTTGGGCAAATACAAATGAACTGGCTGCTCAACGGCTTGCTCAACTCCACTGCCGATTGGAAAATCATTGTGTCGAGCGTTACGTTCAATGCTGGTTACAAAGCGGTGATGGACTCGCTTTTTTCAATCGGGAAAGGTTCCAGTCCGATATTGGGAGCCGATGTGGGCGGAATCTATATTTCAACCGGATTGCTTGGAGCATCACAGATGTCTGATTTGTGGTTAGGCTTTCCTTCCGACCAACAAGCGCTGCTTGATTTGGTGGAGACGAATAATTTGAAAAACATTTTCATCGTGAGCGGTGATGCGCACTCTGCCGCTTTGGATGATGGCACAAACTCCGGCATTCCAGAATTGATGTCGGCAAACCTCAAGAAGTCGAACAGTCAGGACCCGCTCATTCTCAGCAATTTCATCGGCTATCCGCTATGGAATAAAGGCGCAAGCGGCATGGGCAATCAAAATTTCAACAGCACGTATGGAAAGGTAGAAGTGTTTGGCAGCGATTCCGTGCGCTTAAGCGCGGTAGATGCTGATGGCGTAGAAGTGTGCGGGCATACGTTCAACTATGAATCTGCGGATACGAATACAAGCGTTGCGCCTGTTGCTTCAAAAGAAAAATTCAAAGTGTTCCCCAATCCCTCGTCTGATAAATTATTTGTGGAGACAACAAACCCGGAGCAACAATTCTATTTTATCCTTATCTCTCCCGAAGGAAAAGAAATCAGCAGGAAATTTTTCTCCGGCAAAGGCGAACTGGATTTAAGCGGTTTGCCTAACGGCAATTATCTCTATCGCATTCTGAATGAAAAATATTTGCACCTGAGTTCGGGCGTGGTGAGCGTGATAAAGCATTGAGGTTTAATTATCAGACTTAACTTTCATTATGCGCATGTTTATTGTAAATTTTCCCCTCAAATTAATTAGAAGAAGAGCGATGATTAACAAAGTTTTCTTTTTCCTCCTGCTTTTATCCTGTTGTCTTTCTTCCTGCAAAGACGAAGAGCAACTTGACGCAACTCTCTTTGGCACATGGAATGTAACCAAAGTGCATGGGCAGCAATATGTAAACGGCAACGCGGGACTGCAACTTACTGACAACAATCCCACCGGCTACATCCGATTTGATGAAGATGGCACAGGCGAGCAGAATTATACATTTACGCTGTTCGGCACAGCCTATCCCACCGTAAATGAATTCAGTTGGGAAGCAGATGCTGCCGAAATACGAGTTGACCGCTTCAATGCATCTGACCTTGTGTGGCGCAGAATCACCAATGAAGCCAACAAGCAGGAAGCCACCTACAACATCGTGGTGGATGCAACTCAAAACTGGGACTACACGCTTACCCTTGAGAAGTAATCGCTCTGTTTGAAACTTTTTTTCACAACACACGTTTGTGTTGAAAATATTTCTGAAAAATATTGCAGGAATAATAATTTTACTCCTTCAAATTTTTGCTAAGACATAGATGAAGAAAATCAGGCACAATGAAATCAATTCCTTCGCGCAGGGCGTAGCAGGGAATTTAGTGTCATCTCTCCTCAAAGGCGAAGTGCTTGCCTTCAACTCGCACTCGTTCAATCCCATTATCCTTCCATTTTTTATCAGGCTCTGAATCGCGGCAATGTTTCGTGCCGGAGGTTGCCAGACAGCCGAACGTGTTTTCGTTTTTTCCTGTTGCGGGAAAATTCGTTCTCATTTTTTTATTTGTTTGATTTAAAAATGTTCAGTTAGTAAATGGAAGAAAAAAAATTCAACATTCTTGTTGCAAATGAAAGCCACAGCAGCTTTGCAGAGACCATCTGCGCAGAAATTGAATCCTCTGCAAAAGCGCGCGGCACGGGAATCGCAAAACGTTCGCCCGAATACATCTGCAAAAAAATGAGCGAAGGAAAAGCGGTGATTGCTTTTTCCAACGAGGGCGAATGGGCGGGCTTTTGCTACATCGAAACCTGGAGCGATGAAACGCAGGTGGTGAATTCGGGTTTGATTGTGGCGCCTGCTTTCAGAAAAGACGGCTTGGCGAAAGCCATCAAAACAAAAATTTTCGAGCTGTCGCGAAAAAAATATCCACACGCAAAAATTTTCGGACTTACCACAGGGCTTGCCGTAATGAAAATAAACTCCGATTTGGGCTACGAGCCGGTGACATATTCCGAACTGACAACTGACGAAGCATTTTGGAATGGCTGCAAAAGCTGCGTGAATTATGAAATCCTGATGAGTAAAGAGCGGAAGAACTGTCTGTGTACTGCGATGCTTTATGACCCGGTAGAAAAGGAAATAGAAAAAGAAGCGAAGGTGGTTGAAATGCAACGCAAAGCAGGTCTGTTTAGACGACTGAAACAAGTCGTAAATTTTCTTTTCTTTTAAGCAACAATTCCTGAGATGAAAAAAGAAAAAGTAGCGCTCGCCTTCAGTGGCGGGCTTGACACGTCCTTCTGTGTATTGTATCTGAAGAACAAATTGAATCTTGAAGTGCATGCGCTCACCGTGAACACAGGCGGATTCAGCGAGGAGGAAATAGAAAAGATAAAGCAACACGCGCTTGCGCTTGGCGCTGCATCCTTTCAATGTGTGGATGCGAGAGATGAATATTATCAAAAGGTGATTCGCTTTTTGATTTTCGGAAATGTGCTGAAGAACAACACATACCCGCTTTCTGTCAGCGCAGAACGTATCGTGCAGGCATTGGCAACTGCGCGTTTCGCGAAAGAAATCGGTGCGGAGCATGTTGCACACGGCAGTACGGGAGCAGGGAATGACCAGGTGCGCTTCGATATGGTGTTCAATATTATTCTGCCAAATGCAAAAATCATTACGCCCATTCGTGATTTGAAATTGTCGCGCGAAGAGGAAATTAACTTCCTGAAAGAAAATGGCGTGCAGATGAATTTTGAAAAAGCAAAGTACAGTATCAATAAAGGAATCTGGGGTACATCGGTAGGCGGCAGAGAAACATTAAACTCAAAAGATTCTTTACCTGAAGATGCTTTTCCTACACAACTTTCAAAAAAGGAAAATCAAAACATTACTCTGCATTTTGACAAAGGCGAATTGAAAGGAGTGAACGAGCAGCAATTTGAAAATCCTGTTGTCGCAATTCAAAAGGTAAACGAAATTGCCGCGCCTTTCGCAATCGGCAGGGATATTCATGTTGGCGATACGATTATTGGTATTAAAGGTCGTGTTGGATTTGAAGCTGCCGCACCACTCATTATTGTGAAGGCGCATCATCTTTTGGAAAAGCACGTGCTCACCAAATGGCAGATCTATTGGAAAGACCAAATGGCTGCGTGGTATGGCAACTGGCTGCATGAAGGTCAGTATCTTGACCCGGTGATGCGCGATATGGAAGCATTCATGGCGCACATGCAACAGAATGTTACAGGCGATGTTTTTGTCACGCTGAAGCCTTACCAATTTTCTGTAACGGGCATTGAATCAGCGCATGATTTGATGTCAGCTAAATTCGGAAGCTATGGCGAAATGAATCGCACCTGGAGCGGTGATGACGTAAAAGGCTTCACCAAAATTTTCGGCAATCAAGCGAGCATTTATTATCAGGTGAACAACGAGACCATAGAGTGAAGAGTAAAACTGCTCGGATTCCCTTTAGGAGCGGGGTGAGGCTTTCAGCCGGCATCATCGGCAGCGGAGGCTACACAGGTGGTGAGTTGATTCGCTTGCTGGTAAATCATCCGTCTGTTGAAATTGCTTTTGCGCATAGTAAAAGCAATGCGGGTGAATTTATTTACAAGGTGCATACTGACTTGCTTGGAGAAACCGATTTGAAATTCACCAACAAAATTGGAAGCGATATTGATGTTTTATTTCTCTGCACGAGTCATAACGATTCAAGGAAATTTCTGGACGCAAATTCTATTTCTCACAAAACAAAAATTATTGACTTGAGCCAGGATTTCCGGCTGAAGAAAAATAACGGAATTAAAGGGAGAGAATTTATCTACGGTTTGCCGGAATTGAATCGCGGTGAAATAAAAAAGTCAAACAGCATTGCCAATCCCGGATGCTTTGCGACTTGCATTCAATTGGCTTTGCTTCCGCTTGCGAAACAAAAATTATTAAACGGAGAAGTTCATGTTTCTGCAACAACCGGCTCAACCGGTGCAGGACAAGCGCCAAGCGAAACCACGCATTTCAGTTGGCGGCAAAATAATCTCTCTGTTTACAAAGCTTTCGAGCATCAGCATTTAAATGAGATTGGCGAATCGCTTAAACAACTTCAAAAGAATTTTGAGTGTGAAATCAACTTCATTCCGCATCGCGGAAGTTTTACACGTGGAATTTTTGCCGGAATTTATGTGAACTCTGCTATGAAGATTGACGAGGCGAAAAATCTTTACCGGAAATTTTACAAGGAACATCCTTTCGTGTTTATCAGCGATGATGCGGTGGACTTAAAACAAGTGGTAAATACCAACAAATGCTTTCTGCATTTAGCGCGTCATGGCTCCAAAATATTCATCACCAGCGTGGTTGATAATCTGCTAAAAGGCGCGTCAGGACAGGCTGTGCAGAATATGAATCTGATGTTTGGTTTGGATGAAACGACAGGATTGAAATTAAAAGCAACAGCGTTTTAAGTTATAGGTTGTAAGTTGTAAGTATGCAGAACTATAAAGATTTCAAAGTTTGGACAAAAGCGCACTCGCTCACTTTGGATGTTTATAAAGAAACAAAACAATTTCCAAGCGAAGAAAAGTTTGGCTTGACTTCGCAACTAAGACGCGCTTCGTCTTCCATTCCTGCGAAGATTGCAGAGGGCTGCGGAAAGAATACCAATGCGGAATTTCGCCACTTTCTGAATATCGCGCTTGGTTCAGCAAATGAAGTTGAGTATTTTTTGTTGTTGGCGAAAGATTTGCACTATTTACCAGAAGAAAATTTCAACGTATTGACAATTGATATTAATTCGATAAAAGCAATGCTCATTGCGTTAATCGCAAAAGTAAAGGCAACCTTAATCCCTAAAACTTAAAACCTACAACTTCTCAAAATGAATCTTTTTGATGTTTACCCTCTGTTCGACATCACACCTGTAAATGCTCAGGGATGCTATCTCTGGGATAAAAATGGCACGAAGTATCTCGACATGTACGGAGGTCATGCGGTGATTTCTATCGGGCACAGCCATCCGTATTATGTCAAAACGATTTCAGAACAATTAGAGAAAATCGGGTTCTATTCCAATTCTGTGAAAATTCCTTTGCAGGAAGAATTAGCGCACAAACTTGGTGAGTTGAGCGGCTACCCTGATTATCAATTGTTCCTTTGTAATTCAGGCGCTGAAGCAAATGAAAACGCACTTAAACTTGCTTCGTTTCATAATAAGAAGAAACGAATCATAGCGTTCAACAAATCATTTCACGGACGCACATCCCTTGCGGTTGCTGCAACTGATGACAAGAGTATTCACGCTCCAGTAAATGAAAATGAGAACATCATTTTTCTTCAGTTTAATGATGTGGAAGCATTGCAGAGAGAAAATGGAAATGATGTTTGTGCGGTAATCATAGAAGGCATTCAGGGAGTGGGCGGTGTGAACATCCCTACAAATGAATTTCTCAAAGCCATTCGCTCATGGTGTACTCAGCATGGCGCTTTGATGATTTTGGACGAAATTCAATCTGGCTATGGGAGAAGCGGAAAGTTCTTTGCACATCAGGCAATTCTCTCTGTAAAAGAAAACAGTCCGGCCCCTCCTCTCCCTTGGAGAGGGCGCGGGGGTGAGGCTCCAGACATCATAACAGTTGCAAAAGGAATGGGCAATGGATTTCCTGTTGCAGGTGTTTTGATTTCTTCCGAAATAAAACCCAAACATGGAATGCTGGGCACTACATTCGGAGGAAATTATCTTGCCTGTGCTGCTGCAATTGCTGTTTTAGATGTAATAAAAAATGAAAAGCTGATTCAACATTCGACTGAGATGGGTAACTATCTGATGAATAAGATTTCGGCTTTTGAAAGCGTCAGGGAAGTTCGCGGGCTTGGATTGATGATTGGAGTTGAATTGGAAATTCCATCTGCAACCATTCGAACTGAATTACTCAACAAGCATCATATTCTGACAGGCTCATCCTCTAACAAAAACACAATCAGGATTCTTCCTCCACTCACAATCACGCAGCAGGAAGCTGATATTTTTCTAAACGCATTTAAACAGGTTTTGAAAACAACAATGATTCCCGCGCAATGAAGCAATTTACCTCCGTTCGTGAATCTTTGTGGGAAGACTCCGAAATATGATTTGTGCTGACATTTTTCCCGCAACTATAACCCGATATTTTAAAAACAAAACGTTCCCTGTGTTCTATTTCAGAGAATCAAGCGCGGTGAAAGGGTAGGTAAGTTTTTTTAAGCACTCTGGGAAAATCTATTGTATTGGCTGCTATCATGTGTTGTGCGCGCAGGAGGTGAAACACAAAATCTATTCGGTTGATGATAAGAGCGCGGCTGATTCGCCCATTACGGTGATGCAGAAAATACAAAGCGGAACAGAACTGGCAATTGGAAAAGTGGTGAGCGGCAAGCTGAACTATGCCAATGACTTTGCGTTTTCGGAAGTGGAGATGCCGGATGTTGCTTTTGCTCCTCTTGATAGCATACCATCAGAATTGCGGTTAAAAAGATATTGTTTCTCATGTTATAGGTTTTGATTGATACAGAATTCGCTCCTTAATTAATCTTCACAAGGTAGTCCATGATTGTTTGCGCGTTGCGACAAAAAGTTGAAAAAAAAATGCAAACTGCCAAATAGCGTTATCAACAATCATAAAATGAAATATTCAAAACAGATTTTGCTGGCTTGAAAAAACGACAAAAAATGCAGTTGCAGAACAGGCGGGAAATAAAGGCGGGAACTATCATATTCAGAAATCTGCCAATTTGGATTACGTTATTTTACGTAATACTTTTTGTAGGTGTTTTCCCGTAAGTGTTTTAGGGTAATTTGAGTATGGATAAATTGCCAATTTTGATTCCATTTTTTAGTTTGCATTATTCCCGCGAGATACAATTCAGAGGGAGGTGGATGCTTCCATCATCCACAGATTCTTGGCGAAGAAAGAATAATTGCACGTTGCTCTTTTTTGATACATTTGTCGCTTCCAAAAAATGCAACGCTTTTGAATTTTCTGTTTTATCAAGCTGCCAAAAAAATTCCCGCGCAATGAAGCAATTTACCTCCGTTCGTGATATGCATGATGTAAACAAGTTTGTGCAGGAAGCACTTGCTCTCAAACAAAATCCACTGGTGCATTCTCAACTTGGAAAGAATAAAACGCTTGGATTGATTTTTTTGAATCCAAGTTTGCGCACGCGCATGAGCGCACAGAAAGCAGCTTACAATCTTGGGATGAACGTGATTACGGTGAGCATGGATAAAGAAGGCTGGTCAATTGAATTTGAAGAAGGCGCTGTGATGAACGCAGGTAAAACAGAACACATCAAGGAAGCGGCTGCGGTGATTGGGCAATATTGCGACATTGCCGGAATCCGTTGTTTTCCGGGATTGACTGACCGCCATTTCGATTATGGAGAAGTGGTGCTCAATCAATTTATCCGTTATTGCAATGTACCCGTGGTGAGCCTTGAATCGGCAACGCTGCATCCGCTACAAAGCTTTGCCGACCTCATCACCATCACAGAAAATTGGAATAAGCCATTGAAGCCGAAAGTTGTGCTTACCTGGGCGCCTCATATCAAAGCGCTTCCCCAAGCTGTGGCTAATTCATTTTCCGAGTGGATGACTGCCGCTGAAGTGGAGTTTATTATCACGCATCCTGAAGGTTATGAATTGGATGAAATCTACACAGAGGGCGATACGGTAACTTATGATCAGGAAAACGCGCTGTTAAATGCAGATTTCGTTTATGTGAAAAACTGGTCGTCTTATCGTGATTACGGAAAAATACTTCCGGTTGAAAAAAACTGGATGCTCACCAATGGTAAATTGGGAATAACGAATAATGCGAAAGTCATGCACTGTCTTCCGGTGAGGAGAAATGTTGAATTGCCCGATGAAATTATGGATGGAGAGAACACGTTGATTTTAAAACAGGCAGAAAACAGGATTTATGCAGCTCAAGCAGTTTTGAAAAAAATGTTAGCAGAAATTTGATTTCAACCTTTGTAACTTTAAGAACATGAAGCACATCATTGAAATTGACGACAAAAGCGTAGCTGGAAAACGAATTGTCCGCCATTTGAAATCAGTAGCGCAACGGAACAAAGCAGTGACTATTCTCACGCCATCATCGCTTCAGGCAAAGGAAGATGCTGCGCTTGCACACTTGATCAGCGAGGGTTTGAAAAGTGGTATTGCAGATAAAAGCCGTGTGCTGAAAAAATTCGGCATCAAGCTATGAATATTGAGTTTACTCACCGGTTTGAAAAAGAAACCGATGAGATTACTGATTCCAAACTGCGGGAAAGAATCAAAAATATCATTGAGGCGGTGCAAATTGCTGCAACTCCGCGTCAGATATCACAGTTAAAGAAACTCAAAGGCTTTAATAATTTTTATCGAATCAGAGTTGGCGAATATCGGATAGGCATTCAGATTAAGGGCGATACCATATTTTTTGCCGCGTTCGGTTTAAGGAAAGATATTTACCGCAGCTTCCCTTAAAAATGGAAATATTACACATCATAAAAATCGGTGGTGACATCCTTGACGATGAACAGAAGTTGCATTCTTTTTTAAAAAATCTTGTTAAGGTTGAAGGAAAGAAAGTTCTTGTTCACGGTGGAGGAAAACTCGCAAGTTCGCTGAGCCTGAAACTCGGTATCGAACCTCAAATGCACAATGGCAGGCGCATCACTGATTTGGAAACCGTGCGCGTGGTAACGATGGTTTATGCCGGATGGATTAATAAAAGTATTGTGGCAGAATTGAACGCATTAGGCGCAAATGCAATCGGACTTTCAGGAGCAGACGCGCAACTTATTCCGGCAGAGAAAAGACCTGTGCGTGAGATTGACTACGGTTATGCAGGAGATATTTTGCAGGAGAAAGTGAATGGAAAGTTTCTCGCGCTATTACTTGAATCGCACATGCTTCCCGTAATAGCACCCATCACCGCGGATGACAAAGGACAATTGCTCAACACCAACGCAGACACGATTGCATCTGTATTGGCAGTTAGGCTCGCATCCCGCTATGAAGTGAATTTGATTTATTGCTTTGAAAAGAAAGGTGTGTTGCTTGATGTCAGCAAAGATGATTCGGTGATAAAGGATTTGGATAGAAATCGGTTTACTGAATTATCATCACAAGGTATTTTTGATAAAGGAATGATTCCGAAATTGGAGAACGCTTTTGATGCGTTGGATAAAGGAGTTAATCGTGTATTATTAGGTCATGCGGATGCAATTATTTCATTGACCGCGCAAACACAACATGAAGGAACGCTCATCCATAATTGAACTATCAGCATCTCAGCTTTCTGATGTAGCGATTGATTTGCTTAAGCAACTGATTGCAATTCCTTCATTCAGCAGAGAGGAATCAGGCACAGCGGATTTGCTCCAGAAATTTCTCGAACAAAAAGGAATTCTTGTCAATCGGAAGATGAATAATGTTTGGGCGAAAAATCTTTCGTTCAACGCTTCAAAGCCGTCCGTCTTGCTGAATTCGCATCATGATACGGTGAAACCAAATTCCGCCTACACGCTAAATCCCTTTGAGCCGATTGAGAAAGATGGAAAACTTTATGGTTTGGGCAGCAATGATGCAGGCGGATGTTTGGTGTCGCTGCTTGCCGTGTTTTTACATTTTTATTCAAAAGAGGATTTGCCGTTCAATCTCATTTGCGCAGCAACTGCAGAAGAAGAAATTTCAGGTGTAAATGGCATTGAATCTATTTTGAATGAACTTGGAAATATTTCTCTTGCTATCGTTGGTGAACCCACACAAATGAATCTTGCTATCGCAGAAAAAGGATTACTTGTGTTGGATTGCATCGCACACGGCAAACCCGGACACGCAGCCCGCAATGAGGGTGACAATGCGATTTACAAAGCAATGCGCGACATCGAATGGTTCAACACATTTCTGTTTCCAAAAACTTCCGAACTGCTTGGTCCGGTGAAAATGAATGTAACGGTAATTAAAGCCGGAACACAACACAACGTAGTTCCCGGAACTTGTGAATTTGTGGTTGATATTCGATTGAATGAAAAGTATTCGCATGAAGAAATCTTGACTATCATAAAACAAAATGTGGAGTGCGAAGTGAAGCCTCGTTCAACGCGCATCAAGCCTTCCTCAATTCCAGCTTCACATCCGATTGTGCGAGCCGCAGAAAGTATTGGCTTGAAAACATTCGGTTCTCCAACAACATCTGACCAGGCGCTCATGAATTTTCCGTCTGTGAAAATAGGTCCGGGTGATTCAGCAAGGTCGCATAGCGCTGATGAGTTTGTTTACGTGGAGGAGATAAAGGAAGGAATTTCAACGTACATTCGTCTCATAGATTCTTATAAGAAAATTCACGGATGAAACTCTGGCAAAAAGACAACCACAAGGAAAGTGACAAATCAAAAATCGTAGAGCGATTCACGGTTGGTAAAGACAGGGAACTTGATTTGGCTTTGGTACAGTATGACGTACTCGGCTCAAAGGCTCATGCAGAAATGCTTTCTAAAGTCGGAATCATCACGAAGGCGGAAAACAAAAAATTGCAGCGCGGTTTGGATGATATTCTAAACGAAATCAAAAAAGGCAAATTCAAAATTGACGATACGGTAGAAGACGTGCATTCGCAAATTGAATTCCTGTTGACGGAAAGAGTAGGGGAGGCGGGAAAAAAAATCCATACCGGACGCTCGCGCAATGATCAGGTGCTGCTCGACATCAAGTTATTTGTTCGCCATGAGCTAAAGGAAATCACAAAATCAGTCGTTCAGCTTTTTGACAAGCTGATTTCATTAAGTGAACAGCACAAGGATAAACTGCTTCCCGGCTACACGCATTTTCAGCTTGCCATGCCTTCTTCTTTCGGATTGTGGTTTGGCGCGTATGCTGAGAGTTTGATAGATGATATGGAGTTCGTTGTTGCCGCTCACAATATCGCAAATAAAAATCCGCTTGGTTCTGGGGCAGGTTATGGCTCTGCATTTCAGCTTGACAGGAAAATGACAACAAAATTGCTTGGCTTTGAAAGCATGAACCACAATTCTGTTTATGCGCAAATGACGAGAGGCAAAACGGAGAAAGCTGCTGCAACTGCTATTGCAGCAATTGCGGCTACTCTTTCAAAATTTGCTTATGATGTTACGTTATATATGAACCAAAACTTCGGCTTCATTTCATTTTCCGAAGAACTTACTACCGGCTCCAGCATCATGCCGCACAAGAAGAATCCAGATGTATTTGAGTTGGTTCGCGCAAAATGCAACAGGCTGCAAGCGGTTCCCAATGAGTTGACTTTACTCAGTAGCAATCTCCCTTCCGGCTATCATCGTGATATGCAGCTCACAAAAGACATTTTATTTCCGGCTATAAAAGAAATCAAAGATTGTATCGCTGTTGTATTGTTTGCGTTGGAGGATATGCGTGCGAAAGATAAAATCCTCGATGACCCGAAATACAACGAACTGTTCAGCGTGGAGGAAATCAATAAAGAAATTATCAAGGGAACTCCTTTTCGGGATGCATATAAAATTGTCGGAAAAAAAATTCAGGAAAAAAAGTTTAACCCGGAGAAAAAATTAAAACACACGCACGAGGGAAGTATTAAGAATTTGTGCAACAAGGAGATTAGCCAACGAATGACAACAGCGAGCAAGAAAATTCTCAAATAGAAGATATAGCAAGATTCTTCGCTGCGCTTAGAATGACGAAAGCTTACTTTTCGATTACAAAATTTCCAATCACCAAAGCATCCAATCCACTTGCGTAAAAGGATGCGATTGCATCGCGCGGAGTGCAAACAATCGGTTCGTGCGACAGATTAAAGCTTGTGTTGAGAACAACTCCATGTCCGGTTTTTTCTTTTAGGTTTTTCAGCAAACGGTAATACAAAGCATTCTGAGATTCATTTACGGTTTGAATCCTTGCAGTTCCATCCACGTGGGTAACAGCAGGAATTTTCGACTGCATTTCTTTCCGCACATCATACGTGATAGTCATGTAAGGCGAAACGGTTTGCTTTCCGACAAAATATTTTGGCGCATCTTCCTCCAAGATGCTTGGACAAAACGGGCGGAACGAATCCCTGAATTTTATCTTCTGATTCACGAGGTCTTTCATTTCAGCAACTGCGGGATTTGCCAGAATGCTTCTATTGCCCAATGCGCGCGGACCATATTCCATTCTGCCCTGAAACCAACCGATTACTTTATTCTTTGCAATCAACCCGGCAGCAACTTCTGCGGGGTCATTTGTTTCGCGATACTTTAAATTGCAACCGTCTAACGCTGCTTTTATTTGTTCGTTAGAATATCCATTCCCTAAAAACGTATTATTTGTTTTAACAGGAGTGATTCCCTTTTCAAGTCCGGCTAACCAAGCAGCGCCAAGAGAAATTCCCGCATCGCTGGAAGCAGGTTGAACAAATAATGCGTCCACAAAATCGGCATTCATGATTTTTTGGTTCATCACGCAGTTTAATGCCACACCGCCTCCCATACACACGTTATGCAAGCCGGTTTTCTCAACATAGAATTGCAGCATTTTCAACGCTGTTTGTTCGAGATGCCGTTGAGCTGAAGCAGCGATGTCTTTGTAAAATTGAGCGTAGTCGGATTTAGGAAGCCTTCGAGGACTTCCAATTTTATCAAGGAATTTTTGATTAAAAATCATTTCATCACGATGCGGGGAAGGCGCTTTGGCGCCAATTGAAACGATATACTCGGTATTGAGCTTTAATTCGCCATTTTGAAAATCAAGCAGCCAATCAAAATCAAACTTTGTTTTGTCGCCATAAGGGGCGAGTCCCATTAGCTTATACTCATCGCTGTCTTTTACAAAGCCGCAATACTGTGTGATAAGCGAGTAGAATGTTCCGTAGCTGTTTGGGCGGGCGAAGCGCTCAAGCAGTTTCAGTTTCCCGTTTCTCACCTCGCTGATTTGAGTTGAAATTCCATCGCCTGAATTATCAAGCGTAACTACAAGCGCATCATCAAATCCTGAAGCATAATACGCGCTCAGGCTGTGGCAATCATGGTGATGATACCGGTGAATAGGAGGAGCATATCCGAAATGATTGATGAAATAACTTTTTATACGATCTTCAATTTCAGGCTCCCAGGTGGAGCCGTGAAAACCAATGCAATCAATATCCTGAATTTTCAGTTGACCAAAATCCAGCGCTTCTTTAAAGGAAAGGAACGGAAGTTTCCCCGCTGAAAATTTGATGCGGCTCAATCGCTCTTCTTCTATAGCGAAAATCACTTTGCCGTCAATCACGAGGCAGGCGCTCACATCCTGATAACCCAGGCGAAACCCGCCATTAATGCCTAATACAACCATAACTTGTGGCGGTGAAGATAATTAGAAATTGAGAATCGGGAAGCGGAATAGTGATTGTCTGTCGTGCATATTTTTTTGCAAAAAAACCTGCCGGCATTCTTTCTTCTCAGGCTCTTTTTGTTCCTTCTGCTTACGGTCTATTTTGAGTAGAAATTTTTGGAAACGCCTATCGCGCATGCAGGTGATTCTAAAAGAAGTCAGGCAGGCAGCATTCTACTCCACCGTCACTGACTTGGCAAGATTTCTTGGCTGGTCAACATTGCATCCGCGCATCACCGCGATGTGGTAAGCGAGCAGTTGAAGCGGAACAACGGAAAGAATAGGCGTGAGCGGCTCTTCGGTTTCGGGAATTTCAATCACGAACTCGGCAAGATTTTTTATCACCTCATCGCCTTCGGAAACAATGGCGATTACTCTGCCTTTTCTTGCCTTCACTTCCTGAATGTTGCTGATGATTTTGTCATAGGCGCTGATATTGGTGGCGAGAAACACAACGGGCATCGCTTCATCAATCAATGCGATGGGTCCGTGTTTCATTTCAGCGGCAGGATAGCCTTCGGCATGGATGTAGGAAATTTCTTTCAGCTTTAGCGCACCTTCCAATGCCACAGGGAAATTATATCCACGACCGAGATAAAGGAAATTAGACGTGTCTTTAAATTCTTCAGCAATCTCTTTGATATGCTCGTTGTTTTGCAGCAGGCGTTTTATTTTATCGGGAATGGCATCAAGCTCATTGACGAGTTGCACAAAACGCGAATCGCTGATAGAGCCGTTTTCATGCGCGAGTGAAAGCGCGAGCAGCGCAAGCACCGTTACTTGCGCAGTGAATGCTTTTGTAGAGGCAACTCCGATTTCAGGACCCGCGTGCGTATAAATTCCCGCGTGTGTTGTGCGTGGTATTGAGGAGCCAACTACATTGCAAATGCCGAGAATGGTTGCGCCTTTTGCTTTTGCTAATTCTATCGCGGCAAGTGTATCAGCAGTTTCGCCTGATTGTGAAATGGAAAGCACGATGTCATCTTCGAAAATAATCGGGTTGCGATAACGAAACTCCGAAGCATAATCCACCTCAACAGGAATTCTTGCCAAATCTTCTATGAGATATTCGCCCACCAACGCTGCATGCCAAGAAGTGCCGCATGCAGTCATCAAGATGCGTTTTGCGTTTGCAAGTTTGTGATGATATTCTTTTATTCCCATCAGGGAAACCATTCCCTTTGCGGCATTCAATCTGCCGCGCATGCAGTCGCGCACGGAAGTAGGCTGCTCATAGATTTCCTTGAGCATGAAATGGTCGTAGCCGCCTTTCTCCAAAGCCTCAAGCTGCATCTCCAACTCCTGCACATAAGGCGTTTTGTGCGCATTGTGAATTGTTTTGATGCTCAACTGCCCTGCGCTTGTCACGAGCGCAATTTCTTCATCATTCAGATAAACAACATTCTTTGTGTGTTCAATAATAGGAGTGGGGTCACTCGCGAGAAAGAATTCATTCTCGCCAATGCCAATCACGAGTGGGCTTCCTTTTCTTGCCGCAATGAGCATGTCAGGATTATCTTTTGAAAGAACCACGATTGCATAAGCGCCTACTACTCCATTAAGCGCCATGCGCACGGCTTCGAGCAAATCAACATTGCTCTTGGTCTTAATATCTTCAATCAAATGCACGAGCACTTCAGTGTCGGTATCGCTGGTGAAATGATGCCCGCGGCTTGAAAGCTCTTCCTTCAGCGAAGCATAGTTTTCGATGATGCCGTTATGGATGATGGTGATGTTTCCAGATTCAGAAATATGCGGGTGAGCGTTTGTGTCGTTGGGAGGACCGTGCGTAGCCCAGCGGGTATGCCCGATGCCGATGGTTCCGGTGACATCGCTGCCGTTGATATGCGTTTCAAGGTCGGTTACTTTTCCTGCGCATTTATAAATTTTCAAATCAGCATTAAGCAGAGCGACTCCCGCGCTGTCATACCCGCGATATTCCAGACGCTTTAACCCGCTGATGAGAATCGGGTACGCTTGCTTCTTTCCAACATAGCCAACAATTCCACACATGATTAATTAATTATGTCGTAAACCAAATTCAGTTTTATCGCATATTGCGAATGGTTGCCGCCCCCCGCCACGATGCGGTCGGGAATCTGATAACGCTTGTCGGGCAAGATAAATATACCATAATCCGCGCGAATTTCTGAAACTACTTCCTGATAGTAGCGCGCGAGACTGAATTTGTACTTAATTAACTTTTGCCCCGTGAGGCTGTCCGTTTCTTCTTCACGGTCGCCACCGAAAATTGAGGTGGGGAAAACCTGATCGGACGTTCCACCGATAAAGTTGCCATCGGCATCACTTATCGCCAGCGTGAGTTGCGCGGGAGGTGAAAACACGCTGTCTCTCCCATCGGCAGCGGGCACAACAGTAACCACCAGTTCGGCTTTGTTGATTAAAATATTTCCGAGGTTGCGCAGGTTGGGAACTTTCACTCTTGTATTTAAGCCCGCCAAGCCCTGAATGAAAACGAGGCTGTCACCGCCCGTGCTGATGCTGGAGTTGCGGTAATCATGCTCGTAATGGTTCACGACCAAAGGCGCGGCAGCGGGAAAAGTGTAAAAGGTGTCGGTGCCGTCAGTCTTGTGATAATACACCGTGATGCGCACGCCATCCTGATAAGGATTGAACGCTGCCAATCCCTTGCCACCGCCCGCTTTGCTTGCGGTGACGTAAAGCCCTTTGAAGTATTCCTGAAAACTTCCATTATCGGCATAGTCAGAACTGCCTGAGGCGATGATGAATTTTTGCCCGAAAGAATCATTCAGCCTGATGCTGAGCGAAGGCGCAGCCTTGATACCGCCTACGGTGATGCTGTCTTTGGTATTAGGAATAAAAGTTTTCGCGCCTACAGGGTTTTGATAGACAGAAAGATTTGTGTCGGAAAAATATTTTACGGAGTCGTCAATATTTTCTGCCATTTCAAATACTTCTACCGTTTGCGGGGTGCGCAAGTCGCCATACGTATTGAAATACCACATCGTGAGCACCACCGAATCGAGCGATACAGTATCATCATCAAAGGTGAGGTTGTTGTCTTCCAAATCAAACGGCATGTAGAAGCTTGCGTTTGTATAACCTAAAGCGGGGTCGTGCATGGAGCCAAGCAAACAGAGGGTAGCCGGGCTTTGGTCCACTGAATCTTCGCTTATTGTTTCAGCTTCAATAGAAAGCGTGTCGGTGAAGCGCAGGTCAAGCTCATCATCGGGAAGCAGCCTCGTGTCTTCAAGCGTGGGTTTTTTGCAGGCGGAAAAGCACAGTCCTGCAAGCAACAAGAGGGTGAGGGCGCGGTGCAAATTCATCCTGTTTGTTCCGGCTTATTTGGTCTTCAGCAGCGTTTGGTAAAATTTCTGATAGTTTTCCTTGTAAGTTTCTACAGGCTGAAAATCAAGCATGGGCGTTTTATTCTTTTTCACTAACGCTGCAATGTCTTTAGATATTTTCTTGTTGCCGAAAATTACAGCATCCGAATAATTCGCTCCACCCATATCAAGCCCGGCATTGTTCGACTTGTCGTAAAATTTAGCTTCTGCTTTTTTATCCCCTTTCACCACGCCAATCTTTTTGGGGAATTCTTTTGAAAGCGATTCGCTGAACTGGTTGTCATACACCGAATAAATCACCTTCGTATTCTTAAACACGGGGTCATCTTTGTATTGCGTCTTGAGGTAATAAGGAATCAGGCTGGTCATCCATCCGTGGCAATGAATGAGGTGGGGAGGCCAGCCGAATTTGCGCACCGTTTCCAACACGCCTTTGCAGAAGAAAATCATGCGGTCTTCATTATCTTCATAAAACTTGTTCTTCTTGTCGCGAAACACTGCCTTTCTTCCAAACAACTCTTCATTATCCAAAAAATAAACCTGCAACCTGATGCCCGGCAGCGATGCTACTTTAATAATAAGCGGATAATCTTCATTGCCCGTAGAAATATTAATTCCTGAAAGGCGCACCACCTCGTGCAGCCTGTTTCTGCGCTCGTTAATACTGCCGAACTTCGGCATCAGCACCCTAACATCCATTGTTCCACCGAAAATGCTCTGCGGCAAGCCTGACGTGACTTCCGACACGATTGAATCTGCGATATAAGGCTGCATTTCTTGAGTAACAATAAGAATTCTTTTCTTTTCCATGCGATACGATTTAGGTTTGCTGAATAATGCCTGTAAATTTGCGACTGCAAAAATAGTGAAAATCAGCGATTTCTTAACCGATGCATTCAATTTAACCCCTTGACATCCAACCGATAAGTAGAATATGCTGATTTTTAAAACAACGGAATCCATTGGCGACTCGCTTGCAAAATTCAGGAAGGAAGGCAAAAAGATTGCCTTTGCGCCCACGATGGGCGCACTGCATGAGGGGCATCTCTCGCTGATAAAAAAGGCGCTGGATGAAAACGATGTGTGCGTCACCAGCATTTTTGTGAACCCCACGCAATTCAACGACAAAAAAGATTTAGACCGCTATCCCCGCCCGTTTGAACACGACCTTGAGCTGCTCGTGAAGTCAGGCGCGCACATTTTATTTTATCCCGAAGTGCAGGAAATGTATCCTTCGGGGTTAGAGGTTCCGGTGCTTGTTGACTTTGGTTACCTGCTGGAAACGATGGAAGCTGTTTTCCGCAAGGGGCATTTCGAGGGCGTGTCCACCGTGGTGAAGCGCCTGCTCGACATCGTGCAGCCCGATACATTATATATGGGGCAGAAAGATTACCAGCAACTGCTCATCGTGAAATACATGATAGCAGAGTTGGCATTGCCCGTGCGCCTTGTGATGTGCCCCACCGTGCGCGAAGCCGATGGGCTTGCGATGAGTTCGCGCAACACGCTGTTAACCCCAGATGAAAGAGCAGCCGCAGCATTGATTCCGCAAACATTGTTTCGCGCAAAAGAAAAAGCATTTGATGAAACCTTTGAAGAGATAGAGCAGGAGAGCATCGAGGAAATTGACAGCAACCCGCTGTTGAAAACAGAATATTTCCGCATTGTGGATGCTAAAACGCTTGCCCCCGCGCAAAACATGAAACGCAACGCGCCCATCGCCATTTGCACCGCAGTGAAAGCAGGCTCCGTGCGCCTGATTGATAATTTGATTATTGCCTAATATTGCCGCTTTCAACCCCTATGAATATTGAAGTAGTAAAATCGAAAATCCATCGCGTTACGGTGACGCAGGCTGACCTGAATTATGTCGGCAGTATCACCATTGATGAAGACCTGATGACAGCCGCCAACCTGATTGAGTATGAAAAGGTGCAGGTGGTGAATCTGAATAATGGCGAGCGCCTTGAAACCTACGTGATTAAAGGCGCGCGCGGCAGCGGGGTGATTTGCCTCAACGGTCCGGCAGCGCGCAAAGTGCAGGTGGGCGATATTGTTATCGTGATGTCGTATGCCTCAATGGATTTTGAAGAAGCAAAAAAATTCCAGCCGGTGAATATCTTCCCCAAGGACAATAAGCTAACCTGATTTTTTCCCTTGAAAAAACACCTCGGCACTGCAATCAAATTCGCGCTCTCGCTTGGGGTGGGCATCTTCATTGTTTGGTTCACCTTCAGCCGTTTAAGCCAGGAAGACCGCGACATTATGCGCTCTGCATTTGCAAACGCCAACTACTGGTGGCTGGCACTGGGCGCAATGCTCAACCTGAGCAGCAATTTTTTCAGGGCTGAACGCTGGCGCATGTTGCTCAAGCCCCTCGGATACCGCCCTCATTTCCTCAACACCTTTCTCTCCATCATCGTGATGTATTTTGCCAACCTGCTTTTTCCGCGATTGGGCGAGGTGCTGCGCTGCGAAATTTTAAGACGCTATGAAAAAATTCCTTTAGACAAATCCATCGGCACCATGGTGACAGAGCGCGTGGTGGATGTGCTTTCGCTGCTTGTCGTGGGCGGTGTGTTGATTTTGGTGGAAAAAGAACGCTTCTACCAGAGCTATGCTGAAACGCAGGAAAAGCTGAAAGGATTTGGCAACTCGCCCGTGTTCTCTTATATTTTTTATGGCATCGTTGCTGCGGTTATTTTATTTGTCGCCTACAAAGTAATCACCGACAAAACGTGGATTGGCAGGCTCACGAATTTCATGAGAGGAATTTTAGAAGGACTGAAATCTGTGTTCAAAACTGGCAACATGCCGCTGTTTCTTTTTCACACTGCCGCCATCTGGGCGTGTTTCATCTTCAACACGTATGTATGCTTTTTTGCATTAACTGAAACAGCCGGGCTGAGCGTGCTTGCCGCTATGGGCGCCACTTTTTTTGGCGCACTTGCCTACACCGCAGTGCAGGGAGGCGTGGGCGCTTATCCCCTTATCATTCAATATTTTTTGCTTGCCTACGGAATACAGGCTACCACCGGCTTTGCCTTCGGCTGGCTCGCGTGGAGCTTCGTCACTGCGATGGTGCTTGTTGTCGGCATGATTGCCCTCATCGCCCTCACGCTTTTCAACCGCAGCGATGACGCCCCATGAGCTGATACAAGCAAAAATTTTTACGCCCGCGCAGTTGCAGCGCTCGCTCAACCTGTGGCGCTTTTACCAAAAACGCATTGTGTTCACCAACGGATGTTTTGATATTCTGCATAGCGGGCACGTGCATTTATTATCACAAGCAGCCGCGTTTGGCGATATTTTAATTGTGGGGTTGAATGCCGATAGCTCCGTAAAAAAACTGAAGGGCGACAACAGACCGCTGCAAAAAGAAACCACCCGCGCAAGTGTGCTTGCTTCGCTGTTTTATGTGCAGGCTGTTGTGTTGTTTGAAGAAGAAACACCGCTGCGGCTCATCAGCGCCATCGCCCCCGATGTGCTGGTGAAGGGCGGTGACTACAAAATAGAAACCATTGTGGGCGCTGATTCCGTGTTGCAACGCGGAGGCAAGGTGGAAATTATTCCGCTGCTGGCAGGCGTTTCTACCACGAGTGTGGAGGAGAAAATGCTGAAGGGAAAGCAGTAGGAAATAGATTGTGTTACTCTCTTGACGGGGCGCTACCAATGCGACACGATAAACAAATGAAGTAAGTACGCGCCAAATCACTTGTCAGCAATTCGTATTCAAAAAAACTGCCGACTGACGACTGCCGACTAACTCCTACACATCCAGCTTCGCATACTTCGCGTGCTTTTCGATGAACGCTCTGCGCGGGGGCACATCATCGCCCATCAGCATAGAGAAAATGCGGTCGGCTTCGGCTGCACTATCGATGGTAACCTGACGCAGGGTACGAGTTTCAGGATTCATCGTGGTTTCCCACAGTTGTTCGGCATTCATTTCACCAAGACCCTTGTAGCGCTGCACGTTCACGGATTCTTCCTTGCCGCCTTTGGCGAGGTCGTGTATCGCCTGGTCGCGCTGCTGGTCGTTCCAGCAATATTGAAACTCTTTGCCCTTCTTCACCATGTAGAGTGGGGGAGTGGCAATGTAAATATGTCCGCGCTCAATCATCTCTTTCATATAGCGGAAAAAGAAGGTGAGGATGAGCGTGGTGATATGGCTGCCGTCCACATCGGCATCGCACATGATGACTACTTTGTGATAGCGCAGCTTGGTGAGCACCAGCGGGCGTCCTTCTTCTTTGTCATTGCGATACACGCCAAGGGCGGTGTACATGTTGCGGATTTCTTCGTTGTCGTAAATCTTGTGTTCCATCGCCTTCTCCACGTTAAGGATTTTTCCGCGCAGCGGAAGAATCGCCTGAAACTCGCGGTTGCGTCCCTGCTTGGCGGTGCCGCCTGCGCTGTCGCCTTCCACTAAGAAGAGTTCACATGCTTCGGGGTCGTTGTTGCCGCAGTCAGCCAGCTTGCCGGGCAAGCCTGAGCCGGTGAGTACGTTTTTGCGCTGCACGAGTTCGCGGGCTTTGCGCGCTGCATCGCGGGCGGTGGCGGCAAGAACCACTTTATTAATAATGAGCCTTGCGTCTTTTGGATTTTCTTCAAGGTAGCTTGCGAGGGCTTCGCTCACGCATGATTCCACGATGCCCATCACTTCGCTGTTGCCGAGCTTTGTTTTTGTTTGTCCTTCAAATTGCGGCTCGGGCACTTTCACAGAAATCACTCCGGTCAGCCCTTCGCGGAAGTCATCGCCCGTTACTTCAAATTTCAGTTTCGAGAAATGTCCGTTCTTTTCACCATAAGTTTTGAAAACGCGGGTCATTGCTTTTCTGAATCCGGCAATGTGCGTTCCACCTTCAATGGTGTTAATGTTATTGACGTAGCTGTGGATGTTTTCGTTAAACGTGGTGTTGTATTGAAAAGCTAATTCAACGGAAACATTGTCTTTCGCGCGTTCCACATAAACGGGCGAAGAGGTAAGCACAGGGCGAGTGCCGTCAAGGTATCTTACAAATTCCACCAAGCCGCCTTCGGAAAAAAAAGTATCTTCTTCGTAGTTGCCCGCTTCGTCTTTTTGGCGCTTGTCGGTAATCATCATGCGGATGCCGCGATTCAGATAAGACAGCTCGCGGAGGCGCGATGAAAGCGTTTCATAATTGTAAACGGTAGTTGTGAAAATCTCTGCATCGGGGCGGAAGGATACGATGGTGCCTGTGCGCTGCGTGTCCCCGATTTCGCGCGTGGGATATTGCGGCTTTCCTCTCTCGAACTCCTGTTCAAAAACCTTTCCGTTGCGATGCACTTCAGCGCGCAGCCACACAGAGAGCGCATTCACGCAGGAAACGCCCACACCATGCAATCCGCCTGAAACCTTGTAAGTGTCTTTATCAAACTTGCCTCCCGCATGCAACACGGTCATCACGACTTCAAGTGCGGAGCGTTTTTCTTTCTTATGAATTTCAGTTGGAATGCCGCGCCCGTCATCTTCCACAGTCACGGAGTTATCTTCGTGTATCGTCACGTTGATATTACGGGCGTAGCCTGCAAGCGCTTCGTCAATGGAATTGTCCACCACTTCATACACGAGGTGATGCAATCCTTTCACGCTCACGTCACCGATATACATCGCGGGGCGTTTCCTTACCGCTTCAAGACCTTCAAGAACCTGGATATTTTCAGCAGTATAGGTAGATGGTGTTTGAGTCATAACGAGTGTTTCTTCCATTTAAGTGATAATGTGTTTTCCAGTTGATAATCAATTCAATTCGTCCACAAAAGAGGGCTATCAAAGATAGGGATTTTCCTCCATTAAATTGAGCTTAAAATTCAATTCCGGCAAGGTTTTTATCAACAATTTCGTGCGCAAAAGTGGCGAGTTGTAAGTTTTAAGTTCTAAGTTTTAAGTTTGAGTTTGCATCGCGCGGATTTCAACGAAATTCGTAGCGAATTCTTATAACTTAAACCTTAAAACTTAAGACTGTATGAAATTATTTCTTGCCGTTTTCGGGGTGTTGCTTACCGGAATTTCCGTTCTTTTTGCCCAAAAGCCTGCTATTCCTCTTGATGAAACAACGAAAAAAGCGGTTTATACCGAAGTGGTGCAGGCGGAGGGAATCACGCAGGCTGACTTATATAATAGAGCGTTGGCTTGGTTCAAAAGTTATTTCCCAAATCCCGCCAGCGTAATCAAGGTACAAGACCCCACTACCGGAGTGGTGAGCGGGCAGCACGGCATCTATTTTTACAAAACTCTTGAAGACGGCAAAGAGTTTAAAGTGGGGCAGGTGCGCTACACGGTTGAAGTGCTGGTGAAGGAAGGAAGATATAAGTTCACTATTGATGATATTTTCAAACTCGAATCCCCGAAAGTATATCTCGAAGAATGGCTTGATGAATCTGACCCCGATAAAGTAAATCGCTTTAATTACGCCAGCCAGATGGACAAAAACATGCAGGAACTCATCGCAAAGTTGAAGATTGCGATGAAGACGGGTAAACAGGCAGAGAAAGAAGATTGGTAGGACTACTGACGAATCATAGACGCTTCCTGCTCAAGATTAGTTTTCGCACTTTGTTGAGCAGAATCTAAAGTGCCATTCATTAAATCAGTTTGCTCGTAAGGGTCATTTTCCAAATCAAAAAAATGCTGTGCGCCTGTTTCGGATTCAATGAGTTTGTAACGGATATCTCTTATCGCCCAACCGGTGATATTTTGGGAAGCAACTTCGGAATATGCCACTATTCTCTCGCCATCGCTATCATCTGATAAAAGTGTTTTGAAACTGTAGCCATCATGCTGCTGCGTGATGCCTGTTCCTGCAATTTCTGCAACTGTTGCAAATATGTCCGTTGAGTTAATTAGCGCGTCTTCCCTCTCCCCGATGCGCGAAACTCCCGCTCCTGAAACAATCAATGGAACATGAATCCCGCCTTCATAAAGCGAACCTTTACTTTTTGCAGGAGCAAAAGGCGCTTGGACCGTTTCTCTCGGAGTGCCGTTGTCGCCAATAAAGAGAATCACCGTATTGGCGCGTTCCTCGTCAGTCATTGCATCAAGCAGCCGACCCACTTCATGGTCAAGCGCTTCGAGCATTGCAAAATAATAAGGCTGTGGATTGGCATTTATTGAGGCTGTGTCACCGGCAAGATTATCCCGTTCATGTAGCGAATCAGGCGGAAGGTGAAAGGGTGAATGCGGAGCAGTATAGGCAAGCCACAAAAACCATGGTTGACTTTGCGTGTTTATCCAATCTATTGCAAGATCGGTGAAATAGGTCGTTGCATATTCGTTGCTAATTGCCTGAATGCTTCCGTCAGTCGTGAGATTCCAATTCCAGTAATCCTGCATTGCACCGCTGAGAAAGCCGGCATAATGCCCCACACCCATTTGATTTGGGTTTGAAGCTCCGCCATTTGAAGAGCCGGAAAGATGCCACTTGCCGATTACGGCATGGCTGTAGCCCGATGCTTTTTCATCCAGCAATTTTTGAATGGAAGTTTCAGACAGTGGAATTTGATTGCTTCCTTCAGCAGAAAGCACTCCTGTTCTTACACCATATCGTCCAGCTAAAATTGTAGCGCGCGTTGGGGAGCATTCGGGATTTGCATAGAAATTATCAAATATTAATCCGTTGCTGCAAAGGGATTCAAGGATAGGCATATCAGGCTTCTGCAATCCTTCCGAATAACACGGGCACGCATCAAACCCAAAATCATCAGCGATGATTAGAAGGATATTTGGAGTTGTACTTACTGAAGGCACTTCTTCTTTGCATGAATGAAAAACGATTGAGAGAATAAATAATAATGTTACCGCTGCTTTACCGCGCATACGTTGAAAGTTAGTTTATTGAAATCCCCCAACATCAACATTGCGCTGCACTTCCAGACGCATCGTGTTCAGTTCCAACGCGCAGAGATTTCCTAAACCCTCCGTTCCAAAGTAAACACAGCCGCCATCAAGGTCTAAATCTTTTGAATGGGTGTCTATCGCTTCTTTGATTTTATCAAGCACGGTGGGCGTATGTCCATGCACCATCGTGCGGTTGCCGATTTTTTCAGGATAGATGTAAGTGTTGCGCAGCCATAACATTCCCTCGGTATCCTCAAGCGGGTTTGCGATGTCGAAATTTAATCCAGCGTGAACCACAATGAAATCATCCATCAGGTGGTAGAAATCCATCGTTTGCAGAAACTCCCGGAAGTGTTCAGACACCTCCTGCGCCTCACGCACGCCAAAACTTTGCAGCGTGGACATGCCTCCGTTGTAAAACCAGTCTTTCTTGATTTGCTTGTTGAAAATAGATCGCAACAGCATCTCCTCATGATTGCCCTTAATGAAAATGGTATTGTAACCCATGAGCCGCAACTCCATTAAATAAGAAACTACGCCTTTGCTGTCGGGACCGCGATCAATGTAATCACCAACGAAAATGATTTTATCCTGTCTGCCCGGCTGAATTTTATCTTCCACCAACGCCCTGAGCGTTTTCGCACAGCCATGCACATCGCCAATCACCCACCGTTTCGTTTCGCTCATTTCGCTTTGCCTTGTTTAGCCACGCCTTCAATCGCGTTTTTTATTTCTTCCGGGTCGCCTAAGTAATAATTTTTCAGCGGCTTGCAGTTGTCATCCAACTCATACACCAACGGAATTCCCGTAGGAATATTCATCGCTACAATTTTATCATCCGCGATGTTGTCAAGATGCTTCACTAATGCCCGCAAGGAGTTTCCGTGCGCGGTGATTAAAACGCTCTTTCCTTTTTGCACATCTGGAAGAATGGTGTTTTTCCAATAGGGAACAAAACGCGCAACCGTATCTTTCAAACATTCCGTAAGCGGAATTTCGTTTGCGACAAGTTCGCGGTACCGCCTGTCATTGCCCGGATAGCGCTCATCGTTTTTCTCCAATGGTGGAGGCGGAATGTCGTAACTCCTGCGCCAAATCAGCACTTGTTCATCTCCATACTTGGCAGCGGTTTCCGCTTTGTTCAATCCCTGCAACGCGCCATAGTGCCGTTCATTCAGTTTCCACGAGCGATGAACCGGAATCCACATTAAATCCATTTCTTCCAGAGTAAGCCAAAGCGTTTTAATAGCGCGTTTCAACACGGAAGTATAAGCGACATCAAACTCAAAGCCTTCTCGCTTCAAAAGCTGTCCTGCTTTCTTTGCTTCTTCAACTCCTTTTTCAGAAAGCGGCACATCTTTCCATCCTGTAAAACGATTTTCTTTATTCCAAATACTTTCTCCGTGGCGGAGCAGGACGAGTTTTTTCATGCTTATAAAAAGTTGCGGTAAATTTACAGGAATTCGGTTGTTGGAATTGTCATTCCGGCTTCATGCCGGAATTCGCTACTAATAAATAATCAGGGGATGCCGGAACAAGTCAGGCATGACACTAAAACTCCAGCACCAACCCCACCGGGCAATGGTCAGAGCCTTGTACATCCGCCTGAATAAAAGCGTCTTTCACATTTGCTTTCAACTCTTCACTCACAAAGAAATAGTCAATACGCCAGCCCACGTTGCGCGGGCGAGCGTTGAAGCGTTGGTCCCAATAAGTGTATTGCTCCGGACTTTGATTGAACATGCGCAGCGTGTCAATATATCCGTGTGCAACCAATTTATCCAACCATGCGCGTTCAATCGGTAAAAAGCCCGAATTGGTTTCGTTTGGCTTAGGACGCGCCAAATCAATTTCTTTGTGCGCGGTGTTAATGTCGCCTGTGATAACGATTTTCTTTCCTTGTTTGCGTTGCGCTTCGCAATGCGCTAAGAACGCATCATAAAAACCGAGTTTGTAATTCAGGCGTACTTCCGAGCTCTGCCCGTTAGGAAAATAAATTCCGTAAAGCGTGAATTCCGGATATTCTGCAATCAGAACCCGACCTTCCCGTTCAAAATTTTCATTGATAGTTTTTGCAACGGATATTGGTTCACGTTTTGTAAACAACGCGACACCGCTGTAGCCTTTCTTTTCCGCAAAATCAAAATACCTATGATAGCCGTCAGGCTTCACCAACTCAGCAGGAATTTTTTCCTGTTGCAATTTGGTTTCCTGCAAACAGACAACGTCTGCATCTTGCGCTTGAAACCATTCGGGAAATCCTTTTTTCATCACGGCTCGCAAGCCGTTGACATTCCAGGAGAGAAGTTTGTAGCGGGTCATTTTTTACTTTCTTTTTTCAGGTTAGAGATTCTTCGCTACGCTCAGAATGACGAATCAGGTTATCCATGCATTGAAATTATTTTTCTGCGCAGCAGTTATTTTTTCCTGTCGCGCAATCGAATAGTTCAGGTAAAATAAATTTCCATCAGCCATGATTGTCACTTCACGCAACCGCTTCCCTGTTGCTACCGTGAACGCCATTTTTTTCTCATTGGAAAAATGCGCACACCAATCGTTCAGATTATTTTCCACACGCATTCCATTCAGGGCAATGATTTCGTCTTGCAATGTCAGTCCTGCTTTATCGGCAGGCGAGTTGGGGAAAATCGCAGCGACAGTAGTTTTTTCACCCGCAGCCTGCGTTTTAAAACCAAGTGTAGTTTCCGTGTAAGAAGTTTTTTTCAGCGCTTTCAATTCAAATCCGATATAATCAAGGCAAGCAGTAAGTTGTGGTACATACAAAGAAGCGCCATTGATGTAGTTATCAAAAAACTCATCAAGCGCGATACCTGCAACTTTTTCCGCAGCCGATTTGTAATCGCTTTCCGAATAGCCTTTTTGCTTTTTTCCAAATTCATCATTGAGCAGGCGCAACACATCATCCAATGATTTTTTGTTGCTCGTGTTTTTGCGAATCAACATATCAAGCATGAAAGCGCACAACGCACCTTCGGTGTAGATGGAAGATTTACGTCCCGGAACACCCGGCTTGTAGCCATCAAGCCATGTATCAAATGAGGAATCGGCAACCGAAAGATTCAATCGTCCGAAGTTGCTGAAATGCTTTTCTAAAAGTTCGTTGAAGGTTTTCAAATACTGTTCCTCTTTGAAAACTCCTGAGCGTAACAGCATCAAGTCGCCATAGTATGTTGTAACGCCTTCCGCTACATAACCCAAGCGCGAATAATTTTCGCGGCTGTAATTATATGGCATCATTTCCACCGGACGAATCGTTTTCACATTCCACGCGTGAAATAATTCGTGCGAACTCACGCCAAGCATATCTTCATAGCCCTTTCCGCTGAACATGCCGTAACCCGGACCCAGAGCAATCACTGTCGAGTTGGTGTGCTCCACTCCGTGATAAAATTTTTCAGGCAACGCGAGAAACAAAAAATGATATTCACTGAATGGAAAACCGCCAAATAATTTATGTTGGACTTCGGTGAATTTTTTAAAATCAGCAAGCAGCATTTTCCAATCAGGACGCGCTTCACCCTGAAACCACAACGTGAAAACTATTCTCTCTACTGAGTAACTGCTTTTTTGCAACGTAGGGCTTGCAATAAATGGAGAGTCTGCCAACGCATGATAATTGCCTGCTGAAAATTTATGCGGACTGATTTTTTTTAAGCCACAAGCCAGCGCATAGTTTTTCGGTATCTGCAACTCCAAGTCGCATGGCTCATTGATTCTTTCGGGAACATAGAGCAGGCAATTCACTCCATTGACATACAAGAATGTTTCATCCAAAAATGTGGAGCCGGCATTCAACTCATTGGCATAATAGCTGTATTCAATATGAAGGGTGCGTGCGCCTTTTGTTTGAATCTTCCAACTGTCTTTCGCAGTTTTTTTGAAACTCAGCTTTCTGCCCGATGAATCTTTCGGCTGAAAGGTTTTGATGTTTTGCGCAAAATTGCCCAACTCATATCTGCCCGGACGCCATGCAGGAAGTTGCACGTTTAATTCTTCTCCACTCAAATTCGGAATCGTGAAACGGATATCAATTAAATGCTGGTTCGGATTTTTATAGGATAAAGTATAGTGCATGTAAAAGTTGTAATCAGTTTATAAATTTTCCAGCCTTCCGCCATCTACCGGAAGATTAACTCCATTGATGTAGCCGCCTGCCGGTGAAGCGAGGAATGCAGCGGCTGCCGCCACTTCCGAAGGCTCGGCAAATCTGCGGAGCGGAACTTGTTTTTTCATTTGTTCTATCAGGTAATCGCGGCTCTCTCCGGTTTTGCGCGCTTTATCATTAATGATTTCATCCAAACGGTCTGTCATCGTTGCGCCCGGAAGAACATTATTCACAGTGATGCCCCATTCTCCCAATTCAAACGATAATGTTTTCGACCAATTCGCCACCGCACCACGCACGGTGTTCGAAACTCCCAGCCCTTTTATCGGAGCTTTCACTGAAGTAGAAATGACATTGATAATTCTGCCGTAGCCCGCCCGCTTCATGCCGTCAACTGTCAGTTGCACGATTGTTTGGTTGCAGATAAGATGATTTGTGAATGCTGCCAAAAATTCTTCCGCTTTCGCATTCACAGCAGGACCAGCCGGAGGTCCGCCTGTGTTATTGATAAGAATGTGAATCGGCTTGCGCGTGTCGGCAAGATATTTTCCAACAGCCGCTTTTAATAATTCAGGATTGCTGTAATCCACTTCGATATAATCGTGCTGCTGCCCTTTGCTTTTATCTAATTTGCCTGCAACTTCCTGCAACAACTCAACACTACGCGCAAGCAGCGTAACATTTGCGCCCAGCAGCGCAAGTTCAACAGCAATCGCCCGTCCGATGCCTTTGCTGCCTCCGCCTACGATGGCATTTTTTCCGGCAAGATTTAAATCCATGCCGCGAAGATACTGATTTACGTTACTGTGATTTGAATGACACTTGCTGTAATTTAGTCAGCAAACTTTTTAGAATGCCCATCCAATCGCCTTTCAATTTCAAGCAGTGGATTGACGAGCACCGCCATCTGCTGAAGCCGCCTGTGGGGAATCAAGTTGTTTACAAAGACAATAAAGATTTTATCGTGATGATCGTGGGCGGACCTAATTCAAGAAAAGATTTTCATTTTAACGAAGGCGAAGAATTTTTCTATCAGATAGAAGGAAATATTATCGTGCGCATTATGGAAGCGGGAAAGCCGCGCGATATTTCAATTAAGGAAGGTGAAATCTTTTTACTTCCTCCGCGTACACCGCATTCACCGCAACGTGGACCGAACACTGTCGGGTTGGTGATGGAAAGATACAGACGTAATGGAGAGAAAGACGGCTTTTTGTGGTTCTGTGAAAATTGCTCAAACAAATTGCATGAGGAATATTTTGAGTTGACTGACATTGTAGCTCAACTGCCTCCGCTCATGAAAAGGTTTTATGATTCCGAAGAAAAACGAACCTGCAAAAAATGTAGCGCATTGATGGAGCCACCGCGTAAACCTGAATAGTTTCCAATGCTGAAGATTGACATACATACGCATATTCTTCCTGAAAAATTTCCGCGATACGCAGAGAAATTCGGCTATGATGGGTTCGTGCATTTGGAGCATCACAAACCTTGCTGTGCAAGAATGATGATTGGCGATAAATTTTTTCGCGAGATAGAATCTAATTGTTGGGATGCTAATGTGCGAATGAAGGAATGTGACGCGCATCATGTGGATGTGCAAGTACTTTCGACAATTCCTGTTTTGTTTAGTTATTGGGCAAAGCCAAACGATGCGCTGGAAGTCTCGCGGTTTTTGAATGACCATATCGCGAGCGTGGTGCATGAAAATCCGAAACGCTTTATCGGTTTAGGAACAGTTCCATTACAATCTCCTGATTTAGCAATTAAGGAAATGGAACGCTGTGTGAAAGAACTTGGATTGGCAGGAGTTGAAATCGGCTCACATGTGAACGACTGGAATTTGAACGCACCCGAACTATTTCGTTTTTATCATGCAGCACAGGAATTAGGCGCAGCGATTTTCGTGCATCCGTGGGATATGATGGGCAAAGAAAAAATGCCGGATTACTGGCTGCCGTGGTTAGTCGGAATGCCTGCGGAAACTTCACTTGCAATTTGTTCGATGATATTCGGAGGCGTTTTTGAAAAGCTGCCGAAACTGCGCGTTGCGTTTGCGCATGGCGGTGGCTCGTTTCCCGCAACGATTGGACGAATTGAGCACGGCTTCAACGTGCGCCCTGATTTGGTTGCCAAGCATAATGATGTAAATCCGAAAAATTATCTCGGGAAATTCTGGCTCGACAGTTTGGTGCATGATGCGCAGATGTTGGATTATCTTGTGCATCTTGTCGGTGCTGATAAAATATGTCTCGGCAGCGACTATCCTTTTCCGCTTGGCGAACACGAGCCGGGCAAGCTGATTGAATCCATGCCGTTCAATTCGCAGGTGAAAGAAAAATTACTGAGCGGGGCTGCGCTGGAATGGCTGGGGATGAAAACGGTACAATTTCAAAAATGAATCCATCACTTAGAGTGCACACATTACTCCACGTTCCTTTTGAAGGCATCGGCTGCATTGCCGACTGGATTGCTAAAAACAATTTTTCGCAAACCGAAACCCGCTTGTGGGAAAACGCGAATCTTCCTGCGTTGGAACATTTCGATTTACTCATTATCATGGGCGGACCGATGAGTGTGGATGATGAAAAGAAATTTCATTGGCTGCATCATGAGAAAATTTTTATCGAGGAAGCAATTAATCAGGGAAAACAGGTGCTTGGAATTTGTCTCGGCTCACAGTTAATTGCAAATGTGCTTGGAGCGAAGGTTTACCAAAACAACTTGAAAGAGATTGGCTGGTTTCCGGTGCGCATGAATGAGAATGCGGATAATACATTGCTGCATTTTTTTCCGAAGGAGTTCATCACCTTCCATTGGCATGGCGACACGTTTGATTTGCCGCAAGGCGCAACGCATGTAGCACAAAGCGAAGCATGTTTGCATCAAGCGTTCACGTATGGCGACAATGTGGTCGCGCTGCAATTTCATCCCGAAATGACACAAGCTTCCATGCGCGAGATGCTGAAAGAAGGAGATGCCGAATTAGTGCCAGCAATGTATGTGCAACCGGCTGAAGAAATTCTTGCTCAACTGCACTATGCTGATGCGCAGAATGAATTGCTGAATCAGATGCTGGATAAAATGGCTGCAAATTTTTACCGCCAGCAATTATTGCATGTGTTATGACCTACGAAAACAACATCGCTTTCGCCCTCGAACAAGACCGCGCGGATAAACTCCATTCTTTCCGAGAAAATTTTTTCATTCCACATCGTGATGGCAAACCTCTGATTTATTTCTGCGGAAATTCACTCGGCTTGCAGCCGAAAACCGTTTCTGAAAAAATTCAGCAGGAATTACTCGACTGGCAGCAACTCGCAGTGGAAGGACATCTGCACGGAAAGAATCCCTGGTTTTATTATCACCATTTTTTTGAAGAAACGAGTGAACTCGTTGGCGCGTTGCCCAATGAAGTTGTATTAATGAATGCGCTCACGGTGAATTTGCATCTGCTTTTAATTTCATTTTATCAACCGAAGGGCAAGCGTTTCAAAATCATGATGGAGACAAATGCTTTTCCATCTGACCGCTATGCAGCGCAAACACAAATCAAACTGAACGGGCATAATCCGCTGGAAGGCATTATTGAATTAACTCCGCGTGAAGGAGAATACACTTTGCGCACGGAAGATATTCTTTACGCCATCGAAAACCACAAAAACGAACTTGCGCTGATTTTGCTTGGGAGCGTGAATTACTACACGGGACAGTTGTTTGATATTCCGGCAATCACAAAAGTAGGTCATGAAGCGGGTGCAATGGTCGGCATTGATTTAGCACATGCTGCGGGAAATGTGCTTTTGCAATTGCATGATTGGAATGTTGACTTTGCCGCATGGTGTACTTACAAATATTTGAACTCAGGTCCCGGTGGTGTGGGCGGAGCATTCGTGCATGAAAGACATTGCGACAATAGTGAGTTGCCGCGACTCGCAGGCTGGTGGGGCAATGAAGAAAAAACGCGCTTTGAAATGCCGGAGCAATTTCGCCCGCAAACCGGAGCGGCTGGCTGGCAAATCAGCAATGCGCCTGTTTTCCCAATGGCGATTCATAAAGCCTCTTTAGAAATTTTCAAAGAAGCAGGCATGAAAAACCTGCGGGAGAAAAGTGAAAAACTTACTGGATACTTGGAATTTATCTTAAATGATGTAGCCAAAAAATCAAAACAGCAATTCAAAATCATAACACCCGCAGATAAAAATCAGCGCGGCTGCCAACTTTCCGTGCAAGTCGGCAAGGAAGGAAAATACATTTATGAGGGTCTGAAAAAAGAAGGAGTGATTGTTGACTGGCGCGAGCCTGATGTGATTCGCATGGCGCCTGTGCCGCTCTATAACACGTTTATGGAAGTATTTGAGTTTGGGGATATCCTTCAGAAAATCACTCGGTAGGTTTGCAGGAATTAATTATTTGGCAAACACGAAAAAAATGGAAAATCTAAGTAAGAGTGCGTAATTTAGGTAAAGGCGGTTCCGAAGAGGAACTTCTGAATTGAGTATCCATTAACTAAAAAATGAGCATGAATCATACTTACCCTCTCCAGACTTTCCGTTTTCCATTTTATTTAATTCAGGACATCAAATAAAGTTGGTGGATTCAGGGGATGGGTTTTTGTTAAAAAATCCGGGGCCTATGAAAAAACATCTACTCTCCTTAATTCTGATTTTACCTTTTTTGATTTGCTTCTCTCAAGGTGAAGTAAAAGAAAATTCTGTTTCTGAATCTTCTGAAAGCGATGTTTTAAAAATACTTTTTCAAGACAAACAGGGACCTTACAGCAATTTTACCATTGAGCAGGAAAACCTTACGCTCAGAACTGAAAATTCCAAACATTTTCTAAACAGCGATGGAAGTTATTCAGCCCTGATTGGCGCAGGTGCGCTTCACTATCATGAGAATGGCGAGTGGAAAACTATTCTTTCACACATTTCCGCTAATAACACACAGGAATATACAGATAGGGCTTTTGCCGCTGTTCATAATCAGCACAAAATATATTTCCCGCTTGTCCCCGGGAAACCGATTTTCACAAAAATTAAAGGTCAGGAATATGCTGATTGGGAAATGCCCGCCATGTTGTGGCTTGATGCAAACGGCAATTTTTTAGCAGAAGTAAAGCCATCGGCAACTTCCAAAGGGAAGGCATTGAAAGATAGTTTAGTGTATGCTGATATTTTCCCGAAGATAGATGCGGTAATCCTGAATTCAACCACTTCTAAAAAACTCAGCTATATCATTAATGACCCGTTAGCGTTTGCCAACAAACCATTAGGCGCGGTGTATTTAGCTTTTCGGGAAGATATTTCCACCGGCAGCGGATGGAAGATGACCGGCACAAAAGGCAACAGCGAGTTAATCGCATTGAACGATTCGAAACAGCTCTTGCAAAATATGCTGTTTAACAGCGCTACCGGAGAAGCGATTTTAGAAATCAGCAGACCACTTTTTCATGAGCGTATTTCTTCAGGCTCCTGCACCGAACCGGGATTTGATACAGCGAAAACCAATCCTGACGGCTATCGTGAAGGAGATTTTCTTGTGGAACAAATTGGCAGGGATTCTTATAGAACCTACATTTTGATACCCCTAAATTGGCTAACAGTAGCGGGACGAAAATATCCTGTTACGATTGACCCGATAACCAATTACTATCCAGGGGGCACATGGCCCACACACACAGCAAATCGCAGCGGCAATTCAGGAAATTGGGCTTGTTATGTGGGAACTTATGCAGGAAGAACCTACGTCTATGATATCAGCTACGGGTGGGTGGATGATAGTTGGCCATTCAGCAATCCTTACATGGATGGATATGCCTCTTTTGATATTTCTGCAATCCCGAACAACGCGACTATTAATTCAGCCACCAACTATTGGTATCGCTATGGCGGCAGAACATGCGAAAATGCAATTACGCTCAAGCACGGCAGGGTGCAGAATAATGAGCATCTTGCCAATCAACCTGATTGCAATGTTGATGGTGTAAGGACAAGAAACAACAACGCGTATTACAACGGCACCGGAAAAAATTCGACCGGTTGGCAAAGCCAGTCAGCCAGCACTTCAGATGTAACCTCAGCATTATCGGCTGACCAGATTACAATGGGCTGGGCATATAATGGCGGTGATGATTGCTGCACTGGATGGATAGGGTGGCCGATTGATGCTTATACATGCACAGGCAATGATGGAGATTATCATCATATTTATGGCTACCAAAATTCTACCTACAAGCCGTATATCAGGATAGATTATTGCGTAAAGCCCACCATCTCCGTTCATCCATCCGACAAATACATTTGCACCAGCGGCACCATGACAGCATTGAGCGTAACAGCCGCTGGCACTGCGCTCACTTATCAATGGCAGGTATCCAACAACACCGCCTGTAGCGGGGCTTCCGGTTGGACGAATATTTCCGGAGCAACTTCAAGTTCCTACACGCCTCCCAAGATTGCCGGAACTCGGCTCTACCGCGTTGTCGTTACCTCATCCGATTGTCCGACAGGACTTTCCGGCAGAGCAATAAATTCCAACTGCGCAAGGGTTACGGTGAATACAATGGATGGCACCAGCAACGCGCCTGTTGGTTTTCCAGCTCCGCATGGAACTGGCGATAATCCACCTCCAATTGTGTTTTCCAATTGTGGTGGCTTGGTTTTGCCCGGTTCACAACACACAGTGGGCACTTTGCAGCCACCAGCCATAGGGGCAGTGAATAATATAACCAATTATGCGTGGTCGATTTCGCCCGCGGGCGGTTCATTCTCAGGAAGTACTAGTTCCGTCACGTGGACAGCTCCTGTTACGGTAGGATTTTACACCATTACTGTTACCTATACCACAGGTTCACCTTCTTGTGGCACCTTCCAGTCTTCGTGTACATTAGAAGTGGGTTCGCCCAACTGTAATTATGCTTATGTGCGGCCAGCAGCAAATGGAGGTGAGGATGCTACGGACAAAGGTGGGCCAGATAATCCTTATGCCACGTTGGCTTACGCAGTTAGCCAGCTAGGTGGTAGAACACATATTAGAATGGCAACAGGCACTTATACAGAAACACAAAGGGTGAACATACCTACTAATGTAATTATTGAAGGCAGATATGATGCGGCTAACGGATGGAGAAAAATGAGTGATGGTAATACTGCCATCACATTCACCAACAACACTGCTTCAGTTGCACCAATCAATGCACCCACAACGGTTCAAGTGGATGCAGATACACGCCATTTGATTGGTATGGCTGCCAACGGCACGTCTGGGTGGATATTGCAGGATATTAACGTGACAACAAATGCTGTGACTGGCACTTCCTCCAATGGACGGGGAAGTTCCAATTACGCCCTCAGGCTTAGCGGGGCATCCAACTATAACATCGTTAGGTGTCAGATTACTTCAGGAGCCGCCAGCAATGGCACTGGTGCAAGCACAGCAGGATGGCAAGGAAGTGCCACTTGGAATGGAACGCCAACAGACCCTTATGACGGAAACCGGGGTTCGAATGGAACGCAAGGCGGTGATGGTGGAAACGGTGACTGTGGTTGTGGCGATAGCAATGGAGGCGGTGGTGGTGGTGGTGGATCTGCTGGCAACGGAGGTAATAGTCCTGTTGCCAATGGAGGTGGTGGAAGTAATGGAGGCGTAGGTGGCAGAGGAGGAAATGACCATGGCGGCACTCAACCAAATGGAGTTGCTGGGTCTGGTGGTGGTGGAAGTTGTGGTGGAACAGGAGGTGGTGCTGGAACAGGCTGGAATGGAGCAAATGGAGGTGGTGGTGGTGGTGCCACTTGTAGTGCTAGCGCAGCATCAAATGGAACTACCCCCACTGTTCGGACTTATGCCTCAGGGTTCTACCTTCCCGCTAATGGAACGAATGGAGTGGCCGGTAGCGGTGGCTCTGGAGGCGGTGGTGGCGGTGGTGGTTCTGCTGATGATACCAATTGTGATGAAGCTGGAGATGGAGGTCACGGTGGCTCTGGAGGAGGAGGAGGTGGTGGTGCTGGTCGCGGTGGATTCGGTGGTGGCGCATCATTTGGCATTCTCATTGTAAACAATGGCGCTAATGGGTTCATTACAAACAGCATCATATCTACAGGTACAATCGGTAGTGCAGGAATTGGTGGTGAAGGAGGAGATGGAGGAGCAGGTGCTGCTGCAAAAGCAGCAAATGGCAGAAACTGCGATGCAGGAGATGGAGGAGCAGGAGGAGCAGGTGGAAATGGAGGTAAAGGAGGAAACGGAGGAAGTGGTATCAGTGGTATTGCTTATGCTATAGCGAATCTGAATGCAGCAGGTAATGCAACATCCGCAGTTCCCGCGCCCCCAACACTTTCGCCTGCAGCATTTGTTACCGTTAATTTGTCAACATCTGGGGGTACTACTCCAGTGTCAAGCCCAATAATCCGTGTGCTTCACGAAAAGACCAAGCCTTGTATCAATTCTGAAATATCTATCTACAAAGCATCTGGCACATGGGCCATTCCTACAGGTTTGTCCTTTGTTAATGACCAAAACGAGACTGGGGGTGGCACATCTTATACTACTGCATCTGCAACGGTCAAGGTCTATTCGGCCACTTTGAGTGCCACCTACAATCTGACCGCACCTATTGACTTTTCTGGCTTTGTGCGTATGGCTGCGGATAATAGACCATTGCCTACTATAACTATTGTTCCCAACTCGCTCTGTGTCGGAACTGGTGCAGCCATCCAACTAACACACACTAATCCATGGAATACTCAGGTGGCCTATGAGTGGGTAATTTTCAGTGCCGCAGGAAACGATGCCAATACCGCGCTTATCACCTCCACGCAGAACAATCCCGTGGTGGATGTTTCTTCACTTGCTACTGGCGGTTACAAGGTCAGATATCGGGTTCAAGAAATATGCTGCGGATGGAGTCGCCCCAGATATACCACCTTCACGATAGTCGCTCAACCTTCCCAGCCCAACAATCTTACAAAGACTACTGCATCAAATTTCACACACGCATGTGAAGGAGTTACCGGCTTATCCGTAAATGCCGCCACAGGAAGCACCGGAGGAGCCGGCACATGTGTTTACGAATACAGTTATGAAAATACCGATGAAGATTGGTCTGATTGGCAAACGACAATACCCTCGGTTACGGCCGGAGCAGCGCCAGGCTACGTGAGAATTAAAGCCCGCAGAAATTGCGATGGAGTTGCCTGCGCCATCTCATTGGAAACACCTTCTGTGGAATGGGAAATTGTAAGCCAGCCGGCTGCGGGCGGAGTGGCGCGCGATAATCCGGTGGAACAGTTTGTTTGCAAGGGAGTAGATTTAACTCCGATAGTTTCCGGAGGCAGCGGTGGAATATCTGCTACGGACGAAATCCAATGGAGAAAAGGGACAACCGGTAGTTGGAACGCATACTCCTCTGCCATCTCTACCAATACGCATGGAGCTGGCGAATATTATTTTCAAACCCGCAGAACATCCTCCGGTCCCGGATGCAGCAACAGCGCATGGGAACCTTCCGGCAACGGCTCGCTCTTATGGTTTGTTGACGAACCCGATCTCAGTTCAATTAATGCTTCGGTAAATCCCGATATCGTAAGTGGAGACTATATGTGGAATGGGAACACCAGCGCTAACTGGCACACAGCTTCTAACTGGTATGTACATAACGGCACCAATTTCAATTCAGCAGCTACGGTTCCAGACAACACAAAGAACATTTATATCGTTGCTGATGGCACTGCGGGTCAATGCGTAAGCGAGAGCAACATCGCCACCATCAGCGCTGCCGCTAATGCCAAGAACGTGTATCTTGACAATGACGCAACTTTGATTAGCGCATCAAGCAATGTGCTGAATGTGTCGGGCAACTGGATAAGCGAATCAACATCTACCTTCACTTACAACACCGGCACCGTAGCCTTTAAAGGGAATACGAACAACACAATTACCACAAACGGTAAAAAATTCTATAACACCGACATTGATAAAAGCACCGGAAACAAAATCACGCTCAATGACAACTTTGAATCCGTAAATAAAGTAACCGTAGTGTCAGGAACATTTGAAGTTCCTGCAAGCATAACAGGTAAAGCGAAACAAGTGGAAGTGAAACCAAACGCCACTTTGAATATTCTAACAGATGGAGTATTCATGGTGAATGATTGATTTTAAGGCAGTTCTAAAAATTCTACCATTGACACCCTCGACTTCTGGAGAGGGATGGGGTGATAAAAAAACAATTTTTAGAACTGCCCTTTATATTTCATCTTCCGGTGCTTTATTTTCATTCTCTGAAATGTTGTCATTCCCGTTCGTTTTATGAAATCCCCCTCCATTATCGGCTCCGGCTTAGTCGGCTCGCTGTGGGCGAGGGCGCTAACCCGATGTAATCCGCATGATGCCCGTGACGCTGTATAATACTTTTGTGGAAGTATTTGATTTTGAGCAGTTTCTTGAAAAAATGAATGTAGGACAGATTGCATGGCTGTTTCAATGTCCCCCTTTGCGCAAGCAATGTGCGTTGGCGAAGGAGGATGCGGTTGACTTGAGCGTTTGCAGGGGGATGATGCAATTTGTCCTACACCCGAAAAAATGATGTAATGAAGTAGCTTGTCAAGAGTGAATAACTTTGTTAAAATAACTCGCCATGAAAAAACCCACAATCGCGTTGACGGAAAATGTAAATGAAGCAGAGGTAAAAATGGCTGTTGCCGCAGTTTTATTTGAACGAGGATTTTTTTCATCAGGACAGGCTGCTGATTTTGCCGACATCACAAAAAGAGAATTTTTAGAGAATGTCGGAAAATACGGAGTTTCAATATTCGGAGAAACAGAGGACGATTTGAAAATGAAATAACGAATGGAAAAAGTTGTTATTTCAGACACGAGTTGCCCCATTGTGCTTTAACAACAGAATGGCAAAAAGTAAAACCGATTTTTCTTCGTGGCACGTATCAGTGGCAGCCGAAGCACTTGCTTCAGGTCAGCTTGCACGAATTGGTTATGATATTTCAGTTCAGTATGGTGCTAATCAACCTGAATATGACTTACTGATTTCTAAAGGTAAAAACGACAGCCCTCTTAAGATTTCTGTAAAGGGCAGCAAAGACGGTTCTTGGGGACTAACACAAAAATTTGTTGAGAAAGGTAAAGCTGACTATATAAACTCTATTGATAAATGGTGTCAACTACATGGAAAAAGAACAATACTTTGTTTTGTTCAGTTTAAAGATTTAATGCTTGATGAATTGCCAAGAATTTATTTAGCTACTCCAAAAGAAGTAGCAGATCATTTAAAGAAAGCAGCTAAAGGACGAGGCGACACAATTCTCTACGAAAACCATACATGGAAGCTAAAAACTGCCGCTGGTTATGGAACAACAGAAAAAATTCCAGAAAACTGGAAATTCTCAGTGCAGCGAGTAGATGGACTCTATAAACAACAATGATTGATTCCATGAAATCTGCATCCATCATCGGCTCCGGTCTTGTCGGCTCGCTGTGGGCGATATTTCTCGCGCAGCGCGGCTACAACGTGCGCGTGTATGAAAAGCGTCCTGATATGCGCAAGCAAAGTATCGGTGGAGGTCGCTCTATCAATCTTGCCATGAGCGATAGAGGTTTGAAAGCATTGCATACTGTTGGCTTGGAACATGAAATCCGTAAGCTCACGATTCCCATGCACGGCAGAATGATTCATCATCTCGATGGCAGAACGGAATTGCAGCCGTACGGAGATAAGGGGCAATTCATCAACTCTATTTCACGAGGCGGGTTGAATGAACTGCTGATGACCAAAGCGGAAGAATCAGGCGCGGTGATTGAATTTGACCAACCCTGCTTCGGCTATGACTTTCAAAGAAAAGAAGCGAATCTCAAAAATGGTTTCACGCAATCCGATTTGCTTTTCGGCACAGACGGTGCATTTTCCGCGCTACGCAGTACGCTCGAAAAAACTGACCGCTTCAATTACTCGCAAACCTATTTAGAACACGGCTACAAGGAACTCCATATTCCACCCAATGCAGATGGCAGTTTCAAAATGGAGAAAAACGCGCTGCATATTTGGCCTCGCAAAAGTTTTATGCTGATTGCGCTGCCGAATCTGGATGGCAGTTTTACGGTTACGTTGTTTCTTGCGTTTGAAGGAGAATATTCTTTCACCAATCTCACCGACAAAAAATCTGTTCTGGATTTTTTTAATCAGCATTTTCCTGATGTGGTTCAAATGATGCCTGATTTGGCGGAAGATTTTTTCACCAATCCAACTTCTTCATTAGCCACCTTCCGCTGCTATCCGTGGTCACTTGAAAATAAAGTTTTGCTGATTGGCGATGCTGCGCATGGCATCGTGCCGTTTTACGGACAAGGCATGAATGCAGGTTTTGAGGATTGCACGATTCTCAACAACATGATGAACGAGTTCAAAGACGATTGGCAGAAAATCATTCCGACATTTCAAAAAACAAGAAAACCCGATGCGGATGCAGTCGGTGAATTAGCATTACGCAACTTCATCGAAATGCGCGATTTGGTAGCCGATAAAAAATTTGTGTTGCGCAAAAAAATTGAAAAGCTGCTCCACGAGCGGCATCCGGATAAATATTTGCCGCTATACGCAATGGTGACATTCAGCGAAATGCCTTATTCAAAAGCGTTAGCAATTGGCAAAGCACAGGATGCTTTTTTTGAAAAAATCGGTGAACTGGAAAATATCGAAGCGCAATTACAAACAAGCACGGGCGCAACGCTCATTGATAAATGGATGGACGATTTTCAACGACTTTTTCAATAACTTTAATAGCAAAGCAAGCAGCGTAATGAGTATTACAGAAATGAAAACAAGCCTGTTAAAAAAAATTAACTCTGTTGACGAAAGAAAACTTGAAGAAGTTTACGGAGTGTTGCTGAACTATCTGAACGGCAGCGAGAAGGAATGGAATAAACTGACGAAAAAACAACAGGCTGGAATTGAGAAGGGCGTAAGTCAGTTGAATGCTAAAAAAGGGATTCCGCATGACTCTGTAATGCGGAAACTGCGCAAAAAATATGCTGCGTAAGGCGATAATCTGGTCTCCGCTTGCCGAGGAAGATTTATCCGCAATCGCAGGGTATCTATCTGAAAAATGGAACGCGGCTGTGGTCAATAAATTTCTCGACAAGATTGAAAGCAGATTGAACTTAATTACAAAAAGACCTTTCGTGTTTCCGCTTATCCATGAAAATATGGGAATTCGTAAATGCGTTATTGCTAAGCATAACACGCTTTATTACAGGGTAAACGATGAAGCTGTCGAAATAGTCCGTCTGTTTGATGTGCGTCAACAACCAGAAAAATTGGGATTCCGAAAAATAACTATGCGCTTGCATTCTATTTTTATCTTCTTCATTTTTTTGTCTGTGATCCCTGCAAATGTTTTTGCACAGCAGATTCTCGGTGAAATCATCGTTCAACTTGAAAAGGGAATTTCACCGAATCAATTGTTTGAGAAATCATCAACCTTAAAGCCTGCAACGCAATTACTTTCCAAAAGCTGGAATATCTGGCTACTCACCGTTCCGCAAGGAGAAGAAGAAAAAGTTTTAAAAATATTACAGAAGTTTCCGCAGGTGAAACTTGCGCAATTCAATCACAAAATTTTAAAGCGCGCCACCATTCCCAACGATACACTTTTTCCCAATCAATGGAATCTTGACAATACCGGACAAGCAGGCGGCACACCCGATGCAGACATTGACGCGCCCGAAGCATGGGAAATAACTACAAGCGGAGTGACAACTGCGGGCGACACGATTGTAATTGCAGTAATTGATGAAGGCTTTGATTTGCAGCATGAGGATTTGCATTTCTGGAAAAATAAAAACGACCCGCCCAACGGAATTGATGACGACCTCAACGGCTACATTGACGACTACAACGGCTGGGATGTAGCGTCACATTCTGATTCCATTCCGATTGATTTTCACGGAACGCATATTGCCGGAATTGCGGGAGCAATCGGCAATAACGATGTTGGCATTGCAGGCGTAGCATGGAATGCGCAGCTAATGCCTGTGAGCGTTTCCGCATTCACAGAAGCGCAGGTTGTGGAGGCGTACAGCTATATTTATGACATGCGCAAAAATTACAATCAAACAGGTGGAGCAGAGGGCGCATTTGTTGTTGTTGCCAATTCTTCGTTCGGCATTGATTTCGGCAAGCCGGAAGATTATCCGATTTGGTGCGCAATGTATGATTCGCTGGGTACAGTCGGTGTGTTGAGTGTTGCGTCAACAATGAATCTCACTACGGATGTAGAAATTTCTGGCGACATTCCTTCCACCTGCACAAGCAACTATCTCATCATGGTGACGAACACCACGCGCTATGACACAAAAAATACTTCGGCTGCGTTTGGCTACACTTCCATTGATTTAGGCGCACCCGGCTCAGGAATTCTTTCAACCGTTCCGGGAAATGGTTATGTAAATTCCAATGGCACATCCATGGCTGCGCCTCATGTTGCAGGCGCAATTGCGCAGCTCTATGGCTTGCCTTGTTCGCATTATCAAAATCATTTGCAAATGAATCCTGCTGCATATTCGCTGATGATGAAAGAATACGTGCTGCTCGGAACGGACATTTTAATCGGCTTGGATGGACTGACTGTTTCAGGCGGTAGGTTGAATCTTAATAACAGCATGAATATCTATTTCAATGACTGCATCTCCTGCATGACGTTAAGCGCAACGCAAAGCATGGCGAGTTGTTCCGGCACTGCGGATGGAGAAATCACTGTGAATGCGGCATTCGGCATTACGCCTTATCGCTTTGAGTGGTCAACAGGCGATACGCTGAATTCTTTGAGCGGATTGGCGAGAGGAAAATATTGGGTGAAAGTCAGCGATGCGAATGGCTGCGAAAAGAATGAATACTTTGAAATCACACAGCCGTTTCCGCTTGTGGTGAATGTGATTACTGATTCGGCAGTGAATGGCGAAAATGGCTCTGCGGCAGTGTTTGTGAGCGGAGGCACACTGCCCTATTCCTATCAATGGAATGACTCGCTCAATTCAACAGATGCTGTCATCAATGATTTATTTCCGGGTGAATACTTTGTGACAGTGACAGATGCAAACGGATGCTCACCCGTGAAGTTGGTAACGGTAGGAAACATTGTCGGAATTTTTTCTGCTGCGGAAAATACATTGAATATCAAAGTGCATCCAAATCCGGTTTCCGGAATTACCTGGATAGAAATTTTTTCAAAAAATGGATCTCCGACACAATTATCTGTTCAGGATATTTCAGGAAAAATTTTGTTGGAGAAAATAATCATGGGTGAAAAATTTCCGCTTGATTGTTCTGTTTTTCCGCAAGGAACGTATTTTCTGAAATTTCGGAATAACGAAATGACCGGCATAAGAAAAATTATTCGCCTCTGATTTCAGTTCCTTTCTCTTTAACTTTCGGAAATCAAACACAACACTTCTGACTCCCGCTCCTTTGGAGAGGGGCGGGGTGAGGCTTCTATGCAAAAACGCTGGCTCATTAATCAACCTGAACACGAGCGTGTTCTTCAGCTTCAACAGGAGTTGAAGATACATCCTGTGTTGTGCCGCATGCTCGTCAGTCGCGGCATTCATACGTTTGATGAGGCAAAACTTTTTTTTCGCCCGCAGTTAGAATATTTACACGACCCGTTTCTGATGCAAGACATGCGCAAAGCAGTGGAGCGCATTCAAACCGCTATTCGCAATGAAGAAAAAATTCTCGTGTATGGCGATTACGATGTGGACGGCACGACTTCCGTTGCGCTGATGTATTTGTTCCTCTCTGAGTTTTATAATCGCGTTGACTATTATGTGCCGCATCGCTACAGGGAAGGCTATGGCATTTCAAAACAAGGAATTGATTACGCGCATGAAAATGGCTGTAAGCTGATTATCGCGCTTGATTGCGGAATTAAGGCGGTGGAGAAAGTGAACTATGCCAATGAACTTGGCATTGATTTCATCATCTGCGACCACCACTTGCCAGGCGATGAATTGCCGCTTGCTCATGCGGTGCTTGACCCCAAGCGCAACGATTGTAATTATCCTTACAAAGAATTAAGCGGGTGCGGAATCGGGTTCAAATTGATTCAGGCATTTGCGCAGCATAATGATATTCCGTTTGAAGTTGTAGAAAAATATCTCGACCTCGTTGCGGTGAGTATCGCTTCGGATATTGTTCCGATTACGGGTGAAAACCGTGTGCTTGCTTATTATGGCGTGAAGCGCATCAATGAAAATCCGCGCAAGGGAATCAAGTCGCTGATTGAAACGGGCAAGCTGAAAAAAGCGCTCACGATTTCTGACATTGTATTTGTGTTAGGTCCCCGTATCAACGCTGCCGGAAGAATGGACGATGCGCGCAATGCAGTGAAACTCCTCATTTCCGACACGCATGAACTCGCGACAGAAAATGCTGAGTTGCTCAATCAAAATAATACCGAGCGCAAACAGGTGGATAAAGACATCACGGCAGAAGCGCTCGAAATGATTAATGAGAGTACAGAATTACAAAAGAAAAAAACAACCGTTCTTGCTCAACCGCATTGGCACAAAGGAGTGATTGGCATTGTTGCTTCGCGATTGATTGAAACGTGGTATCGTCCTACGATTGTTTTTACAGAATCAAACGGGATGATGACTGGTTCAGCGCGTTCGGTGAAAGGATTTAATATCCACGATGCTATCAAAGAATGCAGCGATCTGCTCGAACAATTTGGCGGACACATGTTCGCTGCAGGTTTGAGTTTGAAGAAAGAAAACTTTGAAATATTTCAGCAACATTTTGAAGAAGTCGTCAGCGCGACAATCACCGAAGGCTCGCTTACGCCCGAAGTGGTGATTGATGCGGAATTGAATTTCACGGACATCAACGAACGGTTTTTTAATATCATCAACCAGTTTGCGCCATTCGGTCCCGGCAATATGAAGCCCGTGTTCGTAAGCCACAACGTGCGCGACCGCGGCTATTCGCGCATCGTGGGTGACGACCACCTGAAACTCGAGCTCACACAGGATGAAGGGCGCTACTGCAAGGGCATCGCATTCGGCATGGGTGATTTGGCTGGAAAAATCTTTCACACCGGAGTTGAGAAACGCTTCGACATCTGCTACACGCTGGAAGAAAACGAGTGGCAGGGAATAAAGAATATTGAGTTGAATGTGAAGGATATTAAGCTGCCCGATGTTTCACTGATTCCATCACTTCAAACGATGGAATCAGTTACAGAAAGTTTAAACATGAAATCAGATGGAAACATTTGAAACACTCACAGAAACTATTGAAGCCTTGCGCAAGAAAGGTTATATAGAGGACTTTAACCTGAAAGAAAACTGCCTTGAATGTAGTCAGGGAAAATTCAAACTTTTCCATAGCCAGTTTCAAATTGACAGTTTTTACAGGTTTGAGGGTATGACAGACCCATCAGATGAAATGATTCTCTACGCAATTTCCTCTCCCGAATTGAATTTAAAAGGAACGCTCGTGAACGCTTATGGAATTTATTCCGATGCAGTGGCGGATGAGATGGTAAGGAAGCTGAATGTGCGCTAACATTTTCAGCATACAAAGAATAGGAGAGGGTGAGCGGTGATACCCATTCCAACGGATACCCCCACGGATTTAGGCACTCCAAATTTCGTACTGTTTCCCTGCTTTTCTTTGAACGCCTGTTATCGGTTGCCGTACTTGTCCCGCGAATCCAGTAGTTTTTGTTTCTATTTCAAAAGGAAAATTAATTTCCTTAAGTCTATCTAACCGCCATTTATTTTTCTCTGAGGTATCATCTTCTTTGTAACGATATTTAGTAAGTGCTTACCAGTATAATACTTTTTTTATTTCAGGTTTTTTTCGTTCCTCCTTTGTAGGCATCTCAGTCGGAAAAAACTTTCTAAAATTTAAATACTCTTGGATTTGCTGTTCAAACTCTCGTTTGATCTTATTCAATTTATAATCTTTGTTAACATACTGTTCAAGAAACATAACCTTCTCAGGGCTTCGTTCCTTCCCTTTCTATCTAACCATGTGGTCGTTCAGTCTGTTACCCAAACTTGCAATTTCTTTATCCTTATCAACTTGAGAAGGAATAGTTATGAATCTTTCGTGAGTTTCATAAAACCTAATTAGGTCACACTGAAACTGCTTCCACATATCCTCTCGGAAAATTGTTTCCAACGGAATATCCTCTTTTATCAATATCTCGTATCGGCTTTGTTGCATGAATCTATATTTGGAACACACTCCTCCTTCCTCAAAAAATCTCTTAAGCTGCTTTTTTAACCACTTAGCTTTTCGGCATACCCAGCAATGTCATTTTATTGAGCAGTTTACATTTGATGTTTGCTTCAACTATTTGCTGTTCTGTTATTCGTGAACTTAATTTATCTCCGTAAATGATTTTCCATCCGTACATCGTGGTTTCAGGTTTGCTGCGTCTGTGATAGTTGTTTTTTTCTTTCCATCGTATTCGACCCCTCTTGCCAATGTCCCTTATGTTTTTATCTCTTGCCCCTTTTCGCGGTGGAATGATCGGCTGTATTTTTCCTTCTTCTAAATATTCATAGACTTTTATCTTGTCACAGGCGCCATCACCTGCCATCTTTTTTACTTCTGCCTTTACTTTATCTAACAACGGTTTTACCATCGCTGCAGCATCTACGCTATTGCTGGTGATAGCACAACTTTCTATTATCGCTGTTGCTTCATCTACTGCTATGCAGTTTCATCCATGTGCGGTGTTTTCCCCAGCCCTGTTGGCGCACCTTCCATTCTCCCTCCCCATATACTTTTAATCCGGTGCTGTCTATGACGATGTACAACTTCATGCCCTTTTTCTCTATTTGCTCGGATCCCTCTATTTTCAATTTCTTCTTCCGTCTGTTGATCACTGTATAATCGGGAACTTTTACCGACCAGTTCAACATCCCCACCAAGGAGGTTAAAAATCCTTCCAACTGCCGGTAACCCTACTGCTAAACCACCCGAAGTGTCATCGCCATCTCTATGCACATTTCTGAATACTAATTATTGTGCGCCCCGTTGAGCGCTTCCTTGATAATACCATTGTTGCTCTGCATCTTTCTGTATCCATACCTCTCAAGAACCTCGCTGCTTTAGCCCTTGATTATATTCTTTCCAATTGCTAATCTTGTACCGTTGGCGGTTCACTGACTTAGGACGGTGTTTGTTTGTTTTTTGCATAAATCAAACTTCCTACCGTCCTTCTTATTTTTAACGCTTCCTGTCAACCAATCTTTTTTCTTTTGTACTTTTCATGCAACAAAGCCTATCTCACCTATAAAGATTATCTCAAAGAGTTTGATTTTATCTGGGACACTTTCAGCAAAGAGCGGGTGCTGAAAGGCAGCTTTGTCAAGTTTGTTGAAGGCAACGCCAACAAAAGAAGAACAACAACAGTTGACAAAGAATTTTTGCTTTCGCTTGATAGCTGGCGCGCCTACCTCGCCACTTCCATCAGTTGGAATAACAAACATCTTGATGAAGAAGAAATAAACTTTGCCGTTCAGCAAACGATTGACCGCCTTATTTTCTGGCGCATTGCCGAAGACCGCGGGGTGGAACCTTATGGCGTCATGAGGGAATGCATTCTTGCGAGCCGCGAGGAACAAAGCGGAAAGCAGGCTTCATCAAATAGCAGCGCGTATTACCGGAATCTTTTCCGGCTGTTTCAGCAAGCCGATGATAAATACAATTCGGGCTTGTTTGATTTCAAGAAAGACAAAAGCAGCAAAGAGCTTGTTGTTGACAACAAGGTTATAAAAACAATCATCAACAAACTCTATTACCCCAAAATCCCTTACGAGTTTTCGGTTTTGTCAGTTGAGATTTTGGGAAGCGCTTATGAACAATTTTTAGGGAAAGTAATTCGTATCACAGCGGGACACATCGCGAAAGTGGAGGAGAAACCCGAAGTGAGAAAAGCGGGAGGCGTTTATTGCACACCGCAATATGTGGTTGAATACATTGTGAAGAACACCGTATGAAAATTGATTGCAGGCAAAACGCCAAAAGAAATCACCAAGCTAAAAATAGTTGACCCGGCTTGCGGCAGCGGCAGTTTTCTGATTGGCGCTTATGATTATTTGCTGAAGTATCATCACGATTATTATTTCAGCAATGCGGCTGCCGCAAAAAAAGACAAAGCCATTACGCCAACAGGAGCGTTAACAACCGCATTGAAGAAACAAATTTTACTCAACAACATTTTCGGGGTGGATATAGATGTGAGTGCGGTGGAAGTAACCAAGCTGAGTTTGCTGCTGAAATGTATGGAAGGCGAAACCTCTGCCTCCATCGCGCACCAGCTATCCATGTTTCACGATAGGTGCTGCCAACGCTGGATGAGAATGTAAAGGACGGGAATAGTTTGGTTGATACGGATTTTTATGATGGACAATTATTTGAAACAGAAAAGAAAATCAAGCCTTTCAACTGGCGCAAAGCTTTTCCTGAGGTATTCAAAATCAGGAAGCCAGATGTGAATCAGGAACTTAAATATCAAGTGGAGAAGGTGAAAGCCCTTCAAAAAGAAACAGGAGAATTAATTGAAAGGATAAAATCGAAAGTGGAAGAGCCGCAAGAAGCCTATGGCGGTGATGCGGGTTTTGATGTGGTGATTGGAAACCCGCCTTACGTTCGGCAGGAGTTATTGGGCGAGCAAAAGCAATATTTTGAATCGCGCTACAGGGTGTATCATGGCATGGCGGATTTGTACAGCTATTTTATGAAGCGCGGGGTTGGGTTGCTGAATAAGAATGGCTTGCTGGGAATTATTGTAGCCAACAAATGGATGCGGGCAAATTACGGAGAGCCTTTGCGCAAATGGATGAAACAACAAAACATCAAGACGATTATTGACTTTGGCAACTTGCCCGTGTTTGACCAAGCCACTACTTATCCCTGCATTTTTATTTGCGGTAAAGGCAGAGTTGAAAAGCATTTTGATTTGGCGCATGTAAAGACCTTGAAATTCGCAAGCCTTGAAAAATATGTTACTGAAAACAGGGTGCTCCTGGAGCAAAATTCATTGGATGATAGCGGATGGAATCTTGCCTCAGATACCGAACAAAAACTGTTGAAGAAAATAAATAAAGCAGGAGCGCCTCTTGGTGATTACGTAAAGGGGAAAATTTATTGAGGTGTCTTGACGGGGCTGAACGAAGCTTTTGTAATTGATAAGACAACCAAAAAAAAATAATCAAAGAAGATAAGCGGAGCGCAGAAGTGATAAAACCATTTTTGGCAGGAAGGGATATTAAGCGCTACCAGCTACCGGTAAGCGACAAGTATTTGATTTTTACAAAGAGGGGAATTGATATTGACCAGTATTCTGCAATCAAAAACTATTTGACCAAGTTTAAAAATCAATTAATGCCCAAGCCAAAAGATTTTAAAGGCAATAAATGGGAAGGAAGAAAACCGGGTAGCTATAAATGGTATGAAATGCAAGATGCAGTTGATTATTACAATGAATTTGAGAAGCCGAAAATTATTATTCCTGCCATCGTAAAAGCAGCCAGCTACACTTATGATCGAAAGGGGATTTATTCAAATGATAAAACAGCAATAATTCCTACAAATGACCTATTTCTAATCGACATTTTGAATTCTTTAGCTTGTGATTTCTTTTAAAAATCAATTGCAGCAACAAAGCAAGGAGGCTATTTTGAATATAAGCCCATGTACGTTTCAAAGCTTCCTATACCTAAAGCAGATGAAAAGAGAAAAAATGAAATCATAAAACTCGTTGACCAACTTCTCCAACTAAACAAAGAAAAAGCAGAATCGAAACTGCAAACAAAAATCACGCAGCTTGAAGGCAAAATAGATTACTGCGGAAGCAGAATAAACGAAATTATATACCAACTTTATGACTTAACCGCAGAAGAAATAAAAATTGTAGAAGGAAAATGAAATCAGTGCAACTAACAAAATATCGCAGCGCAGTTGAAAATGCGGAAGAGTATATTGCCGAAATGAGCAACTGGGATGATAAGCGGCTGGTAAAGCATCTTGACCTTTTTCAGCAGCAAACGCAAATGGCTTACAAGCAGCAAAACCATGAGGCTTATGAACTCTTGCAGGAATACGAAAGGCAGGTAATCTGCGCACGGCTTCAGAAAAATCCCTGATTTACGCGCTCCGCACAGCGGCTTTGAGCATTATTTATTCATGTTCCTCCCGCTCCTTTACAAATCCAAAAAACAAAAAAACCCTTCACAGAACTATCAAGAATTCCTGGGCACGTGTGGATTTAATAATGATTCCTGCTTGATGATGTAAACAGCAGTGCTTTTCGGAGTGATGTAACTTCCGTGTCTCAGCGCATAGACCTTTGTGAATTCTGCGCCAAAAAATAAAATGATGGAAGAGTAATAAACCCATAATAAGATAATCACTACCGAAGCTGCGGTGCCATAGGTAATACCGATGGTTGAATTTCCAAGATACAGACCGATTAAAAACTTTCCGATAAGAAAAAGAACAGACGTAAAGCAAGCGCCAATGAATGCATCGCGCCACCGGATAATCGCATCAGGCAACACTTTGAAGATGACGGAAAACAAGCCGGTGATGACTACCATGACCACCGCTAAATTCAGCAGGTGAAAAATCTGCACGGTGCCCGCATCAAAAAACCGTTGCAGCCGCTCGCTCATCAAATCGAGAAACGCGCTGACCAAAAGCGATACCAGCATGATAAACCCCATGCTGATGATAATAGAAAATGAAACTCCCCTGTCCCGCAGAATTTTCAACCAGCCTCTTTTCGGCTTTGCCTTTACTGACCAGATGTAATTGATGGAATCCTGGATTTCAGTAAATACCCCCGTGGTGGCAACAAAAAGAATCACCAACCCGATGACGGCTCCGAGTGAATTATGCCCGGTGGTTTTTATGTTTTTAATGATGTCCTGGATTTGCAGCGCAGCATCGCTTCCCACAAGGCTTTTGATTTGTCCATAGATTTTTCCTTCTACCGCTTCCGCGCCAAAAAATATTCCCGCGAGGGAAATGATAATGATGAGCATGGGCGCAATTGAAAAAATAGTGTAGAAGGATAATGAAGCGCTCAACTTCAGGGCATTATCTTCAATAAATTCCGATACCGCTTCTTTTATCAAATTATAGAAAGCGATTGTAATTTTTTTCAAGGTTGCTATTTTTAAACATTGATTGTAAAAGATACTCAAAAACAGAGTTACAATGAAACGGGTGAACTGCTTTGCCCATCGTGCAATCCGAATGATGAATTCCCATACTCTCTTGAAAAAGTGTATTTTCAATTCCGGCAGATGCCTGTTTCCTGTACTTGCAATCATTAAATTTTAAATATCCGTTAATGACTCCTCAAACAAATAAAGAAAATCCAGGTTTAAAATACTTTGAAAATCTAAAAAATGACTGGTCTGTCATAAAGACTAATCTCCTGGAAAAGTTTAAAGAACTCAGAGAGGAGGATCTTAATTATGAAGAAGGAAAGGAAGATGAGCTTTTGAAGAGAATGGAGAAAAAATTAGTCAAAACCAGGGAAGAAGTGGAACGGATACTTCAGGATATCTATTTAAGCGCTCCTAAGGGAGGTTCGCCAAAATAAATTAGGGAAGGATCCATTACAGACAGTGGCATCACGCTGTCTGAATTCCATCCTGTTTCCATCTTTTCACCAATACTTGTTCCTTCACCATTTCAATGGCGCGAATAAAAATATCTTTAATCGCATGGTTCAACTCCTTATCCTCCTCCTGCACGAGCATGGATTCAAACATGGCGTTTATTGCATCTTCAATCACTTTTGCATTTTCCTCCGCTGCTATTCCTTTTAGCAAACCATTAATTGCTTCGTAGGTGATATTACTGACACCCTGTTTCAGACTGGCGGTAATTTGTTTGCCGAATATCGGGATCAGGGCTATTTTTCGTATTTCCTTGTTTTGCTTCATTGCGTCACTGATGGATGATTCGATGTAAATTTTCAAATCGTCCTTGTACATGTCATAGTTATGTTCCGCTATCCGCTTGATGCGGTGCGAAAGCCAGCGGGCAAGCGTTTCCTGATGAGGCTTGAGCGCTTCTGAAACCATACGTGAAGTGACCGGGCTGTCCTGCTTGATTTCATCCTGGATTCCTTTAAGAATTTTAATCACCACCCTATCAGATACTTCTTCCATCCCGATGCCATAAAGCTTTTTGCCTTCCTGATAGAAATAAGTTTCTGTGAGATCAATGACATGCACTTTATGCAGGCAGATTAGAATGAAAAAAATTCTGAGTATCCTTAGCCATCTGAATGTTCCGACAGGAACGCACCCGAGCACATCATACCAATTCACCAACGGGTAAAATACCATCTGTCGTACGTCTTCCTTTTCACTGCAAGCGTCCAGCTAATTATCAATTCAAGCACATACAGCGCAACAAAAAATAAATCGTAGAGAATAAAATTGGGGTGAATGGAATCACGGTAAAAGGCAGAGAACGATGGCGACACCCGATCCGGAAATCTTTGGAAGAATGCAAACCCGAAGTGCCAGTCAAAAATGATGAATGCAAGGTTGATGACAATCAGCACCAACATAAAAATATCAACTCCGAAACTCAGGATATCCCTTTTTTCTTTCAGCGTGGATAAGTTGAATTTCAATGCCATGTCATTTTAATATATAGCTAATAGTAATTCTTTATTACAGGCTTCCAAAGCGGAGGTCTGTGATTAAGGATAGGAACTTCTTCTCCCCGTATCCTGAAAGTTGTTTTAGTAAATAAACAGAGATAAAGAATGGTGTTAATGCCGGGTACTCGTTCGTCACCACACCAAAGCCAGTGCGGCAAACGAGCCATTAAAGGATTTACACCTGCAATGCGCAACCGTGCAAGTGTGGTTAAATCTGGCACGAAAAATTGCAATTTGCCCTACCACCAAAAAGTATGAATTATGTAACTTTTTTCTGGAATTATGTAACGCTTTTCTATTTGGTAGCGCTCATTTTTGTGCGTAACCATCATTTAAGCAAAAAAAATGGGCAAAAATCAAACTGACTACCGCAATCAGCAATCTGATAGCAAGTCAAATAAGCAACCAATGCAGAATAGTCCGGTTTCTTCTCTTGAAAAATCAGACAATCAGGTAGGGAATGTAGAAGAATTTGAAGTAAAAACAACTATTCAAAGAAGACCGCAATTCCGGTTAAATGAAAATATGAAAAGAAGATTTTCCTGAATGTCTTTTCAAATTATGTTAACAGATTTGTAAACACCACCACCTGAACATCGTGTTCCGCTCCATCATCCGTAAGCGTGAGCATTTTATCTTCCTGCACCACGCCATTAACAGTCACATTCATTGTTTGCTCACCATCTTTTTGCATAACTGCAATATGGTAAACCGTGCTTTTATACCGATAGTGTATTTTAAAAGACTCCCATTCTTTCGGAATACAAGGAGCGAATTGTAGTTTGTTTGCTTCCTGTTTCAATCCGAGAAAGTATTCCACAATCAGCCGGTACATCCAGCTTGCAGAACCGGTGTACCAGGTCCAGCCGCCACGACCGGCATGTGATTCATTAGCATACACATCTGCCGCTATCACATAAGGTTCCACTTTATAGATAGCAATTTCTTCAGGAGTCTTGCCGTGGTTAACCGGGTTAATCATATTCAATAACTCCCATACCCGTTTGTTGTCGCCCAATTTGGCAAAAGCCATAATCAACCATACCGCAGCATGGGTGTATTGTCCGCCATTCTCTCTTACTCCAGGCACATATCCTTTTATATACCCCGGATAAACTTCCGATTTATCGAATGGTGGTTCCAGCAACTGAATAATCCCGATATCTTTTTGCACCAGATTTTTATATGCCGACTCCATCGCTATATTCGAACGCGAGGCTTCTCCAGCACCTGATAATACAGACCAGCTTTGCGAAATCGAGTCAATTTTACATTCTTCACCACTTGAAGATCCCAATGGCGCACCATCATCAAACCAGGCGCGTTTGTACCATTCTCCATCCCAGGCATGTTTATCAATGTTTTCTTTTAACTGCTCAGCTTGCTTTTCACATTCATCCGCAAAGGCGGCATCATTGTGCAGTCGTGCAATTTTCGCGAACCGGAGGAGGATGTCATAAAGGAAAAATGCCATCCACACACTTTCCCCTTTTCCTTGAATTCCTACTTTATCCAAACCATCATTCCAATCACCGCTGCCAATTAAAGGAAGACCTTTTTCACCGTAAGTGAACCCATTTTTGATTGCCCGCACACAATGGTCATAAAGTGAAAACGAATCACTGGATTTAACGGGGAGGTCATAATATGATTCTTCACCCCAGTTCAATGGTCTTCCTTCCAAAAAAGGCACCTGTTCATCCAGCACAGCGGAGTCCGCGGTAACGGAAATATATTGAGCGGTTGCAAAAGGCAGCCAGAGAAAATCATCGGAGCAGCGGGTGCGAACACCTCGCCCGGCTGGCGGATGCCACCAATGCTGCACATCTCCTTCTTTAAACTGACGTGAGGCGGAGCGCAATATTTGCTTGCGCGCCAACTGTGGCGCTACCTGAAGCAGGGATAATACATCCTGCAACTGGTCCCTGAAACCGAAAGCGCCTCCCGATTGATAAAATCCGCTGCGTCCCCAAAGCCGCGATGAAAGTGTTTGATACGTAAGCCAGCCGTTCGCAATAACATTGATGGCGGCATCCGGAGTTTCCACCTGCAATGCTCCAAGCATATGGTTCCAATACTTTTTTACTTTTTCAAATGCTTCATGTGCAACCGCCTCTCCGCGAAATTGCTGTACCAGTTCTTTTGTCTTATTGAAATCCTGTCCAGCGCCAAGCCTGAAAATAATTTCACGTTCTTCGTCAATTGCTAAATCGAATGGGACCTGGATGGCTGCACAAGGATCTAACGCGAGGCCGGTTTTTCCCGAAAGTTTTTGTCGCAACATCGCATCAGGGTATTGCAAGGTTCCATTGCGACCGATAAATTCCGTGCGGTCAGCCGTAAATGATTTCTTTTTAGCTTCCACATCGAAAAAAGCAACCCGGTCGGCAAACTCGGTATTGTATGGATTTCTTGCAAATAATGTCCCGCTAACCGCGCCTGTTTCGGTTCGGATGTGCATCGCTGTTTTTGTTCTGTTGTCTCCAAGCACCCATTCGATATATCCGGTAGCAGAGAGTTTGCGCGGTCTGCCGGATTGATTACGAATTTTTATTACAGTGAATTTAACAGCCGCTTCCAAATCCACATACACCAGCATTTCAGAATAAATGCCGTCTTCAATATGCTCAAAGACACTATAACCAAAACCATGGCGTGTTATGTAGGGTGATGAACCGCCTGCCGGCAGCAGCGAGGTTGACCAGAAGTGCCCGTTCTCTTCATCGCGCAGATAGAATGCTTCACCGGCAGCACCGCTTACGGGGTCGTTATTCCAAGGAGTCAGCCTTAACTCATGCGCATTTTCTGTCCAGGTATAGGCGCCTCCGCTTTCAGAAACAACCGTTCCAAAACCGGGATTCGCAATGACATTCACCCACGGTGCCGGTGTTTTATGCTTTCGGTCCGTGGCAATAACATACTCGCTGCCCTCCGCAGAGAACCCGCCATATCCGTTAAAAAAGAGCAGGTCTTTGGGTATTGGAATGGCGGTAAATGCCGGGCGATATTTTTGTTCCGCAATGATGTAAGGGATATTCAACTTCGCAGGCGCTTTGCGTTTTACATGGTCGGATAATGTACCGGCATTATCGGAGATAATAACTCGCGCAACAGTTTGAAATAATATATGGTCCTCGTTGGATATCTGATCAGCCGCTCTTACAAAAATGCCTCCCGGGCGGTCTCTTAATTCCACCGGAACCATTGCCTGAATTTCATTTTGAAAAACCTGCCGGTAACCACCATGGTTTTCATTCCATATCACCAGGTCAACAACGAGTCCTTTTAAGCGCCAGTAAGCATGCGCTTGTATCAATTGCCTTACCAATTGCATGTTTGCCTGATTTTCAATTTTCAACAGCACGATGGGCAGGTCTCCTGAAATGGAATAGCCCCATAAACCGGATTGTTGCCGATGATTACTGATGAGAACAGCAGGGTTTGCGCGAAATACCGGGTTGGTAAACAGTATCGGGCTTGCAAGACGTCCGTACAATTGCGCATCTCCTTCCGTAGCATTGATTTGACGGAGTACCACCTGGCTGTGTGTCCAGGCTAATTCAAATACACGGTCTTTATGATGTTTATCCTGGTATTTATTAATCAAGCCCTGGCAAGTTTCCTTCGTTTCAGCAATGCCGGTAATCAGGTCAATCGTAACTATTTCATCCGGCTCGAGCGTTATTTTATACCGGATAGCCACAATGGGGTCTAAGACAGCGCCTTGATTTCCTGACAGCGGACCCGCATTGTTCATCGCCTGCGGATGCACGATGGAATTTCCACGACCGATAAATTCCATGCGGTCCGTTTCGTAGGATATTTCTTGAGGAATTTTTCCATGCATGGTCATCAAATGGCACATCCACGGTGGCTGCTCTTCAGCAGAACGCGGTCTGCGCGTACATATAATGGCGTGTTGATGCGGGATGATTTCCGTTTGCACAAAAAGATTGCTGAATACGGGTTGCATTAAATCGGAAGCGGCAGGGGCGAGAACTACCTCTGCATAACTTGTAACCTCAATTGTTCTGTGAACAGAGGAACTGTTTGTTATGCGGAACCTTCGCATCTCTATGTCGTCTTCGGGAGAAACAACAATTTCGGTATGTGTTTCTATCTCGTTATTGGCAGTGCGGAAGTCCACGTGACCATGAGAAAACGCTGCTTCATATTTCTCTCCGTTTTGAAGTGTCGGCTGGTGAGTATTGGACCAGAAAGTGTTGCTGTCCAAATCGCGGAAATAACAAAAGGTACCCCAATTATCACAGGTGCCATCCTCGCGCCAGCGCGTAACCGCCACATCTTTCCAGCGGCTGTATCCTCCGCCTGCATTAGTTAGCATTACATGGTATTTGCCATTGGAGAGCAATTGCACTTCAGGGATAGGCGTATTAGGTGTACGAAGTATTCTTGTTTCAATGGCGCTCGACACATAACTGATTTCAGATATGTCGGTAGTATGGGTAAAGTAGGTGGTTGCTTTTGGAATGCGTTCCTGAAGTAACAATAACGCTGCCTTAAACTGCGGTTCCGCCTCAAATAATTTTTGCATGGGCTGGTCAAGCAGCAGGTGCGCCAGTGAGAGCAAACTCATTCCCTGATGATGCGCCATGAATGAATAAACAATGGCATGGGTTTGTCCGCGCGGCAAACGTGATGGGGTATAATCTATGGCTTCATAAAATCCATAACGTCCTTCAAACCCTTGTTCGTAAAGCAGTTCCAGATTTCTGCAAGCCTTTTCGGGCGCTACCATCAGCGCAAGTGCAGAGGCATACGGAGCCACAACGGAGTCTTCTTCAAGACCGCGTTTCAATCCCAAGACGGGTACACCAAACGCACGATACTGATAATGAGATTCAGCGTTTATCATATTGTAACCGGACTCAGAAATTCCCCAGGGCTGACCTGCCAGTTTCCCATATTTAATCTGACAAGCTACAGATGCTTTGGAAGTTTGGTCAAGTAACGTGTTTTCGTAAGCAGGCATCACTAAAAGCGGCATCAGGTATTCGAACATGGAACCGCTCCATGAAAGCAGAATAGGGGAGCCATCAATATTAGTCAGCAAGCGTCCTAACGCAAACCAACTCTCTTCCGGCAGGTTTCCCTGTGCAATGCCAACAAAGACGCCTAACCTGGCTTCGGATGCAAGCAGGTCATAATAACTTGCATCCACATGACGCTCCTCCACGTTGTAGCCGATGGTAAACAGATTGCTTGATTTGTCATATAAAAAATCCCAGTACATATCCGCCAAATCGTTGCACTGTTGAGCAAGCGTATCGGACGAGTTAATTTGTTCTTCCGCCTGACGAATAGATTGGGTTAAAGCAATTTGAAATAATTCAAGCCATTCGTTTTCATCATTCGTGATATTCGCAGCTTGCCGATTATTTATTTCATCCTGCAATTTCCGTGCTGTCTTTAACAATCCGCTGAGTGTTGAATTTTGATTCAACGAGACCAAATCCTTGAATTTCGGTGGAGCAGTCATTAATAAATCCCAGGGTGTGAAAATCTGAAGCGCGACATTCAACTGCTCTAATTGCGTTTTTAGTTTTTGTTTCCACCAATACGTTTCACTTTCCGGGTCGCTGTTCAGTTTATCATGAACAGCGTTAAAGGCATTCGTCAACTGCTCTATGCTTTTTTTTACTTCTAAAGATTTATTTAAATCCTGATTACCGGCAGTTTTTAAATCGCCTTTGAACGATTGCACTATCCCGACTTCGTTTTCATCCAGCGTTTCGGTAAGCACACGGAGCGTATCCTGAAGCCCTTCAAATATTTTTAAACCGATTATTTTTTGATGAGGGATAGCCAATAATCCTTGTCGAAACACGAGCAAGTGTCCCGCCAGGTTTCCGCTGTCCACCGTTGAAATATATTTTGGAAATAATGGCTTCAACGATACGGTATCGTACCAATTATAAAAATGTCCCTTGTATCGTTCCATTTTGTCCATCGTGCCGATGGTGTTTGCGGTTCGTTCAATAAGCTGACCGGTTGTGATATAACCAAATTCACGGGCTGTCAGGTTGGCGAGCAGTGATAGTCCGATGTTGGTGGGAGACGTGCGATGCGCTATTGCCGCAACCGGCTGCTCCTGAAAATTATCAGGCGGCAACCAATTGTCTTCCGGCCCGAAAAAATGTTCGAAGAACCCCCATGTTTTTCTTGCCACTTTTCTGAGAAATATATTTTGTTGGCGCGTAAGTACAGCTACATGTTTCGCCAACGGCTTACTCGCCCACCAGGTAATAAACGGAGCAACAAGCCAGAGCAAAGCGACAGGACCTGCTGTGATTAACTTAACGGGGGAAGTATTCGCCAAATAAATAAATACTGCGAGCGGAAGAGCGATTTCAATCCACATGACCGCATACGAAGCCGGTAGACCGATGCGGTTATCCTTCCCTTCGTTTCCCGAAGGGTTCCATTCGAGCAGATATTTCCGGGTAATCAGCTTTCTCCATAAGGTGCGACTGATGGCTATGAAATTGATGAATGCTTCATACGGCAGGCAGATTAGCGTAAACAGCGTTTTGATAATAATGTCGGTAATGCTGTGAATTGAGTTGCTGATATGTTGTGTCAGGATGACATCTTTGGGTTTCCGAATGACGTTCCATGCTGATGAAAAAATAATAGGAACAACAATAATCCCGGTAACCACAATCGTCCATAATAAAGAGGACGGCAACACCAACCATCCTAATAGCAGCAGCGCTGTAAGCGTCAAAGGGACAAGGCTTCGCCTGATATTATCAAATATTTTCCAGCGTGATAATGCGGAAACAGGGTTTTTGCGCCACCTTCCATCTGCACCGGCAACAAACGGTAAAAACCAGGAGAAAATCTGCCAGTCACCGCGTATCCAACGCGAGCGTCTCTTCATATCGGCTTGATAGCGGGTCGGATATTTCTCGAACAGTTGCACATCACTCACCAACCCCGACCGTAAATAGCAGCCTTCCAAAAGGTCATGACTCAGGATGCTGTTTTCTGCAAACTTTCCGTCCAGCACTTTTTTAAAAGCGTCCACCTCATAAATTCCTTTACCAATAAATGAGCCTTCCTCAAATAAATCCTGATATACATCGGAGGAGGCGCGGGTGTAGGGATCAATGCCAGGCTCATTTCCGTGCATGCGGGCGTATAAAGAACCGATAGCATCCGGCAGGCTCACCGCTACCCGTGGTTGCAGAATGCCATACCCTTTGGTGATGCGTTTTTTCTGCTCATCGTACCAGGCATGATTCAAGGGATGCGCCATCGTGCCGATTAATTTCCAGGCAGACCCCATGGGCAGTTGCGTATCCGCATCAAGCGTAATCACATATTTTATATGCGGAAAAACAGATTGGTCGCCTGTGATAAGCGAGAAGCATTCTTGTGAACTGCCGCGCAACAGTGAATTAAACTCGGTGATTTTTCCGCGTTTTCTTTCATAACCCATCCACACATTCTCCCGATCATTCCAGCGCCTCGGACGATGAAAAAGAAAGAATAAGTCATTCTCTTTTCTTTTATACTTTTTATTCAGCGCTTCGATTTTCCGTTTCGCTGATTCAACAAGCGCCCTGTCTTGAGGAAGTGATTCCTGCTCCGCATCGGTAAAATCCGTCAATAGTGCAAAGTGTAAGTTGTCATTTCTGTTCGCCAGAAAACGAATTTCCAACGACTCTGTTAAATTTTCTATTTCTTTCATGCCAGAGAGCATGGCGGGAACTACCACCATCGTGCGGGACTCCAGAGGGATTTTTTTGGAGAAATCCATCCGGGGCAGCAAATGCGGATTCACTAACAAAGTGGAAAAAAAGTTAACTACAGATGTGGCAAGCTGACTGGCGGACAGTAGTGCAAGAAAAGCGATTATTGCGAGGAGCCAGTTATTTTTTAAATCCTCACGTGCCAGAAATAAAATACCGGCACTTATTGCAAATGTGATTAACAGGATAAACGTCAGATAAAATGCGAACCTGTGACTTTTCAAGAAATGCCGGAACTTTTCGAAAAGTGATACAGGCGTTTTCGCAAGTTTTTTAGTTTGACTTAATCCTGATCCAATGAGATAGTATCCAACATGGGCAGTGCGATTATCATGAACCAGGTCAGGTGTACTTTCATGCGCAAGCCGAAGAGCTATGCGGGCAACTTCATGTTCCGCTATTTTGCTCTTTTTTGCAATATGCTCCACCACGTGCCGGTATCTGTCTCGCGTAAAGAAATCCATTGAGCCGTAGATGCCGTTGGTATCTTGGCGAAGTGTTTGCTCAACGATACTATGTTCCTCCACAAAATCCCGCCAATTTAATTCGTCAAGCAAACGAAGGCTGCCGATGCTGTTACTTATGGAAACCTGGCTGGCAGCCTGCTTCTGAACTTCTGTATTCACCAAGTCCTCACTGGACAATCCGCTTTCAGATAATTGCTGCTCAATCCAGTTCAGCGACAACGCGAGGTCAGGACCTTTTCCCCGCAGTTGACGGACAAATTCAGCAACAAACGCATCTACCATGGGAGGATTGGACCGCGCCATGTCTGCGATAATCAGTATCAGATTTTTAGGATTTTTTTCGGATGTTTCAATCATTAGCCGCGCCCAATAATTCGCCAGGTTGCCGTTTACCCTGTCAATAGCGACACGCGCTGCAATACGTCTGAGATTTTCGATTAAAGCCAGCCGCAGCATGATGGGTATCGCCCATAATTCCCCTAATTTCAAATTTGTTACGGTCTGGTAAGCATTCATAAAACTGCTCAGACTTTCTATATCTATTCGTCCATCGCTGTGAGCTATCACTTGCCGAATGATGTCATAGATGCGCGTCACGCCTGCTGAGGAAACATCTGAGAGCTGAGGCAGGTCTTCGCTATAATCTTTCGGGAAATTAATTTTAGCGCTGCGGGTGTGTTCCTCTATCAGGTAGAAATTATCGAGCAACCATTCTCCTGCCGGAGAAATCTGATACTTCTTTTTTATGGAGTCGGTGAGCAGCTTGCGCACTTCATGTAACAGGGTTTCATTGTCCGCAAGCCGCTTGAGCAAATGATCCTGCGCGGGCTTCGTACTCAGCTTATGAGTTTTTGCCAGAACTTTTCCAAACCGCTCCATCTGCTCGGAACTGTACAACTCCGCACTCAGCAGTTCCTCATTCCTGTAAATTTGACCGGAGTTTTTTGCTTGAAAAAAATCCCTCATATCGGATATGAGTTCATGCGCTGCAGGTATCATTTTCATACGTTTATTTAATTTTTTCTAAAGCAGCATGTTTAGTGGCGATACCAAGGTATGATTTTTTCGCGGGCAGATTTGGAAGTGAAGTCCCTTAAGTTCAAAAATGTGTGAATCCTGTAACTTTTTTCAAAAGTTATGTAAGAGTTACTCACTTAAAGGTGTTCAACTTTGTCCGCAAACTTAATGCTCATGAAAGCAAGCAAGAATAAAAAAATACGCAGTCTGCAGACTGACAACGAGGCAAAAGTTAATCCTGGGTATCCATTCTATCCTGCCAGTGAGGATATTTACAATCAATCGAAAGAAGAGGAGGAGATAAATCCGGAGGATATTTCCAAAACCAAATTCTTAAATGAAAATGACAACGAGAGAGAAAGAGATGAAAAAGATTCTGAGGACGATGTATCCGGTGATGATTTAGATGTGCCCGGCTCAGAACTGGATGATGAACAGGAGAAGATTGGAAGTGAAGATGAAGAGAATAACTACTACAGTTTAGGCGGAGATGATCATAATGACCTGGAGGAGGATAAAGGATAGACAATAAAAATATGGGGCAGCTAAACTTTTGAAAAGTATCAAGTTTTAATTTAAAGATTCAGCAGTTATGACCATTCAAATTAATACAGACAACAACATCAGCGCAAGCGAAGAACTTACCACTCCGTTAATCGCTTTAATATCAGAGGAATTGAGCAGGTTTAGTTCGCAGATAACAAGAGTTGAAGTTCATCTTGCTGATGAGGACGGGAATAAGGAAGGTCAGAACGATAAACGATGTGTGCTTGAAGCCCGTCTTGAAGGCATGAAACCTATTGCAGTTACCAGTCACGGAAATACCCATGATCAGGCAGTAGAAGGAGCAATCGAAAAATTAAAGACTTCACTAGAAACAACATTAGGACGATTAAGCAATCACCAGAAGCATTGAGAAATTAACGCTGAAAATAATCATCAACTCGGCTAAACAAATCAATGTTAACTTATAATAGAAGTGAATAGCTATCTTTTATTAGTCGTGCTCATCTGCCTGTCAGCCGCTTTTGCCTATATCAATCATAGGTTTATTATAATGCCCTTTGTGATAGGCTTTTTTTTTCCATAGCAACTTCTACCTGTGTGGTGTTTAGCATTTTAGTGCAAGGGTTGACGATTGAAAAAATAGCAAAAAGGCTTGCATAATACTATCTTAACTCTCTATTTTGGAATACAAAGATTACTATAAGATTTTAGGCGTTGACAAAAAGGCTTCACAGGATGAAATAAAAAAAGCATACCGTAAACTGGCGCTAAAATACCATCCCGATAAAAACCCGGATAACAAGGAGGCGGAAGAAAGGTTTAAGCTGATGAATGAGGCGAATGATGTTTTGAGTAATCCTGAAAAGAGAAAGAAGTATGATACGTTGGGTGAAAACTGGCAGCATTTTCAGCAAGGAGGAGGACAGCAGCAAGGTCAAAGTCCCTTTGGTTCAGCAGGTGGTCCGCAGGGGCAATCCAATCATTATGAAGGAGATTTGAATGACCTGTTCGGGAAGCAAGGACAAGGGGGCGCTAACGACTATTCCGATTTCTTCGAGTCGTTTTTTGGGAGTCGTACCAGTGGAGGACGCTCGAGTGCAGGTGCTTCAGGCAGGCCTTTCAAAGGGCAGGATTTCGAGAGCGAAGTGGAGATTACGCTTGAAGAAGCCTTTCAGGGCACCAGCCGTATTCTTCAATTAGAAAATGAAAAACTGCGCATCACCACCAAGCCGGGAGCGTATGACGGACAATTGTTGCGGATTAAAGGTAAAGGAGGTAAGGGTAGTACCGCAGAGCATCATGGCGATATTTATATCAGGGTACGCATAAAACCACATCATCTATACCAGCGAAGCGGGGATGACTTATACACCTCTCATGAACTTGATCTATATACAGCGTTGTTAGGCGGAGAAACGATTGTACTCACATTGCAGGGCGATGTAAAAGTAAAAGTACCCGCAGGCATCCAAAACGGAAAGACCATTCGCATTAAGGGCAAAGGCATGCCGGTATATGGAAAAGCCGATGTGCAAGGGGATTTATATGTGAAATGGCGGGTGTCTATCCCGGTAGATCTTTCTGAGGAAGAAAGAAAACTTTTTGAGGAGTTGCGCAAGAAACAAGAAGCGCGGTTTTCAGCGTCATAACATTTATAAAGAAGTATGGGAATAAAATACCTGAATTATGGAAACCTTTCAAATCACACTTTATTCGACAAAGCAAAGCAACAGCGCCCCTGATGAGTTCGTAAATGCTTTGCATGATTCCCTGCTCCGGTATTCCATGCGGCACATCATCCTTGCGGGAATTACTTCACAGGAAAATATTATGGATGCGCTGCAAAAAGCAATGCAGATTTGTTTGCTTGCAGGAGTGAATGTTCGCCATCATTTCAGGCAGGTTTTTGTATTTGACAAAAATACAGGCACTACACACACTGACTGGCTAATGAGCAAAAAAGGATTGAACCTGATAATCATGCAATCTCCTGTAGTGAATGAACAAATTGCCCGCTGGCTATTTGAATTGGCTGAGGAATGAATTCCCCTATAATGACTTGGCATTATCACTCTTAAATGATGTAAAAATTCTTTCAGCGACTTTAGCATAGTACTCCTTCTCCGTTTCTTTATATTTCAAGTAACAAGTGTATAACTGGTTGTCGCTGGAGATGGTCTTCTGGTAGAAGATCTTCCCCTCCTCATATCCCGATACTACATAGTAATCGTTTCCCAGTTTCTTATACGTAATCACCTTTTTGAGATGACCGGGAAAGTTGCCTATGGTGTCATCATTATAGGCTGCTTCAAGAATAGAAGTTTTCAGTCCGATGGTATCTCTGGAATCCCAATAAACAGTCAAGGAATTCTCTGCGTCTTTTGATTTGAAGACTTGTCCATCACGGTTATCTGATTCGCCTTGGGGAAAAAGTACTCCTCCCGGATAATCAATGCAAAATTTAAATCTGCTGTTGCAATAGGTGTCATACTTAACATCTATAGTTCGCGTTTCGTGATTAATAATTCAATCGAATTTAGTTGCAGTCTCTTGATTGATATTTTGCCCCGTTTGCTTGTTAGGTGAATTCTGGCATCTTTGAAAACCAAAGAGAAGCAGTATTAAAACCAAAATTCGTTTCATTATAGAAGAATATATCATGTTAATAAAGTGGAAATATAAAATCTTTTTAGACTATTTAAATTTCTAAAAAAATAATGACATCTCATTGCCATCTCGCTCAAAAGTGTGAATGATGTAACTCTTTTTAGGAATTGTGTAACGGTTCGACAAACTCCTGCCCTCATCTTTGCCTCGTTAATTTTTTTAATCAATGCCTCTCAGGCATTAAACCAAAATTTATGAATTCTCAAAAATCAACATGGTCGCTTAGCGCGGCACTATTAATTGTAACTGCTTTTTGCCTGTCCTCTGCGGACACAAGCGCAAAAGGTTTTTATTTCCCGATTGCCTATGTTACTCATGGCGCAACCGATACTGACGGTGATGGAGTGAGTGATAAAAAAGATAAATGCCCTGATACGCCCAAAGGCGTAGCGGTAAGCAAAACCGGTTGTCCGTTAGATGCCGATAAAGATGGCGTGGTGGATTATCTCGACAAATGCCCGCGCACGATAGGCACTGTTGCGATGAATGGTTGCCCTGATACGGATAAAGACGGTGTTTCTGATTTTGATGATAAATGTATCAATGTGCCTGGTATTGCGCGCTTTAAAGGATGCCCTGATAGTGATGAAGATGGAATTGAAGATGCTGAAGACAGATGTCCGAATGCAAAAGGATTAGACAGGTTTAAAGGCTGCCCCGATACAGATGGTGATGGTGTGGAAGATGGAATGGATAAATGCCCCGGTTCTGAAATGGGCATCATCGTGGATGCCACAGGTTGCAGCGCTGACCAGGACAGGGACGGCATCATTGATTCGGATGATAAATGCCCCGATACAGAAAAAGGAATCAAAGTGGACGCAAGAGGATGTCCTTCTGATGTGGATGGAGATGGCATTGTTGACTCGAAAGATAAATGCCCCACTACAAAAGGCGAAGGCACTACCAATGGCTGCCCTGAAGTGAAAGTAATAGTAGTGAAACGCTTGCAGACCATTGCGCGCGGAATCAACTTTGAATCTGATAAGGCTGCGCTGAAAACTGCTTCTTACCCGATGCTGGATGAGATTGTAAGCATCCTGAAAGAATACCCCGATTATAATTTGAAGATGGGCGGTCATACGGATAACGTGGGAGAAGACCAGTATAACATTGACCTTTCACAGGCGCGTATGGATGGCGTAAAATCCTACCTCGTGAGCAAAGGAATTCCGCTTATCAGAATTGAGGCTACGGGTTATGGCGAAAGGAAACCGCTTGTTTCCAACAACACTGCTGAAGGCAGAATGCAAAACAGGCGCGTGGAATTAGAATTGGTTTTACAATCATAGGAAGAACCCGAGGCGAAGGCTCCATGGTGTTGCCTATTTAATATAAAAACATTTAAATAACAATTTTTAAACTTTTAAACAACAAACAAAATGACTACAAGAAAGAATTTTTTCGCTGCCTTTTCAATTTTAACACTGCTTTTTGTATTCCTGGCAACAGGATGCAAGAAAGATGACGATGATGATACGCCATTAGCCCAAACTTCTTATGACATGAAAGTAAAAGATGTTCTGGGAATAACCGGCACTGTGATATTCTACAAAAGAACTAATTCGACTACTGTTGAAATCACGCTGAACGGTGTAAGCTCCGGCAATCACCCTGCGCACATTCATTTGAATTCCGCAGTAGAAACGGGAGGTATTTCCATCACGCTGAACCCCGTGGACGCTACAGGGAAAAGCGCTACTTCAGTAACGATGCTGGACAACAACACTCCTATTACTTATGAGGATCTCCTCGTGTTTGACGGCTATATCAATGTGCATGAAAGCGCATCAAACCTTGGCGTTATCATCTCGCAAGGCGATATTGGAGCCAACAAGCTGACAGGCGCAAGCAAAAGCTACAATTTGACAACGGTTGATAGTTCAGGCGTAGCGGGTACGGTGCTTTTTGAAAAAAGAAATAGCAACAAAACGCTTGTCACCATTTCGCTTGACGGCACTATCACGGGAGGAACGCATCCTGCGGAAATTCATTTAGGTGATGTAAATACTGTCGGTGGCGGTCCCGTTGTAGTTACGCTAAACAGCGTGGATGGCGCAACAGGAAAAAGTTACAGCAATATCCGCAATTTGATAAACGGAACTGCGATTACTTATGATGACTGGGTTGTTTATGATGGCTATGTAAATGTTCTGGAATCTTTGGCTAATCCATCCTCTATACTTTGTCAGGGGAACATAGGCGAATAGTGAGATAATACCAAGACGTTTTGGAAAGAAATTTCCAAAACAAAAAAGCGTTCCGTTCAAACTCGGGACGCTTTTTGTTTTTATCAAAGGATTTAAATGAACTCATTAGCGTCTTGTTATTACTCAAAGATATTCAGTTGATTAGGATTTTGTTCTTTGAAATATTGTAAATCAGGATTGTCAAACAATTGATGGAGCAGCACTTTGCATAAAAGGGAGATGCTCAGAATTTGTAGAATTTCGTATTACGATTGCTGGAGTTTCATTTTGTGTTTGATGATAGCAACGAGTAAGTAAGTGATGATGGCAATATAGATTTGTGTCTTCACGGCATTGTTGCTGTGTCCCCAGAATGATTTGATCTTAAGGTGTTGTTTGATCCACTTGAAGAACAATTCTATTTTCCAGCGGTACTTGTAGAGTTGAGCGATGTCAGTTGCCGAAAGCTCGAAGTTATTGGTCATAAACACAAACTGTTTCTGCGTACCCGCATCGTAATATTTGATGCGTCTGATGCGGTCAGGGAATATCAGGGCTACCGGGTGATTTTTTAATCTCACCGTTTGGTCGCACCTCACACCCTTGTGCTTATCGGCTGCATGGGAATACAATCGAACAAACTGAAAGTTTTCTTTTGCACGCGTGACGAAATAGGCATCGCACTGGTGAATGGCGTACAGACGTTCAAAGTCAATGAATCCTTTTTCCATGATGTAGAAGCCACCCGCCTCAAATGAAATCAGGTCTAAGAAATTTACTTCATGCACTGCTCCGCTGGTCACATGAAGGAATGTGGGGATATTGGTTTTGATGTCGAACAAGGTGCGCAGCTTCACAGCCGCTTTGTGCTTGCGAAATTTCGCCCACCAGAACACACTCAGGCAAAGATCAATCACGGTCGCATCAATGGCGTACACGGGTGAATCTATCTTCAAATCAAAAGCACTCTCACTCAGGCAAAGCACTCGCGCTTGTTCAATCAACACGGCAGCAAAGGATTCATAGATGCGATAATCCCTTCTCTCATTGGCTTTGGCAAGATTGGCTTTGGAGATGCCTTTGCCCATACCCAAGTGATAGAATTTTTGCTGTTGTGCCCAAAGGCAGATCATTAAATCGCTCAGGCTTTCACGATTGGTGAGTTGCCCGAACATCATGCACATCAATTGGTGCCAACATGTAAAATGTTGCACCTTGTAGTTGCCACTATATTTGCTTACACAACCAGTAAAATCATTATGAGCAAGAAATGAAGCGACCTGAGCAAAGACATATTACCTTGATTCATTCAGGTAAAGTAATCCTTGGCAGATGCTCAAACTGAATTCAAATCGTTTAAACTCTCAACTCCTCCCAACACCTGATTTGTCAATACTTTCAAAGAACTTTACCTTGCAACAACAAGACGTTAATGAAATGAACTTAAAAAAAATATAACCATGAGCGAAACAAATAATTCAAATGCCGACAATAAGAATCCTATAAGCGAACGCTCTGACAATATCGAAAAGAATCTTTCAAAAAATGGCGGAGGCGATGGCGATAAGAAAAAAGGGGGAGACGCCAGCAGTTCACGCTGGGGACAGGAAAACCTCAGCACAAAAGATTGCGGACAAAATCCTGATAAGCTCCGTTCGCTGGGTGAAAGAGAACTTTCGGAATTTGATAATAATACCACTACGGTTGGACAACCCGGTAACCGCAAGAGCCTCACTTTAATTGACCGTGAGGAGGATAAGTTAACGTGAGTTTGGGATAGTAAAGAATTTCTCCTTTTCTCCTTTTGCTTCGTCAACCTCTCCTAACCTCTCCCTCCGGGAGAGGGACACTCAGATTTTCGTTCAAAAAAATGCAAGAATGTTCGGACATCCTCTCCCTGTGGGAGAGGGGCGGGGTGAGGTTCTCAAGAGAAAACATTTTCCTATCTCGAACTCAAGTTAGTTTCTGATAATAGGAGATGCCGGAATAAGTCCGGCATGATACTTTGTTCTTCCTCATGTGTGAATCATGTAAATCTTATCTGCAATTGTGTAACGGTTAGCAGCATAGAGAGCTTCACCTTTGTATCACAAATTTTAAAATAAAAAACAAAATGAAAAACACAAAAAATTACCTGTGCGCAGTGGTTCTACTGAGTGCCGGAATGGTTGTATTGTCTTTAAACCCTGTAAAGGCGCAAGAGAATCAACAAAACATTCAAATTCAACAAAATAATGATAGCCCCAAGGGTGAAGGGAAAAATGCCAGCGCATCTGATGCTGACTTCCCCATGATGGAAATCGGTTTTAGATTTATGCCGACCTTCTCTTCCTTTCAACTGAAGGATTCAGGAGGTGGTGAAGTGGATGGCGATTTTAGCTTCGGCTACGGATTCGGAGCCGTGATAGGGGTAAATTTCCAAGAGCACATTGGATTACAAGGCGAACTTATTTATAGTTCCATTGCGCAAAAGTACCGTGATCAGGATTTGGACTATACAGTCAAACTCCACTACATCAATATTCCCTTATTGTTTGCGCTGAACACCGGTAAAACAAAAGTGGTCAACTTGAATGTAGTCGTTGGTCCCCAATTCGGAATTAATGTAGGCTCAGATATTAAAACTGTGGATGGGAATGAAGACGTGGCTGTTCTGGCAGTGAGAGGAGGCGACCTTGGATTTGCTTACGGTGCCGGGCTTCAATTCGGGCATCAGGTGAAATTCGACCTTGGGTTTCGAGGTGTTTACGGCTTAATTGATATTAGTGACGACAGCCGGACAAAAACTACAGACCAATATTATGTGCTTGACCGTACGCATGTAAAGACTTATTCACTCTATGCTGGATTGTCATTTTTATTCTGATAAAATCGCTTGGGTAATTAAAGTAGTTGCTTAGATAAATGCAAAACCCGTTCTCCTCAAGTGGACGGGTTTTGTATTCAAGCAACTTATTGCTGTTTTTAAAAAAGCAAAATTCCATACAGCCTTGCCTGAATCTCAAAACTTACTTATCATCGCTTATTCACCATGGTAAAGCGCTTCATCAGTTTCGGATCTGATTTTGAAAACAAGGAAGAAATTATCCTCCGCGATTATCTGGCGCTGCAACGCACCAAATTGGCGAATGAAAGAACGCTGCTGTCTTACCTCCGCACTTCACTCTACCTGCTGCTGGGCGGAATCGCGTTTTTACAATTGCAGGGCTTCGATAATATAAAGTGGATAGGCTACCTCTCTCTTGCCCTCAGCATCCTCCTTTTGGTGATAGGCGTTTTTAGATTCTATCAACTCAAAAACCGATTGAACAGCTATTACCGTTATTATTCCAATGGCAAACCTGCTTCTGAAAAAACTCAAATCCCGCAAGGATAAAAAATGCCAACGCCCGTCATCATTATCATCATCGGACTTTTTATTTTCTGCGGGCATTTCCTCAGTGGGGTGTTTGAGCGCAGAAGCATTCCCGATGTGCTCGGACTGATGCTTATCGGAATTCTTTTAGGTCCCGTTTTTCATCTTTTCGACCCCGCTTCATTTGGAAAATTCGGCTCCCTGTTCAGCAACCTCGTGCTCATCTTCATCCTGTTTGAAAGCGGAACGGATTTGAAAATCGCGGAGATAAAAGAATCTTTTAAAGACTCAGCAGCCATCACATTTGTCGGTTTTATCACAACAATGATTGCGGTGTTTTTGCTTTGCAAATTGATTTTCGGATTGCCGATTTTAACCTGCCTGTTTATTGGTTCTACTCTCGGTGGCACTTCATCAGCCGTTGTGGTGGGCTTGGTAAAAAAGATAGCAGTGCAGGCAAAAACATCCACCACGCTGATTATTGAATCAGCAGAATCTGATATTTTCACGCTTGCCATCCCGTTGAGCATCTTAGGATTAATGATTACCGGGCAGATGCAGGCAGATGTGGTGATTGCGCAATTCATCGCCTCCCTGGTAATCGCGCTGCTGATTGGCATCGGTGGCGCATTCCTGTGGGCGTTCATCATCAACAGATTTCCCACGCTGAAGGAAACAAAATTTTCAACGCCTGCATTTCTTTTTATCCTCTATGGAATTACGGAGTATTTGCATTTCAGCGGTCCGTTGACCGCGCTTTCATTCGGCATAGCCATTGGCAATCTGGAATATTTCGAGCCAAAAATTTTAGAGCCTTTCGTTCCTAAAGTGAGCATCATATTGCCGCCTGGCGAAAAGGACTTTTTTGGTCAGATCGTTTTTCTCCTGCGCACCTTCTTTTTTGTGTTCATCGGCATCAGCATTCAAATCAACCGCTTTGACTGGCTGTTTTGGGGCGCATGGATTACGTTCGTTCTGTTTATCGTGAGAATCGTGGTAGTGAGGTTCGTCATTTCCAAGCAAACACCGCTGCTTGACAAAACGGTGCTTTCTATCATGATACCCAAAGGACTTGGCGCAGCCGTTATCGCCTTGCTTCCTTTGCAGCAGGGACATCCTGACGGCATCATTATCCAATCAGTCTGTTATTCGGTAATTCTGTTCAGCACGCTGTATTGCGTTGGTTTATTTTTTCTTGTAAAAACAGGCATCGGCAAACCATTTTATTCCCTTCTCTTTGGAAAAGATACGCCCGTTTCATCTTCACAAATTGTGTGAAAGATGTAACTCTTATCGCTCTGTAGCCAATTAGCCTCCCTAATTGTTTTCTTCAAAACGGAAATTAAATTCCTCTTTATGAGAATTTTAGAAGGAGAACATATTTCTCTTAGCCTATTCTAATTGGCGTAATAGTCGTTGCGCAACTGCGCAATGCTCTTCTGAAATGTGTGAATCATGCAATTCATTTCAAGAATCGTGTAACACTATTGGGAATTAGTGGACTCACCTTTGTTGAGTAATTCCTAAATCAAACAATGAAAACTACAATAAAATTATTCCTATCGGAATTCACTACTCATGCAGGTTTCTGCCTGCTCATTTATTTTTTTCTGTTTTCCAAAACAGCAACAGGATTAAATCTTACAGTGGACAATAGCGTGTTGAAATGGAGCGATGGAACTATGGCTAAAATTGTTGAAGCTAATTCTCCGGAAACGCCTTTTCACTTTAATGATTATGCCTGGATGAATTGGCTTAGAAGCAAAGGCGTAAACACGTTGTATTGCACTACAAACGGAACGGATGGCGGCATCACCACAACTCCCTACATCAATAATAATCAGAACAGCGGATTTGATAATGTGAAAGTTGACCAATGGGTGGCGATGTCAAACTATTGGGTGAATACATTATGGAATGGCAAAGGCATCATGCACATCTTGCTTTCTGAAAAGGAAACCCACGATAAATATACTGCTGCCACGCAAAAGCAAATCATGTCGTTCCTCGTGCAGAAATTTTCCCCGGTTGCCGGAAATATAATTTGGGACAGAGAAGAATACCCCAACGGAAGAACCAGCCAAATCAATGATTTATACGCATACCTGAAAAGCATTGATTCTGATAACCTGCGGGGAATGCACAACAACACATCACAAAACCCATGGTCAGATCATTACAATTCTGATTTGATTCAGTTCCTCTCATTCCAGGAAAGCACGAATTCATTCAATAACAGGATTCGAACCGAAGTGTTGAAATTCACACAACAAATAACAACAGGTTACGCTTCCGAAATGACCGGAGGTTTTCAAACCAATGATATTGCCAAGGCTGAAACCGTCTTCAATGCCGCGCAACCATACAATGCAGGGGTAGGCGTTTATATTTCTTGTTGCGACCAGCGCAACACCTCTGATAATTGGTACAGAGCTTATGAACCCGTTTACACCCGCCTTGCGCAGCTTGCAGGAAATTCTGTTAACGTAATATCTGGTTGCACCGACCCCAATGCCACAAACTATAATCCAAGTGCCACCGTGGATGATGGCAGTTGCCAAACATGCAACGGCACATTGGATTGCAACAACGTATGCAACGGAAACGCGCAAACTGATTCCTGCGGAATATGCGCGGGAGGCAATACTGGCATCACGCCCTGCGCCTCCTCATCGAATGCCATCCGGTTTTGGCTCGTCAACGCATCAAACAATGCGATACTGTTTGAAATCACCGATAACATGACCTTTAGCAATTCCACAGGAATTAATGTTGTTGTGGATGGTCCCGGAGTGCAGGCGACTGTAAGAATGTTTTATGATGGACAACAAACCTCTTTTGAGAACACGGCTCCCTTCAGCGTTTTTGGCGACAATAACGGCAACTATAATCCTGCCAGTTTCACTCCCGGCAGTCATAGCATCAGGGCTGAGATTGAAGGAACCACAAGGGTGCGCACCGTTTACTTTACGGCAGGGGCAAGCAGTGATTTGTGTGCAACATTAAATTGTGATGATGCAAATCCATGCACGATTGATGGCTGCAATAGTGGCGTATGCACCTATCAGCCGGACCCCGGCTGCAATGGTTCATGCATCCAATTGGAAGTAGTTTCTTTTACACTCGTGCATACGGACGGCTCAGAAATCGGAACGCTTGTTAACGGAACAGAGATTGACCTTTTATCCATTGGCAACTTCAGCATAAGAGCAGATGTTTGCAACAACCCCGTGGGCAGCGTGCGCTTTACGCTGAATGGAAATATCCTGCGCACTGAAAATGGAATTCCCTATTCCATCCATGGAGATTCAAACGGAAACTTTGCTCCGTGGAATCCTTCACCCGGAAATTATACGCTCACCGCTACGCCATATTCCGGTTCAGGCGGTGGCGGCACAACAGGCATCAGCGAAATTGTCAACTTCACCGTGGCGGAGCAGCAGTCTCCCGGATGCACGGGCAATCTGCAATGCGATGACAACAATCCCTGCACCGTTGATAATTGCGTCAGCGGGCAATGCGCCAACACGCTTTTAAATTGCGATGATGCGGATGCCTGCACGATTGATGCCTGCAACAATGGCGTCTGCGCACATCAGCACAATCCCGATTGTAACGAATCTTGCACACAGGCGGAAGTGACTGCTTTCGTTTTAGTTAACGCCTCAAATGGAACACAGATAAGTGAACTTGTCAATGGAATGGTGATTGATAAATCATCCATCGTCAGTTTCAGCATCAGGACTGACATGTGTGATGCGCCTGTCGGGAGTGTAAGATTTATTTTAAACGGAAGTATTGTACGCACGGAAAACTATGCGCCCTATTCCCTGAAAGGTGATTACAATGATGGCGCTACTTATATTCCGTGGAACCCTGCACCCGGAAATTACACGCTCACCGGAACGCCCTATTCATCCTTTAATGGCAATGGAACTACAGGCGTTAGTCTGACTGTAACCTTTTCCGTAGTGGCGACACCATCGGGATGCAGCACAGACCGCGCGCAATGCAATGACAACAATGCATGCACAGTGGATGATTGCATCAGCAATCAATGCATCAGCGCTCCCATAGATTGCAATGATGACAATTCGTGTACGATTGAGATTTGTAACAATGGCGTTTGCGTGCACCAGACTGACCCTGATTGTAATCAGTTCTGCACGCAGCCTGAAGTTGTTTCATTCACATTGGTTCGTGCATCAAATGGCACAGAGATAAGTCAACTGATTAACGGAATGGTGATTAACAAATCTATTCTTGGAAATTTCAGCGTAAGAGCAAATGCCTGTGGCGAGCCGTTAGGCAGCGTAAGATTTACGTTAAATAGAAGCATTATCCAAACGGAAAACTACGCGCCTTATTCCATCAATAGCGATTTTAATAATGGCGCAACTTACACTCCGTGGAATCCAAACCCCGGCTACTATACGCTTCAAGGCATGCCCTATTCAGCTACGAATGGCAGCGGCACAGCAGGAGTCAGCGAGACAGTTTCTTTTACTATCACAAACAGCGCGGCAAAAATGGAAGGAAGTGAATTGATTGAAGATGAAGTTGTTTCTCCTCCACATCTTTTTGGTGATTTAAAAATTTATCCCAATCCATTTACCGATGAATTGATGCTTGATTGTACATCCGAAAATGAAGGAACCGCGAGGTTCCGCATTTTAAATTCACTTGGACAAACTGTTGCAACGGAAACAATTAAATTTCAAAATGGTGAAAACAAGAAAATCCTTTCCCTTGATAAAACTTTGCCGGGTGGAATTTATCTTCTCGAATTAGATTATGATGCTCATACAGAATACCGGAAAATATTCAAGCTGGGATTGCAATAAGGAGTTCTGTATATCCCGAATTGAAACCCAGTTATTTTTTTTAAACATTCTGTGAAGGAAAAGTATCCTAACATCTTCGTCAATAGTTTAAGCATGCTCGTGAGCGCATTGCTCATGTGCTTGCCTCATGCCGCGTTCGCACAGGAGAATCAGGATACTGTCCTTACAGTAAAAGACACCATCATCACGATAAATGACACCATTATTCGAATAAGTGAAGATTCTATCAGCACACAAGGGCGTGGCGATTCAGCGGCAGTTATCACTACTGAAAATGGCGCGGACAAGGAGAAATGGAAAAAACTGACACATGTTTTCAAAAAAGATTCGACTATAAACTTCAACGTGATTGGATTTCCGATTGTCGCATATCTGCCCGAAACCAACCTGTCATTCGGAGGAACGCTTCAGCTTTATTTCCGCCAGCGAAAAACTCCCGACAACCACCAATCCGTTTTTCGTTTCAAAGGTCAATACACGTTGAACAAGCAGTACGAGGCTTTCATGGAGTATGAACTGTTTCTCGGCAAGAACAACCGCATCTGGATGGATGGAATCGTGCAATATCAAAATTGGCTTCAGGACTTTTATGGAATCGGAAATAATACGGAATATGAAAGCCGCGAGATTACTGAATTCCAGCATTGGTATTCTGATCTTCGGCTTTTATACAAAATCAAAAAGCTCTATATCGGACCGCAAGTCAGGTTCAGCAAAATTTTTGATATGCAGTATGCTGCCGACTCCACTTTTGCCAGAGCTGATGTTTCAGGAAAAAACGGATACCAAACCGTTGGAATTGGCGCAGCGCTGGTTTTAGATACGAGAGACAACAACATATTTCCGTACAAGGGCTATTACATTTCCTTGTCAAACTATAACCATCCAAAGTGGTCAAGTGAAGAGCAGTTCAGTTTTTACAATCTTGAGTTTGACTACAGGCATTTTTTTAATCCCAAAAAAGGCAAACACGTACTCGCTGTGCGCGCTTACATGTCGGCAAATTTCGGTGAGCCGCCTTTCCGGTTGATGGCATTGCATGGCGGGCAATATCTGGGCAGAGGATATTATGAAGGGCGCTATCGCGACATGGAAATGTGGCTCGCGCAGGTGGAATGGCGGTTCCCGCTTGTGTGGCGTTTCAGGGGTACCTTATTTACATCGGCAGGAGATGTTGCCCGTGTGCCGTCAGACTTCAGTTTTCAAACAATAAATTGGGCGGTGGGGGTCGGGCTTCGTTTTGTCGTCAATCCAAAAGAAAGAAATATGATCAGAATGGATTATGCGCATGGTAAAACCAAAGAGGATAAAGGATTTTATTTCGGGGTGAATGAGGTGTATTGAAATTGGTTTATACCGAATCACAAGCCTGAGTGGAAGATGTCCCACACATCATCCCATATCCTGTAATCTTTAATATTCTGCACCCTTAATTCTTCTTGAAGCAACTTCCATCTATCAGATCGAAGCATCAGGTGGATTAGATGAAATTCAATGGTCGGTTTTATGGCAATTCGCAAATTGCGAATTATTGTTTAGGTTGTCTTATGAGTAAGCACAGGAGCATGCGTCCACAAGATATAGTAATACTGCTCAAAATAGTTGCTATCGGTGAAAAGGAATGGAAATTTAAAGACTTATCTTAATCTCTCCATATCAGTCCTTCGGAGGTTTCAGAATCTATAAACAGGAGCAGCTTTGCGGATTTGATGGATTACAACAAAACCCGTGTTAAACGAAAAAATTTCTTTGAGTTTCTTAAACATGGTCTCCGGTATGTTTTTCCGCCTACTGGAGGCGCGATGGCAAAAGGGATCCCAACCGCTCATGCGCACCCTTTCATGAAACAGCATTTTAACAGTGATTTGATATATGTCTGTCCTTCTATTAAAGGTTCAGTTAGAGGTAATGTTATTGAACTCTATTATCCCAATCAGATACTCGCTGTTCACAATGATGAACTACTATATAAGCTGTTGGCGTTAACGGATGTTCTTAGGATAGGACGAACAAGAGAGATTGAGATTGCAAGTTCTGAATTGGATAAAATGCTGCTGAATGAGTCACCAGGCTAATATTGATAACATAAAAGCGGTCTAGACCGCTTTTGGGACGATGCGGGAAAAAATAGTTTTCGTTGGCGGTGCAAGTGTTTCCTTATATGCAGATGATTTCTCCTCAGAAGCAAGACCTACGAAAGATGTGGACGTGGTTGTGGAGGTAATGACATATAGCAGCTACGCAGAAATTGACAAACAATTCATAGAGCTTGGTTTCAAAAACGATATGACATCCAATATCATTTGCAGGTACATCGTGCAGGATATTATTGTTGATGTGATGCCAACAACAGGAGAAGTTTTAGGATTCAAAAGTCGCTGGTACTCAGAAGGCTTTAAGACTGCTATAGATTATACGATAGATAAAGAGCATGTTGTGAAAATATTCGATGCGCCTTTTTTTATTGCAAGTAAACTGGAAGCCTTTAAAGAACGAGGTAAAGGAAATGGAATAACAAGTAAAGATTTTGAGGACATTGTGTACATCCTTGAAAACAGAGCAAATATTTGGGAAGAATTACGTCAAAGCGCTCCTGAATTGAGAAAGTACCTGATAGAAGAAGTAAAAGCATTATTAGCTACTCCGTATTTTGATGATTGGGTTGATGCTCATACGGAATGGGGTTCGCCTCCGGCATCTTACATGATATTGGAACAATTTAAAGAATTCATTTCATAAAAACATTGCATCATTTTCATCGCATCTATGTGATGAATTTTTGAAAAGTTGAAGTTATCTCCTCCTTCCTTCACCCATCAAATGTGTGAATGATGTAACTCTTTCCCGTAATTGTGTAACGGTAATCATCAGAGATGGACTCACCTTTGTACTTGTCATTATTTAAATCACAATTAAAATCAAATAACATGAGTTCAGGAAAAGTATTATTAGGCTTACTGGCAGGAGCTGCCGTTGGCGCTACCTTAGGAATCTTATTCGCTCCCGATAAAGGTTCAAACACGCGGAAGAAAATTTCCAAAAAAAGCGATGAGTACGTTGAAGGTCTGGAAGAGAAATTCAATGAGTTCATTGAAAGCATCAACAAGAAATATGAAACGGTGAAAGAAGAAGTCACACACCGCATGTCGAAAGATGGACAACCAAAACCGGAAGAAGTTGAAGCAGTGGTGAACGCTGCCTCAAGGTAAAAGAATGCGCCAGGGTAATTCCTGGCGCATATTCTTCAATCAAAAAAACAGCAACATGGAAGAACTGCTACCGGATGTGTTTGTGTCTGATTACCAAATCAAATACCCTATCATTATTGAAATTGAACAAGATTGGTCAAACAAAGGCTTGTGGTGCTATGTAGCAGCGGGCGAATTCCGTGTGCTTTATCTCCTGTTACCCGCCTGCATCTTCTCTCACAACTAAAAATAAGCAACATGGAAATTCCAGCAAGCCAAATTGAAAGTTTATTTGAGCGGGTTGAATCATACAGTAAAACAAGCTACGAGCTTTCAAAGTTGAAAACCGTAGAGATGTTCACCTTAGTGATAACTGAATTGGTCTCACGCCTCAGCGCCATCATCATGCTCTCCCTGTTCGCATTGGTGCTGAACATCGGCATTGCGCTGATGCTGGGTGAGATGCTCGGCAAATCTTATTATGGTTTTTTTATTGTTGCGGCATTTTATCTTGTGGGAGGAATCGTGTTGCATTTTTTTCTGCACAAATGGATAAAAAAACCTGTCAGCGAATTAATCATCACACACGCGCTTCAATAAGCAACAGCATGAAAAATATAGATTCATCAACAAAGCTCCGGGCTGCCATCCTTGCATTAGAAGTCAAACACGCAGAGGAAGGGCAGATGCTGAAAGAACAATTCAAGTTCGCCTTTGAAAGCATCAAGCCGATTAACCTCATCAAAAGCACGTTCAAAGAAGCAGCAGAATCACAGGATTTAAAGCACGACATCCTCAACACCTCTGTCGGTCTCACAGCAGGTTATCTTTTAAAAATTTCACTTGAAAGCGTATCAAACACTCCACTAAAGAAACTGTTCACTTCTGTTGTATTATTCGGAATTACCAGTGTAACAAAAAATCCTGAAGCTGCTCTATCAATGGGAAAAGGGCTTTTAAGAATCATCAGGAGCAAGCGGGAAGCGAAGATAAATGGCGCTGCCAATCATGAAACCATTTTCTGAAATTGAATGAATGCGCATCTTAAATTTACTTTCTGCCTAAACTCACTTCAACCAATTGTTTGTTTTTCAACAGGGTATCAGTATTTTAGGTGTAGGAATGAAAAATTAACTCCGCATGTATGAATAATTTTTTCAAAACACTCTTTGCCGGTTTTGGAGCTTATAAGTTGGGGGGTGGATGCTTCTCTACTATCCTGATTTTCGTTCTGCTCTACTGGTTGCTCGGCAAATGTTGAATCATCTCCGATGAAAAAGAGGAATCGGATTATCCTCATTGTATCCATTTTGCTTGGGGCTTTGGTTCTTCTGGTTTTCGGAATAAGGCGTTGGATAACTATCAAGCTCCCTGAGCAGATTAAAATCAGCCGCGTTTATATCACGTTGGAACCTGATAGCATTTTTTTAAAAATAAGAGTGGTCGTTCCTAACAATGCCATCGCAGACAGGCTGCTTGACAGCATGCGTTACATTGTTTCGTTTGATTCAGTTGAATTTTCAAGCGGCATAAAAGAATTTGGCAGTGAAACTGCCGACACCATCATTGACCTTCCGCTGGGCATGGATAAAGACAGGCTTTTCTCCACGATAGATAAATTGCAGGTAAAAGACAGCACCTACCTTATCATAAAACTCGAACCATACTTGCGCTTGCCAGGCAAGGGAAATAATTTGGTCCCATTTACAATTACCAAGCGCATCAAGGTTCCGATACCTCCGGAAGTTACAATCCGGGATATTGACCTTGAAAAACTACGGTTACACGAAATATCCCTGAGCGCTGTTTTGCAAGTCATTAATCTTAATCAGTTTGAATTCATGCTCCTTGACGGTTCGTTCAAACTTGACTTTCCTAAATTGTTTGATGGCGCCATTTCAATAACCGAACCGGTGCAACTGAAAAAAACCGATACGACTTTTATAGAAACCGCTGTGCAAGTAGGCGACCTGAAAATTGCCCGCACTGCCTGGAACTTCGCTTTCAAAAAAGATGAAATAGAATATAGCCTTTATGGCAAGCTGCATGTTTCGATGGTAGATGAGCCGCAGGACACTGTTGAGATAATTATTAGAAGTGACAAGAACTCTCTTCAATGAATGCGGGTTGGATTACCCATTAAATGACTTATATCATTACTTTTAAACAGGTAGCGATCTATGTTTGTGTTGTTAAAAAATTTTTAACCTCCTGACCCGTCAGTTTGCGAGATACGAAAAATGCAAAATCATGATCAATTTACTTTATCTTGTTGCCGTAATCCTGGTAATAGGATGGGCGGTGGGATTCTTTGCTTTTCATGCGGGTGGAATCATCCATATCTTATTGGTAATTGCAGTGATTGCTGTGCTGCTTCGGATGATTCGCAGGAATGCTTGAGCCATTAGCAGCATGTTCATTCGCAGGAGTTTAAAAGAAGGAGGCAATTATGAAAGTGTTATCAATCATTGGCTTGATTGTCAGTCTTTTCTTACTGATTATATCTGTTCCCATCATGAACATTAATTGCAGTTCCAGCGGGTGTTACTCTTCCAGCACGCTGCCTAACATCAACCCGATGGTGATAGGGATCCTGATTTTAATGACCAGCTTGTATTTCTTCACGCTGTCTATCATCGGAATTTATAGTTCGAACGTCAAAAATATTCTTCCCGTATTCCTGATGCAGGTCTGGAAAGATTTGGAATTGATTTTGAAAAATGTATTACTGAAAAAGAAGCACAAGTAATCCACGGGCGTGGCATGTTGCTACGCTTACAAGCTGCGCACACAAATGAACACGCCCTTCAAATTCCCTTTCTACATAAAGACATCGCTCCTCTTTATCGGGTTCTATGTGTTGGTTAGCATGTTGTCCATCGGGCAGACTATAATTCTTCCTTTGATTTTTGCGATCATCATCGCCATCCTCATTAGCCCGATGGTGAATTTCTTCGTGAGGAAAAAAATAAACCGCGCTGTTGCTATCACAGGCGTTTTGTTAATCACCCTTTTGATAGTTGCCGGGCTTATCGCCTTATTATCATCACAGGCAAGCAGGTTCAGGGAAGCATTGCCGCAATTGACAGATAAATTTCAGGAATTGATTGAAAGTGCCGTTGCATGGGCTTCCGGTTATTTCAATATCAGCGCCCAGAAAATCAACGCGTGGATTATCCATGAAAAAGACGAATTGCTGAAAAACAGCAGCGCTGCCATCGGCTCCACGCTCACTTCGATGGGCGGCATGCTCACGGCAACCTTCCTCACCCCCGTTTATGTTTTCATGATTTTATTTTACCAGCCCCACCTGCTTGAGTTCATCCATCAGCTCTTTGGCGTTGGCAACGACAAGAGAGTGCGCGAAATATTAACCGAAACAAAAGGGATTATCCAAAACTATCTCGTTGGTCTGTTTGCGGAGTTTGTCATCTTAGCCGTTCTCAATTCCGCGGGGTTGCTCATTCTTGGTATTGAATACGCCATCCTGCTCGGCATTGCCGGGGCGTTCCTCAACCTCATCCCCTATCTCGGTGGGCTAATCGGAGTTTTAATCTTCATGATCATTGCCTTAGTTACCAAAGCACCCATTTATATACTCTACGTTTTTCTGCTGTATGGATTCATTCAGTTCTTAGATAATTACTTCCTCGTCCCTAAAATAGTCGGCTCAAAAGTGAAGCTCAATGCCCTTGTCTGCATCCTCGCTGTCATTGCAGGAGCCGCCCTGTGGGGCATCCCCGGCATGTTCCTCGCCATTCCGCTCACTGCGCTTATCAAACTCATCTTCGACCGCATCGAATCCCTCAAACCCTGGGGCTTTCTGCTGGGCGACACCATACCTCCGCTCGTAAAACTGGATTTCAATTTCAAGGATACCTCTAAAAAACTGCCGGGATTCTTCTCGCGTTTCAGAAAGAAAAAGGAGATAAAAGAAGATATTCTTAAATGATGCATCTAAAAAATCAGATTAGGGTTCACCCGGGAATTCACTTAATTTAGTAGCCATATAATTTTAATATAACATCAATGCAAAAACTAGTAAAGTTATTCATCGCTTTTTCCGTCTTGTTCCCAATGGCGATTCAACATTCGTTAGCGCAATGTGTGCCTAGTCTTTCTGCTTGCACCCTTCAGGTTGCCACTGACCCCTTGTGCATGATTCCTGATTCGAATGAAATGTCCCCCGCATTGGTCAACGAGCCTTATGACCGTCACATCCATTTTATTTTTGAAAACTCCATCACAGTATCTTCCAATCCGCAAACGGGACAACCTTTACCTTTTCCGGTCACCGCCATGCTGGAGTATATGGTTTTCGATTCAATCGGAGGATTGCCGCCCGGCATCACTTACGAAATGTACAGCGGCAACCCATCGGACACTCCCGGAATGTTTTCCCCCGCCAACAGCAACAAAGCCTTCGGATGCATCCATTTATATGGTTTGCCTACAGAGGCTAACACCAGCGCTACAAACGGAGCGACAATCTATACGAAACCACACGGCTGTGTTCTTGGCGGTGTGCTTTGCGGTGATTTTCCTTGGCCCGTTATTTACAGGGTTCCCATTGAAGAAACGCTATCAACTTCTTCCATTCAACCTGTGAAAAATATTTCGGTGATACCTCATGTACAAAGCAAAAAAATTCAGGTTGATTTTCAAGCCGTCACCGGCTGCCTTTCTGAGTTTCTGATAATTGACTTAACCGGCAGAACAATTCTCAACAGTTCACTCCTCATTCAGCCCGGGAGAAACCAAACCATACTCGACTTTTCAAATCCGACTGGAGTTTACATGCTTCAGGTGATAACGCCCAATGGAATCAGCACAAAGCGTTTTATTTGGTAAGTTGTTGCTGCTATCCTTTTGCCTGACATTGCTACAGCTTACCGCAGTGCCGTTGTTGGCGCAGGATGTAAGCATAAGCGGTCAAATACTTTCCAAAACAACCGGAACTACCCTACCCGGCACAACTGTACAGGCTATTGGCGCGCAAACAACTATTGTAACCCTGGCAGATGAAAATGGCAAATACAGTTTAACTATCCCATCATCTGATAGTGTTCTATTGCAATTTTCTTTGATTGGCTTTAAAAAATTCATCATCCGACTTTCGCTGAACAACAAAACAAACCTGACCTGTGATGCTTTGCTCACGGAAGAAAATCTGCTTCTGCCACAGGTGGAAATAGAAGGAGGCAAAATGCCGGAAAGAGGAACGGAGGGACAAACTATCGAAGTAATAACGCAGCAACAACTCGACCAACAGGCAGCTACTAATTTGAAATCCGGCTTGCAAATGGTCACGGGCGTTACCATTATAGACAACCAGATTAATATTCGCGGTAGCAGCGGGTTCAACTACGGCACAGGTTCAAGGGTTTTGGTTTTGCTCAATGGAATGCCCGCTATGAATGCGGAAAGAGCAACTGTCAACTTCAACCTGCTGGCTACGGACAATATCGAGCGCGTGGAAGTTCTTAAAGGCTCCGCTTCGTTGCGTTATGGCAGCAGCGCACTGGGCGGAGTGGTGAATGTCATCATGGATAAACCTTCGGATACGCCACGCACCACTATCCGATTTGCGCAGCGCTTTTTCCTGCCCCCGGATTCATCCGTGCGCAACTGGGAAGGAATAAAAAATTCCTATGTTTCATCGCTTCACTTCAGCCGCAGCCAGCGCATCCGAAAGACCTGGGATTTTACCGCTCAGGGCGACCTCGTGAGAGACGCTGGTTATAGAAACGAGGAATACAACAACCGTGTCCGCGTGCTGGCGCTCAACGAATGGCACAACGCATTTAAAAGAAACCGGCTCACCATCGGATTCAATGTCCAGTATCTCAGGGAACAGTCTGCCGTGTTTGTTTTTTGGAAAGACTATCCAAACTATACGCACGAACCCGGATTGAACTCGTTGAGCAGGCAGACGCTCGACTATGTGATAGCCGACCCTTCCTTAAAATACATATCACCCAATGGGAATATTTACAATCTGCAATGCCGTTTCAGTTGGCAGAATACAGAGAGCAGCACCAGTCTCAGCGGCTATTCATTGCAAAGCTGGAACGAATTTACGTGGAGCCGCCAGTTTAAGCCCTGGTTCAGCATCATTGCCGGGGGCAACTATCAATATAGCTTCAGTAATCCTACCAACAACCCGCAGGGAGAAGCGTCAAGTCAGCAGTTCGCGCAGTTTGGCATCGCCACTTTTCGTCTGCTGAAGTCCAAGTTCGAATCTTCAGACTATCGCATCATTATCACAACGGGCGCGCGGTTTCAGTATGAAAAAATGTTTGGAGATACGTTTCAAATCAATTACATCTTTCAACCCGAAAAACTCTTGACGATAAGACATCCGCTTGCAGGCTTCACCATCAACTATCAGGTGTTGCGATTCACCCGCGTCAGGGCATCCATCACCCAGGGAGTTCGCGCGGCTTCGCTCAATGAGCGTTTTTCCAATATCAGTTTGGGCGGATTACGCACCAACCCCGCACCGAATATCAACCCCGAAACAGGGTATAGCGCAGAAATAGGAATCACGCAATATTTTGGAGCAAAGGGCGCTGCATCCAAATTCAGCGGTTACTTGGATGCAGCGGCATTTCTAATGCGCTTTCAGGATATGATTGAGTTCCTGATTGATATTCCGAAATCATCATTGACCAACCTGTCGTTCAAAGCACAAAACCTCGCAAACGTGAGTATTCAGGGCATTGAAGGCAATCTTGGTTTTCGTTTTGAGCATCGCAAATTGCTTATTGCATACAATGGAGGGGTCACCCTGTTGCAACCCGTGAATTATGATGGATTGAAAGAACTCGATGGCGATTCTGCAACCATCCTCGTCCTCAATCCTCCTGTGGGCATCACCGACCCTGATTTTTATAAATACATTCGCGATGTTCCCTACACGCTCAAATACCGCAGCAAAATCACCGCCACGCAGTCCCTCACCATTGGATGGGGCATTATGATCTTCACAACAAATTACCGCTACCTCAGCAGGATGGAGAACGTGGACAAGCTGCTGTTGTTTGCTATTCCCGGCACCTATGCTTTCCGCAACGACCATCTCAACGGCTGGCATTTGGTTGACTTCATCTTGTCCAGTACAATTAACAACCAACACACGCTTTCCCTCCACCTGTTCAATGCGCTTAACAGTCAGTATATGATTTTACCCGGCAACATCGGTGAGCAGCGAAGCATCGCCATGCAATACAAAGTGACGTTCTGAACATGTAAAAAACGCCAGCTTCAATCTTTGTCCTTCGTTTCTTTTTCCTTCTGCTCAAACTCTTTTTCTTTCTCCAACTCCTTTTCTTTTTTATTGTAATATCCTTTCAGGAGAAAGTTACTTTTTGCCGCTTCCATATTTTCATCCATGCCTTCGGCAGCGCCCTTTACGCTCATCAGTGTTTGGTCGAGTGTTTCAGCAAGAGTTGAATCCATGAACAGTTTTCCGATCGTACCTTTTCCCATACTCACGCTGTTCATCACCGTTGCAAGGTCGCTGGTAATGAGGGCGGCATTATCGGCAGTCATTTTTATTTTCAGCATGATGTCATCCATGTTCACCGGCTGAATGGTGGCGAGCACATCGTTGTCTTCTATTTCCCCCGCCCCTGCGGTGCCGGGGTTGATGGTCATCACTTTGTTTCCCATCAGTCCATCGGAGCTGATTACTGCGGTAGCATCCTTCTTGATGAACTGTTGCGTCCTGTCCTCAATCACTAAGCTTACACGCACCGTAGTGTCGCTGATGATTTCAACTTTACTCACCGTTCCAACCGTGATGCCCGAAAACCGCACGTTGTTGCCCACCTGTAGCCCGTTCACATCTTTGAATACCGCGCTGATTTCAAATGTTCTGCTGAACAGGTGCTGCCTGCTGCCTATAAAGTAGATGGCAAATACAAAAAGCGCTATCCCAACGGTAATTAATATTCCCAGCCTGACTTTGTAGTTTGTATTTTTTTTCATGATACTTTTTTTATCAATGAGTTAATCTGATAATTATTTAAAGCCTCAAGCTGTTAGCTACAAGCTGCAAGCCGGGCATATTCTACTTGTAGCTATTCAAAAAACGAATGCACCAATTTATCTTCTGATTTTTTCAATTCATCAAAAGCACCTTCTGCCACAAATACCCCATTGTTCAGTATCAGCATCCTGTTAGCTGTTATCCGCGCACATTGAATGTCATGCGTAATGATGATGGAAGTGGTATTGTATTTCTTTTGCACTTCTAAAATCAGGTTGCTTATTTCCTTCGCGGTGATTGGGTCCAACCCCGTGGTTGGTTCATCATAAAGCATAATCTCCGGCTTCAGAATCATTGAGCGTGCCAAGCCTATTCTTTTTCTCATTCCCCCGGAGAGTTCCGATGGCATTAAGTCAACAGCATCTTCCAACCCCACGCTTTGCAACACTTCCATCACCAGCGCATCAATTTCTTCCCGTGGCTTGCCCGATTGTCGCAGCGGAAACTCCAGATTTTCCCGCACTGTTAAAGAATCATACAATGCTGCGCCTTGAAACAGGAAACCAATTTTCATTCGGAGCAGATTCAGCTCTTTTCTATTCAAAGAAAAAATATCGCTTCCAAGAATAGACACCTTGCCTTCATCCACATCCAGCAACCGCACCATGCACTTAATCAATACCGATTTCCCTGAGCCTGACTTGCCCAGCACCACAACAGTTTCTCCTTTGTGAATCGTGAGGCTGATGTCTTTCAGCACCTCGTTGTCTCCAAAGGATTTTTGGAGGTGCGCCATCTTTACCACCGTGGCATTTTGCGTTGCTTCCATGTTAATAGTTAATTAACAGGTTCGTAAACTGCACGGCAATCATATCAATAATAAAAACCAATAAGGAAGCCATCACCACAGCCGCATTGGCTGCCGCTCCCACTCCTTCCGTACCCTTATTGGAATGATAACCTTTGTAACAGGCTACAAGCCCGATGATAAAGCCGAAGAAAAATGTTTTAATAAAAGCAGGAAATACATCAGCGAAATCAACCGCCTCAACCACTTGGGAAAAGAATAAAGAGAAACTCACATCACCCGTGATATTCACGCCCATGAATGCGCCCCCCAAAGAAATAGCGTCAGAGAAAATCACGAGCACGGGAATCATGAGCGTGGCAGCAACTACGCGCGTCACCACAAGATATTTGAAAGGGTTGGCGCCTGAAACTTCCATCGCATCAATTTGCTCGGTTACTTTCATGGAGGCTAATTCCGCCCCGATGCCGGAGCCTACTTTGCCCGCGCAAATCAATGCAGTGATAACAGGTCCTATCTCCCGAATAATGGAAACAGCAACCATGGCGGGCAGCCATGACTCCGCTCCGAATTGCGACAAGGTCGGTGCGGATTGTATCGTGAGCACCAAGCCCATGATAAAGCCAGTGATGGCAACGAGGTAAAAAGATTTATTGCCAATCAGGTACGCTTGCTTCACTAATTCATTGAACTCATATGGTGGTTGGAATAATTCTTTGAAAAACCTTCCCGTGAAAAACGTGAGTGACGTCACCTCCGTGAAAAACGCTTTCATGCCTTTTAAGGTATCATTTTTATTTTTCAAAGTAACAGCGTCTCTCTTGCTCTTTGATAGAAGAAGCGGTTCAGTCATTTTATTTAAAACGGGTTTGCTCATGGATGACGGCTTCTATTGTGGTTTGTGTGTTACTGCATCACGAACCTATTCTGTTCCTCAGTTTGAGCGCAAGCCGTCATGCTGAGTTTATCGAGGCATGGCGCAGGCAATCGCAACCCTTCGATAAACTCAGGGTGACATCCTATCGGCAACTTCAAACTGAGACACTGCCTAAAATTTAAATCCAGCGCCTGCCATAATGGAAAGGTCTTTATTCTTTATCTGGAAATCGTCCGACTCTTCTATATCCAGCGCTCCCAATGCATAACGAAAATCAACGGTGAGAAAAAGATGATTGATTTCAACATCCAGTCCGAAACCGAATACGCCCCCAAGGTCATAATTGCGCAGGTTGATATCGCTCGTTATGGTGCCCAGGTCAAACGCTTCGATGGAAGTTTCGCTTTTCAACTTGTATGAAAACTGCGGACCGATATAAACGTGCGGATAAAATTTCTCCGCGATGGGCAGCCTTAATTTGAACAGCACCGGGATATTCATGTAGCCAATCTTCACATCTGACTTTATGTTGAGTGTTTTATTTTCACTCACTGCGCCTCTTTGCTGAAAGAGAAGCTCTGGCTGTATCGTGAAAAATCCCGCAGGGCTGATAGCTACAAACAAACCACCCGCTACTCCCTTGCGAAAGGAAACATCCCCGGCATCATCACCTCGAAACCCGCTGAAGGAAGCTCCTATTTTTCCGCCCAGTGCGACAGATGGCTGTGCGTACGCTTCGGAAATAGTTATTAAACATGCTGCAATGCAGAGCAGTACGGTACATTTGAAAGTTTTCATGGTTCGTGTTTTTTATTTGTCAGTATGTTGTTGTCTTACGCTGTCTGCCGGCTCGTCTTTGGAAATTGCCGGCACAAGTTCATCCAACTTATCCAGTTCAATTTTTCTTGATAAGCACCCTGTGCATGATATCAAAAGAAATACCAGAAGCAGGAACAATATTGAAATGCGCATCTGAATATTCATATCAATACAAAGGTGCTGCCGCCTGCTTTCACAACTGTTACACAATTGCGGGAAAGAGTTACATGATTCACACATTCCCGCATGCTGTTCATTTATCACTTTGAAAAATGTGTGAATGATGTAACTCTTCATCAGAATAGTATAACGCTTTCCGGAATCAATAGAAGCATATTTGTAAGCGCAAAATATTTTACATGAAAACTCAAACCAAATGAAAAAACTAATCTTCGCATTTGCAGCCACTGCAATCACGTTGTGCGTTAATGCTCAAGCCGACTCCTTAATAAATTCTCTCCCGCCTGACTCCTTTATCAAAACCATCCCTCCTGATTTTGATAATACTCCAAAAAACACGAATTCCAATACGGAGGACAAGATGCAAAACAGCCCTGTTAAAAACGCACCGGGCGAAAAGATAAAGTCACATCCTGATGGCGTGATAATGCTGAACGGCAAAATGATGCTGATATTCGGAGGCACAATGAAATTTTTGAAAAAAGGTATCATTATGAGTAATAGCACAAAAGTGAAGCGCGATGGAACCATCGTAAAAAAAAATGGAACGGAGATGTGGATGAAAGAAGGCGACCATGTTGACCTTTCAGGAAGAATTACAACGATGAAAGATTCCGGTTCAACAAGCAAATAACAACGTGTTGAAGTACAAAAAATCGTGTGCGTTGAAATGTGTGAATGATGCAACTCTTTTCAAGAATTGTATAACGGTTTCTGATAATAGTACGCTCACCTTTGTATTGTGAAAATTCTTTCACGCTGTTCCGCCAGTAGCGGGAATTTAAATTCAAAAAATGAAAGACAAACAAAAAGACCAAGGCAATCTGCAAATCGGCAGCAAGTCAAATCAATCATCAGCACATGGTGACCGCAAAAAGGAAACGAACGCTAAAAACCCAACTCCAAATCAGGGTAAGCAACAAGGCGACCAGCAACGTCAGCTTGCGACTTCACCGCAAGCTAAAGCCGGTACGGATATTAAGAATACCCAAGAGCGTGCAGGCAGTGCAGGAAGAACAGGTTCTGATTCAAAGCAGAAGGAGAACAAAACAGGTAATAAAAATCATAAAGAGTAAGCAGGTAAAACTATTTACTCAAGAATCCCTGCTCTCGCGGGGATTTTTTTTAGTCGGTACTCCGTCAATCCAGCGGGCGCACACGAATGTTCGGCAACAAAACAGTCAGAGAAAACCTGCTGACAAGATGTGTGAATGATGCAACTTTATTTTAGAATAGTGTGAAAGTTTATGAAGGAATACGCTCACTTTTAGAACCTGAAAAATTACTGCGCTCCTGTGCCTTCAACACTGCCGTATCCGTCATAAAATAAAAGAATGAAAGGAAATTTCCCTTTCCAAAAAAAATGCCTACTCAAAAACTGAAAAGGACCTTAGGACTTGCCGAATGCGTTTTCTTTGGCGTGGGTTCCATTCTGGGAGCAGGCATTTATGCGCTGGTGGGCAAGGTGGCCGGATTTGGAGGCAACATGATATGGCTTGCTTTTCTCATTGCATCTGTCACCGCATTGCTATCCGCTTTTTCTTATGCAGAAATGAGCGCTGCTTTCCCGAAGGCGGGCGGGGAATATGTATATGCTAAAAATGCCTTAGGAAAGAAAGCGGGAATTATTCTTGGCTTTATCATTTCCTTAAACGGCATCATCAGCGGGGCAACTGTGTCACTGGGGTTTGCAGGCTATTTCACCCGATTGATTGAACTGCCCCTGCTGGCGGTTGCTCCGGGAATCCTTGTGTTGGTTTTTCTGGTTAATATCAGCGGCATCAGGCAATCATCCATCATCAACATTATTTTTACCGTTATCGAAACAGGCGGATTGCTTTTTGTCATCTATGCAGCCTTTCCTGATTTAGGAAAAGTAGATTATTTAGAGTTGCCTCCCTCCGGATTCAACGGTGTACTCGCTGCGGCTGCGTTAAGTTACTTTGCTTATCTCGGTTTTGAAGAAATAGTGAAGCTCGCTGAAGAAACAAAAAAGCCCGAGAAGAATATTCCCAAAGCGTTATTCATTGCAAGCGCAATCGTCATGGTTGTTTACACGTTGGTTGCCATTTGTGCCGTGAGCGCCATTCCCTGGCAAGAACTAAGTGAGTCGGATAGCCCCTTAGCTGATATTGTGAGCAACAGGTTTGGAAAAACAGGCGCTCTCGTTATCGTGATCATCGCGCTGTTCTCTACTTCAAACACCATTCTTTCAAATATGATGGGCAGCTCCCGTGTTATTTTAAGCATGGCAAAGGAAGTTTCTTTTATGAAATGGTTTTCATGGGTATGGGCTTCACGGCAAACGCCTGTGCCTGCCCTGTTGCTCATCTTGCTGGTTACAAGTGCCTTTTCCCTGATAGGGAAAATTGAAACCGTTGCGCTCATTGCTAATTTTTCCATTTTCATCACCTTCCTATTGGTGAATACTTCCGTTATCGTTCTGCGGATTACAAATAAAAATTTGAAACGCCCTTTCCGCATCCCGGGCAATATCAAGAACATTCCTGTGATTAGCGTATGCGCCATCTTACTGACGCTGCTGCTGACAGCCTACACGATTTATGGGCTTTTAAATACCTGAATTAATTTTTTCAGCAAATCGAAAAATGTGTGAATGATGCAATTCTATTTAAGAATTGTATAACAGTTTCTGACAACTAAGCACTCACCTTTGTATCGTGAAAATTCTTTCACACTGTTCCGCCAGTCGCGGCAAAAAAAATTAAACGAAATGTCAAAAAATCAAAAAGACCAAGAGGTTACAGGTAACCAGAGTGGTCAGCAAAATCAAGGCGGTCAGTTCAATCGCGACAATCAAAGAAAAAAGGGCGCTCCGACAGAAAAATCATCTTCAATTGTTGATGAAAATGAGGAACAAACAGATACTCCGAATGAATTTCCCGGTAAAAAACAGCAGAATGGTGACAAGGCTCCTTCAGACCAGCGTAATCGCCAAAGAGAGGATACAACAGTTGCTGAGGAGGATGAAGATCAGCAGAAAACTCCGAATGAGTATCCGGGCAAAAAGCAGCAGAACGGTGACAAGGCTACTTCAGATGAGCGCAATTGCCAGCAAGAATATCAGAAAGGAAGTCAGCGTGAAAGCACCGTTCGTGATGCAAACAAAGATGAAATCTCCAACAAGAGCGGTAACCAAAATCAGAATGCTAACAAGCGGACTGATAAGAAAAATTGATTGCTGATTAATCATCAGATTAAAGTGAGGGGTAACCGTACGCAAGTCACCGCTTTGCTCCTCACTTTAATTTTTCAGCAGTATTTCACACCAAGCCTATAATAAAATGTCACAAAGTTTTGTTTAGTGGAGTCTTTCCCGGTTTGTCAGGTTGGCTAAACGGATAAATCAGGAACATGGGAATTTTCCAATCTTCTTTCTATGACCAACGAAAAGGTACGCGAGCCTGTTACCCGTTAACCGGTTTCTTGAAAGACTTCCACTAAACAAAATTTTTACAAATGTGTGAATCATGTAACTCTTTCCTGCAATTGTGTAACGCTTTCCACAAGGCATGGGTTCAACTTTGTATTCTCAAAACTTCACTAAATACATTCTACTATGAAAACTAATATCGGTATCTCTGAAAAAACTTTAGAGCGCGTCACTACGCTTCTTTCAACTGTGCTGTCCAACCAGATGACCTTGTATGTAAAGACAAGAAAATTTCATTGGAACGTGGGAGGTGAAAGTTTCATGGAGTTGCACAAGCTTTTTGAGAGCCAATACAAGCAACTGGAAGAAGCCATTGATGAAGTAGCTGAACGCATCAATAAATTAGGAAGCAAAACCATCGGCACCATGCAGGAGTTTGCAAAACTATCCACCATCAAAGAAACTCCCGGAAAATATCCTTCCTCAAAAGAAATGATTCGGGAACTGCTGAAAGACCATGAAACTTCTGTAGTTGAACTGCGTGAAGGCGTGGATGCTTGCAGCGAAAAATATAAAGACGCGGGAACTGCTGATTTCCTCACAGGATTGATGAAGCAGCATGAAACCACCGCATGGGTTTTGAGAAGATATTTAAGTTGATTAAAAAAAAAGAAATGCAAGCAAAGCAAAAACTTATTCCTGCAATTACCTTCCTCATTGTACTCTGCGCGCTTTTTGTCAGCGGGTGCAAGTATCCCGTAAGCCTCCCGGAAACAGACGATGTAATTGCGGAAGATTCTTTACAAGTAACTGATAGTGTGGCTGAAGTAACAGGACGCAAACCACTTACGCTTATTTTCACAAACCTTGCTCCTTCCAAGTCACGTGTGAACGTAGTTTTTTACCAGACAAAACATAAATTCCTGAGCAAGACCGACAGGCTGAAGGGATATAAGTTTAACTCCAATGGGAGTACATTGACTACCCAGGTAAAAGACCTCAGCTATGGCGAGTTTGCGATAGCTTTTTACCAGGATGTAAACAATGATGGAAAATGCGATAGAAATTTCATGGGCATCCCTCAAGAACCTTATGGATTTTCAAATAATTTCAAGCCAAAGCTCAAACCTCCCGGCTTTGGTGACTGCAAGTTTACTTACAGTGAAAAAGAGAACACCCTCAACCTCTCAATGCTCAGGTAGCATAGCAAAAAAAGTCTATGAATGAATTGACACTTTGTTCCTCAATCATTTATTGGTAAAACATTGAAGCGGATGAGTTATTCTATATAAAAGAACATTTAATGAAGTTGCCCGATTTTTTTAAAAGAAAAAAAGCAGGAATAGCCTTGCTGTCCGTGATTGTTCTGCTGGTGGCAATACGAATCAGCCTGCCTTTTGTTCTCCTGCATTTTGCCAACAAAAATCTTAAAACGCTGAAGGGATACACTGGGAATATAGAGGATATTGATCTGGCGCTCTACCGGGGAGCCTATAAAATCTGCGCTATTAATATTGATAAGGTTGATTCAGCTACCGGCAAGCAAACACCTTTTATGAGCGCACGGCAAATTGACCTCTCTGTAGAATGGAAGGGTTTGCTACGCGGGAATATTGTGGGTGAATTGATTTTTGATTCACCTGAAGTACGGTTTACGCTTGATAAAGTGGAGCCGGCCCAAGTGCAAAAGGATACTGCCGACTTTCGCGAACTGCTGAAAGATTTCATGCCTTTGAAAATCAATCGCATGGAAATGCTAAACGGCAAGCTCAGATTTATTGATTCCACCAGCAAACCAATGGTTGACATTGAGATGACAGCAATATCCATGTCGGCAACAAATCTTAGAAATGTATATGACTCAGTCAGCCTGTTGCCTGCTGTAGTAGTGATGACGGCTGATGTGTATGAGGGGTTTTTTAAGCTGAATATGAAACTCAATCCGCTGGCTTCAAAACCCACCTTTGACCTTAATGTTTCACTTGATAGCACCAACCTGGTATTGCTCAATGATTTTTTTCAAGCCTATGCAAAGATTGATGTGAGCAGGGGGACTTTCGGACTCTATACTGAAGTGGCATCGGAACAAGGGCAATTCACCGGTTATATAAAGCCTTTAATAAGCGACCTGAAAGTTGTGGGCGCAGAAGACAGGGATGATAATATTTTTCGGAAAATGTGGGAGGCAATAGTGGGGACCACTGCCGAGTTGCTGGAAAACCAAAAGAAAGATCAGATTGCAACACGGATTCCGTTAGACGGCAATCTGGATGACCCGAATGTGCGCATTTGGTATGCAATGATTGAAGTATTGAGAAATGGTTTTATCCGGGCGCTGCATCCATCCATAGATAATGCGATTAATATCCAATCGGTAGATAAATCAGAAAAGGATAACCGCTTTTCGAGAAAACTATTCAGAAAGAAAGATAGGGAATCAAAATGACATAGGAGTTTATAGGATTCGCGTTTGAATTCGGTAGCTCAAAAAAATAAAATAAAGAACATGAAAATAAAACCAATTAAAAAAATCAGACGAGGATATGCTGAAGAACAGCCCAATGCTCCGGGTATGACGCTGAACAAGTTACCGGAGAAAATTCCGCGCGTTGCTCATTCCAAAAAAGGAATTGCCGGAGTTCAAGGTAGTGGCGCTAATGACGGACCTGCACAAGACCTGCCGAAATTGTTAAAACAAAAAAAACTCCATAAACAGTCTTCTCCAAATGTGTGAATGATGTAACTCTTTTACAGAATTGTGTAACGGTTTCCATAGTTAAAGCCCGCACTTTTGTATTGTGAAAATTCTTTCACTATTTAAAACCATCTATTATGAACACCACAGAACTAAAAGGAAACTGGGATGAGCAGAAGGGCAAGCTCAAACAAAAATTTGCAACATTAACAGACAATGACTTGTTGTTTGCTGAAGGCAAAAAAGACGAAATGCTTGGAAAACTCCAAATCAAGTTAGGCAAAACAAAAGAGGAGTTGCATAAAATCATGGGGGCATAAGCAGTTCTCTATTTAAAGAAAACTGTCCTGCACAGACTTGCAGGAATAAAAAACAAACATAATGAAAAAAACAATTTTAACCCTCGCCATGGCAACCACGCTGATGGCAGGAACAATCTTCACCGGCTGCCAGTCATCTGCTCAAAAAGAAGATGCCGCTCAGGCTGATGTGAAAGATGCAAAACAAGATTTGAACGAAGCACAACAAAAAGCAGATGCAGAAAAGGAGAAATCAGCTAAAGCATTTGAATGGCAAACATTCAAGAATGAATCTGATATAAAAATCAGAGACAATGAAGTGCGCATTGCTGAAGTAAGAGAAAAGATGAAAAGTTCAGGCAAGACGCTTGACGCAGTTTATGCTAAAAGGGTTGATACGCTCGAACAGCAAAACAAAGCCATGCGTACCAAAATTGACAACTACGAAAAGAGCCAAAGCGATTGGGAAACATTCAAGCGTGAATTCAATCACGACATGGATGAGTTTGGAAAGGCATTCAAAGACCTGACGGTTGACAATAAAAAGTAAGCAACAACCTCTCAAAAAAAGGCGGGCGTTGCGCCCGCCTTTTTTTATTCTCTTCTGATAATCCAAACTAAAAACATTCCTCATGAAAAAGATTTTGTGTCATCTGATTATTGTATTTATTCTGCTGCTGAACGCGAATCCTGTTCATGCGCAGGCGTGGGAAAGAAACTCGAGAGTGCTGTCATTAGGCTTTGGGGTCTCAAAATTCTTCCACATAGACGACTATTACTATTACAGACATGATGGTGATTTCAACAGATGGTATTATCCTTCAACCGGACAAATCAATTTCCAAGGGGAATTCGGAATTCATAAATATGTGGGGCTTGGATTTACCACTGGAGTAGGCGGAAGAACCAGAGGAGAAAAGAAAGGAAAAAGAGATGAACTCTATTATAAATATTCAGGCGAAATAAATGTGCCCATCGGGATGATAGCCAACTTCCACTTCTATCAATTGATAGCAGACAACTCAAGCAAGAACATTCATTCCGACAAATTAGACATCTATGCAGGGGCGAATGTGGGCAGTGGTGTCGCTTTCACTTACTATGAAAACTCCTCGCGAATAGTGCCGTTGGCTTTCGGTGGGCTGCATGTCGGTGTCCGTTACTACTTCAGCGAGAAGGTTGGGGTAAATGGCGAGTTCGGCTGGGGCAAGAGTGTAGTCAACGTAGGGTTTTCATTTAAACTCTGACACTTTCCGGAATGACAGTATTCATTCTCTAACCGTGATAAAAAATTGCTGCAAATAATATGAACCTCAAAAGAGTCTTTGGCGCAGTCCTTACTATTCTTGGAATAGGCGGACTTATTTATACTGCGATAGCATTCGTCACTACATCGGGCGGTGCGCATGATGTTAAAGCTCTTCTGGTTTTCGGAGTGCTCGGTCTCCTGTTTTTTATCTCCGGCATTGGATTGGTGCGCACAACAAAAGATGAAGCATAATGCTGCCGCTGCAAAATAAACTCATGAATGAAATCTTCAGAGTTACAACAATTATTCAAAAAGATTTTCCTGAACTCTACAAGCATTTAAGCGAAACACCTTTGTTCCTTTCTACTCTTGAAAAAGAAATCAGCACGGTTGATTTCGAACAATACTTAGAATCTATTCAAATGCAATTGACCGCATTTGAAAGAAAATCTCCGAATTCCAAAATGTGTGAATGATATAACCTTTTTAACGAATTGCGTAACGGGCATCCGAATAACTCTGATAAAATTAGCGGCTGCCTCTCACCAACAAATATGAAAATAAATGACACCCTCTCTAAATAGCCACCACCGCGACTCCACCATTATTTCCATGCTTGTTCAAAACAAAGAATCCGTATGGGAAATTGTGCATGATAAATATGCGCCCATGATGTATGGAGTTATCCTTAACATGACAGGTGATGATAAAATAGCCGAAGAAATATTTAAAGAAACTTTCCGGGAGCTAAAAGAGAGAAGGATGCTTTCACGCATTTACACAGCGCTGTGCCATTGCCTGCTCCGCCACACGTATAGATTAACTCTTAAACACTTAAAAGCGCGCAAGCTGAAACCAGTCAGCTATAAACCGCTCAACGGAAGTTATCCGCTCATCAACCTGCTCTGTTTTGAACTTGTGAGCTTAAAAGAAGCCGCATTGAAATCAGGAATTCCTGAACGTGATGTGCCCAAAAAATTGCGGGCGGAATATCGCCTCCTCTGGAGTAAAAGCAAGCAAAAGGAAGCAGAAGCAGCGCCCAAAGCAAGAGTGCTGCACGTTGTAAATGATTATCCATTGAAAAGTTTTTCAATACTCAGGCAGTTCTAACGCAATAAATAAATCAATGACGACTCTCCTGACTTTAAAGGCGTACATTTGTTTTGTGAGACGCTATTCGCCTTTATCCTGCGGTTGCAGAAATAAAAGAATCGTGCAAAGCTTTTTTCCTTCGCCCTCCTTCCTCCAAATGTTTAGATAGCATCTACGTTGAAGTACCGATTTTCTGAAAATATTGGTGATGCCTCTCTTAGTCAATATATTTGCGAATACAGAGGCGTTAAGGATTTCCTCTGCTATCAGGCATCCTATTCTTATTCACCGGATAATCAGAATTACCCGACAAATAAAAAATCAATTAACACAATAAAACAGTAAGCATTTTTATGAAAAAATTATCATTCGCAATTCTACTCATCGCCACCGCTGCTATTGCAGTAAACGCGCAGGAATTTAAGGAAACCGTACAGTTGCTCTCAAAAAAGGCAGAAAAGGGATACGTGTACAATGTATCGAAAGATGAAGGTGGCACGAGCTACATCACGTACAAAATGAAATTGGACAAGAACAGCGAAGACATCTCTTACGAGGAATACAGTTTTGACAAGAATCTGAAATTCTTAGAGAGCAAGGATACGAAGGAGAAAAAAGAGCAGAAAGTAGATTATGAGCGCACTTCCTATTATGCCACGGTGGGCGGCTCAACCTCGTTTGATGTGTTGAGTATGAAATTGAAACTTACAAAAGTGGTTTCACTGAGAACATGGAGTAATGAAAATCAAAAGTTCATTACGAAAAAAGTGCTCTCAAGAGAAACAATTAAACCGAGGAACGATGGCGGCAAAACCTTTAACGGCTATGCGAGTTATGTTTCTTCGGATGATAACAAGAATGATGTGTTCATCATCGCTCGCAATGAATCAAAAGAAAAAAACGCAGCCGACAATTATTATGTGCTGCTGTTTAATGACAAATTAGAGATAACCGAAAAAATCGTTGACCTGAAAGGCGCGTATTCGCTGGTATTCTGCGAGCAGCTTGCCACCGATAACATCGTGCTGGTGTTTGCTCCCAAGAAAGGCGCAGCGGATATTTCGAAGTATGTGTATGTGCAGTATGACATGCTCGGCAACCAAATCAACAGGGCGGAATTTAACAGCCCCGCTTCTGCGCTGCTGCTTACCGCTGCTTATGAGAAAGATGGCGATGTTTATTTCTGCGGCAGTTCTACAGGTTCAAAAGAGTCCTATGAAAAATTATTCAGTGAATATGCGCCTATTGTCAGCCCCGGTTTTACAGGCAGCGCTAATAATGCATTAGACCTGAAATGGGAAAAAGGAGCAAGCGAAAAAATGGAGCAGTTTCATTTGTTCAAGTTCAGCGCCAACACACTTTCGTTCGCATCTACAACACCAGTTGCAGAATTCAAAAGCAAATTCAAAACCGCGCCCGGTGACAAAGGCGCAAGTGCCTACAACGGAAAAAAGTTTTTAATCGAACAATTCACGGTTACCGCTTCCGGAGATTATTTGATAGCCGGACAACTCACTGCAAAAGAAAACGTGGGCGGCACCTTAGTGACCTCTTATGGCGACATCGTTTGCTTTCACTTCGACAAAAGCGGCAGCCTGAAAGCGCAATACGGAATCGGGAAAATGAATATGGACAAGAAAAGCGAAATCTTTGAAATGAAACAAAATTTTCATCTCGCATCCGATGGCAAGAGCATCTACTGGGAACTGCTGGAAGTGAAAGGCACGAAAGGCTACGAAAGTTTCATGGATGCCTACAACGGTGCGCCAACTTTCTATGCGCTGTATTTCCCGCGTATCTGCAAGATTGACTTGAGCAACTCTTCCCTTGGAGCAATTAAAGTGTTGGGAGGAGAAAAATATTTTCTGAAAAAATATTTTCCGAGCGTATTCGACAAAAGCGAAAACAGTATCACCTACATCGGTCATGATGATGATTGGAAAAATCTATGGTTAGGAAAGGTGGTATTGCAGTAAGTTAGTCTTCAAATTTAAAAGCCCGTTCTGTCTAAAAGCAGGCGGGCTTTTTTTTCTGCTTGCACATGAAATTCAGCTTCCCTTTTCTTTCTCCAAATGCGCCATCGTATCCTCTACACTTTTCAGCATCTTGATATGCGCAGGCGCTTTTTTAATCTCCTTATCTTCCAAAAGCAAGCCGGAAACAAGTATTTCAGTTTTTGAAAAAGTTTTTGAAAGCAGGTGGAGATACTCCATCAACTCTTCTCCCCGAAATGCGCTCGTAATGATGGTGAACAGGTAATCCGCTTTGTAAAATATATTGGTCTCCAGCAGGTTTTCTATTGGAACGCTCTGCCCGAGATACAGCGTGTGAAAGCCACGCGAGCGAATCAGGTAATTCGCAAATAACAAACCGATGTCATGCTGCTCGCCTTCAGGAAGAAACAGCAAATATTTTTTTGTAAGCCGCGCATCGGGAATCACAAGTCCGTCAATTGCAACACGCAACTTTTGCCGGATAAGGTTCGAAACAAAATGCTCCTGCGCGGGATTAATTGCACCCGTTTGCCACAGGATGCCGATTTTGTGCAGGAAGGGATAAATGATGTTCAGCACGGTTTGCTCCACGCCATATTTCATGATGCAAGCCGTTGCCTGCCTGTCAAAACGCGCCTCGTCAAACTCCGACATAGCAACTAAAAACGTATTGATTTCAAATTCGTGCGAATCAGCAGCCTGTGTTAGTCTATTTACCGTAGCATTGATTTCCTCTTTAGACATACGCGCAGCTTTTGAAATCTTAATGCCGTTATTCACTAAGAGCGAAAGGTTCAGCATGTATTTCAGGTCGTCATCACTATAGTAGCGGATGTTGGTGTCGGTGCGCTGTGTGTCAAGATAACGCAGGTCATAGCGCCTCTCCCAAATACGGATGGTGTGCGCCTTTATACCGCATAATTTTTCCAATTCACTGATAGAATATTGACCCAAGACTGAGGAAATTATTGTTTAATAAAAGTAGTTGAAATCCTGAACAAATAAGAGAGTAAATAGTTTTACTATCCTGCTCCATTCTCCCTGAAATTTTAGAATCAGGGGATGCTGGAAGTAGTCCGGCAGGACAAGTTCAGTTTCTGCGCTGCAATAACTCATACACCGTGATATTTCCCAACAACAGCAGTAAAGAATAAATGCTGTCTTCAATTGGAATTGTGCCCATGCGAATGCCGAAGTTTTCTGCATCGTTGTACCACACAACAGGCAGGTAAGTGAGTATGCCATTCACAATGAAAAAAGGAAGGAGGTGGATGAGATAAGCAATCCAGAAGTTGGAAAAATATTTCTGCTTCAAAATCAATCCGTGTGTCAACAGCAACAAACCTGCAAGCGAAAAACCAACCACAGTATAGATTTGATTGCTGAAAACTATTGCAAGCGCAAGCAGCAGCGTTCCCACAATCGTTGCGACATGCAGCGAAATTCTGCTGAAAGTTGGAGTTGGTCGAAGCGTACATACCGTTTCATAAATCAGCAGGCAAGCGAAAGGCACAGTAAAAAAAAACAGCCACTCTTCAATTGGCATACCGGCTAAATCAGTGCCGATGCAATACTCCGCGTTGAAGCCCCACACGCCCTGCTTGGTAAAAAATACATCCCAAATAAGAAACGGAATTGCAACGAACACGTTTGCAGCAAGCGCATATTTCCACTTTGCCTTAAAATTTACCTTGCGCTCAAACGAACTCAAGAGCGGACCGATAATCGTGAAGATGTTAATGAGGAGGTATGTGTATTTCACTTCAGCAGGGCTTTGAATTTTGCTTCCTGTGTATCTGAACACTCTCCGGAATCAAGCATAAAACCAATTACTGTCTTCAGCCAATCAGGATAATCTTGCAGTGATTTCGTGTGTGGAATTTTTTGCAGCATCCCTTCGATGTCGTTTTCCATATCATCGCTGTAACCAAGAAAGCGGGGCAAATGCAGTTGCACGGAAAAGCGCAGAAAACGCACTTCCGCATCGTTTGGATTTTTTTGAATTGCCTCTTCAAATGATTTGTCGGCTAACCGCAAATATTTCAGTTTGTCGGATGGACCGGAAAGATGCTTTGAAACCAACGCTTGCGCAGACGCAAAATAAGCATGGAGCAGCGCATCTTCGTGTTTGACCGAATTCATGTATTGCATGAACTTATCCGATTGCTCGCGGTTCTCTACGGCAGCTAAATAAAGTTCGCGCAGTTGAGGTAACGATAATTGTGCTGAAACAGAATTCCAACTCAAAAAGAAAAAAATAAAAAGTCGCGCGCTAATTTCCATGCAACAAACCATTTAAGGGAACTGACCAAATAGGCGCTGCCTGCAACTTTTCCTGCGCTAAAATTTCATTCGCTGCAAAAAGTCCCGAGCTGAATGCCGCTTCCATCAGCATTGCCGGAATTGGCAGCTTCACCCAATCGCCCGCAAACTTCACCTGCGGCAATGGTGATTGATACGATGGTCTGCTGTCATGCTGATTCATTTGAAAAGAAGAGAAGTTGTTGTCTAATTGCAAATATTCATACACGATTTCTTTTTCAATTAGCACAGGGAAGTAATGATACAACTCTGCGAGAAATTGCTTGCTGATTTTTTCACGGTCATAAAATTCCGGTGTTACTGAATAACAATGCAACTCCAATACTGTTCCATTGTTTTCATCAGCCCACTTCTTTGCTTCTGCATCAAAAGCATCAAACACAGTTACTGCATCAAGTGCCTTCAGTCGGTCAGTAATCACAAACACCGGGATTGTTTCTTCGATGCGCCCTTTTATCCAGAGCTTGTACACTGCGTAGCCATTTGCATGTTGCAAACTATTCAGTTGATTGTAATACTGCGGAGTTTCCTTTTTTATCCAATCGCTATTTTGCGCAATCCTCTTTGTTCCTTTCACATCCGCAGCGACAACCGCATAATCAAACTCGCTGTTGTTGACGCGAATTCCGTGCATGGTTTTTTCAATGCGCTCCACTTTTTCATTGATAAAAAATACCGCGCCTGATTTTTCAAGATATTCTTTTGTGGGCTTCAACAAGCAGTCGTCATAATTTCCCATGAAATAATCATAGTCAATTCCATAATCGTGACTGAGATAAAAAAAGTGAAAACTCTTCATCAACTCTGCCATAGACATCTGCTGCGGCTCTGCGAAAAATGCTCTTGAAAACGAGTTGAATACTAAGCGTAAATTTTTTGGAAGTTGTAATCGCCCCGTAAATTCAGCAAACGACTGCTTGTCATACTTTTTAAAAGTAGTATCCTCGCTGTAATTCAGAAACGCAGCCATTTCCATGCTTTGCGGCTTGCGAAGAATTTCAAAGAAACTGTAAAAGCCCTTCCACCCCAGCGACAAAATATTCAGCAACGGAGTTTTTGCAATTCCCTTAAAACTGAGTTTCTCTTTTTGGTGATTCAGCACAAGATATTCTTCAATCGGGCGCATGAATTTCTTCACTTGCATCTTCTCTATGAAATTCCACAGGTTGTAATACTGATAAAAAAAAGCATGAAACCCGTGGTCAATCGTCACGGTGTAGCCATCCTTGAAGGTATGCTGCCATGCTCCTGTCTTCCCCCCGATGTAATTACTCTTTTCAATTACAGTCACTTTGAAGCCGCGCTCTGCCAGCGTAGTAGCTGCGCTTAGTCCCGCAAGTCCGCTACCGATTACCGCAACGCTTTTTGACTTTCGCAGTTTTTGCTCCAACGATGCGTCAATGTCAGCAACCTGTATTTTATAATTCTTTAGTCTTTTCTTAATAAGCGCTGCAAGCATTGATTCAGTCAGTTGGTTAATTTTTTTTGAAATTATTTCTGCAATCTAAAAACAATTTTCAACCCTGCTTGTTTTAACAGTTAAATTCAAAACAAAAATTTATTCTACCAAAAAAACAAACACCAATGAAACAAAAAATTTTTACAATGCTCCCTTTTCTGCTTGCAAGCATAAGCAGCGTGTTCGCACAAACAGCGCGGCTACAAGTAATTCATAATGCAGCAGACCCTGCGGCAGCATCTGTTGACGTATATGTCAACGGAGGTCTGTTGCTTGATGACTTTGGATTTCGCACAGCAACTCCTTACACGGATGTTGCCGCAGGTGTTGCGTTAAGTGTTGCTGTTGCTCCTTCAACAAGCACATCAGTTGGAGATGCAATCGCAACTTTTCCAGTTGGTCCGTTGATGGTTGGCGAAACTTATGTGCTCTTTGCCAACGGTCTTGTAGGCAGCGGCTTTGCTGCAAATCCTGATGGCGTAAGCATTGGGTTCAGCCTCTATCCTACTGCCGGACGCGAAACAAGTTCGGTGAGTGGAAACGTGGATGTGCTTGTGTTTCACGGCTCTACCGATGCGCCCACCGTTGACGTAGATGCGCGCACAGGCGGTGGCGCACCGATTGCGCTCATTAATGATTTGGCTTATACCGATTTCACTGCCGGCTATGCAAATATTCCCGCAGCAGCTTATGCGCTGGATGTGAAAGATGAAACAGGAACAGCAACTATCGCTACGTTCATAGCTGACCTCAGTGGCGCTGCTGATGCGGCAATCGTTGTATTCGCATCCGGTTTCTTAACTCCTGCGAACAATAACAATGGCGCAGCTTTCGGCTTGTTTGCAGCATTGCCTGACGGAACAGTGCTGACGCTGCCCACTCCGGGAACAGCGCGTGTACAAGTGATTCATAATTCTCCCGACCCTCTTACGGCTACAGTAGATTTATATGTAAACGGATTGCAGGGTTCAACTGCATTGAACGATTTATCCTTCCGCGAAGCGACAGAATTTTTTGATGTACAGACAGGCTATCCGACTGTTGTTTCCCTGAATGCGCCCAACAGCGCAAATGCAGATAATGGCACATTAGGAAAAATTGATTTCGGAACTGCGTTGATGGATGGCGGAAAATATGTAATCATTGCTGACGGGCTTGCTGACACAACCGGCAAATCAGGCATCAATCCGGATGGAGTGAATCCTTCTTTCACGCTGATTGCGCTTGGTCCCGCGCAGGAAACCGGAACGAATCCTTCCAACGCAGATATTTTAATTCATCATGGTTCAATTGACGCGCCTACGGTTGACATTGTTGCGCGCGGTGTTGCAACACTCGCTGATGACCTTTCTTATCTTGAATCAAGCGCTGGTTATGCAAGCGTTCCCGCAACGGAATACATCATTGATGTGAAAGACGCTTCCGGCACAACAACTGTAAAATCCTATTACGCTCCGCTCGGCACTGCTTCCGGTGCAGCAGCGATTGCATTTGCATCAGGGTTTTTAAATCCTGCAAATGGCGCGCCCTTTGGAATTTGGGTTGCGCTTCCAACAGGCACTACTTTCCCGCTTCCTGAAATTGAAACTGCGCGTGTGCAGGTAATTCACAACTCTGCTGATGCGGCTGCCGCAACAGTGGACGTGTATGTAATTGACGCAATCGGAGATGAAATTGCAAAAGTGGAAGATGTTGCTTTCAGAACAGCCACGGCATTTGTTGATTTGCCGTCAAATCTTCCTCTCAGCATTGCATTCGCTCCGGCAAACAGCACAAGCGCAAGTCAGGCAGTTGCAACGATTAACATCGGTTCGCTTGTAACGGACGAAAAGTATATCGCAATTGCAAATGGCATCATCAGCGGTTCAGGGTATAATCCTGCACAGCCGTTTGAATTGCACATCTTCACCGGTGCGCGTGAAGAAGCAAATCAACAAGGCATGAGCAAAACAGATGTACTCGTATATCACGGTTCTACTGATGCTCCAACAGTTGATATTTATGAAACAGGCGTGGGCGCAGGTGAAATTGTGAACGATGCTTCTTACAATGATTTTGCAGGCTATTTGGAATTGGGCACTGCTGATTACGTGATTGAAGTGCGCGATGAAACCGGCACAACGACAGTTGCCGCTTTCGCTGCTCCGCTCGCAACATTAGGATTGGAAGATGCTGCTTTGACAGTGCTTGCTTCAGGCTTTCTGAATCCTGCAAACAACAGCAATGGCGCAGCGTTTGGATTATATGCCGCGCTTCCTTCCGGTGGTGCATTGGTTGCATTGCCGCTTTACACAAGCGTTGATGAACAGAATGTGTTCATCCGCAATGTGAAATTTTATCCCAATCCAACTACTGAATTGGTGAATGTTGACTTCGCATTGGAAAAGACAAGCGAAGTGCGCATGAATCTTTTTACCACAGCAGGTGAATTAGTGAGAAGCATACAGGCAGGCGAACTCGCTGCCGGCAATCACACGTTGCGCGCAAACATCATCGGGTTGGAAACAGGCTACTACATGGTGCAGATTGAGGCAGGTGAAAAACTAAAAGTTTCACAACCTGTGTTTGTAGAATAAAGAATTGTGTTTTATGTTTTGGGTGAGGCTGTCCCGTTCAATGGGACAGCCTCTTTTTTTTTATCGTCAGGAACAAGCGCTAACACTTTTATTTTTAAACCTTCCATCTGCATTACAAGGTTTTAATAGCCCCGAGTTTTGAAAGCCCGGCTATTTTCTGAGGTATATTTGCGCAAACAACCTTGAATTTGAACATCCTGCACGTTTGCACACCTACGAGCATTCATGACCACAAATGGATTTTATTTTTCTCAAACCGCAGCGACATAAAACAATTCGTCATTTGGGAAACAATTTTTGAAACACCGGAAAATCAATCTGCGAAAAAGTTCTTTCTTGAAAACGGGATCACCGTTTTACCTGCTTATTCTTCCTTTTCGCTTAAAAATATTTTCAGCACTTTCAACTCAGTTAAAAAATTAAATGGACTGATTGACAATCACAAGATTGACATCGTTCACATGTTATTCACTACTCCTCATGCTTTATACGCCCCTTTCCTGACGACTCCATTTATTCTTACCACAAGAGGTTCTGATATACTAAAAGTGATACCGGGATTGAGAACTACAAAAGGGATTAAAGGCTGGCACAATAAAATCTTGTTTTCTATTTTCAGACGGGCATTTCAAAAAGCAGCGTTTGTTACTTCAACATCCCAGAAACAAATAGACTGCATCGCGGACACCTTTCACCTCAGCCGGAATTGCCGGCTCATCAGAACGGGCGTAGATGTTGAAACAATTGCACAACTTGACGCGAGCGAATACATCCCGCAACCTTTAGCTGGTGTGAAATTTATTTTCTCACCCCGCTGGATGTTTCCCCAGTATAATTTGGAGACGCAGATTGCCGCAATCCGCTTGTTAAATAAAACCCTGCTGGAGGAATACACCTTCGTGTTTATTCACGGCAAAGATGTTTTTATGGAGCCTGATGATTATTTTTTGAAAATGAAGGACGAAATCGAAAATGTAGCAGGGTTAAAATATCTCATTTTCGACAGGCTCACTCCAAAAGAAGTATGGACTTGTTTTAAAAAGGCGAGCCTTACAATTATGGTTCCGCATACGGACGGCACACCGAACTCAGCGCTTGAAGCAATGTCTGCCCGATGTAAATTAATTATGGGCGATGCAGATTATGACAGCATTCTTTTTGATGACACCTGCATTCGAATAAATAAAACCGATGCCCGTCAGTTGGCAAGCGCAATTGAGTCAGCGCTTCAATCTTATCCGGATGAATTACTAGAAAGAGCTTTCTCCCGCGTGAACCTGCACGGAAACCGCGCTATCGAAATGAATAAACTGCTGGAATTGTATCGCTGCATTCTGCAATCAAATTGACTTTAACAGCTCAACTAATCTTAGAGCTTGATGTTTTCTTGAGTATTCTTTAAAGCCTGACGGATTTTGCGTTACCGCGCCTTTGAGTTTATGCTCGGAATAACTACGCTCTAACGCGGCACATACATCGTCTGCATTTTCACAACTCGCTCCCCCGTTACTTTTTTGCATGATTTCTTGCAAAACTCCATGGTCGTTTTGAACAAAAAGAATAAATCGCTCCGAAGCGAGGTAGTCAAATATTTTAGCCGAAAGCGTATTATTATTTTTCGCGCCAAGCAAGAGAAGTACGCTCGCTTGCTTCAGGTTCATCAATACTTTTTCATAAGACAATTTCCCGGTCATCTCAAGATAAGGCAACAAGGAAGAATCAAATGACAAAACGCGCTGAACCTGTTCGGGATAAAATTCAACTCCGTAGAAAATAATTTTTACGTTTCGGGCATTGGTATTCAAAATGAATTTCCGAAACCCTTCCAGAAATGATTCAAGGTGCTGGAAAGGATAAATGGTACCCGCATAAGCAATTCTGAAAATTTCTTTGTCTTGCTGAATATCAGGAATCGCGCGCAATGTGTCATCATCAAACCCGTTGTAAATAACTTCAACTCGCTTATTTGGAAAAAGCTGCTGCAAATCATTTTTATAGGAAGGAGATGCAGTTGTGATTAATTCTGCCAGTGGAATCAGTTTGTTTTCTAAATAATGTGCATGACGCATTAACAATTTTTCCGCAAATGATTTTGGCGGATTGATTCGATTGATAGACCAGCCATCGCGAAAATCTGCAACCCAGGGAATGCCGAACTCTTTTGAGAGCAAACTTGCATATCTGAATAAGATAAAAGGCTCGCCTGTCGCAATGATTGCATCATAGCGATTTTGCTGAAGCGCTTTTCTTGCTTCGTGAAAAATGTCGGACCTGTTATCAAAATAAAAGAAATGAAATTTTAGAATTTCCAGCAGGAAGGAAATCGCTTTTCTAAAAAAAACAAACCGCTGCTCGCCTAATCCGGTTAGCATCCTATCCCTGATGTTTGGATAATAGGGAACCCGGGTAATGGTTCCTATGACTGTTTGTTCTGTGTGAACTGTTTTGTTTTTGCTTGCGCGAAAACAATCTATGTGGCTATTAATTTCTACGTCCCAATGGCGTGTAATTACATGAGGCTCTACTCCAAGTTGTTTGAAATAGCGCAGCCAGCTTGCGGGGCGCTGACCTGCAATGGAGGGATAAGGCGGAAAATCATAAGCTAAAACGAGAACCTTTCCTGTTTTACTCATTATTGCGCTACTCTAATATTTTTCAGAGGAATCAAACTCGCTTTGGATTTTTTTAATGTCATCAGTATAGTCTTATTATGACGCTTCTCCTTGTTCACTACAGGTGAAGTAAAGATAAGAGTTGCCTGAAAGAGGAATTTTCAGCGGACTAAGAAATAAATTTTTTGAGATTTTCTTCAAACAGATTCTTATCAACCAAAAGGTCAGCCTCAAAGAAATTTTGCGCTGCATCAGCGGGTTCGCAGAATTGGTAATAATATTTATGGTCAAGAGCAGATGCCAGCTTCCAATAGACATCGCTATGCATGTCATTTGAAGAATGAATTGCGCGATGCAACTCCAGCACTTTGCCTCCGGGAGGCATGAACACCATATTTGTCAATCCTGCGCCATGCATCCCGATTAAATATTTTGCTTTGCTCATAATGGATATTTCCTGAAGTAACGTATAGTCTTCCAACGCGACCATTCTGAATCCGAAAGCCGTCAGCAGATTCTTCATATCTTCTTCATTCACCATTTTTCTTCTTTCCGCTTTCTTTCTTGTGATGAATATTTTGTCACCAAATGTTTCATGCGCACATGGATGCTCTGTGGAATAATCTCTAAAAAAAAGTCCTATCTGCTTCATTTGCATCGGGTCATAATGATTGCAATAGGGTTTGTTTTGCACGAGGGTTAATTTTTTTACCTGAATCGGGATACCTTCTTTTACCCAATAAATTTTTTTAACGCCAAATGCTTCAAGCGATTGCTTCACGAAATTGATTTCCTTCAATCCCTCCGGCAAGAGCAAAGTGTATTCGCTCATCTCTTCTTTCACTACCCACAACCTGACAATCGTTTCCGTGAGCCAATGATAATAGTTAAACCAGTGATGCACATGCAGATAATGTTCCTTATCATTTAACTGTTCAACACCTCCTTCTTTTCCGTGTTGGGCATAAAGCCAGGAACCCATTACCATTTGATAATAATTCTTAAACACAACCTTGCGTCTCTTCGCCCATTGTCCGTGAATAGATTCAGGCAGTATGCTGAAATTTTTGAATGCTATTCCAAAATAACTTGTGATGTAAAGCTGATAATCAGACAGTTGTAGCAGCTTTAATGGTTTCAGTAAATAATAGTTGTCTGTGAATATTGCGTTGTGCTGGTCTTGCAGATTTGCGGGAGGTTCGCTTTCAGAGTAATACTTTCGCAGGGAAGGAAAAAATTTGCAGCACCTTTTTCTAAAAGCGAGAATAAAAAAAAACTCTCTGATACGATTTAACGGGTCAATAACAGATAGGCGGAGACGCCATTCAAAAGACTTCAATAAATAAATCAACATATCGCGCAGCACTCTGCTTTTCCCATGAGAACTGCTTTTGATTAGATGCGTTCCCATTAATACAAAGTGCATCACGCCTACTCTCTTCTCCATTTGTGTAATACATGATTAAAGATACGCTGAACTCAAAATCGGATTGGAGATTTTCTATCTATCAAGCTTCATACCCTGTTATTCCTTACAAAATCATCTTGAAACCTCTGAGAAAATCGTATTGCTCATCTGATATACTCAAGCCAAAAATCATAATAGAACGCCTTTAAAAAATCACCGACTACCCATTCTCCAAGAGTCCAACTTGCAATTGCATCACATGATACGGCAAGGGGAGGAAATAGCACACAAATTAAAGCTGAAAACAACATTAACACCCTCATTTCTGATGCATCGCCTACGGACATCAACATTTGCATGGCAATGAAAATCAATGGGAACATATACGCTCCGGTTCTTGTCAAATCTCCAATTGTAAAAGAAAAACCCAAGTAGCCGAATGCTCCTAGAATAAGCACAATTGAAAAAGGGTTCCATGAATATTTTTTTAAGCAAACAAACATTGCACATACTATCAAAATCCATAGTCCTTCAAAATAACTCCACGTTGCTAACCTTTGACAAGGAATGTTAAACATGGTTTGCTGGGGAATATCAAAAACATGGTGATTTAATGAGTAGTAATACTTGAGAAAAAGTCTCAAAATCGTGTATGATACTACGCTGGCAATTATTGCAACCGAATATTTATCAAACTTGAAGAAAGAAGAAAATTTCAGGGACTGAATCGGAGAAGTAAAATACTTCCAAAAGAAATAAACAAAAAACAATGCAAGCAGCCCCCGTTCGTCAGTCCATGAAGCTAAGAATGCGGAGAAGAAAACCAGAACTGGAGAGCTAAAGCACATGGATAACAGTAAGAAAAAATAAGCCCATTGGTCAAACAACGGATAGAAGTCACCAAAAGCGCATTTTCCAATATAAGTTGCCGCTACGGCAATAGCCATCAGAAAAGCAACCACCTGGTCGCCCGTTATTTTTATGGTTAAAGAAATAACAAGATAAAGAATCGCAATTCCAATAAAAACATTGACAACCAGAATGCCTGTGGACGACAAATGAAAAACTTTAGCGATAGCCGGAACTGTCAGCCTGAATACCATATTAGCAGCGTGCCCGCTAGTTGGGCTGTCGGAAGCTGTTTGCGCAAATAAATTTTCAATTTTCTTATTTACTTCTACCCACCCTCTTACATTCACATCTAAATACCTGTATCCCGGAATACTGAATAGGTGGATGCACAATACCAAAATAAGAATGAGTTTCCACTTCCAGAATTTTTTTGACGTAAAGGAATCGAGATAATTAATAAAGTAGTTATAGTAGAGTATCATGGATAGAGCTATTTAGATATCTTTTCTATAATCTCCTTTAGAGAAATGCTTTTCAATTAAACAGTAGAGGTAAATAAAAAAATACCTGCTTCCCATCTCTCTGATTTTCAACTTAGCGACTCCGAATTTTCTGTTTCGCCACGAGTTTGGAACGATGGAATAGCTATATCCCCTAACAATAGCTTTTAAAGGCAACTCTAATGTTAAATTGAACTGTGGCGATAAAAAAGGCTTCACGCCTTCAATCGTTTCCCGCTTATAGAGTTTGAATGCGTTCGTCAAATCAGTATATCGGATTCTGAAGGAAATACTAACCAAATGATTAAAAATCCTATTCATAAATAGCTTCATGTAAGGATAGTCATAAACGCTGCCTCCTTTAATAAACCGGTGACCAAAAACACAATCACAATTTTTCTTTAACATCACCTTGTAGAAGTTAACAAGGTCCTCGGGTATTTCTGAGGCATCTGCCATCATAATCGCAACGCAATCGCCTGTGAATCTCTCAAGTCCGTATCGCACTGCATAGCCATAGCCGTTTGGTCCTTCATTTGTGTAAACAATAAGACTTTTTATTTGCTTTTGAAGATGCTCTAAAACTTCAAGCGTATTATCCTTTGAATTGTCGTTGATTACGATAATCTCATGGCTGATTCCGTCCTGATTTAACTTATCACGAATGCCTGTTACTGTTTCAGTGATTGATTCAGCTTCGTTATATGCAGGAATTACTACGCTAAGTTTCACTGAGATGTCATTTTGGTTTTTCTGCAATTACTAAAAATTGCTTACCCATAAAATTCCATGCAAACGGAATGCTGAGATATAATTTCACAAGGAAATCAGCAGAGGGGATTTTGCCGCGAAAAGAAATCGGCAAAAATTTAGGATACGACTTTTGAATATTAAAACCTGCGCCATACAGATGCTCCGCAATCGAAAGCTCGGAAAAGATTAAAGTGTGGTCAGCAAAATCGAAATACTCTTTATAGCAGTACTTAAAGTTGGGTCCCATCACGCAAATCTTCCCTCCTTTTTTTATCGCTCCAAACATTTTTTGAAGAAAAGCGGCAACATCTTCCTGCGTGTAGAGGTGTTCAAGAAAATTTGAAATAAACACAGCATCGAAATAATCCTGCGGAAGATTTACAGAAAGATTATTGCCAATGAGAACTTTGACATCGGCATTCGCCAACTTCTTCGTATTCTCGCTTAAATCAACCGCCCACTTTTCTTGTCCCGGAACCAGATTTATAAACTCGCAATCGCCTGCTGCCGGGTCAAGAATAATTGCCGGGCTTCCTAACTTTTTATAAATAAACTCAGCAATAATCTTCCACGCGGAGAGTTTTTTGTTCCGGTCAATCCCCTTAAAACGGTATTCGTATATTCTTTGGTAATTCATAAATAGCTGAAGTGATTATAACCGTTGATGCATACTCCGATACATTTGAGTTAAGGTAGCCTCTAATCCATACTCTAACTTCCAATCAGGATAGTGCTCTTTAAATTTGCTTAAATCGCTTACATACCAGATATGGTCGCCAATCCTATTGGTTTCGTTATAGCTGTACTTTAACTTGTTTCCTGTTATTTTTTCACAAAGTTCTATCGCCTCGAGCATAGAGCAATTTGCAAATCTTCCTCCTCCCGCGTTATAGACTTCACCCGGTCGCGGATTTTGGTAATAATGCCAAAACATATTTACTAAATCATGGCTATGGATATTATCCCGCACTTGCTTTCCCTGATAGCCAAAAATCGTGTAAGGCGTCTTTGTAATAGTACACTTCATGAGATAAGCAAGAAACCCATGCAACTGCGCACCTGAATGATTCGGACCAGTAAGGCATCCTCCGCGGAAAGTCCCGGTTTTCATTCCGAAATATCTTCCGTATTCCTGCGTCATAATATCTGCGGCAGCTTTTGATGCGCCAAATACGGAGTGCTTCGTCTGGTCAATGCTCATCTGTTCATCAATTCCATTTTTATAGTAGGGATGAGTCGTATCTATTTCCCAACGTTTTTCCATTTCGACAAGTGGAAGAAAATTGGGGTTATCTCCATATACTTTATTTGTTGACGTGAATATAAAAACGGCATCAGCACAATGAAGGCGGGTTAATTCGAGGAGATTTAATGTTCCTGTTGCATTCACGCCAAAATCGGTGAGCGGCTCTTTAGCCGCCCAATCGTGACTCGGCTGCGCGGCAGTGTGAACGATCAACTTAATATCACTTCCGTATTCGTGAAAAATTTTTTCTAATTGAGCGTACTCACGAATATCCACCGCGTAATTCTTCAGGTTAGAAATCTTTTCCTCGATACGTTTCAGGTTCCATTGCGTGGAAGCTTCCGCGCCAAAAAAGTAAGCGCGCATGTCATTGTCAATGCCAATGACAGTGTCAAATTTTGACGAAAAAAACTCAACTGCTTCCCCTCCGATTAATCCGCTGGAGCCAGTAATTAATGCTACATTCATTGAAGTATGTGTATTAGTTCTTTATTATTCTGCTCAATCCAATCAAAAATTTCCTGAACAATTGTTTTGAGGTTTCGTTTTGGTTTCCAACCTGTAATGCGTTCAACTTTTGAGTTGTCTGTCAAATACAGCCTTAGATCATAAGGACGATTCTGAGAAATTTTTTCAATATTCAGCTTGTTTCCGCTACGCTCTTCACATAGCGCAGTCAACTCCATTAAAGAGGCGCTGCAATCCATTCCTCCTCCGACATTAAAAATTTCGCCATTCACTTTGTCTATGTCTTTCAATTGCAAATCAACCAAATCATACAAATCTGCAACATGCAACACATCACGCACCTGCTTTCCTTCCCCACCATAGCCGATGTAGCTCAACTTGCCCTTCCAATAATGATTTGCCGCCCACAATACAACAACCCCCTGGTCAACTTTGCCCATCTGCCACGGTCCTGAAATTACTCCACATCTGATAATGACTGCTTTAATGTTGTAGAGTTCGTTGTATTCCTGAATGATAAGCTCCGAAGCCAATTTTGTTGCGCCATACAGCGACCTTGTGCCTGCTAAAGGAAAATCTTCTGAAAATCCGCGTTCTGAAGTTCCGGGAACAGTTTGTTTACTTTCTAAAATAAATCGGGTTGCTGTTTCAGCATAATTCAGCCGTTCAATTGTTTTAATCGGATATACCCTGCTTGTAGAAAGAAAAACAAAAGTGGCGTTAAACTTCCGGGCATAATTCAGACAGTTTATTGTTCCCGCTAAGTTTGTGTTAATCAGATAATCCGGAGAAGAATTGACGCCCGCTAAAACCGATGGTTCAGCGGAAGCCTCAATCAGGCAAGTAATTTCCCCTATCGCATCAAAATCTTCTTTGTTCCTGATATCACCGTGGATGAACTTTATTCCGTTCAGTTTTAATCTGTTTACATTCAATTCACTCCCTCTGCGCTTCAAGTTGTCAAACGCAATAACTTCAGCGGCAGGATAATTTGCTTTGAACTGAAGAGCTAAACTGGAACCGACAAAACCGCATCCTCCCGTAATCAATAGCTTCATAGAATAATATTGGGGCGTGAATTTAATTAAAACCTTGGTAGTTCTCTAATGAATAACTGCTTGTATAATATGTTATTCCGCCATCCTAAGCGCTGCGAAGAGCGCATGAATATGCCTGAACCCCGAATAACAGGATTACAGTATTTTTACTCTCCTCCCGTATTAATAAAGTCGGAATGATTACAGAAAAAAGAGTTTCAGAAATCTTAGCAGAATATAATCGCAGAGAGAAAAAAGCGGGCGAACACAACGCGTCTTATGATCAGGAATACTACATTCAGTTTCATGCAAAGCGCTATGCTGAAAGCCTGAAGTATATTGAGCCGCTGCTTCCTTGGGTTACAAAAGCGCTCGAATTGGGAGAACCGGGACCTTTCACCTATTTAGTTGAACACTTCTTTTCGGGCATTTCAATTGATTATGTAAATGAAGATTTAAGATATTTCATCAGCAAAGACTCGAATCAATACGACCTGATTTTAAACATGGAAGTGATTGAACACATCAAAGACCAAAAAGAATCTATTCTCACCGAAGTTGATTTTTCGGGATTGAAGCAATTTATACGGGAGTGTCATCGCGTGTTGAAGCCGGGAGGAAAAATGTTTGTCACCACGCCAAATGCGGGCAGCTATAACAACCTGAATCTTTTATTCAATCACGAACCCGGGTGGATGTGGAGGAATCATTTCAGAGAATTTCAGCCGAAAGAGCTGTCAAACTTTTTGGCTGAAGGAGGTTTTACAATCACTCAGCTATCCACGCTTTGCGTTTGGCCTCAGCGAAACGACCACCGCTACACCCAAATTATTAAACTACTTGATTCTCTGAAAAAAAGAATGGGATTTAGCAGTTCACGCCAGTTTCTTCGCGGGGATGAAATATTTCTGATTTGCGAAAAAAGATAACTGCTCCCGATTTCAAATTCATTTTATTCGCAGCATTGTCTTTATGATGAATTTAAGACGAATGCCCAAATTCATTTTTTGATACTTCGATAACGCTGAGTTGAAATATAGCGCGTACATCCATGCGCCTAAGGAAGTCGTGTTGTAACATAAGTGAAACCATTTTTCAGACACAAATTGTTGCAACTCGGCAACCGGCTGATAGTGGGTGCGTTTATTTGCTTCAAGCAACTTTAACAAAAGAGTTTCCCCCTGCTGAATAAAATCTTTATCCACTTTAAACTTAGCGTGAACAATATCCCTGAAAAGCTCAATCTCGCTATCACTGACATTCAAGCCGGTTTTCTCAAATACCATCCGAACGACAGCATAAGTTTTCGTTTTTTGAATGGAGGGATAAGACGCGGACACGCTGCTTTCATGCGACCTGTAACGAAGCAACACTTCGGGAATGTTTGCAAACTGCGTTACTGAAGATAAGCGCACCCACATTTCATAATCTTCACCATGAATGAAATCGGGGGAAAAGAAAATATTCTGTTGCGCCAAAACTTCTTTGCGCAGCATCACCACGGGATGACAGAAAGGAGTTTGATAGAGCATCATAATTCGGATGTTCTCATCCCTTTCAGGATATTTCACAGCTTTTCCCGGCAGTTCCAAAGGTTCAAACCATGCGCCACACACGCCAACTTCAGGATGCGATTCCATGAAGTCCACTTGCTTTTGCAGCCTTTCAGGCAAACTAATGTCATCCGCATCCATGCGCGCAATATACTTGCCTCTTGCAAGTTGAATCCCCTTGTTGAGCGTGGCGATGAGTTTCTGATTGCTTTCATTTGTCACAAGCCTAATGCGTTCGTCCTTAAATGAACGGATAATTTCAAGTGAATTATCCGTTGAGCCATCATTGATAATCAGCAGCTCGAAATCACGAAAACTTTGTTTGAGAATACTCTCAACGGCAAGAGCGATATAACGCTCTGCATTATAAACGGGTAATAAAACGGTAACGATTGGGTTGTTCATCGGGACTAACGTCTTACATTCTCAGCCATTTTTCGGGACTGAGGTCTGTATCGTTTTTTGTGGAATCATTAAACCATCGCGCTGGAGCAATAACAATTTTTTCAGGGTTATTATTTAACCACGCACCCCACCAGCTAAAGCTGCTGTTTGCAATGATATTATGCCTGCATAAACTCATTAATTGCATATCACGATAGCTTGCATCGCCTGTGTTATAGTCAACGAAGTGCGTTTCCTGTTGCAGCTTTAAATTTTTTCTGCACCATTCAATATCATCTGAAAAAACAAAAAACACCGGATTCTTAGTGTTTCCTGCTATGTGCTGAATTGCGCGCTCATAATATTCAGGCGGGCAAATCCCGAGGATGCGATTCACTTCTTTGTCCCGCACATAATCCGCCCTGCGAATGTGCAGCGAAACGGATTCTGACTGATTAATTAATTGGGACATCTCCAGATTTTTTTCCTTCAACCCATTCTTGAAAGTAAAATCTTTCAAAAGCGTTTCCCGAATGTCTGCAAAATATTTTTCACTTTGCCAATAGCCCCTGAGATAAGCGTTGCCGGAAGCGTTAAGCATATTCGGGTCAAAATGAAAATGTTTTTCCTCAACTAACCTGCGTTTATAATAAGGCAGCCTTGCGTTAAAGCGGCTGAAAATATGCTTGAACGCAAAATTTGAAAAAGGCTCTTTTACTTTTTCTATTTCCAATGCAGTTGCAGAGGCAATGGGTATTGTAAAATGTCGCAACTCATAGTTTCGAAAAGCGGTGCCATCTAAATCGGGGTGAAACCACAAAATGTCCAACTTAAAAACCGTTTGGCGCTTCAACGACAACTTCCTGCCGAATGCGTATTGAAACATCTGGTTTCCTAATCCGCCATTAATAAAAGAGATAATCATCCGTTCAGCGACTTTGTCATTCTGAAAATTCACATGCAAAATACATCTGCGTGTATTTCAACGAAATTAGGGTTTATGTCAGTAGGTGGATTCAGGAGGAACATTCCTGAAGTAGTAAAATAAGTCGCGGTAATTTCCGGATTTGAGCGGCTCGCTTTTCACTGCTCTCCAAATGAGTTTCAGCGCTCTTTTTTTGTTTCCGGAATAGAAATCCCTTTTTGCCATTTCATTAAAATATAAAGAAGGCTCTTTGGTATAAGGCTCATCAAGTTTCGCGATGAATTTATCCAATGTCGCCCAGTCTTTCTTTTCAATCGGGTCAGAGCCTGTCTCAAGCCTTGTTTTGAAAAGATAGTGTAGGAGGTTAGCGTTATGTTTTTTTCTCCGGTTGTCGCTCCAATCCGCGCAGATGCTGTTCGGATTAAAACGATAGTAATAAAGAGGCTGGGGAATATTCATCAGCTTATGCTTTTCCATGATGAGCCATGTCCAATAGAAATCCTCCGCGCCTATCCTGTCCCAGTATTCATGATACTTTCCAACCGTGTCAAGGATTTCTCTTTTAAAAAGAAACGAATTGGGAATCATGGAATAAACTCCGTTCAGCATTTCATCTCTTATCGTGGCATGGTCGCAAAAATGGTTTGAGCAAAACATGGGTTCGCCATTCTCGCGCACTGCGGTGAGATTTGTTCCGCAAACTGCTAAATCAGCATCCTTTATAAACTCGTTCATCTGCATTTCCAAACGGGTCAAATCAGAGTAATCATCCGCATCCTGAAAAGCAATGAAACTTCCTGTACATAAATCAAGCAGCTTGTTGCAGGTTTTCAGATAACCCATATTTTGGGCGTTATGAAAACGCTTCACTCTCGGGTCATTGATAGCATCTATAATCTTTCGTGTGCCATCTTTAGAGCCATCATCTGCAATTAGCAATTCAAGATTGGAATATGTTTGACGCAGAATAGATTCAATAGCCTGAACTATGAATTTTTCTGCGTTGTAAGCAGGCATTACAATGGAAATTACCGGCATCATGCTAAAGGGCTGCTCGCTTCCGGAGTTAAGCATATAATTCATTGCTTTTTTGCCCTTTCTTCAAGAGAATAAATTTCTTGGCGCAAGTCCCACTTATGAAGTTTTAAAGGATTGCCTTCTTCCAATCCACTTTCTGCGCTACTATTTCATTCACGCGTGAAATATCAACCCGCTCTTGCTTCATCGTGTCGCGCTCGCGGATGGTCACTTGGTTATCTTCTAATGTCTGGTGGTCAATCGTGATGCAATAAGGAGTGCCGATAGCATCTTGTCTGCGGTAGCGTTTTCCAATCGTGTCTTTCTCTTCGTAAAAACACTGGAAATCAAACTTCAGCTTGTCCATGATTTCGCGCGCTTTCTCCGGCAAGCCGTCTTTTTTAATCAGCGGAAACACTGCCACTTTAATTGGCGCAAGGAACGGAACAATTTTCATCACCACGCGCGTTGAGCCGTCTTCTAAAGTTTCTTCCTTGTAACCGTTTGAAATCACAGCAAGCAGCGTGCGGTTCAATCCGACTGATGTTTCCACCACATAAGGGATGTAGCTTTTGTTTTCTTCCGCATCAAAGTATTGCAACTTCTTGCCCGACAACTCTTGATGATTCTTTAAATCGAAATCAGTGCGTGAGTGAATACCTTCCAATTCTTTAAACCCAAATGGAAATTCAAATTGAATATCCACTGCCGCGTTTGCGTAGTGCGCAGTTTTCAAATGGTCAAGGAAGCGCAACTTCTCTTCCGGAAAACCAAGAGAGCGATGCCACTTCATGCGCATTTGTTTCCAGTGGTTATACCACTGCATTTCCTCGCCCGGTTTTACAAAATATTGCATCTCCATCTGCTCAAACTCGCGTGTGCGGAAAATAAACTGACGCGCCACAATTTCATTTCTGAATGCTTTTCCTACTTGCGCAATCCCAAAGGGAATTCTCTGGCGCGAAGTATTCAGCACGTTGAGGAAGTTCACAAAGATGCCCTGCGCAGTTTCCGGGCGCAGATAAATTGTGGTAGAGCCTTCCGCAACAGCGCCAACTTCTGTCGCAAACATCAAATTGAACTGCCGCACATCCGTCCAGTTGCGCGAGCCGCTCACTTCACACGCTACTTCCAAATCAATAATGATTTGCTTCAGCGCCTCCAAATCACTTTCCTCCAATGCCTTTTTAAAACGCGCCTGCGTTTCATCAATCTTCTGCTTGTTGCGCAGCACGTTAGGATTCGTTTCAAGAAACTTCTCCTTATCAAACGCATCACCGAATTTCTTCTCCGCCTTCTCCACTTCCTTGTCAATCTTCGCCTGCATCTTATCCATCGCGTTTTCAATCAGCACATCGGCACGGTAGCGCTTCTTTGAATCTTTGTTATCAATCAGCGGGTCGTTAAACGCATCCACGTGCCCCGAAGCCTTCCACGTTTTCGGGTGCATGAAAATAGCGGCATCAATGCCCACGATATTCTCATGCAGTTGCACCATGCTCTTCCACCAAAACTCCTGAATGTTCTTTTTCAGCTCATACCCATACGGACCGTAATCATACACGGCACTCAGCCCGTCATAGATTTCGCTGGAGGGGAAAATAAACCCATACTCCTTGCAGTGTGAAATGATGCTTTTAAAAACGTCTTCTTGTGTAGCGGTTTGGCTCATGGCGGCAAAGATAAAGAGTATCTTAAATTGTGAAGGGTAGGGAACGGTTTATAGTTGTCCGTTTTCGATTAGTTCAGAAACTGTTCTAAGGTTATAGCGCTGATGGGTGGGAAATCATTGTTACGCAATGCTAAAAGTTGCCGGTCGTTAGTTACGAGGAGGTCTGCTGCTGCCGAAAGGTAGGTGTCGGAAAACTTGTTGTCGTCAGTGTCGCCTTCTACAAGATGGAAGTTATAGTAAATCGCATAGAATGAAGTGTTTTCTGCTGTCAGCAGAACTCCAAGCAGGTTGTGCGTTACTTCCGTGCCCCAGAATTCTGAAAACTTTTCTTCATACTCTAAAAGCATTTCGGATGAAACACATAATGTGTATTGCTGTTCAAGGAAGGCATCAAATACATTTCTGTAAGGCGATTTCTTCCCGATGCAACTGATGAAGTAATTGGTGTCTAAAACGACAGTCACTGAGCGGGGAGTTACTTGGAAGATTTACTCAGCCATTCTTTATAAATGGCTGCGGTGTAGTTGCGGGCTTCTTCTTCCTTGCCGATGGCAGCGTCTAATTTTTTGCGGAAATAAAAATTGAGCAACGACTTCACTTCCTGCAACTGTTTTTCGTCAGTGACATGCCTGAAACTTTTCAGCAGTTCCAATTGCATTTGAGTCAGTTTGTTCGCAGCAAGCATAACAAGAATCGTTTAGGTAAAGCTACGGAAGTTTGAAATAAAAAATCGGTGCAAGAGGGGCAGCAATTTATTTAGGATTGGTGGGCGCGTACTGACTTCGTTTTCGTAACGGTATCTTTAGTAGCGCATGACTTAGGAGGTTTGGGAATTATATTTGGGCAACTCGCGCGCCAGCTATTAGGAATATAGAGAACAAAAGCAGGAATAAGTAAAATCAAACATAGCCATACATTCGATTCCTTCCTATTAAATATTCAATGTCATTAAGACCAATATTGCACTTTTCCGGCAATTTGCAAATATCATCTTCATAGAAAAATGGCTTGTTAGGGATACAGAATTTTTGTCCGCAAAATTGAAATTCATATTTATCAGAAAAGATGGAACAACATGAGATTTCGTATTCTCTGAGAATGCTTACTAATTCATCGCAACATTCAAGTTGCAAATGCAACTTTGGTGAGTAAAAGGGAATGAAGATATTGAATAGGCGACAGATAGCCTAATCGTTTTCTTTCTCGGTGGTTGAGTTTGTCTTGCACCGCTTTCAAGTCTTCTTCGGTGAGATGTTCAAAGGAAGTTTTTTTCGGGAAATATTGCCTGAGCAGCCTATTGTAGTTTTCATTGGTTCCGCGCTCACTATCCTTCAAGGCGCGCGGAGCATTGTCGTGCGCTGATTTCATGGAATAAAAAAAATTACGAAATGCGAGCTATACTAAATGACCCCGCGCTAAACAGCGACCTTCGGAAGGATGGCGTAGCTGTGAGCAGAACTTTTCTTTTACTCGGGGAAATAGCCGAATTAATAACAATTGCGCGCAGCGAAAACGATAATCACAACCTGCGGGATGTGCATATTGACACGCCATATTTGTTAAGCACTTTCAATAATGGCTACGCTTACAAAAGCCGCATCTTCGACAGGGTGCAGAAGTTTATCGGGGTTAAAATGGACACGCTGCTGAATAACTACACGCCCCTGCTCATCAATATTTTTGAGAAAAGCCCCGAATTCAGCGGTTCGGTTCCCATTCATCAAAACCCTTCTTTTTCACAAGAGCCGGAGCATAAATCGGTTTCGGTATGGATACCCTTAATGGATGTAGATAAACATAACGGAACGGTGGGTGTGTTGCGCGGCAGTCAGGATATGTTTGATGGGGTGCGCCCGCCAAACATGGGCGATGTGTTTGCCGACATGCACGACCAGTTGATTCATCAATATTTTGAGCCGCTGGTGATGAAAGCCGGGCAGGTTGCTGTACTTGATGACAGCATGGTACATTGGTCGTTTCCAAACTTGTCGGGCAAAACGCGCACCGCGCTGCAAGTTATTTGTGTACCGAAAGAAGTTCCTCCGGTGTATTTTTTCTATGATTTTGTGACAGAGCAGAAGCAGGTGCGCATGTATCATTGCGATAAGACGTTCTTCTTCCGCTTCAACTGTCACGAAGAGCCTGCCGGACTACAGTGGGTAAAAACATTTGATTACGAATTCAAAGTATTCTCTCCCCAGGAATTCGCGCGCAGAATGGCGGGACGAAACCCGAATTTCCCGGCAGTGAAGGAAATGGCTCTCTAAGCCGCTGCTCTCCTCCTTTTTTTGTATATCGTTAGGAATCTTTGGAATATTTTAATACTTTCATGGAGGTTTTAAAACCTGCAAACAAATTTTTTATGACAAACAGAGTCAGTTATCAAATTCATCCAAAAGAGAAACTCTATTTCAGCACCATGCTTATTTTCAGCTTAATCATGTATGCCGTTATCTTTGGCGCAATTATCATTAGCATCAGTAAAATGAGCATGTGGGTGATGATACCTATTGTTTTTTATATTGTACTGATTGTGTCTTTCATTATGCTCCATTGGGGCATTTTGATTGGATATTTAAAAGGCAACGCGGTGAAAATAACCGAAGAACAATTTCCCGATATTTTTAACAGTGTTGTGAAGCAGGCGCAGCAACTTGAAATGGAATCAATTCCTGATGTGTATTTGCTACAGCAAGGCGGATTGCTGAATGCCTTCGCCACCCGTTTTCTCGGAACGGATTACATCGTGATTTATTCCGACATCTTGGAAGAAGCCTACGAGAGCAATCGTGATAGCGTTGAATTTGTGATAGCACATGAGTTGGGACATATCAAACGCAAACACCTCTCGAAGCGGTTGCTGCTGTTTCCCGCTATGTTTATCCCATTCCTCGGCATGGCATATTCACGCGCCTGTGAATATACGTGCGATAATATCGGTGCGGCAGTAAGTCCGAAAGGAACGATAAACGGCTTGGTGTTGCTCGCATCAGGAAAGAAGCTGTATAAAAAAGTAAATGTGCGCGCATTCATCGAGCAAAATGAAACAGAAGCAGGATTTTGGTCGTGGCTGGCGGAAAAATTATCTACGCATCCGAAGCTGACGAAGCGCGTTGCTTACCAAAGCAAGAATAAAATCTTGTCTGAGGCGGCAACATCAGTAAATAGAATTGTGCAGCACGAGTCTGCGTATGCCTATAAACCAGTTGCCGAAGTTGAAACTCAGTCAGCAAATGCTGAAGGCGGTCATAATCGTTATATGCCCGGTCTGTGATACCGCAAATCGTTTTTCGTTAAAGTAATCGGCTCAAGCCCGATTTTATAATTTAATGCAGGGTAAGCTGGGTGATTAATCGCTTTCCACTTTCTTATTTTTGGCGTGCTTTAAATTGAATGTCCGTCCAAATCTCCCACCTCACCAAACTTTATGGCTCGCAACGCGCGGTTGACGATATTTCGTTTCAGGCGCAGAAGGGTGAAGTGCTTGGCTTTTTAGGACCCAATGGCGCAGGGAAATCAACCACAATGAAAATCATTACGGGTTTCATTCCGCAGAGTGAAGGAACAGTTACCGTATGCGGGCATGATATGCAGCAACAGCCGCTGGAAGTGAAAAAGCGCATTGGATATTTGCCGGAAAACAACCCGCTCTATTATGATATGTATGTGCGCGAGTATTTGGAATTCGTTGCGCGTGTACACAAGTTGGGTAACGAGTCAAAATCAAGAATCAGTGAGATGCTCGAAGTGACGGGACTTTCTCCCGAATCGAAAAAAAAAATCGGGCAGCTTTCAAAAGGCTATAAACAAAGAGTCGGTATTGCGCAGGCGATGCTGCACAACCCGGAAGTGTTGATTCTTGATGAGCCGACAGCAGGACTTGACCCCAACCAGCTTTTGGAAATCAGAGCGTTGATTCAATCGCTGGGAAAAGAAAAAACGGTGATCCTCTCCACCCACATCATGCAGGAAGTGGAGGCAATTTGCGACCGTGTGATTATCATCAGCAAAGGAAAACTTGTGGCAGATGATACGACTGATAATTTGCAGCAACGCGCGAAAGGCAGCGTTGCAGTGTGCGTGGAGTTTAAAGAAAATGTATCAGCAGAGAGTTTGCAAAAAATTAAAGGCGTGAAAAGCGCGAAGCAGGAAAGAAAAGAATGGATGCTCTTTGCGGAAGGCAAAACCGATTTACGCGAAGAAATTTCACGCTATGCGAAAGAAAATAACCTGACGCTGCTCACACTGAAAGTGGAGGAGTCATCCCTTGAGGAAGTATTTAAGTCCTTAACAACTTCAAACTTTAAACCTTAAACTTCAAACTTACCTTGGTTGCCATTTACCTTAAAGAACTCAACGCTTTCTTCAGCTCCGTCATCGGCTATCTTGCCTTGATTGTATTCCTGCTTGTAGTTGGGCTTTTCGTTTGGATTTTTCCCGACACGAGTGTGCTTGAATATGGATATGCTACATTGGATGGTCTGTTCACCACAGCGCCATGGGTGTTTTTGTTTTTGATTCCCGCAATCACAATGCGTATGTTTTCTGAAGAGTTGAGCAGCGGTACGTTTGAATTGCTCTCCACGCGCCCACTCAAAGAATCAGGAATTATTCTTGGAAAATATTTTGCAGCGCTCACGATGGTACTGTTCTCGCTTTTGCCAACAATCATTTATTACATCTCCATCTATCAACTCGGTTCGCCCATTGGAAATATTGACTCGGGCGCTACGTATGGCTCTTATATCGGTTTGCTGTTGCTCGGCTCTGCATTTGTTTCCGTTGGAATTTTTTCATCTTCGATTACGAACAACCAGATTGTGGCATTCGTGCTTGCGGTGTTCCTGTGTTTCTTTTTTTACATGGCATTCGATTTTTTGAGCAAGCTCGATTTGTTTTATGCAAAAACAGATGACCTCGTTGAGTCTATCGGCATCAACGCGCATTATGCATCCGTGAGCAAAGGTGTGCTCGACACGCGTGATTTGATTTACTTCGGCTCGTTCAATGTGATTTTCCTCTTGCTCACGCATCTTTCCCTACAAAGCCGCAAATGGTAGCATGAAAAGGAAGTCGCTGAAATATCAGGCGTTGTTTCGCTTCATCGTTGCAGTTGCAATTCTGCTTCTGTTGAATTTTATCGGCAATCAATATTACGCGCGCTTTGACCTCACAAAAGAAAAACGCTACTCGCTTTCCACCGCTACGAAGCAGTTGCTCAACAGCCTCGATGATGAAGTGTATGTGAAAATTTATCTCGAAGGCGAATTTCCTGCCGGCTTCAAGCGGTTAAGAAATTCTGCAAAGGAAACACTGGATGAATTCAAAGCATATTCAGGCAACAATATTGAGTATGTGTTTATCAATCCTTCGCTTGGAACTGCGGAAGAGCGCAACGCGCTTTACAAAGAACTTAACGCAAAAGGGCTGATGCCAACCAATTTGCAGGTGAAAGGCGAGGAAGCATATTCGCAGAAAATTATTTTCCCCGGAGCCATTTTCACCTATCAGGGCAGAGAATTGCCGGTGCAGTTGCTCGAAAATCAAATCGGCTTTGGTCCGCAGCAAGTGTTGAACAACTCGGTGGAATTACTTGAATATAAATTCGCCAACAGCATCAAAAAACTCACGCAGCGCAACCGCCCGCGCATTTTGTTCACGCGCGGGCAAGGCGAGTTGCCCGACAGAAACATCACCGACTTTGTAAAGACTTTGCAGGGATTGCAATATTCAGTTGACACCATCAACCTCACGCAGCAATTTATTCCGCAAACTGCCAATGTGCTGATTGTTGCAAAACCTACACTTCCGTTTCGCGAGCAGGAGAAATTTAAGATTGACCAATTCATCATGAATGGCGGCAGCGTGTTGTGGCTTGTTGATGCGATGGATGCTGAGATGGATAGCTTACAGGGCAAGCCCGTTTACTTTTCACAGCCGCGCAATCTCAATTTGGAAGACCAGCTTTTTAAATATGGCGTTAGATTGAATTACGATCTAGTGCAAGATCTACAATGTAATCAAATTCCACTGGTTGTTGGAATGTTAGGTGACCAACCGCAAATGGAACTGAGACCTTGGTATTATTATCCGCTCGTTGTTTCTAACAATGAACATGCAATCGTGCGCAATCTTGATGCAGTTGCATTTCGTTTTGCAGGCACGATTGATTTAGTGGGAAAAGATTCAGCAAGCGTTTCAAAAACTCCGCTGCTGCATTCTTCGCAGTATAGTAAAGCATTGCTTTCACCGGTGCGGTTGCATTTTTCTATGTTAAAGGAACCTCCTGACCAAAATACGTTTCAGCAAAAAAATCTGTTGCTGGGCGCGTTGCTCGAAGGAAAGTTTGAGTCGGTGTTTAAAAACCGCGTGGCAAGTTCGTTTGCGCAAGCGCTTGATTCGCTCGAACAACCATTTCTGGAACAAAGCATCTTTTCAAAGATGATTGTGCTATCTGATGGCGATGTAATTAAAAATGATGTGAGCAAAACCGGTTCAGTTTATCCGCTTGGTTTTTATCCCTACACGGAACAAACATTTGCGAATAAGGATTTCCTGTTGAACTGCATCGAATATCTCGTGGACGATATTAAGTTGATTGAAACTAGGAACAAAGAAGTACGGCTGCGCTTGCTCGATAACACGAAAGTGAAAGCCGAAGCAGCAAAGTGGCAATTAATCAATGTGGCTGTGCCGCTGTTTGTGATTGCTTTTTTCGGCATTATATTTAATTGGATTCGAAAAAGACGCTACTCACGATGAAAAAAAATCTACTCTACTTGCTTGCGCTCGCTGTTGTGGCAGCCGTTGTGTTTTTTATTCTGAATCAAAAGAAAGAAGAAATTAAAATTTCGTCTGACCAGGAATTTGCGGTGGAAGATGTTGCCGTGGTTGAAAGAATTGTGCTTTCGAATAAAAACGCGAAAGCCGATTTGCGCAGGGAAGCCGACCATTGGAAAATCAACGGGAAGTATAAAGTGATGCAGCCTAAGATGGATGTGTTGCTGGAAACGCTGAAAAAGATTCGCGTTGAATATCCTGTGTCAAAAGCGGCAACCAAAAACGCAGCAAACGAGCTTGCAGCAAAATCAGTGCGTGTGGAGTTGTATCACAAGGATGAGGACAAGCCATTTAAAGTTTACTACGTTGGAGGCGCAACGCAAGACAGCAAGGGCACCTTCATGCGGATGGAATTGAATGGTGCGCCTGCCGAAAAAATTTATGTGATGCATATTCCCGGATTCACCGGGTTGCTCGATGTGCGCTACTTCACTGAAGAAATAGAATGGCGTGATACGGGAATCTTCGATTATGAGATGGATGACATTGCGCAGGTTTCCGTACAATATCCCATGCAGCAGCAGTTTTCCTTCAATCTTGTTGCGGTGAATGCCGACTCCTTTATTATCACGCAGCCCGCAAATTATACAAGCGCGGTTTCAGACAAAATCTATAAAGAAGGCGTAGTGAAGTATTTGTCGTCATTCGATTTTTTGAATGCAGAAATGTATGACAATGGCAATCCAAAAAAAGATTCCATCACGAATGAGATGCCCTACGCTACCGTAATGGCGACCGACCGCAACGGCAATTCAAAGCAAATGACCGTTTTCTACATGCCGCTGAACAAGCGCAGCAAATCGCAATTCGACAGAGAAGGGAAACATCTTCCGTATGATATTGATAAATTCTACGCAGTGATTAATGACGAAAAAGATTTCGTCATCATCCAGAACTTCGTGTTCGGAAAAATCTTTAGGAAGCACAGCGATTTCTATTTGCAGAGGTAAAACGATTGTCGGTAAGCGTTTTGAAAACGCTGCTCAATAGAAATTTCCTTCCGGCACCTTGGCTAACTTGACGTATCTTTTCGATCTATGAATACAGCGAAACTCCCTTTTCGCATCAGCGTGTTGCTGCTCGTATTGCTGCCCGCTGTTTATTTTTTTCTGCTGTTATTTTTTAATGAATACCTGCTCGTACGCCCCCTTGTACAAATCTGGCTCACCCGCAGTTGGGTCGCGATTTTGCTTTTTTTTCTGTTTTTACTGTGGGGAATAAAAACAACAAGCAGGCTTCAGTCGGCAAAAAACTTTTTATTTGAGCCGATGTCGCCACTGAACCTCGCCATGTTCCGTGTCATTCATTTCTCCCTCTACTTTGTGTTGATTGTATTTCTCCAAATGGACGTAGGTAAAAAAATGACGATGGGCTACGAGTATTTTCCATCTGAAAACAGAGTGGCTATCCCATGGGCAGAATGGTATTCGCTGCATATTCCCATCACTCCCGAAATTATTGACGCGCTGGCTCCTGTTTTCAATATCTCCGCGCTCATGATGTTCTTCGGGTTGTTTACGCGCGTCAGTTCCATTGTGTACTTAATAACTGCTTACTATCTTTTCAGCGTTCACCAAATGTTTGGGAAAGTTGGATGCTCACATCATTTGATTTGGTTTCCCGCCATTCTCGCTTTTTCCAATTGCGGAAGGATGCTTTCTTTAGACGCTCTTATCCGAAAGTACATTTTCAAAAAACCTGTTGACGAAACCCCATCGGTAAAGTATGGCTTCCCCATCAAAGCATCCATTCTTTTGTTGGGCATCATTTATTTTTTCCCGGGTTTCTGGAAGTTATGGAATGGCGGGTTTGATTGGATTTTTCGCTGCAACCTGACATATCAAATGTATTACAAGTGGGCTTCCTTAAATTACTGGATGCCTTTTTTTCGTATTGATAATTATCCAGCGCTGATTGTAGTGGGCAGTCTTTTTGCAATCGCTTTTGAATTAGGATTTATTTTTCTGGCAATGAAGCCTGCTCATCGCATCTGGATTGCCCTGACCGGAACGCTCATGCACACCGGCATTTACCTCTTTATGAAAATATCTTTTTTCAGCCTGCTGTTAAATTATGCCGTGCTGATAGATTGGGAAAAAATTTTCGCCCGCGTGCGGAAAAACAAAATAGTTGCGCATGAAACAGCAGAAACCGCTGCCGTACCTTGGAAGGAAATAAGAGGCGTGTTAGTTATAACAGTAATCCTGCTTTGCGGCAATCTGGTGTTAGGAATGGCTAAACTGATTAGTTACCCGTTTGCCTGCTATCCTCCATTTGATGCGATGGTGCCGCATGAAACGGAGCATGTGTATTATGAAGGATATAAAACAGGCGAGCTTCTGCTCGGCAGCAACCAGATAAAAGAGCGAATATTTAAACACAGACCCGCTTACAACTTAGGCAGGGTAGAAGAAATTCTCATTGAAAATCACACTGGCGCTGACAGCGCGGCAGTACAATCAGGCATTCGCCAGATTTTTGTAATCTCAGAAGATTATGCAGACTTTGACTCAATAGTGCTGTATAAGATAAAACATCCGTTGAAGCCTGAATTGAAAGGCGAGATAAAAGAAAAAAATAGAATCGGGGTATTTTACCCGGACAAATGAGGAATTATTTAAGATGAATAAGTTAAAAAATGATTCAATTGCCAAAAATCAATTCGCAAACACATATAGCTTCTTTTTGACAAACCTCAATCCGGTATTTTTTTTTCCGCTCTATCTTGCGGCATTATTTTCTAACCCAAAATTTGAAACCATGAAAAAGTTATTTGTTCTTGCATTTGCAACTGTATGTTTCGCTTCTGCGTTCGCGCAGCCCGCTGACGGTGATATTATTCTCGGTGGCTCGTTCCGCATCCAAACGGATGGAGATAAAACAAAAAATGAGGATGGAGATGTCTTCAAAGATTACAAGGATTTCCAGTTCAACATCGGTCCTAAAGTGCATTTTATGCTCACAGAGCACATCAGCGTAGGTGGCACGGTGTTTTTTGACATGATGTCAAATTCGGAATTTGAATACTTTCAGGGAAACCCCGATGAAGAGAGAAAAATCAGCGACAAGTCAACCGGCTTTGGCTTGGGACCGGCTGCGCGCTACTGGTGGCAAATCGGTGAAAAGAAAAAATTCGGATTGTTTGCGGAAGCCGGTCTTGGTTTCTCAACCTACAAATCCGTAGATGAGGAGTATGATTTTTTTTAATGACGAGATTACCATTGACAGTGAAGGGCGCACTAATCGCGTGTTTCTCTATGCAGTTCCCGGCATGTATTATGCTCCGGCAAAATGCTTTTTCTTTGAAGTTTCATTCAACGGCTTTGGCTTGTGGTATTTCAATGACACCTACAAAGCGGAAGGCTCAGAGGATAAGTTCAAGAGCGGCTACTTTGACGTGGGTGGCGACCTGAGCGAGCTTTTTTTCGGAGATACGCAAATTGGCTTTAACCTGATTTTCTAATCGGTTCTTTACAAATTTTTCGCAAAGGCTCTGCTTATCCAGCAGAGCCTTTGTTGTTTTCCGCCTGTTCAATTATCCTAAAAACATGTCCAAATCTGTATCTTTGCCCGCAAACCTGAAACCAAATGAAATTTGTCGTATCTACCAGCGCGCTGCTCAAGCAGTTGCAAACGATTAGCGGAGTGATTGGAGCGAGTTCGGTGCTGCCCATTTTGGAAGATTTTCTCTTTGAAATTAAAAGCGGCAAACTCACTGTGTCAGCCACTGATTTGGAAACTTCAATGTCAACCAGCGTAGAGGTGGATGCGAAAACAAACGGAAAAGTGGCGGTTCCTGCCAAGATTTTGCTCGATACGCTGAAGACCTTTGCCGAGCAGCCGCTCACCTTTAATATTGACGAGAAAACGCATGGCGTTGAAATCACTTCTGACAATGGTAAATTCAAATTAGCCGGAGAGAATGCGGATGATTTTCCGAAAATTCCTGTGCCTGAAAATGTGACGCAGGCTGCCATTCCTTCCAGCGTGTTAGCAAGGGCAATCGGAAAAACATTATTTGCCTCAAGCAATGATGAATTGCGCCCCGCAATGACGGGCGTATTTTTTCAGTTGGACAGCGAGGGCACGACATTCGTTGCCACAGACGCGCACAAACTCGTGCGCTACAAGCGCAGCGACACGAAGAGCAGCAAAACTGCTTCGTTCATCGTGCCGCGCAAAGCGCTGAATTTGTTGAAAGCCGCGCTCACGCTTGATGATACGCAGGTTTCGGTTTCATTTAACAACTCAAATGCGTTTTTCAAGTTTGACGAGGTAAGCCTGATATGCCGCCTGATTGATGCAAAATATCCTGATTACAATGCGGTGATTCCAAAAGACAGCAGCAGCAAACTCAGCATCAGCAGAAACAGCTTGTTGAATTCGCTGCGCAGAATCGCCATCTTCTCGAACAAAACCACTAATCAGGTGGTGATGAAAATTGCAGGCAGCGCGCTTTCTATTTCCGCGCAAGACCTTGACTTCTCCAACGAAGCAAGCGAAAAATTGAATTGCAACTACGAAGGCGCTGACATGGAAATCGGCTTCAACGCCAAGTTTTTAATCGAAATGCTCAATACGCTTGAAAGCGATGAGGTGGTGTTTGAGCTTTCCGGTCCTAACCGCGCAGGCATTCTGCTTCCCGCAGAAAAAGATGATGCGGAGGAAATTCTGATGCTGGTGATGCCGGTGATGCTGAATGCGTAAGTGCAACCCCAAGCCCGATAACTGCTTCTTTGTTTCTGTAAATACCCGAACAGGATTTTTCTATTCATGCTAAAAATGAAAATCATGCGATTTATTTTTTCTGCTTTCACCTTCTTGTTTTGTCTGTCCTTACATGCGCAAATCACCCTTACCACATCCGATATGCCTTCGGTGGGCGATACCTTTCCCGCGTATCGCGACACGCAGGTTCCCGGATTTAGCATCGGGCAAAAGGGAGCCAACCGCACATGGGATTTCAGCAACCTGCAACCGGATGAAACGGTGACTACGTATGCAGTGGCTCCTTCATCCACGCCTTACAACTCCACATTTTCAGCTTCCAGCTTTGCGCTTACAACTGATTTCAATGCTTATTTATATTACACCAACAGCGCGTCTGCATTAAGGGTAGATGGCTTGGCAAGTAATGACGCGAATCTCGGAGTGATTGCAGTTCCTTTTTCGCCAAAGCCTGACCAATATCGTTTCCCGACAACTTACTTGGGCGCATTCAGCGGCAACAGCGGGTTTGTAGCCGCAAAACCCTACAACCAGTTGCCGCAAAATATCAAGGACCAAATTGATAATGCGCTTGCATCATTTCCGGGCGCCACTGTAAACCAGGTGCGGGTTACATTCACATCAACTTACACCGACACGATTGATGCGTGGGGAACAGTGACAACTCCTTTGGGAACCTATAATGCGCTGAGACGAAAAAGAGTAGAAAACAGCACAACGATTATTGAAGCACAAATCCAAATTCTTTTCCCTCCGGCTTTCTGGCAGGAAATTGCAAATGTGCCCTCTACAACAGTTGAATACATGTGGCTTTCGGATGTTACAGAAATTCCGCTCGTTTCGCTTGGCTATGACTCGCTACGTAATGTCATTTCGGTGACTTACTCAGGCACTCCGCCTCCGCCCACAGCCGGATTTACTTGGACAAATCCCTCAGGAGGCTTAGTGATTTTCACGAACACTTCGCAAAATAGTCCGACTTCCTATGCATGGGATTTTGGCGATAGCGGATCTTCTACACAACAAACTCCTTCGCACGTATATGCTGCAAACGGCACTTATTACGTTTGCCTCACAGTTACTAATGCAAGCGGCAGCGACACGTTTTGCGATTCTGTGCAAGTAACGGGCATCACGCCTTTTAATGATGCACCAATTGCAAACAGAGATTCCGCGCAAATTGTATATCCTGCAAAAGCAACCCTTGATTTGCTCACGAATGATATTGACCCAAATGGCGACAACATCGTCTATAATATTTTCTTCCCGCCATTGAACGGAACGGTAACGCATCTTGGAAATGGCGTGATTGAATACGAAGCGAATTCAAACTTTCGCGGCATTGACAGTTTCTTCTACAAAATTTCTGATGATGGTTCACCGATTAAATCTGACACAGGAACTGTAGTGATTCGCGTGGATGGCTTGCCTGCTGCGAATTTCACCTATTCCACTTCGGACTTTAATGTGACGTTTGAAAATATTTCATTCGGATTCGATAGCGTTTCGTGGGATTTAGGCGATGGCACTTCTGCTACGACAAATACGGTTGTGCATACTTACGCAAGAGGCTCCTATACTGTCTGTTTGACTGCTTACAATGCTTTCGGCTCAGATGACACATGCAAAGTGGTTGACCTTACGGATGTTGGCGTTGCAGGATTTGAAAGCAATGCAATTAAAATTTATCCCAACCCTGCAACAGATAAAGTCGTGATTGAACTGAAAGAATTGCAGGGCGCGCATACTGTTTCGCTTTACAACAGCATCGGAAAACTTGTGTTGCAAAATGCAATGGAGCGCGAAACACTTCAGTTGAACATCCGCGATTTGCCGACAGGCATTTACAACATCCACATTTCAAATGCAGAGGGAAAACAGGTGTTGTCGCAACCTCTTCTCATTACAGAATAACTTAGAGGTTTCAAATCACCGCACGAGTGAGTACACAGGAAACTTCGATTGACAGACTGTTCCCTCAATTAGAAACGGAATTACGCGCGGAAATTAATGGCAGCAGCGCCTTCAAAGAAGTGAAGGAAGGAGAGGTGCTGATGCAAACGGGGCAATACATTAAATCCAGTGTTTTATTGTTGAGCGGATTACTGAAGGTATATCGCGAAGATGCGGAGGGCAACGAATTTTTCATGTATCACATCGAGCCGGGAACAGCATGCGCTTTATCCATGCTTTGCGCTGCGCGCAATGAAAAGAGCCAGATTAAAATGAAAGCGGTGACGGATTCAGAGATTGCGCTGATTCCGATTCATCTTGCCGATACGTGGGTGAACAAATACAAAAGCTGGTATCAGTTTGTTGTCGCTACCTATCGCGAGCGTTTCGATGAGTTGCTGCAAACGCTGGATAACATCGCGTTCAAAGGTTTAGATGAACGCCTGCTTTTCTATCTTAAACGACATTACGAAACAGCAGGCGCGTTGCTCAATATCAATCATCAGCAAATTGCGCAGGAATTAAACAGTTCCCGAGAAGTAATCTCGCGGCTGCTCAAAAAATTAGAGATGCAAGGTGTCGTAAAACTCAACCGCAACTCGGTAGAAATCCTGAATCCGCAGAAACTTTCGCTCGCGTACTAACACCGGCTTACGCGCGTTTGGCTTTCCCCCTTTTAGGGGAAATACAAAGGGGTGTCTTGTCCTAAAATAGGTTTACACAAAACCTAAAAAATGGAGCACATACAATTCGTAACAGCGTATTCGGAATCCTTCCGAAAGCGAGTTGCTT